>OKWB01000002.1_pt1 | contig 662743 bp, 596 predicted proteins | sample 1607211 | NCBI WGS metagenome assembly OKWB01 (sample SAMN07501056, study PRJEB24779) | human gut metagenome
TCCTGGGGCTGAAGTAGGTCCCAAGGGTTGGGCTGTTCGCCCATTAAAGAGGCACGCGAGCTGGGTTCAGAACGTCGCGAGACAGTTCGGTCCCTATCCGTCGTGGGCGTAGGAAATTTGAGAGGAGCTGTCCTTAGTACGAGAGGACCGGGATGGACAAACCTCTGGTGCACCAGTTGTACTGCCAAGTGCATAGCTGGGAAGCTAAGTTTGGAAGGGATAAGAGCTGAAGGCATCTAAGCCCGAAGCCCCCCTCGAGATGAGATTTCCCTCGAAAGATAAGACCCCTTGAAGAAAATGAGGTAGATAGGCTCAAGGTGTAAGTGTAGCAATACATTCAGCTAGCGAGTACTAATAGGTCGAAGACTTGACCAAAGATTTAAGGTAAGAGATTAGTTTTTAAGTGTAATCTGGTGAGAATAGGACAATGGACACACCTGTACCCATACCGAACACAGAAGTTAAGCATTAGTCCGCTGATGGTACTTGGTTGGCAACGACCTGGGAGAGTAAGTTATCGCCAGTAAGGGACAAAAGTCCCCAATAGTCTTAGGTAGCTCAATGGTGGAGCAACCGGCTGTTAACCGGTAGGCTGTGGGTTCGAGTCCCACCCTGAGAGCCATTTAAAAAACAAGCCGGGGTGGCGGAACTGGCAGACGCACAGGACTTAAAATCCTGCGGTGGTTAAACACCGTATCGGTTCGATTCCGATTCTCGGCACCAAAAGAAATAGTAGCCGGGTACAAATGACGCGGGATGGAGCAGCATGGTAGCTCGTCGGGCTCATAACCCGAAGGTCGGAGGTTCAAATCCTTCTCCCGCTACCATAAAAATATGGCGGCGTAGCTCAGTTGGCTAGAGCATACGGTTCATACCCGTAGTGTCAGGAGTTCAAATCTCTTCGCCGCTACCATTTTCAAAATAACGGTTTTTGTTATACATAAACCGCCACCATATTAGGCCCTGTGGTCAAGCGGTTAAGACACCACCCTTTCACGGTGGTATCCCGGGTTCGATTCCCGGCAGGGTCACCAGATGGACGCATAGCTCAGTTGGGAGAGCATCTGCCTTACAAGCAGGGGGTCATAGGTTCGAGCCCTATTGTGTCCACCAAAATTGGGCCTGGTAGTTCAGTTGGTTAGAATGCCAGCCTGTCACGCTGGAGGTCGTCGGTTCGAGCCCGATCCAGGTCGCCAATTAAATTTATGTAGCAAATTTACTTCAAATATGTTATCATTAATAAGTGAGATGCTGGTGTAGGTTAAGTGAGAGTCAAAATCTTTGATTGTGTTCACTCGAACTTATGCAAAACCGACCAAATCTTTGATTTGCTAAAGGTTTTGCCATTGAGCTTCCCAAGAAACCGAGCGAAAGCGAAGGTTGATTGGTTGTAAAAAAACAATAAGAACTAATAAAATTAGAGAGTTTATTAATTAAAAAACTAATTAAGCTGGTGTAGCTCAATTGGTAGAGCAACTGACTTGTAATCAGTAGGTTAGGGGTTCAAGTCCTCCCACCAGCTCCAAAAAATCTTATTATTAGGGACTTACATGGAGGAGTTCCCGAGTTGGCCAAAGGGGACGGACTGTAAATCCGTTAGTTTAACTTTCAGTGGTTCAAATCCACTCTCCTCCACCAAAAATTTTATAAAAAATTATTTATGCGGGTGTAGCTCAGTGGTAGAGCCCCAGCCTTCCAAGCTGGTTGCGAGGGTTCGATTCCCTTCACCCGCTCCATATAAGCACCTATAGCTCAGTAGGATAGAGCAACGGACTTCTAATCCGTGTGCCGGGGGTTCGAATCCTCCTAGGTGCGCCAATCAATTATTGGGGTGTAGCCAAGTCGGTAAGGCACCAGACTTTGACTCTGGCATGCGTAGGTTCGAGTCCTGCCACCCCAGCCAAGTGAGACCCATTAGCTCAGTCGGTAGAGCACTTGACTTTTAATCAAGGTGTCGCGCGTTCGAATCGCGCATGGGTCACCATATTAGCTGTGAATTTATTTTCACAGCTTTTTTGTTGAAAAATTTTATTAAATAAAGGTTTCTTAACTTTATCTTTACACCTAAAATGCTATACTACTTGTGAGGTGAAAACATGAGGGATTTTGCAGAAAAGAAATTATCCTATCTTATGCTATTCTTATCTATTGCCTTCATAATTTATGGGGCTTACAGGCATGAAGTGGACACTGTCCTATCCAAAGCCATAAGAATTTGCTTGGAGTGTGTTGGAATTGGTTAGTTTAATAAATCTTCTAAAAAATATTGGTAAAAAACGAAACTTATTTCAAGGGACTTTTGCCCTTCTTACAAATTTACATATTCCAAACTTTTTTAAGGGAACAATATATACAGGTAAGACTAAGAGCCTTTGCGTTCCGGGACTTAATTGTTATTCATGTCCTGGCGCTGCCTTTTCTTGTCCCATAGGTTCCTTTCAAGCACTTGTTGGCTCGTCAAAATTTAATTTTGCCTACTATGTGACGGGACTCATGCTTTTATTTGGGACCTTATTTGGAAGACTTATCTGTGGATTTATGTGTCCCTTTGGATTTTTTCAGGATCTCCTTTACAAGATTCCTACAAAAAAATTCTCTACAAGAAAATTTTCTTTTTTAAAATACTTAAAGTATTTTATTTTAATTTTTGTAGTCTGGCTTTTTGGAGTATTTTTAACAGATGAACTTGGTGGAGCTTCTCCATATTTCTGCCAGTACATCTGTCCACAAGGAATATTGGAAGGTGGAATCCCTCTTTCACTTGCTAATAAATCTATAAGGGGAGCCTTGGGAAATTTATTTATCTTAAAATTTGCTATACTTGCTGTTACAGTTTTAATGTCAATATTTTTCTACAGGCCTTTCTGCAAATATATTTGCCCCCTTGGAGCTTTTTACGCTATAACTAATAAATTTTCATTTTATAAATATCACGTGGACGATTCATGCATTTCCTGTGGCAAGTGTAAGAGAGTTTGCAAGATGGATGTTGATATGTCTACAAATCAAAACGCACTTGAGTGTATAAGATGTGGTGACTGCCTAAGGGCTTGTCCAACGTCTGCTATATCAACATCGATAAATAAACCTAAGACCAATGAAGGAGTAAGTTATGAATAAAGTTTTTAAAAAGATAAGTAAATTATTTGTTCTCATGATCCTATTAGTGTCAATGACTTCTTGCTCAAGTAAGTCACAAGAAACTACTGAGCTTTCTGGTGGAGATACTTTTCCAAAGTTTGATGCAGTAGATTTTGAAGGAAATCAAGTAAGTAGTGATGTATTTAAAGACCATCCTGTAACTATTTTGAGTATTTGGTTCACAGGTTGTAAAGGTTGTATTGATGAGATGCCAGCCCTACAAAAAATTAGTGAAGACTTAAAGGATAAAAATGTTAAGGTTATGTCAATTTGCCTTGACACTTATGAAAATAAAGAAATTAAGGCTGAAGCAGAAAAAATATTAGAGGCTAAGGGAGTAAAATACACTAACCTTGCTGTTAAACCTTCTGAAGAAATCGACGCTTACCTTAAGAACCTAACAGCTTTCCCAACAACTCTTTTAATTAATAGAGATGGAAAGATTGTGGGAGATGCAAGTGTAGGTTCAGTTGATGATAAGGCTAAGATGGAAAAACTTTATGAAAAAATTGACCAAATTATTGCTAATGACGGAAAATAATCTAATTTATTTAGATTATTAATCACTTTTAGTGATTCCTCATTAATATACACCAATTGAGGCTCCCGAGAGGGGGTCTCTTTTTTTATAAATTTTTATTGTTGCATTTGCAACAGAAATCTTTCTCTCTCTCTATTAAAATGTATTTAGAAGTTATGAATTTATAGAAATAATTTAAATAGAGAGGATGAAGATCATGGATATGTTTTGTTATCAATGTCAAGAAACATTTAAAAACACTGGTTGTACTAAAAGAGGAGTATGTGGAAAATCTGCAGTTGTTGCAAATTTACAAGACTTTTTAATTTGGACATCAAAGGGACTTTCTGAAATAGTTGTAAAAAGTGGAAAAGAAAATAAAGAAGCAGTAGATAGAGTTGTTTTAAATTTATTTACAACAATTACAAATGCAAACTTTGATGATATTGCAATAAAAGAGAGAATTGAAGAAACTATTAAGCTTATGAATTCTCTAAGAGAAGATAAAGAATACAGTGAAGCTGCTATGTGGTCAACTGAAGAATTTTCTGAAATCGAAAGAAAAATAAATTCAGGTGAAGTTTCTATTTTAGTAGAAGATAATGAAGATATTAGAAGTTTAAAAGAGCTTGTTACTTATGGTTTAAAGGGTATGGCTGCCTATGCAAGACATGCAGAAGTTTTAGGATTTGAAAGTGAAGAAGTAAATAACTTTATTTTAAATACAATGGCAGAACTTCTAACAGAAAAAACTGTTGATGAATTAGTTTCATTAACACTTAAAACTGGTGAAATGGGATATAAGGCAATGGCAACTCTTGATTCTGCAAATACAGGAACTTATGGAAACCCAGAAGTTTCAAATGTAAATATTGGTGTTAGAAATAATCCAGGTATACTAGTTTCAGGTCACGACTTAAAAGACTTTGAAATGCTTTTAGAACAAGCAAAAGATTCTGGTGTGGATATTTACACTCACTCAGAAATGTTACCTGCAAACTACTATCCAAAGTTTAAAAAATATGAAAACTTTGTTGGTAATTATGGTAATGCTTGGTGGAAGCAAAGAGATGAGTTTGAATCTTTTAATGGTCCAATCTTAATGACAACAAACTGTATAGTTCCACCTAAGGATTCTTATAAAGATAAATTATTTACAACTGGCGCAGCAGGATATCCAGGATGCACTTATATAGAAGAAGATGAAAATGGACACAAAGATTTCTCAGAAGTAATTGAAATGGCAAAGACTTGCAAGTCTCCAGAAGAAATTGAAAAGGGAGAAATAGTTGGTGGATTTGCACACTCTCAAGTATTAGAGCTTGCTGATAAAGTTATTGAAGCTGTAAATAATGGTGATATTACAAAATTTGTTGTAATGGCTGGCTGCGATGGAAGAATGAATGACAGAAATTACTACACAGAATTTGCAGAAGAATTGCCAGAATCTACTGTAATTTTAACTGCTGGTTGTGCAAAATACAGATACAACAAGTTAAATCTTGGAGATATTAATGGAATTCCAAGAGTATTAGACGCAGGACAATGTAATGATTCTTACTCATTAATTCAAATTGCTCTAGCATTAGTTGATGCCTTTGGAGTTGAAAGTGTAAATGATCTTCCAATTGCCTATAATATTGCATGGTACGAACAAAAAGCAGTAATTGTTTTACTTGCACTTCTATCATTAGGTGTAAAAAATATTCACCTTGGACCAACTCTTCCTGCATTTTTATCTCCAAATGTTGTAGATGTTCTAGTTGAAAATTTTGGAATCGCTGGAAACTCTACAGTTGAAGAAGATATGAAAATTTTAAAAATAAAATAAAAAACATGCTTGACTTTTAAAATATAAGCTAATATAATCATAAGTAATTCAAAAATAAACTTTTGAGAAGAAGAGTAACTTAAAATTTTGATTAAAGAGAGCTTCGTTTTGGTGAAAGAAGTAGATAGATTTTTTGTGAACATGGCCTTCTCTAGGAAATGCTGATATTAGGTATTTACGGGTCTTCCCGTTATAGAAGTAGAGTATGATAGTACTTGAAGAGGTTGCTTTCGTGAGAAAGTGATAAATTAAGGTGGTAACACGAGCTTTCGTCCTTATGGATGGAAGCTCTTTTTTTATTGTTTTGGAGGAAAAATGATTGAAGTAAAAAACTTAGTTAAAGAATTTAAAACTGGAGATAGAAGTTTTAGAGCCTTAAACGATGTTTCTTTCAAGGTCAATCGGGGAGAGATTTACGGTGTAATTGGTTTATCTGGTGCCGGCAAGTCAACCCTTGTTAGATGTATAAATAGGTTGGAAGAACCAAGCTCAGGAGAAATCCTAGTTGACGGAAAATCTATTATTGGCCTAAATGAAAAGGAACTTAGGGCTGCTAGAAAAGATATTGGAATGATCTTCCAGTATTTCAACTTATTCATGCAAAAGACTGTGGCAGAAAATATTGCCTATCCCCTAGAAATTTCTGGAGTGTCTAGGGAAGACATATCAAAGAGGGTGGAGGAGCTCTTAAAATTTATTGATCTTGAAGATAAGAAGGATTCTTACCCAGCAGAACTATCTGGTGGTCAAAAACAAAGAGTGGCTATAGCAAGGTCAATTGCCACTAACCCATCAATTCTACTTTCAGATGAAGGAACATCAGCCCTTGATCCGGCAAACACAAAGTCAGTCTTAAATCTTCTAAAGAGAATCGTAGAAGAATTTGACATGACAGTGATAATGATCACCCATCAAATGGAAGTGGCAAAGGAAATTTGTGACAGGATAGCAGTAATGGAAGCAGGAAAAATTATTGAAGAGAACACTACAAAGGAACTCTTCACAAATCCAAAAACTGCAGTTACAAGATCCTTTATTAAAAATCTTGAAGATGATGTGGAAGAAGGTTATGTGAGAGCCAGCGACTACAAGGGAGACGTCTTGAGACTTTCCTATGCAGACAACAACTACGACAAGCCAATTCTTTCCCAATGTGTCAAGAAGTTTGACATAGACTTTTCAATTTTATCTGGAAATATAAACAAGCTAAATGCTGCAAATGTTGGTTACCTTACAGTTCAAATCCTAGGTAAGGATGATGAAAGAGCAAGGGCCATTGAATTCTTAAAAGAAAATAACGTAATTGTGGAGGTGCTTTAAATGGATAGGATAATTGATATAGTTTTACCGGCAATTCCACAAACCTTAATAATGGTAATTGCTTCGACAATAATTGCCCTCTTAATTGGTCTTCCACTGGGAATTATTTTAACAACAACAAGACCTGGAGGACTTACTGAATCAGTAAAAGTTTATTCAATCTTAGATGGAATAATAAATATCCTAAGGTCCTTTCCCTTTGTAATCTTGATGATAGTTGTATTCCCCCTATCAAGACTAATTGTGGGAAAGTCCTACGGAACTGCGGCAATGATAATTCCCCTTTCAGTTTCGGCAGCACCCTTTGTTGCAAGGCTAATGGAAGGTTACTTTATCCAAGTTGACTCAGGCATCATCGAAGCAGCTAAGTCCATGGGATCATCTAAGAGAGAAATAATCTTTAAGGTCCTTATACCAGAGGCAATGCCAATGATAGTGACAGGGATAACAATGACAATAATTAACGTAATCGGTTACTCTGCTATGGCTGGTGTCATGGGAGGAGGCGGCCTAGGAGATGTGGCAAACAGGTATGGTTACCAAAGAAATGAGCCCCTAATCCTATGGTCAGCAGTAGTAGTTATTATAATCTTAGTTCAAATAGTCCAATTTGTTGGTAACTTTTTGACTAAGAAGATAGACAAGAGAAAATAAGAGAAGAAAAAGAAAAAAGAAGAAAAAAGACATAATATTTGACAACAAGGAGAAAAAAGATGAAGAAGACAAAAATTTTATTGACACTAATTGGACTTATTGCAGTTTTGACAGCTTGTGGAAAAGGCAACAAAGTAGAAGAAAAAGGCACAGAGGCAGGAGAAAAAACTAAGGTTACAATTGGGGCATCGGAAACTCCCCATGGAGAACTCATAAAAGCCCTTGAGCCAGAATTTGAAAAGGCAGGCATTGACCTTGACCTAGTAGTCTTTTCAGACTATGTGCAACCAAACCTACAACTTGAATCAGGAGACTTAGACCTAAACTTTTACCAACACCAACCCTACCTCGATAGCTTTAACAAGGACAGGAAGACAAATATAGTTTCCCTAGAAGATTCAAAAATATTTATCACACCCCTTCTTGGATTTTCATCAAAGATAAAGGACATAAAAGACCTTGAAGATGGTGGAGAAATTATAATTCCCAATGACCCAACAAATGGAGCAAGGGCCTTATTACTTTTAGATAAAGAAGGACTTATAAAGTTAAAAGACAAGGACAACTTAAACTCAACTGAAGTTGATATAGTGGAAAATCCAAAAAATTTAAAATTCACAGCAGTTGATGCACAAAATATTCCAAGAGTTTACCAAGATGCAGACCTTGCCTTTATAAATCCAAACTTTGCCATAGCAAATGGACTTGATCCAAAGGATGCGATAATTACAGAAGCAAAGGATTCACCTTATGCAAATATTGTGGCAGCAAGATCTGGCGAAGAAAACAAGGAAGTTTATAAGAAAGTTGTAGAAATTTTACAATCAGAAGAAAGTAGAAAGTATATTGAAGATACTTTCAAGGGAGCAGTGCTTCCAACATTTTAATATTAATTAAGTAATAATTTTTTTAGAGGAGGATATATATGAAAAATTTTAAAAAATTATTTTTACTAGGATCAGTGGTCCTATCACTTGCCCTAACAGGATGTGGCGGTGCAAAGAAAGATGACGCAAAGGCAGAAGCTCCAGCAGATGGAGACAACAAGATTGTGATTGGTGTATCACCTACACCTCATGGAGAAATCATTGAAGGTCTAAAGCCAGAATTTGAAAAAGAAGGACTTGATGTAGAAGTTGTAAACTTCGATGACTACATCCAACCAAACCTTCAACTAGAAGCAGGCGACCTTGATGCCAACTACTTCCAACACAAACCTTACCTTGATAGCTTTACAGAAGAAAGAAATATTGATAATCTTGACTTCCTAGGTTATGTTCACATTGAACCAATGGCTTTATATTCAGAAAAATATAAGTCAGTTGATGAGATCGAAGATGGTGCAGAAATCATCATCCCTAACGATCCAAGTAACGGTGCAAGAGCCTTAATCCTACTTGAAGATGCAGGACTAATTAAGTTAAAGGACAAGACAAATCTTAACTCAACAGAAAAAGATATTGCAGAAAATCCTAAGAACTTAAAGTTCACAGCAATGGATGCACCTTCAATTGCACAAGTTTATAAGGATTCAGGAGCTGCTGTTATTAACTCAAACTTTGCCATTGGACAAGGACTTGACCCAACTAAGGACTCAATCTTCTTAGAACCAACAGATTCACCATATGCAAACCTAGTTGCAATTAGAAAAGAAGATGCTGACAAGGAAAAATTCCAAAAATTCTTAAAGGTTCTTAACTCTGAAGAATCTAAGAAGTTTATTGAAGAAACATTTAAGGGAGCAGTTATACCAGCTTTCGAAAACTAAAAATATTAAGAGATCCTTAGGGGTCTCTTTTTTTGAGTTCTGATTTCTAAAAAATCATTAACTGAGATAAAAAATAATCAAAACAAAAAATGAAAAAGCAAAATCATAAAGCTTTTATTATAAATTCATTTATCTTTCACAAATTCATACTAAGATAAAGTCATAAATTATCGTATAGGAGGAAAGTATGAAGAAGAATTTAGATAAAAACCCTGGAATGGGTAAGATTGTAATAATAATTGCCCTAGTTTTTTCTCTAATTGGAGGAATTGTTGGTTCAGCAATAACAACTTACAAGATCTTGCCACAGGGAGAAAGCAAAACAACAAATAGCGATTCAAATATAACTATTTCTGCCAAAGACAATATGACCGTGGCTTCAGCCGTTGCCAAGAAGTCAATGTCCTCTGTAGTTGGGATAACAACTAAGGGAGTTCAACAATCTTTCTTTGGACAAGTTGAAGTCCAAGGTGTGGGATCTGGTGTAATAGTTGATCCAAAGGGTTACATTCTTACTAATGCCCACGTTGTTAAGTTAAACAACCAAGTAGTTAAGGACGTAACAGTTAGACTAAACAATGAAGAGGATATACAAGGCAAGACAATTTGGGCAGACGAAATGATTGACCTTGCCATTGTAAAAATTAACACAGATAAAAAATTAAATGTGGCAAGCCTTGGTGACTCTGATGCCCTTTCAATAGGAGATACTGCCATAGCCATTGGTAATCCTATATCACTTCAATTTTCTCAAACTGTAACCCAAGGTATAATCTCTGGACTTGACAGGTATGTTGGGGCAGTAAGTGGTGGAGGCTATATGACTGGTCTTATCCAAACTGATGCATCAATAAATGGTGGTAACTCTGGTGGAGCCCTTTTAAATGCCGAAGGAGAAGTAATTGGAATCAACACAGTTAAGGTCCAATCAGCAGAGGGACTTGGATTTTCAATTCCTATTAACTTTATTAAACCAATTATAAAACAAGTTATTGAAACAGGATCTTACAAGGAAATGTCCATGGGTATGCTTACAATGAATGTGGATGTAGCATCTCAAGTTTTAAATCAAAAGTCACCTGTTGACAAGGGAATCTTTGTATACAAGGTTTATGAAGGATCACCTGCAGCAACTGCTGGGCTTGAAGCAGGAGATATTGTAACAAGAATTGGCAAGGACCAAGTTTCTGATAACAACGCATTGAAGTCAATTCTCTACAAATACCAAGTTGGCGACAAGGTAGAGGTTGAGTATATTAGACAGGGCAAAAAGATGACAGCTGAAGCAACTTTCACTGACTACTCCATAGAAAACGACAAGGAGGCCCAAAAAGATATAAGGGAACAAGTAAGGGAAAGATCAGCGGAAGAAGAAGCGAGATCAAGAAGACAAGAAGAATTATTTAATAGGTTTAGACAAGAATTTGGAAATAATTTTTAAGGTCTAAAGATAATTTATATAATTTAAAATAAAAATTTTTATAAAGTAAAAGTGACACCATCTGGTGCCACTCTTGCTTTATTTTTTTGCAATTCTTTCTAATTTTTCTGCATGAAAAGAATTAAAATATTCTTCCAAGAGTTCCACAAATCTCTTGGCATACTTAGTTATATATCTGTTTTTATTTTTTATGGCGTAGATGCCAAGGCTTACAGGCTTGCCCTTGGAGTATAGGGGGAAGATGTTGATGTCATCTTCAAACTCGTCTACCCATCTCTTGATATTCATTTGAGAAATGAAGACAGCAGCTATTGCCTTGTTGCAAATTGAAAGGGCAATCCTAGAATAGCCAGTCTCTATATAATCATTTGGCCTTACCCCAGCTTCCTTAAAACTTTGATTTATTAGGCTCCTAATCCTATTGTCCTGGGTGTAAAGTAGGAAGGGAACCTCAGCAAAGTCACTTAAATCTAAGTTATCTATGGATCTTTCCTTTAAGTCGTGAAGATTTTTAAAATATTTTTTTAGGAGCCTGTCACTAACACAGAGATAAAGTTTCTCATCTAAAAGAAGACTAGATTTTAAATTTTCATTTTGATTGTTTTCGTCAATTGAAATGGCAAGGTCTAATTTGTTTTCAAGGCACATCTCTTCAAGTTCATGAGATTGCTTTTCGTGGAGAACAAGACCAACTTGAGGGAATTCCTCAGTAAATTTTTCTATAATAGATGGTATGAACATATCAGCACGAGGGGAAGAGGCACCTAGCATGAGTTTGCCCATCTCTTCGCTTTCAAGGTCCCTGATCTTGTTAATCATGTCGGCCTCACTTGTGAGGAGTTTCTCTGCATAGGCCAGGTACTCTTCACCAATAGGTGTCAGCATTAGTCTTGGTTTTCTAAAAAAGAATTTTGTCCCGTAATATTCTTCCAGTCTTTTTATGTGATTTGAGAGAGTTTGTTGTGAAATGTAGAGTTTTTCTCCAGTTTCATTCATGTTTAAGGTCTTTGCAAGTTCTGTGAAGTAGTAAATACTTTCGAAATTCATATTTCCTCCTATCAAATATATTTTGTGATTTATACAAATTTTTATTAATTTATTTTGTAGTACTTTTATTATATACTAAGTATAAGTTAATTGTGAAATAAATATTAAGAATCCCTTATAGTTTACCAGCTTTTTTTCCTTAATATCACAATTACCGGAATCCCCTTGCACCCACCTCCTTGGGTGCATTTTTTTATGCCCAAAATTAAAAGTTGTAGAATATTGTGACTTTATAAAGATTTTGGGGGTTACACAAAAGTGAGACCTGATAAAAAAATAGGGTCTTACAAAAAATTGAGACTTGATAAAAATTTAGGGACTTACAAAAAAATTGGACTTAATAAAGTTTTATGATCTTATGAAAAAATGATGCTTAATAAAAATTTATGATCTTATGAAAAAGTGAGACTTCATAAAAATTTGGGAAGTCATAGAAATTTAATAAGTCATGGGAAAAAGTGATTTTATAAAAATTTATAAAGTTATAATAACATATAAACTTGTAATTATTTTGAATTTATAAAAATACCTGAACTTCTAATTATCTAGAAAGCCTTAAAAATATATGAGTTTGTAGTTATTTTAAAAGTTATAAAAAATAAAGTTAAAAAAATCATAAGTTACAAGAAATTATAGGGTCACAAAAATTCAAAAGTCATGGAGAATAAAGCCAATAATTTTAAATAAATTATCATAAAATAATTTTGATAAATTTTATCAAAAACCCTTTACAAATTTCAAAACCTATACTATAATAAAGACAGTTAATGATAGTTAATGTCATTTAACAAAAATTACTTTGATTTTGGGAACCCCATAACTCCTAAGATTAATAATAAAATTATACCAATCTTCACTCTGAAAAGAGAAAATTAAGACTGCTTCGGCAGTCTTTTTTTGCTATAGAATAGCTTTTAATATATTTAACCCATTAGATTTATTTTCTCTGTGAAAGCTTCAATAAGTTTTCAATAAGTTTTTATTAATCGAGAAAACTTTAGAGAATCTAGTTTAAGAATTAAAAAAGGGAATTAGAAATTTAGCTTTTTAATATTTAAATTTTTACATAGGCAAGTTAACCAGGCTTCATAAGAAAATAATTTATAAAAATTTTTTATAAATAATCTTTGGAAGGCCCTAAATAATTAGGAAAATTTTTTCTCATGCAATTTTGCCTTAAGTTGACTTAAATTAAAAGTACAATAGGGTAAATAAGTCAAAAAATATATTTACATAAACTTTACAAAAATTCCCCAAAAATTGAATAATATTATATAATTAAAAATTAGAAGGTGATTATGTGTTTAATAAAAATAAATTTAAAGAGGCTGAGTCCTTTAATATCTATGATCTTTTGATCCAAGGACTCTTTGGACTTTTGATTTGTCTCGCCATGTTTTTCTTGGCACCAGGTGGAGGATTGCCTGGAAAATTAATTAGGGGTCCCCTTGTTATAATTTTAAATATTCTGCCAATTGTACTTACAGGAATTTTCTTCCAAGGTCTACTTGGAAGGAGAAGGCCAGCCCTGATTTTAAATTCAATTCTCTATATTGTAATCTTCCTTGTCCACAGGACTAAGGTTTTTTATAGGAATTTTCCACTAAAGATTTCGGACTTTAAGTTAGCAGTTGAGGCCCTAAACATGACCTCAAATTCCTATTATCCAGACCTAAAGGGAAGTCTTGCGAGTATTTTTGGTATAGTTTGTTTAATTATCTTGGCTTTTTTATTTAAAAGTAAAAAAATTAAAGTAAGGGACAGGTTGATTTCTGTCCTTGTAGTCCTAATCTCATCAGCTATATTACTTTTATTTGTCTACTCAAAGGATGTTATCTACAACAATATTCCAATGGAGGGAAATATTTATAATTCCATTGACCAATTTAATGCCAAGGGATTTAACTATTCTTTTTTACACAAGATAAAAGATTCTTTTATCAGGCCACCAGAAGGTTATGATGATAAGGAAATAAGAGAAAGAGACGTTTTAGATCATAGCGAAAGTATTGCAGCCATAAAAAATATGGAAAGGCCAAATATTATTTGGATAATGGGAGAGGCCTTTACAGACTTATCTCAAGACCCACAATTTAAATTTGAGAAGGGCGATGACCCCAACGAAAATTTCAAAATCTTGCAAGAAAAGTCTGTTTTGCATGGAAGAATTGTAGTCCCTGCTTATATTGGAGGTACAGGAGACACGGAGTTTGATGTCTTGACAGGGGCAATGACAATTAACTGTGCACCTGATAACAATTATGCCTTCAATGCAATTAAAAGGGATGTTGGGTCCCTTCCAAATCTTTTAAAATCTATAGGCTACAAGACTATGGGATTCCACCCTGGATTTGCCTGGTTCTATGGAAGACAAGACGTCTATCCAAAGCTTGGACTTGATGATAACATGTTTGTAGAAGATATTAAGGACCCTCTTATTAAGGGGGGCTACTTAGATGAAAAGCAGTTTACAGAAATTTATAAGGAAAACTTCTTAAAGGCCATAAAAGAATCTGAAGACCCAGTTTTTTCTTATGCAGTTGACATCCAAAACCACGGACCTTACGATTTAGGTAAATATGGAGAAGTTTTACCCTTCTCTTGCGATTCACAACTTTCTGAAGAAGTGAAAAATAGTATTGGTTCTTATTTCTTGGGGGTAAAGGCCATGGACCTAATGCTAGGTGATATTTACGAGATGATGGAAGGACTTGACGAACCAACTATTATGGTATTTTATGGGGACCACTTACCGGGACTTGGCACAAATCAGTCAGGTTTTGATGAAATTGGTAAGCACCTTACTAATGAAAACTTGGAAAAAGAAATAGAATACTACTCAACTCCTTATATAGTTGTGGCAAATGATAAGGGGAAGGCCCTTATGGATAGGCAGAAGGTTGAAGTAGAAGATGGCCAACCAGTTTCTGCTAACTATCTTTCTTCTATGGTTCTTGATATGTTAGACTACAATAAGGTGGATAACTTCTTTATCTACAATTCAGAACTTAGGAAGAGGCTTCCAATTATTTCAAGAAACTTTATCTATGATGGAAATGAGGCTTATCCAAGACAAGAAGTCAAGGGCAATGCCAAGGCTTATTACGATGATTACAGGAGATATCAATACTATAGGATTAACAAGTAGGTGACTTATGGAAAATATTTTAAAAATTGTTGAAGAAATATCAGGAGAACTTGATACTTTAAGAAAGTTTATTTATGATAACCCAGAAATTGGATTTGAAGAGTACAAGTCTTCAAGGGCTCACATTGATTTATTAGAAAAACATGGATTTGAGGTTGAGTGTCCTTATCTTGGATGCGAAACGGCCTTTAAGGCAGTTTACGATTCCAAAAAACCTGGGAGGGCAATTTCTTATCTAGCTGAATACGACGCCCTACCAGGAATTGGTCACGGATGTGGCCACAACATCCTTGGAGCAAGTGCTACTGGAGCAGGAATAGTCTTATCAAAGTTAATTGATGAGCTTGGAGGAAGAGTCATTGTCTTTGGAACTGCAGCAGAAGAAGTTGGTGGGACTAAAATTGAACTTGCAAGATCAGATGAATTAAAGGACGTTGACGTGGCAATAGAAATGCACCCAGGTGATATAAATGCAGTTACACCAAACTCTCTAGCCCTTGCCACAAGACGCTTTGAATTCTTTGGCAAGACTGCCCATGCTGCAGACACACCTCACGAGGGAGTCAATGCTCTTGATGCCCAAATAGTTTTATTTTCAGCCATCAATGCCCTAAGACAGCAAACTAAAGATGGATCAAGAATTCATGGAATTATCAAAGATGGGGGCAAGGCTGCCAACATTATTCCTGACTACACTGATTCAAGATTTTATGCTAGAAGCCCTGAGAAAAAATATTTATTAGAACTTTTAGAAAAACTAGAATCTTGTGCCAAGGGTGCTGCCCTTGCAACAGGTTGTGAAGTTAAAATTTCTGAATATGAAAAGGGAAATGACAATACTGTTAGAAATCTTGCCTTTAACGAAGTCCTAAAGGAAAAGATGGAAATTTATTTTGATGAAGAAATCAAAGATATAGAACTCAATTCAGGATCAACTGATGCTGGAGATATTTCTCACGAAGTCCCAACCCTTCATGGATACTTTAAAATTATTGAAGAAGGATCTCCTTCTCACACAGTTGAGTTTAGGGATGCAACTATGACAGACTATGCCTTTGATCAAGTGAAAAAAACTATTGCGGCTATTGTTGAAGTTGGAATAGAAATTTTACAAAATGATGAAGTTTATAAAAAAATCTCTGATGAATTTAAAGAAAGCGTAAAAATAGGTAAAATTATCCCTCACAAGTAATTAAATAACTATAAGGTATTAAAAAACACCTCTATTCTTGGTATAATATTAAGGATAGAGGTGTTTTTTTATGAAAACAGACATAATAAAATTTAAAGGAAATGGAAAAGATAAGATTTATCTTAAAAAAATAAGCCAAACTTTAAGAGATGGAGGCCTCGTTGTCCTACCCACAGAAACAGTTTATGGACTTGGTGGCAATGGACTTAACAAGAGGACTTGTAAAAAAATATATGAAGCCAAGGGTAGACCTAGCGACAACCCACTAATACTCCACATAGCAGACAACTCACAACTAGATGATTTAGTTGTAGAAGTTCCTGAAGTGGCAAAAAAATGTATTAAAAAATTTTGGCCAGGACCTCTAACAATAATTTTTAAGAGGTCAGACAGGGTGCCTGATGAAGCAACAGGTGGTCTTGACACAGTTGCTATAAGAGAGCCAAACAACAAGATTGCCCACGACATCTTAAAGTCAGTGGACTTTCCAGTGGCTGCTCCATCAGCAAACTTATCTGGCAGGCCATCACCAACAAAGGTAGAACATGTAATAGAAGATCTTGACGGTCGAGTTGACATAATAGTAGATGGGGGCCACTCTGTTGTTGGAATCGAATCGACAGTCTTAGATGTGACAGTTGATCCACCAATGATTTTAAGGCCAGGCAAGATTACTCTTGAGGACCTGCAAGAAATTGATGAAAGAATAACAATTGATTCAGCGACAATTGATTCAGAGTCTCACGAAGTGCCAAAGTCTCCAGGACAAAAGTACAGGCACTATGCCCCAAAGGCTGATGCAACTTGCTTTGGTGGAAGGCTTGATAAGGTCGTAAATGAAATAAAGAAAAACATAGAAGAAAATAAGGACAAGAAAATTGCTGTCCTTGCAACTGATGAAACCTACGATGAATATGAAAATACAGGTGTAAAATTACTTATAAACCTTGGATCAAGAGACCACTTAGAAGAAGTGGCTACAAATCTTTTTGATGCACTGAGAAGATGTGACGAAGAAGACGTAGACCTAATCTTTGCAGAAGGTTTTGAACTTAGGGGAATTGGACTTAGCATAATGAATAGACTCTTGAAGGCTTGCGGTGGCAAGGTAGTCATGAGGATTTAGGAGGAAATATGAAAATAGGAATTGGTTCAGACCACGCAGGTTTTTATTTAAAAAAAGACCTAATCAAATATCTTGAAGAAAAACAAATTGAAGTAAAAGACTTAGGACCTTTTGATGACTCTAGAGTTGACTACCCAGACTATGGGCATGCTGTTGGTCATGCGGTAATAGATGAAGGGCTAGACTTTGGAATAGTAATTTGTGGATCTGGAATTGGAATTTCAATCTCAGCAAATAAGGTCAAGGGAATTAGGGCAGCACTTTGCTCTGAACCTTACTCAGCAAGGCTTGCAAGACGCCACAATGACGCCAATGTCTTGGCAATGGGAGCAAGACTTATAGGCCATGATATGGCAATAGAAATAGTAGATGCCTTCTTAGATGAAGAATTTGAAGGTGGCAGACACATAAATAGAGTAAATAAAATCGAGGAGGACTAAAATGGGATACACTTTAATAAAACACCCACTAATTGATCACAAGATGACAATCTTAAGAAAAAAAGAAACTAGCTCCATGGAGTTTAGACAAGTTGCCAATGAAATAGCAACACTTATGGGTTATGAAGTAACTAGGGACTTAGAAACTGAAGAAATTGAAATAGAAACTCCTATTTGCAAGACTACAGGAAAAGTTATTTCTGGTAAGAAGGTAGGCATAGTTCCAATCCTAAGAGCAGGTCTTGGCATGGTAGAAGGACTACTTACAATTATTCCTGCAGCAAGAGTTGGTCACATTGGAATGTATCGTGATCCAGAAACTCACAAGCCAGTTACCTATTATTCAAAACTTCCTAAAGATGTTTCATCAAGACTTATGCTTGTTGTGGACCCAATGCTTGCAACTGGTGGATCCCTAATAGAAGCAATTGATGAACTAAAAAGAAATGGTGCAAAAAACATTAAGGCAATAAATCTCTTGGCAGCACCTGAAGGATTAAAGGCAGTTCAAGAAGCCCATCCTGACGTGGAAATCTACCTTGCAGCTCTTGACGAAAAATTAAATGAAGATAAATATATTGTACCTGGCCTAGGAGATGCAGGAGACAGATTATTTGGAACTAAGTAAGAGGTTAATATGTATAAATATGTAATTCCCTTTTTGGCAGCTTTTATACTGACATTTATTCAAATGCCCTTTACTATAAAGCTTGCTAAAAAGAAGGGTTTTTTAGATGTGCCAAAGGATGAGAGGCGTGTTCATAAAGAGCCTATACCAGTAGGTGGGGGCATTGCCATGGTAATATCTGTTACAATTCTCATACTTTATTACCTGCCAATAAATAAAGGTTTGATAATGACTATTCTAGCCTCCCTAGTCATTGCCTTATCAGGACTATATGACGACAAGAAGGATTTAAGCCCCAAGTTAAAATTTCTTTTTCAAATTTTAGCTGGAGTCCTATTGGTACTTGGAGGCATGAAGATTGAATTTGTCACAAACCCTTTTGATTCACATGATGCCCTACTTATTTTGAATATCTTGTCCATACCCGTGACAATATTTTGGGTTTGTGGAATAACTAACACAATAAATCTAATTGATGGATTAGATGGACTGGCATCAGGTGTCTCAATGATATGTGCCATATCCATGTTCTTTATAACTTATAGGATGGGAAGGTACGAGGTGAGTATAGTCTGTGCTCTTGTAGCAGGAGCGTGTCTAGGATTTTTGCCCTTTAACTTTAACCCAGCAAAGATTTTTATGGGAGATACTGGGGCCTTATATCTAGGATTTATGCTTTCCTATATAAGCATTTCAGGATTTTTAAAACAGGCGGCAATACTAATGATATTTGTGCCAGTTTTAATCTTAGGAGTGCCAGTATTTGACACAGCCTTTGCCATGGTAAGGAGGAAACTATCAGGCAAGTCCATGGTGGAAGCCGACAAGGGTCACCTCCACCACAGACTACTAAAGATGGGACTAAATCAAAGACAGACTGTTGTAATTCTCTATTCTATATCTGCAATATTTGGAGTTCTTGCAAATTTAATTTCAAGATTCCATTCATCCATAGCCCTTGTGATTTCATTAGGAGTTCTACTTATAATAATTGCAACGGGAGTGGCAGCAGGTATGTTAAAAAACAAGGAGGAATAAATTGAAGGTATTATTTGTATTTGGTACAAGGCCTGAAGGCATAAAGATGGCACCAATAATAAAGGAAATTCAAAAGAAAAATAAGTTTGAATGCTATACTTGTGTCACAGGTCAACACAGAGAAATGCTGGACCAAGTGCTAGAAATTTTTGATATAGAACCAGATTACGATTTAAATATTTTTAAAAAGGGACAATCCCTAACAGATGTAACTACAAAAACTCTTAAAGGACTTGAAGAGATTTTAGATGAATTAAAACCAGACATCTTGCTTGTCCAAGGAGATACTACTACAGTTTTTGCTGCAGCCCTAGCAGCTTTTTATAAAAAAATAAAAATTGGCCACGTTGAAGCAGGTTTAAGGTCAGGTAACTTATACTCACCTTATCCAGAAGAGGCCAATAGAAAACTAACTGGAGTAATATCCAATTATCATTTTGCACCAACTGAATCCAACAGGCAAAATTTAATAGAAGAAGGTTATGATGAAAAAAATATTTTCATAACTGGAAATACTGTTATTGATGCTCTAAAGTATTCTGTTAGAGAAGATTTCGTATTTGACGATGAAATTTTGAACGATTTGGATTATAATAAAGATGTAGTGTTACTTACTGCACATAGGAGAGAAAATTGGGGTAAGCCAATGGAAGATATTTTCAAGGCAATAAGACGTGTGGTCTTAGAGAGAGAAAATCTTGAAATTGTATTCCCAAGACATTTAAATCCTATAGTAAGAGATGCTGCTGAAAAGTATTTTGCTGACTTAGATAGGGTTCACTTAATAGAACCACTTTCTTACCTTCCTTTTTCAAACCTAATGGCAAGGGTAAAATTTGTCGTTACTGATTCAGGAGGAGTTCAAGAAGAAGCACCTGCTCTAGGGAAACCTGTTCTAGTTCTTAGAAATGAGACAGAAAGAATGGAGGGAGTAGAGGCTAAGACAGCTAAGCTTGTTGGTACAAGGGAACAAGATGTTTACGAGTCTATAGTTTCTTTACTAGACGATAAGGACCTATACGATGAAATGGCAAAGGCCGTAAATCCTTATGGTGACGGACACGCTGCAGAAAAAATTGTTGATGTACTAGAAGAAATGATTTGATTTTAGGATATTAAATCTACTTAGCATAAGATTTAAGTTAGGATAATTTTCAGCAAAAGTTGAAATAAGAGAGAAATAATATTTTCACTCGCACAACTTGTACAAATCAAAGGGAGAAATTATTTATTTTAGTGGCCTATGCCACATGGTAGTAATAAGGAGGAAAACATGGAAGATAGAATTGTTATAGCATCAGCTGCAAGAACAGCTGTAGGTAGTTTTGGAGGTCAATTCAAAAACACTTCTGCAGTAGAACTTGGTTCAATTGCTGCAAAAGAAGCACTTAAAAGAGCGAATGTTAAACCTGATATGGTAGACGAAGCTTACATTGGTAACGTACTTCAAGCAGCACAAGGACAAAACGTTGCAAGACAAGTTGTTCTTGGAGCAGGAATTGATATTAAAACACCAGCAGTTACACTTAACATCGTTTGTGGATCAGGACTTCGTGCAGTAAGTTTAGCAGCTCAAGTTATTAAAGCTGGAGATGCTGAAATCGTACTAGCAGGTGGTACTGAATCAATGTCAATGGCACCATATGCCCTTATGAATGAAAGATGGGGAGCAAGAATGGGCGACAAAAAAGTTGTTGACACAATGATTAAAGATGGTCTTTGGGACGCATTCAACGACTACCACATGGGTATTACAGCTGAAAACGTAGCTGAAAAATACGGCATTACTAGAGAAATGCAAGACGAACTTGCTGCAAGATCTCAAAACAATGCAGAAAAAGCAAGAAACGAAGGAAGATTTAAAGACGAAATCGTTCCTGTAGAAGTTAAAGATAGAAAAGGCAATGTAACTGTAGTTGACACTGATGAACACATTAGAGAAGGAGTAACTGCAGAAGGACTTGCAAAACTTAAACCAGCTTTCAAAAAAGATGGCGGTACAGTTACAGCAGGTAACGCATCTGGAATTAACGATGGTGCAGCTATGCTTGTACTAATGAAAGAATCAAAGGCAAAAGAACTTGGAGTAGAACCTCTTGCATACATTATTTCTTATGCAACAGCAGGTGTTGACCCTAAGATTATGGGTACTGGACCAATCCCTTCATCAACTAAGGCACTTGAAATTGCAGGACTTAAGGCAGAAGACCTTGACCTAATTGAAGCTAACGAAGCTTTCGCTGCTCAAGCATGTGCAGTTAACAAGGAAATGGGCTTTGACATAGATAAAGTTAACGTAAATGGTGGAGCTATTGCTATAGGTCACCCAATTGGAGCAAGTGGTGCTAGAATCTTAATAACTCTATTATTCGAAATGCAAAAGAGAGATTCTAAGAAAGGACTTGCTACACTTTGTATCGGTGGAGGAATGGGAACAGCTCTTATCGTAGGAAGGGACTAATTTAGAATGGATTATAAATTTCTAAAAATAGAAGAAAAACCTAATGGAGTTGTTATTATAACACTTAGTAGAGAAAAGAGCCTAAACGCTCTTAACTCTGCTATGTTAAAAGAACTTCACCACTTCTTCTCAAATGTTGACGAAGATATAAGATGTATAATCATAACAGGAGCAGGTAAATCCTTTGTTGCCGGAGCCGATATAGCAGAAATGGCAAACTTCACAGCTAGTGAAGCCTATGACTTTGCAAAACTTGGTATGGATACATTCATGGAAATTGAAAAATGTAGAGTTCCAGTTATTGCAGCAGTAAATGGCTTTGCCCTTGGTGGTGGATGCGAAATCTCTATCGCTTGTGATATTAGACTTGCATCAACTAAGGCAAAATTTGGTCAACCAGAAGTTGGTCTTGGAATCACACCAGGCTTTGGTGGAACTCAAAGACTTTCAAGGGTAATTGGACCAGGATATGCAAAAGAACTTATCTACACAACAGAAATGATTGGTTCTGACAAGGCTTACCAAATTGGACTTGTAAACCATGTTTACGAACCAGAAGAACTTTTAGATAAGGCTCTTGAAATGGCAAATAAAATTGCATCTCACGCTCCTAAGGCTGTTGAATACGCTAAGCAATCAATTATCAATGGATCACAAACAGACATTGATACAGCTATGCAAATTGAAAAAACTCACTTTGGCCTATGTTTTGCAACTAATGACCAAAAAGAAGGCATGGATGCATTTTTAAACAAGAGAAAATCAGAATTTACAGGGGAATAAAAGAGGGAGATAACAATGAAAATAGCAGTAATTGGATCAGGTACTATGGGAGCAGGTATTGCTCAAGTACTTGCAACTCATCACGAAGTAATAGTTAGAGACATTGCACCAGAAGCACTAGAAAATGCTAAAAATAAAATAACTAAGGGTTATGAAAAAAATGTTTCTAAAGAAAGAATGACTAAAGAAGAAATGGATAAGGCCCTAGCAAATCTTAAATATTCAAGTGATATTGAAGATGTAGTTGACTGTGACCTTATTATTGAAGCAGCTACAGAAAATCCAAAAATCAAAAAAGCTATCTTTACAGAATTATGTGAAAAATGCGATGAAAAAACTGTTCTAGCATCAAACACTTCATCTCTTTCAATAACTGACATTGGCGCAGCTACACAAAGACCTGAAAAAGTAATTGGTATGCACTTCTTCAACCCAGTTCCAGCAATGAAACTTGTTGAAGTAATCTCTGGAAAGAAAACTGATCCTAAAGTTAAGGATATGATTATTGAACTTTCTAAAGAAATTGGCAAGACTCCAGTAGAAGTTGACGAAGCTCCTGGCTTTGTTGTAAATAGAATTTTAATCCCAATGATCAACGAAGCAATTGGAATTTACGCAGAAGGCATTGCATCAGTTGAAGATATTGATACAGCAATGAAACTTGGCGCAAACCACCCAATGGGACCTCTTGCATTAGGAGACCTTGTAGGACTTGACGTTGTTCTTGCAATCATGGAAGTTCTTTATACAGAATTCGGCGATCCAAAGTACAGACCACACACACTTCTTAAGAAGATGGTTAGGGCAGGTCTACTCGGAAGAAAAACTGGCGAAGGATTTTACAAATATTAATAATTTAAAAAAATTAGGGGAAGGCGAGAGCCTTCTCTTTTTTTATAAGGTGATGAGATGAAAAATATAAAGATAAAAAACATTGTTATTACATTTTTAATTCTATCTAGTTTAACTTTATTTTTATTTTTAGGAATGCCAAAAGAAAAGCCTATCACAAAAATCAAAAGTGGATATGGAAGAATTTTTCCAGAGAACATTACATATAAGGAGAAAAAAGGTTTAATCGAATATAAAATAGATTTAAAATTAAATGAAAATAATATAAAAAAAGATCCAGAGTCTGACAAGTATTACGCAGAATACAGTGGAACAATAAGTCCAGAAGCCTTTTCTTTTAAATAATTTTGCACAAAAGTTAACTGACAATAATTTATTAGCAGATATAATATAGTTATAGGAGAATAAGCTAGCTTAATTAATTACTATTAAAAGGTGGAAACTTTATGAAAAGATTTTTTGTTAGTTTTTTAATTTTATTTACATTGATTACGACTCTTGTTTGTCCAGTATTTGCGAATGAAAGTTTACTAGGTTTTGAAGATGACACAATGTATGTAAGAGTAGTAAAGTATAGATATGATAGAAGTTTTCCAGCTACTATATCTTATTCAGACAGCAGAGCAGGTAGAAAATTTAGAGGTACTTTAAATATTGATTGGAACTCTGTTCGTAGAGAGGACAACAATATGTACAGCGCAATTTATGAAGGAACATTATATGATGTCGGGTATGCAAGCTATGCGTTGGTTTACTAAAAATAAAAAAATATTAATTTTAGCTACATTTGTTTGTTTAGCTGTATTGTTTTTATTTAACGGTTTTAAAAGTGAGATGGAAGTTACAAGTGTAAAGAGAAGATATGATGCCTACAGTTTTCCTGAATACATTACTTACCAGACTAACAAAGGATTGGTAAGATACAGAGGAGATTTAAAATTCAATCCAGACTCAGTGAAAAAGGAAAATAATATTTATTATGGTGAATATTCAGGTATAGTGGAAAAGGATGGTTATTCTTTTTTAAATAATTAGTCTTTAAAAGGTTCTATTAATTTAGGACCTTTTAATTTTTAATGTATAATAAACTTGTAAAGCAAAAATTAAAGGAGGGGAATATGACTAGGGACAAAAAATTTTTGAGAGCAAGTATCTTATTAGCCTATGTTTTTATAGGCATGTACATTTTATTTTATTCTGTGAAAATTCAAAATATAAGAAGTTTTAATGGAATGTATTTTTTATTTTTCCTTAGCCTAGTAAATAACATCTCTCTTCTAATTTTTTTATTATCTAATGACAGAAAAATTATTGTGGAACATAGCTCTTTAGTAGTTTTATTTTCCTTATGGATTTTGCTTGATTATATCTTCCTATACAAATATAAAATAAATTTTAAATATACTTATGAAGTTAGCTTAGGATTCATTTATCTTTTAATTTTTTCTAACTTATATATATTCCTAGATTGTGTAAAGGAGATTAGATGGAGATATATAAACTATCTTGCTTGTAGTATCTTACTATTTTCTTTTATTTTAAATTATTTTAATAATCCAATCCACATATACATATTAAAATGGGCAAGAATTGCAATAGGCTTATTTCCTTTAATTCTTGTTTTTACATATAGGAAGCAAATAAAAAAATATAGCCATAAATTGTTATTAAATGTATTTATTATAAGTTTTATATATTTAATATTTTTTGTATCAACTTATTTTATCCAAGTTTTTTATTATATATATCTTAGAGAATTTATAATATTGTTTGTGGCAGAGATTTCAATTTTAATTTTTTTAATTTCTATGGAAAGTAATTTAAAAAAGTTAATTTTGAATTTTTATTCAAATCCCTTATATTTTATATTCATTGTAATTTCCACTATAATTTTTGAAAATTTTATAAAAAATTATAGCTTAGCTATACTTTTTGCCCTAATTTTTTTCTTAAATATGATAAATATTGAAATGATAATAAGGTTAAGAAAAATTGAAAACAATAATTCTTCCTATGAAAAATTTTTATTTAACAACAAGATGGCAAAAGATTTAGCAGAAAATATCGAGAAAAGGAGTCTGAGTTTTTTACATGATGATATTTTACAAGATATAATTTTATCTGAAAAATTTTTAGAAGAGAAACCAAAAAATATAAATAGGTCTGTAGAAATTCACAAAAATTTGATTAAAAAAATTAGGCTCAAAATAAATTTAATAAATCCAATGTTTATAGATGGGATTACTCATTATGAGATTTATTGCCAACTTATCAATTCTTTAAAAAGTATGTATGGTATTGATAAACATGTTGAATTTTATTGCGATGAAAATATCTTTATTCCAAGTCCCTATGACAGAATAATTTACAAGTTTATTCACGAAATGGTTACTAATTTTTATAAGCACTCCAAGGGATATTTTTCAGAATTAAATTTAAAAATAGAAGATGACATTATATTTCTTGATATTAAAAATTTTGGGGATTACTTAGATGAAAATTTTAATAAATCAAATCATTTTGGGATTAATTTTATAGACGAGACCTTAAATATTTATGGGGGAAGCTTAGTAGTTATAAATAACTTCAAAAAAGATTTAAGAGAAGAAGCTTATCTAGAATTTATTATCAGGCTGCCAATTCAAGAGGAGATAGTGAATGAAAATTTTATTAATAGAAGATCATAAGATGATGGCGACGTCCCTAAAAGGATTTTTAGAAAAAGATAAATTTTTTGAAATTGATTTGTTAAAGGACCTGAAAAAAATAAATGATATAAATTATTTAAAAACTTATGATATTTTAATTGTGGATATTAATTTGAAAGGTTTTGAAGATTCTTTAAATGGATTGGACTTAGCGGAAAAAATTTTAAAGTTAGATAAGACTATAAAAATAGTAATTTTATCTGGATATGATTTACTTTTTTATAGTGAAAGAGCGAAAAGTATTGGAGCCTATGCTTTTATTTCAAAAGAAGAAGATATGGAGAGTCTAAAAAAGAAGTTAAAAGCAATTTATAAGAATAATAAAAAGTTTTTTAAGAATAAGAAAAATTTAGAAAAATTGACAGATAAAGAAGTGGAAATAGTTCAGCTTTATTGTTCGGGTTTGAATAGAAGTCAAGTTGCAAAGGAGCTTTTTATTTCAGAAAGATCACTTGCAGTTATGTTAAATAGAATTTATCAAAAGCTCTATATTAATAACTACCAAGAACTTATGAAAAAAGCGATTGATCTTGGATTAGTTGACTCTTTTTAAGATTTTTATAAAAATACTTCTATTAAATGAGCTTATGTAAAGCTTTTTGTGATTATATAATTTATAGGACTTTATTAATTGTTTTATTTTATAATTTCGCTATTAAGCTGTCTTTTATTTAGGAATAAACATTATTTTAAAATAATTTAATAAAAATTTTTAGAATATTCCCTAGCAATTTTGCTGGGAATTTTTTGTAATGAGTTAAAAAAATTATCTTCTTAGAAATTTTAATATGGATATTTATTTTAATCTAAAATTCAAGAAGAAAGTAATTTAATATTAATTCCATTAAAAAGAGGCAATGATGCCTTATCTATTTTTAATTAAATATTAGAAAAATTACTTTCTTTAAATTAAAACATAAAAAATCTAAAGAAGATTGAATTAATTCTAATAACTTAATATAAATACCTTTAAATTTATCTCCTTTTGTAGTAAAATATAAATAAATTGAACGTTGTTCAGAAATATTTTACTTAAAAACATCTAGGAGGTTAATTATGAAAGTTAATTATAAAGAAAATACTAATGAAAGCTTATTGACTCCACCTGAAGAAAATACAAGTGAAAAGAAATCTTTTAGAGAAAATTTAAAGGACAAAAGGGATGAAAAAATATTTACATCTGCTCTTAATCTTGCCTACAAGAGGGTAAAGAAGGATCCTCAAAAGGGAATGCTAGAAGTTGTAAATGTCTTTGACCAATTTATGATGCCATCATCAAAAGATGAAAACTCTGCAAAAACTGGGCTTGAAAGAGTAAGAAATGAATTAAAAGATGAAAATTCAAAGTGGGTTTCCTTTGGTAGCGACATTGTAAATGGAATTGACGAAAATATTGTAAAGACCTCTGTAAAAAACGTAGGTTACAATGCTGCATATAAGGGAAATTCTTTGAGGAACAAACTTCAAAAAGAATACAATTGCAACATTCCTTGGACAATTTTATTTGACCCAACTTCTGCATGTAACTTAAAGTGTACTGGCTGTTGGGCTGCTGAATATGGTCACAAAAACAATTTAACTTATGAAGAAATGGCAAGCATCGTAAGACAAGGCAACGAGCTGGGAACTTATTTCTTTATCTTAACTGGTGGAGAACCACTCGTTAGGAAAGATGATGTCATAAAGCTTGCAAAAGAATTTAATGATTCTGCCTTCCACGTTTTTACAAATGGAACTTTAATTGATGAAGAATTTTGTAAGGAAGTTAAGGAAGCTGGAAATATTTCCTTTGCCCTAAGTATTGAAGGGACAGAAGAATCAACAGACTTTAGAAGGGGAGATGGAGTCTTCAAAAAAGTTATGAAGGCCATGGACCTAATGAAGGAAAACAAACTTCTTTATGGAGCTTCTATTTGTTACACAAGTAAGAACTATGAGTATGTGACAGACGACGAATTTATAAAAATGCTTGTAGATCATGGATGTAGGCTTGCTTGGTACTTCCATTACATGCCTGTTGGAAAGGGAGCAGACACAAGTCTTCTTCTTGACCCGGACCAAAGAGAATATGTCTACCACAAGGTTAGAGAAATTAGGTCAGCTGAATACCCTGAAAATATTTTTACAATTGATTTTCAAAATGATGGGGAATTCATCAATGGTTGTATAGCTGGTGGTAAAAACTACTTCCACATCAACTCTTTAGGTGACATGGAGCCTTGCGTTTTCATCCACTATTCTGACTCAAACATCAGGGAAAAAACTATTAAAGAATGTCTAATGAGTCCTCTATTTATGGGCTTCCACGATAATCAACCTTTTAATAAAAACTTGTTAAAGCCATGTCCAATGCTTGAAAATCCTGGAAGACTTACTAAGATAGTTAATGATTCTGGTGCAAGAAACACTGACATGATTGAGCCAGAAAGCCCTGAAGAATTACAAGAAAAGACTACACCATATGCTATGAATTGGAATAAGAAGGCCAACGAGCTTTGGAATGCTTCAAGAGAAAAGGCAGAGTCTTTTAAATAATAAAAGAATAGCTGAAAGGGGCTATATATCCCTAGTCAGCTATTACAATAAAGTTCATATTAAACTGTAGAACCGCCGCATACGGAACCGTACGTACGGTGGTGTGAGAGGAGGTAGATGAATTAATCATCTACCTCCTACTCGATTTGGTATAATAAGATGATAACGATATCATAAAATATTTTATATTCATTGATTTAAAAATAATTTGTTTTATAATATAATTAAAATAATTTAATATTATAGGAGGGTTAATATGAAGAAAGAATTAGATATAAAGAATATACTTTTAATTTCTTTAATTGCTTTATTATTCAGTTATTTGGGAACTAAATTATACTTATATTCTGGAAATAAAGCATTGATGGCTATAATGGATATTGTGTATTATGTATTTATAATTGTTGGTTTTGTAAAAATATTTAAAGCTATGTTTAAAGATAATATTAAGTTTTCAAATAATGAAGTTTTCTTTATGATAGCAGGTGCTGTTTATACTTTTAGTTTAGTATTAATTCAAGAATTCAATGATATACATTTGAGAAGTCTAATTTTTTCTATTATATTGATACTTTCTTCAATTTATCTTATTAAAATCAAATTAAAAGTTTAATATATTTATTAAATTAGGGAATTAAATTGAAAAAAGGTTCTAATGTATTTATAAATCTTAAAACGATTATAAAATATATATTGTATATAGATAAAAAATATATTTTGGTTTGTTTATCAGAAGTTTTATTTAACGGATTAAAAAGGAGGACATTGAAGTCCTCCTTTTTTGTTAGGGTTAATAATATTTTTAATTTTTATGAATTGTTTTCTACTTATAATTTCTTTTCAAGTAAATTATATAAATTTTTCTTCCTAATAAACAAGCTTTCACGATTTTATTTTTAATGAATTATAGGATTTCTAACATTTCTCTTATGGAATTAATCTTGTAAGTTGCATCTTTGCCTTCGTCTTCTGGTCCGAAGCCATAGGTGCAGAAGATGCTCCTTAAATTATTTTTGTGGGCTGCGGCCATGTCGTGGTGTCTGTCGCCAACAAAGATAATTTCTTCTTTAAGATTTTTTCTCTCCTGCCTTATGATTTCGTCCTTAGGGATAAAGTCAAAAGTTTCTGCTGCGTAATATTTCTTGAAATATTTTTTAATGCCATAGATATCAAGAGCTTGGTCTAGGTATGACTCGCGACAGTTGGATAGGATGTAGAGGTCGTAGGTCTTTGAAAGCTTCTCCAAGACTTCTTCTGTTCCATCATAGAGTTTTCCAATCTTATTTTTTACATTCTCGTCCATCTTTTGACCAACATGTGTCATGACTTCTATCTTAAAGTCTTCATCAGCGTCTTTTGCCAAAAGGTCGTAGGCAAAGTTTGGTTTCTCGCCCAAAAATCTTTTTACATTTTCTTCAGAAAGTTCAAAGTCCTTGGCATAGCCATGGTCCTTTAAGATTTTAACTCCTTCAGAGAAGGCAGGGTAGTAAATCTTTATGGTGTCGTGGAGGGTCCCGTCAAAGTCAAAAATTATGCTTTTGACATTTTTAAGTTCTTCCCTTATAGATTGTTTATCCACGAATCTCACCAAGTAGGTTTGCCATTTCAATAGCAGCTGTTGCAGCATCGAAGCCCTTGTTGCCAGCCTTTGTGCCAGCTCTTTCAATGGCTTGTTCAATATTTTCTGTTGTGATAACTCCAAAGATAATTGGGACCCCAGTTTCAAGTGAAGATGAAGCTATTCCCTTGGCAACTTCAGCTGATACAAGTTCGTAGTGAGTTGTTGCTCCCCTAATAACTGCACCTAGGGCAATGACTGCGTCGTATTTTTTACTTTGGGCAAGGGCCTTGGCAGCTAGTGGAATTTCAAAGGATCCTGGAACCCAGATCACTTCGATTTCATCGTCAGTAACTCCATGTCTCTTTAGACCATCAAGACAACCGTCTAATAATTTTGAAACTATAAACTCGTTAAATCTTGCCAAAACTATTGCGTATTTCTTTCCTTGTGATTGTAAATTTGCACTGTAAACTTTCATATTTCCTCCAATTTTTAAAAATTTTATAAAATAAATTAATCTTCTTTCTTAAATTCTGATAAGATGTGGTTCATCTTTTCTGCCTTAGTTCTCAAATAGAACTCGTCGTGTTTTGTTGAGTGAATTTCTATTGGCACTCTTTCCTTTATCTTCATGCCAAATTCTTGAAGTGAGTAAACCTTGTCTGGGTTATTTGTGAGAAGTCTTAGTTCTTTAACTCCAAGGTCTTCAAGGATTTGTGCTCCAGTTGAATAGTCTCTTGCATCTTCTGGAAAACCTAGAGCCAAGTTTGCTTCAACTGTGTCCATGCCTTGGTCTTGAAGGGCATAGGCCTTGATCTTATTTACAAGTCCAATTCCACGGCCTTCTTGACGCATGTAGAGGAGGATTCCCCTTCCTTCCTTGTCGATTTGATTCATAGCAAGGTGGAGTTGGTTGCCGCAGTCACATCTTGATGAGCCAAAGCAGTCGCCAGTTAGACACTCAGAGTGAACTCTTGTAAGGACATCCATTCCGTCGCCAATTTCTCCCTTGACAAGGGCAATGTGGTGTTCGCCAGTAACCTTGTCAATATAGGCATGGGCCCTAAAGTCTCCAAATCTTGTTGGAAGTTTGGCCTCAGCAACTTTTTCCACGATTTTTTCATGTCTTTTCCTATATAAAAGCAATTCTTCAGTTGTTGTAATCTTCATGCCAAGTTCTTGGGCAAGTTTGAAAAGATCTTCGCCACGCATCATGTGACCGTCGTCTTGCATAATTTCACAGCAAAGTCCAACTTCCTTGAGGCCAGCAATCTTTAAAAGGTCAACAGTTGCTTCAGTGTGGCCACGTCTCACAAAGATTCCATCTTTCTTTGCCACAAGGGGGAACATGTGGCCAGGTCTCCTAAAGTCCTCTGGCTTTGCATCATCTTCTGCAAGCTTGTTGGCAGTTAGGGCTCTTTCCCAAGCAGAGATCCCAGTAGTCGTGTCCACGTGGTCAACAGAAACTGTAAAGGCAGTTTCGTGGTTGTCAGTATTGTCTGCCACCATTTGATTTAATTTTAATTTTTCTGCGTATTCCTTTGACATTGGCATACAGATTAGTCCCTTGGCAAGGGAAGCCATGGTGTTTAGACTTTCTCCTGTGGCAAACTCTGCTGCCTGGATCATGTCGCCCTCGTTTTCTCTGTCTGGTTCGTCAGTTACTATTACAATTTCGCCCTTTTTAAGAGCTTCAACAACTTCTTCAATTGAATTAACTTTCATTTTATCTCCTCTCGATTTAAAAACCATTTTCCAGTAAAAATGATTTAGTAATTTTGCTTTCTGTTTTTGTATTTACAAAATTGTAGACATAGCGACCAATTATATCGGTCTCTATATTAATAATGTCTCCAACTTTTTTATTTATGAGATTGGTGTCCCTAATAGTAGTTGGAATAATTGAAACTTCAAAATATTTTTCTCCAACCTTTGAGACAGTAAGACTTATACCGTCAAGGGCAATGGACCCCTTGGGGGCAATGTACTTAAAATTTGGGGAGTCGAACTTTATCCTGTAGACAATTTCATTGCCGTGGTTGAGGATAGAAATTATCTCTCCAAGTCCATCAACATGACCTTGGACTATGTGGCCGTCAAGTCTCTTTGAAGGACTGAGGGCTCTTTCAAGATTTAGTTTTTCGCCTCTTTTTAAATTTTTAAAAGTTGTAGAATTTATTGTCTCCACCATAACATCTGCCCTGTAAAAGTCTTGGCCTAATTCTGTGACAGTTAGGCAAACTCCATTTGTTGCAATAGAGTCGCCCCTCTTAGTTCCCTCTAAAACTTTGCTGCAAGAAACTCTTAGGCTGTAGAGGTCACTTTCTCTTTTAATGTCACTAAGGCTTCCAATTTCTTCTATAATTCCTGTGAAAATTTTAATCACACCTTCCAGTGACTAGTATGTCATCAAATAATTTTTCGGACTTCATGTCCTTAATCCTTATTGCATCCTTTAGTTCATCTATTTCAAGGTCTCCTATAGCAGGGATTCCCTTGGACCCAAGTAGGATTGGAGCAATAAAAAAGTAAAATTTATCAACTAACTTATTTTTTAGCATCTCTGCATTTAAGGTCCTTCCACCTTCAAGTAGGATGGAGGAGATGTCGTAGTCCTTTAATTTTTCCATGAGGTCTTTAAGGTCAACCTTCTTGTCCTTGTCTTTACAAATTAGGATTTCAACATTCTTCATAGATTTTAATTTCTCTAGCTTTTCTTTGTCGCAAGCTTCTGTTGTTGCTATGATACAGATTGACTCCAAATCATCTCTTAGGACCTTGGCATCAAGGGGGATCCTCAAACTTGAATCTGTGATAATCCTTATGGGATTATTTTTATATTTGCCATGTCGGGTGTTGAGGCTTGGGTCGTCAGCAAGGACTGTTCCAATACCCACCATAATTGCATCAAGCTGGCCCCTGAGTTCGTGACCGTGGGCTCTTGAAAATTCTGAAGTTATCCATTGGGACTCGCCTGACTCTGTTGCAATTTTTCCATCAAGGGACATGCCAGCCTTTAGTACCACAAAGGGTCTCTTGTTTTTTAAGTAAGTGAAGAATCTCTCGTTTAGGTTTAAACATTCTTCTTCGCAAAGACCTTCTGTGACAGAAATACCTGCATCTTCTAAAATTTTAATTCCCCTGCCAGAAACTTTTTCAAAGGGGTCGGCTGTTCCAATGACAACTCTCCTTATTCCTTCCTTTATAATCCTCTCAGCACAGGGAGGAGTCTTCCCATAATGGGAGCAGGGTTCAAGGTTTACATATAGAGTTGCACCTCTTATGTCTTCGCCACGAGACTTGGCATCTAAGATTGCATTTACTTCTGCATGATTGTCACCAAACTTTAGGTGGGCACCTTGTCCAATTATCTTGTCATCTTTTACAATTACACAGCCAACAAGGGGGTTGGTCTTTGTCTTTCCAGTTCCCTCTCTTGCAATTTCAAGGGCACGTTCCATGTAAAAGATATCGTTAAAATCTTCTAAATACATTAAATCACCTATAAAAAAAGAGCCCATGCAGGGCTCTAAAATTCAAAAAAATTATCTTCTTTCATCCAGACTATACTGTCGGTATTGGAATTGCACCAATTCAGCTTTCGCTCGCGGACTTTACCGCCGGTGAGGAATTGCGCCTCGCCCTGAAGAATTTTATTAACTTATAAATTTATAATAACACTAGAAATTAAATTGTCAAGGAAAAGAAAATCATTTTCCCTCTCTAATATTTTTGATTAGGCTAATGACATCTTCAAAGACAGAGTCTATGTCCCTGTCAGCATCGATGATGTAGTCTGCATAGGGATCAAGGTCTTCTAAGACATCAAGTCTCTTTTCGATATCATTTGCATGGTCATTTCTCTTTATCATCCTGTCTCTCAAAGTCTCCCTTGAACATTTTAGGTAGATTGACCTTGCATTTGCAAATTCTTTTTTAATTGCGAGGACACCTTCTTTATCAACGACAATAACACAGTCGCTGTCCTTGTTGTTATTTTTTTCAAGATCTTCCTTGAGGGTTGAATAGTAATTACCCACATAGCAAGTTGTCCCAATAAATAAATTATCCTCATCCATCTTCTTAAAAAGTTCTTGGTCAATAAAGTTATAATCCATGCCGTCCACTTCAGAGATTCTTGGCTCTCTCGTCGTGTAGGTTATTATTTTTTTTATTCCGTGTGAAGTCAGGGCATTTCTTATAGTTGACTTGCCTGAACCAGAATGTCCTAGTATTAAATAAATCATAATTGCTCCTTAAATTTTAATTTCTAAAGTATAAGATATTTTTTCTATTATACTTTACAATTATAAAAATTTGAAGTACTATGGATAAGATAAAATATTAGATGGAGGTTAGGATGAAACATTTAATTGAGCCACTAGATTTTACAACTGAAGAATACGAAGAAATTTTTAGACTAGTTGATGACATTATTGCAAAGCCAGATGATTATTCTCATGTTTGCGACAATAAGTTATTAGCTAGTCTTTTTTTTGAGCCTTCTACCAGGACGAGACTTTCCTTTGAGACTGCCATGCTAAGGCTTGGGGGACAAGTTATAGGATTTTCTGATGCAGGAGTAAGCTCATCGACAAAGGGCGAGACTCTGCTTGACACCATAAGAGTTATAGAAAACTACGCCGACATTTGTGCTATGCGTCACCCAAAGGAAGGGGCAGCCCTTATGGCATCAAAGGTAGTGAAGACCATGCCAATTATAAATGCAGGAGATGGTGGTCACTTCCACCCAACTCAAACTCTTGCAGACCTAATAACAATTAGGCACTACAAAGGATCCTTTGACAATTTAACCGTGGGACTTTGTGGAGACTTAAAATTTGGAAGGACAATTCACTCTCTTGTGAGAGCCCTTAATAGGTATGAAAATGTGAAATTTATTTTTATTTCACCTGAGGAACTCAAGATGCCAGATCCCTTTAAAAATTTTATAGACAAGGAAAACTACGAGGAGACTAGGGATCTTGCAAGTGTAATTGACGACCTAGATGTCCTTTACATGTCAAGGGTTCAAAAGGAAAGATTTGTTTCTTCAGATGAGTATGAAAGGTTAAAAGACTACTATATTTTAAATGAAGAAAAGTTAAAAAATGCAAAAGAGGACATGATTATCCTTCACCCCCTACCAAGGGTAAATGAAATTGCACCTGAGGTGGACAAGGACCCTCGTGCAGTTTACTTTGAGCAAACAAAGTTTGGAATGTATGGTAGGATGGCACTGATCATGAAACTTTTGGAGGCTAGAAAATGATAAATGTTTCAAAAATAAAAAAAGGAATTGTACTTGACCACATAGAAGCAGGCAGGGCCCACGTCCTTTACAAGGCCCTTGAACTTGACAAGGTGACAGATCCAGTTGTACTTATGCAAAATATTTTCTCAACTTCCATGGGCAAGAAGGACTTAATAAAAATAGAGACAGATTACGACTTGGACTTCAAAGTCTTGGGACTTATTGCCCCTCACACAACTGTTAACTTTATAGAAGATGGCGAAAGGGTCAAAAAAATCCGCATGGAGATGCCAGAACTTGTTGAAGATGTCTTGACTTGCAAGAACCCAAGATGCATAACAAATTCTGAAAGAGAAATACCCGGTCACAAGTTTTTCTTATATGATAGGGATAAGAAGGAATATAAGTGCGAATATTGTGACACAGTAACCACATATGGAGAATGATATGGCAAAGATAATAGAAAATATTGATGTATGTAAGGATTACTTCATACTGAGAACAGACTTAGACGTAAAAGTTTATCCAGGACAATTTTTTATGCTAAGAGCCTGGGAATCTTACCCAACCCTTTCAAGACCAATTTCAGTTTATGACGTCACTGAGGGCGTTGACTTCTTAATAGAAAAAAGAGGAGAGGGAACAAAGATCCTTGAGCAATTAAAAGAAGGTGACGAGATAAAATTATTTGGCCCCTTTGGAAATGCCTTCTATGCAAATGTAGATGAAGTTGCCCTAGTAGGTGGTGGAGTTGGAGTAGCTCCCTTCCACTATTTAATTAAAGAGATTCAAAAACTAAAACCTTCTTCAAAAATCACCCTCTACATTGGAGAAAGGGAAGAGCTTGAACTTGAAAATGCTTTTAAGGATATTAAATGCGACATAAAAATTAAAAAGGGCGGCTTTATAACAGACATAATTGATTTTGAAAGCCACGACTTAATTTACACTTGTGGACCAGAAATTATGATGAAAAAAGTTGTAGAACTTGCAAAAGAACATGACGTGACTACTTATGTTTCATTAGAAAAGAGAATGGGATGTGGCGTGGGCGCCTGTCTATCTTGTTCTTGTGAGACAAAGAGGGGCAGGAGAAGATCTTGCAAGGAGGGACCAATATTTAAGGGGAGTGATTTAATTGACTTCTAGGACTGAAATAGATTTAGCAGGGATAAAATTAAAAAATCCAATAATAATGGCAAGTGGTACTTATGGATTTGGAGAAGAGTTTAAGGACTTCTACGACCCAAAGATTCTTGGAGGAATTTCTTCAAAGGGGATCACAAGATATCCCAAGAAGGGAAATGATGGAATAAGGATTTGGGAAACTCCATCAGGAATTTTAAACTCAATAGGTCTTGAGAACCCAGGAGTTGAAGAATTTGTAAAGACAAAAATCCATGACATGAATAAACTTGGGACAGAAGTTTTTGTCAACCTTGGTGGCAATACTATAGAAGAATACATTGAGTCAGCAGAAATTTTAAATGACTACGACTTTGCAGCCATTGAGTTAAATATTTCTTGCCCCAATGTCAAGGAAGGTGGCATGGCCTTTGGTATGGACAAGGATTCTGCCGCAAGAGTTGTGAGAGAAGTCATGAAGGTGACAAACAAAAAAGTTTTTGTAAAATTATCTCCTAATGCTGGCGATATTGTTGGCATTGCCAAGGCAGTAGAAGCTGAAGGTGCAACGGGACTTTCTCTGATAAATACAATTCTCGGCATGGCCATTGACTTAGACAGAGAAGAAATTCCCTTTGACAACACTTATGCAGGTCTATCAGGCCCAGCAGTAAAACCAATTGCTCTTAGGATTCTCCACCAAGTTGCAAAAAATGTAAACATTCCAATTATTGGGATGGGAGGAATCTCTAACGCGAGAGACGTCTTAGAATTCTTAATGGCAGGAGCCACCGCAGTTGAAATTGGAACTTACAACTTTATGAATCCCAATGGAGGAGCAGAAATTATATCTGACCTTGAAAGATATTTGGAAGAAAAAAATAAAAATATAAATGATTTTGTGAAGAAATTAGTTTAAGAATAGGGATCTTCTAGCAAGAGGATCCTATTTTTATAAGTATTTTTGAAAAAGAATTTATTTGATTTTTATAAAAGCCAAATTAATTTTACAAATTCACTTTAGCATATTATAATATCAAAAAAGGGTATAGTATACTAAATGTTTATTTATAAAGGAGATAAAATGGATTATAGAAATGGATACAAGGAAACGATAAAAGCTAGAGAAAGAATTAGGGACTATATTTACGAGACTCCCTTAGTAAGACTTAACCACATATCTGAAATGCTTGGAACATCTGTCTATGCAAAACTTGAAAATATGCAAAAGACAAATTCCTTTAAGATAAGAGGTGCCTTAAATAAAATTAGAAAACTTTCTGATGAAGAATTGAAAAAGGGAGTTGTAACAGCTTCTTCTGGCAACCATGGCAAGGGGATTGCAACTTGTGCAAAAATCTTGGGAATCCCAGCGAAGATTGTCTTGCCAGATACTTCTACTGAGACAAAGAGACAAATGATAAGAGACCTTGGGGCAGAAATTGAAATTACTACTGTTGAAAAGAGATTTGAAGTGGCAAAGGAAATTGCTGACAAGGAAGGCATGACTTTCATCCATCCCTTTGACGACCTTGATGTTTCTGAAGGTCAAGGAACTATTGCAGTGGAGATTCTAAACAAGATGGACCACTTGAAGATGATTGTTCCCATTGGTGGTGGAGGACTTATCTCTGGAATTGCCATGTACACTAAGGGAGTTACAAGATGGTCTAAGGTCATTGGGGTTGAGCCTGAAAATGTTGCCAGATATACTCTATCACTTGAAGAAGGTCAACCTAGTGAAGTCAAAAGGGGAGAAACTCTTGCTGATGGACTTCTTTCTGTTAAGCCAGGAGACCATGTATTTCCTATTGTAAGAGACCTTGTTGATGATGTAGTTACTTGCCAAGATAAATATCTTAAAAAAGCTTTAGATTTATTGTATAATAAAGAGAAATTAATTGTTGAGCCTTCTTCTGCCATTGGACTTGGTGCAATTTTAGAAGGCAAAATAGAATATGATGACAGGGACAAGCTTGTTCTTATTATCACAGGTGGAAATGTAGAAGGAAGCAAAATTGAAGAAATAATCAATTCTTAGGGAGGAAATCATGAGAGATTTTATTTGTAGTAAGTTTAACAAGGTGGGACCATCTGGAATTAGAAAAATAAATGAAAAAACTATTGAGATGGAAAGAGCCGGCAAAAGGATCTACCACTTTGAAGTAGGCAGACCAGACTTTGACACTCCAAAGGTAATTAAAGATGCAACTATTAAGAGCATCGAAGATGGAGATGTTTTTTATACATCAAATTACGGCATTATGCCTCTAAGAGAAGCTGTGGCTGAAAAACTTAGGAATGAAAATAATTTAGACTATACTGCAAAGGAAGTCTTGATAACAGCAGGCGCAACTGAATCAATTTACGATTCTTATTCACTAATCTTAGAAGAAGGCGACGAAATTCTTCTTCCAAACCCATGCTGGCCAAACTATGTTAACACAGCCCACATTATGGGAGCAGTGCCGGTGAGATACAGCCTTGCAGAAGAAAATGACTTCCAAATTGATTTTGATGAACTCGAAGGTCTTGTAACAGAAAAAACTAAGGCCATAGTAATTATTAACCCATCAAACCCAATTGGATCTATGTTCACATTAGAAACCTTGGAAAAGCTTGCTAACTTTGCAAAGAGAAAAGACATCCTAGTAATTTCTGATGAAATTTATGAAAAAATTGTCTATGGAAATAAGAAACATATCTCCATGGCATCCCTTGATGGAATGAAGGAAAGGACTATTACAATTAATGGTTTTTCAAAAACTTATTCCATGACAGGCTTCCGTCTTGCTTATGTTGCAGCTCCAGAAGAATTTATAAGGGTCCTAAATATTATCCACCAACACAACACTTCTTGTGCAACTTCCTTTGTTCAACATGGGGGAGTCACTGCACTTAAGGCAGGAAATGAAGGCTCACAAGAAATGGTTAAGGAATACAAGAGAAGACGTGACTACATTGTTGAAAAGGTAAATTCTATTGAAGGACTTAGCCTTAATGCTCCAGACGGTGCCTTTTATGCCTTTATTAACATTAAGGACCTAGGAGTTTCTTCAGAAGAATTTTGCAATTATCTTCTTGATGAAGAATGTGTTGCCATAGTTCCAGGAACAGTTTTTGGAAGTGCAGGGGAAGGCTTTGTTAGATTTTCCTACGCATCTTCTTATGATGACATAGTTGAAGGTCTAAACAGGATGGAGAAAGCTTGTAAACATTTTTTAAATAAGTAAGTAATCGTGATTTTATAATCAGGTGAAAGAATGAAAAAAGTTTTAATAATTGTATTAAATGTCCTTGTCTTTGCACTAGCGTCAATATTTTTCCCAAATGATGGAAGTTTGTTTTTAAAATTATTTTATTCAATAGCCCTAGTTAAGGCAGGCTTTAATATAGAAAAGGCATTAAAAAAAGAGTAGGTTTCTCATTGAACCTACTCTATTTTATTTGCATAAGTTTTTAAAAATATTCCAACTACCTTGTGGAAGCGAGCAATATCAGTTATATAGGCGTAGTCGTTGCCGTAAATTTTTTTTATGTTCATGCTTTCTGCTTCTTCGCCAGTGAAAACTCCAAAAGTGTTGATTCCCTTGAGTCTTGTCAAGAGGACTTCCTTTGATGTGTCCATGACAGATTCCTCATCCTTATAATTTTCTCCAGGTGTTTTTGATGCACCAACTATTCCAATGTCAATTTCGTCAAAGGGAAGGCCGTCAGTCAAGACAATTAAAAATCTTTTTGCATCCCTGTTTTTAGAAACAAGGTGGCGCATAAATTTTATTGCAAGTCCGTCCCTATTGGAGCCCGACGGGGAGTACTTGAAGATGTCCTTATTTTTTATTCTTGGGTCATTGTAGTCCCTGTATTTTTTTATTATAAGATAATTGTAAAAATTGTTGTAGGAGAAGACCCTGGTTTTTATATTTAGGTAAGTTAGGGCTTCAGCAATAATATAAGTTTCTGTCGCAAGAATTTCCTTCCTATCATTTTGAGAAGCAGAGGAGTCCAAGAGAATGTCTACAAAAATCTCATTGGAGTCCTTCCTGTTAATTTTTTCAAAAATCCTATCTTCATTTAATTCTCTGGTCTTCCAAATTTCTGATGGAACAATTCTTCCTGAAGTTGATTTTAATATTTCATCTTCAGATTCCTTTAGGAGGGAATTTTTTATTACTCCGGCTAGTTCTCTTATGGCACGAGAATTTTGCAGCTTGTTATTCTCATAGAAGTTTAAGTTGTCAGAGTAATTTCCCTTTTCCTCCTGGGCATAATATGAAGATTTATTTTCAAATTCACCCACAGGGAAGAAAAATTTAATATCTTCATGGATTCCTGTTGAGATTTCTTGGGAAATCCTATCTGCAGTGTGTCTTTTTATTTTTTCTATCCCGTAGCGTTTGACTAGGGCCTTGTAAATATTTTTGTCTCCAAACTTATTCACGGGAGCATCTTCTATGACGTTAATGTCTCTGAAATCATCGTTAAAAAATGTAAACTCTGCTGACTCAATGTTGTACCTCTCGAGAAAAGTATTGTCCTTGAAATTTTTTCTCTGGTAAGGAGAATTCTTCTTGGAAGTAGAATTGGACTTAGCTTCTTTCTTGAATTCTTCATAGGACTCTTCTGTGTCATGGGGAAGGTCCTTGTTTACGTGAAAATATTTTTTGAAAATATATCTTAGGAAGTCAAGATACTTGAAGGTGTCTCTTTCCTTAAAATTATAAATTTCTCCTAACATCTCTTCCAAGACTTTTTGGACTTTGGGATACTGGCCTCTTTCTTTTCTGATGTAGCCAATTTTAAGTTCTGTTGTCATTATAATTTTTCGTCTATTTAAATTTTTTAAGATTTCTTCATCGTGGTCCTTTTTAAAATCAAGGGTTCCAGGTCTTTCCAAAATCATTTCTTTTGAAAAAATATTTTTCAAAACTAATTTTGAAATTTCCCACAAGTCCTTTTTGTTGTTTAAAGAATTTACATACTTCTTGAAGAAGTCGTCAAGGACATAGAAATCTAAATACCTAGCAGCATAACCAAGTAGGGCGGCCTCATAAGAGTCCTCTGGTTTTAGTGAAAAATTAAAAATATCAAAGTCATAGAAGTCTGAAAGGGTCCAAAAAATATTTTTTAGCCTATTTTCATCCTTCAAAGAGATCAGCTCTTTCAATATTTTTTACAAAAAGGGTATCAATGACGTCATTGACAATTTCCTTTTCATAGGAGTCGAAGGTCTTGTCAACGATACCCAGGTCAAGGGACTCCCTTATGCCAAGACCACGATTCATAAGTTCAATACTAGACAGAAGTCCACGAAGGTCTATGGCCTTGGAAGAAATTTCTGAGTTAAGAGATTTCTCTTGAAGGTCTAAGAATAGTCTTGTGAAAATCTTTATGGCATCCTTGTTGAGATTTGTGTTTTCCTTAAATAACTTGGCCAAGTCACTTTCTGATATTGTTGGCATGTCGATCACCAAAAATCTTGAGACCAAGGCTTCGTTAAGATCACGAGTACCAATGTAGCCGTAGTTCATTGTGGCAATAAATCTTGTTGCGTCGTTGAGATTTAATCTGTCGTAACCAGAAATGTCTAAAACTCTTCTGTAGTCAAGAGTGGAGTGGACAACAGAAAGGGCTTCATTCTTTGCCATATTAATTTCATCAAAGACTGCAAAGCCACCTTCTTCTGCTGCCTCATAAACTGGTCCTTTCTTAAGAGTAACTTCGTTGTTCTTAAAGGTATCAGATCCAATTAAACTTGATGGGTCTGATGCAATGTTTAAAGAGACTGTCCAAAGTGGTCTCTTAAAGAGATAGGCCAAGTTTTCTGCCAAGACATTTTTGCCCGTTGCCTTTGGTCCAGAGAGGAGGATGTTGTCGCCAGATAAAATTGCAGCGATGGCCTTCTCCCAAGTTTTTTTGCCGTAATATTTGTATTTTATATTTGGGATTCTATATTCAAAATCCTTATTTAAATCATGTTTTTCTATAAATTCATCTACTCCCTTAAGTAGATCTTCTGAAACGCCTTGTGAAAGTAAAAACTCTCTCATTTCATCACCTCTTGCCTATTATAACAAAAAGAAAAAATTATGTGCGTAAATAAATTTTGTAAAAGATTAATTATATTGATATAATGTAAAAAAGTATAAAGGAGGAATCATTATGGCTTTTACTACTTCTAATTCACTTATTGCTTTAATTCTTGGCTTGGGAATGTACATAGGAATTTTTGTACTTATAATTTTGGCAATCCTTGCCCTTATAAAGTATCTTAAAAAATAAAAAAAGGCTTAGCAGCCTTTAAAAATAGAAATATTGTGTTATAATATAGATAAAGAGGACACCGTTAATACCCATTCGGGCACAAGCAGCGGTCGCCTTATAGTTAGTTTTATACTAAAACCACTTGTAGTGCGATACAGGTGGTTTTTTCATTTTAACTACTTCTTATCGTAAAGTGTTAAGATGATGACTATTAGTGTTGCAAATTCTATTATTAAGGATAGAATTTCATAGTCACTCATAGTCGTCCCTCCTAATATTTTTATTAGGCAACCACCATCTGTATGTCCTCACACTTATTATACATATTTTAGAAAATTCCATCAATTCATAATGTTAAAATTACTTTAAAGTACAAAAAGCTTGAACTTATTTTTCCTTATGTTATAATAAAAAAAACTAAAAAAGGCGATAATTGAGAATAGTAATTTTAAAAAGTTTTTAAGAGAGCAGGTGGCTGGTGGAAACTTGTAAAGTTTTTAAGATGAATCCACCTCATAGTCTATGTAATTTTAAGTGAACCATTTGGTTAATTAGGGTGGCAACGCGGGTCTCTCGTCCCTTTAGGGATTGAGGGGCTTTTTTTATTTTAAGGGAGGATATATGCTAGACATTAAATTTGTAAGAGAAAACTCAGAAGCAGTCAAAGAAAATATCAAAAAGAAATTCCAAGATGACAAGCTTCCACTAGTTGACGAAGTTATAAAAATTGACGAAGACCTTAGAGCAGCAAAGACTAAGGGCGACAACCTTCGTGCAGAAAAAAACCAAACTTCAAAAGAGATTGGTGGCTTTATGCAAAAAGGAGAAAAGGACAAGGCAGAAGAGGCAAAGAAAAAAGTTGCTGAAATAAATGAAGAGATAACAAATCTTGAAGCTGCTGAAAGAGATCTTGCTGAAGAACTTAAGAAGAGGATGCAAGTTATCCCACAAATGATGGACGAAACAGTGCCAATAGGAAAAGACGACAGCGAAAATGTTGAGCTTGAAAGATTTGGCGAACCAGTAATTCCTGACTTTGAAGTTCCTTACCACATTGACATCATGGAAAGCTTTAACGGAATTGACCTTGACTCTGCAAGAAACACATCAGGCGCAGGTTTCTACTACCTAAAGGGAGATATTGCAAGACTTCACTCTGCAATCCTAGCTTATGCAAGAGACTTTATGATTGACCGTGGTTTTGAATACCACATTCCACCATTTATGATTAGATCAGACGTAGTTACTGGTGTTATGAGTTTCGCAGAAATGGAAAACATGATGTACAAGATTGAAGGCGAAGACCTTTACCTAATTGGTACTTCTGAACACTCAATGATTGGTAAATATATAAACACAATTAATCCAGAAGAAGATATGCCACTTGCCCTTACTTCATATTCACCTTGCTTTAGAAAGGAAGTTGGAGCTCATGGCATCGAAGAAAGAGGAGTTTACAGGATCCACCAATTTGAAAAACAAGAAATGGTTGTAATTTGTAAGCCAGAAGAATCTAAGGACTGGTATGTAAAATTATGGCAAAACACAGTGGACTTCTTCCGTTCACTAGATATTCCTGTTAGAACTCTTGAATGTTGTTCAGGTGACTTGGCAGACTTAAAGGTTAAGTCTCTTGACGTTGAAGCCTTCTCACCAAGACAAAATAAATATTTTGAAGTTGGATCATGTTCAAACCTTGGCGATGCCCAAGCAAGAAGACTTAACATCAAACTTCGTGGCAAGGATGGCACATACTTTGCCCACACATTAAACAACACTGTTGTTGCTCCACCAAGAATGTTAATTGCCTTCTTAGAAAATCTACTTCAAGAAGATGGCAGCGTAAGAATTCCTGAACCTCTACAAATGTATATGGGTGGAATGACAAAACTTACTCCAAAGAAATAAAAATAATTTATTAAAGATTTATAGATTGTTTTAGACAAAATAATTTGATATAATTTACTCACTTAGGGGAGTAACTTTTAAATTTTCAGTCGTCATTACGGCATTGCCCGGCTGGAAAGCTTATTATTAAGTATGTGAGACCGACGTAACTGTCGGTCTTTTTTTGTATTTAAAGGAGGAATTATGGAAAAAAATTGGTATAACCAGTCCCCTGACGAAGCCCTAAAAAATCTTTCTACTACGAAAGAAAAGGGACTAAGTCAAGATGAAGCCAAAACTAGGCTTGAAAAATATGGGGACAATGCTCTTGCAGCAGAAAAGAAAAAATCCTTTGGAGAAAAGCTAAAGGAACAAATCCTTGACCCAATGATTATCATTTTAATTGCAGCAGCACTTGTATCTGCCTTCAATGGCGAGGCCCTTGATGCAGGGATAATTGTGGCCATTGTAATTGTCAATGCCTTTCTATCAATTTATCAAGAAGGTAGAGCAGAGGAAGCAATTGCAGCCCTACAAAAGATGTCTTCACCAAAGGCCAAGGTCATAAGAGATGGAGACCATGTTGAAGTTGATTCAAACACAATTGTGCCAGGAGATATTATCATCCTTGAAACCGGAGATATTGTCCCAGCAGACCTAAGACTTCTTGAGTCATCAAACTTAAAAATTGATGAATCATCCCTAACTGGTGAATCAGTGCCAGTAGAAAAGGATGCAAGTGTGGTTTATGATGGCAAGATGGAAATTGGTGACAGGGAAAACTTGGCTTACTCATCAACTATTGTGTCTTACGGTAGGGGTATGGGACTTGTTGTAGAAACTGGTCACGAAACAGAAATTGGAAAGATTGCAACTTCAATTGCCACAGTTGGAGATGAACAAACTCCCCTCCAAAGAAAACTTGCAAAACTTTCAAAGACTCTTGGTATTTTAGTCCTTGTAATTTGTGCAGTAGTTCTTGCAGTTGGTGTACTTTATAAGCACGACCCAAGAGAAATGTTTATGACTGCAATTTCCCTTGCAGTAGCAGCAGTTCCAGAAGGACTACCAGCAATTGTAACAATTGTACTTTCAATTGGTATGGGCAAGATGGCAGAAAAAAATGCCATTGTAAAAAAACTTTTGGCAGTAGAAACTCTTGGAACAACTACAGTAATTTGTTCCGACAAGACTGGTACACTTACACAAAATGAAATGACTGTTGTAAAGGTATTTACTGACGGACACGTTTACGATGTTTCAGGAACTGGTTACTCTCCTGAAGGTGATGTAACTAGAAAAGACTCAAAAGTTACAATTGAAGAAGATGAAAATATTAAAATTCTTTCTTCTATTGCAGCCCTAACTAATGATGCAAAATTACAAGTTAAGGGTGAGGAAGCGTCAATTATTGGAGACCCAACTGAAGGTGCCCTTCTTACTTTTGCAGAAAAAGCAGGAAATGGACTTAAGGAACTTTATAGTAATATTGACAGAATTGAAGAAATTCCTTTTGACTCTGACAGAAAGATGATGACAACTTTCCACGACAAGATTTTTGATGACATCACATCCTTCACAAAGGGAGCACCAGACGTTGTTCTTGATAGATGTAGTAAAATCTTAATTGATGGAAAAGAAGTAGACCTTGATGAAAAATTAAGAGAAGAAGTTTTAGAAAAGAATAGCGAGTTCGCAAGATCAGCCCTAAGATGTCTAGGCTACGCTTATAGAAAACACAGCGACATGCCAAGTGAAGTAACATCAGAAAATATTGAAAAAGACATGGTTTTTGTTGGACTAACAGGTATGATTGACCCATCAAGACCAGAAGCAAAGGCAGCAATAAAAGAATGTAGGACTGCAGGCATAAGACCAATTATGATTACAGGTGACTACCTTGAAACAGGTCTTGCCATTGCAAAGGACCTTGGGATTGCAGAACATGATGATGAAGCAATCATGGGTAGGGAACTCAACGAAATGTCTGAAGCAGAAATGAGAGAAATTGTAAAAGAAAAATCTGTCTTCACAAGAGTTTCTCCAGAAAATAAGGTTCAAATCGTTACAGCCCTAAAACAAAATGGCCACATCACTGCCATGACTGGTGACGGTGTTAACGACGCCCCAGCAATTAAGAAGGCAGACATTGGTATTGCCATGGGTATAACAGGTACTGACGTTGCAAAAAATACTGCAGAGGTAATTTTGACAGACGACAACTTTGCGACAATTGTAAATGCAGTTGAAGAAGGAAGAATAATTTATTCCAATATCAAGAAGTTCGTTGCATATTTACTTTCATGTAACCTTGGAGAAGTTTTAATAGTTTTAATTTCAATCCTATTAAACCTTCCAGTGCCACTAATTCCAATTCAATTATTGTGGCTTAACCTTGTTACTGACTCCTTCCCAGCACTTGCACTTGGAGTTGAAAGAGGAGAGGCAGACATAATGAATGAAGCACCTCGTGACCCAGATGAGCCAATTCTTGACACAGAAATAAAAATCACAGTTGCCATCCAATCCATTGCCATCACAGTTGCCACACTTCTTGCATATTTTGTAGGACTTAAGTGGTATGGAACAGGCGAAGGACTTGGACACGCAAGGACAATGGCCTTCTCAGCCCTAATTATTTGTGAACTTCTAAGAGCTTACACATCAAGATCAATTGACAAGACTGTATTTGAAATTGGAGTCTTCACAAACAAGAAATTAGTATTTGCAACATTATTCTCCTTCATACTAATGCTAGTAGTAATTTATGTACCAGTATTAAACGATGCCTTTGGACTAATGGACTTAGGACCAAAAGAAATTGCAGTTGTACTTGGAGCATCAGTTATCCCACTAGTTGCAGGAGAAATCCAAAAGAAAGTAAGATTCAAGAAAAAATAAATTTTAAAAGATAAAAAAGAAGTGTCCTTAAACTGTAAAAAGTCTAAGGACACTTTTTTATTATATATAATTTTATAAGAATTATTATTTTTTGAAAAAATAAATACTTAGAGAAATAATAAGACCAATTAAACTACCCGACATTGATTCTTTAGCAAGATCATACAGAGAGATACTAAATATTCTTTCAAAACTTGACAATTTGTAAAAGATAAAGAAAAGGATTCCTAATATAAAAAATAGTACAGTAATCTTGCAGATATACAATAAGTAAAAATAAATATCGTCATTTACATTAATTTTTTTATAGTGTTTTAAAATAAATTTTTCGAGCAATAAATTTATTTTTTTCATAATTTCTCTCCTATGCATTGAAAAGTATTGTAAATGTAATTGTGATAGTAGCTACATATTTCACACCATAAAATTATCATGAATCTTAAAATCAGTCAACTCATAATTTAATATGAGTAAACTTTTTTTATTATCTTTATAATTAAACTTAATAGCAAAACTTCCTTAGCTATTATCTAGATAAGTAATATCACTTTGTTTTTCTTTAGCACTCAAAGTTGGATAGCTTATTATTTCATTTTACATGATAAAAAAATTTTTAACATGCTATAATGTTTACTAATTAACTTTAAGGAGGGAAGTTATGATAAAAAATTTAAAAAAAGTTTTTCCGATTACAATTCCAATTTTAATTTCCTTTTTATTTATAGGACTTAGCTTTGGAATATATACATCTTCCTTTGGATATGAATTTTGGATGCCACCATTGACATCAGTGGTAATCTTTTCTGGCTCAATTCAATTTGTAGTCGTTGAAGCCATGCATTCAGGCATGGACATCATGTCATACATCTTAGTGGTTGTCATGATGAACATAAGACACTTCTTTTATGCCCTAACATGTCTTGGAAAATTTAAAGACATGAGTAGGAAGAAAAAAACTTATGCCTACTACGCCCTTTGCGATGAAGCTTACTCAATGATAATGGGAACAGAAGTGCCTAGTGATATGAAGAAGGAAGACTTTTATCTTTCAATTTTAATCTTGCTACAATCCTATTGGTTTATAGGCACAATCCTTGGGGGCATCCTTGGCAACTTTATAAATTTCGAAATCCAAGGAATAGATTTTATCTTGACGGCCCTCTTCCTTGTAATATTTTTGAGCCAGTGGAAGCAAGTGGAAGATCACTTCCCAGCTCTTCTTGGGCTTGTGGCTTCTATCCTATCTTTAATAATCTTTGGAGAGAACTTCATTCTTCCTGCTATGATTATCATCTTACTTGTCCTTTATCTTGCTTACAGGAGGGAAAGAAATGACTGAAATGAAATATATTTTGATAGCAGGCGGAATAACAATCCTTGCAAGATTCCTTCCGAGAATTATTTTTAGAAATAGAGAACTCCCAGGCTTCATAGCCTATCTTGGGGAAAAGTTACCATATTCACTAATGGGACTCTTATTAATTTTTTGCATAAGGGGAGTGGACTTTACAAATTCAAGTGAAGTCTTACCACTGGGACTAGCCTTCGCAGGGATAATTTTGTCCTTTAAGTTTTTGAAAAACTTCTTGGTCTCAATCTTTCTTGGAACAGGAATTTACATGGCTTTGATTTATTTTTTGTAAATAATAATTAAGAATCGAAGAACAAAAATTAAAAATTAAAATTTTTGAGAAGAGACTAATTAAATTTAGTCTTTTTTTATTGGGAATTTATATAAAAATCTTGACAAAAATATTTACCGGGATTATAGTGTAAATATAAAGTATATACACTTAGAATTAAATTAAGGAGTTGAAGAAATTATGAAAAAAGATTTAAAAATTTTTATTGCCATTTCATTTATAATTCCATACATAATGGGATTTGCCATTTATTACTGCAAATTACACGAGATAAGCACAAGTATTTATCCCTTATTTCAAATGTTCATTCCATTTTTGGGCGTAATTGCATTATTGCATAAAGAAGATAAAAATATTTTAAAAATTGCTGCCATTAGAATATACCTAGTGATAAGTCTTATCTTATTTGTACTTTCAATAATAAATATTTTTTATCCAGAGTTTAGTGGGTTGTCTGAATTTGTTATTTTAATTTCTGCTATTGCAATGATAATAGCTATTTCAACTATGGACAAAGATCTTAAAAAGAAATTATCTCTAAATAATCCAAATAAAAAATCAACTTTACTTATGTGCTTACTTTTTATAATTATATATTTTTTTAGAGCTTTTTTAGGTTATGTATTGCAAGGGGAAACAAATGAATTTTTTAAAATTTTAAATCTAAAGAGTTTAAGAATTTTGATTTCAATTTTTATTTTTTCTTTTTTAAATATTATGCCATTCATAGGAGAAGAATACGGTTGGAGGGCATACCTAGCACCAAGACTAAAAGAAATTTATGGTGTAAAAAAATCTATTTTAATGACAGGTTTTATTTGGGGAATTTGGCACTTGCCCCTAAATTTATTTTATTATTCAGATGGAGTTTTGACATCGCAAATTTATTCAGTACTTGTACAACTTGTATTCTGCACATTTTTGGGAATATTTTTAACTTATGCATACAATAAGACAAAATCAATTTGGGCTCCTGTTATGATTCACTATTTAAACAACAATCTAGCCCTACTATTGGTAACAGATTTTTCTAAGGATATATTTTCTGGACAACACTATGATTTAAAAGGAACTTTATTTTCAATAATAAGTTCAATAATATTATTTGGAATTTTTATGTTTTCAAAATACGTTAAGGATGAAAATCTTTGGGAAAAATCTGTATATGAGAAAATAAAAGAATCTTAATTGTTTTGTGCTTTTAAAAGGTATTACAGTATTTAATACAAGTATTGTGTAAAAGCAAAAATATAAAGTATATACACTTAAAGGTGGTGTGATATGAAAATTATTATTTCAAATGACTCTGGCCTTCCAATTTATGAGCAAATAAAAAATCAAATCAAGGCTCAGATAGTTGCTGGAGACTTAAAAGCTGACGAAGGGCTTCCTGGTATGAGGACTCTTGCCAGCGACTTAAAGGTCTCTGTCATTACAACAAAGCGTGCCTACAATGACTTGGAGCAAGAGGGATACATTTATTCCATGCCAGGCAAGGGTTCCTTTGTAAAAAAATTAAATGAAGAAGTTGTAAGAGAAAATGCTCTTGCAGAGATTGAAAAATATTTTACTGACGCAATGACTGTTGCCAAGGCTGTGGGCATTGACATAGACGAATTGCAAGAAATTTTAAAGACATTAGATGAAGTGGGTGACTTATGAAAACAATAGAAATAAATAATTTGAGAAAAGAATTTAAGGACTTTGACCTTGATATAGAAAATTTAGAAATTCCTGAAGGAGCAGTCCTTGGTCTAATTGGGGAGAACGGTGCAGGCAAGACAACGCTACTTAAGTGCATCTTGGACCTCTATAGGTATGATGGAGACATAAAAGTTTTTGGAGAAGAGATCCACAAGGAATCTTTCGAGAAAATTGGGGCAGTGATACCTGACTCCTTCTTCAACGATACTTTTAAGATAAAAGATGTTGTTGATATTTTAAAAGTTGCCTACAAAAATTTTGATGAAGAAATGTTTTATGACTGCGCAGATAAATTTAAGATGCCCAGGGACAAAAAGTTAAACGAACTCTCTACAGGTAACTTAATGAAGCTAAAAATTATTTCTGCCATTTGTCACGATCCTGACCTCTTGATCCTTGACGAGCCGACTTCAGGCCTCGACCCAGTTATTCGTGACGAGATTATAGGATTTTTGTTTGACTACATTAAGGATGGGGACAAGACAATTTTATTTTCATCTCATATCTTGTCTGATATAGAAAAAATTGCCGACTATATAATTTATATCCACGAGGGAAGACTAATCTTATACGATGAAAAGGACTCTCTAATAGAAAAATATGGAATTTTAAAAACTTCTGAAGAAAATTTAAAAAATTATGGAGACTTCATCTTAAAGACAAGAAAAAATAAATACTCAACAGAAGCTCTAATAAAAAATGTCCAAGTTTTCAAAGAATTTTATCCAAATGAAGTTGTAGACAGGGCAAATGTGGAGGACATAATGATATTTTTATCAAGAGGTGGCCAATGAAAGCAGTATTAATAAATGAGTGGAAAATATTTAAGTATTATTTTTTAGCATCAGTAGTAGGATTGGCGTTAATACTCTTAATTTTTATTAATAATAGGGGAGGAGACAACAGACTTCTTAACTACTGCATTGCCATTGTTTCTTATACATTAAGAGGTCAAATTGTCTTTGGAGATAAGTATAGTGATATGGGTAATTTCTTAACAATACCAGTTTCTATTAATGACTATGCCCTTGGAAAAATCATTAGGAATATAATTGTTTATGTAATCACATCGACAGCATTTTTTTCTTTAGTAATTTTTAAAGAAAATATTACAATGGAAATTATAAAAAGATTTATATTTTATTTTTTAGCAATTGATTTTAGCTTAATGAGCATTTTCCATATATTTTTTTCAAAATATAAAAAATCTTATATTTTTATAATTTATACATTATCTGTTTTATTAGTTGGGATGCCATTGCTTAAATACACAAAGTATCTTTTGAATTACAAAATAATTTTTATAATTCTTTCCATAGCCTTACCAGTAATTTCAGTTTTTGTGGATTATAAATTCTCATCAAAACTTTTAAAGGAGGATGAGATAGTATGAAAGCAGTTTTATATAATGACTTTAAACTTGTAAGGAATATTGCCCTTCCAATGGTAATTGTTATTGGGGCAATTTTAGCTTTGAGTGTTGTGATTACAGGAGAAAAATCTGAGCAATTTTTTATACAATGGGCATTTATTATGATCTTTACCTTGAGAGCACAAGTTGCATTTGGAGATAATTTCAAAGATTTTCAAAAGTTCATGACTATGCCAGTATTTTTAAAAGATTATTCTCTTGCTAAGATTATAAAAAATTTAATAGTATTTATTCTTACTTCTATTGTATTCTTAATTGGATTAATTGCTAGTGCTGACGAAGACAAACTTATTTTAAATATGTATGTCAACATCCTAATAGGATTGGACTTTTTCGCCTTTAGCCTAAGTCATCTTATTTTTACAAAATACAAAAAGGGTTTAGTGTCATTACTATACGGCTTATTGATTGTTGGTTTCGGTATTGTTTTTGGCATGATTTACATGACCAATTATGACATTTTAATTAACTACAGACCAATTTTTATAGTGGGATCAATAATAATTTGCATCTTGTCCTTTAGCTTGGACTATAAATATTCAACAAAATACTTGAGAGAGAGGGGATAGGATGAAAATTCTTTTAAAAAATGATTTAAAAATTAGAAAAAAATTTATTATTGCTTATTTCATATTTATTGTAATGATATTTTCCCTAAAAACAATAGGACTTATGACAGAGGAATATAGTTTCTTCACAGACAAACCCTTCGTCTTAGTTTACCTATCAGCTATCCTAGTTCATTTCGTCTTATATGTAATAAGTAGTGAAGGTATGATGATTGACAAGAGCAAACCATATTTTTTGTGTATGGGTGTATCGAGACGTGACATAATAAATGTAAAGTTCTTGAAGATTGCAATAATATTTATTATAGATGGGCTCTTAATGGCTTACATTTTGCAAAATGTTAAATTGCGTGGGGAGGAATTTGAGTTTGGACTTTTTATTTCACTATTTATGATGGCTTACTACATTATAAACATTCCCATCTATCTTTACTTTGGACAAAATAGTGGAGTAGGAACAATATTTACAAGCTCTCCTGCCTTGCTTCCATTTTTAGATAAATTTGGAAGGAATCCCGCTGGATTTTTCCTAGGTATAATAAAAAATACAAGTTCTCTTAAATTAAGCTTATTCTTGATCATCTTTGTCACAGCAATTTATATAGTCTCAAGAATGATAGGAGAGAGAAAAGATTATTAATAGAGAAAGACTTTTGAAGCCCCACTTCAAGAGTCTTTTTTTGATTTAAAAATTATTTTAACAGAAATAAATTCATCATCTTCCTGCCATTTATCTCACAATGTGATAGAATTGAAAATGTATTTTATATGAGGAGGAAAAAATGGAAACAAATTCAAGTTTTTTAGAAAAAACTTTTTCTCTCAATGAGAGAAAGACTAATGCCAAGACAGAGTTTTTGGCAGGACTTACAACTTTTATGACAATGTCATATATTCTTGTTGTAAATCCAAATATGTTATCTGAAACTGGAATGGACAAGGGTGGAGTTTTCACTGCGACCATACTTGCTTCAATCATTGCAATGATCTTTATGGGATTTTTTGCAAACTTGCCCTTCGCACTTTCAGCAGGAATGGGACTTAATGCTTTCTTCACTTACACAGTTGTCCTAAGCATGGGTCACGACTGGTCTTACGCCCTAACTGCAGTATTCTTGGAAGGTATTGTATTTATAGTGATGAGCTTCTTCAATATTCGTGAAGCAATATTTACTTCAATACCAATGTCACTTAAGAATGCAGTATCAGTTGGTATTGGACTTTTTATTACCCTAGTGGGACTTATTTCAGCAGGAGTTATTGTTGATAACGACGCAACTCTTATTGCTCTTGGAGATATTGCATCAAGACCATCCCTTGTTTTTATAGTATCACTTATGGTGATGGCACTTCTTACTGCAAAAAATGTAAAGGGAGCACTTTTATATGGAATTATAACGGGAACTGTACTTGCTCTTATCTTGGGAGTTAGTCACTTGCCTGGAGGAATGTTATTTTCACTTCCACCATCACTAAAGCCAGTTGCCTTTAAGCTTCACTGGGGAGACATTTTCACACTTGATATGTTCTCTGTAATGTTTACATTCTTATTCGTAGATTTATTTGACACAGTGGGAACTCTTACTGGAGTTGCAACTAAGGCAGACCTAATTGATGAAGATGGAAACCTACCAGGAGTTGGTCGTGCACTTTTAGCTGATGCCATTGGTACAGTTATTGGTGCCCTAATAGGTACATCTACTGTTACAACTTTTGTTGAATCTGCATCAGGTGTTGCTGATGGAGGAAGAACTGGACTTACAACTTTATCTTGTGCCTTCTTCTTCTTTATATCATTATTTTTATTCCCGATTTTTTCAATTGTGCCAGCACAAGCGACATCAGCTGCCCTTGTAATGGTAGGACTTTTTATGATTAGTCCAATTAATCAAATAAAATTAGATGACTATACAGAATCTGTCCCAGCCTTTTTGACAATGGTGACAATGCCCTTTGCTTATTCAATTGCAGAAGGTATTTCTGTGGGAATGATCTCTTATGTAATCTTAAAGGTGACAACAGGACGTGGAAAAGAAGTTTCACCTGTTATGTATTTATTGGCCCTTATCTTTACTCTAAGATACCTAAGACCAATTTTACCTTTGTAAGAAATAATAATTTTTTAGGACTTCAAAAATTACTTTGAGGTCCTATTTTTTTATGACTTTATAATAATTTCACGAGTAACAATTTTTTATAAACTTGTAATTATTTGTGAAGTCATAAATTTTTGTGAAGTGTTATTTTCTTGTAAGGTCAGAATTATTTATAAAGTCTCATTTATTGAATTGTTAGGGCCCCTTTAGTATAATTGTAAGTATATTAAGGGGGCGTTTTTATGAAAAAAATGTTTTTATACATAGTAATGGCTCTTACTCTTTTTATAAATGTTTTTGCTGCTGAAGACATCCAAGTTGTTCTAGAACAACCAGGTCTTTCACAGGCGAAGAGTGGAGACAGTCTAAAGTATAATTTAATTGTAAATTTGCCAAAAGACTACAAGGAGAAGTACTCATCTTTTTCTGTAACTCTTTTATTTGATAAGGCACTTGATGTAAAGGGAACAAAATTAATTGATGAGAAGGAAGTGGCTGGAAAGCTTGACATTAGGGAAACTTCCATTAAGGGGAAAGACCAAAATATTGTCACTATCAATGTCAATGACCTTTCTGTAATCAAGGGAGACAGGTTAAATCTCGAAATCAACACTAGAGTGAAAAGTGATGTTGGTTCAAGTTCCAACTTAAAAAACTCCTTTGTCCTTTCCTATGTTGACAGGGAAGGGGACACAAAAAGTGACCAAAAAAATCTTGAATCATCAACAAAAACTCAAAATGGAGTTTTGACTATCAAGGACGTTTACGATGGATCAAGTGAGATTGAAGGCAAGACAGAAAAAAATGCTGATTTGAGACTTGCCATTGATAAAAAACTTGTGGCAACTACAAAAGCAGATGCCAAGGGAAACTTTATCTTTGAAGGCCTAGACCTAAAAGAAGGGTCTTACCTAAGGATAGCTGCGACTACTAAAGACAAGGAAGCCAGCTTAGACTATATGGTAAAGGCCAAGGTGGAATCCAAGAAGTCAGCAGAACTTGTAAATGAAAACAACGACGATTTAGAAACTTACAGCACAATAAAAACTCTTGAGAAATTAACTGACTATGTGGACTTTGGAAAAAATCTTTCCACTGCCAAGGCAGGAATTCAAAATGAAAGAAGACTTCGTGCAGCAATTGCGTCAGCAGAATACATTGTTGTAAAAAGTGAAGTTTCAACTGATGAAATAAATAAGTCTCTTGAAGAACTTCAAAAGTCCATAGAGCTTGTTAGACTACCATACATGGCAGGTATATCTGAGGATAAATTCGCTCCTAATGAAAAGATAACTAGGGCAGAGGCTGCTTCAGTTTTAAAGAGATTAATTGATGACAAGGCCAAGGCCAATGGAGAGTCATCTTTTAGTGACCTTAAGGAAGGCCAATGGTTCTATGACAATATTGTCTTTATAGAAAAAGAGGGCCTAATCTCAGGTTATGAAGATGGAACTTTTAGACCAAAAGACCCAATGACAAGAGCACAGTTTGCCAGCATGATGGCAAATTATTTGAAATTAAATGTGGGCAACAATCCAATTGATTTTAAAGATGTAAAAGAAGGCTATTGGGCAAGTGATGCCATAAATACTTTATCAAGTCATGGAATTATGGTTGGAAAATCAAAAACAGAATTCAAACCAAATGACAAGATTACAAGGGCAGAAGCTGCCACAATATTTAACAAGGTTTTAGATAGGAAGATCAACAAGTCTTTCTTAGATAAGTATTCAAAGAACCCATTTAAGGACCTAAAGAGGAACCACTGGGCTTATTATCAAGTTATAGAAATTACAGCAAAGTAAATAGAAAAATAAATAGAAAAGTAAAATGAAAGGAAGAAATAATGTCAGATATTAAATTAAGATTTGCACCATCACCAACAGGTTACCTTCACATTGGAGGTTTGAGAACAGCTCTATACAACTACCTATTTGCAAAGAAAAATGGCGGCAAATTTGTTTTGAGAATAGAAGATACAGACAGGACAAGATATGTGGAAGGTGCCATAGAAAACCTAATTGAATCCCTTGAATGGGCAGGCATCTCTCACGACGAAGGTGTTGTAGTAAAGGACGGCAAGCTAACAGAAGTTGGCGACTGTGGACCTTACATCCAATCAGAAAGACTGGACATCTACAAAAAATATGTTGATCAACTAATTGAAGAAGGCCACGCTTACTACTGCTTCTGCTCCAAGGAAAGATTAGATAATCTTAGGGAAGAACAAAGAATTAAGGGTAAGGTGCCAAAGTATGATGGACTTTGCCGTGGGATTCCTCTAGAAGAAGCTAAAAAGAGAGTTGCAGCTGGAGAAGATTATGTTGTTAGACTTAAACTTCCAAAGAACAAGGACATCACATTTAACGATGCAGTTCGTGGAAAAGTTACTATTAACACTGACGAAATCGACGACCAAGTATTAATGAAATCAGATGGTTTTCCAACTTACCACATGGCTGTAATTGTTGACGACCACCTAATGGGAATCACTCACATTGTAAGGGGAGAAGAATGGCTTCCATCAACTCCAAAGCACGTTTATCTTTATGAATGTCTTGGCTGGGATGCACCAGAATTTGTTCACCTACCAACAGTTTTAAATAAAGACAGAAAAAAACTTTCCAAGAGACAGGGAGATGTTTCTGTAGAAGACTTTAAGAAGAGGGGTTACCTTCCAGAAGGTATTGTAAATTATCTTGCACTTGTTGGCTGGTCTCCAGAAGATGGAGAAGAAATCATGTCCCTAGACGAGTTAGTGGAAAAATTCTCCTTTGATAGGGTAGGAAAGTCTGGAGGAATCTTCGACACAGATAAATTAAACTGGGTTAACTCTCACTACATGAAATCTTATGATTTAGAAAAACTTTCTGAACTTGCTATCCCATTTGTAACTGAATCAGGACTATTGAGTGAAGAAGAAATCAAAAATAACTTTGAATGGTACAAGATCTTAATCGACACAGTTAGAGAAGCTTGTGACAAGTTAGAAGATATTCCAGAACACATCAAGTTCCTATTTGGCGACATTGAAATCACAGAAGATGCCGCAAAAGAAGAACTTGCACAAGAACACGTGCCAGAACTTCTTGAATCCTTTATAAAGATTGTAAAATCCCACGATGAAATTGACATGGAAACTGCCAAGGGACTTATGAAGGAAGTTCAAAAAGACTCTGGAGTAAAGGGCAAGAAACTTTACATGCCAGTTAGGGCAGCAATCTCTGGAAATGTTCACGGACCAGAAATGCAAAATGTTCTTTACCTTTTAGGAAAAGACAAACTTATTGAAAGAGCAGAAAAAATTAAAAATTCACTTTAATAAAAAGAAGAGGACTAGTCATAGAGATTAGTCCTTTTTTCATTTTAAACTTAATAACAAAATCTTTTAAGAAAATAATTTTTTATTTTTTAAATTGTAGATAATTTTTAACTCAATGAACTATAATATTATTACGAGTAATTTTTTAGGTGGGGATATAGTTGACGAGAAATATAAAAAAATTTTTACAGGTAATCCTATGGCAGTATCCTAAAAGATCTAATATAATTTATAGGATTTTAATTCATGCCTTTATAATATTTTTAAGCTTGTGTTGTGCTTATATTTTTATTGATAATATAAGTATTACTTTTATAAAAGTTCTTCTTATTATCTATACCTATCTTAGTTTTTTATCTTATCTACCTAGTCTACTTATCCTTGGAAGTCTAGATGAGAAAAGTGGAAATTCTTTATTTATTGCCTATATATTATTTTCTTATATCTTGGCCTTTGTCAGCCTATTTATTTTAATTTACTTAATAAAAAAGAACTTGGCTTAATTTAAAAATCAATAATCTTGCTTTAATTAATAAAAATTTAAGGCAAATAAAAAGAGGACTGATCTATTTTCAGTCCTCTAATTTTTTATAAACTTGTTAAAAATTTAAAATTATTTTAAAATTCCAAATTCATAGTCCCTGTCTCTAAAGTATTTTATAACTTCTGAAAGGGAGTCAGCTGTTAGCTGTTTGTTTCTTGCGTCGTGGGCAAGGACAACTGCAATTTTTGTATTCTTATTTTTGTTTAAGCTTCTGTCAAGATATTCGATTTGACCTGCAGTCGTTGTTGGTCTAACAGATTTTTTCTCTGCATCGCCAACTAGGCAGTTCCAGTCAATCCAATTTATGTCTCTTGATTCTAAGAAAGAGTTTGATGCAGGAGTATTCTTCCAAGACATCTCGCCACCTGGATATCTAAAGACCTTAGAATGAAAGGCATCTCCTAAGATATTTTGAAGTCTTTCGTTGGTCTTTTCTATTTCTCCATAAACTCTTTCTGGACTTACAACTCTTCCTGGATATAGGTAGTCGTAGTCGTGAGAGAAGGAGTGAGTTGCAATAGCATTGCCATTTGCAAGAATTTCTCTAACCCTATCTGCAGTCTTATCTCCAATTGATTTACCAACTAAGAAGAAGGTTGCACGAGCATTCTCTCTCTTTAAGGTGTCCAAAATTTGCGGAGTGATTTCATTGTTTGGTCCATCATCAAAGGTCAAGAATACAATTTTTTTATCGCCCTTGTAGTTTTGGTGGACTGTGTAGTCACGAATTTTTTTGGCATCATAGGCATACTTGTCAACCCTTTTTAAGTGGTTGGATCCCTCGACAATAAATTCATCTTCCATTTTACTTATTTTATCCAAGGCCACATTTGAAATGTATTCTTTTTCATAAAATATTGGTCTTGGTCTGTCCTTATAAATTTCATTTGTGTAGTACCACATAAGGGCAGGTGAAATTTCTTTGTTTTTTGAATTTTTAATACCAGAGAAAATTTTTGAGAAAATAAGTATGAGTATTAGTGCAAAAATCGAAATAGAAATAATTTGCCTAATTCTCTTTTTTCTCCTGGCCTTTTGTCGTCTTAATCTTTTTCTTCTTTCATAACTTGTTTGGGTCATAAAAAAACCTCCCATTGATAAATATACATCAGTGGGAGGTAAGAAGCAATTACAAAAGAATTACAATTACTTTATTGAGTTATAGATTAGGTATAGGATTTCTTCAAGGGTCATTTCCTTGTCTGGGTCAATGTCCCCATCAATATATCCAAAGCCTTTTGCAATAATATAATAAGATTTATAGTCGCCTAGAGATTTTTGATTTTTGAAAATGTCCTCTTTAAAGATTCCCTTGGCCTTAGTAAATCTTTCAAGATTATTTTTTGTCACGAGGGTCTTAACCACATCTTTTTCAGGAATATTTTTATCCTTTAATTTTTCAAGGTCTAGGCCAAAAGAATCCATGTAGGAAGAGTTCATTCCACTTGACCCATTTAAGAGCTTGACAAAGTCTTGGTAAGTTATTTTGTCCGAAAGATTTCTTCCAATTAAACCAATTTCCATATCTTTTAAGAAGAGGATGGCATCCTTATTCCTTGCCTTATCAAGGTCAGGATAGGAAATTTGTTCCTTGAAGTTAATAATCTCGCCATTATAGTCTCTTAAGATTTTATCTTGGCCAATGATTGGGTCAAAGTCCTTTATGTTTCCGTAGAAAAGCGTAGGCCCCTTTTCAGTGATTACATATTTTAAACCAAAGTTTTTTGAAGATAAGAAAATCTTGTTGGCTTCTTCTTGGGTCAAGTTATTGTCACTTGGTTTTGAAAAATCTACTTTTGTAAAAGTTCTTTCATAGGATGAAATTTTCTTGTCTTGGTCTACAAAAATTTTTACTCCTTCCTTTAGGACAGGGAGTTTATTTACATATCTTGGTAAAGTAACAGAAGTTCCCATCTTAGATGAGTCTATAGAAACTTTATCTAAGTTAAGCTCAGACTTGTCTCCATACTTTTCTAAGAAGTCTAGGGCAAGTTTTTTTGCATCTTCTTCTTTTACTTTATTATTGTAAACTTTTCTGTCAGTCCAAAGGTCTAGGGAAACAAGATTTAAGTTCTTGGCATTAAGCGTGATATGACTATAATTTTTATCTTTTTCTAGATTAATATTGTAGTAATAATTTTCCTTGTCAGAGTTCAGGGAGATTGAAGTAACTTGGTAACCATCACCAGCAATTTCATAGGCTCTTTTCTTGGCTTCAGATTTTTTCTTTAAGTCCTTTAAGCCATCAATCTTTTTAACTTCTACATCAGTTAAACTTGCAACGTCAGCAACTTTATCCATCTCATAGGGCATAAATCCCAAATTATTATTTTTTACAAGCTTTCCATCTTTTGCATCAATATCAAAAATTTCTGAATGGTAAACTTTAGACACAGACTTGCCATCATTGGAAATCTTGTAGGAAAGTCTAAGTGGAAATTTTTCTGCAAATATTTTTTCTGCATCCTCTTGACTTAACTTGGCCTTGTCTGTAAAGTCCTTATCACTTAAGAAGGATGTGGCAGGTCCAAAGTCGGAGTTGATTCCCATATCTCTTATTTCCTTAGAAGTTAGGGAAATATTTACATAAAGTGAATCTGATGCAAGAGGTATTCCCTTAACGAGTCTATCATAAAATAAACTTAATTCTTTTCCATCATCTAGGAGAGAGAAATCCTTTAATTTATATTTTTTGTCAAAGTCTGGAATAAGTTTTGCCAGCTTTTCTTCTACAATTTTTTGCGCCTGGTCTTTTGAAATTTTTTCAGAATTTTTATTGTCATATTGATCCTTGCTCCACTTTGAATAAGAGTAGAAGTCGCCATCACTTGTGTAGGTAACTTGTAAATTTCCTAAGTTTTCGTCAGACCATTGGTAGGAGTCAAGACTTTTATTTTTTGCTTTTTTATTTAAATAAGCAGACCCTGTGTCAGAATTTATTGGGTCTTTAATCAAGTTAAAATCTTCATAGGTTTCTGTGATATTAAACTTTTCTTTTATCTCTTCAACTTTTTCCATTTCTTTCTTACTTATGTCAACTGACACTGCCTCGTCTGTTGGATTGTAGTTTGGATTTTCTACTGAAGCCACAACTGGTCCAACGAGTAGGGCTAGAGATAGGGCATAAATTAATTTCTTTTTCATAATTATCTCCTTATTAAATCATTAAAGTATTTATGTAAAAAAAGAAGAGGCCTCTGCCTCTTCAAATTTAAGCTTTAGATTAAGCTTCCGCTTCTTCTTTCTTATCTTCATTAAGAGCAGCTACAAGCGTATTTGGATCTATACCGTGAACCATTGCTGCTTCTTCAAGAGTTTCCATTTGAGAAGATGGGCACATGATGCAACCCATTCCAAAACTCATTAGTGTACCAATTGATTCAGGTTTTTCTGAAAGAATTTGTCCGATTAACATATCTTTTTTAATTTCCATCTATTAACACCTCCCTAGTTTATATACCCAAAATTATTTATATTTAAAAGATGAGTACTTAACAAAATGATCTTTACTTTTTGCTCCCATGCTAATTTCAAATTCATCTGTGGAGTCAAAGCCCTTTGATGTTAAAGTTTTTGCAACTTCAAATTCTTTTTCATAAGGGAAGACTTCAGACTTATCTCCTTGGTCAATTTTTATATAAGGAGTGTAAGTGAGTTTGCCGTTATACTTAGCAGAAGTTGGTAGAACTTCAACAATATTTTCTGACTTAACATAAGTTGACTCGCCACTTAACTTACCTTCTTCAGCTGTTGCAAGTACTTCGTTTTTAATATTAGCAAGAAATTTGGAAATGTCAAGAAGAGGGTTCTTCAAAATGTCCAGTTCTTTTTCTTCGTAGTCAGTTGCATAGTCAACAATTTTTACATCTACTTGGTTATTTACAAGAGAACGACCAGGTATTGCCTTTGAATCAATTAAAACAGAATTATTTTTTTCGTCAAAGTCAACATCAAAACCAATAGTCTTTCCAAGTTGTCTCAATTGGAAATAATTGTAACCGTCAATTGTGTAAACCTTAAAGGAATGTCTCACACCATCCACAAAAACCCTGTGGTTTGATTTTTTTACTTCGTTCTTACTGTCCTTTAGAGGAGCTAAATCTTCTTCAGTCTTCTTGTAGTCAGACTTGCTGTTAATCATAACAGCTTCTCTGTCGCTGTCGTAGGAAACATTAAACTCAGCATCAAGTCCATCAAGGAGAGCTGCAATGTCTCTTAACTTGAAGTAGTTGTTGTCTTCGATGTTGTAACCCTTAACGCCAGTGTCTTTTCCATCAACATAAACGCTTTGGCTAGAAACTTTTGCTCCAGCAAAAACATTTGTAATTAAAACAAGGGACGTAAGTCCAATAGAAATTATTTTTTTCATAACATGACCTCCTAGGTCTATTGTATTTTAAAAGATTGCCCTCGACAAGCCCAAATATTTACCCTATAATTTAATGAGGTGATTTTATGAGTAACTTACTTATGGGTTTTAATATTGTATCGCCCGTATTTATAGTTTTGCTACTGGGATACTTTGCAAAACAAAAAGGATACATAGACGACAACTTTGTAGACAGGGGAACCTGGCTTGTTTTTTATATGGCCTTGCCCTTTAAATTGTTTTATGACATAAAGAATGCTAGGATTGAGTCCCTCCATCCCAAATATGTTGCCTACATATTATTAGGGATAATATTTGTAATTTTTCTTGCTCTCGTAATTGGTAAATCCTTTAGGATTAAAGACAGGAAAAAATTATCTGCTTTTATTCACTGTGCCTACAGGTCAAACTTTGTTTATGTTGGATTTCCAATTTTAGATATTATTTACAATGGAGCTCCATCAATGGAACACATGATAGTAATAATAGCTTTTGGACTAACTCTTTACAATATTTCTGCCATTGTCCTCTTGACTTACTATTCAGAGTCAGAAGACAAGTCAATTTCTATTTCCAATATACTTTTAAAGATTATTAAGAATCCAATGATTGCTGGAGTAGTCTTTGGTGCGATTTTTAATTTTTTACACATTCCAGTCTATCAAGGAATAGACAAGGCAATAGAAATGGTGGCGAAGATTTCAACACCAATGTCACTGATATTAATTGGTGCCAGCCTAAACTTTGAGTCATCAAAGAGTGACTTCAAGCTTATGTTTACATCAGCTTTTATAAAAACAGTCCTAGCTCCACTAATCCTAGTACCTATTGGAGTTAAGTTTGGCTTTACTAATATGGAGCTAGGCATTGCCTATATATTTTGGGCAACACCATGTGCAGCCAACTGTTTTATATTTACAAAGCAGATGAATTCTGATTATGAGTTTGCATCAAAGGTAATAACACTTTCTTTTATAATGAGTATTATTACCTATCCTTTGGGCATATCCATAATGAACTATTTTAATTTGTTGCACTAAGAATTTTTAAGTGCTATAATCAAGCTACAAAATATAAATAATACCTTATTGAGAGTGGTGGAGTGAATGGGCACTGTGAAACCCGGCAACCTAGTTGGTGCTAAATCCCACAGATTTTTATCTGGAAGATGAGGTTTAATGGTCCTCACTTTTGCGTGGGGATTTTTTTATGGATTAAAATTTAAAAGACTTTAAAAATTTGACTAAATAAAAAGATTCATACATTAAATCAAGGTATTTAAAATGGAGGAAAGAATAAAATGAAAAAATGGCAATTTAGTTCAGAGTCCGTAACAGAAGGACATCCTGACAAATTTTGCGACCAAATATCTGATGCCATCTTAGATAAGATTTTGGCAGAAGATAAAAATGCAAGAGTAGCCTGTGAAACTATGGCATCCACAGGCATGATAGTTATAACTGGAGAAATCTCAACAGAAACTTATGTAGATTTTGAAAAAACTGCAAGAGAAGTCTTAGAAGATATTGGATATAACAGGGCCAAATTTGGCTTTGATGGAAACACTTGTGCAGTCCTATCTGCAATCAAGGAACAATCCTCTGACATAGCAATGGGTGTTGACAGGTTTAAGGAAGAAGGAGTAGATGAACTTGACTCCTTTGGAGCAGGAGACCAAGGGATTATGTTTGGCTTTGCCTGCAACGAAACAGAAGAGCTAATGCCACTTCCAATTTCTCTTGCCCATAAGTTATCAAGAAGATTAACTGAAGTTAGAAAGAATGGCACACTTGACTACCTAAGACCAGATGGCAAGACTCAAGTTACAGTTGAATATGAAGAAGATAAACCAGTAAGACTTAAAAATGTTGTGGTTTCATCTCAACATGCTCCAGAAATTTCTATGGAACAAATTAGGGAAGATATAATAAGAGAAGTCGTAGAAAAGGTTGTTCCAAAAGAATTTATAGACAAGGACACAGAATTTTTCATAAATCCAACTGGCAGATTTGTTATTGGTGGACCAATGGCCGATGCTGGACTTACTGGTAGAAAAATAATAGTTGATACCTACGGCGGCTTTGGAAGACACGGCGGTGGAGCTTTCTCAGGTAAAGATCCAACAAAGGTTGACAGATCAGGTGCCTATTATGCAAGATATATTGCAAAGAACCTAGTGGCAGCAGGACTAGCAGAAAAAGTTGAAATTGGACTTGCCTATGCAATTGGTATTGCAAGACCAACTTCAGTTTATGTAGAAACTTTTGGAACTGGCAAATTAACTGACGAAGAAATCGAAAAGATTATTATGGAAAACTTCGACATGAGACCAGCTGCAATAATTCGTGACCTTGACCTATTGAGACCAATTTACAGACAAACTGCATCCTATGGTCACTTTGGTAGAAATGACCTAGACCTTCCTTGGGAAAAGACTGATAGGGTAGAAGACCTAAAGAAATATCTCAAATAAGACTGCGTTAAAAATTAAATTTAGGGTAACATAAGAATAGCGGTTAAAAAAGACTAACTTAGTATGCTATAATTAAAGAGTAAATTTATTTTTAGAGTCGAGAAGAGGATGGTTATGAAGAAAACTTTTAATTATTTTAGAGCAAACCCATGTGGAAATATAACAGGATTTGTTGTAGCTCCTGTATATCCAGGATATAGAAAAGCTTACACAGACTGTATCATGGATCAAATAGATAAGGATGTAGAGCAAGTTGGATTTATTTCTCCAGCATATGAAGGTGCACCACTTAGAATGGATATGATGGGTGGAGAGTTTTGTGCCAACGCAACAAGAGCATACGGACTTTACTCTGCAAGCTTCTATGACACAGATGGACTTGTTGATATAGAAGTCTATGTAAGTGGCCAAGAAGGAACTACTGATGTAATTGCAGATGTTGAAAATCAAAAGGCTTATGTAGCTATAGATGATCCTATTGGAAAAGAAAATGTAAAGATTGATGGTAAAGATTACACACTTATTAAACTTCATGGCATTAGTCACTTAATTGTTGAGGAAGAAGAAGATAAGGAATTTGTAGATAAGGCTCTTGAAGTCCTTAAAAAAGATCACAAGGATGAAGCCTACGGAGTTCTTTTCTTTGACAAGGAAAAACTAGAAATGATTCCTTATATTTATGTAGAAGGTTCTGAAACTTTATTTAGAGAAGGTTCTTGTGGATCAGGAACTATTGCTGTAGTAAACTATCTTGAAGATGACATTGCAAAGCTTGATGAAGATTACAAGATTTCTATCAAGAACCCAGCAGGAGAACTTGAAGTTTTTGTTTATGAATTTGAAGACGGCAAGAAATTCTGTGTAGGTGGAAAGGTTGAACTTACTGAAGTAGAAAAGAAATCTATAGAGATTCCACAAGATGTTGCCCTAGCAGTTATAGCTGAGCATGACAAGATTGTTGAAGAACACAAGAAGAAAATGGCAGAAGAAGAAAGTGAAAAGCCAGTTGATGAAAGTGACTTAACTGATGAAGAGCTTAAAATAATGAGAGAAAAATTTGGATTTGATTAATCCTTAAGAGGAGGGGGAGACCCCTCTTTTTTTATGTAAACTTTTATCAAAAATTCAAAATATTTTTGAATTTGAAAATAAAAAGAAGTTTGAAATTAAGATGAAGTTAATAAAAATTTGAAAACAATTAAAAGTTTATGTGTATAATGTAAGAAGGTGATTAGAATGATAAATGTTGTTGGACTTGGGTCCACTTCTTCAAGAGACCTAACCCTTGAAGCAGTAAAAATTATGAAAAATGGAAATAAAAATTTTTTGAGGACTGACAGGCATGAAGCCCTTTCTTTTTTTGAAGAAAACAAAATAGAATATGAGTCCTTTGACTACTTATACGATGATATGGAAAGCTTTGATGAAGTTTATAATAAAATCGTCGAAATATTATTAGAAGAAGCTAAGGATAAGGATATAAATTACTTTGTGCCAGGGACTCCCCTAGTAGCAGAAAAAACTGTTAGGCTCCTAATAGATGAAGAGGCTGATATAAATATTGTAAATGGAATTTCTTTTATTGAACCAGTTCTTGCTGGAGTGGGAAGAGACGCCGTTGATGGGCTCTTATTTTTAGACTCAGATGCAAGGAAGTTTGACTTCGACACAAGACGAGATACCCTAATAACACAAGTCTACAACAAGAGGATTGCATCGGACCTCTCCCTTCTTCTTCAAGAAGTTTACAAGGAAGATGACATGGCCTATGTAATAACAAATGCTGGACTTGACGACGAGATTGTTAGGAAGGTTGAAATTTATAAACTTCCAAGGATTGATGACTACAACCACCAATCTTGCATCTACATTCCAAGGACAAGTGGCAAAAATCTTCCAATGATTATGGATAGGCTTGAAGATATTCTGGAAACAAAAGATATTTATATAGATGATGAATGTTTTGATAAGATTAAAGAACTTTTAATTGAAAAGTCTGAGGACTTATTCATGGACTATGAAAATGAGATAGACATCCTAATTTTATCTATATTATTACTTTTATTAAAAGACAGGGAAGGCCTAGTGGATTTCCGTGAAATTTATGATGAAATATACAAAAAATTGGATAAAATAGCGATTTTTTTAAAATAATTGTAGAAAATAAAGTTAACTTAGGTTATAATTGTAACAGTCTTAGGAAAAGAGCCCTTTTAGATCTTGGAATATTAAAGGTTGAGAGGGTCTTAAACTAAGAAAAAGACTAAAGAAAATTCTTCAAGGAGGATATAAAATGAACAAATCAGAATTAGTAGCAAGCATTGCTGAAAAATCAGGTCTTACTAAAAAAGACGCTGAACAAGCTTTAAACGGATTTATCTCTTCAGTTCAAGAAGCTCTTGCTGACGGAGAAAAAGTTCAATTAGTTGGATTTGGAACTTTCGAAGTTAGACAAAGAAAAGCTAGAGAAGGAAGAAACCCTAGAAATCCAGAAGAAGTTATTAAAATTCCTGCATCTAAAGCACCAGTTTTCAGATCAGGTAAAGCTCTTAAAGAAGCTGTTAATAAGTAAGAAAAGAGAAGGCAAGGCCTTCTTTTTTTATGCCCAAATTTTCCATGAGTATTGATATTTTCTTCTATATTTGATATATTCTTATTTGGAGAGGATTATGAGATTAGATAAATTTTTAAAGAATTCAAGACTTATAAAAAGAAGAACTGTAGCTAAAGAAGCCTGCGAAAAGGGACTTGTTGAAATTAACGACAAGGTAGCCAAGCCATCAGACTCTGTTAACATTGACGACATTATTTCATTACAACTTGGTGAAAGAAAGATTAGGGTTAAGGTTAAGGACATTTCTGATGTAAATTCCAAGAAGGATGCAGAAACTCTTTACGACAGGATAGATTAGATCGAGATTAATCCAATTGGAAATTAAGAGGGGTTACTTATGAAGGTAAAAAGAAGAAGATTTCCCTTGGCTCTTGCCCTTATTATCCTAGGTTCAGTAATCCTGGGATCAATAAAAATTGGCAAGTCGATTTCTCTTAGGAATCAAAAACTTGAGATTATCTCTGCCAACAATCAGGAAATTTCTAATTTAAAACTTGAAATAGATAATTTAAATTCTGAACTGGAAAATTCTTCCTCAACTGATTTTATTGAAAAAGTAGCGAGAGAAGATTTAGGCATGGTTAAACCAAGAGAAGTTATCTATGTTGACAAAAATAAGGATAAAGATAAGATTAATAATTCTAAAAAGGATATTTAAAATAAAATTTAGGAGGAAGTTATGGATTTATCGCCAGGCGATATTGTTGAAGGTGTAGTAACTAAGGTTGCCAAGTTTGGAGCCTTTGTTGATTTAGAAGATGGCAAAAGTGGTCTAGTACATATTTCTGAAATTGCAGATACTTTTGTAAAGGACATCAATAATCACATTGCTGAAGGTGACGAAGTTAAGGTTAAGGTCTTAAGCATTGATGAGAAGGGAAAGATTGCCCTATCAATTAAGGATGCTGTTGAAAAAAAGGAAGAACCTAAGGATGAAAAAGTCGATCAAAAGTTTGAAGATCTCTTGAGCAAATTCCTTAAGGAAAGCAATACTAAGCTTGACGAAGCCAGAGCAAGATACAATCAAAAGACGAAGAAGAAAAATTCTAGAAATTAGTAGTGGTGACTATCTTTTGATAGTTTGCCACTTTTTTTATTTTAATTATGGATAATATATTTTATGAAAATTTAAAAAAATTAAATATTATAAGAAAATCTGACAAGCTAAGTCTTGGAGTATCTGGAGGGGCAGACTCTATGTATCTTCTTTATAATCTAATGGATATAAAGGATGACTGGGACCTTGATATTATTGTCTGTCACCTAAACCATGGGATAAGGGAGACTGCCAAAAGAGATGAAGACTTTGTAAAGAAAGTTTGTCAAGATTTTGGACTTAAGTGCATTACTAAGACTGTGAACATGGATGAATTCGCAAAGAAAGAAAAAATTTCATCAGAAGAGGCTGGAAGGATTTTAAGGTATAAATTCTTTAGGGAGAACTCTAAGGGGAGAAAAATTTTAACAGCCCACAATGCCAATGACAGGGCAGAGACAGTCCTTTTTAATATTATGAGGGGGACAGGTCTAAAGGGACTTGCTGGGATCTCACAGGTCAATGAAGATATTTTTAGGCCCCTTATAAATATTAGGAGGGAAGAAATAGAAGATTACCTTCATAAGAACAAGCTCCCTTATTTTGATGATGAGACAAACTTTGAAGAGATTTATACGAGAAATAAAATTAGGCTGGGACTTATTCCTGAACTTAAAAAATTTAATCCAGATATAATAAATTCTTTACTTAGACTTTCTGAGAATGCAGAAGAAGCCAGTGAATTTGTAGAAGAAATCGTAAAGGAAAACTACGACAAGTGCCTAGGCCATAAGTTTTTAATTCCTTCTGAAATTATAAAGCTTAAAAAATTTATAGGTCAAGAGATAATAAAAAGATACTTAGAAGAAAATTTTTATAAAGAAAATATTTTAAACAGATCTAACATTCTTGCCATTTATGACTTGTGTCTTGGCGAGTCTGGAAGGCAGGTTGACCTTGGGAAGAATATTTATGCGAGAAGGTCCTATGACAAAGTTATTATTGAAAGGTTTGAAGAGAAAAAAGAAAAATCTAGTAAGGACTTAAAGCTTGGAATAAATTCAACAGATTTTGGAGAGATTTTTATAAGAAAAGATGGAGAAGAAAGTCATGCCAATTCCTTTATAAAAGTAATGGACTATGATAAAATAAGGGGTAGTCTTCACATAAGGAAGAGGGCCCCAGGAGATAGATTTAAAGCTCTTGGGATGAAGAATAATAAAAAGCTAAAAGACTATTTTATTGATAGAAAAGTTGACAGACTTTTAAGAGATGAGATAGGCCTTGTGTGTGATGATGAAAAAATTATCTATGTGGTTGGGATGGATATCTCAGAAGATGTTAAAATAGATAAAAATACAAAGAACAAGCTCGTTTTGGAGGTTAAAAATGTCAGAAATTAAAGAGGTTCTTTATTCTGAAGAAGAAATCAAGGAAAAAGTTAAAGAACTTGGCGAGAGAATAAGAGAGGACTACAAGGACAAAAACTTATTACTTCTTGGAATCCTAAAGGGTTGTGTTCCCTTTATGGCAGATATTATGAGAAGCATTGATTTAGATCTTGAGTACGACTTTATGGATGTTTCCAGCTATCAAGGGACAAGGTCTATGGGTGAGGTTAGGATCCTAAAGGATATTTCAACTAATATTGTAGATAAGGATATTCTAATTGTTGAAGATATAATCGACACAGGTGTGACACTTTCTTATTTGACTAAACTTTTAAGATCAAGAGGAGCAAAGTCCGTTGAAATCGTGACTATGCTTTCTAAACCATCTAGGAGAAAGGTGGACTTGCCTGTAAAATATAATGGATATGAAATTGATGACCACTTTGTAATTGGTTATGGAATGGACTATAACGAGAGATTCAGAGGACTTCCTTACATTGGAATATTAGATGAATCTGTCTATTCTAATAGTGAGGAGTGATATTATTGAATAAGAAATTTGGAGGAGCAGGATTTTATATTGTCCTAATCCTTGTCTTAATATTATCAATTAGGTTTTTTGGGCCACCAGCAAATGTTGTAGAAGAAAAATCCTTTACTGAATTTGTAACAGAACTTGATAAGGACAATGTAAAGTCCGTTAGCTTGCAAAATGGAATTGACTCCATTGCCAGCGTAAAATTAAAGAATGATGACACTTTCAGGACTGTGATTCCACAAGAAGCTTCAGATACTTTTTATAAGGACTACCTAAAGGAAAAGGCTGATGCAGGAACTATTGATGTAGTTTCAAGTCCAACTAAGCAAACTTCTTTCTTAGTTGAGTGGATTCCAACCCTACTTATGTTTGCCTTTATTGTTTTCTTCTGGTACAGGATGATGCAACAAGCTGGTGGCGGAGGAAAGATGAATTCCTTTGGCAAGAGCAAGGCCAAACTAATTAACAAGGAAGATGGAAAGAATCTTGTTAACTTTAAGGATGTTGCAGGTCTTGAGGAAGAAAAAGAGGAATTGGCAGAAATTGTTGATTTCTTAAAAAATCCTAAGAAGTTTATCAATATGGGGGCCAGAATCCCTAAGGGAGTTCTACTAGTAGGGCCTCCAGGAACTGGTAAGACTTATCTTTCAAAGGCTGTTGCTGGCGAAGCAGGAGTTCCTTTCTTTATAATGAGTGGATCAGACTTTGTTGAAATGTTTGTTGGTGTTGGTGCATCAAGGGTAAGAGACCTTTTTGAATCTGCAAAGAAAAATGCACCTTGTATTATTTTCATTGACGAAATTGACGCAGTGGGAAGAAAAAGAGGGGCAGGTCTTGGCGGTGGCCACGACGAGAGAGAGCAAACTCTTAACCAACTTCTAGTTGAGATGGATGGATTTGGAACTAACGAAGGAGTTATAGTTATGGCTGCAACAAACAGGGCAGACATACTTGACCCAGCTATCCTAAGACCAGGAAGATTTGACAGGACAGTTTATGTTGGCAAGCCAGACGTTCGTGCAAGAAAGGCAATCCTTGGAATTCACTCCAGGGGCAAGAAGCTTGCTGATGATGTAAACCTTGAAGTAATTGCAAAGAGAACTCCAGGTTTTACTCCAGCAGACCTTGAAAACTTAATGAACGAGTCAGCCCTACTTGCTGCAAGACGTGGCGAAACTGAAATATCTATGGAAGATATTGACGAAGCATCAATAAAGGTTCAAGCAGGTCCTGCAAAGAAGTCTCGTGTTGTTTCAGAAAAGGAAAGAAAGCTAACGGCAGTTCACGAATCTGGACACGCAATTGTATCAAGACTTCTTCCTGAAGAAGATCCTGTTCACATGATTACAATTATTCCTAGGGGAATGGCTGGTGGATTTACTGCCTACCTTCCTGAAGATGAAATATCTTTTATGACTAAGAAGAAGATGGAAGCTTCCATTGTGTCCCTTCTTGGTGGAAGAGTTGCCGAGTCCCTAGTCCTTGATGACATATCAACTGGTGCCTCAAATGATATTGAAAGAGCAACAAAAATTGCCCGTGCCATGGTAACCCACTATGGAATGAGTGAGAAGCTTGGAACAATAAATTACGATTCATCAGAAAATGAAGTCTTCATAGGAAGAGACCTAGGACGTTCAAGAGACTATTCTGAAAGAACTGCAGCTGAGATTGATGATGAAGTAACAAGAATTATCAACGAAGCTTACGCTAAGTGTAAAAAACTTTTAAGTGAAAACTTAGACAAGTTACTTGCCCTTTCCGATGCTCTTTTAGAAAAGGAAACAATCTATTCTAAGGACTTCGAAAAAATCTTCAACGGCGAAAAGCTTGATGAAGAATCCATTGATCTTGAAGACACAATAAATGAAGATGACTTGTCTGAAGAAGCAAAAGAACTTATCCATAAGAAAGATAAGAATGTTGAAGAGGATAAGGACGATTCAGAAGATAAAAATAAACTATAAAGTCAAAAATAAAAAAGCTCCGAGAGGGGCTTTTTATTTTGTCATTTTTTAGAGCTATTAGAAGATTGAAAATTAATTTTGCTTATTTTTTTGAGGTTGTAAGCCATTTAAAACTTATAGATGACATCAAATTTGAATGACCTTATCAGAGAACTGACTGGAAAAAGTAAGTGAATTCTTAACTTATTTAAGTTGTCGAGGATTTAGATTGAAATTTTAAAAGCTTAAATTTCAGTGAGAGTGTAAGGATTGATTGAAGGAGCAAAATTTTATTTTTGAATTTAGTTTTAAAGCTGTAATTACTTATCAAGGATTAAACTTATTAAGTTAATTGCTATTAATGTGGATCGAATTATAGAAGAAATAAGAATTAAAAAATAGACTACTAGCGAACAAATAAAAAGAAAGAGATAATTACAATAACCTATAAAATTAAAATCAAATTTTAGCATTAAACACATAAGGACTTATAAAAAAATATAGAGACCTTTAAATTTGAAAAAAATAAAAAAAATAAGACAATAAAAAAACTGGAGCTTAACTCCAGTTTTTTTAATCCTCATTATTAGCAATTGATTTAGAAGATTTTTTCTTCTTGCTACTTGAATTGTTGTTATTGTCTGATGACTTCTTGCTCTTTTTGTTGTCATTGTTGTTGTCGTTATTCTTAGTTACTTTTTTCTTCTTTGTATAGGACTTGTAGAAGCCATACTTGTTAGTGTAGTGTGGTTTAGTTCCCTCAGCAAAGATTTCTCTTCTACCACCAGAATACTTAGTGTAAATTCCTTCAGGTTCTTCAAACTCTTTTCTGTCAAGATCTTGGTGAATTGACTTCATAATTTGTTTCCATAGGTAAGCTGATTGAGTTGATCCAAAGGCAAGTTTTTGGTTCTTGTCGTTACCAATCCAAACGGAGCAAGTGTAGTAAGGAGTGTAGCCAATAAACCAAACGTCCTTCCTGCCATTATGCTCGTCAGTTGATGTACCAGTCTTACCAGCAACTTCTTGACCAGGGAAGGCTGCATTTCTACCAGTACCACGTCTTACAACATCCTTTAACATGTCTGTCAAGATGTAGGCATTTTGTGGACTAGTAACTTCTTTTTCCTTAGGGTCAACTTGGTAAATAACTTCACCAGTGTTTGATTCGATCTTTGTAATTACATAAGGGTTGGCGTACTTTCCCCCATTGGAAATTGCAGTGAAGGCGCCAGCCATTTCAAAGGGACTAATACCATAGCTCATGCCGCCAAGGGTAAGTGGGGCATAGTCCATATCATTCCATGTTGGGTTGTCGTCCTTTTCAACTATTGTGGAAACTCCAATTGATTTTAAAGTTTCTACTATTTTGTTTATAGATTCTTCGTCGTTGTATGCCTTAGAGTAAGTTGAGTTTCTATTGATTTTTGCATCCTTGTCAGCAGAGATATCTCTTGCAACTTGGTAGGCACCAACGTTTGATGATTGACGAAGAAGGTTTCTTATAGTTGTCCAACCTTGGTAGTAGTTACCAGCATTTCTAGGTGAGTGGCCAAATAATCTTTCTGGCATCTTTTGGTCTAGGTAAACATCGCCTGCAGTGGCGCCGTTATTTAGGGCTGTTAAGTAAACTGAAATAGGTTTAATTGATGAACCAGGTTGTCTTGGTACAAGTGCTCTATTTAAAAGTCTACCACCACTAACATTTCTACCTCCAACAAGAGCCTTAACTTCGTGAGTTTTTTGGTCGATGATGACAGAAGCAACTTGTGGTTGGATGATTCCATTCTTATCAGTAAAGCCACCATAATAGTATCTAGGGTTAGAAACTACTTCTTCAAGAGTCCTTTGCATATTTATATCCATTGGAGTATAAATCTTAAGTCCTCCATTGAAGAGTTTGTTTGTGGCTTCTTCTTGTGAGTAGCCTGATTCTGTCAAGATTTTTATGGCATTCTTTTGAACTACGTCTGTGTAGAAGGAAGAGATTCCACTTTCCTTACGAGAGCCAATATTGATTTCAATTTTTTCATTTAGGGCCCTGTCGTAGTCTTCTTGATTAATTAGTCCTTGGTTAAGCATTCTCTTTAGAACAAGTCTTTGTCTTTCTTGAGAAGTTTCATTAAAGACAGCCTTAACAGGAACTATCATGTCATTTTGAATTTGAATTAAATCAAAGTTATCGATTTGACCAAGTTCATTTAAGTTCTTGGCAATTCTTATTATTTCATCAGAGTTTGGCTCTGAGTTTTCGTTCTTTGGTAGAAGAACAATTTCAATGTTGCCCAAGTCGTCTGATTCATTTATCTCTTGAGTGTTGTAAGGAGTGTACTTTTCTGGAAGGTTTGTTACACCTGCTATAAGGGCACACTCAGCAAGGTCGAGTTCTGATACGTCTTTGTTAAAGAAAGTTTTAGCTGCAGCTTGAACCCCAACAGTTCCCTTGGAGAAGCCTGCAGAGTTTAAGTAAGCTTCGAGAATTTGTTCCTTGGAAAGATCTTGCTCTATCTGATAAGAATAGTAGACGTCGGTTATCTTTCTAACTACGCTCTTTGAGAAAGATGTGTACAGGTTCTTGGCAAGTTGCATTGTTATTGTTGATGCACCTTGTTCAAAAGACCTAGTCTTTATATCGTGAACTATGGCACCAACTACTCTCTTGTAGTCGACTCCATTGTGTTCGAAAAACCTTTCATCTTCTATTGCCACAATGGCATTTACCAAATCCTTTGGTATGTCCTCGTAGGGAACGAATTCACTAAATTGATCAGATATAAGTGATTCAATTAGCTTTCCGTCGCTTGAATAGATCCTAGAAGTTTCAGAGAGTTGTGATCTGTATTCTGATGGTTCTATTACAGGAGCTTTTTTAAAAATACCCAAGACAATTGAAGTGACAAGTGAGCCTAAAATTATAATTGCAGCCACAACAATTAAGAGTAGTATTTTTATTATGCTTGAAAGTTTTATCATTCCGCGAGGTTTATTGTTTCTATTATCTTTCATAATAACCTCCTATTTTGTTATTATATCAGAATATTTGGCATATAACTATAAGTATAAATGAAAAAAACCTCGCCCTTAAGCGAGATTCTTTCTTAAATTATTCTATTAATTATGAACTAAATTATTTTATGGCCTTTAAAATTCGTGGAGCAATAATTGCAGCCACCACAGCCTTGGCCAAGTCGGGAATAATAAAAGGAATCATTCCAATTGCAAAGACCTTTGAGATGTCCATGGGATTACCCATAACCACATTTAAAATGTAGTACATATAAGGAAGTCCAATTGCATAGAATATAACTTCTGCAATAACTAGGACCACCATAGTCTTTCCAAAACTTTTTTCGCCGTGAGCAAACTTAGATATAAATGCAGCTCCTATTATAAAGGCAATTAAAAATCCAAAGCTTGGTTTTAATACAGTTTGAAAACCACCTGTGAAGCCAGCAAAAATTGGGACACCAATTAGGCCAAGTAGGACGTAGATAAAAACTGTAAGTCCTGCATAAAAAGGTGTAAGTAAAAGACCTGTCATAAATACGAAAAAGTTTTGTAGTGTAAAGGGAACTGGTCCAATGGGAATAGAAATAAAAGCTCCCACTGCTATAAGTGCTACTAAAAGTGCTATTTTTGTTATGTCTTTTGTTTGTATTTTCATTTTTAACCTCCATGGATATATTACACAATGTTTACCTAAGTGTCAATAAGGTTAACCTAATTACTTTTTATAATGGAATTTATCAATTCAAAAATAATAATTAGTTGAAAGTCAAGTTTATAAAATATATAATAAATACAATTTGTTAAACAGAGGTGTAAAAATGTTATTAGTAATAGATGTAGGGAATACTTCCATAACTTGGGGAGTTTTTAAGGGTGGAGAGCTTGTCAATGACTTTAGGACTTCCACAGTAAAGACAAGGACATCTGACGAGTATGGTCTTATCTTTATAAACACTCTCCTCCATGCCAATATAGATCCACAGGATATTGAAGATGTAATTATTTCTTCAGTTGTGCCAAACCTTATGCACACACTTCCTTCTATGATTATAAAATACTTTAACAAGAGTCCAATGGTTGTAAGCACAGACCTTGACCTGGGACTTAACATTAAGTATGAAAACCCAAAACAAGTTGGAGCAGACAGGATTGTCAATGCTGTTGGAGCTCTAGAACTTTACGGAGAGCAATCAATTATAGTTGATATTGGAACTGCCATGACTTTTTGTGTCGTAGATAAAGAAAAGAATTATCTTGGTGGACTTATTATGCCTGGAATAGGGATTTCGGCTGAAGCCCTCTTTATGATGACTTCAAAACTACCAAAGATAGAGATAATAGCACCAGAAAAAGTTATACAAGCTGACACAGTTGGAGCAATGCAAGCTGGACTTTATTATGGCTACACAGAAATGATTGACGGTATTGTTACAAAACTTCTCAAGGAATTAAACTGGAAGGAAGAAGACACGAATATTATTTCAACGGGTGGATTTTCTACTATGTTAACTAAGGATTCAAAATATAATTTTATTATTAACAAGTTCTTAACTCTTGAAGGACTAAAAATTATTTATGAAAAAAACAACAAAATTGAAGGAATAGATTGAGAGTGATTTTTTGCTAAAGATTTTAGCCCCCATGGCAGGCTACACAGACATAGCCTTTAGGGAAGTTGCAAGTGAAAAGGGTGCAGACATTACTGTAACTGAAATGGTGTCTGCAATGGCACTTGTATATGAAAATAAAAAAACTATAGACCTCTTGGACATATCTCCCAAGGAGAAAAAAGTTGCCGTCCAAATTTTTGGCAGCGACCCAGATGTTATGGGCCAAGCTGCAAAAATTTTAAATGACTACGACTTTTCTTATGTGGACATAAACATGGGATGTCCTGCACCAAAGATTGTAAAAAATAATTCGGGTTCCCATCTCTTAAGTGATCCGTCACTTGTCTACGACATTGTTAAAGCTGTTGTAAGAAACTCCAACAAGCCTGTTACTGCAAAGGTCCGCAAGGGAATAGGTGGAGTTTCATCTATGAAAGCTATAAAAAATATTGAAGCTGCAGGTGCGGCCTTTGTAACAGTTCATGGCAGAACGAGAGAAGAATACTACACAGGCAAGGCTGACTGGGACTTCATAAAAGAAGTTAAGGAAAATGTAAAAATTCCTGTAATAGGAAATGGTGACCTTGCTAGTCCAGAAGATGCCATAGAAAAAATAAACTACTCAAAAGTTGACGGCCTTGCAATAGGACGAGGGGCCATAGGAAACCCTTACATCTTTGGACAAATAGAAGAGCTTATAAAAAATGGTGACTACTACAAGCCAAGTGACAAGGAAAAACTCCTTCTTATGATTGATGAACTTGAAAGAAAAATTGCCTACAAGGGAGAAAAGCTTGGCATACTTGAGATGAGAAAGGTCTATGCAGAATACTTCAAGGGCATGAAGAATTCAAAAGAAGTAAGGAATAAGTTAAATATTTTAAAGGATAAAGAGGAGATAATAGAACTTATAAGAGATTATATAGATAATTTAGATTGATTTTAAAATTTAAAATATAAGTGGAGTCAGTAAGAAGGGAGTTTATTATGTATTTTATAGGAAGTATATTGTGGTTTCTTGTCTATTTACTCAATCATGACGAAAAATCTATAGAGAGATTGCCCCTTCTTGCAGCTTTAACTTTAGCAACATCTTTAATTTTCACATTTTTTTTAAAAATATTTAATCTTTTTCATGCTTATACTGTTGAGGATTTCTGTGCATTTTTAATGTTGGCTTGTATTTTTGACAATTTAATTTATTTTTATCAAAAAAAGAATAAGGAAAAAGAAAATAAAGTTAAATAGATTTTAAACTCTGTGATGAAAGTCGCAGGGTTTATTTTTTTGTAAAAGTTGGCGAAAGTCTTCTTAATACTTAATCTTCTTGACATTTAGCCACCTTTAAATTATAATAGCCTAGATTAAAAGGTTTTGTGAAAGGCGGCTTACGCCTTATTTTTTATATAATTGAGGGAGAGAGAATTTTGGAAAAAGATATATTTTTTACACCGGAAGGTCTAGAAAAAATCGAAAATGAAATTGAGTATTTAAAAACAGTTAGAAGAAAAGAAGTTTCTGAAAGAATTAAGGTAGCTCTTGGCTATGGAGACCTTTCTGAAAACTCTGAATATGACGAAGCAAAAAACGAACAAGCACAAGTTGAAGAGAGAATCGCTAAACTTGAAATGATGGTTCGTAATGCTAAAATTATAGATGAAAAAGATTTAAATACAGACGTTGTTAACATTGGATCAAGTGTAAAAGTTAGAGAACTTGACACAATGGAAGAAGACGAGTACACAATTGTTGGTTCAGCAGAAGCAGACCCACTAGAAGGAAAAATTTCTAACGAATCACCAGTTGGTTCAAAACTTATTGGCAACCGTGTTGGCGATGTTGTTGAAGTTGAAGTTCCAGATGGAATTATTAAGTATGAAATTTGTGGAATAACTATTTAGGAGGCAGTTTGTGAAGAAAACAGAAGATGCAAATCTAAATGAAATGCTTTTGTTAAAGAGACAAAAGCTTGAAGAACTAAAAAATGAAGGCAAGGACCCCTTTGTTCATGAAACTTATGATGTAACTGCACACTCAGTTGGAATCAAGGAAGAATTCAACGAAGCAGACGAAAGAGAAGTTTCTATTGCTGGACGTATTATGAGCAAGAGACGTCACGGAAAAATTTGCTTCCTAGACCTTAGAGACTCAGAAGGCAATATCCAAGTTTTTGCAAGAAAAGATGTCCTTGAAGAAAAATACGAAGACGTTAAGGGCATTGATATTGGAGATATTGTTGGAGTTAAGGGAATTGTATTCAAGACAGAAGCAGGAGAAATTACAGTTCGTGCAACTGATATAAGCCTACTTTCTAAATCACTACAAATACTTCCAGAAAAATTCCATGGTCTTAAGGACCCAGACCTAAGATACAGACAAAGATATGTTGACTTAATTGTAAATCCTGAAGTTAAGGATGTATTTATTAAGAGAAATAAAATCATCAAGAAGATTAGAGAATTCTTAGACAATAAGGACTTCCTAGAAGTTGAAACACCAATCCTTGGAACAGTAGCAGGTGGAGCAAACGCAAGACCTTTCTACACTCACCACAACACTCTTGACATTGATATGCAACTAAGAATTGCCAATGAACTTTTCCTAAAGAGATTAATTGTTGGTGGCTTTGACAGGGTTTATGAAATGGGCAAGATGTTTAGAAACGAAGGAATGGACACTAAGCACAATCCTGAATTTACAAACATTGAACTTTACCAAGCCTATGCTGACTACGAAGAAATGATGAGAATCACTGAAGACCTATTTGAATACGTAGCTCTTGAAGTTCTTGGAACAGATACAATTAACTACCAAGGCACAGAAATTTGCCTAAAGGCACCTTGGAAGAGAATCACAATGATTGATGCAGTTAAAAAATATGCTGATGTTGACTTCAATGAAATTGATACAGATGAAAAGGCAAGAGAAGTTGCAAGAGAAAAGGGACTTGATGTAAATGACAATGATACTTGGGGCAAGCTTCTTTCAGAAATGTTTGAAGAATTCTGTGAGGAACACCTTGTTGAACCAACATTTGTAATTGGTCACCCAGTAGATGTATCTCCACTTGCAAAAAGAAATCCTGAGGATCCAAGACTTACACAAAGATTTGAAGCCTTTATTAACACTTGGGAATTTGCCAATGCCTTCTCAGAGCTTAATGACCCAATAGATCAAAGGGAAAGATTTGAAGCTCAAGTTGCAGAAAAGGCAGCAGGAGATGACGAAGCTCATCCAATGGATTCAGACTTCATTAACGCAATTGAAGTTGGTCTTCCACCAACAGGTGGACTTGGAATTGGTGTTGACAGGATGATTGTCCTTCTTACAGACCAACCAAGCATTAGGGACGTACTTCTATTCCCAACAATGAAACCACTTGGAAAAGAAGTTGCAGAAATCAAGGCTAATAAGGCAGCTGATGATAATGCAAGTGCAAGGATTGACATGTCCAAGGTAAAGGTTGAACCTCTATTTGAAGACATGGTAGACTTTAATACTTTCTCAAAATCTGACTTCAGAGTTGTAAAAGTTAAGAACTGTGAAGAAGTTCCAAAATCTAAAAAACTTCTTAAGTTTACACTTGATGATGGATCAGGAGAGGACAGAATTATCCTATCAGGAATCAAAAATGTTTACGATGCAGAAGAACTAATAGGCAAGACTCTTGTTGCAATAACAAACCTTCCACCAAGAAAAATGATGGGAGTTGAATCTTGCGGTATGCTTCTATCAGCAGTATGCGAATACGATGGAGAAGAATTATTAAATCTTGTAATGCTAGAAGACAAGATTCCAGCAGGATCAAAATTATATTAAAAGAACACGCTAATTATGAAACTGGGGTTTGTTATGAATCCCAGTTTAATTTTTAGGGGTATGTATAAGATGGATAATTAGAATAATTTTATTACCGATAAGATTAGTGTTGAGTTTGCTCATAGCTTTTTTCACTTTTATATTAAGTTTGAGTATTGCGTTGTCAAGCGTAACTTCTATTTTAATTTTTATAATTGGATTAGCTAGTACTTTTCAAGGAGACAAGCAAATTGTAATTGAAACACTAATATTAGCATTTTTATTTAGTCCATTTGGATTACCTAAATCAGGTATATATATTATTGGATTATTAGAATTATTAAACTATACAATAAAATCAATTTAAAGAAAAATAAATATTAGATAATCTTAGACGATGGAAAATAATAATTCTGTCGTCTTTTTTTATTTCAAAAAAGGAGATTGGTATGAAAAAAATTAGATCAACTAAGACAAGAGTCAAAAGAAATAAAAGATAAAATTGGTGATACAGAAGAAAGATTAAGGTAACTAAAAAAACAAGAAAAGAAAAAGTATTAGTAAAAAATATAATATTAACTGATCACATACAAAAAGAATTTAACGATAGGTCTACCTTATTGAATAAAGTAGAAGTGGCAGAAAAAAGTTCTAATGAACAACTAGCAAGACATTTCATAATAGGACTAGCAAAAAAATTAACTTTAAGTGAAAATAAAAACCTAATTGAAAGATTTATAAAAGAAAATCTAACATCACAAGGAATGATAGTAGATTATACAATTCATGATGAGAGTCAAGACAAAAATGGGTAATAATCTTATAAAGGTTGAAAGTTTTACTAGGCTAAGAATAGATTTTTTACGAAAATTGTTACTTGTCCTAAAGCTTGATAAGGTTCTAATTCTAATGAAGGTGATGGCAAAATTATGAAAGAAAAACTTATTATTAAAAAATTAAAAGAAGATCGCAGAAATGAAAGTTATACAAATAGAGGAATTAACCCAATATTCCAGCTAAATCCAAAATCAAAAATTTTGATAATTGGGCAAGCTCCTGGGGAAAGGGTTGAAGAAACTGGTATTTTATTTAATGATAAGAGTGGGGAAAATCTTGTCAAATGGTTGGGTATATCGGAAGACGTCCTCCATAGTGAAGATTTTTCTATAATTCCAATGGATTTTTATTATCCTGGAAAAGGAAAATCGGGCGACAAGGCTCCTAGATCTTTTATTGCAAAAGAATACCATCCACTATTATTAAATGAATTGAAAGATATAAAGTTAACCATTTTGATAGGAGCCTATGCTCAAAAGTTTTATTTGAAGGATAAATTTAAGAAAAATTTAACTGAAACAGTAAAATCTTACAAAGAATTTTTGCCAGAATATTTCCCAATAGTCCACCCAAGTCCTCTAAACAACAGGTGGATAGCAAAAAATCCTTTTTTTAAAGAGGATGTCTTGCCTGAGTTAAAGAAAATTGTAAAAAAGTTGATATAGATTGTGTTTGTAAAAATTTATTGTATACCATTTTTTTATGGTAATGGTCATCAACAATGAGAGGAAATATGAAAAAATAAGTGCGAATATTTTAGACGGCAAATTTGAGTATTTGGTGGATGAGGATAATTTACAAATAACCCACCTACAAATCAAAAAGGGCGAAGAAATACCAAGTCACAAGTCAGATAAAAGTGTGGTATTTGTAATTTATAAGGGCAAGGCAGATTTTAAGGAAGAGAAGGGAAACCAGATAATAATCCCAGGTGATATAATCACAATGGATCCTAATGAAATCCATGCTCTTAAGGCTCTTGAGGATAGCGATTTGATGGTTATAAAAGTAAGAATTTAAGAATATATTTAGCTAAGATAGGCAGGTGGTTATTTTATCAACCTGCCTTTAGTTTTTATATATTTAAGCAAAAATTTGGGGCATCATATATGAAAAAACTTATAGCTTTGTAAAAAACTTATGATTTTTTAATAGCACATGACCTAAGAAAAATTATATTTTTATTTATATTCATAAAGCTTCTGTGGAACTTCAACTCTCAACAATTTATGGTATAATTTAAATGATAAATTGACGGAATATGACGGTATAAATCTAAAATTAGAGGTGTAATGTGAAAAAAACTATTAGAGATTTTGATTTTAATGATAAAACTGCTCTTGTTAGGGTGGACTTTAACGTTCCCCTAAAGGATGGAGTGGTAACTGGCGACGACAGAGTTATTAAGGCAATTCCAACTATTGAATACTTAGTAGAAAATGGGGCTAAAGTTGTCCTTATGAGTCACCTTGGAAGACCTAAGGGAGAATACAAGGAAGACCTATCTCTTGAACCAGTTGCAAAAAGAGCTTCAGAACTTTTAAAGAAGGATGTAAAATTTATTCCTTCCAAGGAAGTAGTTGATGAGGAAGTTATAAGTCAAGTAAAAGAATTACAAAAAGGAGAAATTGCTCTTCTTGAAAATTTAAGATTTGTAAAGGGCGAAGAAAAGAACGACTCTGATTTTGCAAAAAAGCTTGCATCTCTTGGCGACATCTTTGTTAATGATGCCTTTGGAACTGCCCACAGGGCTCACGCATCAAATGTTGGTGTGACAGAATTCCTACCATCTTGCGCAGGACTTCTAGTTGAAAAAGAAATTAAATACTTTGAAGATGCTCTTAAGAACCCAGAAAAACCTTTTGCGGCAATTCTTGGTGGATCAAAGGTTTCTGACAAGATTGGAGTAATAGAAAATCTATTGGAAAAAGTTGATTTCCTAGTAATTGTTGGTGCCATGGCCAACACCTTCTTAAAGTCAAAGGGACTTGAAGTTGGAAAATCTCTTGTAGAAGATGACAAGCTAGACCTTGCTAGAGAAATAATGGCAAAGGCAGTAGAAAATCAAGTTGAAATAATTCTTCCAAAGGACGTTATTGTTGCTCCAGAAGTATCTGAAGATGCCAAGGGAACTTTAAAAGACGTTGAAGATGTTGCTGAAGATGACATGATTCTAGACATTGGAAAAGAAAGTTTAAAGGATATTGAGGGATCACTATCTAAAGCAAAGACTGTAGTCTTAAATGGACCTTGCGGAGTTTTTGAAATTGAAGAATTCTCCCACGGAACTATTGAACTTGCAAAGATCCTATCTAAGCTTGATGCCACAGTAATTGTTGGTGGTGGAGACTCTGTTGCTGCTGTTGAAAAGGCAGGAGTTGCAGATGACTTAACTCACATTTCAACTGGCGGTGGAGCAAGTCTTGAAATGCTTGAAGGAAAGAAGCTTCCTGGTATCGAGGCAGTTGAAGAAGCATGAGAAAAAAATATATTTGTGGAAATTGGAAGATGAATAAGACTTCTTCTGAGGCCCTTGAATTTGCAAAAGAAATAAATGAATTTGAATTTAATAAGGTGGATGTTTTAATAGCACCATCTTTTGTAACTCTGGAAAGTCTAAGAAAAAACTTAAAAGATGAGATTAAGCTAGCGGGACAAAATGTTTCAGAATTTGATGATGGAGCCTTCACTGGTGAAGTTTCAACTTCCATGTTAAAAGACATTGCTGTAGATGAAGTAATAATCGGCCACTCTGAAAGACGTGAAAAGTTTTCTGAAAGTGATGAGATTATAAATGCCAAGGAGAAAAAGGCCCTTGCAGATGGTTTATCAGTAATTCTTTGCCTAGGCGAATCCCTTGAAATCAAGGAAGAAGGCAAGGAAATTGACTTTGTAAGAGATGAACTTTTAAATTCTCTTGATGGAGTTGATGACTTAGAAAATCTTACTATTGCCTACGAACCAATTTGGGCAATTGGAACAGGAAAAACTTGCTCATCTGAAGATGCAGAAAACATGTGCAGGGAAATAAGAAATATAATAGACGAAAAATATGGAGAAATTTCTCAAAAAATTAGAATTTTATATGGTGGATCTGTTAAGCCATCGAACGCAGGAGAGATTTTATCCAAGGAAAATATTGATGGAGTCCTAGTTGGCGGTGCAAGCCTAAAGGCTAGTGACTTTATTGAAATTATAAAAGCTGGTGAAAACTTATGAAACCAACAATGCTAATAATCTTAGATGGTTTTGGGATAAATGAAAGCGAAGTGGGCAATGCAGTTAAACTTGCCAAGACTCCAACTCTTGATGAGCTTTACAAAACCTCAGCTCACACAAAAATTTATGCCAGCGAAGAATATGTTGGGCTTCCTCATGGACAAATGGGTAACTCCGAAGTTGGTCATTTAAACATAGGGGCAGGAAGAGTTATTTACCAAAACTTGACCAAGATTACTGAGTCCATTAAATCTGGAGAATTTTTCAAAAATCCAGAATTTAAAAGGGCAATAGATAATGCCAAGGAAAACAATTCAAGCCTCCACCTAATTGGACTTGTGTCTAAGGGCGGGGTTCACTCCCACCTTGACCACTTAAAGGCTTTAATAGAACTAATGAAAGAAGAGGGAATAGAAAAAACTTACATCCATGCAATTACTGATGGACGTGATGTTTCTCCTCATGCAGCTCTTGACGATATAAGAGAACTTCAAGAAGAAATCGAAAAAGTTGGAAATGGAAAAATTGCCACAATTTCTGGAAGATATTATGCCATGGACCGTGACAAGAGGTGGGAAAGAACTAAAAAATACTACGACAACCTAGTAAGTGATGTGGACTTCACTGAAGAGGGCATCCTATCCTATATAAAGTCATCCTATGACAAGGATGTTACTGATGAATTTTTAGAACCTGCTAAATTTATTAAAGGATCTGAAATTAAAGATAAGGACTCTGTTATTATCTTCAACTTTAGACCAGACAGGGTTAGACAAATAACAAGGGCACTTGTAGATGATGACTTCGCAGGTTTTGAAAGAAAAAAAATAGACACTACTCTTGTTGCTATGACAGAATATGACAAGGAAATAAAGAATAAGCTAGTTGCCTTTAAGGACGAGATTCCAAAGGATACTCTTGGAGAAGTTCTTGAAAAAAATAAAATCAAGCAACTTAGGATTGCCGAGACAGAAAAATATGCCCACGTTACATTTTTCTTTAATGGTGGACGTGAAAAACCTTTTGAAGGCGAGGACAGGATCCTAGTCCCATCTCCAAAGGTTGCAACCTATGACCTAAAACCAGAAATGTCTGCCAATGAGGTAACAGATAAGGTTATTGAAAGTTTGGAAAAGGACAAGTATGGACTGATAATTTTAAACTTTGCAAATCCAGACATGGTTGGTCACACAGGAGACTTAAAGGCTGCCATAAAGGCAGTTGAAACTGTAGACCAAGATCTTGGAAGAATTCTAAAGGTCTTAAAGGAAAAGGACGGAGCAGCAATAATTACTGCAGACCATGGAAACTGTGAGTACATGATTGATAATGAAGGCAATGTTGTCACAAGCCACAGCACAAACCTTGTTCCCCTATTCTTATTTAATAGGGATGAAGAACTTAGGTCTGACGGAGCCCTTTGCGACTTGTCGCCAACAATTTTAAAAATAATGGGATTAGATCAGCCAGAGCTTATGACTGGCAAGTCTTTATTTTAATAGAATTAAATTAGAATTTATTTAAATTAGGAGGAATTATGAGTTTAATTGATTACGTTTATGCGAGAGAAGTCCTTGATTCAAGGGGAAACCCAACAGTTGAAGTAGAAGTGGGAACACTTAATGGTGGTTTTGGTTCTGCAATTGTCCCAAGTGGTGCATCAACAGGTATCCACGAAGCTGTGGAACTTCGTGACGGAGAAGATAGATACAATGGAAAGGGAGTTGAAAAGGCAGTTGCAAATGTAAATGAAAAAATTGCCGAAGAATTAATTTGTTTTGATTGCTTTGACCAGCTTGGCATTGACAAGATGCTTATTGAACTTGATGGAAGTGAAAACAAGGGCAATCTTGGGGCAAATGCAATCCTTGGAGTTTCTCTTGCAGTAGCAAGGGCAGCAGCAAATGAAGCAGGACTTCCACTTTACCAATACCTTGGTGGAGTAAATGCAAAAACTATGCCAATCCCAATGATGAATATAATCAACGGTGGCGAACACGCTGATAACAACGTGGACATCCAAGAGTTTATGATTATGCCAATAGGAGCAAAAACTTTTAAAGAAGCACTAAGAATGGGAGCAGAAGTTTACCACGCACTTAAAAAAGTTTTAAAGGACAAGGGACTTTCAACAGGTGTTGGTGACGAAGGTGGCTTTGCACCAAATCTTGAATCCAATAAAAAAGCCTTTGACTGCATCCTTGAAGCTGTAAAGGCGGCAGGTTATGAAGCGGGCAAGGACATTGTACTTGCAATTGACGCTGCAGCTTCAGAATTCTATGACAAGGATAAGAAAAAATACATTCTTGAAGGAGAAGGTCGTGAGTTCACATCAGAAGAACTATCAAAATTCTATGAAGAATTAGTAAATGAATATCCAATTTATTCTATAGAAGATGGACTTGACGAAGACGACTGGGATGGTTGGAAGCACTTGACAGACCTACTAGGCGATAAGGTTCAATTAGTTGGAGACGACTTCTTTGTAACAAACACAAAGAGACTTCAAGAAGGAATTGAAAAGGAATCTGCAAACTCAATCCTAATTAAGTTTAACCAAATTGGAACAATAACAGAAACACTTGACTCCATAGAACTTGCAAAGAGACACAATTACACAGCAGTAATCTCTCACAGGTCAGGAGAAAGTGAAGACTCAACAATAGCAGACCTTGCGGTAGCAACAAACGCTGGCTTTATAAAAACTGGAGCACCAGCAAGATCTGAAAGAATTGCAAAATACAATGAACTTCTAAGAATTGAAGACGAACTAGGCGACTTGGCAATTTATCCAGGCTTTGATGCTTTCTATAACATTGACAGAAAATGAAAATTTACTTTATAAGACATGGTGAAGCAGAAATTTATGCTGAAGATGACTTCAAGAGAAAGTTGACTACCATTGGAAGGGTTAAACTGGAAAATTCTTTTAAGGCTTTTGCAAATAATTTAGAAGACAAGAGGTCCTACAAGATTTATTCCTCACCTCTTGAAAGGGCAAAGGAAACTGCAGAGATTTTGGCCAAGCACTTGGACTCAACTTATGAAGTCAAGGACTATCTTGCAGGAGCAAGGATAAGAGATATTTTAAAAACTTTAGATCAAGATGAAAACTATATTCTAGTATCCCATGAGCCTTTTATATCTAATTGGATTTATCAACTCACTGGTGAGATGAAAATTGTATCAAGAGGCAGCATAAACTTTGTGGAAATAAATTTAGAGGACTTTGCAGAATAAAAATTTTGAAATCTTAATCATATTTTGCTTTTCTTAATAAAAGAAGAAATTATGAGGAGACAATGAATAAGAAAATTACACTAGCATCAGTAGCACTACTTTCGCTAACACTAGTTGGATGTGGAGCAAAAAACGATGCAAAAGAAAACACAGCTAAAGATAATTCTACAAAGCTAGAAGCAACAAATAATGCAGAGCCTATTGATGAAGCTCTTGAACTAAAAGACGGAACTTACACAGGTAAATCATCAGACGATTACGGTGGACACATGGAAGTTACAATCACAGTAGCCGACGGAAAGATCTCTAACACTGAAGTTAAGAACCTTCAAAAAGACGGAAGTGAAAAGGGAGAAGACTACGGTAAAGAAGCTGGAGAAGAAGGACACAAGACTGCACAAATGACACTTGAAGCTTCACAAACTTACGGACAAGAACTTACAGAAAAGGGTTCAGTAGAAGAAGTTGAAGCAGTGACTGGCGCAACACAATCCTACAATCAATTTGTTGAAGCAGCAAATGATGCAATCAACCAAGCAAAATAATTTTAAAAATTAAAAGAGTTAAAATCACAAGCACTGGCGAAAGCTGGTGCTTTTTTTGTTGGGAAGATTTATAAGAACGCAAAAAGATTAAGAATTCTTTTAAAAACTAAAGTGTGATAGAATTTGTTTACAAGATTGTGTTAGGTGATCAAATGAAAAAAATAATTTTAATAGAAGACGATGAAAATTTATCAAGAGGAATTGAGTCCTACTTGTCAAAAAATAATTTTAAAGTAGAAACTTGTAAAAGCTTTGAAGAAGCAAATATAAAAATAAACAATTCTTTTGACTTGGCAATCTTAGATATAAATTTGCCTGATAGGGATGGAATCAACTTGTTGAAGACTTTGAGAGAAAACAATGTGAGAGTAATAATCACAACAGTAAAAAACGATGAGAAATTTATAGTGAGAGCCCTAGATAGTGGAGCCGACGATTACATTACAAAACCCTTTAAGCTTTCTATCTTAAGAGCGAGAATCGATAAGACTCTTAGGACGGCTCTTGTAGAAGATGATTTTATTAGCTTTAAAGACTTAACTCTAAACAATAATGAGGGAAGCTTTTATTATAAAAATAAAAAACTAGATTTAACTTCATTAGAATTTGAAGTTATGAAATTATTTATAAATAACCCCAATAGAATTTTTACTAGGGACTTTTTACTAGAGAGATTTTGGGATAGGCGAGAGAAATTTGTCAACGATAATACACTTACTGCCACTATTAAAAGAATTAGGGACAAAAGTGACAGAGATATTATCAAGACAATCCGTGGAATAGGTTATAGGATGGACTGATGATTTATTTATTTTACCCAGTAAGCTTATTGGCACTTTATTATTTTTTAAAGAAAAGACAAAAGAAGAGAATTGAGGAATTGGAAGAACTTATAGATAGGTTGGAAGAAAAGAACTATTCAATCCCCATGGTCCAAGATGAATTTTCTATACTTGAAGACAAAATTTATAAGATATTTGTAGAACTTGTTGAGGCGAGAGAAAGCCTTGAGATAAATTCAAAAAAACAGAGGCAAAATCTAGAAGATATTGCCCATCAAATAAAGACTCCAATCACTTCAATGGTCTTTGACTTGGAAACAATTGATAAGACTGAAGAAAATAGAAAAGAGATTGAGGGGCTTGAGCTCCAACTTGAAAGGCTCAACTCTCTTGCTGACATCTTGTTAAAGCTATCTAGTCTTGATGCAAATATAGACAAGATTGAGAAGAGAGAAGTTTTTATTTCAGAAATACTTGACTATGTTTTGGATATTTTAAGAAAATCAATTGATGAGAAAAAGGTAAAAGTTATTTGTAACTACGAGGATTATGAGATAAAAGTCGATTATTATTGGATCTCTGAAGCCCTAATAAATATTATAAAGAATGCCTTAAGCCTTGATGGTCTTACAAAAATTAAAATTTCTACAAATAAAAATCCAATTTATACAGAGATAACAATTGAAGATGACGGTGGAGGGATTAATGAAGAAAACTTCAAAAAAATATTTGAAAGATTTTACAAAAGTCCTGACTCTAAGGGCTTTGGCATAGGCCTTGCCATGGCAAAATCAATTGTTGAGGCAAACAATGGAGATATATCTGTAAAAAATGGAAAAGATGGTGCGATTTTTAAAATTAAATTTTACAATGTCACTTAAAAGTCATTTTAACCCTTTATTATTAAGATAAATAGAGGGAGGTACATATGGAAATTGTTAGAACTGAAAATTTATCAAAAACTTACGGAAGTGGAGAAAATCTTGTAAAAGCAATTGATGATGTTAATTTAAAAATAGAAAAAGGAGAATTTATTGCAATTGTTGGACCAAGTGGATCAGGCAAGTCAACTCTTCTTCACTTGTTAGGTGGTGTGGACAATCCAACTTCTGGAAAAATATTTATAGACGGCAATGATATCTCAAAATATTCATCAAAGGAATTAGCGTTATTTAGGAGAAGAAAAGTAGGATTAATTTATCAATTCTATAATTTAATTCCCAACTTAACAGTTAGGCATAACATTGAGTTACCCCTAAAGCTTGATAAGAGAAAAATCAATGAGGACGTCCTATTAGATATTGTTAGAAAACTTGGCATAGAAAATAAGTTGGATTCTTTTCCAAGTGAACTATCAGGAGGTCAGCAACAAAGGGTTGCCATAGCAAGGAGTCTTATCTATTCTCCGTCTCTAGTGCTGGCTGATGAGCCAACAGGAAACTTAGACAGAGAAAATTCAAGAGAAATAATTGAAATTTTAAAATATTTTAATAGGACTTTAAAACAGACAATTATAGTAATCACCCATGACGAGTCCATAGCTTTAGAAGCAGAAAGAGTAATAACAATAGTGGATGGGAAAGTAGTGGGAGATGAGAAAAATGAATAAGAAAAATATCTCAATCTCACTTTCACTTTTTATAACTGCAATTTTCTTTACATTTTGTGTTTACATTGGATATGTAAATAATAAGTTTGATTATGAATATTTTAGGAACAGATCAATTTATGATGCTAAAATTATGTCTGATACAGTTTCTGGTGAATCAAGTAAACTAAAGGAAATAAAGAATATTAAAGAAGTGGGAGAAGTTGCAGTAGAAAATAATTCTGCCAAGCTATCTCAAAATGTCTTAGTGGTAAATTACATAGACCAGGGTTTTAACAAGATGTTAGAAGATAGTATATTAAAAGAGGGAAGCTTTGCTACAAAAGATAATGAAATCACCATACCAAAAAGTCTTGCAGAAAAAGAAAATTTAAAAATTGGCGATAAGGTAAAAGTAGAATTTGGGAATAGACTAGTTGATGGAAAACAAATAAAAGCAGTTTCAAGTGTTACTAAGGATGAAGAATTTATAAGAAAAGATAGCAAAGAATATGTAATAAGTGGTCTCACAAGAAATCTTTACAATGAAAATATGAAGATTTTTTATGCTTCTACTGTCATAGGAAAGGGTCAAAAAACCAATAGCTTTGTAAGATTTGATAATTTTAGAAAAGCCTATAGTAATAAAGATAATTTAGAAAAAGATCTTGCATCTAGCTTGAATAAAGATAAAGTAGAACTAGCATTTAGCGAAATAATGAAAGATTACTATAATGTTGATGGAAGTCTTTTTCAGCAAAATAGGCAGATAATTGTAGATTCTCTTTTAATATTTGCTACAATCCTTATTTTTATATTTTTTGTAAAAAATATTTTTACAGTTTGGGGACTAAGAAAGATAAGAGAAATTTCAATGTACAAATCCATTGGTTCAACAGATTATCAAATTTATAAATTGCTTTTAAAAGATGGTTTAAAAATTTCATTTTTACCAATAGTTATGGGACATGTTTTCGGATATGGAGGAATCAACCTTCTCAATCTTGGTATTCAAAGGATTGTAGAAGAAGAGGAAAAGTATAAGTATATAGAATTTTCGCCAAGCCTTTCACTTATAGTTTTGTTAATTTGCTTTTTTATAATTTTAATAGCAATACTTGCTCCAGCTAAAAAAATCGCAAAGATAAATATAATTAATGGAGTAAGGGGCAACTTTAATGACAAAAATATAAAACTAAAGAGAAATAAAGATATTTGGAAGGAATTAAAGATAAATAATTTAAAAACTACTTCCTCTCAGAGATATATTTCTGCCATTGGAATGATAATTGTCTCAATTTTTTTAATAGTTTTTTCTATGGCAAAGTACAATAGGGTGAAAAATACTTACACTTACAATACGAATATTAATATACTAATTCATTCAAATGAAGCTGAAGTTCCAAATGTCTTAAAAGATATAATGAATACTACAGAAAATGACAGAGCATTTCTTTCAACTGAAAAATATATTTCCCTTAGTAAGGAGCAAAATTATTCAGATGAGTTCAGGTCTCTTAAATTAGATGAAACAATCCGCAGATATTATGATAATGGCGAAGATTTTTATCTCGATGGAATTATTACGGCTTTAGATGATGGAACTTTTGAAAAGATCGGTGGCAAAAAGGGAGAGGCTTTGCTATTAAATAAAGTCCAAGTAAATCCAAACGCACCAATTGATGGATCAGAAACAACAAAATATTTTAAAAACATAAATAGTTTAAATTACTCTATAACAGAGAAAAAAGATTACAATTATTCAATCAAAGTAGATAAATTAATCGATGACACAAAGGACTTTAGGCAAAGAAGACTACCTTTTTATGTGAATTTATACGTTGACTTTGAAACATATTTTAAATTATTAGATGAATGGAATAAATATTATTTAAAAAACAACAATGACTTGAGAAGAAACACCTATGAACTCTCAATGCAAGTTGATGAAAATAAGTTAGACGATATAAAGAATGAAGTTAAAGATAGATTAGATTCTTCCATTGCCTACAATGAAACTTATAATTTAACTACAAGCAAAGATGTAGAGGCAAATCGCATGAAAGATGTAAAAACTTTTGGACTTATGATAATTTCTATTGCAGGCATAATTTTCATTTTAAATATAACTAATGGATATTCTTCCATTAATTTAAGTTTAATGGCAAGGAAAAAAGAAATTGGATCTTTAATGTCTTGTGGAATAGATGAGGAAGAACTAAAACATAAATATACAAGAGATTTTATATTAGAAGAAATTAAATCACTGGCAATAGTTTTAATAATAAGTTTTGCTGCTTTATTTGTAATTTCAAAAATTTCGCCAACATTGGATATGAAAATTTTGTTGTCATATTTTGAATATAAATATTTCCTTGCTTTTGGAATTTTGATTTATGGCATAAATATTTTAATTTACAAATTATCTTTAAAAAACATTCTAAAGATCAATCCCATTGATTTGATAAGAGGATTTGACTAGGAGGGACTTATGAGTAAGAATATTAGTAAAATCTTATTTTTTACTGGCATAGGAGTTTTTATAATTTCTTATTTGCTACCTGTAGATATTTTTGAAAGGTTTACAAACTTAAGACCTACGGGCCTTACAAGTTTATTTATCTGCAGGATTATAGGACTTATTGGTCTTATCTTTGCAATTAAAGAGAAGTCACTTTTGTTTGGGATATTAAATTTTTTATTAATTATAATTTTTCCCCTCGTTATGTTCATTAACAGTTTAATATAAAGTTAAAAGCTTTGTGTTTAGACTCAAGGCTTTTTTATTTGTATGTTATTTGATTTTATAATCTATAATATTCAAGGCTTTCGATTATACTAGAAATAAATAAAAAAACTTTAATGATTTCGACTATAATCGAAAGAAAGTTAAAGAATGAAAAGATTTCGATTATACTCGAAATGAATTTTGAATCCTTTGAATTTTTTCAAATTAATTAAAAAGTAATTAAAATTTATTATGGAATAATTTAAAGTAAAAATTTAAATGACCTTCTTAAGTTTGACATATATATCAACTTAAGGAGGCCATTTTTAATGCAAGAAAATATATTTTATAGTATCTTTTCAATTTATTTATCTTTATCCGAATAGTCTTTATATAAAAGATATGTTCCTAATATAGTGGAAGCATATAAATACTTTTTCATAAATTCTGCTTCCTCCCAAAATCTCATGTTAAAGAAACTGATAGGAAGCACATTTAAAAATCTATCAAGAATAAGGATTAAAAAGCTTAATATTATAGGACTAACAAATACCAACATTAATAAAAACTTTTTTTTCATCTTCTATCACTCCTTAAAATGGATTCATTTACATAAATTTCTTATAAACGTATAAAGTGTATCTTTCAGTATAGGAATCATTAATTATTTTTTCGTTGAGATAATCAACTGAGTAACAGCTAGTGCAAGCTAGCTTATATGTATCATTTATCATTTTAATTATATTAACTTACAAAGGTTTTGTCAAAAAACAGTCTATATCTACATGATGATAGTAAATTGTTAGGGATTAGCTTACAAAAAATTATTAATTAATAAATTTTGTTGTCTAGCAAATAATTTTTAATTAATCAATAGAAGTGAACTTGTAAATAAAAATAAATAACTATATAATAACTTGGGGTTTAACCCAAGTTTTTTTAATTAAAGGAGAAAAAATGAAAACTTCTTATATACTTATGATAATTACAATCCTCTCCAAGGTCTTTGGACTATTGAGGGAGAAGGCCCTTGCTTACTTCTTTGGAGTTGGCATGGTGGCAGATATATTTTTAGTGGCCTTTCAACTTCCCATGACCTTTACCAATGTCATTAGTGGTGCTGTTGCCAACGGCTATATCCCTATGTACGACAAAATTAAGGAGAGGGAAGACAAAAAACTTGCTGACATCTTCACTGCAAATCTTTCAAATATAATTTTTATTGTCTTTGCAATAATGACGATTCTTTCTATTATATTTGCAAGACCTCTTGTCAAGTTAATGGCTGAAGGTTTTTCTGGAGAAAAACTTGAACTTGCAATTTTTGTATCAAGAGTTGCCATGCTATCAATTGCTGTCACAGCAGTGAGTTCTATTTATAAGGCCTACTTACAAATTCATGAAAAGTTTGTAATTTCTGTCCTTCACTCAATTATAATGAACATCATAATAATTATTTCCATGGGGCTTGCCTACAAGATGGGAATAAATTATCTTGCTGTGGGAATTTTCTTGGCCTTTGTCCTTCAATATGGGATTTTTATTAGGCCAATAAAGAAGCTTGGCTACAAGCATTCTTTTAAAATTGAATTTAATAAAGATATTAAGAAGTTATTTACTTCTATTCTTCCAATTTTGATTTCAACTTCTGCAATTGAAATAAACTTTATGATTTCACGTTCTCTTGCATCTGGAGCCTACGCTGGTGGAATTTCAATCTTAAATTATTCCTACAAGCTACAGAGTTTTGTCACAGGAATTGTTGTAACTTCAATTATCACTGCAACTTATCCAAAGCTTGCAAAGTTTGGATCAAAAAAGGATTTAGAAAACTTAAAATCTGCCCTCTCAGAAGGTCTATCCAACATGCTAATTCTTGTTGTGCCAGCTGCCTTTGGTCTCTATATTTTTTCTTTCCCAATTGTAAATCTCTTATTTGTTGGTGGAGAATTTTCTGTTGAAGATGCCAAGATCACTGCTACAGTTTTATCCTTTTTTGCCTTTGGTGTTATAGGAATTGGAGTCCGTGAAATTATATCAAGAGTTTTCTATTCTCTTGGGGACAACAAAACTCCAGTTTACAATTCTCTAATTATTGTTGGAATTAACATTGCCCTTGCACTTTTACTTTCAAAGGTTATGGGAATAAGAGGAATTGCTTTTGCTACATCAATTTCCTTTATTGTGGGAGCCCTTGCAATGTATTTCTCTTCTATAAGATTGATTGGAAATGTGTTTGATAAGAAACTTCTTAAAAATCTTATAAAAATAATAATCTCATCAGGAGCCATGGCACTTGGCTCGAGACTTGTTTATGAAGTCCTTACAAAAAGCTTTAGCATAAATTTATCTCTTCTTATTTCTATTCTTGTAGCAGTCCTAATTTATCTTATACTTCTCATCCTTTTGAGAGTTGATGAGATAAGAGAAATTTTAAAACTTGTCCTTAAAAAGTAGAAATTTATTAAGGACCTTTCCTTTTTCTCTTTATTAGTGTAAAATATTATCTAATAAGGAGTGATACATATGAAGGTAATTTTTCACGTAGTAGAACAAGACAAGTGGACTTCTGTAATATCAAACGTAAGAGACTTGTTAGACAACTTTGATGACATCCAAATAGAAATAATTGCAATGTCAAAAGCAGCTGCATTATTTAACAGATACTCTGGAGTTGACTTCCAAGGAATTATTGGAAATCCAAAGGTTAATATTACAATAGGAAAGAAAGCATTAGAAGAAAACAGACTTAAAGAAGAACTAATTCCTTCAGAAATCAAAATCGAAGACTTAGTTATAACAAAAATCGTAAAGCTTCAAAACGAAGGTTACGCTTATATTAGACTTTAAAAAGAATTCTGCCTTTTGGCAGGATTTTTTTATTTAAAAACCTTGCAAAGTGTCGGCAATAATGATAAAATACCTATTTGCATAATAATAATTAGAGTGGTGATTTGTACTCTAATTGGATACACTCATTTGAAAGGCTAGGGTGAGAAAATTAATGGTACATCCTGTTAAATATGGGAAACGTGAGAGAATGAGTTTTTCTCGTGTAGATGAAGTTATGTCACTTCCAAATCTTCTTGACGTGCAGACTTCTTCATACAAATGGTTGATTGAAGAAGGATTGAAAGAAGTTTTTGATGACGTATCTCCTATTGAGGATTACTCTGGAAATTTAATTTTAGAATTTGTGGACTATCATTTATCTGATGAAATCAAATATGATATAGACGAATCTAAACAGAGAGACACAAATTACTCTGCGCCATTAAAGGCAAAGGTAAGACTTATCAATAGTGAAACTGGCGAAGTAAAGGAACAGGAAGTCTTTATGGGCGACCTTCCACTTATGACACCAACTGGCACATTTGTAATAAATGGGGCAGAGCGTGTAGTTGTTTCACAACTTGTAAGAAGTCCTGGAGCATATTATAAGGAAGAAAGAGACAAGACAGGTAAGAAAATCTATTCGGCAACACTTATACCAAATAGGGGAGCTTGGCTTGAATTTGAAACTGATGCTCAAGGCGTTATCAATGTAAGAATTGATAGGACAAGAAAAATTCCTATTACTGTCTTATTAAGAGCTATTGGTGTTGAATCTAACCAAGAAATCATGGACGTAATTGGAGAAAGTGAAGCTGTATTAAAGACTCTTGAAAAAGATATTACTACTAACAAGAATGAAGCTTTACTTGAAATTTATAAAAAATTAAGACCAGGTGAACCACCTACTATTGATTCAGCTCAATCACTTTTTGAGAATATGTTCTTCGATGATAGGAGATATGATCTTGCAAAAGTTGGTAGATATAAATTCAACAAAAAGCTTGGAATTTCTGCAAGACTTGAAGGTAATATTCCTGCTGAAGACATAGTTGACCCAATGACTGGGGAAATCTTAGCAGAAGCTGGCGAACTATTAAATAGGGCAAAGGCTGAAAAGATTGAAGCAGCTGGTGTTAATCAAGTCCTAATTAAGACTGACGAAAACTACGAACACGCAAGTGAAAACACAATAGTAATTGGAAACAACTTCTCCTTTGTTGATGCCTATGAATTAGACTTCGACATGGAAGAACTTGGTTTTAAAGAAAAAGTATATAGACCACTTTTCGATGAACTTTATGAAGAATATTCTGAAGACACAGAAAAGTTTAAGGAAGAGCTTGTAAAGGCTCATAGAGAATTATCTCCAAAGAATATTTTAATCGACGATATTATCGCTGGTATAAATTATGAATTTGGACTTATGAATAATGTGGGATCCGTTGACGACATCGACCACCTTGGAAACAGAAGAATTAGATCTGTTGGAGAACTTCTTCAAAACCAATTTAGGATTGGTATTTCAAGAATGGAAAGAGTTATCCGCGAAAGAATGACTGTTCAAGATGTTGATGCAACAACACCACAATCACTGATAAATATTAGACCTGTGACAGCTGCGATAAAAGAATTTTTCGGTTCTTCCCAACTTTCACAATTTATGGACCAAAATAATCCTCTATCAGAATTAACTCACAAGAGAAGGTTATCTGCACTAGGACCTGGTGGGTTGAGTAGAGATAGGGCTGGATTTGAAGTGCGTGACGTCCATAACTCACATTACGGAAGAATGTGTCCTATTGAGACACCAGAAGGTCCAAACATTGGACTTATCACATCCCTTACAACTTACGCAAGAATCAACGACTATGGTTTTATTGAAACTCCATATAGGAAGGTTGTTGACGGGGTTGTAACTGATCAAATAGATTATCTAACTGCCGATGTTGAGTACGAACAAATCATTGCTCAAGCTGACGAAAGACTTGATGAAAATAATAAATTCGTTGAAGATAGGATTGCTGCCAGAGGTCATGGCGGTAATGCCGATATTTTCGACATAAGAGATGTAAACTACATGGACGTTTCTCCACAACAAATTGTTGCTGTAGGTACATCCATGATTCCTTTCTTGGAAAACGACGACGCCAACAGGGCCCTAATGGGTGCCAACATGCAGCGTCAAGCAGTACCTCTATTAAAGACTGAGGCTCCTGTTGTTGGAACTGGTATTGAATACAGGGCAGCAAAGGACTCAGGTGTTGTAATTGTTTCTAAGAACAAGGGTAAAATCAAAAAAGTTGACTCTGTCCACATTGAAGTGGAAAGAGAATCTGACAAGGGAATCGACTCCTATAAACTTCACAAGTTCATGGGTGGTAACCAAGGAACTACAATTAACCAAAGACCTATTGTCAAGGAAGGCGACCTTGTAGAAGCAGGAGAAATCATTGCTGATGGTCCATCAACTGACCAAGGTGAAATGGCCCTTGGTAAAAATATCCTAATAGCCTTTATGAACTGGGAAGGATATAACTACGAAGATGCCATGCTTGTAAGTCAAGAGCTTGTTATTGACGATGTATTAACTTCACTTCACATTGAAGAATATGAATCAGAAGCAAGAGATACAAAACTTGGACCTGAAGAAATTACAAGAGACATACCTAATGTTGGGGAAGACATGCTAAAAGACCTTGACGACAGGGGTATTATAAGAATTGGTGCAGAAGTAAAACCAGGGGATATCCTAGTTGGTAAGGTAACTCCAAAGGGAGAAACTGAACTTTCTGCAGAAGAAAGACTTCTTCGTTCAATCTTTGGTGAAAAGGCAAGAGAAGTAAGAGATACTTCCCTTAGACTTCCTCATGGTGAACATGGAATTGTTGTTGATGTTAAGACATTTAATAGGTCTGAAGGAGACGAACTTCAACCAGGTGTCAACGAAATGGTAAGAGTCTTTGTTGCTACAAAGAGAAAGATTCAAGTAGGGGACAAAATGTGTGGTCGTCACGGAAACAAGGGTGTTATCTCTAGGGTTATGCCTAAGGAAGACATGCCTTATATGCCAGATGGTACACCAATTCAAATTGTTCTTAACCCACTAGGGGTTCCATCTCGTATGAACCTTGGACAAGTACTTGAAGTTCACTTGGGACTTGCTGCCAAGAAACTTGGATGGCACGTTGCAACACCAGTATTTGACGGTGCTAATGAAAATGACATTTTCGATACACTTGAAGAAGCTGGATATTCCAGAGATGGAAAAATTCAACTAAGAGATGGTAGAACTGGAGAAGAATTTGACCACCCTGTAACTGTTGGTTACATGTATATGTTAAAACTTCACCACTTGGTTGATGAAAAGATCCACGCTCGTTCTACTGGACCTTACTCACTTGTTACACAACAACCTCTTGGAGGTAAGGCACAATTCGGTGGACAAAGATTTGGAGAGATGGAAGTTTGGGCTCTTGAAGCCTATGGTGCCAGCCATACCCTACAAGAAATGCTTACAGTTAAGTCTGACGACATTGTTGGTCGTGTAAAGACTTACGAAGCTATTGTTAAGGGCGAAAACATTCCACAACCAGGAGTTCCTGAATCCTTTAAGGTTCTAATAAAAGAACTTCAAGCACTAGCTCTTGAAATTCAAGTTCTTGATGATAAGGGCAATGAAGTTGACCTTGAAGTTGATGAAGATGAACTAACAAAGATTGATAACATCGATGATAAAAATACAAAATCAGATGAAGATGAATTAAAGGAACTTATCGAACAAACTGGAACTGCAAATATTGGAATCAGAACAATTTCAAATGATGAAGTTGAGTCTTTTGAAAAAAGTCACATCTACGAAGATGAAGACGGCGAGTATGAAGACGACGATGAATCCGATGAATCTGAAGATTAATTATTGTTTTAATTAATATGAAAGGAGAAGTGCTCCTTGAGCGAACATGAATTATTCCATTCAATAAAAATTGGACTAGCTTCACCTCAAAAGATCAGGTCTTGGTCTTATGGAGAAGTTAAAAAACCGGAAACTATAAATTACAGGACATTAAAGCCTGAAAAAGAAGGCCTATTTTGCGAAAAAATATTTGGACCTACTAAAGACTGGGAATGTTCCTGTGGAAAATATAAAAGAGTAAGATACAAGGGAGTAGTCTGCGAAAAATGTGGCGTTGAAGTCACAAAGGCTAAGGTTCGTCGTGAAAGAATGGGTCATATTGAACTTGCTGCTCCAGTATCACACATTTGGTACTTCAAGGGTATCCCTTCAAGAATGGGTCTTGTTTTAGACATGAGCCCTAGGGCCCTTGAAAAGGTACTTTACTTTGCATCTTATGTAGTAACTTATGTTGAACCAGGCGAAACAACTCTTTATGAAAAACAACTATTATCAGAAATTGAGTATAGGGAATTCAAGAGAGAATATGGTGATAAGTTCACTGCAAAGATGGGTGCAGAAGCTATTAGGGACCTTCTAGAAAAAGTTGACCTTCAAAGGGAAAATGACGAACTTACAGAAGAGCTCCAAGATGCAACTGGACAAAAGAAAATTAGAATAACAAGAAGACTTGAAGTTATTGATGCCTTTATCCAATCAGACAACAAGCCTGAATGGATGATCCTTGATGCAATCCCTGTTATACCACCTGATTTAAGACCAATGGTACAACTTGATGGTGGAAGATTTGCAACAAGTGACTTAAACGACTTATACAGAAGAATTGTAAATAGAAACAACAGACTTAAGAAGTTAATGGACATCAATGCTCCAGACATTATCGTTAGAAATGAAAAGAGAATGCTACAAGAATCTGTAGATGCTCTTATTGACAACGGTAGACGTGGAAGACCTGTTACTGGACCAGGAAATAGACCACTTAAATCTTTATCAGAAATGTTAAAAGGTAAGCAAGGTCGTTTCCGTCAAAACTTACTTGGTAAGAGAGTTGACTACTCCGGTCGTTCTGTAATCGTAGTTGGACCAGAGCTTAAATTCTACCAATGTGGACTTCCAAAAAACATGGCCCTAGAATTATTCAAGCCTTTCGTAATGAAAGAACTTGTTTCTCGTGGCCTAACTTATAATATTAAATCTGCAAAGAGAATGGTTGAAAGAGGAAAGGAAGAAGTTTGGGATGTACTTGAAGAAGTTATCCAAGACCACCCAGTTCTTCTTAACCGTGCACCGACACTTCACAGACTTGGTATCCAAGCCTTTGAACCTGTCCTAGTAGAAGGTAAGGCTATTAAGCTTCACCCACTTTCTTGTACAGCATACAACGCCGACTTTGATGGTGACCAAATGGCAGTCCATCTACCACTATCAACTGAAGCACAAGCTGAAGCAAGACTACTAATGCTTTCAACTAACAATATCTTGGCCCTTAAGGATGGTAAGCCAATTACTACTCCTACACAAGATATGGTTCTTGGTTCATATTATCTAACTCTTATGAGAGAAGATAAGTTAAAGGGCGACGGATCAATTTATAGAAACTATGATGAAATGTTCCACGCTTATGAATCAGGATTCTTACACCTTCAATCTAAGGTATCTATTAGAAGATATGCAGATGAAAATGACAAGAGGGGAAAAATTGTATCATCAACTGTTGGTAGATTTTTAATGAACGAATTTATCCCACAAGACCTTGGATTTGTTAATAGGGATGAAGACAAGTATTCACTTGAAATCGACCAAGTTGTAGACAAGAAACTTCTTGGAAAAATAATCGAAAAAACTTACAAAAAACATGGAAATATAAAAACTGCTGAACTTCTTGACAACATCAAGGCAACAGGATATCACTACTCAACTATTGGAGCAGTATCAATTTCAATGGGTGACGTACAAATTCCTGCATCTAAACCAGAAATTTTAGCAGCAGCTGAAAAAGAAGTAGCTAAGTATGAAAAAGCCTTTAGAAGAGGTCTTATATCTGATGAAGAAAGATATGAAAAGGTAATTGAAATTTGGAACAAGGCCACAGATGACTTAACTGACGATGTAATGGACGGCTTTGATGCTCTAAACAACATCTACATCATGGCAGACTCTGGAGCCAGAGGTTCTAAGAACCAAATCAGACAACTTGCAGGTATGCGTGGACTTATGGCATCACCTTCAGGTAGAACAATAGAAGTTCCAATCACTTCAAACTTTAGGGAAGGTCTATCAGTACTTGAATTCTACATGTCAGCCCACGGTTCTAGAAAGGGTCTTGCCGATACAGCCCTAAGGACTGCCGACTCTGGTTACTTGACAAGAAGACTAGTAGACGTTTCACAACAAGTAATCATTTCTGAAGAAGACTGCGGAACAGATGAATATCTTGTAGCTAAAGCCTTCAAGGATGGAAAAGAACTAATAGAATCTCTTGCAGATAGAATCGAAGGAAGATATTCCTTTGAAGATATTGTAAATCCAGAAACTGGAGAACTAATAGTTGGAGCTAACGAAACAATCACTGATGATGACGCAGTTTTAATTGAATCTCTAGGAATAGAAGAAGTTAAGGTTAGATCAATTCTTGGCTGTAAGAGTAAAAGCGGTGTTTGTTCCCACTGCTATGGTAGAAACCTTGCAACAGGATCCCACGTTGGTATTGGAGAAGCGGTTGGTGTAATTGCTGCCCAATCAATTGGTGAACCGGGTACACAACTTACAATGAGAACTTTCCACACTGGTGGTGTAGCGGCAGCTGCCGATATCACTCAGGGTCTTCCAAGAGTTGAAGAACTTTTCGAAGCAAGAAAGCCAAAGGGTCTTGCAGTAATTGCAGAACGTGCTGGTGTAGTTGATATCAAGGAAACTAACAAGAAGAGAGAAGTTCTTATTACAGCTGAAGATGGAACAGTTGACTCCTATAATATCGTTTATGGCTCAAGACTAAAGGTTAAAGCAGGCGATGAAGTTGAAGCAGGAGATGAACTTACACAAGGTTCTGTATATCCACAAGACTTACTACGTGTTAAGGGCGAAAAGGGTGTACAAGAATATATTGTAAAAGAAGTTCAAAGAGTTTATAGACTTCAAGGGGTAGACATCAACGACAAGCACATTGAAATCATTGTTAGACAAATGCTATCAAAGTGCAAGATAGAAGATGCAGGAGACACAGATTTACTTCCAGGATCTCTTGTAAATGTTGTTGACTACAAAAAAGCAAATAAGGACGCAATAGATGCAGGTAAAGAACCAGCAATTGGTCAAATTAATTTACTTGGTATCACAAAGGCTTCCCTTGCAACAGAATCTTTCTTATCAGCAGCATCCTTCCAAGAAACTACAAGAGTTCTTACAGATGCAGCAATCAAGGGTAAGGAAGATAAACTTGAAGGTCTAAAGGAAAATATTATAATTGGACAACTTATACCAGCAGGTACAGGCGCTCGTATTAATTCCAAGGTTCAAATTGGAATCGACGAAAGCCTAAAAGAAGATTACAATATCCTTGAAGACTCTGAAGTAATAACAAGTGATGATGTAAAACTTGAACTTGAAACAGTTGAAGAAGAATAAAATATTATAAATTAAGAGTAGGCTTAGAGATGAGCCTACTTTTTTTGTACAATTTTTTAAGGGTGATTTTCTTATATGTTTTGTGAATAAAAATATAAATGAAAAATTAAAGTTTTTAAAGATTCAAAAATTTTGCAAGTCTTTAATTAATTATGATTTTGAGAAAAATTAAGGCTTTTTAATTAACTAGGCGCTTGTAAAAGATCATGACCTTACAATAAACTTTGATCTTCTAAAAAGGAACGACCTTGTAATAAGTTAAGAACTTCTGAAAGATTATGACCTTGTAATAAATTATAAGCTTCTGAAAAATTATGAACTTGTAAAAAATTATGACTTTATAATAAACCATGACTTTTTATTAAATTATGACTTTATAGAAAACTTTTAGCTTCTTAATAATCATGACTTTATAAAAAGTTTTGACTTTCAAATAAACTATGAGCTTGTAAAAAAATGACGTTTCTTAAAAATTTTTGAAGTTAGATATAAAAGAAACTTTTAAAATTCAATTAAAGAATAGGTGATGTGGTTAAAATAAAAAAATTTATTAAGTCTTGAGATAAATTATTTGGATTTTATGTTTATAAAAATTTTAATTAATTATAGATTGTGAAAGGGACTACAAGAAAATTAAAAATTAGAAGTTTTTTAACAATGAAACTAAATAAAAATAATTTATATAAACTCTCAAGCTAAATTATTTTTATTTTGAATTTCCAAACAAAGTCTTTTTTTAATTTCCAAATAAATTCTTTTTATCATATTTTGTGGAAGGGAGTAGAAGAAGCATTAAATTAAAAATCAAATAAAAACTTAAGAAATGATAAATTTTACATAAAATTTAATAATTATTAAACAAATACAAATATTGCTGTTTTATAATATAAAAAACCGGGTAACCTATTAGTAAGATGAAGTATTAAATCATTTTTTAATTTTAAAATTTGGGGAGGATAATATGACAATGAATTACAATGCTTGGAATGACATGTTCAAGACAAGCCAAGAAATGATGAAAGCATGGGTGGATGCTCTGCCAAAGAGAGACCCTGAAAATAAAGAATCTGAAGATAATGCCTTTGATTTTACAAAATATCAAGATTGGGCGAAATTTCAACAAGCTTGGATGAGAAGCTGGGAAGATATGATGAAAAATGCAGGTCCTCAAAATGTATTTGCAAATAATACTTACGAAGCTTGGACCAAAATGATGGAATATTACAATCCTCTTGATGCTCGTAAAATGATGGGAGCAGGTACAAGAGATGTGTTTGAAAAAATTCTAAACTCTAATAAATTGTACCTTGGAGCTTATGAACAATGGAAAAAATTTAATGATGATTTTTTAAAGCCTGGTACTGATACTTATAAAGAAAACCTTGAACAGCTAGTAAATCAATTCAATGAAATATTCACAAATAACCTAATTCCACTTTTACCTAAAGAAATGCAAGGTTTGATGGTTAATTCTCAAAGTTACTTTAACACTTATTTAAAAACTTTAGAAAATTTTGTTGGACCATGGTCTTTTGCTTACCAAAATATAGCTGATATTTATATGGAATCTATTTATAAGGATCCAATGAAGCTATCAGACGCTTTAAAGGAATGGAAGGATGCCTATAATAAGACTTTTGGAGTTTTAGTAAAGTCTCCTGTAGTAGGCAGTTCTAGAGAATTGCTTGAACAAAATAACAAGGCTGTAGACTCTATGGTGGATATGCTAATTTCTGTTTCTGAATTTATTACAAAGGCTTTATCTGTTGGATATAAAAATTCTCAAGAAGTTTTTGAGGAATATTTAGACTCAGTTGATAAGGGCGAAGATCCAAAAACTTTCAATGAGTTTTATAAGATGTGGTCAAAACACGTTGAAAATGCCATTGAAAAGTATTTCTACACTGATGAGTTCTCAAAGCTTATTGCCAAAGCAGCAGATTCTTATATGATTTTTAAAATAGAATACGACAAGTTAATAGAAAAATCTCTTAGCGATTCTCCAATTGTTACAAAATCAGAAGTAGATAATGTTTATAAAAATGTTTACGAATTGAGACGTGAAGTTAGGTCTCTTAAAAAAGAATTGGAAGAACTTAGGGGAAAAGAAGACTTAAAAAGTGACAAATAATTATTTCTTATAATTTTGAAATAGTTAATTAAGGGAGGCAAAAATATGTATAATGATTTTTTCGATATAAAGACATCTATTGAGGAAGGAATAAAGGCTCAGGAAAAATTCCTAAAGAGTTATGAGAGCATGATTAGTGCAACTAATGACCACGCCAATCAAACTCCTAGAGAGGTTGTTTTTGAGGAAGATAAATTAAAACTTTATCACTACAATAAATCTACAAGAAGTGTAAGCAAGGTTCCGACACTAATTGTTTATGCCCTCGTTAACACTCCTTCTATGATGGATATTGGCCAAGACAAGTCTTTTATTAAAAAACTAGTGGACAGTGGTCTTGATTTATATTTAATCGAATGGGGATTTCCAACTGCCGATGACAAGTATATAAGTCTTGATGATTATATAAATATTTATATTGACGATTGTGTCGACCACATTAGAAAGGAAAAGGGAGTAGACAAGATAAATATTCTAGGCGTTTGCCAAGGTGGTACTTTTAGTTTAATGTACACATCTCTTCATCCAGAAAAAATTAAGAACCTAGTGACTATGGTTACACCTGTCGACTTTTCAACAGATGATGGACTTCTTTTCAAATGGGGAAAATATTTAAATCCAGATAGGATGGTAGAGGCATATGGAGTTGTTCCAGGGGACTTTATGAATACTGGTTTCCTAACTTTAAAACCTCTTTCCCTAATGGTCAATAAATATGTAGATGTTATAAATGACTTAGATGATCCTGAACATCTTTCAAGCTTTATGACTATGGAAAAATGGATTTTTGATAGTCCGGGACAAGTAGGTATGGCATACAAGGAATTTTTAAATGCAATGTATAGGGAAAATCGCCTAATGAAGGATGAAATGGAAATTGCTGGTGAAAAAGTAGATTTGAAGAAAATTACTCAACCTGTCCTAAACCTTTATGCAGAAAGAGACAATCAAGTTCCAAATGCTGCGTCAATTCCAATTGGAGATTGTGTAGGAAGTGAAGATTATACAGCTAAATCTTTCCCTACAGGACACATTGGAATGTTTGTTAGTAGAAGAAGTCAAGAAGAAGTAGCGCCAACAGTAGTAGATTGGCTAAAGAAACGTTCAAAATAAATAGAGAAGGGATAGTGACTTATGGATAATACAAAGGGAAAAACTATTGATGAGTTAAAAGTAGGACAAAGTGCTTGTTTTACAAAAACAGTTTCTGAGGCAGACGTTTATAACTATATCGGTGTATCTGGTGACTTTAACCCTGCCCATATAAACGAAGAATTTGCGAAAAAGACAAGATTTAAAGAACGTATTGCCCACGGTATGATTAGTGCAGGATTCATTTCTTCAGTACTAGGAACTCAGTTGCCTGGTCCAGGAACTATTTATTTGAATCAAGATCTTAAATTTACTCACCCAGTTCACTTTGGTGATACGATCACTGCAACTTGTACTGTTGAAGAATTATTCCCTGACACAAATAGGGTAATATTAAGTACAGTTTGTGAAAATCAACATGGACAAACTGTAATCGAGGGTAGGGCTTTGGTCTTAGCTCCTCTTCCAGATTAAAATAATAATAAAAATGATAGGGCGACCTTATATGAGGGTCGCTTTTTTATATTCAAAAAATTATTCTATTGGATAGAAAAATAAAATAAGATATTTTATCCTTGTGAAATTGAAAATATTTTGATAAAAGAATTGCTTATAAATTTGATTGCTAATTTGCTCTTGAATAAATACGAAGAATTAAAATAGAGAGATAAAATAAAGTTTTTATTGGTCTTGTTTTTGATAAATGATATCAGAAACCCTATTTTAAGAATGACTAGATTTGAATGATGATAAAGATTTCCCAAAATGAATTTTTTCAGTAGAATAATGTACTTTAATAAAATTTAGTGTTATAATTATAACAAATGGTAAAAATATAGGCTAAAGCCAAATAAGGGGTGAAGTTTTATGAGTTCAAGAAATCTCACTTTTTCCGTAGGTGGAGTTCATATGGACGAACACAAAACTTTGACAGAAAAAATCGCAATTGAGAGGATGCCAAGTCCAAAGATTGCTTACATACCTATGTCACAACATATTGGAGCACCATGCTCACCTGTTGTTTCTAAGGGCGACTCTGTTAAAGTTGGCCAAATTGTTGGGAATTCTGATGCTTTTATTTCAGCAGCTATACACTCTTCTGTATCAGGTACAGTTAAAGAGATTAAAAAAATGTATACAGCTGATGGAAGGTATTGTGATTGCGTCGTTATAGAAAACGATGGCAAAGATGAAATGATTGAGGACCTTAAATCTTTCAAGGATTATAAGGATCATCCTATTGACGATTTAATTCCTTTTATTAAGGAAAAGGGAATCGTAGGAATGGGTGGAGCTGGTTTCCCTCTTCATGCAAAACTTAAGGGTGAAGATCCAGTTCTAGACGAATGTATAATCAATGGTGCAGAATGTGAGCCTTTCCTTACATGTGACCATAGAATTATGCTAGAAAAAACTGAAGAAATATTAGAAGGTTTAGATATCTTCTCACATTTTTACAATAAGGAAGCTTCTTACATGGCAATTGAGGAAAACAAACCTGATGCAATTGCTAAGATGGAAGAAGTTATAGGAAAAAATCCTAATTGGAATCACTTAAAGGTTGTTGGATGTCAAACTAAGTATCCACAAGGTGATTCAAAGAGACTTTCTGAAGCCGTAGTTGGTAGAATTGTTCCACAAAATGGTGTAACAAATGATGTTGGAGTTTTCCTAACTAATGTTGGTACAACTCTAGCTTTCTATGAAGCTATGATTGAAGGAAAGCCTTCTTATGAAAGAGTTATAACTGTTTCTGGTTCTGGCATCAAAGAACCTAAAAATATTCTCGTTAAAATAGGTACTCCTGTAGGAGATATCCTAGATTTCTGTGGCGGTCTTAAAGACAACTTCAAAGAAATCATCTGTGGTGGTCCTATGACTGGTAAGTCAGTATTTAATCTTGACTCTCCAATTACTAAGACTACTTCTGGTATTTTGGTTTTCACTGAAGAAGAAGTTACAGAAAGAATTGAGTCTCCATGTATTAGATGTTCAAGATGTGTAGACCATTGTCCAGCTAATATAAATCCAACTGATATTAATCATGCGATTTTAAAGGGCGATGTAGACTTATGTATGTATCTTCACGCTGACCAATGTATGGAATGTGGTATATGTTCCTTTGTTTGTCCAGCCAAGAGACATCTTACAGCATCTGTTAAATTAGCTAAACGAGAAATCAGAGCTAATCAAAAGAGATAGGAGGGATCAATTTGGAAAATAATAAAATTAATAAGGATCCGATGACAGTAAATGAGGCACGCTTTGTTTCACTAGCTCCTCATATTAGGTCAAATGATACTGTTAGAAAGATTATGCTTGATGTTATTATCGCACTTGCTCCTGCAATGATTGCTTCTGTATATTTCTTTGGAACAAGGGCCATAGCACTTTTAGCAGTATGTATTGGTGCTTGTGTATTTACTGAACTTATTACACAAAAATGCCTAAAGAAAACTGTTCAAATTGCTGACTTATCTGCTGTTGTTACTGGAATTTTGATTGCACTTAATATGCCGCAGTCTTTTCCACTATGGATGGCAGCTTTCGGATCAGTTTTTGCAATATTAGTAGTTAAAGAATGTTTTGGTGGTATTGGTTTCAACTTTATGAACCCAGCTCTTGCAGCTAGACTTGTACTCATGACATCTTGGCCAAAACAAATTACAGATTATATTTCACCAGAATTATTGAAGCAAGGTCTTACAACATCATCTGCAGCAGTGGATGGTCTATCTTATGCAACACCTCTTCAAGTTATTGCATCTGGTGATCTTGCAAATCTTCCTTCAATGGGAGATATGTTTATGGGAAATATTGGTGGTGTAATAGGAGAAACTTCTGCAATTGCACTTCTAATTGGATTTGTTTACTTAGTAGCAAGAAAGGTAATTTCTTGGGAAATCCCAGTAATTTATGTTGCATCAACTGCAATATGTCTATTTGTTCTTGGAATCCCAATGGAACTTATTCCATATGAACTACTTGCAGGTGGTTTGTTACTTGGTGCTATCTTTATGGCAACTGACTACACTACAAACCCAATAAACAGAAAGGGAAGAATTATTTTTGCTCTTGGCTGTGGTATCTTAACTGCAGTAATTAGGGTTAAGGCATCTCTTCCTGAAGGTGTTTCATACGCAATATGTCTTATGAACCTCGCAACACCATTAATTGACAAACTTACTATATCAAGTGCATATGGGGAGGCGAAGTAAATGAAAGAACCAGTAAAATTTGGAATAATACTTTTAGTATTCTGTGCCCTATCAGCAGGTCTTCTTGCAGCTGTAAATAGTTTTACGGCTCCAGTAATTGCTGAAACTGAACTTAAAAATACACTTGCATCCTATGAAGTTATTTTTGGTGATGCTGCTGATAGTTTCGAAGAATACGATCAAGCTAAATTAGATTCAATAAAAGAAAAATATCCAAACATAGAAAAAATCTTCGTTGCCAAAAAAGGTGAGGATGTTGTTGGATATGGTGTAAACGTAAAATCAAATGGTTATGGTGGAGCTATGACTAACGCCCTTGGCTTCCTACTTGATGGCGATACAATCGCTGGATTTAGAAATATCTCTAATGGAGAAACAAGTGGATTTGGTTCTAGAATCACTACTGATGAATATTATCCTTCTTATGAAGGAAAGTCTGCTGCTGGTCCACTAGAACTTTCTAAGGAACCTAAGGCTGATAATGAAGTTATGTGGTTGACATCGGCTACAATCTCTTCTAAGGCAGCTCTTGCAGGCTCAAATGATGCCATTCAAGTTTATAACGAAGTTCTAAAGAATGAATAAGGAGGTTTAAAATGAAATTATCTAAAGTATTTTTAGACGGTGCTTTCAAAAACAATCCTGTATTCATGCAACTTATAGGTCTTTGTTCAGTACTGGCTATTACAAACAGCTTAACTAACTCACTAGCAATGGGTATGGCAGTTACTTTTGTACTTATAATGAGTAACACAGTAGTATCTGCCCTTAGAAATGTAATTCCTGATAAAATAAGAATTCCTTGTTTTATAGTAGTAATTGCAACTTTCGTAACTTTAGTACAAATGATCCTTCAAGCATATTTCCAATCAATTTATGCAGCACTTGGTATTTTCTTACCACTAATCGTAGTTAACTGCTGTATTCTTGGAGAAGCAGAAGGTTTCGCTTACAAGAACAAACTTGTTCCATCAATAGTAGATGGACTTGGAACAGGAGTTGGCTATACAATAGCAGTTCTTTCCATGGGTCTTGTGCGTGAATTTTTCGGCTACGGAACATTATTTGAAAAACAAGTCCTACCAGAATCCTATCCAGGAATTGGACTTATGGGAGCGCCAGCAGGTGCCTTCATACTTCTAGGATTCTTAATTGCAGGATTTAAACTACTACTTAATAGGAGGGCAGACTAATGTTAGAGAGTATTTTAACAATTTTAATTTCAACAATACTTGTAAATAACTATATATTTGCTCAGTTCTTAGGAATTTGTCCCTTCTTAGGTGTATCTTCCAAAACAGAAACTGCCCTTGGAATGGGAGTTGCCGTTACCTTTGTAGTTGTTCTTGCATCTGCAATAACATGGCTAATTCAAAATTTCGTACTAAATAAATTTGGACTTGAGTACTTACAAACAATTGCCTTTATACTTGTAATTGCATCACTAGTACAATTTGTAGAAATGTTTATAAAGAAGTCATCACCTTCACTTTATCAAGCCATGGGTGTTTATCTTCCACTTATCACTACAAACTGTGTTGTACTTGGTGTAACAGTATTAAACGTGCAAAACGGATATAACTTAATAGAAACAATCTTTAGTGGATTTGGAGCTTCTCTAGGCTTTACACTAGCTTTAGTATTAATCGCAGCCCTAAGAGAAAAACTTATGCTTGCAGATGTACCTAAGGCACTTCAAGGTGTTCCTATTGCGCTTGTGAGTGCTGGTCTTATGGCCATAGCATTCTCAGGTTTCGGTGGATTGGTATAGGAGGTAATTATGGAAATTAGTACAATACTTACCCCAATGGTGTTTTTGGGAATAGCGGGAGCTTTTTTCGGAATAATACTTTCCATTGCATCAAAGGTTTTTTATGTAGAAGTTGATCCAAAAGTGGCTGAAGTAAGAGATGCCCTTCCAGGAGCAAACTGTGGAGCTTGTGGTTTCCCAGGTTGTGATGGACTTGCAGAAGCAATTGCTAATGGTACATCACCAGTTAATGGTTGTGTTATTGGTGGTGCAGAAACTGCTGAAAAAGTCAGCCAAGTAATGGGTGTCAATGCAGAAAATGTTGATAGAAATGTTGCTGTAGTTCACTGTCAAGGTGACTGCGACAAGGCAAAAAATAAATATGACTACAATGACCTAGTTGACTGTAGACTTATAGCTGACTACCAACAAGGTGCAAAAGCTTGTAACTACGGTTGCTGTGGTGGTGGAACTTGCGTAAGCGTTTGTGAATTTGACGCCATCCACATGGTTAATGGAGTTGCAGTCGTAGACAAGGAAAAATGTGTAGCTTGTATGAAGTGTATCAACATTTGTCCTAAGAAAATTATTTCACTTAGACCTTACAAATCAAAAACAGTTGTTGAATGTAAGTCACTTGATTCAGGAAAAGTTGTTAGAAATAATTGTAGCATTGGTTGTATAGGATGTGGAATCTGTGAAAAGAACTGTCCTAAGGATGCAATCCATGTAGAAAATAACTTAGCATCAATTGATTATGACAAGTGTATCAACTGTGGAATCTGTGTTTCAAAATGTCCAACAGGAGCAATTTATTGTGAATATCCTGAAAGAGTGGAAAAGATGAAACAAAAGGAAAAAGAAAAGAAAGAAAAAGAAAGACAAGCAAAAATAGCAGAAGCTCAAGCTAAAAAAGCTGCTGCAGAAAAGACTAATGCTTAATCTTAAACTTTAAATCAAAACTGTCGTGTGAAAGCGGCAGTTTTTTTGTTTTTAAATTATTTTAACTACATTTTTCAACTTTTTTAAATATATAAAAGCTTCACAAAATTTTACCAGTTTATTTTTTAAAATAATGTGATATCCTAGTAATAGGATAAATTAAACGCAGAGGAAGATTAAAAGGAGTGTGTCCTATGAAAAGAAAGTTTTATATCAAGATTGCTTTTGCCTTACTTATAATGATCCTATTAACTTCTTGTAAGTCTAAGGAGAAGGCAAGTGTAGAAAATACTTCCAATGGAAAAGAAGTAAGCCAAGAAAATGTAGACAAAGAAAAAAAATCAGATACTAAAGATAGAGAACTCTTTGTGGAAAAAGAAAATCCAAGAATTGTTGCCATGTCAGTTAAGGCTGCAAAGGCATTAAAATTTTTGGATTATGAAGATGTAGTAGGAGTTCCTAGTGGAGCAGAAGCTCTTTATCCTGACGCAAGTCTAATAGGTAATGAAATGGATCCTGACTTTAAACTTGTGAATAACATGAACCCAGACTTTTTACTCACAGATAAAAGTGTAACTTATGACAAGCCCTTAGGACAAAGGGTTGATGATATAGATTACGCTTCGGCTTCCTTTGAGACTTTAGAGGAAACAAAAGATGGTCTTAATTTCTTTGCCAAGGGTTTGGGTCTAGATGATGATTCACTTAAAGAAAAAATAGATTCACTTACAGAAAATATTTAGTTTGATTTTTTGAATTTTATTTAAGTTAAAAAAATTTCAAAAAAGTATTTGACAAGTTGATTTTTATTTCTTATAATAACAAGCAAATCATAATTTTATTAATAAAAAATATTGGAAAAAACGAGTAGGTTTATTAAAGTTTTCAGAGAGTAGGCGTTTGGTGAAAGCCTATAATGGAGATAAATTCGAAAATCCTTTTTCTTATGCAAGTCTGAACCCTAGTAAGATTTGCCGCTTTAGTAGGCGTTATCTATACTCGGCATTGATTGATGCTTGTTAAGAGAGCTTACATATTCGTAAGAACTAAGGTGGTAACGCGATAATTCGTCCTTTGTCTATTATTTAGACAAGGGACTTTTTTTATTTATAAAATTAAAATTAGGAGGAAAGTATGAAAAAATTATCAAGAAGTCAGTTTACTCAAGTGAGCATAATGCTCTTTGGATTGTTCTTTGGAGCTGGAAATTTAATTTTCCCTCCATTTTTAGGAAACCAAGCAGGGAATAAGACTATTATTTCACTTTTGGCTTTTTCTGTTACCGCAATTATCTTCCCAGTCCTTGGAGCTATAGCTGTTGGCAAGACTGATGGACTTAAAAACTTATCTTCGCGAGTTGGAGAAAAGTTCGCCCTAGTTTTTACTACTGCAATATACCTTTCTATAGGACCTGGACTTGGAATACCAAGAGCAGGATCTGTGCCCTTTGAAATGGCAATTGCACCCTACGTGCCTGAAAGCTTTAACCTATCACTTGTAAGATTAGTATATACATTTTTATTCTTTACAGTTGCAATTCTTGTTTGCTTAAAACCAAATAAGTTAGTCGCAAGAGTTGGAAAGTATTTAACCCCAACACTTTTGATCTTGATACTTGTAATGTTTGCAAAAGTTATGACTTTACCAAAAGATCTTGCAGTGGCAAGTGGAAATTATAAGGACGCTCCAGTAGTTGCTGGTTTCCTAGCGGGTTATGACACAATGGATGCTGTTGCAGCTCTTAACTTTGGTTTTGTTGTCACTCTTGCCATAAGAAGGTTTGGAGTTGAAGATAAGAAGCTTGTGACATCTTATACAGCTAAGGCAGGTCTAGTTGCATGTTCAGTTTTATTTCTTGTCTACCTAATGCTTTCAACAATGGGTATGGTGACATCAGGGGCTTTTGCTGGAGCAGAAAATGGTGCAGTAGTTCTTACAGAAGCAGTTAAGCTTGTCTTTGGCAATGCAGGATTAGTTTTATTAGCATCAATATTTACTCTTGCTTGTTTAACAACTTGTATAGGGTTAATATCAAGTGGTTCAGAATATTTTTGTACACTATTTAACCGCAAGATGTCCTATAGCAGATGGGTTTTCCTTTGGACCTTCTTCTCCTTTGTTATGGCAAACTTTGGACTTAATAAACTTCTTGCCCTATCAGTTCCCCTACTAACTGTTATTTATCCAGTTGCCTTAGTCTTAATAGTTTTAGGATTTACTCATGATTTTGTAGGCTACTCTAAGTATTCTTACAAGGCATCAGCTTTCTTTGCAGTAGGTCTACCACTTGTGGCAGTTGCAAAATCTACATTTAAATTAAACTTGCCACTTTTGACAAATATTGAGGCAAGCTTGCCTATGGCATCAAGTGGTTTATCCTGGGTCCTACCAAGTCTTTGTGCTGTAGTTTTAGTTGAATCCTACTCAAGACTTCTATCACCATCAAAGGCTAGTGTGAAAGCAGAAAATTATATGTAAGAAAAATTAGAAATTTTAAAACAGTCTCACGTGATGAATGTGGGACTGTTTTTTTATGCTTTCTTGCAAATAAGTTTTATAAAAATTTTGGAAGTTTGCGAATGAAAGAAAAAAATATGTCAAATAAATTCTAATTGAATATAATTTAAAATTTTTTTTGAATAGAAAAGTATTTTTGTTAAGAAATTAAGAAAAAGAAATATTATAATAATATCGATAATTGTTATCAGTAATTTTTTATTTAATAAAGAGAGGTGTTATATTTTGAAATTATACAAAAAATTATTTTCCTACATACCTGAGAGAAAACTTCACGGTATTCTTGCATGTCTACTTACGACGGTGGGCATTGTTTTAGAATTTTATGCCTATTATTTAATTTGGATTTTGCTAAAGAATGTTTTTACTGGTGGGGTCTTGTCTGAAGAAAGAAGTCTAGCCATAAAAATTTTATTTTTATTTATTGCCTATGGTATTTTATACTTTATGGGACTATGGATGAGTCACTTGGCAGGATTTAGGCTTGAAACACGTCTTCGTGAAAGAGGTATAAGGCACCTTCTTGGGGCATCTAATACTTTTTTTGACCTACATAATTCAGGAGAAGTGAGAAAAATAATTGACAACAATGTGGAGCAAACCCACATGATTGTAGCTCATTTAATTCCAGATCAAACAGCAGCATTTTTGACTCCCATACTTATGATTATCTTGACCTTTGTATTGGATTTATACCTTGGAATATTTTTTATTGTCATTGTACTAATAAGTTTAGTCCTTGTAAAAAATATGATGGGTGATCAGTCCTTTATGAAGAAGTACATGGATATGCTTGACGAAATGAACGCAGGTGCAGTTGAGTATGTAAGGGCTATGCCTGTAGTAAAGATTTTTAATGCACCCCTAATTGGTTTTAAAAAACTTTATGATTCAATCCTAATTTATAAGGAGATGGTCTATAAGTATTCTATGTCCTGCAGGTTTCCATTTGTCCTATTTCAATGGCTTTTAAATATTTTTATAATTACACCAATATTTTTGGGAATCTTTATGGTAAATAGGGGAGCTGATCCTGGTCTTTGGGCTGCAAAAATTTTATTTTTCACTTTGTTCATGGGGATATTCTATTCAAACACAATGAAAATTATGTATGTTTCCATGTATATCTTCCAAGCAAATTCTGCTGTGGATAATCTTGAAAATTTATTCAAGGAGATGAAGGAGAAAGAAATAGAATTTGGAAGCCAAAGAGAATTTTTAAATAAAAATATTGAATTTAAGAATGTAGACTTCTCTTATGACGGAGAAAATAAAATTTTAGATAACTTTTCTCTTAGTCTTGAAGAAGATAAGGTCTATGCTTTGGTGGGTAGTTCTGGTTCAGGTAAGTCGACTATTGCAAAATTAATTTCTGGTCTGTACCCTGTTGACTCAGGAGAAATTTTAATTGGAAACAAAAATATTTCTTCCTATGACAAGGAAAGTCTTATGAAAAACATAGGAATTGTTTTTCAAAACCCACAGCTCTTCCAGGGTATCTCCATTTTTGAAAATGTCAAGCTTGGGAAGAGTGATGCAAGTGATGAAGAAGTATTAAGGGCATTAAAACTTGCAAGGTGTGACGAGTTTATAGACAAATTCAAAGAAGGTTATGATGTAGTGATTGGAGCAGAAGGTGTAAATCTTTCTGGTGGAGAAAAGCAAAGGGTAAGTATTGCTAGAATTTTTCTAAAGGATCCAAAAATTATTATTATGGACGAAGCTTCAGCGGCTGCTGACCCTGAAAACGAGTATGAATTACAAATTGCCTTTAAGGAACTTATAAAGAACAGGACTACAATTATGATTGCCCACAGACTTACTTCTATAAGAGGAGTAGATGAAATTCTTCTAATTGAAGATGGAAGGCTAGCTGAAAGAGGAAGCCACGATAAACTTTACAATGAAGATAGCAAGTATAAGAAGTTTGTGGAAATGTATATGAAGGCAAATGAATGGAGGGTTGACTGATGAAAAATTATTTAAAAAATCACTTTGGACTTACAGATAAGGGGGCAGAGGGTGCCCTAGTTGCAATAAGATATTCCAGCCTAAAGAATCTTTCTTATATGTTACCTATGTTCCTTCTTATGTATGTAATGCAAGGCTTGTTAAACTTAGGAGACTTTAGTCCAAGTATTTCAGTTATCGCCTATGTAATAATTGCCCTTCTTATGATTTTTGTAATTAATAGGGACTACATTACAACCTACAACGAAACCTATAAGGAATCTGCAAATCTTAGGATAGAAATTTCTGAAATAATTAAGGACTTGCCTCTTAGCTTTTATTCAAGCAGAGATTTAACAGATCTTTCTCAAACAATAATGAAGGATGTAGAGGCAATTGAGCATGGACTTTCTCATGCAGTTCCAGGCTTTTATGGCTTCATAATAAATCTATTCATTATTTCGATTTTACTATTAATTGGGAATTTAAAACTTGGACTTGCAGTTATAATTCCAATTTATATTTCTGCTATTTTGAATTTGCTTTCCAGCAAGATGCAAAAGAAGGGCGTAAGGTCTTACTACAAGGAGCAAAGGAAGTCCTCAAAGATGTTCCAAGAACTCATTGACCTATCTACAGAGATTAAGTCCTATAACTTGACTGAAGAAAAGGAAAAAAATGGAATTGACTTTGTTAGGTCCTTAGAAAAAAACCACATTAAGTCAGAACTGGGACAAGTTATACCCATTGTTTCTGCAACGGTTGTGGCAAACTTATCGCTTGCCCTTGCGATATATGTTGGATTAAATAGCTTGATAGATGGAGAAATAAATATCTTGTATTTTGCAGGCTACTTATTTGCTTCAGCAAGATTAATTGATGGAGTCGCTGCCTTCAACGGATTTTATGGAGAGTTAATGTATATTGATTCGCCAGTTGAAAAGATAAAGGCCCTAAGAAATGAAAAAATTCAAAAAGGAAAAGAAGCAGAATTAAGGTCTTTTGACATTAAGGGAGATAGGGTTTCTTTTTCTTATCTCGATGATAAAAAAGTTATAGATAATATTTCCTTTAAGGCTTTGCAGGGGAAGACTACTGCCCTTGTTGGTCCATCTGGTTGCGGTAAGTCTACCCTAATAAAATTAGTGGCAAGGCTATATGATTATGACTCTGGAAAAATTACAATTGATGGCAAGGAAATAAAAAACATTGGTACAAAAGACTTGTTCAAACACATTTCCATGGTCTTTCAAGATGTGACCCTATTCAATGGGTCAGTGATGGAAAATATTAGGCTGGGCAGGTCCAGTGCCAGTGACGAAGAAGTCCTTGAAGCGGCAAGACTTGCCAACTGCGATGACTTTGTAAAGAAATTGCCAAGGGGATATGAAACAGAAATCGGCGAAAATGGTTCAAACTTATCTGGAGGAGAAAGGCAAAGAATTTCCATAGCAAGAGCCTTCTTAAAGGATGCAGAAATAATTCTTTTAGATGAAATTGCCGCATCACTTGATGTGGAAAATGAAAAGTACATCCAAGAATCTTTGAATAAATTAACAAAGAATAAAACTGTCATAATAATATCCCACAGGATGAAGTCAATAGAAAATGTAGACCAAATAATTGTTATGAAGGACGGAAAGATCGAAGACTTTGGAAGACATGACGAACTACTAAAAAGAAGTAAGACTTACAAGAAGATGATTGAGTCATCAAAGAAGTCGGAAGAATTTGTATATTAAGAGGAGATAAGATGAAAAAATTTGGAATACGAGATTTAGTAAACGCCGGTGTATTTTCACTTTTAACTGTAATGGCAACTTGGTGTGGAGGTATGATAGGTTTTATACCTGTTCTTATGCCCCTAGTTCCTTTTGCTTGTGGTTTAATTTCAGGACCAGTCTTTATGCTTTATTCAACAAAGATAGACAAGTTTGGAATGGTCTTAATAATGGGAATAGTTTTTGGACTTGTATTTTCAATGTCAGGTCATGGGGCAATAGTTCTTCCTGCCATAATTATCTTGTCCTTAATTTGTGAGATGATATTAAAAAGTGGTGGTTACAAGTCAATAAAAACTGCAAGACTAAGCTACACAGTCTTTATGATTTTTGCAGCTGCAAATTTAATACCAATTTATTTTGCTAGAGATGCCTTTGTACAATCCTTAATCGATAGAAATTATGGGGCTGAATATGTAAATAAATTATTATCTGTTATGCCAACTTGGTCCTTTATACCTGTTGTCCTAGTAGGCATGTTAGGTGGATATTTAGGCTGCACTATTGGAATTAAAATCCTAAATAAGCACTTCAAAAAAGCAGGAATGGCTTAATGAAAATAGACTTTAGGACAAAAATATTTTTAACAAATGTAATAGGGATTGTTGCCATTGAAGGTTCTCTTGGAAGAAGATATTATTATCTTGGAATTTTGATAGCAATTTTCCCCTACTTACTTGCACTATTTGATAGAAAGTGGTCCCTTTTAATTAAGGGACTTTTATATACTTCTGTGGCAGTCTTAGGGCAAGGTCTCTTGCTTAAGCTTCCGCAAAATTTCTTTACAATGATTTTAAACCTCTATGTTGGAATTATTATAAAAGTTTTGCCTGGCTTTATGATGGGTTACTATGCTCTGGTTACAACAAAAATGAGTGATCTTGTTTACTCTTTGCAGAAAATAAGCTTGCCAAATTTTTTGATTATTCCTGTTTCTGTAATGTTTAGATTTTTTTATTCAATAAAGGAAGATTACATGAAAATAAATGAGGCCATGTATATGCATGGACTAAGTATGAAAAATTTTTTCAAAGACCCTGCTAAGATTTTGGAATATAAGTTTGTTCCACTTTTAATGATCACATCACAAACTGCAGATGATGTTGCCATATCAGCTATGACAAGGGGGATGAGAGTAGACGCAGAGAGGTCATCTATTTCTGATGCTAGCTTGAAGTTACAAGATTATGTCTTAATGATCTTTGGAATTTTTATAATTATTTTATTCATCAGGGTGAAAATATGTTAGAGTTTAAAAATTTTTCCTTAGCCTATGAAAATTATAAGGGCAAAGAAAATATAATATTTGAAAATATTAATCTGTCCTTCGAAAGGGGCAGTGTAAATGTAATAAGTGGCGAGTCAGGTTCAGGAAAGTCAACTTTTATAAAGTTAATTAATGGTATAATTCCAGAGATAAATAATGCAAAAATTTCGGGTCAGCTTTTATTTAAGGGGAAAAATTTATTTGACCAGGGCATAAGCGATAGGAGTCAATATATTTCCACAGTTTTTCAAAATCCCAAAAATCAATTTTACTGCATCAATTCAAGTGATGAGATGGCCTTTGCTCTTGAAAACAGAAATGTAAAAAGAGAGGAGATATTAAGTAAGATAGATTATTATACAAGGATTTTTGGGACAGATAAATTACTTGATAGAGATTTATTCAAATTATCGGGTGGGGAGAAACAACTTGTGGCTATTACATCTGTTGCCCTAATGGATAATGAAATTTATATTTTTGATGAGCCCTCTGCCTCTCTTGATAATCAATCCATTGAAAGACTAAAAAATATTATTGAGGTATTAAAGGAAAAGAAAAAAATTATAATTATTGCAGAGCATAGGCTTTACTACCTAAGGGATATAATGGAAAAGCTCTTTGTCATTGAGGACAAAAAAATAAATTCCTATGAAAGAGAAGAGCTTAATGATGAATTCATAAGAAATCATAAGCTGAGAAGCCTAAAGGAAATAAAAAAGGAAGATTTGAATAAGGATAAATACATAAAAAAATCTTTTTTTGATAAAAATTTTGATTATGACAAAATAATGGAGTGTCGAAACTTTTTTTGCAAGTATAGGGGAAGTGAGAAGGTAATTTTTGACTTCAACCTATCCTTTGACAGGGGAATTTATTTTATAATTGGAGCAAATGGAATAGGAAAGACCTCTTTTATAAGAAATATTTGTGGACTTAATAAGGGACAAAGGGGAGATTTATATTATGGGTCTGAGAAAATAAAGAGATCCTATGAAAAAATTTCTCTTGTAATGCAAGATGTGAACTATCAATTATTTACAGATTCAGTTTACTCAGAAATTTCAATAGTATCAGATGATGACCTCCTAAAGGAAAAAATCTTACGTGATTTAGGACTCTGGGACAAGAAGGGCAGACACCCCCAAGCCTTATCTGGAGGAGAGAAGCAAAGACTTGCCCTTGGACTAGCCCTTGCCAGCAAGAAGGAAATAGTTTTGTTAGACGAACCAACTTCTGGCTTGTGCCTAAAGAATATGACAAAATTAATTAGCTTCTTAAAGGAAATGAAAAAGCAAAATAAAACAATTATTATAATCACACACGATTATGAATTTATTAAGAGTGCAGATGAAAATATTTTGGAGTTTGTAAATGAAAAATAATAATTATTTAGCTTCCTGGGACTTTGAGGTCGTCGATGATAATGATGATTTTATAGAGTATCAAGGGATAAGCCATCCAAAAAATAAAATGAAAAAGTACAAACTTTTTCCAGGACTTATGCTTATGTATATTGACTTAAGGGAAAGGTATCAGGTGCAAGCTTCTGATAGTAAGGGAAAGAAGGGTTATAGGATTTCTTATAGCTATGAAGGCAATTACTTTACCTATATCAATGATACAAAAATTTTGATAACTAGAGAAATTTTTATTGGAAGGGCCCTTCCCTATGCAAGGGAATCTTATACAACCAAGGATAGGGTTCAAGCTTTTAACTTTTTTATTTATGAAGACCAGATAGATAAGGATTCTTTTTACGGTAAAAACCTAATGGAATTTTTGAAAAAAATAAATTCAATAAAGGATATGGGCTTTGTTTATAAAAATGAAAGACTAATTCAAAGAGCTAATGAACTTATCCAAGTCTTAAAAAGTGAAGATATCTTGGGGATTTCTATAAAGGCTCTGGATTTAATTTACGATATTACACGAGAAAAAACTTCCGAAATAAGAAAATCTTATCAAAAGGAAGAGGGAAGTGAGGAAATTATTCTAATTGAAGAGTTTATTAAAAATAATTTAGACAAGGATATTACTTTAGATTTGCTTACAAAGAAATTTAAGATTTCTAAGTCAAACTTAAACAATAAATTCATTAGAAAATTTCAGTACACTCCTATAAAGTACTTAAATAATTTGAGGATGATGAAGGCAGAAGAAATTTTGACTAATACAGATAAAAATATAACAGAAATTGCCATGGAACTTGGTTTCACAAGTCCATCAAATTTCACAAGGTCCTTTAAAAAATTTACGGGTCTAAGTCCAAGTGAATACAGAAAAAAAGAAGCTCTAAGTGAATGAGCTTCTTTTTAATGTTTAAATTTTATAGAGTAAAGGAACCAATGTAATAATATTTGCCATCGTCCTTTAGGTCTATTGTCCATTTCTTTTCGATTCCCATAGTCTTTAGCATTTCTTCCATGTAGAAAAGGATAACGCCCATGTCTATTAGTGATCTTGAGTCTTCATCAGATTTTAACATGTAAGCTTCAACAACTGATCCCTTTAGAACGAATCTCCAAGGTTGGAAGTTCTTGTGGCTTGGTGCATATCTAACAGATGAGAAGACATCAAAGACTCCGTAATTTTCTAGAGTTTCAATGGAAATTGGATTTCCTAATGTGTCAGCAAATACAATTTCATCTACATTAAGTCTTGAGCTTGTAACTTCTGGATCAAATAATTTTTTCTTTTGTCCGTAGCCAATTGCTATAAGATAGTCGATTCCTATTCCATTTTCGCCGAAGATTGCCTTCTTAGTTTCTTCATCAACTTCATCTACTGTTATCCAGCAAGTATCTAAATCAAGGTCAACGATTTTTGTGTTTAGCTTTTCAAGGCAGTAGCCACCCTTTAATATGTTAAGTGGTTTGTCATTTGTGATGTCTAGTGCAATGTAGTGTGGAGCTTCGATCATAACTCCAGAATATCCTGCCTTGCCCCTAAGACCTTCTGCTACGATTTTTCCGTTTTCGTAAAGTGAAAAATTAATTTCACTTTCTTCTTGGTCCATTTCGTCCATAAGTAATTTTATATTTTCCAAAGAATCCCTTGGCACAGTGTCCTTTTTGAAATTTCTCACTGATTTTCTTTTTTGTAAAAAGTTTGTCATTAACATAGTAATCCCCCTTAAAGCTCTTTCATACTAAGATTATACCATAATGAAGAGCTTAAAAATAGATTTAAAATAATCGGACTATAGTTTAAACTATAGGAGGAGGGATAAAGTGAATTTAACACCAAGTCAATTAAAAGCTGTAGACCACTTTGAGGGTCCTGCCATAGTCTTGGCAGTTCCTGGAGCGGGAAAAACTACTATGATCCTTTACAGGACAAAAAAATTAATAGAGAGGGGAGTAGACCCAAAGAGCATCTTGACCATTACTTTTTCAAAAGCTCAAGCAGTGGATATAAAAAATCGTTTTGTAGGAATGAATGGAGACAGGACTCTCCACTTCTCCACTATTCATGCCTTTTGCTACTCAATTGTAAGGGATTATTCCAAAAAGTATGGCAAGTCCCTTAGCTTAATTGATTCTAATATGAAAAAGAAGTACGAAATCCTAAGAGACATCTACAGGTCTGTTAATAATTCTTATCCCACAGAAGAGCGAATTGAAACTGCAATTTCAGAAGTTGGCTATTGCAAGAATATGATGCTGTCGCCTAAGTCTTTCGCCAAGACTAAGAGGTGTGACACAGATAATTTTGAGAAATTCTTTGAGACCTATGAGAAGTTTAAAAAAGACAAGAACTTAATAGACTTTGATGACATGATAAATCTTTCTTACTATGTCTTAAAAAATGACCCAGCAATAATGAAGAAGTACAGGGACAGGTTTAAGTTTATCCAACTTGATGAGGGGCAAGACACTTCTAGGAGCCAATTTATGGTTTTAAAGCTCCTTGCCAAGCCTAGCAACAATTTATTTGTTGTTGCCGATGACGACCAGTCTATCTATGGCTTTAGGGGAGCCAATACAGAGGAACTTTTTAAGCTTCAAGATGAATTCGATGACATCAAGACTTTTTATATGGAAGACAACTTCCGTTCCACAAAAAATATCGTAAATATTGCAAATATTTTTATTGCCCAAAATGAAAAGAGATTTGAAAAGACCCTTGTGACAGAAAATCCCTTTGACAAGCCTGTCAATATAATTAAGGTCAAGGAGCCAAGGGACCAGTACGCACTTATAGAAGAAGAGTTGAAAAAAGAAGATGGTGACATAGCCGTCCTCTATAGGAACAACTTATCAAGTATTGGCCTTGTGGAGTATTTTGAGAGGAAAAATTATGAATTTAATATTAAGGACAAGAAGACCAAGTTTTTCTCCCATTTTATAACTCGTGACATCTTGGATATTTTAAATTTTGCCCAAGATTTGTCAGACATAGACCTCTATGAAAAATTTTATTTTAAGTTGAAGGGATATATTTCAAAAAGACATATTGAATACCTAAAGAGGCACAGGGGGAAAAATGTCTTCAACATCTTAAAGGACTATCCAGACCTTCCTCCTTACTACAACAAAAATATCAACGGACTCCTTGTTGGTTTTAAAAAGATTGCAAGAGTAAGTGTCTATGAGGCCATAGATTATATTGACAAGGAAATGGGTTACGGTGACTACCTAAGGGAAAATGCCAAGAGGTTTATGGAGACAGAATCCACCTTAAATGAATACCTCTATTATTTAAAGATGATTGCCAAGTCAACTAAGTCCTTAGACTTATTTGTTGGAAGACTAAAGGAGTTGGAATACGACCTCTTAAAGGCTAGGGATACTGATGCAAGGCTTACCTTCTCCACAATCCACTCAGCCAAGGGGCTTGAATTCTCCAAAGTCTTTGTTGTAGACTTATATGAGGGAACCCTGCCCTCCACTTCAAGCATTGAGGACTTAAGAGAAGATCCAGACCTCTATGAAGAAGAGAGACGCCTATTTTATGTGGCCATGACCAGGGCAAAGAGGGAGCTCTTCCTCATGTATTCCCACTACACTAATGGAAAGAAAAATGAAATTTCTTCCTTTGTGACAGATTTAGAAACTTTAGCAGGAGGAAAAAGTGAACATAATAGATGAAATAAAAAATATAATTTTAGAAAGAGATGAGATAAAAGCAAATGAGCTCTTTGATGAATATCATCCAGTTGATATATCTCTAGAGCTAGAAGAATATGAAGACGATGAACTTGAAGTTTTTGTAAAATTACTAAACAAGGAAAATCTTGGACTCTTGTTAGAGTCATCTGAAGAAGATTTGGCAGTAGATATAATGAAGTTTTTCACCAATGAAGAACTTATTGAGGCCTTCGCCTTTATAGAAAACTCTATAGTGGCAGACCTTCTTGGATTTCTTTCAACAGTTAGGAGAAAGGAAATCTTGTCTAAGTTAAAAAGTGATAAACAAAATGTCCTAAAGATGATTCTCTCCTTTGATGAGGAATCTGCAGGTTCAATTATGGCTACAAATTTTATAGCCCTTAAGGAATATTTAACTGCTGACCAGGCTGTTAAGAAATTAATTGCAATTTCCCCAAAGACAGAAATTATAGACAAAATTTTTGTAACAGATGACAAGCACAGACTCAAGGGTATTGTAACAATGAGGGACCTCTTGGTTTGCCATGCAGATGATCTTTTAAAAGATCTTATGGAAGACTGCGATTTCTATGTCTATGGGACAGATGATCAAGAAGTTGCAGCCAATCTCTTCTCCAAGTACGAGTTAGATATACTTCCAGTTGTAAATAATAACATGGCAATCCTTGGTGTAATCACATCAGACGATATCATCGCCGTTATTGATCAAGAGCACAATGAAGATATGTTGCAGATGCACGGGGTTAACGCCGATGAAGAATACGACTCAAGCATCTTTGAATCCTTTAAGTCTAGAATCCCTTGGCTAATTGTAAACCTTGTGACAGCCTTTTTGGCTTCATCAGTTGTAAAGGGATTTGAGTCAACAATTTCCCAAGTGGTTGTCCTATCAGCTGCCATGCCTATTGTAACGGGAATGGGGGGCAACGCAGGATCACAAACTCTTTCAATTATTATAACGTCTCTTGCAAGGGGAGAGTTGTCCCTAAAGAAGGACTTTAAGCTTATTTTTAAGGAAATTTTCTTGGGACTTACTGAAGGGGCAATAATTGGTCTCTTGGCGGCAGGAGTTTTTGTCTTCTGGCATCACAATCTTTACCTTGGCCTAATACTATTTTTGGCGATGATTTTAAATATGATAATTGCCTGCTCCATGGGCTTTTTAATTCCACTAATCTTAGACAAGCTCAAGGTGGACCCGGCAATTGCATCATCAATATTTTTGACAACTTTTACAGATGTATTTGGATTTTTTATCTTCCTAGGTCTGGCAACAGTTTTTTTACCAAAATTAATATAAAAATAAAACCACAGTCTTTTAAGTATTAAACTTTTAGACTGTGGTTCTTTTTATATTCTTTCCTTGTAAGATGCTATTTCTCTTTGATTAGAAACAATAACTTTTCCCTCGCCATCAAGAAGGGGAGTGATTCCCATGCCGTAACCGGCGCTTATATAGAGATAATTAACGCCAGTCTCTGTATCCAAAAGAATTTTCATGGACTCAGTAAGAGATCCTTCTTTAAAAATCTCAATAAATCTTTTGTCATCCTTATTTTTAAACATTTTTAACCTCACAATACTTTTTCAAAGGCAAGTCTTTCATTCTTGCCAGAGAGATAAACTAGTCCAACATATTTATAATTTAGGGACTTTAAAAGTCCTTGCATTGTTTTATTTCCCCTGTGGGTGTCAATCCTCACAGACTTAAAACTATTTTCTCTTGCATAGGCTTCGGCCATCTCAATGATTTTTCTTCCGTAACCTTTCTTTCTTTCCCTTTCAAGGGTCCCAATCCTGTGAAGAGCCACATAGGGCCTTGGACTTTGCCAGGTCCCATCTAAGTTATTTTCATAATCGATGTCGAAGTCATAAATAATTACAGTGGATACAACTTTACCCTGGTCTTCTAAGACAAAAATATTTTTATTTTCTATAAGTTCCTTAAAATTATCAAGTTTTGGTTTGTCTTGACCCTGCCATTGGTCAAGTCCCAAGGACTTTAATTTCTTCGATCCATCATCATAAATCTTTAAAATTATTTCTCTATCATCTTCACTTGCTAGTCTTAATTCCATTTTTCCTCCAAAATAACAGGGACTTCCTTATTAAGTTCTATTGAATTTCTTGTGACTATTGAATCATAGGCAAGAACGCCCACTCCATTTTCACTTGCTTCACTAAGTCCTTTAGAAAAATCTGGATCAGTTAAATAGTTTGGCGTAAAGAACTCAACATCTTCCATTTGGATTACAAAGAGGACAAAGGTCTTGAAGTCCTTGTGGGATTTATCTAGTCCCTTGACGTGCTTAAGTCCTCTCTTAGTTGGAGCATCAGGGAAGGCAACAATACCGTCTTTTTCAAGGGTAACTCCCTTGACTTCCATGAGAGCTTTTTTGCCCTGGCCCTCAAGATAAAAGTCGAAGCGTGAGTCCCCATGAGTGTATTCTCTTTTTATAGTTTCATATTTAAAACCCAAGTCAATTTTATTTTTAATTAAAGCTTCTTCCACAACTTGATTGGGAGCTTGTGAGTCAATATTTATAAGCCTATTGCCCTTCATAACTCCAATAAGTGTATAAGAAGTCTTCCTATTAGGATTGTCGTTGTAGGTTAAAAAGACTGTCACTCCTTCAATAAGGAGCTCCTTGCAGCGGCCTGTGTTTGGTACATAGACCTCAAGGGTTTTGAAACCCTTCTTGCAATAGGATATAAATCTATTCTTTCTATATAAAAATTCTGCTTTAATTACGCTAGTGTATTTCATAAGTCACCCCAAAATATTATACAAGTAACTTTAATTTATGTAAAATTTGGAGTAAGATAGGGAAAAGGAGGGAGATAATGGACGTTTTAGTTGTTATTGATATGCAAAATGACTTTGTAACAGGATCTCTAAAGGCAAAGGACGGAGAAAATCTTTTAAAGAGAGTTGTAGAAAAAGTGGAAGGCTTTGATGGGGAAGTGGTCTACACCCTTGACACCCACTATGATGATTATCTTTCAACAAATGAAGGAAAGAACCTTCCAATTGAACACTGTATTAAGGGGACTTGGGGCCACGATATTTCAAAAGAATTAAAGCTGACTAAGTCCTTTGAAGGAGCAAAGAAGTTCGAGAAAAATACCTTTGCTTCAGTTGAACTTGGAGAATATCTAAGAAAATTAGACGAGGAAAAGGGAATAGGGGACATTTATTTTCTTGGTCTTGTTGCAGACATCTGTGTGGTTTCAAATATTTTATTAGTAAAGGGCTTTTTGCCAGAGAAAAATATTTATCTTTACAAGGATTTGACAGAAGGCTTAACAGATGAAAAGAAGAGATCAGCCTTAGATGTTTTAGATTCTTGTCAGGTAAAAATAATTTAAGAATTTTAAATTTATAAATTTATAATTATAGAGAAAACACCAGAAAATTTTTGGGGATTTGATGAGGTCTTTCATTGAAGATTTGTAGACGAGAAAAAATATTATTTCTGACTTGTACATGAAAGCCAAAATAAAATTTTATAGAAAAAATAAACTTGATCCAGAAAGACTAAGTGAAGATGAATTAGAAAATTTAAAATTTAGGAATAGAAAAAGCACACGAGCTATAATGCGAAACTTGCATAAAGCAGTGTGCTTTTTTATGTAAGAAATTCTTGTGGCAAAGAGTCGACAAGTAAAAATATTTTACAGGAGCCAACAAGTAGTCAACTTTTACAATAAAAAACCCTTGAAACCAAATGATTTCAAGGGTTATAAAAAATGGTGCCCAGAGCCGGAATCGAACCAGCGACACGAGGATTTTCAGTCCTCTGCTCTACCGACTGAGCTATCTGGGCAAGTAAATGGTGGGCCTTCAGGGACTTGAACCCGGGACCTACCGGTTATGAGCCGGGCGCTCTAACCAACTGAGCTAAAGGCCCTCACCATTGGCGGAGAAAGAGGGATTTGAACCCTCGCGACCCTAATCGGGACCTACTCCCTTAGCAGGGGAGCCTCTTCAGCCACTTGAGTATTTCTCCAAATTGAAGGTCACTCTTTAGCAACTTACTCTACCTATTCTAAAGTAATAAGTTTGTTTTGTCAACTGTTTTTTAAAAGTTTTTAAAATTTAGTTAAAATTTATGTAAAATCTTCAAAAAACAATATCAAGGCTTCTCTTGCTTAAGTATTATCTCATAGATAATAAAAAAAATAAAGTCTTAATTGAAATCTATTGACAAAAAATCAGGATGACATATAATGAATATATGAACAAGTATCGAAGTATAAAAATGTAAAATAAAAAAGGAGGAATTTATGGATAAATATATTTTCCATTTAAGAGGTCTTACCTGTGCCAATTGTGCAGGCAAGATAGAGGAAGAACTTAAGTCAAAAGATGAACTCAAAAACTTGCATTACGACTTTCTAAATGACGAACTTGTATTTGAATCAGAAGAAGATTCAATAGAACTAAAGAGAAAAATTCAGGATATTGTGGATTCCATTGAAGATGGAGTTATTGTAACAGAAGATATAGGTGAGGAGATTGAAGAGGAAGAAGAGGAAGAAAACTTTTCAATCCACAAGGCTATACTTGTCTTTATAGGTCTTGTAGCCTTACATTTTGTAAATTTAAATGAGAAATTTACATTAATTGCTTATTTAATTCTTTATATTATAATTGGCTACGATGTTATCAAGGCCTCTATTTCAAAAATATCTTCAGGAAATTTTATGGATGAAAAATTCCTGATGACAGTGGCTTCTCTTGCTGCAATTATTTCTGGTGAGTATGCTGAAGCCGTGGCAGTAATGCTCTTTTATAGTGTGGGAGAAATTATTCAAGACAGGGCAGTGGACTCTTCAAAGAAATCTATAAGGGAAGCCCTAAAGTTAAAACCGGACTTTGCCAACCTAAGACTCAATGGAGAGATTGTAAAAGTTGATCCAAGTGAAGTTTCTATTGGTCAAGTTATTTTAATCAGGCCAGGAGAAAAAGTTCCCCTAGATGGAAAAATTATAAAGGGAGCTTCCAACCTTGATACATCAAATATTTCTGGGGAGTTTGCTCCAGTATCTCTCGAAGCAGGAGATGAAATTATATCGGGTTTCGTTAACTTAGATTCTTCCCTTGAAGTTGAAGTAACAAAGACTTATAAAGAAGGAACTATTGCAAAAATTATTGATATGGTAAAAAATGCCAGCGTCAATAAGGCTAAAGTGGAGAAATTTATCACTAGATTTGCAAAAATTTATACTCCAATAGTTATTGGCCTTGCAGTAATTTTATTCTTATTCTTAAATTTTGCAACAGACCATACTGCTAAGGAAGCACTTTACAGAGCGGCCATATTTTTGGTTATTTCCTGTCCATGTGCTCTTGCAATTTCTGTTCCACTTACAATATTTGCAGGAATTGGATCTCTTTCAAGAAGGTCAATCTTCGTGAAGGGTGGTAACTCTATTGAAGCTCTAACAGATATTGATGGGATTGCCTTTGATAAAACTGGGACAGTCACTAAGGGAGAATTTACTATTGCAGAAGTGGAGGAAATCTCTGGATCAAGAGAGGAAATTTTAGAAATTGCCTCTGTTGGAGAAGCTTATTCAACTCACCCTATAGCAAAGGCTATTGTAAAAGCTTTTGAAACCAATAAGACACCTGACCACTTAAATAACCTTGGCGGCAAGGGTATAGAATTTGATCTTGAAGGAAAATCTTATCTTGTTGGTAACAAAAAACTAATGGAAGATTTCAATATAAAACTTGATGACGATAAAGAGTCAAATTATGTTGATGTCTTTGTGGCAGACAAGGAAAAAGTCCTTGGTATTATAAAATTAAAAGACCAAATAAAGGATGGAGTTAAGGAAAGTGTAGATGAGCTTCACAAAAGAGGCGTTAAGACCTACATGTTTTCTGGCGACAAAGACAGGGTAGTAGAAGAAATCGCAAAAGAAGTTGGAATTGACTACTATAAGGGTTCTCTTTTACCAGAGGACAAGGTAAGTGAAATTAAAAAAATTGAAAAAGACAAAAGAATTGCCTTTGTTGGTGACGGAACTAACGATGCACCTTCACTTGCATCAGCATATTTAGGTATAAGTATGGGTTCTGGATCAGATATTGCCATAGAAACTTCTGACATTGTTCTTTTAAAAAATGATATTTCTTCTATTGTAAGAGGAATTGATATAGCCAAGAGGGTAAAGAAAATTGCCTACCAAAATATTTTTATTGCCTTGTTCTTAAAAGTTGTAGTATTAGGACTTGGAGCAGTGGGATATGTTTCTATGCCTCTAGCAGTTTTTGCTGATGTAGGTGTTGCCCTACTTTGCATTGTCAATTCACTTAGGGTTTTTAAAGAATAATAAATCATAGTAAAATGCTATGATTTATTAGCTTTAATGAATACAATACTCATTTAAAAAAGATTTTTCAAAAAATAAAAAAATATAAATTAGTCTGAAAAGCTTGAAAATACTAAAGCTCATTAAAAAACCATAAAATTAGAAAAAATTTATCATAAAAAAACAATAATAATGATTGAAATATTAAAAAGCTTATGTTAATATAATGACAGAAGATTATGAATATAAAAATTCATAAATTTTGGTATAATTTTTATGGAGGTAATGAAAAATGGCATATGTAATTAACGATTCTTGCATCGCTTGTGGTGCATGTCAACCAGAATGTCCAGTTGGATGTATTAGCGAAGGAGACATCTATACAATTGACGAATCTCAATGTATCGATTGCGGTAGCTGTGCAGCAGTTTGCCCAGTTGGAGCTCCAAATCCAGAAGACTAATTTACTTAAAAAGAAGATAGGTTTCGGCCTATCTTTTTTTATTTTATTATTAAGTTAAAGACTGTCCTTAGGTGGGCAGTCTTTTTATTTTTGCCAAAAATCCCTTTTACTGTTATAAAAATCACTAAAGTAGTTTATAATAGAAGGAGCAATTACTAAGAAATGTCAAATATTTAAATAATAAACATCAAATTTTGGATATTTTTTTCTTGTAATTGCAAGAAGAAAGTGCAATAATTATTTATCTCAAAATGTTTCTTAGATATCAAACATTTTAAACATTTTTTAGATATTAAATTAAAATTACTTATTCATAGAGTTTAGTGACTTTTATTTTGAAAGGAGAAAGTGACTATGCTAATTCATATGGGATTAGACGTTGGTTCAACTACTGTAAAACTAGTAATACTAGATGAAAAATTAAATATTTTATATAAAACTTATAGAAGACATTTTTCTGATGTAAGGAAAACTGTCAAAGATGTAATAAATGAAGTTTATCCACAATTTAAATACGACACAGTAACTGTAAATGTAACTGGATCAGGAGGACTTTCTGTTCATGAATTCTTGGGTATTGATTTTGTTCAAGAAGTTGTTGCGGGCAGGGAAGCTATCTCTTGTTTTATTCCAAAGACTGATGTTGCTATTGAACTTGGTGGAGAAGATTCAAAAATTACTTATTTAAGAGGATCTGTAGAACAAAGAATGAATTCCATTTGTGCTGGAGGTACAGGTGCCTTTATTGACCAAATGGCATCCCTTCTTCAAACTGATGCTTCAGGTCTAAATGAAATGGCAAAGGATTATAAAAAATTACATCCAATCGCTTCAAGATGTGGTGTCTTTGCCAAGACAGATGTCCAAGCCCTAATCAACCAAGGTGCAAGCAAGGCCGATATTGCCATTTCAGTTTTTCAATCTGTTGTAAACCAAACAATATCAAACCTAGCATGTGGTAGACCAATTAGGGGCAATGTTGCCTTCTTAGGTGGTCCCCTTCACTTCCTTCCAATGTTAAAGGAAAGATTTGTAGAAACTTTGGACCTAAGTGAAGATGAAATCATTGCACCAGAAAATTCACAAATTTTTGTTGCCCTAGGAGCAGCTCTTGCAAGTTTTGACTCTAAAGCTATGTCCTTTGTAGAACTTTATAATAAGGTAAACACAAGTGGAGATACTGTCATAAAAGAAAGTGACGTCATGCCAGCCCTCTTCACAAGTGATGAAGAAGTTAAAGAATTTAGGGAAAGACATAAGACAAAATCACTTAAGAAGATTGACCTAAAATCCTATGAAGGACCAATCTATCTTGGAATAGATTCTGGTTCTACAACATCAAAAGTGGTGGCAATTTCTGATAAAAATGAAATTTTATATTCTTTTTATGGATCCAACAAGGGAAACCCTCTTGACATTGCCATTGAAAACTTAAAGGAAATCTACAAGGAAAAAAATGACAAGGCCTACTTTGCTGGTTGTGGTACCACAGGTTATGGGGAAGAATTTTTAAAAGCTGCCCTAAACTTGGATTTTGGGGAAGTTGAAACTATTGCCCACTTCACTGCAGCAAAATATTTTGATCCAGATGTTGACTTTATCTTAGACATTGGCGGACAAGATATGAAGTCTATGAAGATAAGAGATGGGGTAATTGAGTCCATCTTACTAAATGAAGCTTGCTCAGCAGGATGTGGTTCTTTCTTAGAAACTTTTGCTCACTCAGTAAATATGACAGCAGAAGAATTTGCCAATGAAGCGACAAAGTCAAGAGAACCAGTAGACCTTGGATCGCGTTGCACAGTTTTCATGAACTCAAATGTTAAACAAGCACAAAAGGAAGGAGCATCTGTTCCAGATATTTCTGCAGGACTTGCTTACTCTGTAATAAGAAATGCTATCCAAAAGGTAATCAAGGTGAGAGACCCTAAGGATTTAGGCCAACACATTGTTGTTCAAGGTGGAACCTTCTTATCAGATGCAGTCTTAAGAGCCTTTGAAAACTTAACTGGAGTTGAGGTTACGAGACCAGAGATTGCCGGACTTATGGGTGCTCTTGGTATGGCTTTAATCTCAAAGGAAAAATCCACTGGCAAATCAAATATAATTTCTAAGGAAGCCTTAGAAACTTTTGAATATAAATCTATCTCAACAAATTGTAGACAGTGTACTAACCAATGTGCCCTTTCTGTAAATGTATTTCCTAATGGAAAGAGATACATCACTGGAAATAGGTGTGAAAAAGGAGCAGGACACGTTAGGAACAAGGAAGATCAACTTCCAAATATGTATGCCTATAAGTATGAGAGAGTCTTTGACTACAAGGCTCTTCCAGAGAAAGAAGCATCAAGGGGCATTGTTGGTATCCCAAGAGTTTTAAATATTTATGAAAACTATCCTTTCTGGCACAGCTTCTTTACAGAGTTAGGCTATTCAGTTGTCTTATCATCAAAGTCATCAAGGGAAATTTATGAAAAGGGAATCGAAACTATAACAAGTGAGACTGCTTGTTATCCTGCAAAAATTTCTCACGGTCACATTGAAGACTTAATCGAAAAGGGCATAGATTTTATTTTCTATCCAGCAGTATTCTATGAAGAAAAACAATTTGAAAATGCTGACAACACATTAAACTGTCCTGTAGTAGCAGGTTATTCTGAAGTTATAAAAAATAATGTGGATGACATAATTGATGGAAAAGTTAAATTTATGAATCCTTTTATTTCCTTTGACAACAGGAAGAAACTAGAAAAGAGATTGGCTGAAGTCTTTGATTTTATTCCAAAAAATGAAGTTAAAAAAGCAGTTCGTGCAGGCTACGAAGAACAAGATAGGTATAGGCTTGATGTCTTAAATGAAGGAAACAGGATTCTCGAAGAAGTTAATAAGAAAAATCAAAGGGCCATTGTCCTATCAGGCAGGCCTTATCACATTGACCCAGAAATAAATCACGGTATACCTGAACTTATAACAAGCCTTGGTCTTGCAGTTATCTCTGAAGATGGAATTGCTAATAATGTAGAAATTAATTCAAGACTTAGGGTACTTGACCAATGGAACTACCACTCAAGACTATATAGGGCAGCTAAATTTGTTGGAGAGCATGAGAACTTAGAACTAGTTCAACTTAACTCCTTTGGATGTGGGATTGATGCAGTGACAACTGACCAAGTCCAACATATCTTGGAGTCCTACAATAAAATTTATACGGCCCTAAAGATTGATGAAGTTTCTAATCTTGGTGCAGTAAAAATTAGGATTAGGTCTCTAATAGAAGCAGCTGAGAAGAGAGAGTTCGAAAAAATCGATGCAGAGCTTGAAGGTCTAATTGACGATGATCCAGTAATCTTTACAAAAGAAATGAAAAAGGATTATACAATCTTGATGCCACAAATGGCGCCCCTTCACTTTAGCATCTTTGAACCAATCCTAAGACAAGAGGGAATTAACATTGAAGTCCTTCACGATACAGGACACAAGGTTGTCAATGAAGGTTTAAAATATGTAAACAATGACGCTTGTTATCCATCAATCTTTGTCGTAGGACAATTTATTGACGCTGTTAAATCTGGCGACTACGACACAGACAAGTTGGCCCTTTTAATGAGTCAAACTGGTGGAGCTTGTAGGGCATCAAATTACGTTGGATTTATTAGAAAGGCCTTAAAGGATGCTGGCTATGGTCACGTTCCAGTTATTGGACTTTCCTTCCAAGGAATAGAAGAACACCCAGGTTTTGAGTTTGACAAGAGACAAATGGTGAGAATTGGAAGAAAGTTAATCCAAGGCATGCTTTACGCTGACTTAATAATGAGGCTTACTCAAGCAACAAGACCTTATGAAGTAATAGAAGGCTCAACAAATATCCTTCGCGACAGATGGATAGATATTACTACGTCAGAAAACTTGGTTTACAACAAGAGAAACTTTATGAAAAATGTAAATCAAATGGTAAGTGAATTTGATAGACTTGAAATCACAAAGGAAAAGAAGCCAAAGGTTGGAATTGTTGGAGAAATTTTAGTTAAATATCATCCAGCTGCCAATAATCACCTTGCAGAATTACTTGAAAGGGAAGGGGCAGAAGTTGTAATCCCAGACCTAACTGACTTCATGATGTATTCCTTCAAGAATGCGAGGGCTAAGGCAGATAAACTTTCTAAATCACAAGTAAGTGCCTTTGTCTGTGAAATGGGAATTTCTTACATTGAATCTTATAGGAAATTTGTTAGAGAAGCCCTAGCAGGTACTAGATTTATTGTTCCAGAAAAAATTGAAGAGATTATAAAGTACGCAGAAAAATACGTTGACCTTGGAAACCAATATGGAGAAGGTTGGCTCTTAACTGGCGAGATGGTTGAGTTAATTGAATCAGGTGTTGAAAATATTATTTGTGTTCAACCTTTCGGTTGCCTTCCAAACCACATCACAGGTAAGGGAGTAATAAAGGCCATTAGGTCTTCTTATGAAAAAGCAAATATAATTCCAATTGACTACGACGCATCAGCTTCTGAAGTAAATCAATTTAACAGGATCAAGCTTATGCTTTCACAAGCAAAGAAAAATATGGAACAAGGCGAAGACAAATACAACAGAGGCTACCTAAAGAAAAAGGCAAGTATTAAAAATTAAATAATTTTGGATACAAAGAAACCCCTCAAATTAATGAGGGGTTTTTTGATGGGTAAATTTAATTCTAAATCAAAAAATAAAATTTAAACAAAAGAAATTAAAGTTTATTAAAAATATTTTTTAAAGTTTTGTCTTGTAACAAATTATCTGTTGAATCTTGTTTTTCCTTTTGGTCCTTGTAAACTTCAATGTCCTTTTGAGCCTTGTAGTCCTCTCCCTTAAGAGCTGCCTTAAAAGAATCTGTAGCTTCTTGCATCTTAACTTGGAAGTCAGTTAATTCTCTTATAAAAGATTTTGCAGCTTCTTCATCCTTAGCCATAATAGAATTCTTTAGGCCTGGAAGAATTTCTAGGGCCTTCTCACTTGCTTCTAAAGTGTAAGTGTGAGATGACTTAAATTTTTCTGGAACATCAAGGGCTTTTATCTTATCAACAGTAGATCTGATTTCTCCATCTGCTTTTTCATAGGCATTAGCAAGTTCAGCGTCACTTAGCTTAGCAGCATTGTCAAAGAAAGATAATTTTAAATCTTTAATAGACTTATTCAAATCACCTTGTAAAGATGTTATTTCTTTTACATACTTATCTTCATCTGATGACAAATCGATAATTGAAGATCCTTGTCCTTTATTGTCATTAATAATAACCTTGAAGTTCTTGTTGTCCCACTTAACTTCTGCCTTTAGATTTTCAGCAACAAATCTTAGGGGAACAAAAGTACGTTCCTTTTTAATTGAAGCAGGAGCGTCAAGCTTTAATTCTTTTCCATTAACTTTTGCCTTTGTTGAATCAATTTTAAGGGAAATGTTTGTGTCTTTGCCACTAATTCCAACTTCTCTCTTGTCATTATCCCAAGTAACCTTGTAGCCAAGAGTTTCTGAAATAAATCTTATGGGAACCATAGTCCTTTCATTTTGAATGTAGGGATTAACGTCTGACTTTATAATTTTTCCATTGTACTCAATAAGAGGACTTCTGCCTGCAAAAACATTTGAAGTCACAAAAATCATAAGTACAAGAGAAAATAGAATAGATCTAAATTTTTTCATTCTCATCTTCCTCCTTATTTGCTCTTTAATGATGAAGTGTAAGAGTTTGGATCAAATTGTTTTTCAATATAAATTAAGTTTGAGTCCTTGTCTCCTTGTAGCTCAATAAAAGCTCCGTCTCTTGTAGTAGGAGAAACTTCTCCCTTTTCATCGTCCCTATAGAAAATTAAATATTCCTTGTTAGGGCTTAGATTCTTTGGAACATCTACTTTAATTTGAGATAGGTCTCCCTTATAATCCTTTAAGAAGGAAACAGACATACCTTCAGCAGTAGATGTTGAAATTCTAATTCTTGAAATATAATCAGAGTTTTTGATTAGTTCGTTAACAGCTTCCTTATCAAAGTTTGAAGTAGTAACTTGCTCTTCATCAGTCTCTTTATCAGTGACTTCTGATGTAACTTTTGCTTCATTAGCTTCAGCAGGAGCTTGGTCTTTTTTGCCACAAGCAGAAAGACTTAGGCTAAGAAGCAATGACATTGAAATAATAAAAATCTTTTTCATGTTATACCTCCAATTTTAGTTCATTATATCACAAGAGAAGGGCTTAATTATATAATTTTAAATTAAGAACAAGAATGTTATAATGAAAAGGGTGATAGAATGCCAAAGGATGTCCTATTTATATTAAATAAACTAAGAAAAAGTGGCTTTGAAGCTTATATAGTTGGTGGGTCTGTGAGAGACAAACTAATGGGCATAGAGCCACACGACTACGATATAACAACTTCTGCAAGACCAGAAGAAATTAAAAGAGTCTTTAAAGACTGTAAGACTGTCTTAGTTGGTGAAGACTTTGGAACAGTTGGCATTTTACTAGACAAGACCCTCTACGAAGTTACAACTTTTAGGATTGACGGCGACTATGTAAATAACAGGAAGCCAGAAAAAGTTATTTTTTCGGATAATTTAACAGAAGACTTAAAAAGACGTGACTTTACTATTAATGCCATGGCTATGGATGGGGATGGAAGACTTTATGATCCCTTTGATGGCCAAGCTGATATAGAGAATAAAATAATTAGGGCAGTTGGTAATCCTAATGAAAGGATAAGAGAAGATGCCCTTAGGATGATGAGGGCAATAAGATTTGCTGGAAGGTTTGGATTTTTTATCGAAGAAGAACTTTTTGATGCCCTATCATTGAATGCAGGACTCTTAAAAAACATTGCTCCAGAGAGAATTTTTGATGAGTTTTCAAAGATGATTACAGGAGAAAATCCATCAAACTACTTGCTCTTAATGGAAGAGACGGGAATTCTCGATGTGATTTTTCCAGACCTAAAGAGAACAGTTGGCTTTGTTCAATTTTCTCCCTACCACGACAAGACTCTCTTTGATCACTTGCTTTGCGTAATGGATAATGTGAAACCAGACTTGAGTCTTAGACTTGCGGCACTTTTCCATGACATATCAAAGGTGGACACCTTGACAATAGGAGAGGATGGAAGAGGACACTTTTACGGCCACGAAGTCCTTGGTGGAGATAAGGTAGAAGAAATTTTAAAAAGATACAGACTTCCCAATAAAACTATAGAAAAAGTTAAAATCTTAATCTTAGACCACATGAAGGTCCATGCTGAGATGACAGATAAGGCCCTAAGAAGGCAGATAAAAAGAGTTGGAAGGGATAATGTTCTTGACCTCTACGACCTATTGATTGCCGATTGCATGTGCACAAGAATAGATAGAGATGCATCTTTTATTATAAATAGAAAAAATAGGGTAAAAGAACTATTAGACGAAAAAGAAATGAAAACTGAAAAGTTTTTAGAAATAAATGGAAATGACATTAAGTCCTTGGGATTCTCTCAAGGGAAAATTATTGGAAAGATTCTAAAAGACCTAGAGGAAATGGTCTTAGATGATCCAGAGAAAAATACGAGGGCTTATTTATTAGAATATATAGATAAAAATTACAGGTGATAAAATGACAAGATTGTTTGGAACAGATGGAGTTCGTGGAATTGCAAACAAAAAGCTAACTCCAAAACTTTGTTACGATATAGGAAGGGCAGCAGCTTATGTACTTGCCAAGGGCAAGAAGGGCAAGGTCCTAGTTGGAAGAGACACAAGACTTTCAGGAGACCTAGTTGAGTCTTCTCTTGTGGCAGGTTTTATGAGCATAGGGCTTGATGTAGACATAGCAGGAGTAATCCCAACTCCAGGTGTTGCCTACTTGACAAGGACTGGCGACTACCTATGTGGAGTTTCTATCTCTGCCTCTCACAACCCTTATGAACACAATGGGATAAAATTTTTCTCATCAGAAGGGCTTAAGCTTGATGATGAGGTTGAAGATGAAATAGAAGAAAAGATTCTTTCAACTACAAAGATATATAAGGATGTAACAGGCCATGAAATTGGAAGGCTAAATAGGTCTCATGAATTTACACAAAAATATGTGGACTACTTAAAGGGACTTGTTGATCTTGACTTTTCTGACTTTGAAGTTGCAGTAGATGCAGGTCATGGTGCCCAATCTTATATAGCTGAAGAAGTTTTAAAATCCTATGGTGCCAAGGTTAAAATTATTAACAATGAGCCAAATGGAAAAAATATAAACGACTCCTGTGGTTCAACAAATCCAAGTTTAATTCAAGAACTTGTAAAAAAAGAGGGAGCAGACATTGGAATGTCCTTTGATGGTGATGCCGATAGGATTATTGCCGTTGATGAAGAAGGAAACATTGTTGATGGTGACCATATCCTTGCCATAGTTGCAACTTATTTAAAGGAAGATGACAGACTCAAAAATAATGCTGCTGTTGGAACTATTATGTCAAACATGGGCCTAAAAAAATATCTTGAAAAAATCGGTGTAGATTTTGTTGAGACAAAGGTTGGGGACAGGTATATTCTTGAGAAGATGTTATCTGATGATTATATAATTGGAGCAGAACAATCTGGCCATGTAATCTTCCTTGACCACAATACAACAGGAGATGGACTTGCAACAGGCATTCACCTCTTAGAAATTATGAAAAAAACTGGCAAAAAATTATCTGAATTAAATAAATTGATGAAGGATTATCCACAAGTTTTAAAGAATGCAAAAGTTCGTGATGACTTGAAAAATAAGTACCAAGAGTTTCCAGAAATTATGGATGCAATAAAAGAAGTGGAAGAAAACTACCATGGATCTGGAAGAGTTGTAATAAGACCATCTGGTACAGAAGCTCTTGTTCGTGTAATGATTGAAGGGGAAGACCAGGATAAACTTTCAAGTGATGCTGACAAACTAGTAAAGCTTATTGAAGATAAATTGAATTAGGAGCAAGCAATGTACAAGATTATATCAGACACAAGTTGTGATTTAAGAAAAGATGAGATAAGGGACCTGGGGATTGAGTATGTCCCATTTAAAATTTCAATTGATGGAAAAGATTATACAGATGATAAAAATTTGGATATCAAAGAATTTTTAGAAGCTATGGAGAAAACAGAGCATCCTATTAATACAGCATGCCCATCTCCTTACGATTATCTTAAGATTATTGAAGAAAATAAAGACAAGGATATTTATATTTTGACAATATCATCAAAACTTTCTGGATCTTATAACTCTGCAAAGGTAGCAGAAGCTGAAGCCAGAGAAAAGTTTGAGGGGATAAATATCCACGTAATAGATTCCAAGGCCGCATCAGCAGGGACAACTAGGATTGCCTTAAAGTTACTTGACCTTGTAAAAGAAAGAAACTTTGATGAAGTTGTTGAAGAAATTGAAAAGGAAACAAATCTTGAGACTACAATGTTTGTCCTAGAATCCATGAAGAACCTAATAAAAAATGGGAGAATAAAAAAGACAGCAGGCCTTATTGCCAATGTTTTAAATATTAGGCCAATTATGATTTCCAATGACGGTGAAATAGAACTCTTTGAAGTCAATCGTGGAATGAAAAAGTCTCTTGATAAAATGGTTAAGGCAATTGAGTCCAAATGCAAGATAGAAAAGCCAGACTTAATTACAATTTCTTATGTAGCAAATAAGGAAAGGGCAGAAAAACTCAAAGAAAGAATTGAAGACCTCTATGAGGGTGCAAAAGTACACCTTAGACATACTAACGGCTTGTCTTCTGGATATGCCGACATAGGAGGAATTGTCATAGCTTTTTGAGGTGAAAGATGAGAAAAGATAAGGAAAATATTTTTCAAGAAAAGATAAACGAAGCCTTCAAAGAAGAGAATTTTAAAGAAATTGGAGAAATAATTGGTGAGGGAATTGACACAGCTATAGATGTGACAAAAAGATCTATCTCCAAGTTTGTAAATAAGAATAAGACTAAACTCCCTTACTCCATCCAAAATGATGACAGGATAATAAATCAAAATCCAAAGACTGTAAACAGGGTAAAAACATGGGGATTTGTCGCAAAAGTTTCAATTGTGGGTCATCTTTTTGCTTTGTTTGGTTTTCTCATGGATATGTTTGATACTTATGGATCAATAAGAGAAGATTTGCCAGCCTTAATTTTTTGGATAATTCCTGCCCTTGTTATTTCTTTTTATGCAAACTACAGAATAAAAAAATTAAAAGACCAAATAATTAGATTTAGAAAGTACAATCGTGAAATTGGAAACAACACTGTGATTCCAACAGGAGACCTTGCAGCCATAACTGCCAAGCCTCTTGATTTTACAATAAATGATCTTTTGAATATGATAGAAAAAGATTATTACAGACAGGCAAGGATTGTTGAAGATGGCAAATTATTTATCTTAGATTCAAAAACTTATAAATTATACAAGGAAGAAGCCCTAAGAGATCCTCATGAAAAGATGGAAGAACTTGAAAATCAAGAAAACAATGAGAGGGCAGAAGAACTACTTTTGAGAGCCAAGTCTTACGTGACAGACCTAACTAAAATCGAGAGAAAAATTTCTTCTCCAATGGATGAAAAAATTAGAGAACTCTTAAAAATAATTGGAAAGATCTTTGAACTCTTAAAGGAAAATCCAAGTACAGCGTCAGATTTAAATAAGGCAATAAATTATTATCTGCCAACTACTCTTAAGCTTTCAAATTCATATTTAGAAATGAAGGAGAAGCCAACAGAATCTGTGAGAGGGTCTCTAAGAGATATTGAAAATACCATGGACATTGTAATAGATGCTTTCATGAAGATTTTGGACAATATTTACCAGGAAAAAATAATGGACTTATCTTCAGACATGAGCGTTTTGAAGTCCATGCTAAAGCAAGAAGGACTTTTAGATAAGGACGAATTTAAAATTGGGAGGTAAAAGTGGATAGAGAAATAAAATTATCACTATCAGATGACTTTGATGAAATTCAAGATGATGAAAAAATTATCTTGAAGGAAGTTGAAGAAGGCAAGGAGCTTAAGCTAAGCCCAGAGGAAGAAAAACAAGTTAATGATTTTGCAAAACAAATTGATATAACAAATTCAAATATAGTCCTTCAATATGGGGTTGGTGCCCAAAGGAAGATTTCAAACTTTTCTGAGAAGACCCTAGAGTCTGTTAAGACAAAGGATCTTGGTGAAGTTGGAGACTTATTATCTGGAGTAGTAAATGAACTAAAGACCTTTGACCTTGATGAGGAAGACAACAAGTTCCTTGGATTTTTCAAAAAACAAGCCAATAAGATGACTTCAATAAAAACTAAGTACGACTCTGCAGAAAAAAATGTCAATAACATTATAAAGACTCTTGAAGACCACCAAGTTACACTTATGAAAGACATTGCCATGCTGGACCAAATGTATGACTTAAACGAGTCTTATTATAAGGAACTTAGTATGTATATATTAGCCGGCAAGAAAAAACTTGAAGAAGCAAGAAATGTAGAACTACCAAGACTTAAAGAGAAGGCTCAAGAGACCAACCTTCCAGTAGATGCACAGCGTGCCAACGATTATGTGAATATGATTTCTAGGTTTGAGAAGAAGCTTCACGACCTAGACCTAACTAGAATGGTTTCAATCCAAATGGCACCGCAAATTAGGATGGTTCAATCTTCTAACACAGTTATGGTTGAAAAGATTCAGTCAACTATTGTGAATACTATTCCACTTTGGAAGTCTCAAATGGTTATAGCTCTTGGAGCAAATCATTCAAAGGAAGCTGCCAAGGCAACAAAAGAAGTGACTGACTTAACTAATGAACTCTTGAAAAAGAATGCAGAAACTTTAAAACAAACTACTGTTGAAACTGCAAAATTATCTGAGAGGGGAATAGTTGATATGGAAACAATAAGACACACTAATGATCAACTTATTTCTGCCTTAAATGAAGTTCGTGAAATCCAAATTGAAGGTCACAAGAGACGTGAAGAAGCTTCACAAGAACTTAGGAGGATAGAAGAAAATTTAAAGTCTTCTCTAGTTGAAATTGCGAATAAATAAGAATTTAAAAATTAATAAGATAATAAGAGCCGAGAGAAATCTCGGTTTTTTTATTGGAAAATTTTTAAGAAGAAGAAATGGTTTATGAAATTGAATTAGATTTCATAAATCTAAAGAAATTTGGTGAATTATTTTCTTAAAATCTTTTAAGAGTGAACAAATAAAAAAGCTCCAGCCAATGTCGAAAAGACAAAAGCAGGAGCTTTAAATTTTATAAATTGTTTTATAATTTTATCTATAGATTTATCTAAAAGAAATTTTTCCATCTTCAATGGAATCAATAATTGCAAGAGAGAGAAGGTCGTAGCCCATGTCTCTAATTATCTTGCCCCCATCTTGGAAGCCCTTTTCAATGGCAACAGAAACTCCAGACACATTTGCACCAGCTTGCTTAGAAACGTCAATCAAACCCTTAAGGGCATTACCTTCAGCAAGGAAGTCATCAATAATAAGTAAGTTGTCATCGGGAGATAAAAATCTCTTGGAAACAGTTATAGTGTAATTTTTCTTTGTAGTGTAGGACTCAACCTTTGACTGGTAAACATCGTCGCCAATATTTAGAGTTTTTTGTTTTTTGCAAAAGACCACCATGGCATCGTCAAAGTGTTTTGAAGCAACAGTTGCAAGGGCAATACCACTTGCTTCAATAGTAAGTATCTTGTTAATTTTTTTATCTTTAAAATAAAGAGCCATCTCTTCAGCAAGCTTATCCAAAAATTTTATGTCAAGTTGGTGATTTAAAAATGAATCTACCTTAACAATATTTCCATCTAAAATTCTTCCATCATTTATAATTCTATCTTCTAATAATTTCATTTTACACCTCTAGATTATTTTAAGTCAAAAGGATTAAGTTATCAAGTTGAGGACTGGGATTTATAAAAAATATTGTGGTCATCTTTTATAAAGTAAAAGTAGCTAAGGCAAGCTTTATTTGATAAAATTAATTTATCAAGGTAAATAGAGAAAGGAGAAAATTATGAAGAAAACTTTAATTTTACTTGGCTTGCTTCTTAGCTTAATAATTCCAACAAATATTTTTGCTGAAAAAGCTATGCCAAACAATTCATCAAAGATAGATATTATTGCAGAGAATGGAGACGTATCCAACTATACCTTTTCAACCTACATAATAAAGGATTACAACTATTTTAAGCTTCGTGACTTTGCATCCTATATGAATGGAACTATTAAAAACTTTGATGTCGATTACAATAGGGACAAGGATGCCATTGAAATTACGACAAAAACTTCCTATAATGACTTTACTGGACTTCCAAGTGATAATGTAGTTGGAGCGAAGGAAGCTGTAACAACAAAACAGAAGATTTTTATTGATGGTAAAGAAGTTCAAATTTCTGGCTATAATATTGATGGAAATAATTATTTTAAACTGAGAGACTTGACGGCTGCCTTAGACATAAAGATTTACTACGATTCTTTGAGAAAATCTGTAATCCTCAATCCAAACCTTCCAAGTGATGAAAAACTTATGGATGATTTAAACAAGGAAATAAAAGAGGTAATTGACTTAGAAGAAGGAACGGCAAAAGTAAATGCAAGCACAGGGACTTCAGATTTTATTGGAGCAGAAGAAAATCTTATCTATCTTCCTCCAAAAAATATTGATAGAAAGATGAATTTAAAGCCTGGTTATGTCGCAGAGATTAGAAATTCTAAAATTCAAAACTTTAAAAAGATTTCCTCCCAAGTAAATATTTCAAAGGGAACAGGACTTTTATATTTTGATCTTGAAAGCTTAAAGTCAAAGACAATTTATATTGACGGCAATGACACGAGTCTAACTCAAGCTTACTTAAACAAGTGGGTGAAGAGAAATATCCTAGTTCCCCTTATTCGTGGAGAAAAAATTTCAGGCCAAGAAGATGCCTATAAGGTCGCTTATGTAACTTTTGTTGATACAGCACCAAAGCAAAATGGAGTTAGTGAGCTTGTTAGTGTAAAGACTAATGAAGTTAGAGACTACCTCTATGGACCTCAAACAAATCTCAAAGATTTTACAGCCGATAGGGGACAAATTTATTCTCTTGCAAAGAAGGGAGAAAATATTGGTTGGTCCTGGTGGTATTTCACTAGTCCAAATTCTTATAATGAAAAAATTGACCATATGATTAACTATGCCCTAAGTGTGCAAGGTTTTTCTTATGACCAATTTGACTGCTCAGGACTTGTTGGGACTGCAGCAGAATTTGCAGGTTTTCCTCTTGCACCAGCCTACTCATGGCTCATTGAAGGATCACCTATGGTTGAGGAAATTCCAATGAATCAGCTTAGAAGGGGAGACCTCCTCAATAAGGCAGGAGACCACATTATGATTTATATTGGAGATGGAAAGGTTGTTGAGTCTGTTCCAAGGACTGGAGTAAGGGTAGCTCCAGTGAGAAAGGCAGGCTACAAGGCCCTAAGAATTAAAAATGTGTAAAAAATTAAGGAGCTTCGGCTCCTTTTTTGATGGAAATTTTTAAATTTTGAATAAGCAATTCTTATATATTTTTGGAATAAAATTTGGAAAACAATTGAGATAGAAAAAAATAATAGAACTTGTAATAGTTTATAAACTGAAAAAATTTATAAATAATTAAATATGTAAAGCTAAGTTTTATCAAATGAATTATTTTAGGATTAAAAGTGACAACTTATAGTCGTATTTTGAAAATAAATAGAAAGTTAAAAAAATAAAAAAAGTGCCAAGACTTGGCACAAAAATTAAGCTTTTTTAACAACAGAAGACTTAAGATAAATTCCACCGAACTCTTTCGTCTTAGCGTCAATGTCATGACCGTTAACTTCTTCATCGAGGATCCTAATATTAGTAATCTTAGTTCCCCTCTTCATGGTGTCCTTGCCAAACTTTAAGTCCTTAATAGTTACAACACTATCTCCAGGCTTAAGTTCGTTGCCATTGGCATCAAGAACCTTGTCCTCTTCAAGAGAAAGATCAGTCCACATATGTCCACATTCAGGACAGTTATAAGCAACATTATCAAAATAGCCATATTCTGACCCACAATTTGGGCATTTATACATTTACCTCATCCTTTCAAATATCTTATCCTAAGTATAATTGAAAATAATTTATAATACAAATCAAATAAAGTATTTGTGATATAATAATTTATTAGTAAAGAAGAAATATACAATTTTCTAATGTTATTCTTGTTTTGTGGTGATAAAATGATTTTAGAAGCCTTAATACTTGCACTTATAAGTATGGTTTTTATTAGGGAAAAGGACCTAAATAATTTAATAAATTTTAAATTTAAAAGATTTTATCTGGCTTTTATTGGAATTTTTATAATGTTTTTTATAAATTTTCTTACGGGAAGAGACTTTGGAAGTCTTACTGAATTTTTTGTAAGAAACTTCACTTTGTTTCATATCGCATCTCTTCTTCTCATTAGTATTTCCTTTTTTTCAAATTATGGGAACAAGGGCCTTTTAATTTGTGGACTTGGTACTTTTTTAAATGCCCTTCCAGTAATGGCCAATGGAAAGATGCCAGTCTCGCCATCTGCCCTTATGAAAATAGAAAATGAGAGAATTATAAAAATTATTTACATGGGAGCAAGCCTAAGTCATGGTGTATTTGACAAGGCAAAATTATATTTCTTGTCAGACTTTATATACTTGAAGAGGTTTATTGGACCTTCTAAGGTCATTAGCCTTGGAGATATTTTAATTGCCCTTGGCTTATATATTGCACTTATTATTATTGTTAGAAAGAGAGGTGCTTAGGATGGATAAGTTTAGCAACCTATTAAATATTATTAACTTGAGAGATGTTGTTGACATATTAATTGTCACTATCTTAATTTATTATGTTTTAAAATTAATTAGAAACACGAGAGCAGAGCAAGTTTTTAAGGGAATTCTTTTTATCCTATTATTTATTAAAATTTCACAATTTTTCCAACTTTACACAGTGAACTGGATTTTCACCAGGTTTATCAATGACGGTATTGTGGCCATTATTGTCTTGTTCCAACCTGAAATTAGAAGGGGGTTACAATATCTAGGCCTTACTTCAAATATAAAGAATAATTTCAGTCAAAATAAGGACAATGTGCCAGAGACTGTTGAGGAAATTACTTCTGCAGTTGCCTCTCTTGCTAGACAAAAAATTGGTGCCCTAATAATTATTGAAAATGAAGTTGGTCTTACAGAAGTTATTGAAACTGGAACTGAAATTAATGGAAAGGTTAGCAGTGGACTTCTTATAAATATTTTTATTCCAAATACGCCACTTCACGATGGGGCTGTTGTTATAAAGGGATCAAAAATTAAGGCCGCAGCTTGTTTCTTGCCTTTATCTGATAACCAAAAGATTTCCAAGGAATTGGGGACAAGACACAGGGCAGGAATTGGAATTTCTGAAAGAGCTGATTGCCTTTCTATAATGGTTTCAGAAGAAAATGGAACTATTTCCACAGCTGAAAATGGAGTTATTTCAAGATACTTGGATATAGAAACTCTAGAGGCAAAACTTTTAGAAATTTATAGTCCAGACTACAAGGCAAAAACTTTTTTCTCAAAGCGTGGTGAAAAAAATGAAGAAAATAAATTTTAAAAATGATAGGACCTTGATGATAAAAATTATGTCCTTAATTTTTGCTATCATCCTATGGTCCTATGTTAAGGGTGAAGCAAACTTCATTACTTCTACAAACTACAAAAATATAGAGGTTTCTTATGAAGGCTTGTCTGATCTAAAGGCCAAAGACCTAACGATTATCTCTCCTAAGGAGTCTACCGTTGATGTTAAACTCCAGGGTTATAATTCTTACATGAGAAATGTAACAAAAGATGGAATTGTTGCCAAGGTTGATGTTAGTAAGTTAACTGAAGGGGAACATTCTGTTCCTATTAATGTATCTTATATTGATCTTGGAATATCTGTAACTAACACTACACCGAGGAGAATTCCGTTCAAGGTTGACAAGGTGCTAAGTGAGAAGCATGAAGCCAATATTGTATTCTTAAATAAGTTGGAAAAGGGACTTAGTCTAGGTGATTTAAATAAGAAAGTAGACGTTGAAGTCAAGGGTCCATCAACTTATATGAATAAGATTAAAAAGGTTGATGCTTATATTGATCTTACTGATATAACTCAGTCAACGAGCCTTGAGGCAGAGATATATGCCTACGATGATGGAGGCAAGATTATAAAGGAAGTTGAAGTCAATCCTTCAAGTGTAAAAGTTGACCTTCCAATATTAAAGAGTAAAACTGTCCCAATTAAAATAAAATTTAATGAAAATACTAGTAAAAATATTGTGACAAGTGACTTTTCAATTGAGCCATCTTCTGTTACAATTAGAGGAAATTCTGATGTAATTGATTCTATCGACTTTATAGAAACTAAACCAGTTAATTTTTATAACTATAAAAATGGGAATGATTTAGTGGAATTAAGCCTGCCAGATAAGGTTACATTGGTTGATGAGAATATTGATTTCAGGATGAAGTCAATTGCAAATGAAGATTAAGATGTATTAATAATCAGGAGGGAATATGGAATTTTTTGGAGAAGGACTAACATTTGACGATATTTTACTTGTACCAGCAAAATCAGAAATTTTGCCTAACGAAGTTGATTTATCTACAAACCTAACGGAAAAGATTAAACTAAACATTCCTCTTATGTCAGCAGGTATGGATACTGTAACAGAACACAGGATGTCTATTGCCATGGCAAGAGAAGGTGGCATTGGTATTATCCACAAGAATATGTCAATTGAAGAACAAGCCCTAGAAGTTGACAAAGTTAAGAGATCTGAACATGGAGTTATAACTGATCCATTTTCATTAACTAAGGATCATTCTATTAAAGATGCTTCTGAACTTATGGATAGGTACAGAATTTCTGGTGTTCCAGTTGTTACAGAAAAGGGTGTTTTAGAAGGAATTATTACAAATAGGGACATAAGATTTGAAACTGATCTTTCTAAAAGAATTAGCGATGTAATGACTTCAGAAAAACTAATCACAGGAGATCCTGATATTAATTTAGATCAAGCTCTAAATATTTTAAAGAAATATAAAATTGAAAAGCTTCCTCTTGTTGACAAAGACAATGTCCTAAAGGGTCTTATCACTATTAAGGATATTGAAAAACACGAACAATATCCAAACTCTGCAAGAGATAAATCAGGAAGACTACTTGCTGGTGCTGCAGTTGGTGCAACTAATGATGTTATGGATAGGATCGAAGCTCTTGTTGAGGCAAAGGCTGACGTTTTTGTTATTGATACTGCTCACGGACAATCTAAGAACGTATTAAAGACTATAAAAAATATTAAGGATGCCTTCCCAGATCTACAACTTATAGCAGGTAACGTGGCAACTTATGAAGGAACAGAAGACCTAATTAAGGCTGGAGCCGACTGTGTTAAGATTGGTATTGGACCTGGTTCTATTTGTACAACAAGAGTTGTAACAGGTATTGGTGTTCCACAAATCACTGCCATTATGGAAGCTTATAGAGCTGCCAAAAAATACGGAGTTCCAATAATTGCCGATGGTGGTATTAAATTCTCTGGTGATGTTGCCAAGGCTCTTGCAGCTGGTGGTAATGTTGTTATGATGGGTTCACTTTTCGCAGGTACTGACGAATCTCCAGGAGAAGAAATCTTTGTTGAAGGTAGAAGATTTAAGGCTTACAGGGGCATGGGTTCTCTTGGTGCCATGAGTGCTGGCTCTTCTGATAGATACTTCCAAACAGGTACAACTAAGTATGTTCCTGAAGGAGTTGAAGGCAGGGTTCCATACAAGGGACTAGTAGGAGACATTGTATTCCAACTTGTTGGTGGAGTTAAGTCTGCCATGGGTTATATGGGTGCAAAGGACCTTGAAACTCTTAGGGCAACTGCTAAGTATGTTAAAATCACACAAGCTTCACTTACAGAATCTCACCCTCACAACATTACAATTACAAGAGAAGCTCCTAACTATTATTAAGACATTAATAAATCCACTTCAATTGAATTTGGAGTGGATTTTCTTTATAATTACAAGATAGAGGTGATATTTTGAAAACAAAAGTCTTGCTCGTTGAAGACGAAGAATCAATAAGAAAATTTGTTAAGATAAATCTTGAAAGAGAAGGCTACACAATTTTTGAAGCTGGCAGTGGAGAAGAAGGTATCGAAATTGCTAGACGCGAGCTTCCAGATATTGTAGTCCTAGATATTATGCTACCTGGCATAGATGGTTTTGAAGTCTGCAAGACCTTGAGGGGAGAGTTCCCAAGCCTTGGTATCATTATGTTAACTGCAAAGGCAGAAGACTATGATAAGATTATGGGTCTTCAATATGGAACAGATGATTATTTGACTAAACCCTTTAACCCAACTGAGTTAACTCTTAGGATAAAATCCATTGAGAGAAGGCTTGAAATTGGTGAAGAAAATGAAAGCAACTTAATCACAGACCCACCTTTTAAAATAGATTCTTACTCAAGAAAGTTTTATAAGGATGATGTGGAACTAGAACTCACTCCTACAGAATATCAAATTATAAAAATATTTATGACAAATCCTGGCAAGGCCATGACAAGAAATGAAATTTTAAAACTAGTTTGGGGAGATGACTTCTTAGGCGACTCAAAAATTGTTGATGTAAATATAAGAAGACTTAGGTCAAAAATCGAAACAAACCCAGCAAAGCCAGACTATATTGAAACAGTTTGGGGAACTGGTTACAGATGGAAGTAGGTTTATAATTGAAAAATAAAATTGGAAAAAGACTTGTCAGAAGTTTTTTAATAATAATTTTAATTACAATTTCAATTATAGATATATTCTTGCTTTTTGCCTTTAGCTCCTACTATTACAACAACATATCCAAGGAATTAATCCAGAGGATGGAGGTTTCTTTAGAAATTTACAGGAGAGACTATTCCGACAAGTCTATTGAAGATTTGATCTATGAGGACAGTGATATCTTCTTGTCTAACACCAATGCAGAAGTCCAAATCCTTGATAAGGACAAAAACCTCTTGTCAGATTCCATTGGAAGGTTGGCTTCAAATCCAATAGAAACTATAGATGTAATGGCCGCTGAGAAGGGTGAAATAAAGACTTGGAAGGGAGAAGATTCACAAACAGGTGAAGCAATAATGTCCGTTGCAGGTCCTATAAAAAATAATGAAGGAGAGACCATTGGCTACCTAAGATTTATTTCATCTATAGAAGGAATCAAGGCTGCAATTTTGAAAACTATTATAAGTCTATTTATATTCACTCTTTTTGTAGCCCTAGTTACAACTATGGTTTCACTATTTATTTCAAAGTCTATTGTAAGGCCAATCTTAGAGCTAACAGAAGTTGCCAAGACTATGCTAAAGGGCAATTATGAGGAAAAGGCCAAGATTTTTGAAGATGACGAGATAGGAGAGCTTGCCAAGACTCTCAACGCCATGAGTGATGAAATCATAAACAAAGATAGGATAAAAAATGATTTTATATCTTCTATTTCTCACGAACTTAGGACTCCTCTTACATCAATAAAGGGTTGGGCCGTTGTACTTAAGGATGCCAAAGAAGATGAAAAAGAACTAATGGAAGATGGTTTAAATATAATAGAGAATGAAGCAGACAGGCTTGCCAAAATGGTTGAGGAACTCTTAGACTTTTCTAGATATATTTCAGGAAGAATTACCCTTGATAAGGACCTTATTGACATAACACAAACTTGTCTTGATATTTCAAAGCAGATGAGACCTCGTGCCAAGTCCAACAATATTGAACTTATAACAGAGCTTCCAGAAGAGTCTATACTTATTAATGCTGATGAAAATAGGATCAAGCAGCTACTTATTAATCTCTTGGACAATGCCATTAAATTTACATCAGACAAGGGATGGGTTAAGTTCCAAATGATAAGAGAAGCTGACAATGTTCAAATTATGATTTCTGACAATGGAATGGGAATGACTAAGGAAGAACTTGCTCACGTTAAAGAAAAATTCTACAAGGGTAAACACTCCAAGAGCCACAGTGGAATTGGTCTATCCATTAGTGATGAGATAACAAAACTCCACCAAGGTAAACTAGAGATTTTCTCAGAAGAAAATATTGGAACAACAGTCAAGGTTAGCTTGCCCCTAGAAATAGAAAAAGAAGTAGGTGAAATAAATGATTAAAAAAATAATTTTTTACCTCTCATTAATTTCCCTAATTTTATTAACAGGATGCTCCTTTTTGACAAATCAAGGAACCGATGTTGAAAGGCCAGATATGGGTCAGTCACCACTTTATGGTAAGTGGACAATAACGAAGTTTATATCCAATAAAAAATCAAACCAAGACAATTTTAAATTTAAGGAATTAATTGGAGAAGACCTATACTTTAGCAACGATTCAGTCCTTCTTGCCAATGATTATATAAAGGATGCTTCCTATAAGACTAAATATGTGAAACTTTCTAATTATTTATACCAAAAGTTTAATCTTGACTACAAGAATTTGGGACTAGAAGATTCTGAGGTCTATACAACTTATGTATTCGATTCAAATTCCAACTCTTCCTTGTATTATGAAGTTATAAAGACAAGTGAGAACACTGCTCTCTTGTTTGACAATGGAATTACTCTTGAAATAAAACTTGTGGACGACAAGATAAAAAATGAAGATTTAAATTCACATATTTTAGAAAGAAAGGATGAGGTCTTAGCTAAGAGTAGCTTGTTTGACTTAACAGGTGACAAGGGATTTTTAATTGGATTTAAAACTAAACTTGATTCCAATATTCCTTCATGGAATTACAAGACTCTTTACCTAAAATTTTCTGATTTAAAATTGGAAAATGTCTACGAGATGAACAATATTATCCTTCCAAGGGATGATCGCTTCTATGAAGTTAGTGTTCAAAGAGAATCAAAGTCAGAAGAAACAACTGATAGGTTAATTGCAAGAGACTATAAAACGTCAAATCTTCTTAAAAGAGATTCGGAAATTCCAAAAAATGAAGCTGAAGAGTTAAGAGAAGACAACTCCCTTAAGACAATTAACTTTATTACAAATAATTATATAAATGTTGAGAGTCTCGATAGGAATACAGGCAAAAGGACTCTTAGAATATATAATTTAGATAAGCTAGAGGATAAAAAGGCCCTTAGTTATAAAGATTTCATATCTGAAGATGAATTAAAGTCTGAAGAGAAAAACATTCAAGCCCTAAAAGAAGATCCTTACAATATTGGAATCTATAGGGACAATGGATTTTGGAAGCTCAAGGGAAGGCTTAACACAGAAGATGGAAAGTACTCTGATTTTGATTTAAACCTAGTTCTTCCTTATGAAGTTAACAAGTACAACAAAATAAATATTCCGATGACTCAGATAAAAAACTTTAAGTCAAGAATAAAAGATGGATTTGTTTCTCCAGATAACAATTTCTTAATAACATTGGAAAATAATTATCTAAGAATATATAATATAAGTGAAGGAAAAATTATCTCCAGTCCTATTTTTGAAAGGGAAATAGGAGATGAGGCTTCCACAATTATGACAGAGTGGGCAACAGGCCGCTATGCAAATATTTGGCAAGATGAACTTTCATCTAATAAATGAGGTGTGAAATGAATAAGATCATAGAATTAGTTGGGGAAAATTCCACTTACATGCTCCTAACTCTAGGTGCAATATTAATTGGAATTGTTCTTACCTTTATAGTAAACTTTGCTGCAAAGGATTTAAAATTTATAAAATATTTACCAGGACTTGCTCTGGTATTTGTTGGGATAATTTCTCTTTTTATAGTTATAAATAAACTTTTTGATCCAACAAGCCTAGATAATTTAATTATTTTTGTAGTGGGAGTTTCATCTGGATTAGTGTCACTTATATTTGCACTAATAATAGGCATTGCCTCTTCAGATAAAAATCGCTACAAGAAAAATACTAGAAATAGATAAAAAATTAAGCTCAAGATAAGAGGCACTCAGGTGCTTCTTTTTTCTTGAGCTTTTTTAGGAAGAATATGAAAAATATTTAGTAATTATTAAATAAGTTTTTGTTTGTAGTTTTTAAATTTAATAAGTAGAAATGTAGTCCTTCATGGATTCAAATTTTTTGTCCCCAATGCCAGGGACATTTTTTATGTCCTCAATGGAAGAGAAAGAATTGTTGGCCCTGTAGTCTAAAATCTTTTGGGCAGTTTTTTCTCCAACTCCAGGAATTTTTGTCAGTTCACTTAGGTCAGCTGAGTTAATATTTATTTTTGAAGCAGGCCCACTTGATGATGGACTAGATACAAGTGTGGTCATATTTTCTTGTACTTCGCCAACTTTTGGAATATAAATCTTTTCTTCGTCGTGAAGCCTTGCTGCCAAGTTAACCCTATCAAGGTCTGCATCATCTCTTGCTCCACCAGCCAAATCAAGGGCATCAACCACACGCTTACTTGAGTCAAGTCTTAGGATGCCAGGGCTATTTACCGCTCCAGATATATGTACCATTATCTCTTCACTTTCTTCAGGAGCTTTTTCAATCTCAAGTTCTTTTGTATTTTCATCAAGAGATTTCTTCTTATTATCAATTATGCCAGCAGTATTTATTTTTAAAAATTCTTTGGCATCATCCTTGCTGTGATTATCATAATATTGGTAGCCAATTATTAAAAGTAAAAAGACAATTATAAGGTAGGGGAGTTTATCTTTATTTAAAAATTTAAAATCCATTCACACCACTCACTTATTAGTAATATTATATTTATAACAATGTAATACCCTAAATAGATAATTTTACACAGTTTTCAAATGCTAAAATTTATGTTATAATTTATCCATCGAAACGATTTCAAAAAAATTAATATATTTAGGAGGAAAACAATGAAAGTTTATACAACAGATAAGGTAAGAAATCTTGCTCTCGTGGGACATTCTGGCTCCGGAAAGACTAACCTAACAGAGGCTATGTTATTCCAAAGTGGAGCTACAAAAAAACTTGGAAATGTTTCTAGCAAGAACACAGTATCCGACTTCTCAAAAGAAGAAAGAGAAAGAGGAACATCAATTGCAACATCAATTATTCCTGTTGAATGGAGAAATTATAAAGTAAACATAATAGATACTCCTGGATTTCTTGATTTTGTTGGCGAAGCTCACAGTGCTCTAAGAGCCAGTGAAGCAGCAATTATGGTTATAGATGCAACTAAGGGTATCGAAGTTGGAACAGAAAGAACTTGGAAATACACAGAAAAAATTGGTCTTCCAAGAATTATTTTTATAAATAAAATTGACGGAGAAAATGTAAACTTTAGAAAACTAATGGATGAGCTTGAAGCTGCCTTTGGTAAAAAAGTTATCCCATTCTCTGTACCTATTGGCGAAGGTGAAGATTTTGTTGGTGTAACTGATGTAATCTTCCAAAAGGGATATAAGTATATAAACTCTGCACCAGAAGAAACTGAACTTAACCACGACCAAGTTAAGGCAACTGAAAGAATGTATGAAGAAATTGCAGAAGTTGTTGCAGGTTCTGATGAAGTACTTATGGAAAAATACTTCTCTGGAGAAAAATTCACAAGAGAAGACCTTCTAAGAGGAGTTACGACAGCCCTACTTGAAGGTGACGCAGTTCCACTACTTGTTGGATCTGGTGAAAAGGGAATAGGTATTGATATTTTACTTAATACAATTGTTAACTACATGCCAGCACCAGACGATGATCGTGCCCACCTTGGATTTAGATACAAGGAAGGGGAAGAAAGAAAGGTTTCAGCAAAGGATCCTTTTGCAGCAGTTGTATTTAAAACTGTATCAGACCCATTCCTTGGAAAGATTTCTATCTTTAAGGTAATTTCTGGTATTTTAACTAAAAACACTCCTTTATATAATGTAACTACTGAAGAAACAGAAAAACTTGGTGGCCTTTTTGTAATGAGAGGCAAGGAACAAATAGAAGTTGATGAAATATATGCAGGAGACATTGGTGCAACTACAAAACTTGCAGGTACTTTAACTGGTGATACTCTTTGTGATAAGGACCACATGGTTAAGTACAAGAAGTTAAAACATCCTACTCCAGTTTTATATTATGCAATAGAACCTAAGACTAAGGGAGACGAAGAAAAGCTTACTCAATCTCTTAAGAAGATTAGGGACGAAGACCCAACATTTACAATCGAAAGAAATACAGAAACTAAGCAAATGACTATTGGTGGTCAAGGCAAGGTTCAACTTGACGTTATACTTGAAAAATTAAAGAACACTTATGGTGTTGAAGTTGAAATTGTTCCATTTATAATCCCTTATAGAGAAACAATTAGAAAATCTGCAAGTGTACAAGGTAAACACAAGAAACAATCTGGTGGAGCAGGCCAATATGGTGATGTTTGGATTAGATTTGAACCATCTGAAAATGACTTTGAATTCGATGAAGAAGTATTTGGTGGTGCAGTTCCTAAGAACTACTTCCCAGCAGTTGAAAAGGGAATTATTGAATCCAAGGAAAAGGGAGTTCTTGCAGGCTATCCTGTTACAAACTTCAAGGCTGTTTTATATGATGGATCCTACCACGATGTTGACTCTAATGAAATGTCCTTTAAACTTGCTGCAAATCTTGCCTTCAAGAAGGGTATGCAAGAAGCAAGCCCAGTTCTCCTTGAACCTATTATGAAGGTTGAAGTTACAATTCCAGAATCTTATCTTGGAGATGTAATGGGAGATATGAACAAGAGACGTGGAAGAATTCTTGGTATGGACCAACAAAATGACGGCACTCAAGTTCTTATTGCTGAAGCTCCTCAAGCTGAACTTTTCACTTACCTAATTGATCTTAGATCACTTACTCAAGGTAGGGGAACTTTCAACATGGAATTTGTAAGATACGAAGAAGTTCCACAAAATATTGCAGAAAAAATTATTGAAGAAAGAAAAACTGATAAATAAAAATAAATTTTTAAAGGTTGGGCTTAAGTGTTCAACCTTTTTTATTATAAAACAATTAAAGATATTGAAAAGCAACATTAATAGTTTTATAATTTAGTTAGGTAACATTATATCTTATAGAAAGGGGATAAAAATGAAAACTAAAAAAATTGTATTAATTTTAATATCTTTGGCTCTTGTGTCAATTATGTGTGGTTTTTCTTTTTTAAATTCTAATAAAGAAAATTATAATTTTAACATAGATGTTTGTGATGATAAACCAAACTATGAAAAAATTATTAAGGACTTAACTTATGATAGTGTGTATAAATATAAGCTAAAAGAAGTTATAGTAAGTAACAAGATTATGGAAGGACAGGGTTTTAAATTTACAACAAATAAAGATGCGGATTATTTATTAGTATTTTCTAATGAAGATAATGAGAATGCACGTATAGCAGTAAGAGTTTCTGATGTGAGTTTGAGAATTTCTACTTCTAAAAAACATAGTAGTTATATACTTATTACTGATACAAAAAATTCAAAAAAAGATTTAGATTTCTCTTCTAAAAGTGGTATCCCAAAAGGAACATTTTCTATTTTAGAACTAGAACGAGAAAAAGTCGTAAATAAGTAAAAAAGAATTAAATAGCTAAAAAATATCTGTTGGTGAGTTGAATCCCAACAGATATTTTCATTTGAAAAAAATTTATTATTTATATGAAACAATTCTTTAAAAACAACAAAAATATATAAGCTTAACTTAAAAGGATACGAAACTAAATACTTTACAAAAGTCCTAGTTTATATTAAACTAGAGATAGTAAAAGATAGTCAGATTTATTCTGACTTAAAAGACAAAGATAGTCAAAGGAAATGATTTTATGGCAAAATTATCCAATTCCATTGAAGAATTTTTAAATGAATTAATATTTGAATCAGGTGGAGTTGTTGAAATACAAAGATCAAAAATTTCAGACCAATTTAATTGTGCACCTTCACAGATAAATTATGTTTTGACAACTAGGTTCACACCCTTTAAGGGTTACTATGTTGAGTCGAGACGTGGTGGCGGTGGCTACATTAGAATTGTTAAGGTTAAATTAGAAGATGATGAAGATATACTAGAAAGATTTTTAGATTTTATAGGCGACTCTATTACAAAAAATAATTCAGACGACCTAATAGAAGAGCTTGTTAGATTAAATAAGTTGACTGAGAGGGAGATGGAACTCATGAAGGTGAGCCTGTCCGACAGGTCCCTAAGTCAATGTGAAAATAGAAATGAACTGAGGGCAGATTTGTTAAAGAATATGCTCCTCGTTATTTTCAGCTAGGAGGGAAGAAGATGTTGTGCGACAACTGTAAAGAAAGGGAATCAATAATTTCTTACACAAGAATAAACAATGATGAAGTTGAAGAAGTTCATCTTTGTCAGGTTTGCGCTGAAGAGAAATTTAAAAAAGAATTTCAGGGCTATCAAAATATAATTCCTCAACTTGAAAATGCCCTAAAAAATATTTTCAAATTTACTGCCAACTCATCTAAGGATGAGAAAGATGACATTAAATGCGAATATTGCGGCAGGAGTTTTAGGGAACTTAAGAACACAGGAGTCTTGGGCTGTCCAAAGTGTTATGATTCCTTTGGAAATGAAATTAAGTCCTATCTAAAGGCATTAAATATAAACTTAAAATATAGGGGAAAGATTCCTAAAAATGCAGACTCTTATATTTATTATAATAGGAAGCTTGAAGATCTAAGGGAAAAGCTTGATCTAGCTATTAGCCTAGAGGAATATGAAAAGGCAGCAGAAATTAGAGATGAGATAAAAACTTTAAAGGAAGATGCCAATGTCTAAAATTATTTTAGGTAACAAGATAAAATTATACAGAAACATTGACGGCAAGAACTTTGTCAATACTATGTCTGATGAAGAATTAAGAGAAAACATAGACTTTCTTGACCCAATAATCAAGGAAATGGGTTACGAAAAAGTCGATATAGAAAACATGTCTTCCTTAAAAAAGTTAAAATACTTGGAAGAGGGAAGGCTTGGCAAGAGCTTTCTTGAGAAGAAAAATATTGGGTTTTATAAAAAGGTTGAAGAGCCAGATATTTTAATAAATTCAAGCGAACACATAGAGCTCTCAAACTTTTCAAGGACTAAGTCTATTGACGAACTTTATAAGGAAATTTATGACTTGGAAGGAAAGCTGGAAGAAAGGGTAGATTTTGCCTTTAGTCCAGTGTATGGATATTTGACTTCAAGGGTTTTTAATGCAGGAACTGGTTTTAAACCTATTACCTTTTTATACTTGCCAGCCTTAAATTATTTTGGCATAAGTGAAATTGCAAAGGGCCTATCAAGGCTTGGCTACACCCTAGGTTCTTATAGGGGCAGGTCCGAGAAAGCCATGGCAAGTATCTATACACTTTCTTTTGAGTCTACACTTACAGAAGACGAAGATTCTTATTTAGAAAAATTAAAACTCATTAGCGACGAGATTGCTGATGTTGAAAGGGAAAATAGAAAAAAACTTTATTTAGACAATATTATAAGCCTTGAAGACATGGTAAACAGGTCCTATGGCCTACTTGCCAATGCAAGGCTACTATCGGAAGAAGAGATGATGCAGTCCATGAGCATGATTAACCTTGGGATTGAGCTTTCAATCCTAAATCCAAATAGGGATTTTGACTTTTACAAGGAAATCATGAAGCTTAGAAATGGACACTTACAAATTGAGAGAGGCTCAATCTTGGACCTTAAGTCAAGAGATATCTTAAGGGCCAACAAGTCGAGAGCTCTCATGAAGGAGGTTTTCAAATGAGTATGTTTGGAAGATTTAGTGAAAAATCACAAAAAGCCATTCTCTTTGCCCAACAAGAGGCAAGAGAACAAAGACATTCATATATAGGGTCAGAGCATATACTTCTTGGAATTTTGCGAGAAGGAACAGATGCAGGAGCTCACATACTTTCAAAGCTTGGGATAGATTACAAGAAGGCCAAGGAAACAACTATGGATATAGTAAGCCAGGGACAGGGTCCAGTGGTGTCAAGCATTGCTTACACACCTAGGACAAAGAGAATCTTTGAACTTGCCTTTGAAGTTTCAAGAGAGTTGGGTGAGAACACAGTATCAACTGACCACCTTTTACTTGGAATCCTAAGAGAAGGTCAAGGAGTTGCCATTTTAGTCCTAAAAAGACTGGGCATTGATGTAATGAGTCTTGAAAATGATATTTTAAATAACATGGAAGACTATGATGATTATGAAGAAGGCAGCGAAGGATCCTCTGAAGCCCTAGAAAAATATACTACTAATTTAAATAAAAAGGCTGAAGAAGGAAAAATCGACCCAGTTATTGGAAGAGAAAAGGAAATAAAAAGAGTTATCCAAGTTCTATCAAGAAGGACAAAAAACAACCCAGTCCTAATTGGAGAACCAGGTGTTGGTAAAACTGCCATAGCTGAAGGACTTGCTGCAGAAATTGTTGCAGGTAATGTTCCCGAAATTATGAAGGATAAAATTATTCTAACTCTTGATATTTCTCAACTTATTGCTGGTGCAAAATACAGAGGAGACTTTGAAGAGAGATTAAAAAACGTAACTAATGAGGCAAGCAAGAATAAAAATATTATTCTATTCATTGATGAAATGCACGTAATAATTGGAGCTGGATCTGCTGAAGGATCTCTTGATGCTTCAAATATCCTAAAGCCTATGCTTACAAAGTCAGTCCTACAAATTATTGGGGCAACAACTATTACAGAATACAGGCAAAAAATTGAAAAAGATTCTGCTTTTGAAAGAAGACTTATGCCAATAATGGTTGATGAACCAAGTGTGGAAGATTCAATCAAAATAATAGAAGGTCTTAAAAATATTTACGAGGACCACCACCATGTAATAATACCTGATGAAAGTATTGAAGCTGCTGTAAAATATTCCGACAGGTATTTAAACGACAGGTTCTTGCCAGACAAGGCAATTGACTTAATTGATGAGGCAAGTTCAAAATTAAAGATAGAATCTTATAAGGTTCCAGAGTTTGAAGAAAAGTATAAGCTTGACCTTGAGGATATAGAAGAAAAGAAGAATCAAGCAGTAAAGGACCAAGACTATGAACTTGCTGCAAATCTACGTGATGAACAAAAAAGAGTGGAAGAAGAACTTGAAGAGAAGAGGGCTGCCTTTAAAGAAAAAGAAGCAAAGAAGGAAGTTTCTCCAGAACTTATAGCCGATATTGTTTCTGACTGGTCTAAGGTTCCAGTAACTGAAATGACAGAAGAAGAGACAGAAAAATTAAGGGACTTAGACATAAAACTAAAAGAAGATGTCAAGGGACAAGACCAAGCTGTCAAGGCTCTTGCCAAAGCCATTAAGAGGTCAAGGATTGGTCTTAAGGATCCAAACAAGCCAATAGGTTCCTTTATCTTCGTTGGACCAACAGGTGTTGGTAAGACTTATCTTGCAAAGAGTCTGGCTAAAAACTTATTCGGAAAAGAAGAAAACATGATTAGGTTTGACATGTCAGAATATATGGAGAAATTCACTGTATCAAGACTTGTGGGTTCACCTCCAGGATATGTTGGCTACGATGAAGGTGGCGAACTAACAGAAGCTGTTAGGACAAATCCTTATTCAGTAATTCTCTTAGATGAAATTGAAAAGGCTCATCCAGATATATTTAATATTCTTTTACAAATTCTTGATGAAGGAAGATTAACTGACTCCAGGGGAAGAACTGTTAACTTCAAAGACACAGTTATAATTATGACTTCAAATGCTGGAGCAAACCTTCTTGCCAAGAATTCAGTGCTAGGCTTCTCAACTTCAGAAGAATCTGCAAAGAAAAGTGAATTTGAAAACATGAAGTCCATTATAGACCAGTCTTTAAAAGATATGTTTAAGCCTGAGTTCTTAAATAGGGTTGATGATGTTGTAATCTTTAAGGCTCTTGAAAAATCAGAAATCAAAGATATTGTTAAGAATATGCTTGATAGTCTAAACTTTAGACTTAAAGACATGGGAATCAAGGCAAATTACACAAATAAACTTATCAACTTCCTTGTTGAAGAAGGTTATGACAAGGTATTTGGTGCAAGGCCACTACAAAGAACTATTACAAAACTTATTGAAGATAAGATTGCCGATGAATTCTTAGATGGAAATATCAAAGATGGCGATGAAATCTCTGTAGATGTTAAATACAAGAAGGTTCAAATAAAAAAAGTAAAGAAGACAAAAAAGGCGAAAGATGAAAAAGAAAACAGTCTATCAATGTAATAAATGTGGCTACATTTCCCATGGTTTTTTTGGGAAGTGTCCCAACTGTGGTGCATGGAATACTCTAGAAGAGAAGGAAGAAGAAATATCTTCTAGCAAAAGCTCTTCTAGATCTAAAAAAGTTAAAAAGGATGCACAAAAATTAAATACTGTTGCAGTTTCTTCAGATGAGAGAATTAAGACTAGTATAGAAGAATTTAACAGGGTCATGGGCGGTGGGATTGTCCGTGATTCTGTTAGTATTTTGACTGCAAAGCCAGGCTCAGGTAAGTCAACCCTTCTTATGCAAGTTGCAAATGACATTGCAAACAAGGGTATGAGGGTCCTCTACGCATCAGGAGAAGAATCAGAAACACAAATTAAGATGAGGGCAGAGAGAATTCTTGACAAACTTTCTGACAATATTTGGGTTTATTCTGTAACTTCACTGAATTCTGTCCTTGATCAGGTGGAAAAAATTGATCCACAACTAATAATCATAGACTCAATTCAAACTTTTACACTTGATGAATTTTCTCAAAGACCAGGAACTCCAACTCAAACTATGGAGTGTGCCTATAAGATGACTGAAGTTGCCAAAGACTTAGGAAAGCCTCGCATGGTCTTCTTAGTTGGACAAATGACTAAGCAAGATGAACTTGCAGGTGTGAGAAGTCTTGAGCACTTGGTGGATACAGTTCTCTTAATTGACGGCGATTCATCAGAAGACTTGAGATCACTTATGACTACAAAAAATAGGTACGGGTCAACAGGTGAAATTGGATTTTTCTCCATGACAGAAAAGGGCATGATTTCAATTGACAACCCATCGGAATATTTTATGACGAAGAGGTCGGCATCAGAACAAGTGCCAGGCTCTTCACTCTCAGTTATAAGAGAGGGGACGAGGCCAATAATTCTTGAGACAGAAGCCTTAGCCTCAAAGTCTTTTCTTCCTTATCCATCAAGAATTTCTGAATCTGTAAGGCGTGAACACCTAAATACCCTTGTTTCAATTCTTGAAGAGAGGGCAGGAATTACTTTTTTAGATAAGAACATTGTGGTTAAGTCCACTGGTGGAATTAAAGTTAAGGAGCAGGCATCAAACCTATCTGTAATGGTTTCTATTGTGTCTTCAACACTTAATAAGCCTGTCGAAGCTAACTCAGTCTTCATTGCCGATGTGGGACTTACTGGAGAGCTTAAAAATGTTCCAAGTCTTGATATAAGACTCAAAGAAGCAGAGAGGATGGGCTTTAAAAAAGCTTACGTTTCAAAATATTCCAATGTAAAGGAAGAAGCCTACCAGGACTTAAAAGTTATTAAGATGTCAAATATCTCTGAAGTCCTAAATAAAATATTTGATTTATAAAATTTTAGACAATAAAAAAACTCTTGTTACTAAAAAGTAATAAGAGTTTTTTTGCATATTTTTAATTTTAAGCTAGCTTAGTTTTTCTTGTAGATGAAATTACAAGAGCAATTACGAGACCAACAAGCATTGGGCATACCCAACCAAGACCAAACTCAGTAAGTGGTAATTTAGTTAAGCTATCTCCAAAGCCACCTAGAAGGCCTTTGCCTTGTAATACAAATAAGAATCCAAATATCAATGAAACGATAGAAGGAACTTTAAATACTAAGTCGTCCTTTATCTTTTCATTAAATAATCCCAATAGGACAATTGTCATTGCACATGGATAAATAACTTCAAGGATTGGTGCAGAAATTTTAATAATTTGAGTTACACCAAGCATAGAGATTAAGCATGAAACAATAGAACAGATAATTACGATTCTTTCGTAAGAGATCTTGTTAAAAGTCAAGTCGTTAAAGAAATTACCAGTTGCAGATATAAGTCCAATAGCAGTTGTAAGACAAGCTAGGGCAGTTATAAGACCTAGGATATATACTCCAGTGCCACCTAGTACTCTGTTTGTAATATCAACAAGTAAAAGAGTAGAATCTGTATATACATCATAAATGCCAAGGCTTGAAGTTTGTGCTCCAAGATATAGTAGGCCTCCGTAGATTAATGCTAATAAAATTACTGCAATGACACTTGATAAAATAGTTGCCTTAATCTCAACTTTTTGTGATGAGTAATTTCTTGACTTAACAGCTCCTATAACAACAAGGGCAAACATACAACTAGCAATGGCATCCATTGTTTGATAACCATCAGTGATGCCCTTTTTTAGAACATTGTCGATCATAGTTGTGTTTGCAACTTCTCCAATTGGAGTGACAATTCCCTTAATGATTAAAACTGTCATACAAAGTAAAAGTGAAGGAGTAAGGAACTTTCCAACAATATCAATTACCTTACTAGGTCTAATACTTAATAGACAAGCTATAAGGAAGAAGATAACAGAGAATAAGTACCTGTTAAAGGACTCACCAAAAATTGGCAAGATTGCAATCTCATAAGTAGTAGCGGCTGTTCTTGGTGTTGCCAAGAAGGGTCCAATACATAAAATAATTGCTGTAGAAATAATTACTGCAAAAGTCTTGTTAATTCTTGAGGCGAGGACGTTAAGGTTACCTTCATATTTTGATAGGGCGATAATTGCCAGTAGGCCTAGACCTGCGTCTGTGATTGTAAAGCCTAAAAATCCTATCCACCATTGGTGACCCGACAATAAACCTAAGTAAGGGGGAAAGATTAAGTTTCCAGCTCCAAAGAACATTGCAAAAAGTGCGAAGCCAATAATAAATAAATCTTTCGTCTTAATTTCATTGTTCATCTTTTTTTACCTCCATAAATATATTTTTCTCATTCTATCATAAAGAAAGACTTTTGGATACATAAATTATTGATTAGATGCAAATATTTTGATAATATCAATGTTATTGAAAGGAAGGTTGACATGGATTACAAAGAATCAGTAGCTTGGCTTGAAAATAGAAATATACCTCTTGGAGAATTTACAACAGATAATATTAAGGCTTTATTAGAAATTTTTGATAGGCCTCAAGATAAATTAAAAATTATTCACATTACAGGAACTAACGGCAAGGGATCAGTTGCAAGTTTTATAACCAATGCCCTGATAGAAAATAATTATTCAGTGGGCAAGTTCACATCTCCTTATATAACAAATGTTCGTGAGGAGATAGAAGTCAATAGGGAAATCATAAGCGAAGAAGACTTTGCAAAGATTGCCAGTCAAGTTAGAAAAGAAGTTGAAGGACTTGATAAGAAGAAAATTTTTGTAAGTGGTTTTGAAATTTTAACTTCAATTGCCTACATTTATTTTGCAGAGAAAAATTTAGACTTTGCAGTAATGGAAGTTGGCATGGGAGGAAGAGTTGACGCGACAAATGTAATGGCAAAATCTATCCCTGTTTTTTGTCACATTGCACTTGACCACGCAAACATCTTGGGTGACACTTTAGAAAAGATTGCTCGTGAAAAGGGTGGAATTATTAAAGAAAATTCTCATGTCTTTTCTTATCCTCAAGCTGAAGAAGCAAGGCTTGAATTAAAGAAAATCTCAAAAGAAAAATCTTCTGGCTTTAGTGAATTTTCTTTTGATGAAGTAGAAATAATTTCTTCCAACGAGTTTGGAAATAAATTCAACTTTAGATCTTATAAGGACGTAGAAATTTCTCTTATTGGAGACCATCAAGCCTTTAATGCAGCCCTTGCCCTTATGGTCTTAGATTATTTAAAAGGAGACTATAAGTTAGACGAAGAAAAAATAAAAGAGGGACTAAAGAAGGCAGAAAATATTGGGAGGACAGAATGTCTATCAAGAGACCCTCTTATAGTAGTTGATGGATCACACAACTTGGATTCCATTGAAGGAATAGAGAAAAGTATAAAGAAATTTAACTATAACAAATTGATTTTGGGATTCTCACTTCTAAAGGATAAGGACCACAAACACATCTTGGAAAAGATTGAGGGACTTGCAGATAAGATTGTCTTGACAGAAATTGACAATGAGAGATTTACTGATTTAGATTCCTTAGAAAAAGAATTTAAAGAAATATCAAGTAAAGAAATTTATGCAATCAAGGACAGGAAGGAAGCAGTTGAAAAAACTTTTGAACTTGCAAGAGAGGGCGATATGATCCTTTGGTGTGGATCACTTTACCTCATAAAGGATATAAGAAAAATAATTTTGGAAAAAATAAATTGAATATAAAAAATAAAACCCCTTGACGACTACTCAAGGGGTTTCCTTATAAAGTCTCCCAAGGGAGAATATGTAAGTCCTAAATAAAAAAAGGATCTTAACTAAGACCCTTAATTATATAGCTCTTTCTACTTTACCAGATCTTAGGCATCTAGTACATACGTTAATTCTTTTTCTTGATCCATTAACTACAGCCTTAACTCTTCTAATGTTAGGAGACCAGCTTCTGTTAGAACGAGAGTGAGAGAAAGAAATTTTATTTCCGAATGATTTTTCTTTTCCACAAATTTCACATCTTTTAGCCATAACGCACCTCCTTTAGTTATTAAGCAGACAATATTTTACCAAAAAAGTCCGCTAAGTGCAAATATTTTTTCAATATGTATTTATTTTACACTAAATTCTAATTTTTTACAAAGGATATTTTGAAAATCTGTTATTATTCTGTGACTTCTGATATAATGTACTAGATAAGGAGGTGCCCTCATGCCGGCAATTATTAATAGAGAACTTGGAAACATTGTAATAGAAGATAGCGTACTAGCAAATATAGCTGGGATTTCAGCTATGGAATCTTACGGAATTGTTGGAATGGCATCAAAAAATGCCGCAGATGGAATTTTTGAATTATTGAGATTCGAAAATCTTTCAAAGGGAATTGTAGTTAATACTGACGAAAATGAAATTTCTATAGAGCTTCATGTAATTTTAGAATATGGAGTTAAAATTTCTACTGTTGGTGAAAATATTATAGAGAGAGTAAAGTTTAATATAGAAAATTTAACAGGGCTTGAAGTTGATAATATTGAGGTCCTTGTAGAAGGTATTAGACTTAAGTAGTGGAGGTAAGATTTTGGAAATAAATAAAATTAATGGTCCCCTTTTAAAAGACCTTTTTAAGGGAGCCGTAAATTATCTAATATCCATGAAGGAGGAGGTCAACGCTCTTAATGTGTTCCCTGTTCCCGATGGAGATACAGGAACTAACATGAGCCTTACATCAAAATCTGCCTTAAAACAAATCGAAAGCTTAGAGGGAGATTTTACTGCTGGAGATGTTTCAGCTGCAGCAGCTCGTGGTGCTCTTATGGGAGCCAGGGGAAATAGTGGTGTTATTCTTTCACAACTTCTAAGAGGTTTTTCAGAAGGCCTAGAAGGAATTGATGAAGCAACTACGTCAGACCTTGCTCATGCCTTTAAGAAGGCAAGTGAGACAACTTATAAGGCTGTTATGAAACCAATTGAAGGTACAATTCTTACAGTTGGAAGAGAAACTGCTGACTTTGCCATTAGACATTATAAAAAGGCTGAAGACCCAATTACATTTTTAGAAGATGTGATAGTTGAAGCAAATAAATCTCTTGATAACACACCAAATCAACTTCAAGTTTTAAAGGAAGCTGGAGTTGTCGATGCAGGTGGTAAGGGTCTTGTTGTCCTACTTGAAGGTGGACTTAAGGTCTTAAAGGGCGAAGACATTGCTGATCAAAGTGAAGATGAAACCCTAAAGAAAAAGGCACAAAAAGAAGTTCAATTCACTGAAGCTGACACTTCTTTAAAATATGGTTATTGTACTGAATTTATCATAAATACTGATTATGAAGATATTGACTCTTTTAGAGAAAAAATTGCACCACTTGGCGACTGTCTTCTAGTAGTAGGTGGTGGCGGAAGTCATCTTATAAAGGTTCACGTTCACACAAATGACCCTGGAATTGTCCTTCAACATGCTTGCGAGCTTGGACTTCTTCAAGATATTAAAATCGACAACATGAGATACCAACACAGGGAAGTTCTCTTTGACGACGAAGAAGTTGCTGAGGCTAAGAAGAGAGAAGAAGAGGAAGAAATAATAGAAGAAAAAGACTATTCCTTTATAACAGTTTCCATGGGAGAAGGAATGACAGAAACCTTTAAATCTCTTGGTGTTGACTTTGTTGTTGCAGGTGGTCAAACTATGAATCCATCAACAGAAGACCTTTTAAAGGGAGTTGACAAAGTTGGGGGTAAGGTAATATATCTAATTCCAAATAACAGCAACATAATTTTATCAGCAGAACAAGCAAGGGATATTTCCAACAGGGAAATTATTGTAATTCCATCAAAATCTGTTCCACAAGGTATAGCTGCTATGCTTGCCTTCAATGAAGAAGCTTCAAAAGAAGAAAACGAAGAAAATATGATAGAAGCAATAGGAAGTGTCATTGATGCATCTGTAACTTATGCAGTAAGAGATACTACAATAAATGGCAAGGAAATCCACAAGGATGACATAATTGGTATTGCATCTAAGGATATAATTTCCAGCGGCAAGACTGTTTTTGACGTTGTAACAGAGACTGTGGACAAGCTAATGGACGAAGACATTTCTCTTGTGACACTTTTCTATGGAGAAGATGTTAAAGAAGAAGATGCAGAAGAAGTTCGTGAAGCAATAGAAGAAAAATATCCAGATATTGATATTGATGTAATAAAGGGTGATCAACCAATTTACTACTACATCATATCTCTTGAATAAATTTTAGATTATTAATTGAGCCCGAAGTTTTGCTTTGGGCTTTTCTTATAGGAAATAAAATTAGGTGACAAATATGAACTTACAAGACCCTATAAAGGGATTAAAGGGAATTGGACCCAAGAGGGCTGAACTCTTTCACAAGCTGGGAATTTATACAATTGAAGACCTCCTCCACTTTTATCCCAGAAGATATGAAGACTCTTCAAAGATCACTAGGGTTTCAGAAGCGAGGATTGGAGAAAAAAACACTTTTAAGGTTAGGATTCTTTCTAAACTTCAAAATAGGAGAATAAGGAAGGGTCTTACACTTACAAGTTTTTTGGCTGAAGATGAATCTGGAGAGATTGAACTTTCTTTTTTTAATGCCTTTTATCTTCATTCCAAGATTTTGCCAGGTAGATACTATCTAGTCTATGGTAAAGCAGACTACTTTAGGGGCAGGGTGACCATGTCAAGTCCAGAGATTGAAGAGGCTGATAAGTTAAAAAAGCTGGGCAAGATTTCTCCTATTTACAATTTAACAGAAGGCCTGAATAATTTTGTCTTTGAAAAAGTAATTGACCAAGTTATTGATGAAAATCTTTTTAGTGAAAATCTGCCAGAAGAAATCTTGGATAAGTATTCTTTTCTTGGAAAGAATAATGCCATAAGGGTAATTCATTATCCTAAGTCTAGGAAAAATTACATACAGGCTAGAGAAAGGCTAATCTATGAAGAGTTATTTTTATTTGAGCTTTCTATCCTAAAGAATAAGGTCCAAAATGAAAGGCGAGATGCAATAAAATTTGAAATCAAGGATCAAGTTTTTGATTTTATAAATAATCTTCCCTTTAAATTAACAGAGGGCCAAAACACAGTTCTTGAAGAAATCTTTAAGGACATGAAAAAAGGCAAATCCATAAATAGACTTATCCAGGGTGATGTTGGTAGTGGTAAGACAATTATTGCAATTATAATAATGTATCTTGCCTACCTGAATGGCTACCAATCATCAATTATGGCTCCAACAGAAATTTTGGCCAAGCAACATTTTGAATCCTTTGTAGAACTGTTAGAGCCTTTGGGGATAAAAGTGGGACTCTTAATAGGATCAACTACAAAAAAGGCAAGAAGGGACATCTTGGACAATCTTGAGATGGGGTCTCTTGACATCTTAATAGGAACCCACGCACTGATAGAAGAGAATGTAGTCTTCAAAAATCTTGGAGTAAACGTAATTGACGAGCAACATAGGTTTGGAGTTGTTCAAAGAAACATGCTGCAAAATAAGAATAAGGACGCAGCTACAATAGTCATGTCGGCAACGCCTATTCCAAGGAGTTTAAGCCTTGTCCTCTATGCAGACCTTGACGTATCCATAATAAAGTCTATGCCTAAGGGACGAAAGCCAATTAAGACCATTGCCATTAATGAAAATATGTTGGAGAAGTCCTTGAACTTTATAAAAAAAGAACTCAGCGAGGGAAGACAGGCCTATGTCATTTGCTCACTCATTGAAGAAAATCAAGACTACGAAAACTTGCAGGCTGTTGAAAAGGTTTATGAAGAACTAAGCCAATACTTTGCTGGTTTTCAAGTTGGACTTCTTCATGGAAAAATGAAGGCAGATGAAAAAAATCAAATTATGGAGGACTTTGCAGAAAATAAAATTAACCTCCTTGTGTCAACTACTGTTGTTGAAGTTGGGGTCAACGTACCCAATGCCAGCGTCATAATGATCTATAATGCAGAGAGGTTTGGCTTATCAACCCTCCACCAACTCAGGGGAAGAGTTGGAAGAGGGGACCAACAATCTTACTGCATCCTCTACAATCTTTCGACAAGTGAAATATCCTGGGAGAGGATGAAGATAATGACGGACTCCAACGACGGATTTTATATTGCCAACAAGGACCTAGAGCTCAGGGGCTTTGGAGATATACTTGGGACTAGACAATCGGGCATGCCAAACCTAAGACTTGCAGACCCCTTTAGGGATGAAACTATTTTAAAATACGCTGCAGATGACGTGAGAAATATCTTAGAAGAGGACCCAAACTTAGAGGGAGAAAAATATTCTTACCTAAACAAAGAGATAACTGAATTTTACTCGGATTTAAACTAATATCTTTTAAAATATCCTTTCTTATGGTAAAATGTAACTAATTTGGAGGCTTTATGAGAATAATTTCAGGAAATAGAAGGGGACTAAAATTAATAGCTCCCAAGGGACTAGATACAAGGCCCACAGAAGACAGGGTTAAGGAATCTGTTTTCAACATTTTGGGACAAAACTTCTTTGACGTCACAGTCTTAGATTTATTTTGCGGTTCAGGTGCCAATGGAATAGAATTTTTATCCAGGGGAGCAGACAGGGCCTACTTTGTTGACAAGTCAAAGGAAGCCATAGATTGTGTGAAAAAGAACCTTGATAAGGCAAAGTTAAATGATCAAGCCATAGTAATGGAAGATCATTTGAACCAAGCTCTAAAAAAGTTAGATGTAAAGTTTGATTACATCTATATGGACCCACCCTTCGAGAGACGCGATTTATACAAGAAAGCCTTTAAACTAATAAGAGAAAATAAGATACTAAAGCCTGACGGAAAGTTAATTGTGGAGTATAATACAGATAAGCCACTAATAATAGGTGAAGGCTTTGTAGAAATAAAAAACAAAAAATATGGAAACACTTCGATTTCCATATGCGGATGGGATGAAAATGAAAGTAATATATGCGGGTAGCTTCGACCCAGTGACCAATGGCCACTTAGACATAATAAAAAGAGCAAGGGATATTTTTGGAGAAGTTATAGTTGCAGTCCTAGACAACACTTCAAAAAAAGGACTCTTCACAGTTGAAGAGAGGAAGGACCTTCTTCATGAAGTGCTAGACGACATGGAAGGGATTGAGATTGATTCCTTTGACGGACTCTTAGTAGAATATGCAAAAAAGAAAAACTGCAAGGTGGTTGTTAGGGGTCTGAGATCAGCAAGTGATTACTTTAGTGAATACACCCTAGCCATGGCAAACAAAAATTATAAGGACAGCATAGAAACAGTATTTTTATTGTCATCTAATGAAAATTTATTTGTAAGTTCATCACTTGCAAAAGAAGTAGCCAACTTTGACGGAGATACAGATTTATTCGTGCCTCCTATTGTAGGAGAAGCTATGAAGAAAAAATTACTTAGGAGGAAGATATGAATTTAATTGATTTAGTTGAAGAATTAGAAGACCTTGTGGAAACAGCATCACAAATTCCACTTACAAACAAGGTAATGGTTGAAAGGGAAGAATTTTTAGAAATTGTTAACGAATTAAAAACACAAATCCCTGGAGAAGTTTCTGAAGCACAAAGAATTGCTCAAGACAAGGACGATATCATCAATGGAGCACACGACGAAGCAGACAAGATTATCTCAGCAGCAAGAGCTCATTCAGAAAAAATTATCGATGAAAATGAACTTGTGAGACAAGCAAATGAAAGAGCAAGTGAAATTTTAAAATCTGCAAAGGAAGAGTCAACTCAAATAAGAGAAGGCGCAAGGGACTATGCAGACGAGCTACTTGAAAACACACAAGTAAACCTTTCAGAAATTATAAAAATGCTTAACGAAAATAGACAAGAGTTAAGAGGATAAATTTAAGAGCAAGACCTGAGTTAAAAGCTTAGGTCTTTTTTCATGCTTAAAACCATCTTCACCACTTATTTAATGAAAATTGGACTTTATAAGTTAGTAAAAATTAAAATAATTAGAGAAAAGAATAAGAATTAATTTAAAGTATAAGATTAATAAAAAATTTCAATTTAAAATAAATTCTAATTTGAAAAAAATACACAAACTTATATTAAGTTGCAAGTTAATATAAAAATGATAAGTCAAAAATAATTTTCATACTATAACAAAATGATAAGTCAAAAATTATTCTCATCTAACAACAAAATATTAGTGTGATTATATCAACTGTGTTATACTAAAATAAGCAATACAAAGGAGGATTTTTATGGAGCAAAATATCTATTTAGATAAGGAGCGCCTGGAAAATTCCAAGCTTACAACTAAAGCCCTAGGTGAGTCTCTTGAGATAGATTCTCTTAAGGAAATAGTAATTGAGCTTAACAAAAAACAAATGGAACCAGGTTTTTGGGATGACAATGAAAGTGCCCAAAAAGTTATACGTGAAACAAATTCATATCAAAGAAAGATAGATCAATACGACAAGTTAAATGAACTAATTACTGATGCAGAAGACCTAATTACCCTTATGGAAATAGAGGAAGACTACTCTTCATACTCTGACTTCCAAGGAGTTGTTGATGAAATTGAAAAGGAAGCTGCTGAATTTAAACTAAACACCTTATTAAATGGCGAGTACGATTCCCACGATGCCATTCTTTCTATCCATGCTGGTGCAGGTGGAACTGAAGCCCAAGACTGGGCAAGTATGCTTCTAAGGATGTACACAAGGTATGCAGAAAATAAAGGCTTCAAGGTTGAAACTCTTGACCTCTTAAAGGAAGACGAGGCTGGAATTAAATCCGTAACTCTAAAGATTTCTGGCGACAATGCCTATGGCTACCTCAAGGGAGAAAAGGGAGTTCACAGACTTGTTAGGATTTCGCCTTTTGACTCCAACAAGAGAAGACACACTTCCTTCTCATCTGTTGATGTCTTCCCAGAAATTGATGACGATACAGAAGTTGAGATCAAAGATGAAGAATTAAAGATTGACACTTACAGGTCATCTGGTGCAGGTGGACAACACGTTAACACTACTGACTCTGCTGTTAGAATTACCCACATCCCTACAGGAATTGTTGTTCAATGTCAAAATGAACGTAGCCAAATCCAAAACAGGGAAAAGGCAATGAACATGTTAAAGGCAAAGCTTGTTGCCCTTGCAGAAGAAGAAAAGAAGGAAAAAATTGAAGACCTTCAAGGTAACTACTCACAAATTGCTTGGGGTTCACAAATAAGATCTTATGTATTCCAACCTTACACTATGGTTAAGGACCACAGGACAAATGTAGATGTTGGTGACGTAGAAAAGGTAATGGACGGAGATTTAGATACATTTATTAACGCCTACTTGCAAGATAAGGCGACTGGAGAAAGCTGAGGTTAATATGGCAAAGGATGTAATTATTGCACTAGATTTTCCAAGTGGAGATAAGGCTATTGATTTTTTAAAGGATCTTAAAGATGAGGAAGTCTATGTAAAAGTTGGAATGGAACTTTTCTACAAGGAAGGTCCAAGTATTGTAAGAGAAATAAAAAAACTAGGTCACAAGATTTTCTTGGACTTAAAGATTCATGACATTCCAAACACTTGTAAGGGGGCGACAAATTCCCTTATTGCCCTTGATGTTGACATGATCAACTATCACATTGCTGGTGGCAAGAAAATGTTAAGCGATGCAAGTGAAATTGTAAAAAATGAAAAAAGTGACCTAATAACTCTTGGTGTAACTATGCTTACTTCTACAGACGAAGAGGTCATGCATGGGGAACTTCAAATCGACAAGGATAAGTCTCTTGATGAGGTTGTCCTTGCCTATGCAAATATTGCAAAGGAAGCTAACTTAAGTGGTATTGTTTGCTCTGCACTTGAAGTGCCAAAGATAAAGGAAAATTTGGGAGAAGACTTTATCACAGTTACTCCAGGAATTAGGAAGGTAAAAAATACTGACGACCAAAAGAGGGTTGTAACTCCTAGCGAAGCAAGAGAGCTTGGATCTGATTACATCGTTGTGGGAAGACCAATCACTAAGGCAGAAGACCCATTAAAAGAATATAGAGAAATCAAAGAAGACTTTTTAGGAGGAAAATAATGCGAGAAATTGCAAAAATTTTATTAAAATTAAAGGCCGTTACCCTTTCACCAGAAGATCCATACACTTGGGCATCTGGTATAAAATCTCCAATCTACTGTGACAACAGACTGACTCTTTCTTATCCAGAAGAAAGAAGTCAAGTGGAGAAGGGTCTTGTTGATTTAATTAAAAAAGAATACCCTGAAGTAGAATATATAATGGGAACTGCAACAGCAGGCATTCCTCATGCAGCTATAATTGCTGATGCCATGGAACTTCCTATGGGCTTTGTAAGATCTTCCAACAAGGACCACGGCAAGCAAAATAAAATTGAAGGTGCAAAAATTGATGGAGCGAAAGTTGTAGTTATTGAAGATTTATTCTCAACTGGTGGATCCTCAATTGAAGCTGCAAAGGCTCTTGAAGAAGTGGGCTATGAAGTTCTTGGCATTGTAAGTATTTTCACTTATAATATGAAAAATGCTGAAGAGAACTTTAAAGCAGCAGGTTTTAAACACAATTCACTTACAACTTTTGATGAATTAATAGAAGTTGCTCACGAAATGGACTATATTAAGGAAAGTGAAATTGAAAAGTTAAAATTATTTAGGGATAATCCAAAGGATTCTTCCTGGATGAATGCATAAATATTCTTTTGGGTAAAGAAAATAAGTAAGGGAAATGCAAATTTTAACTTAGGGGGAGAAATTTGAATTATTATAGAACTTTGAAAAAGTTATTACCCTATGACAATCAAGTCTTTAAAAATAAAGATAGACTTAATAGGGTGATTCATGAATCCACAGCTACAACAAATAAGATGGATTTATTTAAAAAGATTTCACGAGAACTTGGACTTGCTCTGGGTCTTGTCATGGATTATTCCAAGGGAAATTATAGGGATGTAAAAAAGAAGGACATAATTTTAATTGTGGCTGGGTTTTTATATCTTTTAAATCCAGCAGACATAATTCCAGACTTTGTCTTATTCTTTGGATTCTTTGATGACTTAAGTGTTCTAACTTATATTGTTAAAAAATTAGACAAGGAATTGGAAAAGTATGACCACTGGAAAAATTCTAGAGAATGATTTTTTCAAAAGAGATACAGTAGAAGTTGCAAAATCTTTAATAGGCAAGAAAATTATCAGAAATATTTCTGGTAATTTTTTCTGTGCAAAAATAGTTGAAACTGAAGCCTATTTGGGCCTTGAGGATAGGGCCTGCCACTCCTATGGTGGTAGGATTACTGATAGGAATAAGACACTTTATCTACCTGGAGGTCACATCTACGTCTACTTGATTTATGGAATGTACGACTTATTAAATATTGTGACAAGAGATGAAGAACATCCAGAGGCAGTTTTAATTCGTGGAGTAGAACCTCTTGAAAATTTAGATGGGATTTCTAAAAATAGGTTTGGAAAGGCTTATGAAGATCTCTCAACTTATCAAAGGAAGAACCTAAGCAATGGACCAGGGAAGCTTTCCATGGCGCTTGGAATTAATAGGTCTTTAAATGGAAAAGTCTTGTCAAAGGATTATCTATACATAGAAGATGCTGATGAAATTTCTGAAAGTGATCTTCTTATTACAAAGAGGATTGGGATTGATTATGCAGACGAAGACGCAAATCTTCCTCTAAGGTTTTGCCTTAGAGATAATCCCTATGTGTCAAAGAAATAATATAGATTTTTGTTAAGTTATCCTTTATAATAGGTTAACATAAAGGTGATAAAATGATTAGTATAAAAAACTTATCTTTTAAATATGACTACGAAGATGAAAATGCAAAAGAGATTTTAAAAGATATAAATTTAGAAATAAAAGAAGGCGAATTTGTGGCTCTCTTGGGTCACAATGGGTCTGGAAAGTCTACCCTTGCCAAACTAATAAATGGTCTCCTATTGCCAGGACAGGGAGATGTCCTTGTTGATGGGATGAACACCAAGAGCGAAGAGGAAATCTGGGACATAAGAAGGACTGCTGGCATGGTTTTTCAAAATCCAGACAACCAATTAGTTGCAACTATTGTAGAAGATGAAGTTGCCTTCGGTCCTGAAAATATGGGGATTGAACCAAGCGAAATAAGAAAAAGGGTCGACAGTTCCCTAGAGGATGTTGGGATGGCTGAATATAAAAAAAATGCACCCCATCTTCTTTCTGGTGGCCAAAAGCAAAGAGTAGCCATAGCTGGAATCCTTGCCATGTCGCCTAAATATATAATTCTCGATGAGCCAACTGCCATGCTTGACCCAAGTGGCAGGAGGGAAGTAATAGATACACTTATAAAGCTCAACAAGGAAGAGGGAAAGACAATAATCTTAATAACCCACTACATGGAAGAGGCTGCAATTAGCGACAGGGTTGTTGTAATGGAAGATGGCAAAATGGTCTTAAGTGGGACTCCAAGAGAAGTTTTTTCTCAAGTGGGCAAGATCAAGGGACTTGGCCTTGATGTGCCCCAAGTAACAGAACTTGCATATGAGCTAAAAAAAGATGGATTTGGTATTTCTGGGGAAGTTTTAAATATAGAAGAAATGGTGAAGGAAATATGTCACTAATAGAAATTAACAACTTAACACATATCTATAGCGAGGGCCTCCCTTTTGAGAAGAAGGCTGTTGATGACATCAGCTTAAAAGTCGAAGAAAATGAATTCATTGGCCTCATTGGTCACACAGGTTCAGGCAAGTCAACCTTTATCCAACACCTAAATGGACTTTTGAAGCCATCATCTGGAGAAATTATTATTGATGGAACAAGGGTTGATAAGTCTGGTTCAAACTTAACAGACCTTAGAAAAAAAGTTGGCCTAGTCTTTCAATATCCAGAATACCAACTCTTTGAAGAAACTATTGAAAGAGACATTGCTTTTGGGCCAGGTAACTTAGATTTAAGCGAAGAAGAAGTTCAAGAGAGGGTAAAGTCTTCCATGGAGTCAGTTGGACTTGACTATGAAACTTATAAGGACAAGTCACCCTTTGAACTTTCTGGTGGCTTAAAAAGAAGGGTGGCCATAGCAGGTGTCCTTGCCATGGAGCCAAAAGTTTTAATACTTGATGAGCCAACAGCAGGTCTTGACCCAAGAGGTCGCGACGAAATCCTAAGTGAAATAAAAAGCATTCACGAGAAGAGGAAGATGACAGTGATTTTGGTTTCCCACTCTATGGAGGATGTGGCGAAAATTGCTGAGAGAATAGTTGTTCTTGATAAGGGCAAAGTCTTTTTAGATGGAGAGCCAAGAGATATCTTTAGAGAGGAAGACAAGCTTCTTGGAGTTGGACTTGGGATCCCACAAATAACTTCTCTTATGAGGACTTTAAAGAAGAAGGGTCTAGACATCAACGAGGATGCCATAACTGTGGAAGAGGCCAAGGAGTCTCTAAAAAAATATTTGAGAGGTGCTTCTAATGTTTAAAGATATAACAATTGGCCAATATTTTCCTGGTGAAAGTGCCGTCCACAAGTATGACCCAAAATTAAAAATGATAACAATGATTTTATTTATATGTTCACTCTTCTTTATAAAATCAGTTTTCATGTATATACCAGTAGTTTTATACTTACTTTTAATTATAGTTAACGCCAAGCTACCACTTGGAATGGTCCTAAAGGGATTAAAGCCACTGAAGTGGATTATCCTCGTTACATTTATAATTAACTTATTTTTCACGCCTGGAGAAGCAATTTACACTTTTGGATTTTTAAAAATTTCAAAAGAAGGGGTAAACCTTGCTGTCTTTATGGGAATAAGACTAATCCTCTTAGTTCTTGGTACAAGTTTATTAACTTATACAACTTCGCCAATAGAACTAACTGATGGGATAGAATCGCTCTTAAGGCCTTTTAGGAAGATTGGAGTTCCAAGTCACGAGATTGCCATGATGATGACAATTGCCCTTAGGTTTATTCCAACACTTATAGAAGAAACTGACAAGATTATGAAGGCACAAATGGCAAGAGGAGCAGACTTTGAGTCAGGAAATATAATCAAGCGTGCGAAAAACTTAGTTCCACTCCTTGTTCCACTTTTCATTAACTCCTTTAGGAGGGCAGAAGAACTTGCCACAGCCATGGAAGCAAGATGCTACAGAGGAGGAGATGGCAGGACAAAGATGAATGCCTCAAAGATCGTGAAGAAAGATGTCATCTTATTTATTGGCAACCTAATCTTCTTTGGCATAATAGTTGTGGTTTCTAAGATATGAAAAACATTTTAATAAAAATTAACTACGACGGGACCAACTTTCACGGCTTTCAAGTCCAACCAGATGAGAGGACTGTTGAGGGAGAAATAAATCTTGGAATTGAAAAAACTGTCAAACATCCTGTAAAAATATTTTATGCAGGAAGGACTGATAGGGGAGTTCACGCTGAGGGACAATACGCAAATTTTTATTCTGATACCACAATTGATATAGGAAACCTCCCTAAGGTTTTGAACTTTAATCTGCCAGAAGATGTTTCAGTTGTAGAAGCAAGATATGTTCCAGATGATTTTCACGCAAGATATGACGCAAAATTAAAAAAATATCGCTACGTAGTTCACAGGTCAAGATATAGGCATGCCCTCTTACGCAACCGTGCCTACGAATATCCCTATGAAGTGGATCCAGACAGGATGAGAAAGGCTCTTTCTTACTTAATAGGAGAACACGACTTCAATTCCTTTATGGGAAAAGGGGCCATAGTCAAGGACTCCATAAGGACTATTGATAGGATAGATGTCATTGAAGACGGGGACTTTTTGTATTTTGATTTTTTGGCAAAGTCATTTTTAAAAAATATGATAAGAATTGTAACGGGAACTGTCCTGGAGATAGGACGGGGCCAAAGAGAAATTGAATATATGAAGGAAGCCTTGGAGAAAAAAACTCGAAAGGCCGCTGGACCAACAGCACCTGCCTGTGGACTATACTTGCTAGATGTCAAGTATTAAGTCCTCGGGCTTTTTTTATTTTAAATTTTAGCGACTTAGGACTTACAAGCTTATAAATAATTTTTTATAAAATTTTTATAGGTCATATTTTTTTATCATCACCTCAATATTGTTAAAAAGCTTTTTGTTATTGGCTCACAAATTTTTACAGACTTCATAATAAATTCATACTTGCTTATTAATAAGAATTTTATAATTTTTAAAGACTTCATAATTATTTCTTGCTTACTATTTAATTACAAGCTTACAAATTTTTAAGAAGTTACAATAAAATCTTAGTCAATCTTTAATAAGGATTTTAAAAATTTTTATGGGCTCATAATAAATTTTCAATTTCGTTTTCAATTTAGTTAGTTATTTTTTAATAAATTCTTATAAAATTGCAAGCACATTTGCAAGTCTAATTTACTATTAAATATCTTCCAAAAAAAGTCATGCAAAGTGCAATAAATTGATAATATAAGAAGTATTTGGTATAATTATTTTAGTTAATTTGGAGGTGTAATAGTGGATAATAAATATCTTGTTAATGGTAATGAGGCAGAAGGTCAAGTTAAGATTTCTGAAGATGTTATCGCTACAGTTGCATCAGTTGCAGCTGAAAGTGTTGATGGTGTTGTTAAGGTTGGATCTAACTTCAAGTCTCAAGTTACTGACATTTTAAATACAAAAAATTTCAATAAGGGCGTTAGAGTCAATATTGGCGAAAAAGAAACTATTGTAGATGTATATATTACTATTGAGTACGGAATAAAAATTGTTGAAGTATCTGAAAAGGTACAAGAAGAAGTTAAGGAAGCAATTGAGAATATGACAGACTTTGATGTTGTAGAAGTCAATGTTCACATTTCAGGGATTGCTGTAAAAAATTCTGAAAAGACTGTTGTCAAATGAGTAGGAAGAGAGCAAGAATAGGGGCCATGCAGGCCCTTTTCGCCATGGATATAAATAATGACTTCTCTACTGACAAGCTAGAAGTTTTTATGGAAAACAATAACTTCCAAGGGGATGAAGTTGATTACATCAATAGGGTAGTTCCAGATATTTTGGACAAGCTTGAAGTAGTTGATGAGACAATAGAAAAAAATTTAAAGGGCTGGACTATGGCAAGACTTGCCAAGGTTGACAGGCAAATCCTTAGGGTTGCTGTCTACGAATTTCTCTACAAGGATGATATCCCTGAAGAGGTTTCTATTAATGAAGCTGTTGAAATTGCAAGACTTTATAGTTCTGACGAAGCACCTAAATTTATAAACGGAATTTTGGGAACAATTTACAGGAGTTTTTAATTTGGCAAAGTCTGCTTTTAATGTAAGTGAACTGAATAATTACATCAAAAAGCTAATCTCAATGGACTATATCCTAAGGGACATTAAGGTCACTGGGGAGATTACTAATTTAAATTACCACAAGAATGGAAATATTTATTTTTCTCTCAAGGATAAATTTGCCCGTATTGATGCTATGGCAAGCCAAGAGGATATAAAAAGTAATATATTCGATGGGGCAAAGGTTATGGCAAAGGGAACTGTCACTTACTACGATAGAAGTGGCAGGGTTTTTTTATATATTAGCCAATTAGAACTTGATGGCAAGGGCAATCTCTACCAGGAGTACCTGGATCTTAAAGAAAAACTCTCTAAGGAGGGACTTTTTGACCCTCGCCACAAGAAGAGATTAAAGAAGTATCCATCGAGGATTGGACTTATTACATCGACTAGTGGTGCAGCCATTGAGGATGTTATAAATATTTTTAGGAAACGCAATAAGACTTGTGATGTTTTTATTTATCCAAGTCTTGTTCAGGGAGCCTATGCAGCTGAAACTTTAATTTCTGGTGTGAAATATTTTAACCAAGAAGAGCCAGTAGACACAATAATTATTGCCAGAGGTGGAGGAAGCTTTGAAGACCTCTTTGTCTTTAATGATGAAGGTCTTGCAAGGGAAATTTTTGCATCAAAAATCCCAGTGATTTCTGCTGTGGGTCACGAGGTAGACTACACTATTTGTGATTTTGTAGCAGATATGAGGGCGGCAACTCCGACTAATGCAGCTGAACTTGTGACTATTAGTGAGAATGAAATTTTTTCTGAACTTGAGAAGAAAAAGTCTCAGCTAAAAAATCTCATGGATAGGAGACTTGATTTCAATAGATTAAGACTCTTGAATCTATATAAAAATATTTCTATAAAAAACCAAGTTTATAAGATAAATGAAAGGACTAGGGACCTCTTAAGGGCTCATGCACTTTTAAATTCTTCTATAAAAAAAATTATTGAGGACCATGAGTATGACCTTCAGGAGAAAAAGTTTTATCTGGGGAATTTTAAGTTAAAGAAGTCCAAGGATCTTGAGAATTATTCCTACAGGCTAAAAAATATTTCTATAAATATAAATTCTAGGATTAACAAGGACCAAGAGGGTCTAAATTTTGATAAAAAACTCCTAAATTATTATTTTAAGACATATGTCAATGAAAATCACAGGAAGTTTAAAACTTTCGAAAAGTTTTTGGCTTCTTATGACTTAGGTACTAGGTTAAAAAATGAAAGAAATAGGCTAAATCTATTGAAGATGGGACTTGATTCGGCCTTTGAAAAGATAAATAAGGTTGAAATCTTGGCAGAAGATGGGAAAAGTCTCAAGTCTGCAAGAGAAGCAAGGCCGGGAGATCTTATTTCTCTTAAATTTAAGGATGGCCAAGTAGAATCCAAGGTTCAAAAAGTGGAAGTGAGGGATTAAATGGAAAGAGATTATGAAAGTTCCTTTAGGGAGCTTGAAAATATAATAAGGGAACTTGAGTCTAAGGACATTAGTCTTGAAGATTCCATAAAAAAATACGAAAAGGGAATTGAGCTTTATAAGTACTTAAACAATACCTTAAAGGACTACGAGGGCAAGATTAAAACTATTGCAGAAGAGAATTCTGAATTTATTGAGGACAAAAAAGATGAGAGATTTCGATAATTTACTAGAAAAATTTAATAATTATTTGAGCTCCTTACTTGAGTACGACAACAGTCCCCAACACAAGGTTATTGACTCTATTAAGTATTCCTTGTTTTCTGGTGGTAAAAGGATAAGACCCCTTATTTGTTTAATAAGTTTTTGTGAATTTTCAGATGAATCTTTGGATAAAATATTACCTTTTGCAGCTGCAATTGAAATGATTCACACTTATTCACTTGTCCACGATGATCTGCCAGCCATGGATGATGACGACTTTAGAAGAGATAAACCAACTAACCACAAGGTTTATTCTGAAGGGATTTCAATCCTTGCGGGCGATGGACTTTTAAATATGTCTATGGAAATTCTCTTAAGACATATTGAAAACATTGAAGACCCTGAAGATTTGAAACGTGCTATGAGGGCCATGAAATATATTTATAATGCAACAGGTGTTAATGGGATGATTGGTGGCCAAACTATTGATATTGACAGGGACGTGTCAGATTACACAGAGGATGACTGCGAAAATATGTATAAGCTAAAGACCGGAGCCCTAATTAAGGCATCAGTTGTAGTTGGTGGCATTATAGCAGGTCTTGATCCAGACAATATTACTAAGCTAGCAAAGTTTGGTGAATCTATAGGTATTGCCTATCAATTTGAGGATGATCTCTTAGATGAAGAAAAGGACCCAGACAGTGGCGAAATCAACATGCTCCTATTTAAGGACAAGGAAGACCTTCAAAATGAAATTATCGACTTAACTAATGGAGCCTATGAAGCCCTAGATGGTCTTGAACTTAAAGAAGATGCGTTAAAATCTTTTGCGGCGAAATTAGTAAATAGGAGTAGGTAATGGTAAAAAAACGAGCAGATGTATTATTAGTTGAAAAGGGCCTGATTGATTCTAGAGAAAAGGCCAAAAGACTAATAATGGAAGGCAAGGTTTTTATTGGAACAGATAGGGTTGAAAAACCTGGAACCCAACTTAAAGAAGAAGAGAAAATCTACATTAAGGGACTTGAAGACTCCTTTGTATCTCGTGGTGGCCACAAGCTTGAGAAGATGATTGATGATTATGATATTGATCTCACAGATGCAGTTTGTGTAGATATAGGTGCATCAACTGGAGGCTTTACACACTGCATGTTAAAGCACGGAGCCAAAAAAGTTTACGCCATAGATGTTGGCTACAATCAACTTGACTACAAGCTTAGGATGGATGAAAGAGTTGTATCTCTTGAGAGGACCAACATCAGGTATTTTGACAAGGAAATAATCGAAGAAGATGTTTCCTTTATCTCTATTGACGTCTCTTTTATTTCACTTGAACTTGTCCTTCCTGTTGCCAAGGAAATCTTGGGACCAGAAGGCGAAATTGTTGCCCTTGTAAAGCCACAATTTGAAGCTGGCAAGGGAAAAGTTGGCAAGGGTGGAATCGTAAGAGACAAAAAAGTACATATTGAGGTTATAGAAAAAATAATTGACCTTGCAGGAGATTTAGGTTTTAATATCAAGGCTTTGACAAATTCTCCAATTAAGGGTACAAGTGGAAACATAGAATTTTTAATTTACTTGTCAAATTACGGAGAATCTTCTGAAACATTTGATGCAAAAGAAATTGTAAATAAGGCTTATGAAAATTTAAATGATTAGGTGAAATATGCTTTTAGAGTTAAATATCGAAAATTTTGCAATAATTGAAAATATGAAAATAGAATTTGAATCTGGTCTCAATGTCTTGACAGGAGAAACAGGTTCAGGTAAGTCAATTATTATCGACTCCCTTGGTCTTGTCCTCGGTCAAAGGGCCAACAAGGATATTATAAAAAAGGGTAAGGACAGGGCCTTTATTGAGGCAGTTTTTTCTTCTTATGATGAAGAAACTAAGGACCTTCTTCTTGAATATGGAATTGATTCAGGAGACTTAGTTGTTGTTTCAAAGGAGATTCGTGAAAAAGGCCCAAACATTACTAGGGTCAACAACAGGACTGTTACATCTCAAATTTTATCAAAAATCTCCAGCCATCTTATCGATATTTTTGCTCAGCATGAATCTATCTCCCTAATGGACAACAAAAATCAGTTAAAATTGATTGATGACTTCTCAGGTAAGGGTCAGAGACAACTACTTGATGATTTAAAGGAACTTGTAGAAGAAATAAATTCTTTAAAAAATGAATATAATGAAAAGTCCAATATGGAACAAAACAAGGATAGGGAAATTGACCTTCTTGAGTACCAAATAAAAGAAATTGAAGATGCAGGCCTGAGTGACTATGACGATGAAGAACTTTATGATGACTTCAATGCCCTAAACAATATGACAGACACTTTGATAAAACTGTCTGAGGCTAAGTCATTAATAAATGAAGGCTACGAGACAAGTTCTCTTGAAGACATTTTGGACAGGGTGATTGCCAATGTGGTTGACGTCACAAGCTACAACAAGGGCTTAAAAGAAGTAGAAGAAAACCTAGAGGATATAAGATTTAGGATATCTGATATTGCAAAGGACCTTGACAGGTATATAAATACTAGTGAAATTGACGAGGAAAGGCTTCAATTTTTAAAAGAAAGAATAGACCTTGTAAACAACTTAAAATTAAAGTATGGAAATAATGTTAAGACTATAAATATCTTCTTCGATGAAATCAGCGAGAGACTTAGATTTTTACAAAACTTTGAAGATAATTTAAATAAACTTTTAAAGAAAATCAAAGAAAAAGAGAAGGAAGCCTTAATACTTGCGGAAAAAATTAGCCAAAATAGGAAAAAGACTGCAAGGATTCTCGAGAAAAAAGTTGAAGAAGAGATCAACAAGTTAAATATTAAAGACGCTAAGTTTAAGATTGATATAAAAGAAAAAGACCTTTCCTTTGATGGGATTGACAAGATTGAATTCTTAATTGCACCAAACCTTGGCCAAGATCTTATGCCAATGGCAAAGGTGGCATCTGGTGGTGAAATGTCAAGAATTATGCTTGGATTTAAGTCCATAATTGCAGAAAAGGACAATATCCCTACACTTGTGTTTGATGAGATAGATACGGGTATAAGTGGAAAGACAGCTCAAATAGTTGGAAACAAGATAAAGGAAGTTTCAAAAGATAGACAAGTTATAGTAATTTCTCACTTGCCACAAATTGTTGCCCTTGCGGACACGCACTTTGCAATAAAAAAAGATGTGGTTAACAATAGCACAATTTCTACAATTGACAAATTAAGCTACGACGAGAGAGTTAATGAAGTTGCTAGATTAATTGGCGGTATGAATATAAGTGAAATTGCAATTGAAACTGCAAAGGAAATGATTGGTGATTAAATGACAAATTCAAATTATGAAGAAAGAACTATGAAATCAACAAAAATCTTTGACGGTAAGGTCCTGCAACTAAGGGTTGATACTGTTGAGATGGAGGGTCAAAAGTACACTAAGAGAGAAATAGTGGAAAGACAGCCTTCTGTTGGCATAGTTGCCATAACTGAAGAAGATGAAATTATACTTATAAAACAATATAGGAAGGCCATTGATAAGGAGATCTACGAAATACCAGCTGGCATGGTTGATTTTGGAGAGGAACCTCAAAAGGCTGCCTTAAGAGAACTCAAAGAAGAAACTGGCTATGATGCCAAGAAATCTGACTATCTTGCAGAAATTTATTCTTCTCCAGGCTTTACCAATGAAAAATTATTTATTTTTTATGCAGAAGACTTGACTCTAGGCGACCAAGACCTTGATGAGTTTGAACATCTTTCTGTTGAAAAAATAAAATTTGAGGAAGCCTTAAAACTTGTTAGCTTAGGAGAGATAAACGACTCAAAAAGTGTAGCAGGAATTCTTTATTACAATAACTTTAGGAGGAACAATGAATAAATCAATTGACTATATAAAAGGAAAAATAAAAAATCAGCCTGAAATCGGAATAGTACTGGGATCTGGCCTAGGTGATTTTGCCGATGCCATTGAAGATAAAATCGAGATTCCTTATACAGAAATTCCTGGTTTCCCGGTTTCTACAGTTAAGGGACATGATGGTAAACTAATTTTTGGAAAAATTAATTCAAAAGAAGTTTGCGTAATGAAGGGAAGAATTCACTACTACGAAGGTTATGATATCAAGGAAGTTGTTTATCCAATAGAAGTTCTTGCAGGTCTAGGAATAAAAACTCTAATCCTAACAAACGCAGCAGGTGGAGTTAACACTGACTTTGAACCAGCAGATCTTATGATTATAAATGATCACATTAACATAATGGGTAAGAATCCGCTTATTGGACCAAATGATGAAGACCTTGGACCAAGATTCCCTGACATGACAGACCTTTACAACAAAGACCTCATTGAAGTTGCGGAAAAGTCTGCAAAAAAACTTGGCATTGACATTAAAGAAGGAGTTTACATGTACTTCACAGGACCATCTTACGAAACTGCAGCTGAAGTAAGAATGGCGAGGATACTTGGAGCTGATGCTGTTGGTATGAGTACTGTGCCTGAAGCAATTATTGCAAGACACAGGGGCCTAAAAATCCTAGGTATCTCAACTATAACAAATATGTCTACAGGTATATTAGACACTCCTCTTGACCACACAGAAGTTGTAGAAGTTGGCCAAGAAGTCGCAGGTAAATTTAAAGAACTATTAAAAGAAATAATCGAGGAAATTTAATGAATTTTTTAGATATTATTCAAAAGAAAAAAGAAAATAAAGTTTTAAATCAAAATGAAATAGAGTTTTTTGTAGAAAATTATGTAAAGGGAGATATTCCTGATTACCAAGTTTCTGCATTTTTAATGGCTATTTATTTTAATAAGTTAAATTTAGATGAAACATACTATCTCACAAAGGCAATGATTGACTCAGGAGAAACTGTAGATTTATCAGAAGTTCCTGGATCAAAAGTTGACAAGCACTCAACAGGTGGAGTTGGAGACACAGTAACCTTAGTCCTAGGACCTTTACTTGCATCGGTAGGACTTGTTTTTGCTAAGATGAGTGGAAGAGGACTTGGTCACACAGGCGGAACTCTTGATAAGCTAGAGGCAATTCCTAGCTTTGACATAAATATTGGTGGAAGAAATTTTATTGAAATCCTAAAAAAATCCAATATTGCAGTTATTGGTCAAACAGAAAACATAGTTCCTGCAGACAAACTTCTCTATGCCCTAAGAGATGCAACAGCAACTGTAGACAATGTCAGTCTAATAGCATCATCTATACTTTCAAAGAAGATTGCCCTAGGAACAGATGCCCTAGTTCTAGATGTTAAGGTTGGAAATGGCGCCTTTATGAAGGACGTTCCATCAGCAGTAGAATTATCAAAATTAATGGTAGAGCTAGGCAAAAAGTTTGGACGTAATACTAAGGCAATTATAACTTCTATGGAAGAACCTCTTGGAGATGCCATAGGTAACAGCCTAGAAGTTATTGAAGCTATAAATATCCTAAAGGGAAAAAAGGAAGGTCATCTAAAAGATATTGCTTTAAGAATTGGTGCTAAGCTAATGATTATGGAAGGAATTTCATCTTCTGAAGAAGAGGCAATAAAAGTTCTTGAAGGAAAGATAAGTGATGGATCTGCAATTGAAAAGTTCAATGAAATGGTTGAACTTCAAGGTGGAGACAAGACTTACATCGATGACACAGACAAGTTTAAAAAATCTTCAATTATTAAAGAAATTTATGCAGAAGAGTCTGGCTATGTAAAGTCCATTGAGGCAATTGAAATTGGAATAGCATCAAGAGACTTGGGAGCTGGAAGACACAAGAAAGATGATGTGCTTGACCTAAGCGCAGGAATTTATCTTCACAAAAAAATTGGAGACCTTGTAGAAAAGGGCGATAAACTTGCCACAATTTACACTGAAAAGGAAAATGAAGTTGAGGGAGCAATTAAGAGAATTAAGGCTGCCTATGCTTTTTCTGATAAAAAGGAAGATTACAAATTAATTATAGAAGAGATTGATTGAGATGAATAAGTTAGATATTGTATCAATATTAATAAATATTGTTGCCTTAATGGTGGCAATAATTCCTCACGAGATAGCTCACGGTTACGTGGCCTATCTCTGTGGTGATACAACTGCAAAGGATGACGGAAGACTTAGCTTAAACCCACTGCATCACATTGACCCTGTGGGTTTAATTTCTATGGTTATTTTTAGGTTTGGTTGGGCAAAGGCCGTGCCTATAAATCCCTATAGGTTTAAGGGAAATAGGAAAGTAGCATCACTCTTAGTTTCTCTTGCAGGAGTCTTTACAAATTTTGTTCTTGGACTAATTTCTGGAATAATTTTAGTCTACTTAAATTACAAGTCATCTGCCTTGGTGCCTCTTTTCACATCAATCTTTTGGTACAATATTATGCTTGGAGTCTTTAATCTTGTGCCTCTTCCACCACTTGATGGGTCAAAGGTCTTGGCGACATTTTTGCCAGAAAATTTAGAATACAAGTTTTATAAGTATGAAAAATATTTTTATTTTGTATTAGTTATAATGATTTTTTCTGGACTTGTTGACAAATTTATTGGACCAATTGTCTATGGAATAATCAATGGAATTATTTCTTTAGGAATTAATTTATGGAATACAATATTGTTTTAAAAACTTATGAAGGTCCAATGGATCTTCTTTTAGATTTAATAAAAGAAAATGAAATAGATATTTACGACATACCGATTTTTAAAATTACTGAAGAATTTTTAAAATACATTGAGAACATGAAGAAGTTAAACCTAACTCTCACTTCAGATTTTATTTTAATGGCTTCAACTCTTTTGGAGATAAAGTCAAAGATGCTCCTTCCAAAGAAGGAGGAGCTTGATGAAGATGGGGAGGTTGAAGATGACCCGAGGCAAGATTTGGTGGAGAGTCTCTTGGAATATAAAAGGTATAAGGAAGCTTCAGAAATTTTAAAAGTTCAGGAAGAATATGAGTCAAAGTCCTTTTATAAGCTTAGGACAGAAATATTTTCCATGAATGAGCTGGACTTTTTAAAGGATTCTAACGTTGATAAACTTTCCCTTGCTTTTTTTAATATTTTAAAAAGATATAAGGACAAGGAAGTTGTGGGAATTGAAAGAGAATATTTCAAGGTGGAAGATGCTGCCAGAAAGATTAAACTTGCCCTCCACAAGAATAAGGAGATAAAATTTAGCGATTTGCTTCATGATATAGTTTACAAGGTGGATGTCATCACTTATTTTTTGGGAATGTTGGAACTTATTAAGAATGAATATATTTATGCAGATCAAAGTGATAATTTTGCAGATATTTTAATAAAAGAGAGAGAGTACAATGGACAGGAATAGGCTGAAATCAATAATTGAATCAATTCTTTTCATCTGGGGCGATCCCATAAGCTTAGAGGATCTTGCATCTACCTTAGAACTTAGGAAGGACTATGCGAGAGAAATTCTTTTGGAGATGAAAGAAAATTATAAGGACGAGACATCGGGCCTAAGGCTTAGGGAAGTTGACGGGAAGTTTCAACTGGGAACTAAGCAAGAAAATGAACCCTACTTAAAAAACTTGATACAAGAAAAAAATGAAAAAAATCTTTCAAAGCCTGCCCTTGAGACTCTTTCTATTATTGCCTACAAGCAGCCAGTGACAAAGTTAGAGGTAGAAGAACTAAGGGGAGTTAACTGCGACTCAACTATTAAGGGGCTTTTGGATTTTGATTTAATAGAAATTTCTGGCAAACTAGATAGGATTGGTCATCCTAATCTCTATTCAACAACAGAAAAATTTCTACAAAAATTTGGGATGGAAAACTTGGAAGAGCTACCTGACTTAAAGGAATTAGAGGAGGAATCTAATTGAGATTACAAAAATATATGGCTCATTGTGGAGCTGCATCGAGAAGAAAGTGCGAAGAATTTATAAAGCAGGGACTTGTTAGAGTTAACGACAAGGTTGTGACAGAACTTGGAACAAAGGTTGACCCCAACGTTGATAGGATTTACCTCGATGGAAAAAGATTAACACTTGAAGGCAAAAAAGTTTATATGATTTTAAATAAGCCCATAGGAGTTGTAACTTCTGCATCAGATGAAAAAGACAGGCCAACTGTCACTGATCTTGTGCCCGATGATTACAGGGTTTACCCAGTGGGAAGGCTTGATATTGACACAACTGGCCTAGTTTTTCTAACAAATGACGGTCAACTTGCAAATATTATGATGCACCCAAGATATAAAATTGGGAAAAAATATATTGTAACTGTTGAAGGAACTCCCAATGCTCGTGAGCTTTCTCTCTTAAGAGAAGGTCTTGACATTAGGGACTTAAAAACTTCTCCAGCAAATGTAAAAATTTTAAAATCCTTCAAGCAAGATTCCATTCTTGAAATAGAAATTTTTGAAGGACAAAATCATCAAGTTAAGAGGATGTTTGATTATATTGGCCATAAGGTTAAGAAGCTAAAGAGAATTTCCATGGGAGAAATCCAGCTCTTAGACCTTGAGCCAGGCAACTACAGATATCTAAATGAAAAAGAAGTTAAATATCTAAAGGGATTAAAATGATAGTGAAAGAAAAGTATTATGAGATAGTGGATGAAGTCCTATCTCATAATTTTTTAGGAAAAATTGCAGTTGATGCAACTGTTGGCAAGGGCAATGACACTTTGAAGCTCTTAGAAGCTGTTGGACAAAATGGATTTGTCTATGGATTTGATGTCCAAGAAGAGGCCATTAATAAGACTAAAGGATTATTAAAAGACTTTGACAATTTTGAATTATATTTGGACTCCCATGCTAATATTGATAGGGTGGAGAGTTTTGACCTAGTAATTTATAATTTAGGATTTTTGCCAGGTTCTGATAAAAAGATTACAACTTTAAGAGACTCAACTATTGAGTCACTGAAAAAGGCAACAGAAAAAATAAATGAAGCGGGAATAATAATTCTAGTTTCATACTTGGGTCACGAAAACTCTTTTGAAGAAAGAGAAGGCGTCGATGAATTTTTAAAGTCTCTTGATCAAAAAATTTTTAAAGTGGAGAAGAGAGAATTTTATAATCAAAAACACAATCCACCCATTGTTTACTTAATAGAAAAGAAGGTGACTAGATGAGAATTGGAATTATAGGAGGAGGACCTGCTGGCATGATGTGTGCCATTAAGGCAGGAGAAAATCATGAAGTTGTCCTCTTTGAAAAAAATGAAAAACTTGGAAAAAAATTATTTATCACTGGCAAGGGAAGGTGCAATCTAACAAATTACACAGACGAAAAAGATTTTATGAAAAATCTTGTGAGGAACCCTTCCTTTATGTTCTCATCAATTTATTCTTTTTCACCCTTCACAACTTACTACTACTTTGAAGACCTAGGCCTGCCACTAAAGGTTGAAAGAGGGAACAGGGTCTTCCCAGCAAGTGACAAGTCATCAGATGTCATCAAGACCTACGAGAAAAAGCTTAGACAAGTTGGGGTTGAAGTAAGACTTAATACAGAAGTTACGTCCATAAAAAAAGATGGAGAGACCTTTATCTTAAATGACAGAGAAAAATTTGATAAGGTGGTAATTGCAAGTGGCGGTATCTCTTACAAACTCACAGGGTCAACTGGGGACGGCTACAAATTTGGAAAAGAGTTTGGTCATAAAATCATTGAGCCCAAGCCAGGACTAATTGGGATTAATCTCTCAAATAATTTTGATTTGGCAGGACTTAGCCTAAAAAATGTTGAATTAAGAGTTGAGAAAGATAAAAAAAATATTTCTAGAGAATTTGGTGAGATGCTCTTCACTCACAGGGGAATATCAGGTCCCATTGTCCTAACGACTTCAAGCAAAATTAATAGACTTAATGATTTTGAACTTTATCTGGACTTAAAACCAGCCCTTTCAAAAGAAAAGTTGGATAGTAGGATTTTGAGAGATTTTGAAGATAATCAAAATAAAAATATTGAAAATGTGATGAGAAATCTTCTTCCAAGAGATTTGATTGCTTATGTTCTTGATTCTGCAAAAATTCCTGGAGACAAAAAGATAAATCAAATTACAAAAGAAGAAAGAGAAGAGCTTGTAAAGACAATTAAAAACTTTAAATTAATTTTTGCTAGTCTCGATGATATTGACAGGGCAATAGTAACTAGTGGCGGAATAGACGTTAAGGATATTGATCCAAAGACTATGGAGTCAAAACTTGTTAAAGGCTTATACTTTATTGGTGAAGTCATAGATATCGATGGACTAACAGGTGGATTTAATATTCAAATTGCAAATTCAACAGGCTACTCCTGCGGCATCAATCTCTAAGCCTTTACTTATTTTCAAAAATAAAATATAATAACAATGATAAGAGTCACTACGCTAAGTAGTGATTTTTTTTGGAGGTAAAAATGAAAATTGCAATAGATGGACCAGCAGGCTCAGGGAAAAGTTCTCTTGCAAAGGAAATTGCAAAGAGACTTGGGGTCTTATACGTTGACACAGGAGCTATGTATAGGGCTATTACCCTTAAGCTTCTAAAGGAAGATGAGTCTTCCTATGAAGAGATTCTTAAAAACACAAAAATATCTTTTGAGGGAGATAAAATTTTTCTTGATGGAAAAGATGTCTCAAAGGAAATAAGAGAAAATGAAATTTCCAATAAGACTTCAGAGATGTCCAAAAAGAAAATTATTAGAGACTATCTTGTGAAAATGCAAAGAGAAATTGCAAGAGACAAGGACGTTGTCATGGAGGGAAGAGATATTGGCTCAGTTGTCTTAAAAGACGCTGAATATAAATTTTTCTTGACTGCTGATGTAGAGACTCGTGCCATGAGAAGATATAAGCAAATTGATGACGACAAGGTATCTTTTGATGAAATTTTAGAGGACTTAAAAGTGAGAGATTATAATGACTCTCACAGGGAAAATTCTCCACTTATTCAAACAGAAGATGCAATTTTAATTGACAGTACAGACTTAAATGCTGAAGAGACAATTGAAAAAATAATTTCTTATATAAAAAGGTGACTTATGTTTTACTTTACTGTTAGAAGAATTGTGGGATTTTTTATGAGACACATCTATAGGCTTGAAGTCCATGGAAGAGAAAATATTCCACAAGATTCTGAAAGATTAATAATTTGTGGCAATCACAAGAGCAATCTAGATCCAGTGGCCATATCAGCAATTTTTGAAAGACAAATTTTTTGGATGGCGAAGAAGGAACTATTCGAAAATAAATTTTTTGGAGGTTTTTTAACTAAGCTTGGAGCCTTTCCCATTGATAGACAAGGGAATGACCTGGCAGCCATAAAAAAATCTCTTAAAATTTTAAAGAATGAAGATGTTCTTGGAATCTTTCCTGAAGGAACTAGGGTAAAGGAAGCTGACTACACGAGAATAAAATCTGGCATAGCCCTTATTGCGCAAAAGACAAATTCAAGGGTCCTTCCAGTTTATATTGAGGGAGACTACAAGCCCTTTAGGAAGACTAGGATTTATTTTAGGGAGCCTGTAAAAATTAATAAGGAAATAAAATATTCTCCAGGGGAGCTTGAAAATATTTCTCAAGACATAATGAGAATAGTATATGGTGATGAAGTTAAATGGAAATTATTGTAGCTGACAAGCATGGATTTTGTGGCGGAGTAAAAAGAGCTGTTAAGATGGCCTTTGACAATGCAGGTGAGGGAGTCTACTCCTATGGCGACCTTGTTCACAATGAAGGAGTAGTAAAAGAACTTGAAGACTTAGGAGTTGTGACAATTGATGACACCAATGTTGAAAACTCCAAAGTTATTATAAGAAGTCACGGAGTCCACAAGAGGATTTTAGACAAATTAGAAGAAAAGAATAATGAAATAATAAATTGTGTTTGCCCTAAGGTAGAAAAAGTTTATAATATAGTAGATAATTTCTACAAAAAAGGTTATAATATAGTAATTATTGGGAATCAAGACCACCCTGAAGTGGTGGGAATAAATTCTCGATGCAATGACTCTGCAACAATTATTTCAAATTTGGAAGATATAAAAATTCCAGAGGGAAAGCTAGTTATTGTCTCACAAACTACAAATAATGTAGATTTTTTCGAAAAAGCAACAAATCTTATAAAAGATATTTCAAAAGATGAAGTTTTAGTTTATAATACTATATGTAATGCAACTTTCGAGAGACAAGAAAGTGTTAGGAATTTATCAAAAAATGTTGATGCCCTAATTGTACTTGGCGGCAAAAAATCTTCCAACACAAAAAAACTTGCAGAAATTGCGAAATTAAATTGTAAAAATGTATTTTTAATTCAGTCCATTAGAGATATTGATTTAAATATATTTAAAAAATTTAATAAAATAGGTATTACCGCCGGAGCATCCACACCGGAATCGGTAATCAAGGAGGCTGTTAGTAGGATGGAAAATTTTGACAAAGGTGAGATGATGGAAGCCATCGAAAATTCTTTTAAAAGAATTAGACGTGGCGAAGTAGTAACTGGAGAGGTTTTATATATAACTGATTCAGAAGTAATGGTTAATCTTGGATACAGATCAGATGGTATCATTTCAAGAGATGAACTTGCAGGAGGACCTGATGTAAATCCTCAAGATCTTTATGAACAAGGTCAAGAAATTGATGTTTACGTTCTAAAGATGGATGATGGAGACGGCAATGTTGTCCTTTCAACAAAAAGAGTTGCTGACATGAAGGTTTGGGATGAAGTTGAAGAACTTTATAACAACAAAGAAAACATAACAGTAACTGTTAAAAACCAAGTTAAGGGCGGACTTACTGCAGATTACAGAGGACTTAATGCATTTATACCAGCATCTCATGTTTCTGTTAGATTCCAAAAAGATTTAAGCAAATTCATTGGAGAAGAATTCGAAACTGAAATTATCGATTTTGATAAGAGAAAGAGAAGAATTGTTCTTTCAAGAAAGAATGTACTTCAAGAAGAATTAGACAAGATTCGTGATGAAGTATATGACAAGCTTGAAGAAGGAGACATTATCGAAGGAACTGTACAAAGATTAACTAACTTTGGTGCATTCGTAGATGTTGGAGGAGTAGATGGACTTATCCATATCTCTGAACTTTCTTGGAACAGAGTTAAACACCCTTCAGATGTAGTAGCACCTGGAGATGTTGTTAAGGTACAAGTTCTTAATGTAGATAAAGAAAAGAATAGAATCGCACTTGGACTAAAACAAACTATGGAAAAACCATGGGATGTATTTACAAAAGAAGTTAAAGTTGGCGACGTTGTTAAGGGTAAGGTTGTAAACCTACTTGACTTCGGTGCTTTCGTAAGACTTGAACAAGGCGTTGATGGTCTACTTCACGTTTCTCAAATCTCAAGAGAACACGTTGAAAAACCACAAGATAAACTTTCTATTGGTGAAGAAGTTACAGTTAAGGTAACTGACATTGATGAAGAAAATCAAAAGATTTCTCTTTCAATCAAGGCTCTAATTGAACCTGAAGAAAAAGAAGAAAGCGAAGAAGCTAAACCAAGAGAAAGAAAACCTAGAAGAGAAAGAAGAGCTCCAAAGAGAGAAAAGAAAATTGAAGAACCTAAACAAGATGACTTCAATATGACTATTGGAGAAATGTTAGGACTTAATTTCTCAGATGCAAATCTTGACGCTGATCTAATCGACGAAGATGCAACTGAAGAAAACACAGATAATGAATAATAATTCTTATTTGAAATTAAATATTAAGAGAATCTAAAAGAAACTCTTTAAGATATAGAAAACTCAGGAAAATTTCCTGGGTTTTTTATTTTGTAATTTTTTATAATTTAAGATTAAAAATATTTAAATAGAGTTAATCTCATAAAATTTTTGATTAAGTAAGTCTGAAAATTTTATAATAAATAAAAAAACTTTATATAAATAAACTACTAAATTAAATGATATAATAAAAGCATGAAGTACTTAATATTTTTACTTATTTTTTTGACAGGATGTAGAGGCAATGAAGCTCAAGTTATAGATAGTGCAAGCCAAGCTAATCTTTCGGCAGAAATTATTTCTCTAGATGGTGAGTATGGAAGTGAACTGAGGATTAAAAATAAAAACGAAGAATTTATTATTGATGTAAGTGATTTAAAGCCTTGGAAGATTGACTTAGCTAATGTGGATGGAGGTCCAATTGAGCTTGCACTTGGAGTTTATAAGAAGACACCTTTTGATCAAAAGTTTGCCAGGAGGTGTTTCTTATACAATATTGACTTTAAAAATCAAAAGTTAAGGCCAAAATTAAGAATTTCAAGACTATATAATCCCATTAAAGATTTTAACTTATGTGATCTTGATGGAGATGCTTACGATGAAATTATTTCCATAGAAAAAAACCTTGATGGCAATTATCTATTTGGTGTCTATGACTGGACAAATTTCGCTGTCGAGAGAAATTATGGGAGTGAAGTCTTAAAGTCTGAGCCAAAATTTTTAGACAAGGAGAAAAAAGTTGAGATAGATGGAAGCGAGAGAGAATTATATTTAGAAGGAGATGAAGTAAAATGGAAGTAAAGAAAAAAATACTTATAACTTCACTTTTGGCACTTACTCTTTTATCAGCCTGTAAAAATGATAAGGGGACTTTGCCAGAAAAGGAAACTGCAAAGATTGAACTTCAAGACACAAAATTTTTAGATGAAATGGAAAACAAAACTGCTTATATTGATTACAAACTTTCTGAGTTTACACCAAGTATTGAAGACTATAAGGTTGCTGATGATTTTTCCAATGTAGAAAATTTTTCTGACTTTGGAGATTTTACAGAAAGACAAAAGGAAATGCTAATAAAAAATGGTTTTGTAATAACTAAGCCAAAAAATTTAGAAGACAATGAATACATGGAAGATCCTTGGAATTATGAATTTGACCAAATTCACCAAGTTTATGAAGACAATGAATATAAAGAATTAGCAAGTTTTGTGACAACTGATTCAGTAACTCACATCTTCCATATTTTCTATGATGGATTCTTGAGAAATTTGGAAAAAGAAGAGCTCTATCCAAAATCTATTAGCTTAAATCAAAGTTTGCTTGCAGAAAATATAAATCTTTATAAGGAACTTAAAAACGAGAGATTAAAAGAAATTCAAAATAGAAATATTGCCTTTATAGCTACAGGACTTAAGCTTTTAGGAAGTGAGCCTGAAAATTTACCTGAAGAAGCTAAGAAAATTTATGAAGAAGAGATAAAAAATGCAAGCTCAGAAGAAATTGCTTCCTCAGCTATAAGTGGAAGAGATGTAGATTTTTCACAACTTAAACCTAGGGGCCACTACACTAGAAGTGAAGAACTAAAAAAATATTTTTCAGGCACAATGTACTTTGGTCAAGTTGGACTTTTTATAGAGAATGAAGGAAAGCCTGATGAAGACAGTATCTTACAAGGACTTCTTCTAACTTATTCAATTTATAAAAATCCTGAAATTTTAAAAACTTGGGAAGACTTAGTTGAACCAATTGACTTTATGGTTGAGTCTGCTGATGACCTTTCCATAAGAGAATTTGCAAGAACACTTTATGGAGTTTATGGAAAAGATTTTGACATTAATAAACTAGATGACAATAAAAATTTAAAAGATGTCTACACAGTATTAAAGTCATATCCAGACCCACAAGTGGCAGGTTTTATGGGCAAGTCCTTTAGGTATATGCCACAAAGAGCAGTTATGGATAGCGTATTGATGCAAAATGTTGTTGATATTGCGAGCCAAAATCACCCATCTGATAGACCAATATATTCTGGCTTGGACCTTATGGCTGCCTTTGAAAATGAAAAGGCGAGAGAAATTTTAGATAATGATTCCTACAATTCTCACTGGGATAAGTACAAGGAAAAAACTGATGAAAATATTTCAAGTGTGAAGAAGATGGAAGACTTAGACTGGCAAAAAAATATGTACCGTGGATGGCTATGGATGCTAAAGTCCTATGACCAAAAATTTGGAGAGGGCTATCCAATGTTTATGAGAAATGATGCTTGGGAAAGAAAGGACCTAGTATCTGCTCTTGGTTCTTTTGCAGAGTTAAAACACGACACAGTTTTATATGGCAAGGCAGTCATGGCTGAAATGGGTGGCGGAGGAGAATTCGAAATTCCAAAATCCTATGTTGAACCAAATGTAGAACTTTACGAAAAATTAAATTGGCTACTTGAATTTACTAAGGTAAATTTAAAGAATCGAAACATGCTAAGTGAAAAGTATGAAGAAAAAATAAATAATTTCCAAGCTATGGTTATTAAATTTAGAGATATTTCAATTAAAGAACTTCAAAATGAAGAGCTTACAGAAGAAGAAATATCAGACCTATATTTCATTGGTGGAGAAATGGAAATGCTAATGGTTGACTTTGTTGAGTCCTCTGATGAATATGAAATTTCTGGCTGGTATGAAATACAAAATGCAACAGACAGGAGGATGCCAGTAGTAGTTGACCTAATGAGAGTTGTGGAAAATAGTGTGGGTCTCCCAGAAGGAGAAATTTCTCATATAGGAACAGGCAAGCCTATGGAAATTTTTGTAATCTATCCTCACCAAGATAAACTTTACATGGGTAGGGGAGCAACTTTCTCTTACTATGAATTTTTAAATAAGGAAAGACTTACTGATGAAGATTGGCAAAAGATGGTTTACGATGATGCAACAGATTTTCCAACTTGGTACAAGGACCTTGTGACAGAAGAAAAGAAAGCAATAGAATTTCATAGTTATGGACCAGATTATGAAGAAAGCATGTATAAAGAATAGTTAAAGAGGGCTAGTCCCTCTTTTTTCTTGCAAATTTTTAAATTTAAAATTACTATGTGTTATAATATTTTGAGGTGATAATATGCTTTTAGATTTAGTTGAAAAGAGAAGAAGTATAAGAAAATTTACTGATGAAAAAGTTTCTGAAGAAGACTTGAGAGAAATTTTAACTATTGCACTTCATGCCCCAACGGCAAAAAACAGAAACCCAGTTAGATATATAATTATTAGAGATAAAAAAAGATTAGAAGAACTTTCTAATTATAAGGTAAATAGTGCCAAGTTCTTGGCTGGAGCTGATGTAGCCATTGCCATAGTAACTGATAGCGAGATTGCACCAAACACCAACCACCAAGACGCATCTATTGCTGCAACTTATATCTTACTTGCAGCAGCTGACTTGGACCTTGGGGCAACTTGGGCCAATGTGACTGATTCCAAACACGAAAGTGGAATTCCTGCCCAAGAATTTTTGCACAAGTTCTTTGACCTTGAAGACAAGTTTGATGTTGAGTGCATAATTGGCATAGGTAATCCAGCTGAAGAAAAGTCAGAGAAAGTTCCCTTTGAATATTCTGAAAATGTATTTGAGGATTTACATGATAAGCTTAAATAATTTAGAAGAGACAGAAAAATTTGGACTCTTTCTTGGAGAAAATTTAAAAGCTGGAGATGTAGTATGCCTTAATGGTGACTTGGGAGCAGGCAAGACTACTCTTACAAAGTCCATAGCCAAGGGACTTGGAATCGATGACTATGTGACAAGTCCTACATTTACAATTGTAAATGAATATTATGGCAAGATTAACTTATACCACATTGATACCTATAGGCTTGACGACATGGTGGATGTTGACTATCTTGGATTTGATGAATACTTTTACTCTGATGGAGTTACCATAGTTGAGTGGGCAGAAAAAATTAGGGATGCCCTACCAGAAGAATATATGGAGATAAATATTAAGTCCCATGATGATAAGAGAGACTTAGATATAAATTATGTTGGAAATAGATTTGATGAATTGAAGGAGAAATTAGATGAAAGTTTTGGGAATTGATACTTCCACAAGAACAACTGCTATTGGGCTAATCGAAGATGATGAGGTCCTAGCTGAATACAACTTAAGAGGTCGAGTTTCTCATTCAGAATCTGTGACAGATATGATTGAAGAAATTTTCAAAAAATTTGAATTTTCTCTAGATGATATTGACCTAATTGCAGTGGGGATAGGTCCAGGATCCTTTACTGGACTTAGGATTGGAATTACTATTGCCAAGGTCTTGGCCTTCTCACTTGATAAGAACTTAATTGGAGTTTCTTCTCTTGTAGCAAATGGGATGTCAGACTACGGCAAGGTTGCTACTATTGTCGATGCGAGACGTGGAAATGTCTATGGCTCTATAATTGACAATGACAAGGACCCAGAAGTATTATTTGAAGACTCCCTCTTGGCCTTTGAAAAGTTCAAGGAAGAGCTAGATAAGTATGATGAAGTCACTCTTGTGGGACTAGACGCAGAAAAATTCCTAGAAGAACTTCCTCAGGGGAAATTATCCAAGAACAAGGGTATGAAGGGGACTAACATTGCAAGACTTGGATTAATCCAATACAAAAAGAATGGTCCCGTTGATATCTTTGGTCTTGTACCGAATTATTTAAAACTTTCTCAGGCAGAGGCCCAGTATGAAAAAAATCACGAGACTGGCAAATAAGTCTGACATAGACAGAATCCACGAAATTGAAGTTGAGACCTTTGAAAATCCCTGGTCAAAAAAGTCCATCGAGAACGCCATAGTTTTTGATGAACTTTCAGATATTTTAGTGGTTGAAGTCGATGGTGAAATAGGCGGATTCATTTCTTTTATGAGGATTTATGATGAAATTCACATAGGAAATGTTGCTGTTGGGAAAAAATATCGTGGACAAAAACTTGCAAATGACCTTTTTGACGGTCTAATTGATCTTGCAGAAAGAGAATCTTATAAGATGACCCTGGAGGTTGAAAAATCAAATAGGGTTGCCTTTAATTTATATAAAAAGTTTGGATTTACAATCCAAGGAGTGAGAAAAGATTATTACGGCATTGACAGAGATGCCTATATAATGTGGAGGGAGTGATGAGATGAAAGTTTTGGCAGTGGAATCCTCTTGTGATGAAACTTCTGTTGCTGTTGTTGAAGACGGACGAAAAGTTTATTCCAATGTGATTGCATCCCAAATTGATACCCACAAAAAATTTGGTGGAGTTGTACCTGAAATTGCATCAAGACAACATGTTGAAGCTATTAACACAGTCCTAAAGGAAGGACTTGACGAGGCAGGAGTGGACCTCAAGGACATAGATATTATTGCAGCCACAAAGGGGCCAGGCCTTATTGGAGCCCTGCTTGTGGGCCTAAGTGCAGGCAAGACCCTTGCCCTTGCAACAAATAAACCCTTTGTTGGGGTCAACCATATAGTGGGACACGTTTGTGCAAATTATATTTCCTTTAAGGACTTGGAGCCACCCTTTATTGGACTAATAATTTCTGGTGGCCATACCTACTTAATTGAAGTCAAGGACTATGTTGACTTTACCCTTCATGGAAGAACTGTTGACGATGCAGTGGGTGAAGCCTTTGACAAGGTTGCTAGGTCCATGGGAATTGGTTATCCAGGTGGACCAATAGTTGATAAGCTTGCAAAAGAAGGCAAGGAAACTATAGATTTCCCAAGGGTAATGATCAAGGAAGACAATTATAATTTTTCTTTTTCTGGCCTCAAGACTGCAGTTTTAAATTATTTAAACTCAACTAAGCTTCGTGGAGAAGAAATTGTAATAGAAGATGTGTGCAAGTCTTTCCAAGAGGCAGTGGTTGATGTCTTACTTGAAAAATCTTTTAGATTGGCAAGAGAGAAAAACATGGATAAGATTGTCCTTTGTGGTGGAGTTTCAGCAAACTCTAGGATAAGAAAAGCCTTTGAAGAAAAGGGTGCCGAAGAAGATATTAAAATTTTCTATCCTGACTTAAAGCTCTGCACAGACAATGCTGCTATGATTGCTTCAGCAGCTTATTATGAATACATGGCTGGCAATCTTGATGAAGAAAATTTTGCAAACCCTAATTTAGGTTTGGAATAAGTTAGAAAAATAAAAAATCTAAGTCTATGAATTAAAATGTTTAATGACTTAGATTTTTTTATTTTTTTAATTTTTTAGGTTTGTAAAAAGTTGTGGGCTTATAGTAAGTTGTAAAGTTGTAATTTTTAATAGGGTCGTAATTATTTATTAAGTCATAAATATTTAATAAGTCACAAGTATTTTAAGGCTTGGCAATAATTATGGACTCACAAAATTTTTTACACTTATAAAAAATATCTTAAAACTTAATAGAAAATAAAAAAAGTGCATCTCTGCACTTTATTTTTATAAGCTATTAAGGAATTTTAAAATTTCCATTTTTGTAAGATTATTTTCAAAGACTTCTAGGTGGTCAATGCCCATGATTTCATGGGAACTTTTTATTCCTAGTTTTATTAACTTTTCTACTGAATAAAGCTCTCCAAAACTAGAAGACTTTGATGATAGGAAAATTAAATTTGAAATTTGATTTACCTTCTTATTGTAAACTTCTCCTGAGACCTTCTTGTAGTTTTCCATAAGGGATATGGAGACGGATTTTAGCTTAAGCCTTAGTTCGCCATAATCGTCTTCAAGTCCAAAAAGTTTTATAAGTTCAAAGAAAAAGTCTTCGCCGTTGAGAGCCTTAAATACATCTCCAACAAAGATTGAATTCTTGTTGGGGTTTATAACCTTTAAGATAATTCTATTATCAAAGACCTTTGCAGAAATTCCTGCCTTAGATTTAAAAATAAAGAAGTCACTATCACTTAAATTACTTTTAATTTTTTCCAAGAAAATCGGTTCAGAGAAGTTAAAGTTTACGTATAAAATTCCCGAATCAGAAGTCTTTCCCTCGATTTCCTTGTAGATGTCCCTAGTTGACATTTTTTCTCCAGAATAATAAGTGTTTAAAATATTTTCTGGAACTTCTCTTATGTTGCCAAGGGATAGGTTATCCAAATAAGTTGGTGATTCAATGGAGATAATGTCCTTTAAGTCAGTATAGACTTCCTCAACCTGTTCATCCTTTTCAAAAACAAGCTTATCCACATGAGTCTTTTCTGATGAAAATTCAAGAAACTTGTAACCATGGAAGAAGTTAACTCCACTTTTTTCCAAGTAGGAGCGAAGCTTCTCGTAAATAAGCTTGCTGTCTAAATTGAAGTAAGATTGAGAACCAATATAATCAAGCAGAGCTTCTCTAAGTTCCTTGATTGGAGAAGTGGCCTTTAAGTTGTAGATATTTGCTAAGTAGTAGTAAAAGTTTGATTTCAAGAAGTCTGAAAACAAGAAGTATTTTTCAATACTTGACTGAGTTTCTAATTCAAGGGGAGAGAGCATTAGCTTGTAAATTTTTCTCTTGCTGGCTTCATCTACTTCATCAATCTTATAAGATGAATTCATAGACAAGTCCATAATCCTTGGGCTTTCTTTTTTTGCAATTTTTTCATATATTTCAAGAATTTCTTCTTCAGTCATTATATTTTTTAAAAGTTCGAGAGTATTCTTAAAGTTATATTCAGAGAACCTATTGTCAAAAGTCACATAGGTATTTTCATCTTCATTTATATTTGTAAATTCATTAAAAGCCTTTGTATAAATATTTATATTTTTTGGGTCTAAGTTTGCGTGGTTAATAAGGCCATAAGCAAGAGCTAAGTTACCAAATCCATCTCCCAAGAGATAGGCAAGGGATTCTTCGTCACGATTTGGCATTAGGACCTTTACTTCATCGTCAGAAGCTTTTTTTGCAGCAAATATGGCTGCTGAAATTGTGGCAGCTGCAAGAGCTAGTTTTTTGATGTCATTTTTTCTTGACATAATTTCACCTCTCTTAGCCTTTACCCAATAAATAGCCACTTAATTCTAGTTTGTTAAATTGTTTTTTAACAAGTATAATGGACTTTGGAGGGATTAACTTGAATAATTATAAATTAATCGAAGAAAAATATATAGACGAGGTTGCATCTAACTGCAAGGTCTATACTCATATAAAGACAGGAGCAAGAGTCTTAACTCTTGAAAACAATGACGACAACAAGGCCTTTGGGATTGGCTTTAGGACACCACCTGAAAGAGGAAATGGTGTTTGCCACATTGTTGAGCACTGCGTTCTTTCTGGATCAAGAAAGTTTAAGACAAAGGAACCTTTTATGGATTTAATTAAGTCATCGCTACAAACATTTTTAAATGCCATGACTTTTCCAGACAAAACAATTTACCCAGTTTCATCAAGAAATGAAAAAGACTTTTACAACTTGATGGATGTCTACCTTGATGCAGTTTTTCATCCAGCAATTTATGAAGAAGAGAAAATATTTCTACAAGAGGGCTGGCACTATGAACTAAAGGACAAGGAAGACGACTTAAAATACAATGGAGTTGTTTATAACGAGATGAAGGGAGTTTACTCTGCATCAGAAAACCTTGTGTCTGATGCTATGGTCTTTGCCCTTCATGAAGACTCATCCTATGGGGTTGACTCTGGTGGAGATCCAAAACTCATTCCTAGTCTAAGTTATAAGGAGTTTAAAGACTACCACAAAAAATACTACCACCCATCAAACTCTTATATTTACCTTTATGGAAATCAAAATATGGAAGAGGCCTTGGACTTTATTGACAAGAATTATTTACAAGACTTTGACAAGGCTGAAATTAATTCTGAAATTATCTTAAATGATGAAATAAAGAAAACTAAAGATGTAGAAATAACTTTTTCTGCATCAAAAGAAGAAATGAAGGACAAGATAGACTATTTATCCAAGGGCTGGACTCTTGGCTATGCTGACTCCAAGATGGATGTCTTTATGCGTGACTTCTTGGCAGAACTTTTAATTGATGCTCAAGGGGGACCACTTAAGAAGGCAATCTTTGACGCAGGACTTGCTGAAGATGTCTATTCAGAAACTTCTTCATCACTTCCTCTAGATCTATCAATTGTCTTAAAAAATACTGAGGCCGACAAGAAAGATGAATTCTTAAAACTATTGAGAGAAAGTCTTGAAAAATTAGTTGAAGAAGGAATCGATAAGGACCTACTTGAAGCAACTTTAAATAAATTTGAATTTATCTTCAGAGAAGGTGGAGGAACTCAAAAGGCAATAATATATTATATTAGGGCCCTTAATTCCTGGTTATATGACCAATCACCACTTGATGCCCTTTACTACAACGACGTATTAAGTGAAGTTAAGGAAAAATTAAATGATGGTTTTGTGGAAAATTATATCAAGGAAAAATTATTGGATAACGAGTATTCTGTAAATCTTATTGCAAGACCAGAGCTAAATAAAAATCACAGGGAAGAGGAAGAATTAAAGGAAGAGCTTCAAGAGCTCAAGGCAAAAATGTCTGATGAGGAAATTGAAGAGATTGTAAAAAAATCTAGAGACCTTGAAGAATATCAAAACCAAGAGGACTCACAAGAAAACAAGGACACAATTCCTTCTCTAGAATTATCTGACATTGACGAAAAGGTCACTGAATATCCAGTGGAAGAAGACAAGCTTGGAGATGTAGTTTATTTAAAAACTCATCAAGAGACAAATGGGATTGTTTATACTACACTTTCTCACGATATTTCCTTTATTGAAAAAGAGGAGATGGAGACAATGTCCCTTCTACTTTCGCTAATTGGACTAATTGACACAAAAAATTACACTTATGAAGAATTAAATAACGAGATCTATAAGGCTACTGGTGGAATCTCCTTTAATCCATCTGTATATGTGGATGCTAAGGACAAGGAAAAATATGTCCTTAGGATGAATATCAAGATGAAGTCTACAGCAGATAAGTTAGGAAGGGGTCTTGAAATTATAGATGAAATTATGAATAATTCACTTCTTGATTCTAAGAAGAGAATTAAGGAACTTTTAAATATTTTAAAATCAAGAATTGAGTCCACAATGCTACAAAATGGCCATCAATTTATAATTTCAATTTTAAAATCCTACTACTCAAGAGTTGCTGACATCCAATCACATATTGGAGGACTAAATTATTATGACTTCATGAGAGATTTAGTAGAAAACTTTGAAGAAAAGTGGGAAGATTTTGAGAAAGAGTCAGAAAAAATCTATGAAAAACTCTTTGTTAGAGATAACTTAATAATTTCTACTGCAGGAAACCTAGAAGACTTAAATAAGATTAAGCCAGAACTTGAGAAATATATTAATTCCTTAGAAGTTAAAAATATTAAGCCAGCAGATTATGAATTCGAAAAAAATAATAAAAATGAAGGACTTTACACAACTTCAAATGTTGTCTATGTATCAAAGGGTTATGACCTAGAGGACTTGGGCTTAAAATACAGGGGGGACTTAACAGTTCTTGCAAATATTTTAAACTCATCCTACCTTCACAATGAAATTAGGGCCAAGGGTGGTGCCTATGGTGGAGGAATCACTATAGGAAGGTCTGGCGACATGGCAACTTATTCTTACAGGGACCCTAACTTAAAAAATACTGTTAAGGTTTATGATTCTATTGGAAGCTTTGTAGAAAATGTAAAAATGTCAGAGGAAGACCTTAAAAACTTTATTATTGGATCAATGAATTCCTTTGATCCACTACTTTCTCCAGAACAAGTGGGAGACATCAACCTTTCAAGATTTATTACAGGACTTAAGGTTGAAGATCTAGAAAAATCTAAGAAAGAAGCTCTGGAAACAAACTTAGAAAAATTAAATTCCTATGGAAAAATCTTTGATGAAGCTATGAAGAAAAATTATCTAACTGCCTTTGGTAGTGAAAATATTATTAGAGATGGGGAAGATTTATTTAAGGAAATAAAATCAATTAAGTGACTGGAGGACCAATGATAAATTATCAAGAAATATTAGGCAAAATAGAAAAGTTAATGAAGGAAGCCTCCAAAATTTTCTTTGACTTAGACCCTCAAAATAACTTTGAGATGAAGGGGAGAAATGACTTTGTCACAGAAGTTGATTTTAAAGTTCAAGAAGTTTTAGAAGAAGAACTTTTAAAATTAATAGAAAGCTCCAACCTCTTGGCAGAAGAAAAGGGCAAGTCAAGTGCAGACATAAAAGACTACACTTGGGTCCTTGATCCTGTTGATGGGACAAGTAACTTGGTCCACGGTTTTCAACATTCAGTTATTTCTCTTGCACTTATGGAAAAATCTGAATTTGTAATAGGAGCAGTCTATGATCCTTATAGAGATGAATTTTTCTCGGCAGTTAAGGGTCAAGGAGCAAAATTAAATGGTAAGGAAATCAAAGTTTCAGCCAATGAAGAATTTGCCAACTCCTTAATAGGTGCAGGAACTGGTGGAGGAAGACTGGGAAGAGTTGACGAGACCTTTGACATGATGAAATATATCTACAAAAACACAAATGGGATAAGGCGAATTGGATCAGCAGCTCTTGAGATGTGTTACTCAGCTTGTGGAAGGTACGATGCCTTTATAGAAGACGACTTAAACCTATGGGACTATGCAGCTGGAACTTTGATTGTAAGAGAAGCTGGCGGACAAGTAATCAATATGCATGGAGAAGATGTGGCTTCAGAAAGAAGAGGCGGAATAATTTCTGGAAGTAAGAAGATAGTTGATGAACTTAGAAGATTCACCTATTAAATAATTTATTTCATTTATGAATTTTTTATGTGAAATGAATTATTTTACAAATGAAAATTTTATATTAAGGAGTCAGGTAACTGGCTTCTTTTTTAGTTTTTTTATAGAAGACGACGATTGTCTTTGATATAATTATTTTTAGAGAAAACGCATTCCTAAATTAAAGTTTTCTATATTTTGAATAAACAAGAGAGACAAGGATTAGAGTAGGAGGCTAAGAATGAACAGAAAAATATTTTCGCTTGTGACAAGTCTTGCAATTTTAACTTCCAGCCTGAGTCCAACTTGGGCAGCAGGCAAGGATTTTACATACAATAATTTAAATCAAAACTTGCCAATCAAAGCTCCGGTTGATGAGACAAAAGAGGTGGAAGAAAAGATAGACCTTCCCTTGGTGACAGAAACTATGCCAGATGAAAGTGTAAGGAATAAGTATGTAAAAATAATTTTTATACCAGAAACAAAAAAGATTAATGGTGTCATGGAATATGGAAAACTAGTAGACGAGTATGGAAATAACATTCCAACAAATGAAAATTCTTCTGACGAAGAAAAGTCAAAAACATTTTATGTTCTTAAAAGTGCCGGATGGTCAGATGTTTTAAATTATAAAGAGGATGGAAAATTAATTTTGCCTAAACTTGAAGTTGAAAATAATGGAAGTGATCCTGAAAAGAAGAAAATTCATAAATTTCTAGGATGGTCGTTAAGTAATAATCTTAGAGATCCTTTTAATTTAAAAAAATATAAAAAGGTCTCTGACATAGGGACAAGTGATATCCTAGAATTTAAATCAAGATTTGAAAATTCACCATATTTTTATGGAACTGTAAGAACACTGGTATATGATCCAGATGGATATAAAGTCGAAGAATTTAGTAAAAGATATAATTACAATGAATTTACCTCTTTTTCAGATTTAAGTGGATGGAGAGGACAGCTTTCTCCAAATGAGAAACAAAAAGAGTTTGCAGACCCAAAAGACTTTCCTTCGAAAAGAATTTATTTTTATTTTAAAAAGAATTCTGGAACTTATAAATTTGGTGATTATAAACCTAGTATTGTAAACGAAAAAAATAATACATTCTGGTATTGGTGTTATGATGGAGCACACGGAAATATAGCGTTGGATAGTTTTGACATGTACGATAATGCCAGAGAATTTAAGGAAATTTTTATAAATAAGTTTTTTAGAATACCAGATAATATTGATTTTGAAAAATTACCCTTACCTGAAGGAATATTTGTTGTTAAGCTTGAAGCAGAAAATGGATATACTGTTGAAGGTTTAACATTTACTAGGAATGCTGTTAGAGGTGGAGTTTCATTAGCTGAAGTTACGAGCATACCTAAAGAGCCAGAGTTAATTGATGAAAATAATGTCAAATACGAGGGTGATGTTGCTTGGTATGATGGATATAAAAAAATTAATAATCCTAGTGAGTTTAAAATAAATTCTGATATAGTTTTAACTGCTAGACCAGTTAAAGATTATGAATCAGAAAAATTCACAGCTCAAGTTAAGAAGATTGAAGTTAAAAAAGACGAAGATGTTACGCTAGAAAAATTGAAAGCTGGAATTGTAAATCTTCCAAAAAATTTAGATAAAATAGAAATTAAAACTTATCCAGATACTTCAGAAGTAGGAGAAGGCAAGGCCACTCTAAAATTAATTTTTACTGACACATCAAGTAAGGAAGTAGAAGTTCCTGTAAAAGTAATAGAAAAAATTTCTGGAGGAGAAATTACTCCAATTCCAACAATAAATGACTCAGACATAATCAAGGAAGAAGTTCCCTATAATGGGCAAATAAATCTTTTAGACAATATTAAAAACTTACCAGATGGAGCAAAAGTTGAAGATGTTAGTGACACAATTAGTACTAAGGTTTCAGGAACCTACACTGGAAAAGTAAAAGTAATCTTTAAAGATGGATCATCGAGAATTGTTGAGATTCCAATTAAAGTTCGAGAAGCCTTGGCAGATTCCTACACACCTCAAGTTAAGGAGATTGAAGTTAATAAAGACGAGCTATTAACTCGAGAAAAATTAAAAAAAGGAATTACAAATTTACCAGAAGATATTAAAGATATTGAGATTGTAGAAAATGTAGATACTTCAAAAGTAGGAAAATGTAAGGCCACTCTAAAATTAATTTTCACAGACACATCAAGTAAGGAAGTTGTAATTCCAGTAAAAGTTATTAATATAATTGATGCAGGTATTGTTACTCCGGTTCCAGAAATAAAACTTGATGACATTATCAAAGAAGAAGTTCCTTATAATGGTCAAATAAATCTTTTAGATAATATTAATAACTTACCAGATGGAGCAGAAGTCCAAGATATTAGTGACCCAATCGACACAAAGATTCCAGGAACTTATACAGGAAAAATTAAAATAACTTTTAAAGACGGATCATCAAGGATTGTTGAAATTCCTATTGAAGTTCTAACTCCAATGTCAGAAGAATTTCCAGTACGAAATCCTGTGAAAACTCAAGTTGAAAATCTTGAAAATATAAATTCTACAGAAAAATCTGAAATTGAAGAAAAAGTTAGGGAAGCAAACCCTCAAGTTGTTTCAATTGAAGTTGACGATAGGGGAAATGTGACTTTAATTTACGAAGATGGATCAAGTAATTTGATCAAGGCAGAAGACATAATTATCTTAAGAGAAAAGACACCTGAAGAGGAAGATCCAGAAGAAAAACCAGGAGAGGAAGACAACAAAAATCCTGAAGAAAAACCAGGAGAAGAAGATGAGGATCCTGAAGTTATACCAGAAGAAGGAGACAAGGACCCTGAAGACAAACCAGGAGAAGTAGGGGATAAGGACCCAGAAGAAAAACAAGGAGAAAAAGACAACAAAGACCCTGAAGAAAATCCTAAAGGCAATGAGGAAGAAGACAATAAGAAGACAGAAAATAAAAAAGACTCATGGAATGAATTTCCAAGATACTATGTAAGAAATCATAGGACGCCAACTTACAAGGTAGAAACAAAAATTACTTACAAAGAAAGTAAGCTGCAAGTCAATTCAAAAAAATTTGTAATTAATATGAAGACAGGCACTTACACTACAATAGAAGATGGCAAAACTTTAGAAAGGGCTATGGAAGTAAAACCACTTATAAAAGATGATAGAACTTTCTTACCACTTAGGGCATTGGCCGACATTCTAGATGCAAAAGTTATTTGGAATGGAGGAACAAGGATAGCTTCTTTTACAAGAGATGGACTCACAGCTCTTATCCAAATTGATGAAAATAAAATTGTTTTATCTAGCGGCGAGACAATAGAACTTGAATCAAAACCTCTTAACATTAATGGAAGAATTTATCTTCCCCTAGTTAATGTCGCACAAGTTTTTGGACTAAAAAATGGAAATACAATGGATGAAGAGAACCAAGATATAGAGTGGGACGATATGGATAAGACAGTTACAATCAACATTAAATAAAATTTTAAAGAGGAAGGGAGACCTTCCTTTTTATTTGCGAATATATTGAAATAAAAATATTAATAAGGACAAAGTCGCTGAATATTTTGTTATAATGACCTTGAGGTGAATTATGACTTATTTTATTATCTTATTAATTTTAATTATTTTTTTGATTCCACAAATTCACTATAGAAAGTCCAACAAACTTTTGCAAAATGAAGGTGTGGATTTAAAATGTGACTTAGAATTTATTTCTGAGAAAAAGAAAAATGATGATCTTATAGAATTTGGTAACGAGAAAGATTTTTATGAACTTCCAAACTTTGAAAGAGTTAAAATAAAATCTTACGATGGTTTTGTTTTAGACGGAGGATTTTTTCCAGTGGAAGACCCCAAGGCCTTAGTGCAAATTATCCCATGGAGCTCTTGAGCACAAGGAAAGATACTATTATTTAATTAAGTACTTAAATGAAAGAGGATACTCCTGCTTTATATCTGACAACAGGGGGCACGGAAGGTCCACAGGAGGCAAGTACACTACTGGCTATATAGATGGAGTGGGGAAGGTTGTTGACGATAACATGGGCATAACAAAGGCACTTCAAAATAAATTCCCAGGCACTGATATTTATTTAATTGGTCACTCACTTGGCACTGTCTTTGGAAGAATCTATCTTGAGGAGGGCGACGACCTAATTAAAAAATTAGTATTGTCAGGCCCACCAAATTATGTTCCAGAAGTTCCACTTGCAATTTTTCTTGGAAATTTTATAAACTTTTACTTTGGAGAACAAAGAACAATTTATTTAATGAAAAAACTTTATACTGGAGACAAAAAACACTTTGACTGGTTGTCTTACTCTAAAGAAAATATAAAGGATGCAGATAGAGACCCTCACATGCCTGTAGTATTTAAAAACAGGGGTTACCTTGCTGTCTTTGAAGGTGTAAGAGAATTAAAAAACACAGAAAATTATAAATTTAGAAATCCTGACCTTGATATATTTTTTATTGCAGGAGAGGATGACGTTGTAATTGGTGGAGAGAAAGGCTTTGAATCTTCTATTAATCTCTTAAAAGAAGTTGGATATAAAAATGTAGAATCAAAACTTTACAAGATGATGAAACACGAAATCTTTAGGGAAAAAGAGAGAGAAGAAGTCTTTAAGGACATTGTAGACTTCTTGGAAAAGTAAAATGAACTCTTATTTAATAATTGGAAACTTAAAGAAAGATAAAAAGTTAGATAAAAATTTTGAAAAAATCCTTGAGGAACACTTAAACTATCACGAGAATGAAGTTGACTTAGGCAATTTAATTATCTCTGGCCCAAGGGATGAGGGTGGAGGAATAGGAATTTATTTGGGAGATGAAGTCAAGGGCTTTTGTGACAATGATCCCCTAGTCTTGGGAGGTTACCTGGACTACGAAATCATAAAATTTTATCCCAATGCCATAAATAAAAATTTAATAGAATTGTTTATCCAATAAAAAAAGCTGAGAAAGAAAAATTCTCAGCTTTATTTTTATTTAAGATCAGTCAAAGGACAAGTCCCCACTTGTGTCGTTGTCATTCATAAAGTAAACCAAGAGCTCATTGGCTTCGTCGAAGTCATCTTCTGATACATAAATTCCCTTTTCATAAAGAGAGAAGCCAGAGATGAGACGCATATAGTCACCCTCGTCTTTGACAAAATATGGAATTGAGTTGTCTTCTAAGAAGGCACAAATTTCATCGAAGATGAGTTTATTAGTTGAAGTCACAAGTTTTACATATTCAATGTCTTTTTTCATATTATCACCTAAGGAGATTATACCACGAATAGGATTGAGAATGAATTTAAGAAAAAATAAATAATTTAAAAAATTTGTCGCTTTAAAGGGGAAAATACACTAAATCTATTTAAAAAAATTGGCTTTTATGTTAGTATTTCTAGTATATAAAAAAGGAGAGAGCGTATGTCAAAACAAAATGAAGGATTTTCATCAATCCTAGGATTTATTATGGTTGCCATTGGCCTTGCCCTTGGTATAGGAACTCTTTGGAGGTTTCCTTACGTAGTTGGCGAAAACGGTGGAGCAATATTTATATTCTTGTATATTTTAATTATCTTAGTTATAGGGATTCCCCTAATGACTTGTGAGGTTACCATAGGTTATGCAACGGGTAATGCCGCCATAGATGCTTACAAGACTTTAAAACCAAACACAAAATGGTATCTAGCTGGTTACTTACACACACTTGCTGCCCTAATAATTGTAGGTTACACTTCAGTTATTTATGCTTGGATAATAAAATATATTGCAGGAGCCTTTATGGGTGACTTTGTTGGACTTGATAGCCAAGGAATTCAAGCTTACTTTGATGCCTTTAACGCTAAAAAGACAACAGTTTTTATATTTTTCTTAGTTAACTTCGTCCTTAATAACGCAGTTATTATTCTTGGAGTTCAAAAGGGAATCGAAAGAGTTTCAAAGATTTTAATTCCAGTTTTATTTGTAATTATGATAATTATCATTTTCTTTGGACTTAGACTTCCTGGTGCAAAAGAAGGTATTACTTTCTTATTTAAACCAGACTTTTCCAAATTTTCTTTTAACTCAATTATAACTTGTTTGGGACAGGCCTTCTTTGCCTTGGGACTTGCCATGCTTGGGTCTATGGTATTTGGCTCTTACATTAAGGAAAAGGATGAAAATATCTTTAAGGACTCAACAGTTATTTGTCTAGCCCTAGTATTTGCAGGAATTTTATCTGGATTCATGATTCTTCCAATAGTTTTTGCAACAGGACTTACACCAGGGGAAGGAGTTGGACTTACATTCTTAACTCTTCCACTTGCTTTTAACGTTGTACCATTTGGTAGAGTACTTTCAGTTCTATTTTACTTTGGCTTCTACATTGCAGCCTTTACTTCCTCAGTTGGAGTTCTTGAAGCAATTGTAGGACAATTTATGGAAAGATTTAAACTTGAAAGAATCAAGGCCCTAATGCTTGCAAGTGCAATAGTAGTTCTTATTGCAGCTGTATCGATCTTCTATGATCCAGCCTTTGCTTTCTTGGATAATGTTGAAAGTAATTATATCTTAGTAATTGGTTGTCTACTCATTGCCCTTTTCTCAGCAAGAGCTTGGAAGATGGAAAATGTTCTTAAGGCAGCAAACATTAAAAGTCCTTTTATTAAGACTTGGATGAATGTCAGTATAAAATATATATCACCAATTGTTATAGTGGTAATATTCTTAAGTCAATTTATTAAATAAAAATAAAGGTCCCGTGGAAATCCATGGGACTTTTTTAATGGGATTATTTATATTTAAAGAATAAGTGAAAAATTTTCAAAATATCTAATTAAAAATTTGCAATAAAAAAAGTGGGGACTTACCTCCACTTTTTAAATAATAAAAAAGACCCTGGCTGGGTCTTTTTCATTTTCATTACATGTTCTTTGAATAGAATTCAACGATTAATTGGTCTTCAATTTCTATTGGAACATCTTCTCTGTTTGGTAGAGAAACTAAAGTTGCCTTAAAGTCTTCGTCCTTAGAAATGTAAGGATAGTTTACAACAATGTTAGTGTTGTAGTTTTCTTTAAATAGGTCAACTTTTCTTCCTTTAGCTGATAGTGCAATAACATCGCCAGGTTGGCATCTGTAAGAAGGAATGTTTACTTTCTTTCCGTTTACAGTTAAGTGACCGTGGCTAACCATTTGTCTTGCTTGTCTAATTGAAGATGCATAGCCCATTCTGTAACATAGAGAATCTAATCTAGTTTCTAGGAATGTTACAAGGTTAGGACCAGTTTGGCCTTGAGTTCTTTGAGCTTCTTTGAATAGATTAACAAATTGTTTTTCAAGTACACCGTAGTATGCTCTTAATCTTTGTTTTTCTAAAAGTTGCTTACCGTATTCAGTAAGTTTTTTATCACTTCTTGCAGTACCTCTTGTAGCTCTTTTCATTGCCTTTGGGTGACCGCATACATTTAGTCCAAGTCTTCTTGATTGCTTGAACTTTGGATCCATCATTTTTGCCATTTTTATCAAACTCCTTATAAATTTTCGCCGCGATAATTTATAAGCCGATAGCATTATACTAAATGACAATGGCTTTGTAAAGAGAATTACAAAATATAATGAAAACTTTATAGAGCAACAAAAATTATTTGTTATAAAACCCATTTAAGTATTAAAAAATTTGAAGGATTTGTGTTATACTTAAGTTAATAAGAATAATCTGAACGTATAGAATACCTAGGAGGATTTATGAAAAAAATAGAATTTGTTGATACTATTCTTCGTGACGCTCACCAATCACTTATGGCAACACGAATGACTTATAAGGACATGGAACCTGCACTAGAAAGGCTTGACAAGGTTGGCTACAAGGCAATCGAATGTTGGGGAGGAGCAACTTTTGACTCCTGCATAAGATATTTAGACGAAGATCCATGGGAAAGACTTAGAAAAATTAAGTCTAATTTTAAAAATACAAAGACACAAATGCTTCTAAGAGGTCAAAATCTTTTAGGATATAAAAACTATCCAGATGACATCGTAGAAAAATTTATTGAACTATCTGTTAAAAATGGAATTGACATAATAAGAATTTTTGATGCCCTTAACGATGTGAGAAATATTGAAACATCTCTTAAGGCAACAAAGAAGGCTGGAGCAGAAGCTCAAGTAGCAATTTGTTATACAACATCAGAAGTTCACACTATTGAATACTTCACTGACCTTGCAAAGAAGGTTCAAGAAATGGGAGCTGACTCCATTGCCATAAAAGACATGGCTGGAATTTTAACTCCACCTGTTTCAAGAGACCTAGTTAGGTCAATGAGAAAGGTAATTGACATTCCAATAGAACTTCACACTCACGAAACAACTGGTTGTGGATCTATGACTTACCTAAAGGGAATTGAAGAAGGTGCCGATATTATTGACACAGCAATTTCTCCTTTCTCAGGTGGAACAAGTCAACCACCAACAGAAACTCTTGCTCTTATCTTAAAAGAAGCAGGATACGATGTTGACCTTGACTTAGACATCCTTAATGAACTTGCACCTTACTTCCAAGAAGTTAAGAATAAATATCTTAACGATGGAACAATGAGGGTTAAAATGCTTACAGTTGATCCAAAGGGACTAATTTATCAAGTGCCTGGTGGAATGCTTTCAAACCTAAGCTCTCAACTTTCTGCAGCTAAGCAAGACCACTTATTCGATAAGGTTCTTGCTGAAGTTCCAAATGTTAGAAGAGATATGGGCTTCCCACCACTTGTTACTCCAATGAGTCAAATGGTTGGTACACAAGCTTCCTTTAACGTTATGACTGGCAAGAGATACAAGATGGTTCCAAATGAAATCAAGGATTATCTAAAGGGACTTTACGGAAAGACTCCAGTGGAAGTTGACGAAGCTTTTAGAAAATCTATAATTGGTGATGCAGAAGTTATTACTGACAGACCTGCTAACCACTTAGAACCGGCTTTTGATAAATACAAGGCAGAAATTGGTGACCTTGCAAGATGTGATGAAGATGTATTGACTTACGCACTTTTCCCACAAGTTGCCAAGGACTTCCTAACAAAGAAATATTCTAAATAAATTTGATTTAAAGATGCTACTCAATGAGAGTAGTATCTTTTTTTGCATCTTATAATAATTTGTTGTATATTAATTTTAAATAAATTTATAAATTGAAGGGATGATTAAATGGACTATAAAAATTTTAAAGTCGATGACTATATAGAAAAATACGCAGAACTAATTTTAAAGATTGGTTTAAAGATTAAAGATGGGGACAAGCTTGTAGTCAGATGTCCTATTGAAGCAAGAGACTTTGCTGTTAAATGTACAAAAAAAGCTTATGAGCTAGGTGCTGGAGAAGTTGTAGTTGACTACAGAGACCAACTTATTTCAAAACTTAAGTATGAAAATGAAAGTATAGATGTCTTAACAGACATTCCTAAGCACAAGGTTGACAAGGAAAACTACTACATGGAAAAAAAGGCTAAGTACCTTTCAGTTACAGGTTCAGACCCAGATGCCTTCAAGGGAGTAGATTCTGAAAAACTTTTCCAGTCTAACCTTGCCAACTCTAAGGCCCTAAGAGATTTCTCTGCAAAGATGATGGCAAACTACGTTTCTTGGATTGTTGTGGGAGCAAGTATCCCATCTTGGGCTACAAAAGTTTTTCCAGTCCTTGAAGAAGATGAAGCTGTTAAAAGACTTTGGTTTGAAATATTTAACTCAGTTAGACTTTTTGAAGATGATCCAGAAAAAGCCCTAGAAGATCATGTGGATAACTTAAACAGATACAGCAAGTTCTTAAATGATGCTAAATTTGAAAAATTAATTTACAAGTCTGAAAGGGGAACTGACCTTGAAGTTGGACTTCCAAAGGGCTACATCTTTGCAGGAGCAGGTGATATAAATTCTGATGGAGAAGAATTCATAGCCAACATGCCAAGTGAAGAAGTTTTCTCTGCTCCAAGACTTGATGGAGTTAATGGAAAAGTTTATTCAACAATGCCACTTAACTACAATGGCAATTTAATAGAAGACTTTTATTTAGTATTCAAGGATGGACTTGTTGTGGATTATGACGCAAAAGCTGGAAAGGAATATTTAAAAAATATTTTAGAAACTGACGAAGGATCAAAGAGACTTGGAGAAGTTGCCCTAGTTTCTTATAACACACCAATTTCCATGAGAAAGGTTCTTTTCTACAACACACTTTATGATGAAAATGCATCTTGCCACTTTGCCCTAGGTAAGTCTTACCCAACTTGCCTTGAAGGTGGAGAAAAACTTTCAATAGAAGAGTTAAAGGAAAGGGGAATGAATGATTCCCTAACTCACGTTGACTTCATGGTGGGCGATGAAACAACAGAAATCATCGGGGTAAAAGAAAATGGAGAGCAAGTTCAAATCTTTAAAGAAGGAAATTTTGTAATTTAATAATATTAGATAAAAAATTTAAACCTCTTCACTAGAAATAGTGGAGGGGTTTTTTTATCTAGAAATTAAGAATTAGCTTGTCTATTCTTTTAACAGCATGCCTTTAATATGATAAAATACTTTTAAGAAGATATTTTTTGATTAAGGAGGATATTTATGAAAGGATTTAAAAAATTATTGCTTGGGCTTGCCTTGGTCCTAACTTTAAGTGCCAATGTCTATGCCTACAACTTTGACACTCCACTTGTAATTGATGGTGCAGATTGTGAGACTGCCTATAAGGGTGACTCAAAATTTTATGGATTTATATCAAACAGTCGTACCTATGTGCCATTAAGATTTGTCAGCGAAACTTTGGGATTTGATGTAACTTACGATCATACTACTCGCAATATTACAATCAAGGGAAATGGTCAAGAAGTTGGAATGAATGTTAAAAGCAAAAATCTTGAAGTCAATGGACTTAAGAAGACAATGGACGTGGCTCCAATTCTTTACAAGGACAGCATTTATGTTCCAATTCGTTATGTTGGAGAATCTCTCAACAAACCTATTAGCTGGAATCCAAATGATGGTGCAGTTTATATTGGAAATGGACTTAACACAAGAAATATAGACTACTCAAATCTTAAAAAGTTAGATTTTTCCAAGTATGGTTTTACTCTTTATGTAAAAGATAATTTTGAAAATAATATTTTTATTGAAGATTCAGTAGCAGAAGGTCTTGTAAACTTTTATGACAAGGGACTTTATAAAAAGGGAACAATGAATGGACTTGTTGGTTCAATTGGTACAGAAAAAGAAAAAGCCATCTTCCCAGCCCTTAACCTCTACCAAGAAAATGGCAAGGTCTTAGTTAGGTATGAGTTTTCAGATGGAAGTCTAAAGAAGTTTGATCCAAGCCTTAAGGGAAGCGACGATACCCTTAAAAATTTCCAAGAATCAGTTGCTCTTCCAACAAATAATATTTTCCCAAAATTTGATTTGAAAAATATTAATAAAGTAGAAGATAGTACAGAAAAAATTAAGCCAGTTGAAAAAGCAAAAGAAAGCACACCAAAAGCTGCTCCTATTAAGGAAGCCTACACTACTTTCACTTTTGGAAATCCAAAGGTAACAATTAAGATTCCTAATGATCTTATGAAGGAACTTGTAGTTGAGAAGTCAACTTGGAGACCAGGTTACTTTATATTAGACAAAAAAATTGTCCAATCAGGTAATAAAACTTTTGGAGGATGTATTAAGTATTACGAACAATTTGAGCAAAAAAAGGGCGATTATGTTATGTATGACGGTCTTTACAAACTTATAAATTCCAAGGGCACAATTAAAACTGCTGAAGGAGTTCCAAGGGATGCACAAGTGGACTATAGGAACAAGGAAATGACTAAGCATTATCAAGAACTTTCAAAAAGAGTTGATAAGGAAGTAATAGTTACAGTTGAAAAATAACTTATAATTTTAAAATTTGAATAAAAAATTAAGTCAGGCGAATTCACCTGGCTTTTTTTTATAGTATTATTTAGTATGAATAAACGTCCAGATATTACAGTGATAGTTAATAAGCTTTGGATTAAATGAAAAATTTCCGTGATAAACTATATATGTAGAGTAGAAAAAAATACAAGGTAAGTCATGGAATTGTAAATATCACATAGGATTTGTTCCTAAATATAGAAAATTAAATAAAATCTGTGGCTTTTCAGTTGTTTATTTTTCACTAATTATAAGTCGCTTTTAAGCATAACTTATTGTTATAGTTTAATCAAATATTAATATTTCAATTTATCACCAATCTCATATAATATATAACCTATATAGAAGTCAGTCCAAAAATGGAAATAAAAAAATGAAAATTAGATTTCAGAAATCAATTAATTTATAAAATAAATGAGAAATATATATAAATTATTATTTCTGGGAACTCTTAAAAATTATTAAGATAATTATTAAGATTAAAAAGTCAAATAAATTTTCCTCTATTTAGTATTAATTTAAGGAAGGAGTAAGTAATGGAAAAGTCACTAACAAAAAAAATATTGGAATCTCATTTAGTGGAAGGGGATCTAAGTCCAGGAGAAGAAATTTTTATAAAAGTAGATCAAACTATGACTCACGATATAAATGCTGTAATGACTTACTTAGCTTTTGAACAAGTTGGTCTTGATAGAATTGGAATTAAAAAATCTGTAAGTCATTTAGATCATAATTTACTTTACATAAATACAAACACTCCAGATGACCATATATATTTGCAGTCAGCGGCAAAAAGATTCGGCGTTTATGTTTCAAGACCAGGTAATGGTATATGTCACACTATACAATCAGCGAGATTTGCAGTACCTGGTGAAATTTTAATGGGTGGAGATTCACACACACCTCACAGTGGTGCTTTGGGTATGTTATCGATTGGTGTGGGTGGAATGGATGTCGCAACTGCAATGACTGGTGTTCCAATGAGAATTACTATGCCAAGAATAATTAATGTTAACTTGACGGGTAAATTAAATCCTGGCGTAAATTCTAAAGAAATTATTTTAGAAATGCTTAGAAGGGTTACTATAAAAGGTGGACTTGGAAATGTATATGAATACACAGGAGATGCATTAAAATATTTAGAAGTTCCACAAAGAGCAACTATTACAAACATGGGTGCAGAACTTGGCGCAACAACATCTATTTTCCCTGCGGATGAAATGGTATATAAGTTTATGAAGGCTCAAGGAAGAGAATATGAGTTTAAAGAGTTGTTGCCAGATAAAGATGCTTTGTATGATGATGTTATAAATATAAATTTATCAGAGCTAGAACCATTTATTGCTCTTCCACACCAACCAGACAATGTTGTTAAATTAAAAGATGCTGAAAAGCAAAAGGTTCAACAGGTATTCATTGGTTCTTGTACAAATACGTCATATTCAGATGTTGCTAAAGCAGCTTTGATTTTTAAAGACAGAAAAGTAAATGATGATGTTTCATGCACAATGGCTATTTCGTCAAAACAAATTTACAAGTCTCTTTTAAAAGATGGCTACATTGACTATCTAGTTGATGCTGGGGTAAGGCTCTTGGAGTTCGCATGTGGTCCATGCTGTGCAATAGGTCAAACCCCTGCCACTGATGGGGTTGCACTTAGAACTTCAAATAGAAACTTTAAAGGTCGTGCAGGCTCAGAATCTGCAAAGATTTATTTGGTTTCACCAGAAACGGCTGCTGCAAGTGCAATTACAGGAACCTTTACATCTGCTGAAGAGATTTTGCAAGATGAGATAAGTATTTTAGATAAGATAGTAGAGCCTAATCAATATGAAGTAGATGATTCACTTATAATTAAGCCTCTATCACTTGAAGAAGCAAAGAAGGTAGATATAGTTAAAGGGCCAAATATAAAATACCTTCCAGTACCTGAGGCACCAAAAGATGAGGTATTATTGCCAGTATCACTAAAAGCAACAGATAATATTACTACAGATGATATCACGCCAGCAAGTGCTGAGTTTTCATCTATGAGATCAAATATACCTGAAATGAGCAAATATTGTTATCTAAGATATGATAATGAATTTTCTAAGAGAGCCAAAGAATTGAAGAGCTCAATTATTGTTGGTGGAGAAAATTATGGGCAAGGTTCATCAAGAGAACACGCTGCAATAAATCCAATGTATTTAGGTGTAAAAATTGTTATAGCAAAATCTATTGCAAGAATTCATAAATCAAATCTACTAAATCATGGAATTATACCAATGGTTTTTGAAAATAAAGATGATTATGAAAAAATAAGTTTGCTTGATAAATTAGAAATTAAAAACTTAAGAGAAGGAATTAAAGACAGAAGAGTTTTGGTAAATTGTAAAGAAAAAGGCTATTCATTTTGTGCAAAGTTAGAATTAACTGATAACGAAGTTGAAGTAGCACTTTCTGGAGGTCAACTAAATTTCTTAAAAAAAGAATTAAAGGAAATGAAAGATGAAAATAAATAAAGAAATAATTAATAAATTAAAAGACTTCTCTACTCCTGAAATATGTGATGCAGTGAAGAGAGAAATTAACTTAGATTATAATATAAAACAACTTGTTGGAAGTAATAAAATTGCTGGAAGAGCCTATACTGTTGATGTTCCTCCTAATGAAAGCCTTATAGTAGCTAATGCACTTGAAGATTTAACAGAAGGAGATGTGTTAGTAATATCTGGAAAAGGTAAACTAGATTCATCATACTGGGGGGACTACAGAAGTATTTGTGCAAAATTTAAAAAGGCTGAAGCTGTGGTTATAGATGGTGCAATGAGAGATATAGAAGATTGTGAGAAAGTTGGATTTCCAATATTTGCAAAAGGTATATGTCCAAAAGCTTCAAATAAGAATGGGGAAGGAGAGCTAAACACAAAAGTAATTTGTGGTGGAGTTGAAATTAATCCTGGAGACATAATATTTGGAGATAGAAATGGCGTGGTTTGTTTAAAAGATAGTGAGATATTGCCAGCGATAAAAAAGGCAGAAGAAAAACAAAAAAATGAAGAATATACTATATCTAAGATGTATGAATCGGGTAGAGTGCTACCGAGAATCATAAAATTAAATGAAAAAACTTTATAAAATTAATGCAATATTTGCAATAAAGAAAACCTTATTGAAATAATTTTATTTCAATTAAGGTTTTTTCTTTTTATATGCTTAATCTAATTATTTGAAATAATAACCAGGGCAAATATTTATATATGATTTATTATTATATTTAAAATATTGTTATTGTTAAACTGGTTAAGATAAGGCTCATGATATTAATTAAAAGACAATTTGATTGAACTTGGAGGTGTAAGCGATAGGAGGTATATTATCAACCTTGAGGGATTTTGTGAGTAATAGTTGATTATATGTATAGTGATAAGTAAAGATTATGTATGGTATGAAATTTAATCTGGTATAAGGACTCGTTTCGTTATAGAGAGTTTAAGAGTATTTATGATCAGTATGAGTATTTGTATTAGTTAAATATTAAACCCCTAGAACCAAATTTTAAAAACTCGATTTCTAGGGGGTTGTTAAAAGTCTTTTTTATTTTTTAAAAATTCCATGAAATTATGTTATAAATTCCAGTAAAAGAAATTATTAAGCTTAATATTAGAAATACAAAAGCCCATCCAAATAATTCCATGAACATTTTGTTTTCAGGGTGTAGACCAGCCGCCTCATCATTAGATGAAACACCTGACATTATTAATGCACCTGCTGTAGAAATAGGGCTTATACCAGAAACTGTACCGCCTATAACAACCATAGCCGCTAGTTCCACGGCATTTGCGTTTCCAGATAAGTTTTCAGCTATTCCCGATACTGTCGGGATAAGGGTAGGGAATACTACTCCTAATCCAGAGCTAAAGAAAGACATGATACTTCCTAGAGTTAACATTATAGGAGCTGATGTTTTTTCGGTCATAAGTTTAGACAAGCCATCTACCATTATGTCAATTCCACCTGATAGGAATATTAATTTCATTAGTATTCCAACACCAACAACCATCAATAAAACATTCCACGGAATAGACTTTAAGGCAGTTTTTTCATCACAAACTCCTATTATAATTAATAAAAATCCTAGGAAGAAAGATAGTAGGCCTATATTTAGTTTAAATACAAGTCCTCCAATAACCATTAAAACTAAAGCTAAGCTAGAGATAATTTGATCCTTAGTAAATTCTTGTTTTTGTAATTCTATTTTCCCAGTAACTTTAAAACCTTTATAAAAGATAAAGACTGCGATTGCGTCTATTAGACCAGCTATAAACATACATAGAAACACAGGTACTACTGCGTTATGAATACCTTGTTCTCCTAAAAGATTATACACTAGTATACCTTCAGGTGTTATGGGACTCATTCTACAAGCCATAGCTCCGCTAATACTAATAAGAGAAAGCATAATTGGATTATAGCCACAATTAAATGCTATTGGAATAGAGATTATTGGCATGATCGCAAGTAGAGGTATACTTCCAGGTCCTGCAAAAGTCATAAGACCAGATATTATGAAAAGTGTAGGTGGGATTAAGTAGACTCTTCCACCTGTAAGTGAAATTAATTTTTTTGCCAAGGCTTCAAGTGTTTTGTTGGAATTAATTATTCCAAATAAATAACTTATACCAAGCATAGTTAAGAATAAAGAACTGTTAAATCCAGACATTACTTCTTTAATAGGAACCTTAAATAAAGTAGCTACGATAAAAGAAAGTCCAATGGATGCTATACCAACATTAATATTTTTTACAAAGCCAAATACTATAGCTACTAATAAAGCTAAAAAAGTAAAAAGTGCTAACATATTATACCTCCAAGAAATTTAAACAAACAGGAGAAGAACTCTCAATAATTTGTTTTTTAACTAGAGTTTCATCCTTATATTCAAACTCTATTATCGTGTCACTATCTTCGTTTAATACATAAAGAGAATTTTTATAAAAAGTCATAAATCTTGGAGTTTCTCCGTAAGTTTCGATATATTCCTTTTCTTCTAAAGAACCATCTTCTTTTATTTTGTATAAAACAAGGTGGTTATAAATCCTATTAGATCCAACTAATATTTTTTCATCTGGGCTTAAAACTACTGTACTTGCTTGTGAATGTCCAGTGTAATCTTTTGGAAGAGTAGGCAAGTTTTCTTTAGGATTTATTTTTCCATTCTTGTCATCAAATTCAAAAAATGTTATATAATTTCCCCATTCATTAATAAGGTATAAGTTTTTATTATTATTTGAGATTACAACATGTCTTGGCTCTGAATGTTTTCTTGCTTCAAAGTAATCTGTTATTTCAAAGTTTCCATCATTAATTTTAACAACATACAATCCTGAATCGCCTCTGTCGCGACCTTGACACGGAACAAATATGTATTGTTTAGTTTTATCAAAATAACATTGATGAGCAAAAGCAAGGCCTGTTTTAGTTTTAAATTCTAACGTGTCCTTAATTCCAATTATCTTATCTTCTTCAAACTCAATAGAGTACAGAGATCCACCTTGAAGAGCAGCAACAATAAGATGCTTTTCATCTTTATCGATATCAATAAAAACAGGATTCTTTCCAGCGATATCGAAAGTATTAGACAGTTCTAAGTTTTTATCATTAATTTTGTAACTTGATATCTTTGTAATATCACCATGAACACTATATAAAAACTTTTTATTTGGATGAATAACTTGGTAAGATGGATTTTCTAAAGTTTTTGTTATATTAACTTCTTTCCAAGTACCATCAATTATTTCAAAAGTTGTTATTCCCTTTCCTCTTGCATTTCTTTCTTTTGTTGTTCTACAACCTACATAAGCTAATAACATAATACCTCCTAAAACATTTTCTTTGTCTAAAATATATCATAGTTGTTGAAATTTAAATAATATTAAAATACAATAAACTTATAACAAAAAGTTATGAGGTGAAGTTGTGGATACAATTAATTTTAAATATGTTTTAGAGATTTTTAATGAAAAGAATATTACAAGGGCGGCGAAAAATCTATTTATTTCTCAACCAGCTCTTAGTCAAGCCCTAAAAAGAATTGAAAATACATATAATATAAAAATTTTTGATGAGGATTATAATCTTACAAGGAGGGGCGAAATATTTGTTAAATATGCAAAGGAAATTGATAGGATTGTCGAAAATCTTGAAAGAGAGTTAAATGTTAATGAGATAAATATTGGAATAAGCCAATTTTATGGAAAATACTTGCTAAATGGAATTTTAAAAAGCATTTCACAACTAAAACCAAATTTGAAAACAAATGTAAAAGAAGATATTTCGAGATATCTTGAAGTAGATTTTGCTAGAGGAGACATAGAATTAGCATTTATGCCTACACCTATAGTAAATAATTTAAAACATAAAATTTTATTTAATGAAAAGCTGTTACTAGCAATGCCTGAAGACTTTAAATTAGAAAAACTAAAAATTGAAAACACTAAAGTTTTAACAATGCATAAAGGCTCAAAGTTAAGAAAAATATCAGATGATATTTTACAAGAAATGGAAATCAAAGTTGGAGACATATTTGAAGCAACTAATTTAGATACAATTAACTCATTAATAATAAGTAAAAGAGGAGTTGCAATACTACCAGATATTGTTGATAGAATTCCAGGAGTGAAATATATAGATACTGGTCATAACAGGGATTTTGCAGTAGTGTATAAAGATAATTCAAAAATTGATATTGAGAAGTTCATAGATAAATATAAAGAGATAAATACTTATCAAGTAAAATCCGAGAATTAATTCTTGAAGTTTCTAGCTTATAACAAAATAGTTTATTTATAATGATAAAAAAAATACTTTTTAAAAGCAAACTCTTTTAAATATTGCTAAAGAAGAAGTAATAGTAACAGTTGAAAAATAATTTTTAAAATGAAATGAAGTCAGGTATGAAGGCCTGACTTTTTTTAATTACTTTAGAATTTGTAAAGGTTTTCTGCTAAAATATAATTAAGAAAATAAAAGTAATTTACATAAATAGATAAGGAGGTCTTATGTACTCTTGCACAAAAACTTGTACTTTAACTGGACTCAATGGATATCCAGTTGACGTAGAAGTAGACTTATCAAATGGAATGCCAAAAATTATCTTAGTTGGACTTGCAGATACAGCTGTAAAAGAATCAACAGAAAGGGTAAAGTCAGCAATAAAAAATTCTGGTTACGACTTTCCAAAAAAGAGAATTACAATAAATTTAGCTCCTGCCAATCTTAGAAAAGACGGAACTCAACTTGACCTAGCCATTGCAGTGAGCCTCTTAAGTTGTGATGAAAGCCTTGAGATGGACTACTCACCCTATGTCTACATGGGCGAGCTTGCCCTTGATGGTAAGGTAAATAAAATCCAGGGTGCCCTTCCCATGGTCATATCCATGAGGGAGAAGGGCTACAGAAAATTTATCGTTCCCTATGAAAATCGCAAGGAATGTGCCATAGTATCTGATGTAGAAATTTATCCTGTAAAGACCTTAGAGGAAGTTGTGTCTTTTATAAGAGGAGAGATTCAAATTGAAAGATGCATGGGAAGTCTAAAGAGGGAAAAGGTTTCTTATGACATGGATTTTTCTGATATAAAGGGTCAAGAAAATTTAAAGAGGGCTCTAGAAATTTCTGCATCTGCAAAGTCAAATATTTTAATTTTAGGTTCACCAGGTTCGGGAAAAACCATGGCAGCAAAAAGATTTCCAACAATCTTGCCAGAACTTGACTTTGAAGAAGCCATTGAAGTTACAAAAATTTATTCCATATCAGGACTCTTAGACGATAACTCACTTATAACAAAGCCACCCTTTAGGTCGCCCCACCATACAGCATCAGCAGTTTCATTGATAGGTGGAGGAAGGATTCCAAAGCCGGGAGAAATTTCTCTTGCCCATAAGGGGGTCTTGTTCCTAGATGAATTACCAGAATTTTCTAAGTCAGTCTTAGAAGTTTTGCGTCAGCCAATGGAATCCAAGGACATAATAATATCTCGTGCTAATGCAAATGTTAAGTATCCAGCAGACTTCCAGCTTGTTGTTGCATTAAACCCTTGTCCTTGTGGTTACCATAATTCCAAGACTCATGAGTGTACTTGCTCGCCTTATGAAATCCAAAGATATCTTTCAAAAATTTCTCATCCACTTTTGGATAGGATTGACATCCATCTTGAGGTACCTGAAGTTAATTACAAGGATATTTCTTCCGAAAGGTCTGGAGAATCTTCTGAAGCTATAAGAAACAGGGTCAAGTATGTTAGAGAACTTCAAAAGGATAGGTTTAGGGATGAGTCTTTTAAATACAACTCTGAAATTCCTGAAAATAAATTAAAAAGATACTGTGCATTAGACAATAATTCTGAAAAAATTTTAGAGCTTGCCTTTAAAAAATATGGAATGAGTGCAAGGACTTACAATAAAATTTTAAAGATTGCAAGGACCATTGCCGACATGGATGGTTGTGAAAATATAAAAGAAGATCACGTACTTGAAAGTATCCAGTATAGGACTATGGACAAGAAGTTCTGGGGCAACTAGGAGGATCCAATGGATGAAAGAGATTTACTTATTTTTTTAAATGCAATAAATTTTTCCAGTCAAAATTCTTTGAAAGTTTTGGATTATCTAATCGATAAAAATATTCCCCTTGAAGATTTTTATAAGGTTAATTATTTGGAAGAAAAAGTACTTTCAGAAAGAAGTGCCAATAGGTTAGATAAGAGAGCTAAGGACTTTGATCTTATAATAGAAAAGATTAGGGAGAAAATCCATTCAATTGGCGTTCACATAGTGACAATTCTTGATGAAGACTATCCTGATGAACTAAGATACATCGAAGATCCACCTTCTCTTCTTTACGTTAGAGGTAATTTAAATATTTATAATCCCATTGCCTTTGTTGGGGCAAGGTCCCACTCTTCTTATGGCAATATGGCTGTAAATAAGATTATTGACGACTTGAGATATTATGATTTCACAATTGTAAGTGGAATGGCCTATGGAATTGACACCCTGTCTCACAGGAGGGCTCTTCAAAATAATCTAAATACAATTGCAGTCTTGGGGACAGGGATTGATGTAATCTATCCAAAGTCAAACAAGGCCCTCTATGAAGAAATTTCTGAGAAGGGAGCCGTCATTAGTGAGTTCCCCTTGGGAACTGAGGCCAATAAGTTTACCTTTCCCATGAGGAACAGAATAATTTCTGGACTTTCAAAGACTGTTGTAGTTGTTGAGGCCAAAGACAAGTCTGGCAGCCTCATTACTGCAAGGCTAGCTGCAGAACAGGGAAGAGAAGTCTTTGCAGTGCCAGGCAATATTACTTCTATCTATTCTGTTGGAACAAATAAGCTGATTCGTGACGGAGCAATTCCTTTAATAGAGATAAAAGATATCTTAGATTTTTATCCGGGCATCTTTGATAAAAAAGTAAAAGAAGAAAAAATTGAATTAGATCTTGAAGAAAGAGCAGTCTATAATCTCATTGAAAAGGGGATAAATAACACAAATGATATTTGCATAAATTTAAATAATGAGGTATTTTATATAAATAAGCTACTGACAAAATTGGAACTTAAGGGAATTATAGAAAAAATTTCCATGAACGAATTCCAAATTTTAAAATAAATTTTAGGAAGAAGGAGATGATATTTTGGCAAAAAATCTCGTAATAGTCGAGTCACCTACTAAGGCAAAGACAATAAAAAAGATGCTTGGCAGAAATTACAATGTTATTGCATCTGTTGGCCACGTAAGAGACTTGCCCAAGTCAAAACTTGGCATTGATATAGAAAATGATTTTGAACCACAATACATGAATATATATGGTAAGGGTCCTTTAATTAAAGAAATTAAGTCTGAAGCAAAAAAAGCAGACAAGATATTCCTTGCAACCGACCCCGATAGAGAAGGAGAAGCCATATCTTGGCACCTTTCTTATATTTTAGGTATGGATGAAGATGATAAAAACAGGGTTACCTTCAATGAAATAACTAAGGACACAGTAAAAAGAGAAATTAAAAACCCAAGAACTATTGATATGAACCTTGTTGATGCTCAACAAGCAAGACGTGAACTTGATAGGCTTGCAGGTTATAAAATTTCTCCCTTACTATGGAAGAAAGTTAAGTCTGGCTTATCAGCAGGTCGTGTTCAATCAGCTGTCCTCAAGCTAATTTGTGATAGGGAAGAGGAAATTGATAACTTTATTCCTGAAGAGTATTGGACTATTGAAGCTGATTTAAGGGCGGGAAGAAGAAAACTTCTTGCTGACTATTATGGTGTAAAAGAAAATAATAAGGCTAAGAAAGTTGAACTTAAGACTGAAAAGGATGCTGACAAGGTAATAAATAATGTAGATAAGGAAAAGTTTACTGTGGACTCTGTGAAGAAGGGAAAAAGAGCTAGAAAGTCTCCAAATCCTTTCACAACATCTACAATGCAACAAGAAAGTTCTAGGAGAATTAATTTTTCCACAAAGAAAACTATGATGGTTGCCCAAAGTCTTTATGAAGGTGTTAAACTTCCAAAAGAAGGTTCAGTAGGTCTCATAACTTACATGAGAACTGACTCAGTGAGGATTTCCCAAGAGGCACAAAATGCTTGTCTAAACTTTATAGAAAAGTCTTATGGTAAGAATTATCTTGGAAAAACAAAGGCACCAGCAAAAAAAACTGAAAACATTCAAGATGCCCACGAATGTATTAGGCCAACTGATGTTACAAAGACTCCTTACTCAATAAAAGATTCCCTCTCAAAGGATCAATTTAAATTGTATTCCTTAATTTGGAAGAGGTTTGTTGCATCACTTATGGCAAATGCAATTTTTAACACGATATCAGCAGATATAGTTTCTAATCTTGAATTATTTAGGGTAACTGGGTCTACTTTGGACTTTGACGGATTCCTAAGAGTTTACGATTACAGTCTAGAAAAGGCAAAGGAACTTCCACCACTTGAAGAAGGTCAAGTCCTAAAATTAAAAGACATTAAAAAGGAACAACACTTTACAAATCCACCTCCAAGATACAACGAAGCTTCACTAATCAAGGAGCTTGAAGCCTTGGGAGTTGGAAGACCTTCTACCTATGCGCCAACAATTTCTACTCTCCAAAGTAGGTATTATGTAGTTCTTGAAGAGAAGAAATTTGTCCCAACAGAACTAGGTCACACAGTAAATGAGATCTTAGTTGATAACTTTGACAACCTAGTTGACAAGAAGTTCACTGCCCAAATGGAATTTGAACTTGATGAAATTGCTGAAGGTAAAAAACCTTGGAAGGAACTTGTCAGGTCCTTCTATGGTGATTTAAAAGAAGATCTTGACAAGGCTTATGAAAATATAGAAAAAGTAGAAATTGAAGACCCAGTGACTGATGAAATCTGTGACAAATGTGGCAGAAACATGGTTATAAAAATGGGAAGATATGGAAAGTTCTTGGCATGTCCAGGCTTCCCAGAATGTAGGAACACCAAACCTCTTGTTGAAAAAATTGGAGTTAAGTGTCCAGAATGTGACGATGGAGAAATTGTAGTTAAGAGATCTAAAAAGGGAAGAATCTTTTACGGCTGTGACCAATATCCAAAGTGTGAATTTGTATCTTGGAACAAGCCAATTGATGAAAAATGTCCAAAGTGTGGAAGCATTTTGACAGAGATGAATTCAAGAAATAAAAAGACAATAAAATGTAGTAATTCTACTTGTGACTACAGGAGAGAGGAAAGTGAATAATTTTTCTTTTGATCTTAAAAATATTTTGACAGAAAACTACTGTCGAAAAAATTTTATAGCTCCACATAGAGAAGAAGGCGACCTAGTGGTCTTCTACTCTTTACATATTAATGATGAGATTTTAAAGTATAATCTCAGGGAAAAACTAGGAAGAGAAATTTCCTTTGAGGAAGCGAGTATAGAAAAAATAAATCTAATTTTAGATGAAATCTATAATAGTAACGGAAGAGATTATCTTTTAGAAGATATAAATGATAAATATGAGGACTTGATTATCCTTGAAGATGAGGACAAGGAAGACTCACCAGCTGTTAGAGCCCTTGATTATATTCTAAGAGAGAGTATTGCTAAAAATGCTAGTGATATTCACATAGAACCAAGGCATGACAATATAGTTGTGAGAATCAGGATTGATGGAGCCCTAAATAAATTAATTGAATTGCCAAAAAAGATTTATCCTCATTTAATAACCAGGATAAAAATCTTATCTCAGCTTGATATTTCAGAAAAGAGACTTCCTCAAGATGGAAGATTTTCCTTTGACTTTAAGGGTGATAAGATTGATATAAGAGTTGCCACAACACCTACTGGTAGTGGCGAAAAAATAGTCTTGAGGATTTTGGACATTCAAAGAATTTCTTATACACCTGAAGGAATTGGGCTAGTGGGAGAAAATTATGACAAGGTAATGAAATTAATTTCCCAACCATCAGGCTTGATCCTAATTTGTGGTCCTACATCTTCTGGTAAGACCTCATCTCTTTACACTCTTCTAAGAAAAATTCAAAATGATGACATAAATATTATGACTATTGAAGACCCAATTGAGTATAAAATTGACGGAATAAATCAAATTGAAGTAAACCCCAACACAGGTCTAAGCTTTGAAAAAGGCCTTAAGGCAATTTTGAGGATGGACCCAGATAAGATTATGATTGGTGAAATAAGAAATGAAGACACTGCCCACATAGCAATTTCTTCTTCTATTACAGGTCACTTAGTCCTATCAACTCTTCACACAGAATCATCCCCTGCTTCAATAGGAAGACTTATTGATATGGGAATAGAGCCCTATCTAATTTCTGCAGGCCTTATTGGAGTTATCTCCCAAAGATTAATAAGAAGGCTTTGTCCTCATTGCAAGGAAAAGATTAAAAACACAAATCCCCTCATAAGGAGTGAATATATCTATAGGGCAAGGGGATGCAATAGGTGCAACCAAGGTTACTCTGGCAGGATGGCTGTATTTGAAATAATGATTGTTGATTCTGAAATTAGGGAGATGATCAGCAGGAGAGAGTCTGTTAAAAATATAAAGAACCTCGCCATAGAAAAGGGAATGAAGACCTTATCAAGTGAAATTCTAAACTTAATAGCAGGTGGCGAGACAACTTTTGATGAGTATTACAAGAACATACATACTGTTGGTGAATTATGATTTACAAGTACAAGGCCTTTAGGGGCAGGGAAAAAGTTAAGGGAAATATTAAGGCTGACAACTTAAAGGAAGCTAAGGAGAAACTAAAAAGAGAGGGTCTTAGGCCCATAAAGATAGAAGAAAATATTGAGTCTTCAAATTCTTTTGACTTCAAGAAAAAATTTAAGAATGAGGATCTCTATATTTTATTTAGACAACTTTCTCTTTTTATAAATTCTGGAATAAATATAGAAAGTGCCTTTGAAATATTATCCACGCAGTTTTCAAAGGACAAAGGAAAAATTTTAGCTAATATAAGAGACAGTTTAAGGTCTGGTAGCTCTTTATCAGATGCCATGAATTTGACGGGAGCCTTTCCAAGTCTTGTAATAAACATGGTCTATGTAGGAGAAAACACTTCAAGTCTTGGAAAAATATTTAATAAACTTTCTGATTACTACATAAAAAAGAGAAAGACTCGTTCAAAAATTATTGAAGCCATGGCCTATCCTATAATTCTTTTAGTGACTTCAATCTTTATAATTAATTTTTTGATTATAAATGTAATTCCAAGTTTTGCGGAGATTTTTTCTGACAACAATAACTTGCTCCCACTTCCTACAAGAATTTTATTAGGATTTTCAAATTTTATTTATAGAAACTATTTATTTATATTTCTAGGAATATTACTACTGGTATCGATTGCATTAATTTATCATCAAAAACACCCCAAGACTTTTAATTCTTTCTTATTAAAATCCTCTTACTATAAGATGACTAAATCCATGAACCTATCCTTTAATATGGACCTCTTACTTGGATCAGGCCTAACAGTGGATAGGAGTCTTGAAGTAATTTCTAAGATGGAAAGAAATATGAGTTTAAAAGAAAGGTATCAAGAAATTTTAACTAAACTGAAAGCAGGAGAGCATCTTTATAAAAGCTTCCAAGAAGCTGGAGTTTTTTCAAATATTTTGCTATCAATGATTAGGGTTGGAGAAGAGTCTTCAAGCTTAAGTGAAGTTTTTTCTATAATGTCTTCATATTATGACGAAGAATTAAATTCCAGAAACCAAAAATTCCTTGGTCTAATGGGACCAATTTTAATAATTATAATGGCATTGATAATTGGATTTATAGTGCTGTCAATTGCACTACCAATTTTTGATATGGTAAATCAATTTTAGGAGGGACATATGAAAAACAAAAAAAGAAACAAGGGATTTACTTTAATTGAGTTGGTAATTGTAATAGCAATTATTGCAATTTTAATTTCCATTGCAGCTATGAGATATAGCTCAACTAACTTGGCAGCAGAAGCGGCAGCTCACAATGCCAATGTCAAGGTCTTAAAAAGTGCAGGCATTTTATATTTCATTGACAATCCCGATAAAAAAGGTGAAATTAATGCAGAAGATTTAAAGCCCTATCTTGAAGGAGGAAAGATTCCAAAACCCGCCAAGCATCTTGATGGAGCAAAAGATTTTAAAATCACATCAACAGCTGATGGAGATGTAACAGTAGAGCCAGGTCCAATAAAAGTTCAAGACAAGAAGCTCGTCAAAGATAATGAAAGTTAACTTATATTATATTTTTATATCTTTATTAGTATTTTTATTTGGAGGTTCTCTTGGATCCTTTTACAAAGTTTTTCTTGAAAGAAGGGAGAGAGGAGAAGACTTTATATTTTCTCAAAGTCATTGTGATTCTTGCAAGAAGACTTTAAAGTTTTATGAAATGATTCCAGTTTTTTCTTATATATTTTTAAGAGGGAAATGCTCTTATTGTGGAGAAAGAATTGGAAGAGAAAACTTTTATCTTGAAGTCCTAACTTCTCTCTTGGCTCTTTTAGTTTTTATGAGATATAAAATTTCTCTTGAGACCCTAATAGTTATTGTTATTTTAATAATTGCATTTTTTATTGGGATTATTGACTATAAGACAGGTTATATTTATAACCTTGACCTCATAATTTTATTATTTTTTGTAGTGCTTTATAAAATTTTTGTTCTTGGAGGTCTAATCGATTCCCTAAAATATTCTTTGGGAATGGGTCTTATATTTTTTCTAATATATTTTGTTACAAAGATGATGGGTCTGGGAGATGTTTATTATTCTCTTATAATGGGACTTCTGGCGAATGATTTATACGAAGCCTTTGTCCTATTTAGGGACTCCTTTATAAGTGCAGGATTTATATCTTTAATATTAATTTTACTCAAGAAGAAAACTTTCAAGGATTCCATTTCTTTTGGACCTTTTATGACTGTGGCTATAATTATTTTCTTAATTTGTAGGTGAAATATGTTTGACAGAAGTGTAAAAATTAAGCTTAACGATGGATTTGTAAATATTTTTGACAAGACAAAAAGTGAAGAAGAAAAAAATTCTGTTCCCATGCCCTATAGGATTTATAGGGATGGGAATATTTTAGATTACCATCATTTTTTCTATAAGATGGGAAAGATTTTTAAGAAACTTGATTTAAATAAGAGGGACAAGGCCTATGTGATATTTGATTCGAGTGAATTTATTCATATAAACTACAAGATTCCAGAAATTGATGAGTCTGAAATAAGAGGATTTTTAAATCTTGAATTGGAAGATTATGGAGGTTTTAACCTTGATGATTACGAAATTTTTTATAAGAAAAAATCTCTTGGAGATAACCTAGAACTTTCTATTAATCTAGTTCCCAAGGACATGATTTTAAAAATTGAAGAAGTATTAGATAAATTAGAAGTTAAAAATTATGAGATACTTCCAGAGAGTCAAACTTTCTCAAAGGATGGTAAGTTTCTAGAAGTCCAAGCTACTTACATAAAATTGATTTCTATTGAGGATGAGCTAGTAAAATCCTATGAGAAAATTTATGACGACAACATTGAAAAAATGGTTGAAGACAATGGACTAGAAGAGAAAAATGCTTCAAACATAATTAATCTTAGGTACGATATAGAGGAACAAAAAGTTGAAGAAGACTTCTTGTTTAAATATAAGAATTATTTTATCAGACACATTAATAAAATAGAAAAATTTGCAAGTGGAGATAAAATTTATCTTTTTGGAAAAATTGCAGACTCAGAAACTATTAAGGATCTTCTAAAGTCCTATAGCAATTTAGGATATGAGTATCTTGGGGAAAATTTAGAACTTAATATTTTAAAGACTAAAGAAAAAGAGAAGAATAAAACAAAAAAAGATAAAAATTATGTTAATTTCATCCTTCCTCTTGCTATATTAATTTTAATAATTTCAAATCTTTTTTATTACAAGAAGCTAAAAAATGAAAATGAAATCATAAGTGAAAAAATAAAAACTCAAGAAGCAACCGAGGGCGAGGACATAGATTTATCATCTGATAGGTTTCAAGAAAAGAATAAAAAGTTTATAGAAAAAGTTTCTGAAATACAAAAACTTGAAGATAAAAATTTGGTCATAACATCCTACAATTTTGATAAGGGAAGGATAATAGTGAGAGGCCTAGTAAAAGATGAGGATTATTTTAACAAAACTTTTAAAGATATAGATATTGTGAGCAAAAATTTTTACAAGGAAAATGGATTTAACAAATTTGAAATGCAAATCAAATAAGTGTAAAATTTTTGTGAGGTGTAAAGGATGAAAATTGGAAAATTAAAAACAGACTTGTTGGAAAAATATATTTTTGACAAGCTTGTTTCAAATAGAAAAGAAGTGATAATGGGTGGAGGAACTGGTCTTGACAATGCAGTAATGGATTTTGGAGGAGACCTAATAGTAGCCTCAACTGACCCCATAACAGGTGCTTCAAAAAACCTAGGATCACTTGCCATAAATATTTCTGTAAATGATGTGAGTTGCCAATGTGCAGACCCAGTGGGAGTTTTAATGACACTTTTGATTCCCCCAACAGCAGACATTGACGACTTAAAGGAAATTGTAAATGGTGCAACAAGAACTGCAGAAGAACTAAATGTTGATATAGTTGGTGGACACACTGAGGTAACTGATGCCGTAAATAAAATTGTAATTTCAACTACAGTCCTAGGCAGAGTCAATAAAGATAGAAGACCAGACATAAAAAGTGTAAAGCCAGGAGACGTACTTGCGGTTTCTAAATATCTTGGCATAGAAGGCACAAGTATAATTGCTCATGAAAAAGACCAGGTAAAAGAAATTTTAAACGAAGAAGAATATAAATTTGCAAAATCTCTTTCCAAGGAAATTTCTGTTTTAAAGGAATCTAAAATTGCAGGTAAATACTCTGTAAAACATATGCACGACATCACTGAAGGTGGACTTTTTGGTGCAGTGTGGGAAGCTTCTAGAGCTTTAGGTCACGGCATAAGAATTTATAATGACTTAATCCCTCTTTTAGATGTAACTAGGAAAATCTCCAACTTTTATGAAATAAATCCCATGAAGTTAATATCAAGTGGGTCCATGTTAATGGTATTTGATAAAGAAAGCTTTGATGACTTTAAAAAAGAAGCAGAGGAAAAGGGGATAAAAGTTACAAAAATTGGAGAAATAAATGGAGAAAATGAAGCTGTAGTAAAGTATGAGGATAAGGAAATAATATTAAAAGATCCTGATCCTGATGAGCTTTATAAAGTGGTCTAAAATTATTACAATTCGGTTACATTGTTGACAATAATTACAAAAGTCTATAAACTTTATCTAGGTGAATTAAATGAAAAAAATTATTAAAATTACAATATTGTGCTTGGCATTACTTATTACACCAGTATTTGCCAACAACTTATTTAAAGTAAGCATAGGCAGGACACAATTTCAGGTTAAGAAAGCTGGAGTTCTAGTAAATAATAGGACATTAAAGACAGAATTCTCCCCCTACATAAAGCAGGGTAGGACTTTTGTGCCAATCCGTGAAATCACAGAAAATCTCGGAGCAGATGTCAAGTGGAACAACAGGGATAAGTCAATTAAGATTAGTCTTAATGGAGATGTAATTGACATGAAAATAAATAGTCCTAATGTAAGAGTTAATGGTAAAAAAATAAGCCTTGACAATGCTCAAGCACCACAACTTGCTATTTATTCAAGTCCAAGAAAAGAAACCAAGACAATGGTGCCTTTGAGATTTATTTCTGAAACTTTTGGTTATGATGTTGATTGGAATAACGATAAAGTTAGGGCAGAGATAAGCACAAATAAGACTAAGTCTATTGTTGAAGATGACAAGAAAGAAAATTCTAATAAAAATAATAAGAATACAAAAAATAACAAGTCTAACAATAAAAACACAAAAAAAGTAGCATCCAAGACTAAGACTTCTGATTCTAAATCTATTTTTGATAGTAATTATTTTCAATCGAATGTAGAAAAAAGTGAAACTAACAAGATTACAAAAGAAATTAAGGGTGGCAACAAGGACAAGATTTTTGACCAAGCTGAACTTGATAAATCGGATGAAAAGAAAAATAGGGTAATTAAGGATAAGATAGAAGTTAATGGCAAATTAAAAATTGTAATTGACCCTGGTCACGGTGGAAAAGACTCAGGAGCAGTTGCTCTTGATGGAGAAACCTATGAAAAAACTGTAAATCTATTAGTTGCTGAGAGATTAATGGATAAACTATCTGCCAATAGTGAAATAAGCCCAACAATAACAAGAACAAGAGACGAATACATTAAGCTTCTTGATAGGGCAGGTGTTTCTAACGATGGAGACGCTCACTTATTTTTATCAATCCACTTTAACAGTGCTGATAATTCTAGTGCCAAGGGGATAGAAGTTCTTTACGCATCAGAAAAGAACGTAAGAATTAAAGATACAGTTCAAAAAGATTTCGCATCCTGCTTACAAAAAGCTCTTATAAAAGAAACAGGAGCAGTTGATCGTGGAATTAAAAATAGGCCAGCTATAATTGTTTTAAATAAGACAAAAAATGTTGCTGCATTAGCAGAACTTGGATTTTTATCCAATGAAGATGATTTAGAAAATATTAAAGACCCTGACTACATTGATAAATTAGCACAAGGACTCTATAATGGTATAGAAGACTATATGAACACATTTGTAGAAAAATAGAAGGGGAATTATGAGAGAAGATAGACAGAACGATGAAGCAAGACATATAAGGATTACTCCTAATTACTTAGACCATCCCGATGGATCAGTTTTAATAGAATGTGGCAAGACAAGAGTCATTTGTAGTGCCATGATCGAAAACAAGGTTCCAGGATTTTTAAGAGGAAAAAATAAGGGCTGGCTATCAAGTGAATATTCAATGTTACCCGGATCAACCCCTACTAGAAAAGTTAGGGACATTTCCAAGGGGAAACTTGATGGAAGAAGTAGCGAAATTTCAAGATTAATTGGAAGAGCCTTAAGGACTTGTATAGATTTAGATAAAATTGGAGAAAGAACTATTTGGATAGACTGCGATGTTATATCTGCTGATGGAGGAACCAGAACAGCAGCAATAACAGGTTCTTACATTGCACTTAAACTTGCAGTTAAAAAAGCCTTAGAGAATAAGAGGTTTGAAGAAGATCCAATTATTTCAAAAGTTGCAGCTATTAGTGTAGGTAAAGTTAATGGAACAAGCCTAGTGGATTTAGACTTCAAAGAAGATTCCAATGCAGATGTAGACCTAAATGTTGTAATGAATGACGACTTCCAACTCGTAGAAATTCAAGGAACTGGGGAAAAAGATACATTTTCCATTGAAGAGTTAAATGAATTTTTACAAGGAGCAAAAAGAGGAATTGGAGAAATTTTCCAATATTTTGAAATTTTGGAGCAAAACCTATGAAGAAAATAGTTTTATCAACAGACAATAAAAATAAATTAAGAGAAATAAAAGAAATTTTAGCCAATTTAGATATTGAAATCTTTGGAAAATCTGATATAGATGGGCTTGATTTCGAAGTTGTAGAAGATGGAGAAACCCTCTATGACAATGCCTTAAAAAAAGCAGATGCCATGGCAAAAAGAGTTGACCTAGCAGTTCTAGCAGATGACACAGGACTTTTTGTAAATGCACTTGATGGTGAACCAGGAGTTCATTCTGCAAGGTATGCATCAGAGCATGATGACAAGAAGAATAGGGAAAAACTTTTAAACAACTTAAAGAACAAAGAAGACAGGTCAGCTTATTTCAAAACTCAAATAATCTTAATCGATTCAAATAAGAATATTATTCCAATAGAAGGAGTTTGCGAAGGAAAAATTTCAGAAGTTGAAAGAGGAGACAATGGTTTTGGATATGATAGTATCTTTATACCAGATGGATTTGACAAAACTTTTGCAGAAATGTCTCATGAAGAGAAGAATGAAATTTCTCATAGAGCAAGAGCCTTGAGGAATTTAAGAGAAAAATTAGAAAACTTATAATTATTGTAAATCTTTATTGACAATACATTTTTAATTTGTTATTATATATTTATTGTTCGTGGTGGGTATGGCCTAGCTGGTTAAGGCGTCAGATTGTGGTCCTGAAGATCGTGGGTTCGATTCCCACTATCCACCCCACAATATTTAGAAGTGCCTGGCACTTCTTTTTTTATTTTGCTAGAGTGGCGGAATTGGCAGACGCACCAGACTCAAAATCTGGCGGTCGAAAGATCGTATGGGTTCAAGTCCCATCTTTAGCACCATTTTCTATTATCGTGTATTATCGTTAATTGCCGTTTATTTGTATTTCATGCGGTTGATGATGCACGATTTTTTTATAACCTGTAATATTGTTTTTTTACCGTCTATTTATGCTAAAATCCACACCAAATGTCCACTTTTTTTATAAGAGATCATTCATATTTAATCATTTCAAATCAATTTTTCCATTCGAAAAAAATTAAAAATTTCACACCGACTTTAAACTATTTTTTACTAAAAATTATAATTATTTAAATATAAAAATTAAAATTTTATTTATTAAGTCATTAGTAAATAAAAGTATGCTATAATAAATTCATGAATAAGATAAAAAAAGCTGATGTTTTAGTTATTTTTTTAATAATTATTTCTTCTTTTCTTATTTATTTTTTTACCAACAAGCTACCAAAAGAAGATAATATTTCTTCTAAAAAACTTGTTATTACTGTTGATGGTAAAATTTATAAGGAAGTTGAATTAAATGAAGATACGAATTTAGATCTTGATATAGATACTAAGTACGGCAAGAACGAAGTTCATATAAATAATGGAGAAGTTCATATGCATGAATCTGATTGTAAGGATAAGATTTGCATGAAGATGGGAAAAATTAGTTTGACAGGTGATTCTATTATTTGTCTACCTAATAGACTTATGCTTAAGATTGTTGAGGACGAGCCTAGCGACGAGAGTTTGGATATGATAATAAAATGAGAAATAATAAAAAGTTAATTTACCTATCCCTCTTAAGTGCTCTTGGTATTGTGCTTGGTCTCTTTGAGTCCATGATTCCACTACCTGTAGCTATTCCAGGAGCAAGACTTGGATTATCCAATATTGTTGTCCTAGTTACTATAGTTGCAATTGGCTACAAGGAGGGATTTTTTGTAGCTATTTTTAAAACTATATTGTTGGGACTTGTCACTGGAGCAATTTCAAGTTTATTTTTCTCTATGGGTGGGGCTATACTGAGCTCTATTTCTATGATTTTAGCCCATAAGTTCTTGAGAAAATATTTATCTTTAATTGGTATTAGTGAAATAGGTTCTTTTTTTCACAACTTAGGTCAGGTTCTAGTGGCTTCATTTATAATGAGGACCACAGCAATCTTAGCCTATCTTCCAATTTTGGTTATTCTTGGTATTTTCACAGGTTTTTTTGTTGGACTTACTTCAATCTATATAGTTGACAACACGAACATTTCTAAGTAGAGGTATATATGGAAAAAATTATTTTAGCATCAAATTCTCCAAGAAGAAGAGAAATTTTGGGAGAATTTATAGATTTTGAAATTATTACAAGAGAAATAAATGAAATTAAGGACGATAATTTTTCTCCCTGGGCAACTGTTATGGGTCTTGCCTTTGGAAAAGGTATTGAAGTAGCCAAGGAAAATGAAAACTCTATTGTTTTATCTGCTGATACCCTAGTTGAACTTGATGGAAAATTAATGGGCAAACCTAAGAACAGGGATGAGGCGAGAGAAATGATTAAGTCTTTAAGTGGTAAGGTCCACAATGTTTATACGGCTTATGCTATTTTTAAATTGTCTCAAGGTATAAAGTATGTGGACTATGAAAAATCTTCTGTAAAATTTTATGACTTAAGCCATGAAGAAATTGAAAATTATTTGGATACATTAGAATATGAAGACAAGGCTGGTGCCTACGGTATACAAGGCAAGGGAGCCTTACTTGTTGAAGAAATCAGGGGTGACTTTTTTAATATTGTTGGTCTTCCAATTGGAAAAATAAATAGAGACCTAATTAGATTATTTGATTTTAATTTATGGCAAGAAGTGATTGGTGGTCTAGATGAAAGAGAGAGATTTTGAAAAATACACTATAAAGGAAATGCCAGAGGACGAAAGGCCTCAAGAGAAACTAATTAAGTTTGGTCCAGATTATCTATCTAATGCTGAACTCCTAGCCCTAATTATTAGGACGGGAAATAGGAAGGGAGATTCAGCCATTGATACTGCTACTAAGGTTTTGAGGTCCCTTAGGACAGCTAATGATTCTAATGGACTAAACTCCTTAAAGAATGCAAACCTTTCTAATCTTATGGAGGTTGATGGAATAGGAGAGGCCAAGGCTGCTATGATCTTGGCGGCAGTCCAACTGGGCATAAGACTTGCTGTTTCAAGTAATGGAACAAAGATAAGAGTTACTTCGCCATCTATAGCTGCTAATTATGTGTTGAGCGAGATGAGTGTATTGGAGCAAGAACACTTTAGGATTATGACTCTTAATACAAAGAAGGAAATAAACTTTATCAGGGAAATTTCTAAGGGAACTATTAATATGACTATAGTCCATGCAAGGGAAGTTTTCAGGGCCGCTATATCTGACAATGCTCACAGCATAATTCTATTACATAATCACCCAACTGGTGACCCCAGCCCATCAAAGGAAGATATAGGGCTCACAAAAAATTTAATTGAGGCTTCTAAGATTATTGGTATAGACATCTTGGATCATATAATTATTGGAGACAACAGATACTTTAGTTTTCTTGAAGAAGGACTTTTATAGGAGGGCTTATGAAATTCTGTGCCTTAGGTGATTCGATTTTTGAGGGATTTTTAGTAGGAGGAAAATCCTTAGTTTATTACTTATCGGGAAAAGGTTATGATATTGATAACTATGGGGTTAATGGTCTAACTAGTGACGAACTACTTTTGACACTAGATAACTTAATTCCCTATGATGTGAATTTAGTTTGCATTGGTTTAAATGATTTTTATAACGGAAAATCTCTTGATCATGTGTTAGAAAATATTTTTAAAATTGTAGATAAGTTAAAAATAAATAAAGGAAAAATTTTTATAATAACACCTTATCCAACGTCTTTTTTAAACCTTGATGAAGCCTATAAAAGTTTTATAAATTTTACTTCTGTAAATAAAAAAATAGAAGATTTTGATAGGATCTTAAAGGAAAGAGAAGGAGACTATAGGGTCGTATCCTTCTACGATTATGCTAAAGAAAACTATATAGAAGAAGACCTTATCGATGGAATTCATCCTAACACAAGGCTTCACAAGGACTTAGCAGCTTATCTTGAGGAAAAATTAAATGGATATTTATGATATTTTTTGCAAAAAAATTGGATATCGAAAACTTTCAAAGAGAGAAAAAATCCTATCCAGCCTTTTGATTTTACTTTTAATTGAATTTTTATTTTATAATTTTCTATTAAAGAATGAAGTCCAAAGCACATCTGAAGCAAGTCTTAAGGATAATATGCCTGTAATCGAAGAAGAATTTACATATAAGGGCTTCCATGACTTCTCACAAGATAAATTAGAAAAAATTGCTAAGGAAAGCAATATAAGTAAAGATAATTTTTCTAAAGAGTCTCAAAGTGATATTGAAAGTTTAATTATTAAGGGGAGCGTAAACTCTAATAACTTAAATAAAATTGAGAATCTTATTAATTACTATGGATACTCCAGTATTGACTTGACTAGAAGTGACGAAGGAAATTTCAATTACAGGCTTAAAGCAGAAAAACCTTCAAAGGCAATTTATTATAGCGATTTAAAGAAGGCTTACTTTGGAGAAAATAAACAAATTGAAGAGAAAAAATCAGAAGTAAAAGAAAAGCAAGAAGCAAGTGATGAGAAAAACTCTGAAAAAATTACTAATACCAAGAAAAATATTCAATTAAAGAATAAAAAGCAAAGTAATATTAAGAATAAAGCTAAGAATCAAAAGCAAATCAAGGGCCATGAAGAGACAGTAAAAAATTTAGATAAGAATAGTATTTCGGCTAAGCCCTCAAATTTAAGCGATTCAATTAAAAGTGAAAGTATATTTGAACAAGATAAAACTAAATCTAGCGAAGAGGGTTTAAAGTTTATTGAAAGCGATAATATAAAATTAGATTATTATCCAGAAGATGGAATCACATCTGTCTTTGCAAGTAAAAAGAATTTAAATGACAAAGTGAAACTTGGAGTGGACAGGCACTGCAATGGTCTTTCCTTTTATATATATCTTCCAAAAAAATCTTTTAGAGAAATGGGAACTATAAATATTGCTGGAGAAAATCTTCCTTTTAGTGGAGAAATTCTTGAGAACCAGTGGACTAGAATAAACTTAGCCCAAGACGATATAAGCTATATTTACTTTATAGCAGAAGAGGATGAAGATTTACTTTTATTTTTAAAAGAAGTTGATTACTATGAAGAAGAACAAAGCCTTTACCCTAATTGAGTTAGTGATTAGCATAGGCATAATTTTAGTTTTACTTAGCATTGGAGGACTTAATTTTAAAATAAGGGACAGGGTTCAGGCTAGAGAACAAGTAAAAGAACTAGCACTTGATTTAAAATTTTTAAAAAATTATTCTCAAATAAATAATTTGAGGACTTCAATGACTTTAAATGACCAAGGTTACTCAATAAAATTTGGTAAAAAGTCAAAAGAAGTTAAATTTAATTCTCTTCTTAAATTAGAGTCTACAAACCTCAGCGAAATTACTTTTTCAAAAAAGGGTAAGCCATCTTATATAAATGAAAAATCATCAGCTGGAACAATGATTTTTTCCATTGGAGATAAGAAACATAAGATTACAATACAGCCAGTGACAGGTAAGGTGAATTTTATTGATTATAAAGAATAAGCACAAGGGCCACTTAATGCTTGAAGTTTTATTTTCTATTGCTCTCTTGGCACTAATAGCGTCAACAATTCTTCCTAATGTAATAAGTCTTTTAAAGAATCAGACTTATATCGGCGAGAGGGAAGAACTTATAAGCCTTATGTCATCTAGGATGGAAGAAGTAATTGGTAGCTCCTACAATAATGAAGACTTAGATTTACACTTTGATTATGCCGATGGTTTTAATGATAAATTTAAGATTGAAGTTGAGAAGGAGTCAGAAGATAAGTTAGACCATATAATTTTAAGGGGAAAGAGACGAGGTTCTGATGAAGAGATTAAGATGGAGGTATACCTCAAAAAGGGAGGCCTATTCACTGATTGAACTTGTTATGTCCATGGCCATGCTCTTAATAATTGGGATGGTAATAACATCAATCTTGGGAGTGTCTCAGAAGGCCCTGACAAAAACCTACGAAAATGAAAATATATCATCTGACTTGTCCTACGCCTTGGGTTACATAAGAGATGAAATCACTTCAAGTGATTACTATACAGTTGTTGATGGAAAAATTTATTTTATCCAGCCAGTTGAAAATAAGTTTAATTATGTTTTCTTTGGACTAAAGGACAATAAAGTTTACAGGTATTCCCTTCTGAGGGATAGGTTAGGCAAAACGAAAAAGATTGAGTCCGACGGAGTCAATGCACTAGTAGATAACATTTCTTCATTTTCTATTGATGATGAAGGAGATTATTTTTCTATAAAAATTGGATATAAGGATAAAGAAGAAATTATAAGAAAGATTGCAAAGAGGTCAAGACTTTATGAGTAAAAGAGAAAAGGGATATATTTATATTTTTACAATTTTACTCATTAGTCTCCTTGCAATCTTTTTTTATTTTATTTACTCCTACATGTCTGGTTCTACTTACATAAGTAAAAATAGGCTGGAGTCTCTTCAAGCAAACTATGCTTTGGAGTCAACACTTAATATAAAAATCTCACAAGATGACTTTCAAAAAGATCTAGAAGATTTTATTTTTAAAGAATCCTCTAATAAGTTAGAGATAAAAAAACTTCCAGAAGATACTGAACTCTTAAGTCTTAACTTTAAAAGGGAAGATTATGAAGATGAAAAAAATAAGGATATAGACTTAATTAGCCTCAAGAGTCAAATTAAATATAAGGATACTCTTGTTGGCGGAAGGATCCGAGGTCACTACATAAATAAAATATATAAGGAAGAAGATGGAATTCTAAATTCATCTAAAGTAAACGGAGAAGCTTTAAATAGTTTAAGAGAAAAATTTGCAAGCGATGATTGGACAGATAAAAATAATAAAAAATTATATCTTGACGGCGATTTTATTTACGATTATCAGGATGGGAAATATATTATTTTCGAAGAGATAGAAGTGTACGATGAAGAAAGTGATTCTTACATAAAAAAATTAAATCCACTTTATGATGTATCAAAAAAAGATATAATTATTCAAAAGTCAGGAACTTTAAAATTTTTATCATCTACTAGGGGTCAAATTTTCATAATAAATGATAAAGTTGTGTTTAATGATAATACATTATCTGGTATAATTATTCTAAAGGAAAATGCACAAATTGCTAATACTTGCACTTTAAATGGATATTTAATAGACCTATATGATAGAAACTCAGGTATAGGAGTTAAATATTCTTCACGAGTCTTCAGTTTATATGGTTATTTGTTGCCTGAATACATAAAATTTCAGCCAATTTCACTTAACTACTACGACATAGAAGATAATACTTAAATATGGAGGATAATATGATCAACGCAGGAGAATTAAGAAAAGGACTTACATTTGAATGGGATGGAGATGTTTGGGAAGTTATTGATTTCCAACACGTTAAGCCAGGAAAGGGAGCTGCTTTTGTAAGAAGTAAAATTAAATCAGTACTAACTGGTGGAATTAGAGACACTACTTTTAACCCATCTGAAAAATTTGAAAGAGTTGTTATTGAAAATAAAGAAATGCAATACCTATATTCTGACGGTGAACTTTACTACTTCATGGATCAAGAATCCTACGAACAAATCCCACTAGAAAAAGACATGGTGGAAGATGCTCTTAACTTTATTAAGGAAAATGACATGGCTACTATTAACTTCTACAAGGGAAAGGCATTTAGGGTAACTCCTCCTAACTTTGTTGAATTAGAAGTTACTCAAACAGAACCAGGTGTAAAGGGAGATACATCAAGTGGTGGATCTAAACCAGCTACAGTTGAAACAGGCTTTACTCTCAACGTGCCACTATTTATCAACACAGGTGATATGATAAGAATTGACACTAGAGATGGCGAATATATGTCTAGAGTTTAATTTGGAGGAAACATGGAATATTTATTAAAGAGAATATCTTACTTACAAGGTCTTTGTGATGGATATGATTTAGACACTACTACAAATGAAGGAAAAATTATTTCTGAACTTGTAGATATTCTAAGTGATGTTATCGATGAAATGAGAGAATCTCGTGAAGAAATTGAAGACTATGTAGATATTATTGAAGAAGATCTTGCTGATCTTGAAGATTATGTTTATGAAAATGATGACATTGAATTCGACCTTTATGATGATGATTTCGACTTTGACGATTTAGAAATTTATGACGAAGACGAAGAAGAGGCAGAAGAAGAATAAAATATTTTAAAAGGCGAGGTTAACCCTCGTCTTTTTTAGGATGTAGAATTTTATTTGATTTTTTAAGATTTTATTTAAGAGGAGTTTATATGATAATTAAAGGTGGAAGAGTTCTTGATCCAGTATCTAAAAGAGATGAAGTTATAGACATAAAGATTGAAGATGGGAAAATTATAAAGATTGCAAAAGATATTGAAGCATCAAGTGACAAGGAAGAAGTTATTGATGCAAGAGAAAAAGTCGTAGTCCCAGGCCTAATAGATGTCCATGTTCACTTTAGAGATCCTGGTCAAACTCAAAAGGAAGACCTAGTGACAGGAAGCCAAGCTGCCATTGCTGGTGGCTTTACTAGTGTGGTCCAAATGGCAAACACAAGTCCAAAAATTGATTCTAAGGAAAAAATAATTGAACATTACAAGAAGGCCAGAGACTTACCCCTAAAAGTTTTTACAGTTTCAGCTCTTACAAAAAATTTTGGAGACTTAGAACTAGTTGATATGGAAGAAAATTTTAAGAGGGGAGCAGTTGCCTTCACTGATGATGGAATCCCAAATAGGAATTCTGAACTTATACTTGAAGCAATGAACAGGGCCAAAGACCTTGATGCAATTATTTCCTTCCACGAAGAAGACCCAGACTTAATTGGACAAAATGGAATAAACCATTCAGAAGTTTCAGAAAAACTTGGAATATATGGTTCACCTAATATTGCAGAGACATCTTTTATAGCAAGAGACGTGGCTATGGCAATCTATACTGGGGCAAAAATTTCTATCCAACATATTTCCACAGGACTTGGAGTAGACCTTGTGAAGTTTGGAAAGGAAATGGGCGCAAATATTTATGCAGAAGTAACACCTCACCACATAGCTCTAAATGATTCTGCAGTTTTAGAATATGGAAGTCTTGCAAAAATGAATCCTCCACTAAGGAGTGAAGAGGATAGACTTAGAATTATTAAGGGAATAAAAGAAGGAACAATAGAAATTATTGCAACAGACCATGCCCCTCACACTGCAGAAGAAAAATCTAAAGAAATAACTAAGGCTCCATCGGGAATAATCGGTCTTGAGACGTCTTTTTCAATTTGCTATGAAAATTTAGTTTTGACAGAAGAAATTAGCCTTATGAAATTAATTGAACTCATGTCTACAAATCCAGCAAGAATTTATGGACTTGAGGGAGGAGAAATAAGCCAAGGAAAAATTGCTGACCTTGCAATAATAGATCTCGATAGTGAATATAAGATAGATAAATATAAATCTAAATCTTCTAATACACCTTTCAAGGATAAGACCCTTAGAGGGGAAGTCCTATATACAATCTCTGAAGGAGAACTTGTATACAAAAAATAAATATGTCAAAGTGGATACAATGATAAAGGTTTAAGTGAAATTCTTTAAAAATTATTGTCTTTAGTATATTATTAAAAAAGGGAGGTAATTATGAAAAAACTTAATATTAAAATTCTTGATTTTAAAAGTATAAAAGATACTTTTAAAAGATTTCCCTTTACAATAATATCAGCTACACTTGCAAGTATATTTTTGATACTAGCGACTTATGATCAAAATGCAGAAGACTTTAACAATAAAATGATAACTTACGGATTAGTTTTTATCTTTGCCATATTTTTATATGCATTTATAAGACTTTTCAATGAAGGATTAAGAAATTTTTATGATCTAAAAAACTTAAAAAATAATAATTTATTAAAAATAATTTCTTATGTTGTAAGCTTGCCCATACTTTATGGAATTTACGAATTAGTATCTAATGAGGCAGGTCCTTTGACAAAATATGATGATAATTTGGTTTTCTTTACCCTGATAGCATCACTAATAGTGGCATCTTCCTTTGTAGCAAAATTTAATTATCACGAAGACTATGTAGCCTATGTTGCAAAAATCTTAAGAGCCTTTATAATTTCCAACATTTACAGCTTTATAGTTTTTGTAGGAGTTTCTGCTATAGTATTTGCCCTGGATTCACTTTTTAAATTTAGTTTTGGATCCTTAGTTTATTTAAGAATTGGAATATTTTCCTTTATCTTATTTAACGTGATAACTTTTTTCCAAGATTTTCCAAAGGTGAGGGACTCCTTTACAGACTACAAGTATCCCAAACCCTTTAGGATTCTTTTGGTCTATATATTTACGCCACTTGTAATTATTTATGCTTTAATTCTCTTGGCATACTTTATAAAGATTTTAGTACTTTGGCAAATCCCAAATAACTTAATAGTAAATCTTGTAATTTGGTTCGCATCTTTTTCTGTGGTTTACTTGTTTTTCCTTTCAAGAGTGGACTCAATTGGATTTATAAATAAATTTAAAATTATTTTTCCAATAAGTTTATTCCCTCTGCTTGGGATGATGTTTTTTGCAATTTACCTAAGAATTGGGGAATATGGACTTACAGAAAACAGATACATTGTATTAGCTGGAGGACTTTGGGTATTTTTATCCTTAATTTACTATATTTTTTATAGAGAAAATTCAAATATAACTGTGCCAATTTTCTTGGCTGCCATTATATTGATAACTGGAATTGGGCCAGCCTCTGCAACAAGACTTAGCACTAGGTCACAAAATGCTAGGTTTGAAAAACTCTTAAAGGAGAACAACATGATTGCTGGAGAAGACATAAGGTCTGATGTGAAGCTCGATAGCTTTGTAAAAAACCAAATAATAGATATAGTTTCTTATATGGATAAGAGAGACAGACTTGAAGAGTTAAAATATCTTCCAAAGGAATTTAAACTTAGCGAAGAAAGTTTCACAAGAGTCTTTGGCTTCTCTAATAAAGTTGAAAACCAATCTTATCTTGGTTACTCTTACACTGATGGCATTGTCGACGAAGGAGAACTTGGATTTAATTTAGATATAGAAGGATATAAGAATATTATTTTTGTTTACTCACTAGATAAGGAAGCGAAATCTGGGGACTATAAGTTTGAAAAAAATAATAAAGAAATAAATATTTATAAAAAAGCTAATGGTGACTACAGGCTTAAGAAGTCTATTGATCTAGTGGCCCTAAGGGATAAACTGAAAACTCTTAAAAAGACTAAGGAGCAAATAAAGTTAGAAGACCTAGCAATAGAAGATGACAACTATAAAATCTATTTCACAAATATTTATTTTGGCAATGAAGACAAGATGGAAAATGCCTATATTGAATTCTATCTCTTGACTAAGTAGGAGGCATAAATTGTATTATATAAATTTTGAAAATGATGTTTTTATTGATGAAAACATAGACCTTTCACACCTAAAAGACCTTGTAAGAATTTACCTTAATAGGTGCGATTCTTATCAAATCACAGTTTTAAAAGAAGACAAGAAATCAAAAAAACTTGTAGATGACTTGGCTGTTTATTCAGATGAAAATGGATACGAGTATATCTTGCAAGGCATCATTGATGAAGACTTTAAAAAATTAATTTTAGAAAATCTTATAGGTGAAAGTGCCTTAAACTTTATGGGCTTAAGTCTTTATGATGATGGAATTTTAAAATTAGAAATCTTAAATTATGGAAGCGAAGTTTACATCTATGGCTTTGACAAAAAAACTGTAGTAGAATTTGCCGATGAACTTGAAAAAGTTTATGGAATAAAAGAAGTCAACGTCTATATAGATGAAAACAGTGAAGAGGATAATGACCACCACCAACACGACCACGATCATGACCATTCATGTGGGTGCGATTCCCATGATGATCACGACGGTTCATGTGGCTGTGGTGAGTCTTGTAACAATTAAACTAACAAAAATAAGAGTCTATCACTTGATAGACTCTTATTTTTTTATCTTCTTATGAAATTTCTTCTGATATTGCTGAGGAAATCTTTGGTAAAAGTTGTTTTTTTCTTGAGAGAAGACCTTCTGATAAAAACTTATCTCCAACTAGGTTCTTGTCAAATTTTCTTGCAATAGCTTCCTTGAAGGAACCTGCCAAGATGACTTCGGAAACTTCTTTAAAAATGTCTGTAATCATTAGGACGAAAGTCTCTGCATCAGATGTAGCTACAAAGTTTTCCATGGTCTCTTTTAGTTCATTTTCAACTGAAGCTGTTGACTCTAGGTCCATGGTAAAAATTTGGCAGACCCTTACATTAACTCCTTCAACAGAAAAGTTTTTAACATCAGACTTTAAAAGTTCATCAGGTTTTCTGCCTTCAAGGCTCGTGCCTGCACGGAACATCTTCATGGCAAAGTCATCAACATCAATGGCTGCAATTTTTTTCATCTTGTTTAAGACATACTTATCTGTCTCAGTTGAAGTTGGTGACCTAAAGAGTAAGGTGTCAGAAATGATTGCTGCACAAAGAAGTCCAGCAACTTCACGAGATGGTTTGATCCCATTTTCAAAAAACATCTTTGAAACAATTGTAGCAGTTGATCCCACAGGTTCGTTCCTAAAATAAATTGGGGAAGATGTGGAGATATTTGCAACCCTATGGTGGTCCACAATTTGAACAATTTCTGCAGCGTCAATGTCGTCAATAGATTGGTTCCTCTCGTTGTGGTCTACTAAAATTATTTTCTTCTTTAAATTTGAAATCAAGTGGTATCTTGAAATATTTCCTATAACCTTGTTCTTGTTGTCAAGGACTGGATATGACCTAAATCTCGATTGAGACATTTTTTCTCTTACGTCGTCAATTAAATCGTCTTTGTGAAAAACTACTAGGTCATCTCTTGTCATTACATATTCAACAGGCACAGCTTGAGGCAAAAGTCTTGCCACCATAAAGGTAGATAGGCCAGTTGAAATCACTGCAACATTATTTTCTTTTGCAAGCTCCATGAGTTCATCGTCAAGCTTACTAGAAATAGTTAGGATTAAAAGAGAAACTCCTTTTCTTATTACAGATTCTTGGTCCTTTACATCGTCACCAACAATTACAATGTCCCCTTCGCTTATAAGGTCTTGATTTTTTATGGCTTTGACAGCCATCTTGCCAGTGAATTTTCTTGGATCTTTGGGAAGATAGAGGACCTTTCCCTTAAGTACTTCTAAAATATTTTCGAAACTTGTATTAGACCTGCCAATAATTGAGTCGTCCCAAATTTCCATGTAAGTTGATGCTATGTTGGAAAGACTCACTATCCCAATTAAGTTGTCATCGTCATCAACTACAGGGAGTGAACTAATATTATTTTTTTGAATTAGGTCCATGGCAGAGGCCATAGAAAGACTTGGGTTGACACAGTAAGCTGCATCAATTTCTATGTCGCGAACTTGTGGCTTAATAGAAGTTTTTAGCCTTGGTCTTTGGACCTTAAAGTAGTCTAGGACAAATTCTGTTTCCCTATTTAGGTTTCCCAATCTAATTGCTTCAGCGTCTTCGCCCATCTTGTTTTTTAATTCTGCAAGGGCTATGGCAGAACATATGCTATCAGTATCTGGATTTTTGTGACCAGTTATATAAATTTTATTTTTCATACATCCTCCAAATTTCTAAGTCATTATAACATAAAATGGCTTAAATCTTGTAAAATTATATGAACTTAGGATATAATTTATGAGTGATAATATGGATATAATAATAATTGGCGCAGGGGCAAGTGGAATTGTCACTGCAATAAATGCAAAAAATGAAAACAACAAGGTAATTCTTTTAGAAAAAAATGACAGGATTGGGAAAAAATTGTTGGCCACAGGCAACGGAAGGTGCAATTACACCAACATGAATTTGACTGAGAAAAATTATTCCTCTCCTGACTTTGTAAAAAGAACCCTAGAAGAATTTACTAACGAAGATCTGATAAATTACTTTAAAATTTTAGGACTTGAATCAACTCGTGACGGAGAAAGAGTCTATCCCATAAGCTTAAAGGCAAATTCTGTCTTAAATATTCTTATTTATTGGCTTGAGAAAAAGGGAATAGAAATAAAAACTAATACGCAAGTCAAGGAAATAAAAAAGAAAAAAAAGGGCTATGAGCTTATAACTAATGACGAGTATCTCAAGGCTGATGTAGTGGTAGCTGCCTTTGGTGGCAAGGCCATGCCAGCAAGTGGGTCCGATGGAGTTAGTTTTGAAATCTTAAAAAAGATGGGAATAAGAGTTACTGAATTAAAACCAGCCCTTACTCAATTAAAACTTGACTCAAAATATTTAAAACACCTAAGTGGGACTAAGGTTCTAGGAAGGGCAAGACTCTTAAAAGGTGAAAAAGTCATTGACGAGAGAGAAGGGGAAATTTTATTTACTAACTACGGAATTAGTGGTCCACCAATTCTAGATATGTCGGTAAATATTAGTGATAATAACATAATTGAAGTTCCCCTTATAAATAACTTAAATGAAGATAGCATCGATATGCTCTACAACAGGTATTACATGTTCCCAGACTTTTCACTTGAAGAATTTTTGCTGGGTATTGTAGACAAAAAGTTTATCCACTATATAGTTGACTCGCTAAATATGGACAAAAATATTGCCATGAACATGATTCCTGTTGGAGACTTTGAAAAGATTGTTGGACTACTTTTAAAATCTCGTTTTAGAGTAATAGGAAACACTGGATTTAAAAATGCCCAAGTGACAAGAGGTGGAGTTTCTCTTGATGAAGTAAATCCAGAAAACTATGAATCAAAAAAATTTAAGGGCCTTTATATAATTGGAGAGGCCCTAGACATTGATGGGGACTGTGGTGGTTATAATCTTCACTTTGCCTTTGGCTGCGGCTATAGGCTTGGAAAAATATTGAGGGAAAAAAGCAATTTGCAATAGAAGTTAAATCAGATTAAAATAGTCTTTGCGATTAATTTTGAAATTACATCTTGCAATGGATTTGGAGGAAGTATGTTTTATTTACAGAAAAAATTAAAGGAATTTGGGAATATTTCTGTTGGAATTGTTGGCTCAGGTATTATGGGAAGCTCGCTTTTCACTTTGCTTAGCCAAAATGAAAATTTTTATCCCATTGTATTTGCGTCAAGAAATAAAAAAACTTTGGAAGCTGCCATTGATGCAGCAAATATAGATAAAAATGACCTTGCCTTTACTGATGACATAGAAGAAGCTAAGAAGCTTTTAAAAGAAAAAAAATATATTGGAACTACGAATAATTTAATAGCTGCATCCCTTGTAGATTGCTTAGTGGATTGCACTGGAGATACAGAGACAGGAACAAGGCTTTCTCTTATTGCTATTGAGAACAAGGTTGACATTGTCAGCCTCAACGTGGAAATGGATGCAACTGTTGGTCCTTATTTAAAAGTCTTGGCAGATGAAAAGGGAGTAGTTTATTCTGGAACTAAGGGAGACGAACCTGGTGCAATTGTAGAAATTTATGAATTTGCAAAAACTTGTGGCTTTGAAGTACTAGTCCTAGGCAAGGGTAAAAATAATGAATTAAATAATTATGCTACACCAGACACTTTAAGGGAAGCTGCAGAAAAAAAGGGAATAAACCCTAGGATGCTAACCTCCTTTGTTGACGGAACAAACACAATGATTGAACTCAATGCAGTTTGCAATGCCCTTGGATTTGTACCAGACGTAAGAGGCTGTCACTTTATAGATACTGATCCAAAAAGTATTTCAGATGACTTCAAGCTAAAAGAAGATGGGGGAATTTTAAATTCCTATGGAGTTGTTGACTTTGCAACGGGGATTGCTCCAGGAGTTTTTGCAGTAGTAAGACCAAAATCAGACATAATAGATAAGGAAATGAAGTATCTTTCTATGGGAGAAGGTCCAAACTACGCTATTTATAGGCCCTATCACTTGACTAGCATCGAGACAATTGTTTCTATTATAAATGCTGTTGTATTAAGAGATGAATCTATTGCTCCTATTGGAAGGCCTTTTGCTGAAACAGTTTCTGTAGCCAAGAGGGATATCAAAAAGGGAGAGGCCTTTGATTCTATTGGTGGAGAAATGATTTTTGGAAGTCTTGAGAAGAAGGAAGACCAAGAGAAAGGAAACCACCTACCAATAGGGATAGTAACTGAAGGTGCTATTGCCAAGAGGGATATTAAAAAGGGAAGTCTACTCACTTACGATGATGTTTCTCTAAACCAGGACTCAGAAATTGTTAAGTTGAGAAAAATTCAAGATGACTATTTTAAATTGTGAACATTGATGGTATAATATCGTAAATAGGTGATAATATGAGAATAACACAAGAAACAGACTATGCATTTCGTATTGTAAGTTATCTTGCTAAGAACGAGGGAAAAGTAATTGGAGCACCACAAATTGCTGAGAGCGAAGGTGTTACAAAAAGATTTACACTTAGAATCCTTAGAAAATTAAACTTAGCTGGTATTACAGATGCGAAGAGGGGATCTAAGGGCGGATATTTTTTAAATAAACCTAAGGAAGAAATCACTTTATATGATATACTTATAGCTGTAGATGGCCCTATTGTAATCAATAGATGTCTACAAGAAGAAGATTCTTTCTGCAGCAAGCACCCTGAAGGAGATACAAGACACTGTAAATTCCATGTGGCACTTGCTGGTATGCAATCAGAAATAATAAAAATGTTTAAAAGTCAAACAATTGACAATTTCATATAGGCTTTGATGAGGACGGTAACTTCTAGAAAGTAAGAGAACAGTTGGTTGGTGCAAAACTGCCTTTCGAAATTTTACATATCACCTCGGAGCCCAAGAGTCAAAAGCTCTTGCGCTATTTTGCGTTAAAATATTAAGTGATAGTTTCCTATAATTAGGGTGGTACCGCGGTTAGTTCGTCCCTTCTCTTTTGAGAAGGGGCTTTTTTTATACAAAATTTTTTATAAAAAAAAGGAAGAAAAGGAGTTTTAGATGAAAGTATTTAAAGAATTATCTAAAGACAGTGTAAGTGTTAGAGAAGAAAATGTCTCAAAATTTTGGGACGAAATAGATCTTCTACACAAATCTGTTGAAACAAGAAAAGACGGAGAAAATTATATCTTCTATGAGGGACCTCCAACAGCAAATGGTAAGCCAGGCATCCACCATGTCATGGCAAGAACTCTTAAAGACTTAACTTGTAGATACCATACAATGCTTGGTTACCAAGTTAAGAGAAAGGCTGGTTGGGATACACATGGTCTTCCTGTAGAAATTGAAGTTGAAAAAAGATTAGGACTTCACAACAAGCAAGACATTGAGTCCTATGGTGTTGAAGCCTTTAATAAAAAATGTAGAGAATCTGTTTTCGAATATGAAAAGGAATGGAGAAAGCTTACAAGAAGAATGGGATACTTAACTGACCTAGACCATCCTTATATAACTCTTGAAAATGATTATATTGAATCAGTTTGGCACATATTAGATAAGATGTTTAAGGACGGCCTAATTTATGAAGGTCATAAAATTGTTCCTTATTGCCCAAGATGTGGAACTGGACTTGCATCTCACGAAGTTGCTCAAGGTTATGAAGAAATCAAAACCACAACAGCAACTTGTAAATTTAAATTAAAAGACAAGGATAATGAATATTTCTTGGCATGGACAACTACACCTTGGACACTTCCATCTAACGTTGCCCTTGCTGTTAACCCTAAGGTTGAATATATAAAAGTTAAGCACTCTGACGGAAATATTTATTATGTTGCTAAATCACTTGCAAAACAAGTATTTAAAGACGATGAATATGAAGTTTTAGAAGAAATGACTGGTAAGGACCTTGAGTATATAGAATATGAACAACTTCTTAAATTCCTAGAAGTAGACAAGAAGGCCTTCTATGTAATCTGTGCAGATTATGTAACAACTGATGATGGTACTGGTATAGTTCATATTGCTCCTGCCTTTGGTGAAGATGACTACCAAACTGCAAGGGGATATGACCTACCAATGCTAAAACCAGTTGATGAAGATGGTAAGTTTACAGATACACCTTGGAAGGGTCAATTTGTTATCGATGCTGACCACGACATTCTTCACTATCTAATTGACAATAATCTTATGTTCTCAAAGCAAAAAATGCTTCACAACTATCCACACTGCTGGAGATGTCACACTCCACTTATTTACTACGCTCACCCATCATGGTATATAGAAGTAACTAAGTTCAAGGATAAACTAATTGAAAACAATAATGGAGTTAACTGGTTCCCAGACTTTGTTGGAGAAAAGAGATTTGGCAACTGGCTAGAAAACTTAAATGACTGGGCAATCTCCAGATCAAGATATTGGGGTACTCCACTTCCAATTTGGAGATGTGAATGTGGTCACACAGAATCTGTTGGCTCAATTGAAGATTTAAGAAATAAGGCCATAGAAGATGTGGCAGAAGATGTTGAACTTCACAGACCTTATGTTGATGACATCCACCTTAAGTGTCCTAAGTGTGGAAAACCAATGACAAGAGAAGCAGACGTAATTGACGTTTGGTTCGACTCTGGTGCTATGCCTTTTGCTCAATGGCACTATCCATTTGAAAACAAGGACAACTTTGATGAACTTTTCCCAGCTGACTTTATATCAGAAGGTATTGACCAAACAAGAGGTTGGTTCTACTCTCTTATTGCAATATCAACTTACATGACAGGCAAGAGTCCTTATAAGAATGTACTTGTTAACGACCTTATCCTTGATAAGGAAGGCAAGAAGATGTCAAAATCACGTGGCAACACAGTTGCACCTTTTGAGCTCTTTGACAAGTATGGTGCTGACGTTGTTAGGTGGTACCTACTTTATGTATCTCCACCATGGACTCCAACAAAATTTGATGAAGATGGACTTCGTGAAATTGAATCAAAATTCTTTAGATCTTTAAGAAACACTTACAACTTCTTCAGTCTATATGCAAATACAGATAAGATTGACCCAAGAGAAGTAAAAGTTTCTTATGACGACCTTGAAGAAATCGACAAGTGGTTATTGTCCAAGTACAACAGACTTGTTAAAACTGTAAGAGAAGACATGGAAGCCTTTGAACTTACAAAAGTTGTAAGAGAAATCCAAGACTTCGTAATAGAAGATATTTCCAACTGGTACATCAGAAGAAATAGAAGAAGATTCTGGAAGACTGACAAGGACAACACTAAGGTTGCAGTATACAAGACAACTTATGAAGTCCTACTTGGCGTTACAAAGTTAATTGCACCTATGGTTCCATTCCTAGCAGAGGAACTATTTAAGTCACTTACAGATGAAGAATCAGTTCACTTAGCTGACTATCCAACTTATGACGAAAACATGATTAACGACAAGGTTGAAGAAAAAATGGACCTTGTAAGAGATCTTGTAACTCTAGGAAGAGCATCAAGAGAAGAAGCTAAGATCAAGGTTAGACAACCACTTTCTAAGGTAATCATCGACGGAAAGTATAAGGAAATCATTGGCAACTTAACTGAACTTATTAAAGAAGAGCTTAATGTAAAAGAAGTTCAATTCGAAGAAGACCTTTCAGAATTTATGGAATTTGAACTTAAACCAAACTTTAGAGTTTGTGGAAGTATTTTAGGTTCAAAGGTTAAAGAATTTGGAAAAGTTTTAAGAGAAGCTGATGCAAAAGAATTACTTGGAAAACTTGAAGAAGGAAAAGTAAGTCTTGAACTAGGTGGAGAAGAAACAGAAATTGAAAGAGATTATGTTGAAGTTAAGATTTCTGCAAAAGAAGGTTTCGACGTAATAATGGAAAACAACCTCTTTATAATCTTAGATACAGAACTTAATGAAGAACTCCTAAATGAAGGTTATGTAAGGGAATTTGTATCAAAGATCCAACAACTTAGAAAGAAAAAAGACTTAGATATTCTTGATAACATTAAAATTTCTTATAAGTCTGACGATGAAGTTGAAAAAGCTATTGAAAGAGACAAGGAATTTATAAAATCCGAAACTCTTGCTTTAGAAGTTGTTAATGAAGACAATGATGCAGAAGTTGAAAACCTAAACGGTCACGACATAAAAATAAATATAGAAAAAATGTAAAAAAATAAAGGCTCTGGGAAACCAGGGCCTTATTTTAATGCACAAATTATTTATTTTAATTTTTACAAGACGGCTTCTAAGAATTTTTTTGTGTTTAAATTATTTGTATCTTTAAAAATATGCTCAGGACTGCCATAATCTTCAACGATTCCATCCTTCATAAAAACTATATTATCAGATATTTCCTTTGCAAAAGCCATTTCATGAGTGACAATAACCATTGTAAGCTTGTCTTTTAAAGATTTTATAACATTTAAAACTTCCTTAACCATTTCTGGGTCAAGGGCTGATGTTGGCTCATCAAATAAGAGATATTTGGGTTTATTTGCAAGAGCTCTTGCAATTGCAACCCTCTGTTTTTGACCACCAGAAAGGGAGTCTGGATAAAAATCTTTTTTGTCTTCAAGTCCCATGGCCTTTAAAAGGTTTATGGCATTTTCTTCTGCACTTTTTTTATCTTCACCCTTAACCTTTATTGGTGCAAGAGTAATATTTTCTAGGACACTTTTATTGGGAAAGAGGTTAAAATTTTGAAACACCATGCCAATTTCCTGTCTTATTTTTTCTAGATTTGGATTGTCACCAGTTATTTCATATCCATCAAGATAAATCTCTCCGCCATTATTTTTCTCCAAGAGATTAATAGACCTAAGTAGGGTGGACTTGCCAGAACCACTGGCGCCAATAATGGATGTTACTGTAAAATCTTCTATGGTAAGATCAATCCCCTTGAGAACTTCTTTTTCGCCAAAGGATTTTTGTAAATTATGAATTTTTATCATATTTTCCCTCCACAAATTTTAAGAGTATGGTCAAAGAAAAGGTAATGGCGAAATAAAGAAGAGAACCAAGTATAAGGGGTTCAAGAGCTTTATAGGATGATCCCCTAACTAGGTTGACATTATACATAATATCAGTGACCCCAATTGTTGAAATAATTGATGTTTCTTTAATTACTGCAATAAATTCATTGGCCAAAGCTGGTAAAATATTTTTTGTAGCCTGTGGAAGAATGACTTCTTCCATAGCAAGAGATTTTTTCATTCCAAGAGATTTGGCAGCTTCCATTTGCCCCTTGTCTATTGCATTTATACCTGATCTTATAATTTCTGCAACATAGGCGGCAGAGTTTAAACTCACTGCAACAACTCCTGTTATATATGCAAAAGATGAAATAGAAAGTCCAAAGCTCTTAAAGTCTACAATACTTGCTAGACCAAAGAATATAAAAAAGACCTGAGTCAGCATAGGAGTTCCCCTGACAAGTTCAAGATAGCAAGAGGCAAAAACCTTTAAACTTTTTATTTCTGATGACTTCATCAAGTATAAGAAGAGTCCAAAGATGGATCCTAAAATTACAGAAATTAAAGAAAGTGAAATTGTAACCAAAAGTCCCTTTAGATAATAAGATGAATAGTTTTTTAAAATTTCCAAGCTAGATCCAAAGAACTCCATTAATAACTTTCCAAAGATAAATATAAGTATTAAAAATCCAAGAATAACTAGACCATTAATTATATTATTTTTAGAAAGTTTTTTATTTTCTATTTTATAAATATTTTCCATGGTCCACCTACTTTGTAGATAAATCTAAAGCTTCTTTATAATATTGGTCCAACTTACCTTCCTCTTTTAGTCTTTTAAGAGTTTTATTAACTTGGTCTAAAAGTTCTGTGTCATTTTTATTTAGTCCAATAGCTGTCCCTTGAAGTTCAGCATCAAAGTAAAAAGAATCTTCAATTATTAAATTTTCATTGGAAAGTTCATAATTATCGCCAACACATTTTTCTACGATAATCCCATCAATAAGACCCTTGTCAAGTTGGGCAATTAGGTCTGGTGTCTTAGGTAAGGACACTAACTTTTTAATGCCCAAATTTTTTCCAATATCTTCTTGGCTAGTTGCAGTTTGAACTCCAATAGTGAGGTTCTTTACATCATCTTCTTTAGTGTACTTGCCAAGATTTTCTTTGTTGACTAATAAATAATTTTTAGGTTCATAGTAAACATCTGAAAAGGCCATGGACTTTTCTCTTTCAGGAGTTTTTGAAACTCCAGAGATAGCTAGATCAATCACACCTGTATCTAGACTTGCAAGAACTGATGAAAATTCCATGTCTGAAATCTCTAGCTCAACACCAAGATCTTTTGCTATTTCCTTTCCAATAAAAACATCAAGGCCGAGAATTTCGTCCTTACCACCTATATTTTTGTGAAATTCAAAGGGTGGGTAGTTTGCATTGCAACCCATGACGATTTTTCCTGATTTTTTTATTTCATCTAATCTTGAATTAGAAATGTCCTTGGACTTATTAAAAAATATTACAAGGCCGAATATTAATACTAGTAGAATAAGACTTGATATACTTAATATTTTTTTCATAATTTTCCCTCCATAATAAAAAAATCGCCTCTATGAAAGAGGCGAAGTCCGCGGTACCACTCTAATTATCTTTTGGATATCTCAAAACTTTAAGGCAGTTAACCTCTGTAAATACTAAATTCCTTACAGAATCTCAGTGGTTCTATTATATTTCTTTCACTTGCAAGCTTTCACCTGACCTTGCTCTCTAAAAAGTTTCTGAGAATACTTTTTGTCCACTTCATTGATTTCTGAACACTCTACTACGATAAATTATTTTTGTCAATAGTTTTTATAAAAAAAATTAAAAAATATTTTGAGAGATATAAAAATTCAAAAAATTTTAAAATTAATTTTTCTTTGCATTTAATAGATAAAATTATTTTACCTTGATAAATTACAAAATTTTTTCAAAAATAAGCTTGACAAGTAAAAATTATCTTGCTAGGATATCAAACAAATCAAAAGTTTTGAAAAGCGAAGTAAAATTATCCAAGACTTAAAGAGAGTTTTCGTTTGCTGGGAGAAAATAGGGAGGATAATTTGAAATAGGAGCTTGGAACTGGCATCTCGATATTTAGATTTGCCCGGTTACGCGTTATAGTTTTTGAGGTATAGAAATATACAAATTTGGGTGGTACCACGTTCTTCGTCCCTTGATAGGGGCGATTTTTTTATACTTTTTTTGAGTCTCAAAGTTAGCTGTTGTAATATTAAAGATTTAATTTGGAGGATAAAAATGAAAAAAACTAATTATAAAAAAATTGCTCTAGCATATTCAGGTGGCCTTGATACGTCAATTATTATTCCTTGGTTAAAGGAAAATTATAATTGCGAGGTTATTGCAGTAGTGGGAAATGTTGGTCAAGAAAAAGAACTTGAAGGCCTAGAAGAGAAGGCTATTAAAACAGGAGCTTCGAAGATTTATATAGTTGATCTTGTAGAAGAATATGTAAAAGATTTTGTATTTCCAACTATAAAAATGGGTGCAAAGTATGAAAAAAATTATCTCTTGGGAACTGCAACAGCAAGACCTCTTATAGCAAAGTCCCTAGTTGAAATTGCAGAAAAAGAAAATTGCGACGCTATATGTCATGGTTGCACAGGCAAGGGAAATGATCAAATTCGTTTTGAAATGGGAATTAAACACTTCGCACCAGATATGCCAATAATTGCACCTTGGAGAATTTGGGACATAAAATCTCGTGAAGAAGAAATAGACTATGCAGAAGCCCACAATATTCCACTTAAAATATCAAGGGAGACAAACTATTCAAAGGATTTAAATATTATGCACTTGTCTCACGAAGGCTTAGACCTTGAGAACCCAAAAAACTTCCCAGACTACGACAAAATTTTGGAACTGTCTGTATCTCCAATGAAGGCAAAGGATGAAGTTTGCGATGTGGAAATTGAATTTGAAGCTGCCGAAGCAAAAAAAATAAATGGCAAGGAAATGACACCTGCAGAAATTTTAAATTACTTAAATAAAATTGGTGGAGAAAATGGAATTGGAATTGATGACATTGTAGAAAATCGTCTAGTTGGCATGAAGAGTCGTGGAGTTTATGAAAATCCAGGTGGAGCTATCCTTTATAAGGCTCTAGAAATTCTTGAATCTATTACTCTTGATAAGGACTCAGCCCACTTAAAAGACTATCTTTCTATAAAGTTTGCCGATTTAGTTTATGATGGAAAGTGGTATTCAAATTCTATCAAGGGACTTTTGGCTTTTGGAAATGAAATCACAAAAAATGTTACAGGTAAGGTGAAATTAAAACTTTACAAGGGAAATATTATACCAGCAGGAGTAGAAGCAGACAAATCACTTTATAGCGAAGACTTAGCTTCCTTTGGCGATGGGGCAGAAGATTTATTCTCTCACAAGGATGCAGATGGATTTATAAACCTCTATTCACTAGCAAGCCTAGTTGAAGCTAAGATCAATAAAGGAGTTTAATATGTATTTATGGGGATCTCATTTAGAAGGACTGGAAGAATTTACTCATGAATTTAATAAGTCAATAGATTTTGATAAAATTTTATTCGAAGAAGACATCACTGGTTCACTTGCTCATGTTGAGATGTTGAGTAAAAAAGGAATAATTGGCCAAGAAGACTTTGAAATTATAGCTAGTGAACTAAAAAATATTTTAGAAGAAATAAAGTCTAAAAAACTTGAAATAGATTTAAAGGAAGAAGATATTCATTCTTTTGTGGAAAATGAACTGACAAAAAGAGTGGGCAGTGTGGGTAAGAAGCTTCACACTGCAAGATCTAGAAATGACCAGTGTGCCCTAGACCTTAAGTTATATTCTAAGAAAGTTTTAGCTGAAATTAATAAGGATTTAAAAAATCTTATAAAAGCAATCATTTCACTTGCTGAGGAAAACAAAAACACAATAATGCCAGGCTTTACCCACATGCAACATGCACAAGTTACTAGCTTTGCTCATTATATCCTTGCCTATGGTCAGATGTTTAAAAGAGATATTGAGAGGTTAAACAATAGTCTTCTTAGAATAGATGAGAATCCCTTAGGATCTTGTGCCCTTGCCACAACAAGTTTCGACATAGATAGGTTTATGACTAGTGAAATCTTGGGATTTAAAAAGCCCACAGAGAACTCCATGGATTCAGTTTCAGATAGGGACTATGTTCTTGAGATTTTATTTAACAACTCTCTTATTATGACCCACCTATCAAGACTCTGCGAAGAATTAATTTATTTTTCATCTAGTGAATATGATTATATTAAGTTTTCTGGCAAATTTTCTACAGGGTCATCTATAATGCCTCAAAAGAAAAATCCCGATATGGCAGAATTAATAAGGGGAAAGAGTGGAAGGACTTTTGGAGATTTAATAACAGTTTTTACAATTTTAAAGGGAACGCCATTAGCCTACAATAAGGACTTTCAAGAAGATAAGGAAGCCTTATTTGACTCAGTAAAGACGACTTCTTCTTCATTAAAAATTATGAAGGGAATTATTGAAAGCCTCGAACTAAACAAGGATAAGATGAGAGATTCAGCAGAAAAAGGATTCTTAAATGCCACAGACTTAGCAGACTATTTGGTCCTAAAGGGACTTGCCTTTAGAGAAGCCTATGACTTAGTTGGTAAAATCGTGAATTATGCTATAGAAGAAAATTTAAAATTAGAAGAAATTTCTCTTGAAAAATATAAGAATTTTAACAAGATTTTTGAAGAAGATCTTTATAACTTTATAGAAATTGAAAATTCTTTAAAAAATAGAAAAGTTTATGGAGGACCAGCTGAAGAAGCAGTCACTGTTCAAATTGAAAATCTAAAAAAATCATTAAATATATAAATTTTTAAAATAAGGTCATGGGCCTTATTTTTTTGTAAAAAAGTACAATGTTAGAATTGTATTTTAAGCTAATGGAAATATTTTCATAATTTATATTTATACAAAAACTATTGACAAATTCATAAAAATTACATAATCTAACTATAGTAAAGTAATTACCAATAAAGAAAAATAAATATATGCTTGGAGGCAAAAAATGAAAACCAAAAATGACAACCTTGAGAATACTGCTGAGGTTTTAAAGGTCATGGCCCATCCAATTAGGCTAAAGATTATAAAGAGTTTAATCGATAATGGTCCTTCTAATGTGGGATCACTACAAGAAAAATTTCATATTCCACAACCAACTGTTTCGTCTCACCTAGGCAAGCTTAGGAGGGCTGGTGTTTTAATATCAAGAAGAAATGGAACAGAGATTTATTATAAGGTTGAAAATGAATTTATTTTGAAGCTAGCTAGTGCACTTTTCACTAAGTAATAAAAGGTGTTTTTATGGAACTAAGTGAAGTTCAAAAAAAAGCTGTCACAACTCTAGACAAAGATGTAAACCTAATGGCGGGAGCCGGTACTGGTAAGACCAGGGTTCTAACCAATAGGTTTCTTAATATTGTAAAAAATAAAGTCAATCCCATGAGGATTCTTGCTATAACTTTTACAAAAAAAGCTGCAGAAGAAATGAGAGCTAGGATTTCAAAAGACCTTGTTTTAAATAGGATAGATTATGAAGATAAGGACCTTAACATTATGACTATCCACTCCTTTGCTCTCGAGATAGTGGAATCCTATTCTTATATTTTAGGCATAAATCCAAAATTTAAGATTCTTGATGACGGAGAGTTAGCTTATCTTTTGGAAGAAGCCGTTAAGGAAAGTTTAAATGAGATTGAAGATGAAAAATTTAAGGATTACCTATTAGATTTTAAAACATCACCCTTTGAAGAAGTAAATAATTTTATAAGTCTTTATGGGGATTTTAAAAATAATAATTTGGATTTTGATGATATTTTAAGGAAATCTTTGAACTTTGATACATCAGAAAAGACCTTCCAAGACTTAATTAATCTTTTAGATGAATATAGGCAAGTTAGTGGAAAGAAGTTTAAGGGATTTTATGATTCTAATATTGAAAATTTAAGAGACCTTGTGTCCTTTGATGGCGAAGTTTTAAATGAAATAGAAGAAAATCTTGGTAGTTCAAAAAAAGAAAATGATAGAATTCTAGAGATAAAAGATCTCATTCAAGAGTTAAAAAAAGGTTTAGAAGAGAATAACAAAGCTTACTACGAAATTATTATAAAAATTTTAAAGTCGATAGATAGAATTTATAAAAAATCTAAAGAAGAAATTAGGGGCCTAGATTACGACGATATAATTTCTTACTGTCATATACTTTTAAAAAATCCACTTATAAAAAGTGAATTGATAGAAAAGTATTCCTACATATTAGTTGATGAATACCAGGATACAAACGAGATCCAAAATGACATTATAGGCGTCTTTTCTTCTTCCAACATATTTATAGTTGGTGACCCCAAGCAGTCCATCTATGCCTTCAGGGGGACAGACCTATCATCTTACTTTTCTTTTTCAGAAGACATAGAAAAAAGTGGAGAGTCTCTTCTAATGAATAAAAACTATAGGTCTGATGGGGAGATTATCGATTTTGTAAATGAAAAATTTAAGGACTTAATAGGGTCTTATGATGAGATGGAGTCTTCACACAAAGACGAGGGAGGAGTTTATCTCTACAACACCCCTGAATATGCTGAGCTCCTTGACTTAGTTAAGGACTTATTAAAAAAATATGATGCAAAAGACATTGCCATCCTTTCAAGATCCAATGCTCAAATAGATGAAATTGGAAAAATTTTATCCCAAGGCGAGATAAAATTTAACAAGGGTGAGAGAAGGCTTGACGAGATTGAAGTCTTGAGGCTTATTAAAAATATTTTATCTGCAATTTATAGTCCAAAAGACTTTTTAAACTTTTTGTCTCTTTTTAACTCCAATCTCTTGGTTTTTGATTTCAAAGATCTAATTGAGATTTTAAACCAAGGAATTGATAATTCAGAGGACCTATTAGCTTACAAGTCCACAGATAAAAATATAAAAGAATTTTTAAACTTTATAAAAGACACAAGAGAAAAATCATCTTACCTCATGCTTGATGAAGTAATTGAAGAGATAATGAATTATTTTTATGGTATTGGAACTTTAAGGGAAATTGATTGGGAATATATTTATAATTTTAAGGATCTTGCAAGAGATTTTGTGGAAAATAATTCCAAGGACTACAGGTCTTTTGAAAGACAAATTTCTTCCATGACCTTTGAAGACCTTGAAGATGGGATTAATCTCTTAACAATTCACAAGTCTAAGGGTCTTGAGTTTGATGGGCTGATAATATCCCACATGGATAAGGGAAAGAAATATGGAAAGACAAATAGAATTCTTGTGGACAAGGACTTGGGGCTTGGAATAAATTCAAAGCTTTCAAATTATTCCTATAGGGAGATTTCTAATAAGTTAAGGGCAATTGATGAGGAAGAAGAAATTAGGGTCCTATATGTCGCAATGACTAGGGCAAAAAAAGAATTAATTTTATTTGGAAATTTAGATAAGGCAAGAGCTGGATCTTATTTTTCACTTCTGGGAGATCTTTCAGGCCTAAAAGAATATGAATTTTCAAACTTAGAAGTAAAAGAAGAAGAAAAGAATTATTTACCTCTTAATCTAGACCTAAAGTTTGACAATAGGATTAGGGAGTATTATACAGTCACAGACTTCATTAATTTCGACAGAAGCAAGAAGGATTTTTATTACAAATATTTCTTGGGAATCGACAATTACACCATGGGTCAAGGAAAAGGTCAAACTATGGATCCCAAGGCCCTAGGAAATATCATTCACTTCTTCGCCTATAAGTATGGTGGAGACCAAAGCTTACTAGAAGATAAAAATATTGATGAAGAGTTAAAAGAAATTTTCACATATTATGAAGAAGAATTGACAGAAGAAAAATTAAATATTTCAAGAAAACTAGCTTTGAACTATCTAGAAATGGAAGAAAAGGTTATAATAGATAGAGAGCTTTTATTTTACTACGACTTAGAAGGATTCCTTGTAAAGGGTTACATTGACCAAGTCATAAAAATAAATGGCGAATATTTTATTGTTGATTTCAAAACTAGTACCCTCGATGAAGAGGAATTAAAGAAGACTTATGAAAAACAACTAATACTTTATTCGGCAATCTATGAAAAGTTATATAAAGTTAAAGTGAAAGCTGCATATATATTTGACCTAAGGGGTAAAAATAAAATACTTGTAGAGACAAGTGAAGAAAAGTATAAAGAAGTAATGGATGAATTTTTAGATTACATTAATTTTATAAGGTCTCACAAGCTATTAAGGGATTATTTATAATTTATATTTAAGGAGGAAATATGGACTATTCTAAGGATTATAAGGACAAGTTAATTACGGCTAAAGAAGCTGCTGGCCTAGTAAAGGACAATATGTGGGTTGACTACGCATGGGGCGTTAGTACACCAGTTGCTTTTGATAAGGCTCTTGCTGAAAGACTTGATGAATTAAATGAAATTTATTTAAGAGGTGGAGTGCTTCTTTGGGAACCAGAAGTATTTAAAAAGGATCCAGAAGGAGAAAAAGTTGTATGGAATTCTTGGCACGCTGGTGGACCAGACAGAAAGAGAATTAACACAACTCCAGGTGGATTTTATATTCCATTAAGATATTCTGAACTACCTAGATGGTACAGAGAAAACTGTAAAGTAGACGTAGCAGTTATTGTTACACCTCCAATGGATAAACACGGTAACTTTAACTTTGGACTTAGTGCCTCTCACCTAATGGCTGTTATTGAAACAGCAGACAAGGTTGTAATAGAAATTAACGAAAAGATGCCAAGAGGACTTGGTGGATTTGAACACGAAATTAACATCAAGGATGTTGACTACATTATAGAAGGAGACAATCCTGACATTGCAGCACTTCCTAAGGGATCCTTTGGTGAAGTTGATAAGAAAGTTGCAGAATTAATTGTAGAAGAAATTCCTAATGGAGCTACACTTCAACTAGGTATTGGTGGAATGCCAAACGCTGTTGGATCACTAATTGCTGATTCTGATTTAAAGGACCTTGGAGTTCACACAGAAATGTATGTTGATGGTTTTGTTGAAATGGCTAAGAAGGGTAAACTTACTGGAGCTAAGAAAAATATCGACAGGTTTAGACAAGCTTATGGATTTGCAGCTGGTTCCAAGGAAATGTATGACTACATTGATGGCAACTCAGCATGTATGGCAGCACCAACATCTTATACTAACGATGCAAGAGTAATTGCACAACTTGATAACTTTGTTTCCATTAACAACGCAGTTAACGTTGACTTGTTTGGCCAAGTAAGTTCTGAATCTTCAGGAATTAAACATATTTCTGGAGCAGGTGGACAACTTGACTTCGTACTAGGTGCTTACCTATCTAAGGGTGGTAAATCCTTCATCTGTCTATCTTCTAAATTTATGAACAAGAAGACAGGGAAAGAAGAATCAAGAATTGTTCCAAACTTTGAAACATTCTCAGCTATTACAGCTGCAAGACCTAACACTCACTGGCTTGTAACTGAATATGGTAAGTTCAACTGCAAGGGCCAATCAACTTGGCAAAGAGCAGAAGGTATCATTAACATAGCTGCACCAGAATTTAGGGATGACCTAATCAAGGAAGCAGAAAAAATGAATATCTGGAGAAGAACTAACAAGAGATAAAATATAAATTACTTTCCCCTGATTTATCAGGGGATTTTTTTATACTTTTTTAAATATTGAGTAATAAGAAATAATTACAAAGGAGTAAACAAAAGAGAAGTTAAATTTTATTTGTAAGTCAAAATTAAATACAAAGTTGTACTGTATTGATAAGTGATTAAAATTTATGAACTTGTAAATATTTATAACTTAGTAAAAATTTATGAACTTATAAATAATCATGACTTATGAAAAATTTATAACTTATTAATAATTAATTAAATCGTAAAAAATTATTTAGCAAAACTTATTTATAAAATTTTAATAAACTTAAAAAGATTTTAAATTACTTCAAATAGATTTCACATTGACCATCTATATATTTCACAAAGAAAAATTATAATTATAAAAAATAAAAAAATCACCAAAAAATCTTTGCATAATTCAAAAGATTATGATATAGTATTACGTTTACTTTTATAAAAACCTCTGTTATACTAGAATAAGGGACAAGAGGAGGTAAGTAATGTTTAAAATTGGTGATAAGATTGTATATCCTATGCATGGTGCAGGCGAAATTGTTGGAATAGAAGAGAGAGAAATCCTTGGTAATGTCCACAAGTATTACATAATGAGGTTACCCATAAATGATCTTAAGGTAATGGTGCCTGTTAAAAATGCAGAAGAAATTGGTGTTAGAGATATTTCTGACAATGAAACCATGGAAAAAGTTTTGGAAACTTTGAAATCCAAGGTGGAAATTTCTATGCCTAAAAACTGGAATAGGAGGTACAGGTTCAATCTTGACAAGATAAAATCTGGTGACTTAACTGAAATTGCTGATGTTGTTAGATCTCTTGAAAATCTAGATAGGGAGAAATCTTTATCAACGGGCGAGAGAAAAATATTGACTGAAGCAAAGCAAATTATTGTATCAGAAATGGTTCTAGTCTTTGAAAAAAATGTTGAAGAAGTGACAAAGTTAATTGACGATGCCATTTTTGGATAAGGAGGGATTTTTATTAGCAAAAACCGAAGAATTGTGTCCAAAATATTTAAGTTTCTATTTACTGTAATCGGCGCATTAGTAGGTATTTTTATTGTATCTGTTTTATCAGATATTGATTTTGTAAGAGGTATTGGAAGTCAAAAAATTATCACAGGTGTTTCTGTGGTTATTGTATTTTTATTTGCACTTATATTTTTTATACTTTCTCCAAGGGTTTTTAAAGCCTTGGAAGATTTATTAGTTATTTGGGAAAGACAAATCCAAACAAAATCTTTTACAGAAGTAATACTTGGTGCCGTAGGCCTAATACTAGGTCTTATAATAGCATTCTTAATTTCGCAACCTATTTACAAGATACCAATTCCCTATGTGGGTTCAGTAATTTCTATTTTACTCTATGGTATGCTTGGTTATTTAGGTCTTACTATTGGAATGTCAAACAAGGACACTATATCAGAAAAAGTTAGGGATCTTACATCCTTGGCTGCAAAGAGAAATGTTAAGCCAAAGGATGTAGTAAAAGAATACACAGGCATTCCAAAAGTCTTGGATACTTCTGTCATTATTGATGGAAGGATACTAGACATAGCAAAGGCTGGATTTATTGAAGGCCCTCTTGTTGTTCCCGTTTTTGTACTAGAAGAATTACAACATATAGCCGATTCTGCTGATGGATTAAAGAGAAATCGTGGCAGGAGAGGGCTAGATACTGTTGCAGAAATCCAAGAATTAAAAAATGTAGAAGTTATAATTTACAATGGAAAAATAGAAGAAATTCCTGAAGTAGATTCAAAGCTTTTAAAACTTGCCACAGAATTAAATGGAAAAATTGTTACTAATGATTTTAATTTAAACAAGGTGGCTAGGGTGCAAAACTTAGATGTTTTAAATATTAATGAGCTTGCCAATGCAGTTAAGCCCCTTTACCTTCCTGGAGAAGAAATGGAGATTTTAATTGTGAGAGAGGGCAAGGAGCACAAGCAAGGTCTTGCTTACCTTGACGACGGCACTATGATCGTTGTTGAAAATGGTAAGGACCTAATTGGAGAAAAGGTAAATGTAGTTGTTACATCGGCCCTTCAAACTTCTGCAGGTAAGATGATTTTTGCAAAGCTAAAATAAAAATTAATTTTTAAACTCTGTCTTAAGGCAGGGTTTTTTAATTGGCAAAAATTTATAATTTAAATTATCACAAGAAGCTTATGATTGAGATCTTCACTTTAGAGGTATAAATATAATCTAAGGTAATAGAAAACAAAGATATTATATACAAGCCTACAAATATTTTTATTTGACGGTAAATTTGATTTGTATTATTATTTGTTAGTAATAAAAGGGGGAACAAAAATGAAATTATTTTTACCCGGTCCTGTGTCTGTTCGCAGCGAAGTTTTAAAACAATTTGAAAAACCTGTTATTGGACATAGAACTAAGGAAGCATCAGAAGTTCAAAAATCAATTTCAATAAATATGCAAAAGATATTTGGAACAAAGGAAGAAATCCTTGTTTCAACATCATCAGGCACTGGACTTATGGAAGGTGCCATTAGGTCTTGTACTAAGAAGAGGGCTCTTATATGTTCTATAGGAACTTTTGGGGACCTTTGGCAAAGACTTGGACATGAAAATGGAATAGAGACAGATATTTTGAGAGCAGAAGACGGAGAAGTAACTGATCCTAATAAACTAGAAGAAGCTTTGAAGGAAAAAGACTATGATTTTGTAGGAATCACTCACAATGAAACTTCATCTGGTATCTTAAATGATCTAGCTGGACTTAAGCCAGTTATTGACAAGTATCCAAATATTGTTTGGGCACTTGATACAGTAAGTTCTGCTGGTGGAGCTCCAATTGATCAAGATAAATATGGAATTGATATTGCTATTACATCTTCACAAAAGTGTCTTTCACTAGTACCAGGACTTAGCTTTGCATCTTTTTCTGAGAAAGCTGTTGAAAAGGCAAAGACTGTTGAAAACAGAGGTCACTACTTAGACTTACTTCTTTTGTATAATTATGTTAAAGAACACGATTACCAATATCCATCAACTCCAGCAATTTCTAATATGGTTGCTGCAGAGTATCAACTTAACTATATTATTAATGAAGAAGGACTAGAAAATAGATTTAAAAGACATGAAGAAATGTCCCAATATTTTAAAAAGTGGGCAGATGAAAACTTTGAAATCTTTGGTAACAAGGATCATCTTTCTCCAACAATAACTTGTGTTAAAAATACTAAGGATTTAAAATTTGATATTTTAAGTCACGAATTTATGAACAAGGGATTCTTAATTTCCAATGGATATGGAAAACTTGCTGGCAAGACTTTTAGGGTTGGCCATATGGGTGATACAAGCTTAGATGATATAAAAGAATTCACAAAAACTTTTGACGAAATATTAAATAAATAAATTAAAGAATATCCTGGGCGACAGGATATTTTTTATTGTATATTATAATTTATATAAAGACCTAGTGAGGATGATTCCTTCTCTAGGTCTTTTATAATTCATAATTAAGTTTTTGTTACAAATCCACGTATTCTTTGAGAATGAAGAAAGTATGATTTATAATTTTTAATTAAGTGAGGTAGATAAAATGAATAAGAAAAAAATTAGTATTGCATTGATTTTATTTTTACTTTTTATAACTTCTAATGTGTTTGCAGAAAACCAACTACTCTTTCAAGAGCCAATAGCTCCTGGGGTAGTTAGGTACAAATACAAAGTTAATAGAGGTAAGAGAAATGCAGAGACAAATGTAATAAAGGTGGACTTAAACAATCCCCATGTAAAGATTAATACTGTTGCAGGTGGAGGTACTTATACGAATAAGGCCACTGTTTCACAAATGGCCAACAGGACTAATGCAGTTGCCCTTGTAAATGGTGACTTCTTCACAATGAAACTTCAAGGAGCTCCACTGGGACCATCTATTATTAATGGGGAAATAAAATCATCTCCAGCAGTCTTAACAGACCTTTGGTCCTTTGGGATTGATAGCAATAACAAGGCCTTTATTGATCTTACAAAGTTCGCTGGAAGTGTAACGGCGCCTAATGGCAAGTCTTTTCCAATAGATGGACTGAACAAGACTATTTATTGGTACCAACCATCTAAAGAATATTCTCACCAATCAAAAATTCAAATGTATGACTCTTTCTGGACTTCAAAGACTAGGGGAGATAAGACAACTGGGGAATTACTTTTATCAGAAAATGATGTCGTAGAACAAATTTCTTATAGGAAGAATTTAGATATGGCTGTGCCTAAGGGAAAGAAGATTTTACAATTCTCCGAAAATGCAGAAAAATTTATGCAAGATAATGTTAAAGTTGGAGATAAGCTTACAGTAAGAACAAATATTGAGCCTAACAGAAATTGGAAGATGATGATTGGCGGTCATGCCCTTCTAGTTGAAAATGGAGCAATAAAAAAATATACAAAAGACATAAAATCTATTGACGGTGTAAGAGCAAGAACTGCTGTTGGAATTAGCCAAGATGGCAAGACAGTTTATATTGTAACTGCTGAAGGTAGGACAAAAAGATCGTCTGGACTTACAATTAGTGAACTTGCACAATTTATGTTAGACCTTGGAGTAGACAAGGCTATGAATCTTGACGGTGGTGGCTCCACTGCCATGGCTGTTAGAAACCTTGGAGATCTCAATAGGACTAGGGCAACAAACCCTGAGAGAAATGGGGCTGAAAGAAGAGTTGTCAATGGACTTGGCGTTTACAACACAAGTAAGAACACTGGTCTCATTGCTGATGGAAAATTTGAAAGTGATGTAGACACAATTGTTGGTGAACAATTAAACCTAAAGCTAAAAGCATCTTGGGATGAGTTTTTAAATCCTATTGATATTAAGTCAAGGACTTACACACTTACAGAATCATCAAATGGGGCAAACATCTTAAATGGTCAAACTTATCTTCCAATGACTCCTGGCAAGTTTGTGGTGAATCTTAAGGCTGACAAGGGGGATGGCTTTAATAAAGAAATTAATGTTGCAGACCCATCAAGTTATACAAACTTAAAGCTTTCAACAAAAAACAATATTATTAAAAGAGGAAGCGAGATCAAAGTTAATGCAACAGGTGAATACAAGGGAAGAAAAATAAAAATTTCTCCAAGAGTTTTAAAGCTAAACTTTGAAGATTTAAGTGCTGAAGTAAATCCAAATAATTTTAATATAAAAATTAATGATTACGGAAAAAATCCAAAGATTACTCTTAAATTTGGAGATAAAATTGCAAGTCTTCCACTTTATGATGAAAACACAAGACTTATAAAGATGAAGATAAATGATGTAAACTACACAGTTAATGGAAAAAAGAAGAAAATGGATGCAAAGCCATTTATTTCTAACTCAAGGACTCTTGTTCCACTTAGATTTATAGTTGAAGCTATTGGCGGAGATGTCAGCTGGGATGGAGATAATAGAGTGGTGACAGTAAATAGCCATGGAAGAGAACTTCTTCTTCCAATTGATTCTAAGAAAATTACAGTTAATGGAAAAGAAATTGCCATTGACCAAGCTGCAATAATTAAAGGGGACAGGACTTACGTTCCAATAAGATTTATTGCAGAAAACTTAGAAATGAATGTAAATTATATCCACGAAAGTCGTGAAATTGAAATTTCTTACTTTGAAGATAAAAAAGAATTAGTAAATAAAGAATTAGATAATAAAGAGCTTAATGAAAAGACTGAAGTGAATAATTCTCTTAATGAGAATATTAATTCAAAGAATAACAAGAATTTAAACAAGAAGTCTAATGAAAATAATAAAAATAATGAGCTTTCTAATAATAACTTAGAAACAAATAATAATTCTTCAAATACAAATGACAACAACAAAAACTTGTTAAATTAAAAGATCTCCCTTAGGGGAGATTTTTTTATGGAAAAATATTATAAGAGCAATAAAAAAGGAACTCCTAGGAGTTCCTAATTTTATTTATTGTCTTCTTCATTTAAGAGCATTTCGCCAATTTTATAAACGTCGCCTGCTCCCATGGTAACGAAGATGTCATCCTTAGAAATATTTTCTTTAACAAACTTCACTATGTCTTCGAAACCAGAAATGTAAAAGGAATTGTCTCTGTGGTCGGCAATGGCATTTCTCAAGGTCTTTGAGTGGATGTCACCATAGTCCTTCTCACGTGCTGCATAAATATCTGTGATTATAATTACATCAGATTCATCAAAAGAATTTGCAAAAGCATCAAGCAGGAGTTTAGTCCTTGTAAAGGTATGAGGTTGGAAAACTGTGTAAAGTTTGCCCTTACAAGCATTTTTAATTGCATGAATAGACGATTTTATTTCAGTTGGGTGGTGGGCATAGTCGTCCATGACCTTTGAACCTTTATAAAATCCCTTTTCCTCAAGCCTTCTCTCAACGCCTCTATAAGATTTTAAACCAGCAAGAGAGTCTTCAATGGATATTCCATTTATATAGGCAGCACTAATAGCAGCAAGGGAATTTAAAATATTGTGTCTACCAAGAACTGAGAGTTCAACGTGGGCAATCTTTTCGCCTTTCAGGTAAAGGTCATAAGTTGGGAAGCCTTCCTTATTGAACTCAATATTTTTTGCCATAAGGTCTGCATGATTTTGTATTCCAAAGGTAAAGACATTGCAATTTTCAATTGGCAAGAGAGTCTTCACATTTTCATCATCAATATTTAAGATTGCATAATCACTTTCTGTTAGATTATCAACATAACCTTTAAAAGTTCTTATTATGTGGTCTATATTATCAAAGTAATCTAGGTGGTCCTCATCAATATTTAAAATAATTTCTGTTGTAGGGAAATATTTTAGGATATTTGCCTTGTACTCGCAGGCCTCTGTTAAAAATAAATTTTCATCCCCGATTTTTATATTTCCATCAATATCCTTTAGTTGGCCACCAAGCATAATTGTTGGATTAACTTCTAGGTCCTTAATAATTTCTGTAAGCATTGATGTAGTAGAAGTTTTGCCATGAGTTCCCGAAACAGCAATAGATTTCTCGTAGTTCTTCATAACTGCTCCTAGGAAGCTTGCTCGGTCAACAAGATCAATTTTTTGCTTAACTGCTTCTGTGTATTCTTCGTTGTCAAAGGAAATTGCATCGGTAAAAACCACAAGGTCCATGCCGTGGATGTGTTCCTTTTTGTGTTCGTAGTAGACCTTGGCACCATTTTTTTCTAACTTTTCAGTATTAATAGAAGGGCTCCTGTCGCTTCCATAAATATTGTAGCCCTTAGATAACATCAATTCTGCAAGAGCAGACATGGAGATGCCACCAATTCCAATAAAAAATATATTTTTATAATTACTTTTATCTATATTAATTTCAAACAATTTACTTCCTCCAATTCTTTATAATTATAACATATTTTCTAAAGTGAGAAAATTTTTTAAGCCTTCTTTTAAGCAAATTTAGGGAAAATATTTAACTAATATATTCAATATATAACTTGATTATGTTATAATGTGATAAAGAAAGAGAGGATGATACTTCTATGAACATAACTGATGTAAGACTACGTAAATTGCCAACTGAGGGAAAACTTAAAGCAATAGTATCTGTAACCTTTGATAATGAATTTGTGCTTCACGACATAAAAATAATAGAAGGAAAAGAATCATTATTTTTAGCAATGCCAAGCAGAAGACTTCCTAATGGAGAATACAGAGACATTGCCCATCCTATTAACGCTGAAGCGAGAAAAGAACTTGAAGATGTAGTATTTAAAGAATATTATTCTGTGAAGGAACAACTTGACCAAGAAGAAAATGAAGCTGAAGTTATTGAAGTTGAAGCAGAAGAAATAATAGAAGAATAGAATTTTAAGATTTAGAGAGCCAAGAGCTCTCTTTTTTAATGTTAATTTACAAATAAAAAAGGCTATGTAACCATAGCCTAATTAGTCCATCTTACTCACGTGGACAAGTTCTTTATTTTTGTAATAATATTTTGGAAGTCTCCTATTGAAGTGGGTGATAAAAGAGGTCTCGCAATCACCAGAGTGGATGCAGATGTCACGAACCTTTATCTCTTCATCTCCCTGTCTTCCAATTAATACAACATCGTCGCCAATTTTGCAGTCAACATCTGTTGCATCGACCATCATTTGGTCCATGCAGATAAGACCAATTTGTTTACACCTCTTGCCATTTATCAAAACTTCGATTTTTCCTGAAAGAGATCTTGGGAAGGCATCGGCATAGCCAAGGGGAAGAGTCACAACTTTTGTGTCTTTTTGACAGAAATGAAATCTTTCGTAACCAACAGATTCACCTTTTTTCACTTCTCTTATTGAAGAAATTTGAGCCTTCAAAGATATAATTTCTTCTAAACCAAACTCCTCTGGAAGGTGGTCACTGTCAGTGTATCCAAATTGAATTATACCTGGTCTTACCATGTCTAGGTCGTACTCATCGTGGAAGAGAACTGAATGTGAATTTGCAATGTGTCTAAATCTAAAATTACATCCCATTTCTTTTAATTCATCAATAAATGATGTAAAGATCTTGAATTGTCTTTCAGTAAATTCTGAGTCTGTTTCACAGGCTGCAAAATGGGAAAAAATTCCCTCGACATTTATATTTTCAAGTTTGAAAATTTCTTTTATTTCTTCTTTTGCTTCATCGCAAGGAGTAAAACCAATTCTTGACATACCAGAGTCAAAGGCAATATGTATGGTAGCTTTTTCATTTAATTCGCCAGCAATCTCACTTAAAACTCTTGCATCTTCTAAGGAGTAAATAGTTAATGTAATGTGATTTTTAATTGCTTCTTCGTAAAGGTGACGAGGAGTGTATCCTAAAATTAAAATATTAATTTTATCGAATTTCTTTCTTAAACTTAGGGCCTCTGAAAGAGTTGCCACTGCGTAATAATTTATCCCAAGGTTAAGGGAAACTTGGGATAGGGGGAGAGCACCCAACCTATAAGCGTCGCTTTTCACCACGCTCATAATTTCAGTTTTTTCTCCAACCTTGTCTTTTATTATTTTCATATTATTTTCAAATTTATCAAGATCTATCTCTATCCAAGCAGGTCTTGTCAAAAAATCTTTCATCTCATTGTCCTTTCGATTAAAAGTTACTTTTTTTATTATATCACAGGTCATATATAAAATACTTTTTGAAAATAAAAAAACTGCCAAGAGGCAGTTTAATTAATATTCTTTGTCTATTAATAAAATATTTAAGATAACAGCTACAATAGTTCCTCCAGAAATTCCAGAAGAGAAAAGAGCAGCAATAACAGTTGGAAGTTTTGCAACAATGTCAGGCCTCATTGTGATTCCAATACCAACACCAATGCCACCAGCAATAATCATTAAGTTCTTAGATGAGAACTTAGCTCTTGATAGGGCCTGCATACCTGAACCTAAAATTGTTCCAAACATAAGAATTCCAGCTCCACCAAGGATTGGTGTTGGCATAATAGAAACAAGAGTTGCAAACTTTGGACAAAGACTCATTATAATTAAAATAAATGAGGAGAAGATTGCAACTTTTTTTGACGCACACTTTGTAAGTGGAATAAGTCCTACGTTTTGACTAAAGGTTTGGGCTGCACCTGAACCAAAGACAGGAGAGAGCATTGAACCAATAGCATCAGCTCTTACACCAGAAGCTATGTCGTTGTCATCAAGGTCGACTTCGCAAACTTCACCAAGAGTTTTCATAACTCCAACAGTTTCTATAATTGTAACAAGATAACCTGCTATAAAGGGAATTACAAATTTCACATCAAATTTAAGTCCAAAGGGAAATAAACTTGGAAGTCTTATCCAAGGAGCAGCAGCAACTTGTGAAAAGTCAACAAGGTCTAGTGGAATACAAATGATGTATGAGATAGTCATGGCAATGACAACTGATGCTGTTGTTGCAAAACCTCTACCGTAATGATTTATAAAAATTATAAGTAGGAAGGTAAAGACGGCTATCCCAATAAAGAGTGGGTCCCCATAATTTTCTGCACCATAACCTCCACCAACCCAGTCAAAGGCAACAGGCATCATAGTAATACCAATAAGAGTAATTACAGTTCCAGTTACAACTTCTGGGAAGAATTTAAGTAGTGGCTTTATAAAGAAGCTCAAGATTAACTCTAGGAAGGCCCCCATAATTGTTGCACCGAAGTAACCAGCGAGACCGCCGCCCATAGTATTAATAACAGCATTGGCAGGTGGAACAAATCCAAAGTCTGTCCCCATTATAGTTGGAAGTCCTATACCAACCTTGGCCTTGCCCTTAAAAATCCCCCTTGTTTGGATAAAGGAACATATACCCGAAGCAAGAAGGGCAGCAGAGATAAGTATTGAAGTCTCGGCGACATTTGTGCCAGCAATAGCAGCGATACTAAGTGGGACTGCAATAATTCCACTAAAGGCTGTCAAAATATTTTGAAAACCAAGTAGAGATGATTTCAAAAAATCTGGCTTGTCGTCAACTTCATATTCAAGTTTCATACCATAATATTTCTTCACAATAAACCTCATTTCTCATATAATAATGTTGAGTAAATTTTAACACATTCACTTTTAACTAACAATATTTCTAGTATAGAAAGGATGAAAAAATGTACATATTTGTTGGACTTGGTGGAGCCTTGGGGTCTATGCTTAGATATTTTTTATCTAATACCATAAAAAGTAATGGGGACTTTCCTCTAGGCACTTTTATTATAAATGTAGTGGGATCATTTTTAATTGGACTTATTGCCTTTTATGCAGAGAAAAATAATTTAGACTCGAGACTTGTTTTATTTTTAAAGGTTGGATTTTGTGGAGGCTTCACTACCTTTTCAACTTTTGCCTTTGAGATATTTAAGATGGGAGAGACTAACAAGTTTGGGACAGGGCTTTTTTATGCAGGCCTCAGCATAATTTTGTCTCTCATTGCTATATATATCGCAAGAGAAATTGTAATAAAAGTGTTTTGAAATAAGATTTAAGATTTTTGTAAGAATTTGTAAGAAGTTTTGTAATTATTATTTGCTATCATAATGTCAGAAGGAGGGATGTAATGGATAAGTACAATATTTTAATTGCCGAGGACGACAAGGAAATCGCAAAGTCCATTGGAATTTATCTAAAAAATGAAAATTTTGAAATTTTTTACGCTGAAGATGGACTTGAAGCTCTAGAAATTTTTAAAAATGAAAAAATTGACCTAATTATAATGGACCTCATGATGCCAAAACTTTCTGGAGAAGAAGCAATAATTAAACTAAGAGAAGTTTCCTTTGTCCCAATAATTATCCTATCTGCAAAATCAGAGGACACAGACAAAATTTTTGGACTCAACATTGGTGCTGATGATTATGTTCAAAAGCCCTTCAATCCAATGGAACTTATTGCTCGAGTAAAGAGCAACTTGAGAAGATTTTATGCCTATGATTTAAAAAAGGACAGGAACTTTATTGAGATAGGCAGCATCAAGCTAGACTTGTCACAAAAAATTGCCTATGTGGAGGACGAGCCAGTTGCACTTACTTCTATAGAGTTTAAAATTTTGGAACTCTTGATGAAGAATCCCAACAGGGTCTTTTCCATTGAAGAAATTTATGAAAGTGTCTGGAATGAACCAGCCATGGAGGCGAAGACTGTGACAGTTCACATTAGACGAATTAGAGAAAAAATTGAAGTAAATCCAAAGAAGCCAATGTACTTAAAGGTTCAGTGGGGTCTTGGATACAAGTTTGAAGATTTGAGGCGAAAATAATGAAAAAAAATTCTTACAAATTATCCTATTATGCTTTAATAATTTTAGTAATTTCACTTGTTTCACTTTTGGCAGGATCATTTTTATACAAAAAAAACCCTGATTCTTCTTATAGAAGAAGGATTACAGAAAGTTTGATATACAACACTCTTTATCAGTCAGTAAATAACAATGATGAATTTTATAGTAGTTATAAAGAATTTAACTATGCTGTAAAGTCTTACAAGCTAAAGTATTTTGATATTTATGGAGATGTAGTTACAGACCCAGGAGCAATTGAAGCTCAAAAGAAGAAGGATGACCTAAAGGCCAAGGGACTTGACCCAAAACTTTACTTGGACGAAGGTATGTTAAATCAACCAGAATTAAAGTCTGAATACAAAACCTTTTACCTAACTAATGAATATGAAAAAAATGAATTTGATCCTCTAGAGATTGAATTAGGAGATAATGACTTTTTAATCACTGGTTCAGTAATCAATGATAGTACAGTGATTGATAAGGTTCAAGAGAGTCAAAGACTAATGGATAGCGACTACAATTTTATTGATAAGTCTTTTAAATCAGGTTTAAATGAAGCCTTCAGTAGATTAAATAGTAACAATAATGTTAAGAATTTAAAATTTGCTTACTATGCTTCTTTAGACGATGAAGTCTTTAAAGAAATTGGAAGAGATGTCTTTAGGGACCAGGTCCAAGTGCAAATTGGAGTAAGCGTATTGATTGCAGCGGTCTTATCAGCAATACTTGGACTATTTATGAATATGGAAAAAATTGAAGACAGTGGTAGCTTGCGAAAAGTTTTCAAGTTTCCAATAGAAGTTGTGATTATTTTATTTATAATATTTGTATTTTCTGCTGCAGGAATATCAAGTATGAATCAAATTTATAGAAACTTGTATGTTTTCTATCTATTATACTTTATTGGCCTTGTGATAATTTCACTAACAGTAAATTATTTTGTAATCTCACTAAAGAGCATATTTAATAAAAATACAGAAAATTATCTAGTTAAAAATTCATTAATTTATAGGATTTTTACTGGGGCAATTTCTGAATTCTCAAATGCGTCTGATGACAACAAAAATATTAAAGATGCAAAAGTAAAATTTACCCTAGTTTATTTTGGAGTTTTCTTATTGTTTGCAATACTCAACATGATGTTTTCAACTATGTCTTACTATGCTCCTGAAAAAATGATGATTCCAATGATATTATTTGGCATCTTTCTCTATGTGATAATTTTTAAAAACATAAAGGAAGTTGCAAGAATTTACAGAGAGTCCAGCGAAATTGTTAAGGGAAATTACAAAAAGAATATAGAAAAAAATGGTGGTCTTTATGACGGCATAGTTGATAACTTTAACAACATTGGATCAAACCTTGACCTTGCCATTGAAGATGCAGTAAAGTCTGAAAGGTTAAAGACAGAACTTATAACAAATGTTAGTCATGACTTAAAGACTCCACTAACTTCAATACTCAATTATTCTGACTTGCTCTCAAAAGAAGACAATTCAGAAGAGGAAGCAAGAGAATATGCAAGGATAATTAATGAAAAGTCTAACAAGCTCAAGGTCTTAATTGAAGACTTATTTGAAGTTTCAAAGGCAACATCAAATAACGTTGAACTAGATAGGCAAGAACTTGACTTTAATTCTCTTGTTCAACAGTCAATAGGTGAGTGGGAAGATAAAATTTCAGAAAATAATATTGAGATAATTTCAAACCTTCCTGAAGAAAAAGTTATGCTTAATCTTGATGGACAAAAATTCTCAAGAGTCTTAGACAACTTGTTCTCAAATATTTCTAAGTATGCCCTAGAAAACTCAAGAGTTTATGTTGACCTTATTGATGACGACAAAGTTAAGCTTACAATAAAAAATATTTCCAAGTATCCACTTAATATTTCTGCAGAGGAACTCATGGAAAGATTCACTCGTGGAGAAAAATCAAGGACAACTTCAGGGTCAGGCCTTGGTCTATCAATAGCATCTTCCTTTGTGAGAGCTCACGGAGCAAGCTTTGACATTGATATTGACGGAGACTTATTCAAAGTTACAATTGAATTTTAAAAATAAATTTAAGAGAAAAGGAGAAAGTTCGGGAGACCGGACTTTTTTCTTTGCCCTAAATTCCTCTTGTGATAATATAAGACCTAGGAAGTGATAATGTGATTCTAAATAAAATACGAAAATTAATGGAAGAAAATAAAATAGATTTTTATCTTGTTCCATCAAAGGACCCACATGGGTCTGAGTACCTGCCAGACTATTACAAGGAAAGAGAATTCTTGACAGGATTTACTGGTTCACAAGGAACAGCACTTGTTACAAGAGACGAAGCCTACCTTTGGACTGATGGAAGATATTACATTCAAGCGGCAAGGGAGATAAAAGACTTTGATTTTGAACTTAAGAAGCAAGGCCAAGCTGGAATCCTAAACTATGATGAGTGGATTACAGAAAATATTAAAGAGGGAATGACACTTGGCCTCAATGCAGAATACTTTTCTCATCAAGAGTTTTCTTCTATCTCAAAGAAATTGCAAAATAAAAATATTAAAATTATTGACATAGATTTGATAAAAGACCTTTGGGAAGATAGGTATGACTTTCCATCTGATGATGCCTTCTTGTTAGATATCAAATACGCAGGCAAGTCTGCAATAGAAAAAATTTCTGAGATCAGAGAAATTTTAAAAAAGAAAAATGCCAATATGACAGTGGTTTCTTCACTTGTTGACATTGGATGGACTCTTAATCTTCGTGGAATGGACATAAAGGACACACCAGTTTTAATTTCCTTTTTGATAATAGAAGAAGATAAGGTCATTCTATTTACAGACAAGGCTAAGACAAAAAAGATTGAGGGAGAACTTTCTAAAGTTGTAGAAATAAAAGACTATTCAGAATTTTATGAACATTTAAAAGCTTATAAGGATGAAAAAATTTATCTTGATCCTGCATCTATTAATGAAAGAATTTATAAGGGACTTTGTGACAAGAACGAAATTATCTTTGGAAGAAATATTTCAGAAGACTTAAAGGCTATAAAAAATGAAGTTGAAATAAAAAATCTTGAAGAAACTTATGTTAGGGATGGAGTAGCACTTTTTAAGTTCATCTACTGGTTAAAGAAGAATGCAAAAAACAAAATTGGAGAATACCAAGCTGCTATGAAATTAGATGGGCTTCGTGGAGAGGACCCACTTTATATTTCCAATTCTTTTGACACAATTTCTGCTTATGGACCTAATGCTGCCATGATGCACTATCATGCAACAGAAGAAAATGAGTCAACTATTGAAGACAAGGGACTCTATCTTGTGGACTCAGGTGGCCAATACTATTCAGGTACAACTGATATAACAAGGACAATTGCCATGGGGGACTTAAGTGAAGAAGAGGTTAGAGACTACACATTGACCCTAAAGAGCCACATCAACCTCATGGACGCAGTTTTCTTAAAGGGAACTTATGACCTAGCCCTTGATGGGATAGCAAGGTATGCCCTTTGGCAAGAGAGAATGGATTACAAGTGTGGCACTGGTCATGGAATTGGTTTTGTCCTTTCAGTTCACGAAGGACCTCAAAGGATTTCTCCAAGAGACCCTGCAGTTAGGATGGAAGAAGGCATGATTGTCTCTAATGAACCAGGAGTTTATAAGGAAGGCAAGCATGGAATTAGGATCGAAAACATCATGAGGGTTGTCTACGACTGTGAAACTGTGGACTCTGTCTTTAATAAGTTTAAGACAATTTCCTTCTGTCCCTTCGAACTTGATGCAATTGATGTAAGTCTTTTGACAAAGAGACAAGTGGAAGTTTTAAATTCTTATCATAAAGAAGTTTTTGAAAAATTAAGTCCATATCTTGAAGGAGAAGTTTTAGAATACTTGAAAGAAGCAACGAGAGAGGTATAGATAATTGTTAGATTTAAGAGAAAGGCTTGATAAACTCCCAGACAAACCAGGAGTTTATATAATGAAAAATGAATTAGACGAGATAATCTATGTTGGAAAAGCTAAATCTCTTAGAAAAAGAGTTAGACAATACTTTGGGTCTTATGGAAAGTCCTCAAAAAAAGTTGCCAGCATGGTATCAAAGATTCACGACTTCGAGTATATAATAGTAGAAAATGAAGTTGAGTCCCTGGTTCTTGAGTCCAACCTTATTAAGGATAATCTGCCTAAATACAACATCCTCCTCCGTGATGACAAGCAGTATCCCTACATCAAAGTCAAGGTCAACGAAAGGTTCCCAAGGGTTATGAAGACAAGGAGAGTGGCTAAAGACGGGGCAAAATATTTTGGTCCCTATCCTGATGTCTTTGCAGTAAATGGATCCATTGAAACCTTTGAGAGGATTTATCCCCTTAGGACTTGTAATTTAAATCTTGAAAATGTGGAAGAAAAACCCTTTAGACCTTGTCTTAATTACTACATTGGCAAGTGCCTAGGTCCTTGTACTGGAGAAGTCAAAGATGAAGATTACAATGTAATGGTTGATGAAGTCTTGAGCTTTTTATCGTCTTCAAACAGTAACTTAGTGGATAAGCTTCATGAGAAGATGATGGACTATTCAAGAAGTCTTGATTATGAAAATGCAGCAGACATACGCGATAGGATTAAAAATCTTGAATACCTAAAGGAAAGACAACTTATTTCTGACCCTGAGGCAAATGATGATAAAGATATCATAGCCCTTGCAAAGGGTATTGACGAAGTCTTAATTCAAATCTTCTTTTTTAGGAATGGGAAGATTATTGGGCGCGAACACTACATGATTAGGGACTATTACAACGATTCCTATGAAGAAATATTTTCTTCTTTTGTAAAACAATTTTATATAGGAGCATCTTACATTCCTAAGGAAATTATAATTGAAGAAAAACCCATGGATATAAAAGTCTTGGAAGATTGGCTCACTGAAAAAAGAGGAAATAAGGTGAGCATTGTAGTTCCAATAAAGGGCAACAAGAAGGAACTTGTCAGGATGGTAAAGAGAAATGCCCTTGATATGATTGAAAAATATGGAGACAAGTTTAAAAAGCGTGCCGAAACAAATAGGAAGGCCCTTGAAGATATAAAAGACCTACTTGACCTAGACGAAATTCCAAGAAGGATTGAAGCCTATGACATTTCAAACATTTCAGGAGTTGAATCAGTGGGTTCTATGGTTGTCTTTGAAGATGGTGATGCAAAAAAAAGTGACTATAGGAAGTTTAGAATTAAAAGTGTCCTTGGACCTGATGACTATTCAAGCTTAAAAGAAGTAATTGAAAGGAGATTTAAAAGAGGAGTAGAGGAAAAAAAATCTTCTAAGTCATCTTCTTTTTCAAACTTTCCAGATCTTATTATGATGGACGGTGGAAAGGGACAGGTCAATGCAGCCAAGGAAATCTTAGACAAGTTAGGTTTAAATTTAGAAATTTGTGGACTTGTTAAGGACGATTTCCACAAGACTCGTGGAATTATTTACAATAATGAAGAATTTAAAATAGATATAAATTCTCGTGCCTATAAGATGATTTATAAAATTCAAGAAGAAGCCCACAGGTTTGCCATAAATTATCACAGAAACTTAAGGTCCAAGACTGTGTTTAAGTCAGAACTTGACAATATAAAGTTGATTGGGCCAAAGAGAAAGGAAAATCTCTTAAAACATTTTAAATCAATTGATAAGATAAAAAATGCAAGCGTAGAAGAACTAATGGAAGTCGAATCCATGAATGAAGCCAGTGCAAATTCCATTTACCAGCACTTTAGGGGAGGAAAAAATGGGCGTTAAAATAAAATATATAGTAGATGAATTGAATTTTGAACTTGTTCACGCATCTACAGACTACAAGGATATTGAAATAGAAAGTAGCGATATCAATAGACCAGGACTGCAACTTAATGGTTACTACTCAAAATTTGTTAAGGACAGGATCCAACTCATAGGAACTCAAGAGTGGCACTATATAAATTCTATGGAAGACAAGAAAAGGTATGAAACCCTAGAAAAGTTATTTATGTATGACATTCCAGCAGTAATTGTTTCTAGAAATGCTGAAATTTTTCCTCAAGCTATTGAACTTGCAAAAAAATACAATGTAACGATTCTTAGGAGCCCTGACTCAACATCCAAAGTTTTTAGTAAGATAATTTCTTTAGTAGAAGATGAGCTTGCACCAACTATGAGGATGCATGGTGTTCTTTTAGATATTTCAGGTATAGGAGTTTTAATAACAGGTAGGAGTGGAATCGGAAAAAGTGAGACAGCCTTAGACCTTATCTCCAATGGTGCGAGGTTAATTTCTGATGACTCAGTTATTATAAAGAATTTAGATAAGAGACTTATAGGAAAATCGCCAGAAATAACAAAGTATTTTATGGAAATAAGAGGCGTTGGCATAATAGATATTCAAAAAATGTTTGGCGTTGGCTTCGTAATGGAAGAAAAAGAAATCGAAGTTGTTGTTAACTTAGAAGATTGGGACGAATCAAAAGAATATGAAAGACTTGGGCTAGACAACAAGTATCAAAGTATTCTTGGGATTGATGTTGTAAGATTTGACATACCAGTTAAGCCTGGCAGGCACACTGCACTTATAATTGAAGTTGCAACAAAGAATTATAAGCAAAAAGAACTGGGTTATAATCCCGCAGAAGCATTAAATAATAGGTTAATGAATAATAGAAGGTAGGAGAAGATAAAAGTATTAGAGAGTAGTTTATTTATTATTATGAATAGTAAAGCTTTATATAAAAATAGAAACGTGATTCCATAAAGTGGAACGCCTTTCGCGATTCGCTATTTTCAAATCTTTCTAAGACTTTTATTAATAATATTATTGAAATTTATTAAATTAAGTTCTATAATATAACCAGTATGGTTAGTTAATATTTATATTATTAATAATTAGGAGGCAAATATGTCTAAAACATTTAAAACAATGGACGGTAATGAAGCAGCTGCTCACGTGGCTTATGCCTTTTCAGACGTTGCTTGTATTTACCCAATAACACCTTCTTCACCAATGGCTGAGCACATTGATGCTTGGGCTTCTCACGGAAGAAAGAACATCTTCGGTCAAGAAGTATTGGTTAAGGAGTTACAATCAGAAGGAGGAGCTGCTGGAGCTGTTCACGGTTCACTACAAGCTGGATCATTAACATCAACATATACAGCATCTCAAGGTTTATTACTTATGCTACCTAACATGTACAAGATAGCAGGGGAACTACTTCCAGGTGTATTCCACGTTGCTGCTAGAGCACTAGCATCACATGCACTTTCAATCTTTGGAGACCACCAAGACGTTATGGCAGCTAGAGCTGCAGGACTTGCTATGTTGGCATCAGGTTCAGTTCAAGAATCTATGGACTTAGCTGGTGTTGCTCACTTAGCATCAATTAAGGGAAGAGTACCATTTATTCACTTCTTTGACGGATTCAGAACATCCCACGAAGTTCAAAAAATTGAAGTACTTAATTACGAAGACCTTGAAAAACTAGTAGACAAAGAAGCAGTAAAAGCTTTCAAACAAAGAGCTCTTAACCCTAATGGACCAGAAATTAGAGGTACTGCACAAAATGCTGATATCTACTTCCAAGAAATTGAAGCATCAAACCACTACTACACTGATATCATTGATATTACTGAAGGTTACATGAAGGACATTTCTGAATTAACTGGTAGAGAATACAACCTATTCAACTACTATGGTGCAAAAGATGCTACTGATATTATCGTGGCAATGGGTTCAGTAACTGAAACAATCGAAGAAGTTGTTGACTACTTAAACGCAAAGGGACAAAAGACAGGACTTGTTAAAGTTCACCTTTACAGACCTTTCTCAATTAAACACTTAATGGCAGCAATTCCAGAAACTGTAGAAAGAATTGCAGTTCTTGATAGAACTAAGGAAAAGGGAGCAGTAGGACAACCACTTTACCTTGACGTTAGAGATGCATTCTACGAATCAGATAAGAGACCTCTTATCGTTGGTGGTATCTACGGTCTAGGTTCAAAGGACACTAACCCAACAGATATCCTTGCAGTTTATGAAAACCTTAAAGCTGACCAACCTAAGAACGACTTCACAATTGGTATTGTTGACGATGTAACTCACAAATCACTTGAAATTAAAGAACACATCACAACTGAACCCGAAGGAACTATTAGATGTAAATTCTGGGGATTCGGATCTGACGGTACTGTAGGTGCAAACAAATCTGCAATCAAGATTATCGGTGACAACACTGACATGTATGCACAAGGTTACTTTGACTATGACTCTAAAAAATCTGGTGGGGTTACAATGTCTCACTTAAGATTTGGTGAAAACAAGATTACATCAACTTACCTATTAACAGAAACTGACTTTATTTCTTGTTCAAAACAATCTTATGTTTACTCTTATGACCTATTAAGAGGACTTAAGAAGGGTGGAAAGTTCCTTCTAAACACTATTTGGAATGATGAACAACTTGACGAACACCTACCAGGATATATGAAGAAATATATTTCTGATAATGAAATTGAATTCTACACAATTAACGCAACTAAAATAGCTGCAGAAGTTGGACTTGGTGGAAGAACAAACATGGTAATGCAAGCTGCATTCTTTAACCTTTCTCAAGTACTTCCAATAGATAAAGCCGTTAAACTTCTAAAAGAAGCAATCGTAAAAGATTACGGCGCTAAGGGTGACGACATTGTTAACATGAACTACGCTGCAGTAGATCAAGGTATCGATGCACTTCACAAAGTAGAAGTTAAAGAATCTTGGAAAGATGCTGATACAACTAAGGACTTCAAGATCGAGGGAGCTCCAGAATTTATCAACAACATTCTTATTCCAATGAACAGACAAGAAGGTAACGATCTTCCTGTATCAACTTTCGTAAACATGGTTGACGGTACATTCCCATCAGGCACAAGCCGTTACGAAAAGAGAGGTATTGCAGTTAATGTTCCTCACTGGAAGAACGAAAACTGTATCCAATGTAACCAATGTTCACTAGTTTGTCCTCACGCAGTAATTAGACCTTTCCTTGCTGACGAAGAAGAAAAGGCTAACGCACCAGAAGGCTTTGAAACAATTAAGGCTAGAGGTAAGGGACTTGAAGATTACGAATACAGAATGCAAATTTCTCCACTAGACTGTACAGGTTGTGGTAACTGTGCTCAAGTTTGTCCAGCAAAAGAAAAAGCACTTGTTATGACACCATTTGAAGAAGAAATTGACGTTCAAGCAGCTAACTGGGAATATGCATCTAACAATATTAAATCTAAAGAAGAACACATTGAGCCAAACAACTTCAAGAACACTCAATTCCAAACTCCATATCTTGAATTCTCAGGAGCATGTGCAGGTTGTGGAGAAACTCCATATGTAAAACTTGTTACACAATTATTTGGAGATAGAATGAGTATTGCTAACGCAACAGGTTGTTCATCAATCTGGGGTGGATCAGCACCATCAATGCCATATTGTACAGATGAATGTGGAAATGGACCATCATGGGCTAACTCCTTATTCGAAGATAACGCTGAGTACGGATATGGTATGGCTGTTTCTCAAACTCAAACAAGAAATAGAATTAAAAACCTTATGGAAGAATTTGTTGAACTTAATGTTGACGCAGAAGCTAACGAAGTATTCAATGCTTGGATCGAAGGAATGGATGACTACAAGACTTCTAAGGCAGCAAGTGCAAATGTACTAAAAGTTCTTGATAAAAAATTCGGTAACGACAAGGCTGATGAAATCATTGAAGATCTTAAGGGCCTTGAAAAATTCTTAATTAAGAAGAGTCAATGGATCATTGGTGGAGACGGATGGGCTTACGACATCGGATACGGTGGAGTTGACCACGTTCTTGCATCTGGTGAAGACATTAACATCCTTGTTCTAGATACTGAAGTTTATTCAAACACTGGTGGTCAAGCTTCTAAGGCAACTCCAACAGCAGCAATTGCACAATTCGCAGCAGCTGGTAAGTTAACTAAGAAGAAAGACCTTGGTCTAATGGCAACAACTTACGGTTATGTATATGTAGCTCAAATTGCTCTTGGCGCTGACAAAAACCAAGCTTACAAGGCAATTAAGGAAGCAGAAGCTTACAATGGTCCATCACTAATCATTGCTTACGCTCCATGTATTAACCACGGTATTAGAGTAGGTATGGGCTTCTCAATTGAAGAAGAAAAGAAAGCTGTTGAAACAGGTTACTGGCACCTATACAGATTTAACCCTGAACTTAAAGAAGAAGGAAAGAATCCATTCATCCTAGACTCTAAAGAACCTACTAAACCATTCAGAGACTTCCTTGACGGAGAAGTAAGATATACATCTCTTAAGAAGTTATTCCCTGAAAGAGCAGAAAAACTTTACGAAGTTGCTGAAGAAAATGCTAAGGAAAGATACGCAAGCTACCTAGCACTTTCAGAAGACGAAGAATAATTTTTGCCAAATAATATAATTTCTAAATAAATAAATTTAACTCGCTTGAGGAAACTTGAGCGAGTTTTTTTATTGGAATTTTAAATGTATAGATCTTATAAGATTTAAGTTAAATAAGAAATTGATATTAAACTATTAAATTTCCCTAAACTGTAATCAGTCTTTAAGTTAAAAATATTTATAAAGTCACAATGATTTATTAAGTCTTAATTATTTATGAATTAAGAATTATTTATAAAGTCATGATTATTTATGAAGTAATAATTATTTAAGAAGTAACAATTATTTAAGAAGTAACAATTATTTATAGAGTCATGATTATTTATAAAGTCATAATTTTTTATGAAGTAACAATTATTTATAAAGTCATAATTTATTCTAAGTTCATAATTATTTAGTAAGCTATTTTTTGTTCTCAATTTATAAATTAAGGCTTCAAGAAAGAAGATTAATCTTGTTGAATATTATAAACTTATAACAAAAATAATATTATTTAAAATTTCTAAATATAAAAAGTTTTTAGTTTCTATAAATTGCAAGAATAAGTTAGCTACTTTTGAGATTTCAATTTAATATATAAGCTTAAAAAAATTTTTCATAAAAATTCAATAAGGTCTTAAGATTTTATTAAAAAGGATTGAAAATATTTATAATATAAGAGAAAGTTCAAAATGAAATTTAAAAAATAAACTTATTATGAAGCAAGCTGAAACAAGGCAATAAATCTTAATTAATAGGGTCAAAAGATTGATTTTTTTAATCATTTAATATAATATTAAATTTGTTAATGGAGGTCGAAATGAAACTAATATTTGATATAAATGGTGGCGACAATAAGGCTGAAATAATTAAAGGAGCGATTGACGCTTCCAAGGAATTTGACAAAGAAGTTATCCTAGTTGGAAGAGAAGATTTCATAAAGGAAAACCTTGAAGAACTAGATTATGATAAAGAAAAAATAGAAATAATAAATGCAAGTGAAAACATAGAAAACAATGAAGAACCTGTTCTTGCTTTAAGGAAAAAGAAAGATTCTTCTATTGTTAAGGCAATGGCTTTATTAAAAGAAAAAAAAGCTGATGCCTTAATATCTGCAGGGAGCACTGGTGCCCTATTAGGGGGAGGAATCTTCTTAGTTGGTAGAATAAAGGGAATAAAAAGAGGAGTGCTTCCAACTTTAATTCCAGGACTTAAGTCCAACACACTTGTGATAGATTCGGGAGCAAACATGGATACAAGTCCAGAACTCCTTGAAGAATTTGCAGTATTAGGTGATATCTTCCTAAGAGAATATTATAAGATAGAAAGTCCTAGGATTGGACTTTTAAATGTTGGAGCAGAAGAAGGAAAGGGAAACAAACTTTACAAAGAGGCTTACCAAAAATTAAAAGAATCTGATCTTAACTTTGTGGGAAACATTGAGGCTAGAGACATAATGGATAATGATGTTGACCTTCTTGTTTGTGATGGATTTGATGGAAATGTCCTTCTTAAATCTATTGAAGGTGTAGTTGACTTTGCAACAAAGAGCGTATTTCACGGAATAGCAACATCAGACCTAGATGATAAGAGCAAAAAAGCCTTCACTGACTTTTTAATGAATAAATTTAAAAATCTTGATGCTAAAGAAGTTGGTGGAACAATTCTACTTGGAATTGACGGAAATATTATTAAGGCTCATGGAAACTCTGATGCCAAAGCTATAAAAAATGCTGCAAAATATGCAATAGATATAGTAGAATCTAATATTGTAGAAAAAATAAAAGAAAAGGTGGAAAAATAATGAAGGATAGAATTTTACAAATTATTGGTGAACAATTTAACTTTGATAAAGAAGATCTTACTGAAGATATGAACTTCCAAGATGACCTAAATGCAGATTCAATTGAGTTAGTTGAACTTGTAATGACAATAGAAGAAGAATTTGAGACAGAAGTTTCTGAAGAAGATCTTGAAAAACTAAAAACAATTGGCGATGTAATTGAATATGTAGAAGATTTGGAACAATAATCTCATGACCTTTTTCAATTTAAAGAATCTTGAAAAAAAATTAAATTATGATTTTAAGGACAAAGGTCTTTTGAAAACAGCCTTGACTCATTCATCGTATGTAAATGAAAATAAGATGAAACAATATGACAGCAATGAAAGGCTTGAATTTCTTGGCGATGCCATACTTGGCTTGGTTATTGGAGAATATTTTTATAAAAAATTCCACCATGATCTTGAAGGAGCTTTAACTAAGATGAGGGCAGAGTCTGTTAATGAAAAAGTTTTGTTTTTTATTGCCAAGGGTCTAGGCCTTGGAGATTATATAAGATTTGGCAAAGGTGAAGAGAAAAATGGGGGAAGCAAGAGAGAATCAACTTCTGCTGACGCTCTTGAAGCCCTAATTGGCGCAGTTTATTTGGATTCAGACTTCAAGGTAGCAAAGAATATTATTTTAAGTTTATTTGATGAATTCTTAAAGGAAGATGGATATAAGCTTTTTAACATTGATTTTAAAACCATGCTTCAAGAAGAGGTTCAAAAGTCTGGACAAAAAGCTGAGTATAAACTAGTTAGAGAAGAAGGACCTGACAATGACAAGACCTTCTTTACAGAACTATACCTAGATGGAATTTTAGAAGGTAAGGGATCTGGAAAGACTAAGAAGGAGTCTCAGCAGGAAGCAGCCAAAGTTGCCCTTGAAAGGAGAAGGAATGGCTAAGAGAAATATAATACCTATTTTCATTCCTCACTACGGCTGTCCTAATGATTGTGTTTTTTGCAACCAAAGAAAAATTACAGGGATATCTACAGATATTTCAAATAGTGATGTGGAAGATACTATTTTGGAATATCTTTCTTATTTTAAGAGGAAGGATAATGTTGAAGTGGCCTTTTATGGCGGGAGTTTTACTGCCATTCCCCTTGAAGAACAAGTTGGATTTTTAAAAGTTGCCTATTCTTACAAGGAGAAGGGTTTAGTTAAGTATATTAGACTTTCAACAAGGCCCGATGCCATTGATGAAGAGATTCTAAACAATTTAAAAAAATATGGCGTAGACATAATTGAACTTGGCGTCCAAAGTCTTGACCCAGAGGTTCTAAGATTATCCAACAGGGGCCATGATTCTTCTTGTGTATATGAAGCAGCGAGCTTAATTAAATCCTATGGTTTTAAACTAGGTCTTCAGCAAATGGTAGGCCTTCCAGGAGATGATTTGGAAAAATCACTTTATACTGCCAGAGAATTTGTTAAGTTAAACCCCTATTGCGTTAGAATTTATCCAACCCTTGTTATAAAAGAGACTGCCTTATGTAAAAATTTGGAAAGAGGTACTTATGAGGCTCTTGAATTAGAAGATTCTATTGGATATGTAGCAGACCTTTTAAATATTTATTATAGGCACAATATTAATGTAATAAGGGTTGGACTTCAACCAACAGATAATATAAATTATGGTGGAGATATTGTTGCAGGAGCCTTTCATCCAGCCTATAGACAATTAGTTGAATCTTATTATTTTAAAAAGGCACTTATATATTATTTTAGGTCTTCAAATAATATTGAAGATGAAGTTACAATCCTTGCTACTGGGAAAAATATTTCTAATATAAGTGGACAAGGGTCAAAAAACAAGAATGAAATAATTAAGGAATTAGGAATAAAAAAATTAAATCTTAGACAAGAAGATCTTACTAATTTTGAAGTAAAGATTCTGTCAAAGAAAGACGAAGTTATTGATGTGAGAGATTACTACAGGTGAGCAGATGTTTTTAAAATCCGTTACTATGCAGGGCTTTAAGTCCTTTGCAAATAGAACAAAAATTGAATTAGATAAGACCACAACGGCAATTGTTGGACCTAATGGAAGTGGAAAAAGTAATATTACAGATGCAATAACCTGGGTACTGGGAGAGTCTTCTGCTAAAAACCTACGTGGGGCCAAGATGGAAGATTTAATTTTTTCAGGAACGGACTCAAAAAAACCCCTTGGTATGGCTGAAGTTACAATCCTTTTTGATAATTCGGATAAGTCACTAAACCTTCCTTATAATGAAGTTTCTGTAACTAGGAGGATGTACAGGTCTCTTGAAAGTGAATTTTTGATTAACAACAAGAAGTGCAGGCTCAAGGACATAAAAGAACTTTTTATGGATACGGGAATTGGCAAGGATGGTTATTCCGTTATTGGTCAAGGAAAAATCGAATCAGTCCTAAGTTCAAAGCCAGAAGACAGGAGAAATATCTTCGAAGAAGCTGCAGGAATCTCAAAATATAAGTACAAGAAAGTTCAATCTAAGAACAAACTCTTAAAGACTGAGGAAAATTTAATTAGAATAGAAGATATTCTTTCGGAAATTGAAAGTCAAGAAAAGAATTTGAGGGTTCAGGCAGAAAAAGCTGAAGCTTACTTAAAAGACTATGAAGAATTAAAAATCTATGACATAAACTACTCTTGCAAGGATATGGAAAAACGTGAAGAGGACTTGGCAAATAAGATAGAAGAGCTTGAAGTCCTTAAAGAAGATTCTAAAAAAATCTTAATTAATAGAGAAAGTTTGTCGCAAAACCTTGAAGAAATCCAAGAAAAATTAGAAAAATTGAAGGAAGAAGATGAAGCTTCCAGTGAAAAACTAAGGCTTTATAAGGAAGAGTTTGATAAGTTAAATTTAGAAATTAACCTTGATGAAGAAAAAATAAATTCTTTAAAGAAAGACATTGAAAGAATTGGTCTTGAAAATGGAAATCTAGATAAAGACCTACTTGGTTTAAAAGAAGCTCTTGAAGAAATCGAAAAAGAAAGAGAAGTTTTAAATAAATCAAAGGAAGAAATTCTTGATAAGTTAACAACAAAGGATTCTGTAATAAAAAATTTAGAAGCTGAATTTAAAAACTTAGAAGAAGTAGGCAACTTAAATTTTGAAAATAAAAATAAAGTAAAGAATGAAATTGAAAATATAAAATTTAAGAGCGAAACCTTAAAGGATATTATAGAAGAAAAAAATAACAGGAAGTCTAATTTAGATAAGTCAATTGATAACCTCAAAGAAAACCAAGCTGAGTTTTCAAATATTATTGATAGGGATAGCTTAGAATTAAAATCTTTAAAAGAAAAGCTAGAAAAAGATGATCGTGAATTTGAAAAAACCAAAGAAAGCCTTTTAAAGCTTGATGAAGAAAATAAAAATCTAGAAAACAAATTAGTTGGAAAGAAAAATGAAGGAAACGAAATCCTTGCAAGATTAAAAATTTTGGAAAATATGGAATCAAATTATGAGGGTTACAATAGGACTGTCAAAACCTTTATGAATTTTTCTTCAAAAAACAATATTTTTAAAGATACACTATATGGACCAGTAGCAGAAAAATTTTATGTAGAAAAAGAATTTGAAAAAGCAATTTCTGTTGTCCTTGGATCCATGTCACAAAACATTATTGTGTCATCAACCAAAGATACTTCAGAAATGTTAAAGATCTTGGAGAAAAACAAGATGGGGAGGGCTACCTTCCTGCCACTTGATAGGGTGTCTGGCAACAGGGTCAATATAAATTCCAAGGAAGAGGGAATGGTTGGACTTGCTTGTGACCTAATAAAGTTTGATGAAGTCTTTAAGGGAATTTTTTATAATTTGCTTGGAAGAGTCATAATAGCCGATAACTTCAAGAATGCTTCTAGGATTTCAAAAAAGCACAGGCTTAAAGTTGTAACTCTTAAGGGAGAGGTTTTTAACCCATCAGGAGCAATAACAGGTGGTTCCCTTAATAATTACAATAGTAGCTTTATCTTGCGTAAAAATGAAATTACAGACTTCCAAAATAAATTCAAGGATCTTCAAGGGCAAATAAAGAAAATTGAATCTGAAAAAAATCATCTTGAAGAAAAAATTTCTGAACTCAATGAATTTGCAGAATCTTATATGGAAAAGAGGAATGCTCTTAACTTTAAGATTAGTAACCTTGAATCGAATATTTATAAAAATAAAAATGATAAGGACCTTAATTCAGAATACTTAAATAAGTATCTAAGGGAAAAGGAAGAACTTGAAAAAAATATAGAAGCTGATTTAAAAACCTTAGAAAATAACAAGCATGAGATTGAGAACAAAAACAAGTTACTTGAAGACCTCTTAAATGAAGTTGACAGCGGAGATAGGCTTGCAGTACTTTCAAAGGAAATCGAAGGATTAAAGACAGAAAAAATTGAAATCCAATTATTAGAAAGAGAAAATAGAGAGAAAATCCTTTATAAGACTAGGGAAATAGATAGGATAAATTCAGACTTATCTTTAACTGGGGAGAAACTTGATAATAATAAGAAACTTCTAATGGAAGCTCAAAGAAATATTAAAGAAAAGAAAAAATCTAATGATGAAAACAAAAAGTCTCTTGAAGAAATCAGAAAATCCATTGAAAGTTTGAAAAATCATTTAGAAGAAGTTAAAAAAGATTTAGATGAGAAGAATAAGGATTACTTAGATAAGAGAGAAGAACTTTCAGATTTAAAGGAAAGGTCCTTGGTTATAAGTTCTGAAATAGAAAAGACAGAACTAAAAATAGAAATGAATAGAAATAAAATTTCTAATGAAGTGGAAAGGTTAAAGGAAGATTACGAAGTAGAAGATTATCACGAATTTATTGACGAAAGCCTCAAGGACTTAAAAGAGGGTACCCTAAGAAGGTTAAAGAAAAAAGTTCGTGACTATGGAGAAGTAAATATTTCATCGATAGAAGAGTATAGGATAGTTAAAGAAAGATTTGATTTCTACACTTCTCAAAGAGATGACTTAATTCAATCTAAGGAAGAAATTAAATCAATCTTAAGCAAGCTTGACCAAGAAATGAAAAAATTATTTAACGAAGCTATGGAAGAAATTTCAGGGAACTTTACAGAAATTTTTAAAATTCTATTTAATGGTGGTCGAGCAGAAATAAGCATTGAGGGAGATGTCTTAGAATCAGGAATTGAAATCAAGGCATCACCACCAGGTAAGAGATTGCAGTCACTTTCACTTTTATCAGGTGGTGAGAGATCTCTTACGGCAGTTGCCCTCTTATTTGCCCTCTTAAAGTATAGACCGGCGTCATTTTGCATCCTAGATGAAATTGATGCCGCCCTTGATGATGCAAATATCAAGAGGTATGCAGATTACCTTTTAACACTAGAAGGAATTCAATTCATTATAATTACTCACAGGAAGCTCACAATGGAGATTGCAAAGACCATGTATGGTGTTACAATGGAAGAGAAGGGAATTAGTAAGTTGTTCTCTGTAAAATTAAAGGATTAGGTGATAGATATGTTTAATTGGTTAAAAGATAAATTTAAGAAAAAAGATTCTGAAGAAACAAAAGACCTTCATGAAAAACTTGAAGAAGTATCAGAAGGTGGAAATCTTTCTAAAGAAGATGTAGAAACATCAGAAAAAAAAGAAGATACAAATGAAGTCTTTAAGGACAGTGAAGTAGTTGAGGAAGCCTTAGAGGATAAGGAAGAAAAGCAAGAAGAAACTCAATCAAAAGCAGAAGAAATTCATGAAAAACTTGAAGAAGTTTCAGAAGAGGGAAATCTTTCTAAAGAAGATGTAGAGACATCAGAAAAAAAAGAAGATACAAATGAAGTCTTTAAGGACAGTGAAGTGGTTGAAGAAGCCTTAGAGGATAAGGAAGAAAAGCAAGAAGAAACTCAATCAGAAGCAGAAGAAATTCATGAAAAGCTTGAAGAAGTATCAGAAGGTGGAAATCTTTCTAAGGAAGATGTAGAGACATCAGAAAAAAAAGAAGATACAAATGAAGCCTTTAAGGATAATGAAGTTGTTGAGGAAGCCTTAGAGGATAAGGAAGAAAAGCAAGAAGAAATAAAAGAAGAGCCCAAAAAAGTTTCACTCTTCCAAAGACTAAAGGAAGGTTTGGATAAGACTAGAAAAGAAGTTGGAATAAAAATTAACACAGTCCTAGGAGCCTACGTCAAGATTGATGACGAAATGCTTGAAGACCTGGAAGACATTTTAATATCAGCAGATATTGGAATGGAAACGACAATGAAGTTAATTGACAACTTGCGTGAAACAATTATAAGAGAAAAAATAAATGATCCACAAGAAGTTAAACCACTTCTAATGGCAGAAGCAAAGAAATTAATGAACCCAGGCTTAAACACTCCAATTAATACAGAACCACCTGTAATCATCTTGGTAGTTGGGGTAAATGGTGTTGGAAAGACAACAACTATTGGTAAGCTTTCTTCAAGATTCAAAAGAGATGGCAAGTCAGTTCTTGTTTGTGCAGCTGATACTTTTAGGGCAGCAGCCATTGACCAATTAAAGGAATGGGGAAATAGGGCTCACGTAGATATAATCAGCCACGCTGAAGGGTCTGATCCTGCAGCAGTTGTCTTTGACGCAATAGAAGCTGCTAAGGCAAGAAAGACTGACGTCTTAATAGTTGACACAGCGGGAAGACTTCACAACAAGTCTAATCTAATGAAGGAACTTGAAAAAATTAACAGAATTATCACTAATAAGTATCCAGAAGCAAACCGTGAAAATCTATTAGTTCTTGATTCAACAACAGGTCAAAATGCAATTAACCAAGCTAAGACCTTTAGAGAAGCAACTGACATAACAGGCATTGCACTTACAAAACTTGACGGAACTGCAAAGGGTGGAGTTGTTGTTGCCCTTCAATCAGAACTAGGAATTCCTATTAAACTTATTGGAGTTGGAGAAGGCATTGATGACCTTCAAGACTTTAACATTGATAGCTTCTTAGAAACAATTTTTGGATAAAATTAATAAAGATATTAAGTAGGTCACAGAGCCTACTTTTTTTATTGATCAATTTTAAAAGATGTTCTTAAAAAATTATAAGAAGACATATTGTGAAAAATTTTTATTAGCTCGCAAGAGAAATTGAAAAAGAAAATTGCATTAGCTTATAAAAACTTATTGAATTATAAAAACTTATTAAGCTATAAAGACCTATTAAGTTATAAAAACTTATTAAACGAAAAATTATTATGAGTTCATAAAAATTTATAAAGTAAGAAATTTTTATAACATTATATAAATTTGCTATTTATCAAAAATTTTATGAGTTATTAAACTTTTTAAATTCAAAGTTACTCATGAGAGAAAAATGTTAAAACATCCTAAAAAAATTTAAAAATTTTCAAAATTCTTGTTGACATTAAGTGGGCTATTAGTTAGAATTAAATAGGTCAAGTAAAGAGGTTGACCTCTCAGAAAAATGGTGATAAAATGAATGAGAAATTTTTCAGGATGAACAGCTTACTTGATTTCTACGGAAAGCTTCTTACTGAAAAGCAGATGAAGGCTGCACTAATGTATTATGTTTATGATTGCACAATCAATGAGATTTCATCTGAGCTTAATATATCTAAGCAAGCAGTTTTCGATAACTTAAAAAGAGCTGAAAACAACTTAGAAGAGTTTGAAGAAAAGCTTGAGTTAATAAAAAACACAAAAAAAGAAGAAGCTAATAAAGAAGAAAAAAAAGAAAAAATAGAAAGTATTTTAGAAAGTATAGAAAAAGAATCTTTAAGTCAAAATAATAATTTGAAGATTAAAGAACTTAGACAAATACTTTTTGACTAGGAGGTGGATCTTTGGTATTCGAAAGTTTATCCGATAAATTGCAAAATACCCTGCAAAACTTAAGGGGCAAGGGTAAATTATCTGAAAAAGATATTGACGCTGCAATGCGTGAGGTAAAACTTGCACTTCTTGAAGCTGACGTAAACTTCAGAGTTGTAAAAGACTTTGTCAAGACAGTAAAAGAAAGAGCTTTGGGGAAAGAAGTTTTAGAATCCCTAACTCCCGGCCAGCAAGTAATAAAAATTGTTAATGAAGAACTCACAAACTTAATGGGAACCAGCGAGGTCAAGATTGACTTCTCAAAAAAACCAACGGTTATAATGATGTGTGGTCTTCAAGGTGCAGGTAAAACTACTACAAGTGGTAAGCTTGCCAATAAATTGAAAAAAGATGGAAAGAGACCTCTTCTAGTTGCTTGTGACGTTTACAGACCAGCAGCTATAAAACAACTTCAAGTTGTAGGTGAATCTGTTGACACTCCAGTATTTACTATGGGTGACAAAATTTCCCCGGTAGATATTTCTAAGGCAGCTCTTGAGCATGCTAAGAAAAATGGCAATGATGTTGTCATCATTGATACGGCTGGTAGACTTCACATAGATGAAACTCTTATGAAGGAGCTTCAAGATATTCATGATGCACTAGAACCATCAGAAGTTCTTCTTGTCCTAGATGCAATGACAGGGCAAGATGCAGTAAATGTAGCAGATACTTTTGATGATATGTTAAAGTTAACAGGTGTTATCTTAACTAAACTTGATGGTGACGCAAGAGGTGGTGCTGCCCTATCAATTAGGTCAGTTACAGATGTTCCAATAAAATTCATTGCCAGCGGTGAAAAAATGGACAATATTGAAGTCTTTCATCCAGACAGGATGGCTTCAAGGATACTTGGCATGGGGGATGTGCTCTCGTTAATTGAAAAAGCACAGACAGCTGTTGATGATAAAAAGGCAAAGGAACTTGAAGAAAAGCTTAGGAAGTCAACTTTCACTTTTGAAGATTTCCTAGATCAGATGCAACAAATGAAAAACATGGGGCCACTTGAAGATATTATAGGAATGATTCCTGGTATGAACAGCAAGGCTCTAAAGGGAATTAACTTACCTGAAAATGAATTTGCAAAAGTAGAGGCTATGATTCTTTCCATGACTAAGAAGGAAAGACAAAAGCCAGAAATTATAGATTCTTCCAGAAGGAAGAGAATTGCAAAGGGTTCTGGAACTAGTCCAGCCGATGTAAATAAACTTATTAAACAGTTTAAGGACATGAGAAAGATGATGAAGCAATTTGGAAACATGTCCAAGACAATGGGAAAAAGAAAATTTAAACTTCCTTTTTCCTTTTAAGCTAGCTTATATATTTTAATATATAAATTTTATTGTGGAGGTGAATAATTTGGCAGTTAAAATTAGACTTAGAAGAATGGGTGCTAAGAAAACACCCTTTTATAGAATAGTTGTAGCAGACTCTAGAAGCCCTAGAGATGGAAAATTCATCGAGGAGATTGGTTATTACAACCCACTTACAACTCCTAAAAAAGTTGTTGTAGATGCAGAAAAAGCTAACAATTGGATTAAGAATGGTGCAAAACCTACTGATACAGTTGACAGACTTTTCAGAGAAAACTCAGTGTATGGTGCTGGTGCAAACTCAAATAATACAGCAGAAGCAAGTGAATCAGAAGCTACTGAATAACAGTATGTTTGGAGGACCAAAATGGTTGAATTAATTGAATATATTGCTAAATCTTTAGTTGACGATCCTTCTTCAGTTGATGTGGCAATGACTAAGAATGATAATTCAATTGATATTACTCTTAAAGTTGCATCAAATGATATGGGAAAAGTTATTGGCAAACAAGGCAGAATTGCTAAGGCAATAAGAGCGATTTTAAAAGCTGTTTCACTAAAAGAAGATGTAAAGGTTAATTTGGAAATTGAAGAATATTAAAGATTCAATTACTTGCATTGGTAAAATTATTAATACTCACGGTATTAAGGGTGAACTTAAAGTTAATCCATATACCTTTGACAAAAATAGGTTTTCTAAACTTAAAAGCGTATTTATAGGCGAAGATTTAAAGGAATTTTTTATAAAAAAAGTTCGAGTAAATGATTTTGTCTACCTAAGCTTTGAGGGATATGAAAATATAAATGATGTCCTTAATTTAAAGGGTCTAAACATTTATATTAAGGATGAAGACAGGTTAGAGCTTGAAGAAGACCAATATTATGTTTCTGATTTAATTGGAAAAGAAGTTTATGACACTGATGGAAATTACATTGGAGTCTTAAAGGAAATATTGGAATACCCAGCTAATGATATTTTTGTCATAGAAGGCAAGGATAAGGAAACTTACCAAGTGCCAGGAGTTAAAGAATTTATTAAAAAAATAGATTCAACAATAACTATTAAGTTAATAGAAGGAATGATTTTGTGAAAATTAGTGTTTTAACATTATTTCCCGATTTCATAAATAATATTAGAGATTTTTCTATTGTTGGAAGATCTATTGGCCAAGGAAAGTTAGAATTAGAGACTGTAGATATTAGAGATTTTGCCATCAACAAATATTTACAAGTTGATGATTATCCCTATGGCGGTGGACCTGGTATGCTAATGCAAATTAAACCAATAGTAGAGGCAATAGAATCTGTAAAGACAGAAAATTCTAAGGTTTACTATATGTCCCCACAGGGCAAGGTGCTCACACAGGATAAGCTAAAAGAATTAAGAGATGAAGAACATATAATTCTTCTAAATGGACATTATGAGGGTATTGACAACAGAGTCATTGAAAATTATGTAGATGAAGAAATTTCCATTGGTGATTATGTTTTAACTGGTGGAGAACTGGCATCTATGGTTGTTATCGATGGCGTGTCGAGACTACTTGATGGTGTACTTGCAAGTGAAGAGTCTTTTGAAGACGAATCACATTACAATGGACTTTTAGAACATCCTCAGTACACTAGACCAAGAGAATTTAGAGGACTTGAAGTTCCAGATATTCTCCTAAGTGGAGACCATGAAAAAATTAGAAAATATAGGCTTAGAGAGTCTATAAAAAACACTTTACAGAAGAGGCCAGACTTATTAAAAGAAAAAACTTTAAATGATGAAGAAAAAGATATATTGAAAGATTTACTGGAAGGAGGTAAAGACAATGGATTATATTAAAGCTATTGAAGATGAACAAATAAATGAAAATTTACCTAAATTTAACGTTGGGGATACAGTTAGCGTTCACTACAGAATTATCGAAGGCGAAAGACAAAGAATCCAAGTATTTGATGGTACTGTATTAAAGATTCAAGGAAAAGGCGCTAGAAAAACTTTCACAGTAAGAAGAATTTCTTACGGTATTGGAGTTGAAAGAACATTCCTACTTAACTCACCAAGAATTGCTGATCTTGTAGTTACAAGAAAAGGTAGAGTTAGACGTGCTAAACTTTACTATCTTAGAGATAGACAAGGTAAGGCTGCAAAAGTTAGAGAAAAGACAAATTACTGAGAATGGGACTTTATGTCCTATTTTTAGTATTCTTTTATTTTGAGCAAATAATTTAATAAAGGGTGATAATATGAAAAAACTTTTTATGGGCTTACTTTTAATAGTGGTCCTAGCAGCTGGTGCATTTTTATTTGTTGAAAATAGAGGAACTAGCAAAATCTCAACTAAGTACGATAAATTTAACTTTTTGACAGAAGACAAGGATATAGATAAGGAAGACTTTTCTATAGAAGATGGAATGATTTACCTTTCCCTAGACTACATAAAGGAATATCTTGACAAAGATATTGAGTATGACAAGTCAAGTGGTGAAGTTAGAATCAACAACGACCATGCAAACAAAGTGCTTAAGTTAAATGAATATGAGGCAAAATTTAACAGCGGTACAATTGATTTAAGAGCTCCTGTTATAGAAAAAGATGGGAAAATCATGCTTCCAATAGAAGCTTTTATCTATGACTATGATGTAAGGCTAAGATATGACAAGGATATTAGACTACTCTTACTTGATTACAGAGATAAGGATTACGACTTAAGCAAGACTACTTCAGAAACTCTTTTAAGAGAAGGTGCTTCCAAGAGAAGCCCTATTATAAAGAAACTTCCTCAGGGAGAAGAGCTTTATGTTTATGGAGATAAGGGAAAGTACTACAAGGTTAGGATGACAGAAGGTTATGCAGGATATGTTTTGAAGAAAGATTTAGATGAAAACTTTGAAAAAGTTTCTTTTAAGTCTACTTCTAAAAATACATCAGATGGTCTTATTAATTTAACTTGGGATTACACTTACGCAGAACATTCTGAAGACAAGATTAATCAAATTAAGGATATCAAAGGACTTGATGTTATAATTCCAACTTGGTTCTCCATAAGAAATGGCAATGGAGATATGATTGACAGAGGGAATCAAAATTATATTAAAAAATATAATGATCTTGGAATAGATGTCTGGGCATATTTAGATAACTCCTTTGATCCAGAAATTACTCACGAAGCTCTATCAAATGAAAAAACTCGTAAAAAAATTATAAATAAAACTCTTGAACTATGTAAAAAGTATGGAATGAAGGGAATAAACATCGACTTTGAACATACAAAGATAGATGATAGAGATTATATAACTGACTTTGTAAGAGAATTTAGACAAGCTGCAGGTGAAGACTTTATAATAACTGTTGATGTTACACCACAAATATCAGCTGATGTTACAAAGGAACCTTACGATAGAAAAGCCCTTGCTGAAATTGCTGATTATATGGTTGTAATGGCTTATGACCAACACTGGGGTTCATCAGATAAGGCTGGATCAGTTGCTCAATACAAGTGGGTAGAAGGATCTATAAATGTCCTATTTAGAAACATTCCTAATAAAAAAATGATTCTTGGAGTTCCACTTTACACAAGAATTTGGAAAGAAGATGGTGGAAAGGTAACTTCAAAGACAATTTCCATGGATGAAGTTGCAAGAATTATTGCATCCAAGGGACTAAAACCAGTATGGGATAAGGAATCTCAACAAAATTATATTGAGTATCAAGAAAATGGTGCGGACTACAAGATTTGGATTGAAGATGCAAATTCTTTAGAGAAAAAAGTTTCTCTTGTCAATAAATATAACTTAGCAGGTGTTGGAAGCTGGAGACTTGGTTTTGAAACTTCTAACATTTGGGATGTAATCTCAAAAGAACTTGATAAAACAAACTAAAAATTGACAATTGTGCCATTTAAGTATAGAATTATCTTGTAAACATTGATAACAAATTTTAATTAGGAAGTGTTTAAAAATTTTACCAGATACACACAAAATCGTGGCAAAAATCGTCCACGACAGAATAAAAGATAAATACAATGTTAATTTAAATTTAGAAAAAATGCTTTGGGGATCAGTTGCCCCTGATGTTCTTCCTTATTACAAGTTGAAGAGACATTATTTCGATGAATCGGGAGATTATATTGCAAAAGAAATTACTAAATTAATTTTCTTTTCTAGATTTTCTTATTCAGAAGGAAATGAAAGCAATTTATTAATTAATTATGTGAGCAAGAGGCTTGGCATAATAAGTCACTATCTCTGTGACTTTGTTTGCTATCCTCACGCTTATAGGATGACTTTTGTAGAAAACTTGAGAAAACATGTTAAGTACGAACAAGACTTAGCTCTTTATGCAAGAGAAAATAAATATTTAGAAGAAAACTTTTCTAGTGTTATTAGTGTTTCTGACATTAATTTCTTAGAAGATTCTGAACTAAAGCTTGAAGAAAGAGTTAAAAAGTATTTAATAGATGTAATAGACCAATACAAGGAGTCAGATCATTCTTTTGACAATGATTTAAACTTTGCCTTGAATTTATGTACAAACATTTCTACTTTAGTTATTGAATCAAGTCTCCAATTCCAGGGAGATTACGACATACAATTTATTTAAAAGAAATTCTTTCACCCTTAGTGGGTGAAAGTTTTTTATAGTTAGGGAGGAAAAAATGAGGAACAATTCTAGTGCTACAAAACTAGATCTTAGAGAGACACAAATTGCAATTAAATCAGTTAAAGATTACTTTCAAAGGGACTTGGCAAATACCTTAAACCTACAAAGAGTTTCTGCGCCTTTATTTGTTAGACCTGAAACTGGTCTTAATGACAACCTAAATGGAGAAAAAGCAGTAGATTTTAACCTAAGACAATATGGAATTAATGTCGAAATTGTTCAATCACTAGCTAAGTGGAAGCGAAATGCACTTAAGGACTACAACTTCAACATGTATGAAGGTATCTATGCAGACATGAACGCCATTAGGGCTGAAGAAGAGTTAGATGAAATTCACTCATCTTATGTTGACCAATGGGACTGGGAAAAAATTATTGACAAGTCAGATAGGAATAAGGAATATCTCTTTTTAATTGTTAAAGAAATCTATTCTGTATTTAAAAGAACTGAAGAATATATCAACCAAACCTATCCTTACATTCTTTCAAAAAAACTACCTGAAGAAATTTTCTTTATAACTTCTCAAGAGTTAGAAGATAAGTATCCAGGAAAAACATCTAAAGAAAGAGAAAAATTAATTTGTAAGGAAAAGGGAGCAGTTTTCATCATGGGCATAGGCCATAATTTAACTTCTGGTGAGCCCCATGATCATAGATCTCCTGACTATGATGATTGGGACCTAAATGGAGATATCTTGTTCTGGGATGAAGTTCTAGGAAATTCTCTTGAAGTATCAAGCATGGGTATTCGTGTCGATGAAGAATCACTTAAGAGTCAATGTGAACTTGCCAATACAACAGATAGATTTAAACTTCCTTATCACCAAGACGTTTTAAACGCAGAATTACCTTACACTGTTGGTGGTGGTATTGGACAATCAAGAATTTGTATGTTTTTCTTAGAAAAACAACACATTGGTGAAGTCCAAGTAGGGGTTTGGGATGAAAACAGCTTAAACTTCTGCAAGGAAAATAAAATAAAATTATTATAATTACATTACATTTACAAATTAGATTTCAATCCTCCGTGACTTATAGTATAATATAATTTATACGAACTAACGGAGGATTTTTTTATGGAATTGGCAGAAAAACTGAATCAACAATCTTATAAAAGACTTGCCTTTAAAGATATAAAAAAATACTTAATTGCAAATTTCTTATACAAGGGCGACTTGGATAGTATTAACATTTTACTTAATATTTACAATGTTTACGAATCCATAGAAAACATATATCCAAGATATGTCACTCTTGATAATTTAAGAAAGGATATTGTAAGAATATATAGGCAAAAAGAGGGAATAGAACTTATAGCTAGGAATCTCTCCAACCTTATCCATGATGATATAAATAGGTTGGAGCTTTACTTGTACTTAGAAGGCTATAGGCTTGGTTTTAACTCGAAAAAACACATAAATATGCTTGAGATAATAACTCTAAGATACCTTACAATAGATGAGCTTTACAATAGGAAGAAGCTTTTCCAATATGAGTTCAAAAATGAAGAAGTTTTGGCTTTTAAGAAGTTAGTTTTTAAAGAAATAAGAAAAGATAGACAAATTAGAATTTTCATAAAAAACACTCTTACTGATGTTAGAAAAAAGCTTTTAAACAGTAAGATTGCAAGTATAAACGATCATCTTGACATGCAGCTTATCTTTAGAAGCCAAGATGATGACGTTGAAATAAAAGAAGTTGACTCCTACTTAACAGATTCTGAAATTGAAAATTTAAATAATAAAATTTCTAAGTTTCTATACATAGATTGCTTTAGAGTTTTTAGAAATGCCTTTTGGGATGGAGTTAATGATAGAGTTTTAAAGAGATATAAGTAAGGATAGTTTTATACTATCCTTTTTAAAGTGGTGATAAATTGGTAATTTTGGGGATAGACCCTGGCATAGCCATAGTTGGCTATGGTTTCTTAGAGCTTAAGGGAAATTCATATAGGGTTTTAGACTACGGTGCTATAACAACTGAAGCAAAAACTCCTCTTCCTGATAGGTTGAATATTATCTATGAAGAACTAAATGATTTAATAGAAAAGTATAAACCAGAAGATATTGCTTTTGAGGAGCTTTTTTTCAACAAGAATGTAAAAACTGCCATAACAGTTGCCCAAGCTCGTGGGGTTGAAGTGCTTGCTGCTAAAGAGTCAGGAGCGGGGATTTATGAATATACACCCCTCCAAGTAAAACAAGCTATAGTTGGATATGGAAGAGCTACAAAAAATCAGGTTCAAGAGATGGTAAAAATTATCTTGAACTTAGAAAAAGTTCCAAAACCTGATGATGTTGCAGATGCATTGGCAGTTGCAATAACTCATGGCAGTTCAATTAAGTTTAAGGAAAGTTTTAGGATGATATAATGATAGAATTTTTAAAAGGAAAGGTACACTCAACTGACAGGGGTTACTTAGTTCTTGAATCCAATGGAATAGGCTATATTGTAAATATGGTATCAAGAGAACTTCATACTTTTTATGAAAATGAAGAAGTATTTATAAATATTAGGTTAGTTTTAAGAGAAGATGCTGTAATTTTATATGGTTTCAGACAGGTTGAAACTAGAGATGCCTTTGATTTATTGACAAGCGTAACAGGGATTGGCCCTAAACTTGCCATAGGAATACTTGATGGTGACGATGTATTTAATATTGCAAAATATATTATATCCAAAGATGAGAAGTCCCTTACTAAGTTACCGGGAATAGGCAAGAAAACTGCTCAGAGAATAATCCTTGAATTAAAAGACAAGGTTGAAAAACTAGACTTAGATCTTGCATCAATGACTGATAATGTTGAAACTATTGAAGAAAAGGATGATCCAGCAGTTGAGGCTCTTATTTCCTTAGGTTATAATGTATATGACGCTAAAAAAGCACTAGATAAGGTTGACTCTTCTCTTGATATTTCCGAGAGAATAAGAGAAGCCTTAAAATTAATGGGTTGATACAATGGAAAAAAATAGATTAGTGGAGCCAGAACTTATTGATGGCGATGCTAGGGAGGTAAGCCTTAGACCTAAGTGGCTTGATGAGTATATTGGCCAAGACAAGGTAGTTGAAAATTTAAAGATTTTTATTGAAGCTGCAAAGAATAGGTCAGAACCTCTGGATCACACTCTTTTAAGTGGACCACCAGGGCTTGGCAAAACCACACTGGCTGGTATTATTGCAAATGAGATGGGTGTTAATCTAAAAGTGACATCAGGACCAGCCATAGAGAAGCAGGGTGACCTAGCAAGTATTCTAACAAACTTAAATAATGACGATGTACTTTTTATAGATGAAATTCATAGATTAAATAAATCTGTAGAAGAAATTTTATACCCTGCTATGGAGGACCATGCCTTAGACATAATAATTGGTAAAGGTCCATCTGCAAGGTCTATTAGACTTGATCTAGCGCCTTTTACTCTCATAGGAGCAACTACAAGAGCAGGCATGCTGACATCACCTCTTAGGGATAGATTTGGTGTAATGTTAAAATTAGACCTATACGATACAAAATCTCTTGTTGAGATAATTATGAGATCTGCAAAGATTTTAAATGTTCCAATTGAAGAGGAAGGTGCTCTTGAGATTGCAAGAAGGTCTAGAGGAACACCGAGAATTGCCAATAGGTTGTTAAAAAGAGTTAGAGACTATGCTGAGGTAAAAGAAGGAGGAGTTATAACAACTAAGGTTGCTATAAAGGGCCTCAATCTTCTTGAAATCGATAAGTTTGGACTAGATAATATTGACAGAAGAATTATACTTACAATGATAGAAAAGTTCAATGGAAGGCCAGTAGGTATTGATGCTATTTCAGCAGCCATTGGTGAAGATAAGGGAACAGTAGAAGATGTTTATGAGCCTTATTTAATGCAAATAGGCTTTATTATTAGAACGCCTAGAGGAAGAGTGGCTACAAAAAGAGCCTATGACCATTTTGGATTGGAGTATAAGGATGAATAATAAAATGAAAAAAATATTATTGTTAGCTATATTTTTGGTTTTACTGCCATTAAATATATTTGCTAAGGAAGATTATGACAAGATTGATATTAAGGTTGGAAAATCCCTTTCAGCCGGTGAAAGTTTAAAAGTAAAGTCCAAATCAAATTTAAAAGTTGTTACTTCCGATGAACAAGTTATTAATAATACAAATAACAAGGAAATAAACATTAAATTCGACGGGAAAAATATTAATCTAAATGGAAAAAATTTCAATTTAAATAATTTTCCTCAAAATGGAGCTTTTTTAATTTCTTCTGATTCTCCAATTTATGTAGATAAAATCAAGAGAAACTATGGAGGAGCAATTTCCTTTAGAGTCAATAATAAAAAGCTAGACATAGTGAATAGAGTTGATATGGATGAGTATTTAAAAGGAGTTCTTCCAAAAGAAATGAGTCCAAGCTTCCCTATGGAATCATTAAAGGCTCAAGCTCTTTGTTCAAGATCTTTTGCCATAAATAACTACAATAAGTTTATTAAAAATGGTTATAATCTTGACGATACTACAAGATCTCAAGTTTATTATGGAAAAGATGTTGAAGAAAAAACAACAAACAAAGCTGTAGAAGAAACCGTTGGTCAAGTTATTAAATACGATGGAAAAGTTGCGGAGACTATCTTCTGTGCTTCTTCTGGTGGATATACAGTTGCATCATCTGAAGCTTGGGGCGGAAATAGTGTTCCATACCTAATTTCTAAGGAAGATCCCTACTCAGTTCACCCATGGAAGTATGAACTAAAAAATAGCGACTTAAAGAAATTGAATTTATCTGACGTATTTAGCGTTAGTCTTGACTATAATAATTCAAATAGAGTAAATAATTTAACTTTCTCTACATCTAAAGGAGATGTAAAAATAAAAGCCACTGATTTTAGGAATAAAATTGGCAACACAATTATTAAGTCCACCCTATTTGATGTAAATGTAATTGGAAACAAAGTATTTGTTAGTGGCAAGGGTTACGGTCATGGTGTTGGCATGAGTCAATACGGTGCTGTTGAAATGGCCAAAAAAGGAAGTAATTATAAGGATATCATTGAATTTTATTTCCCGGGAACAAATATTGAAAAAATAAAATAATAGAAAGGCAAAAATGAAAACAAAAGATTTTTATTACGACTTACCCAAGGAATTAATAGCACAACACCCTGAAGAAAAAAGAGACCATTCCAGACTTCTTGTTTTAGACAAAGAAAGCGGAGAAATGGAACATAAACACTTTTATGACATCATAGATTATCTCAATGAGGGTGATTTGTTGGTATTAAACGACACCAAGGTAATGCCTGCAAGAATTTATGGACACAGAGAGGGAAAAGAAGAGAAAATAGAATTTCTTCTTTTGAATAGAAAAGATGATGTTTGGGAATGTCTATCTAAGCCTGGCAAGAAGGCAAAGCTTGGCACAAAAATTATTTTTAGCGACAAGTTAAGTGCAGAAGTAGTAAATATTTCCGAAGATGGATCTAGGTTTTTGAAATTTGAATATGATGGAATATTTGAAGAAATCCTAGATGAACTTGGAGAAATGCCTCTACCTCCATATATAACAGAAAAGTTAGAGGATAAAAATAGGTACCAAACAGTTTATGCAAGAGAAGAAGGTTCAGCTGCAGCGCCAACTGCAGGACTTCACTTTACAAAAGACTTGCTACAAAAAATAAAAGATAAGGGTATTGAAATTTGTTACATTACTCTTCATGTAGGTTTAGGAACCTTTAGACCAGTAAAAGTAGAAAATGTTGATGAACATGAAATGCATTCAGAATTTTATGTTATGACTCAGGAAGTTGCAGATAAGATTAATGCAGCTAAAGATAGGGGAAATAGGGTTATTGCAGTTGGCACAACAAGTGTTAGAACTGTTGAATCGATTGCCGATGATAATGGACGAGTTTGTGAAAAAAGTGGATTTACAAATATATTTATTTATCCACCTTATAAGTTTAAATGCGTAGATGCTCTTATTACAAATTTTCACTTACCAGAATCCACTCTATTAATGTTGGTCTCATCCCTATCAAGCAGAGAAAATATTTTAAAGGCATATAAAGAAGCTGTTAAAGAAAGATATAGGTTTTTCAGTTTTGGTGATGCCATGTTTATAAGGTAGGTTTTATGTTTAAATTTGAATTATTAAAAACATCTAAGGATTCTAAGGCAAGACTTGGAAAAATAACTACAAATCACGGAGAAATTGAAACTCCAATCTTCATGCCAGTGGGGACAAGGGCAACAGTTAAGACAATGACACCAGATGAGCTTAAAGATATAGGGGCACAAATAATCTTATCCAATACCTATCATTTATTTTTAAGACCAGGTACTGAAATAATAGAAAAAGCTGGCGGCCTTCATAAGTTTATGAATTGGGACAAACCAATCTTAACTGACTCTGGAGGATTTCAAGTTTTTTCTTTATCAGACAATAGAAAGATAACTGAAGAAGGTGTTCATTTTAGGAGTCACATTGACGGAAGCAAGATGTTTATATCTCCAGAAAAATCTATTGATATACAAAATATCTTAGGCTCAGATATTATCATGGCTTTTGATGAATGTGCACCTTATCCAGCAAGTCACGAATACATTGATCATTCAATGAGAAGAACTCTTAGATGGGCCCAGAGGTGCAAAGACCGTCACAAGAATGTAGACAATCAAACTCTTTTTGGAATCATTCAAGGTGGGATGTATAAGGACTTAAGAGAAATTTCTGCAAAAGAAATGGTTGATATGGACTTTAAGGGTTATTCTATTGGTGGACTTTCTGTTGGTGAACCAATTGATTTAATGACAGAAATTCTAGATTACACAACTGACTTTATGCCAGAAAATAAACCAAGATACCTAATGGGAGTTGGAAGTCCAGATTACTTATTCGAAGCAGTTGAAAGAGGAGTGGACATGGCAGACTGTGTTCTTCCTACAAGAATTGCGAGAAATGGAACTGTCCTTACTCATCAGGGAAGAATTCCAATTAAGAATGCAGTTTACAAAGAAGACTTCTCAAGACTTGATGATGAATGTGACTGCTACACTTGTAGAAACTTTTCTAAGGCTTATCTTAGACACTTATTCAATGTAGACGAGATTCTTGGTATGAGACTTGCAACAATTCACAATCTTTACTTCTTAATTGATATGATGGAAAATATTAGAGAATCAATTAGGGGAGATTACTTCCTAGAATACAAAAAAGATTTTTACAAGAAGTATGGTTATAAGCAAGACTAAAAATATATTCTTGTTAAGTTATTGGATTAAATGTATAATATAATTATCAATTACTAAAAAGAAAGGGGTTAATAATGGATCAAAACGCAATGTTAAACTTTATTCCTTTAATATTGATGTTTGTTGTTTTTTATTTTTTCATAATAAGACCACAAAAGAAAAAAGCAAATGAAATAAATGAAATGCGTGAAAACTTAAAGGTTGGAGATAAAATAATAACAATTGGCGGTATTATTGGAAAAATTATCCTTGTAAAGGAAGATTACTTAGTTATCGAAACTTCATCTGACAATACAAAAATTGAAGTAATGAAGTGGGGAGTTAATGGTACTTATAAAAAGAACGCTGATCTAAAAGACGCTGAAGAAGAATAGGAGATATTATGAAACACATTAAAACACTTACACAAAAAAATCTTAAGAAAACTTATGAAAAAGGCGGATGTGGCGAATGTCAAACATCTTGTCAATCAGCTTGCAAAACTAGCTGTACAGTTGGAAACCAAAAATGTGAAAATACTGAAAACTAAGGCAAGGGAAACCTTGCTTTTATTTTGTTAGGGGTTAAGTAAAGGAGAAAAGATGGAAGAAAGAATTCATAAATTTTATTTAAATGATAGATATATTGTCCTTGACATAGCAAGTGGATCAGTCCATGTTGTAGAAAAAATTGTATACGAGATGATTGATGACTATGAAAAATTATCAAAAGATGAAGTCATAGAAAAATTTTCAAAACTTTATAATGAAGAAGATGCTAAAGAAGCTTATGAAGAAATAGACTACTTAACTAAAGAAGGTTTATTATTTTCTGAAGATGAACACTTTAAACTTCCTAAATACAACCCACAAAATGTTGTAAAAGCTCTTTGCCTTCACGTTGCACACGACTGTAACCTAAGATGTAAGTATTGCTTTGCATCTCAAGGTGACTTCAAGGGTGATAGAAGTCTTATGACTTTTGAAACTGGTAAGAAGGCATTGGACTTCTTATTACAAAATTCTGGTAACAGAAGAAATCTTGAAGTTGATTTCTTTGGTGGGGAACCTCTAATGAACTTTGACCTAGTAAAAAAACTTGTTGCTTATGGTAGAGAAGAGGAAAAGAAATACGACAAACATTTCAGATTTACAATAACGACTAATGGCGTCCTACTTGATGATGAAATCCAAGATTTTATTAATGAAAATATGGACAATGTTGTCTTATCAATCGATGGTAGAAAAGAAATCAATGATGAGATGCGTCCTACTACAAATGGGAAGGGATCTTACGATATAATTGTTCCTAAGTTTAAAGAACTTATTGATAAAAGAGGAGACAAGGACTACTTTATCAGGGGGACTTTTACAAATGAAAACTTAGACTTCTCTGAAGACTTAAAAGACTTTTACTCTCACGGATTTAAAAAGACTTCTATTGAACCAGTGGTTACTGATGAGAGAGAACCTTATGCAATAAGAGAAGAACATCTTGATAAAATCTTAACTGAGTATGAAAAGATGTCCAAGGACTATATTGAAATTAGAAAAAAAGACAAAGACTTTTCTTTCTTCCACTTTATAATTGACCTATCACAGGGACCTTGTATAGTGAAGAGAACTGTTGGATGTGGCGCAGGTTCAGAATATGTTGCCATAACTCCACAAGGAGAAATTTATCCTTGCCACCAATTTGTTGGAGAAGAAGACTTCTTGCTTGGTAATGTTGATGAAGGAATAAAAAATACAGACCTAAGAGATACATTTAAAAACTCTAACGTTTATACAAATGAAGATTGTCCTACCTGCTGGGCAAGATATTATTGCTCAGGTGGTTGTCACGCTAACGCTTACTACAGCAACAATGACTTAAGTAAACCTTACAAGGTTGGATGTGAAATGGAAAAGAAGAGAATTGAATGTGCAATTTCAGTTCTAGCTAATGAAGAATAATAAAAATTTTGAAGAACCCCAAGAGGGTTCTTTTTTGTTGACTAAAAACCTATTTGTTTTACCTTAATGATAATTTTTGATATAATTATCTGTATATATAAAGTGGTGATTAAATGGAAAGATGGTTTATAAAAAACAAAAGTGATCCCGGCATCGATTATAAAAAATTAGGCATAAACAATGTTATTTATAAAATTTTACTCAATAGGGAAATAAATACAGAAGAAGACATTAGAGAGTTTTTGGAACCAAGTCTTTCTAACTTAAATTCACCTATTTTGTTAAAGGACATGGTCAAGGCCTCAAATATAATTTTGGGTCACTTGATGAAAAAAAATAAAATTAGAATAATTGGTGACTATGATGTTGATGGTGTGACTTCAACTTATATCCTCTATGAAGGCTTAAGGACTATTGGCGGCGATGTTTCTTATGACATACCCCATAGGGTTGAAGATGGCTATGGAATTAATAATAACTTAATAGATAGGGCCCATGAAGATGGAGTTAAGTGCATTATCACTTGTGACAATGGAATTGCCGCAAGAGATGCAGTAAATTATGCGAAGTCTCTCAATATTGACATTGTAATAACAGACCATCACGAGGTTCCAAAGATTTTAAAAGATGGAAAAGAGATTGAAGTGCTGCCAGAGGCAAGTGCTGTTATAGATCCAAAACAATCTGCTTGTTCCTATCCCTTTAAGGAAATTTGTGGTGGAGTTGTTGCCTTTAAACTTATAGAATACCTATTTTTAATTAAGGGAGTGGACAAGGAAGAGTTTTATGAAAAGTTCTTACCATATGCAGCTATAGCAACAGTATGTGATGTAATGCCCCTTACCAATGAAAATAGGATTATAGTCTCAGAAGGACTTAAGCTTTTGAGGACAACCAAAGACCTTGGACTCAATGCTCTTATTGAGGCAGCAGATATAAAAAAAGATGAGATAGATGTTTATCATCTTGGATTTATAATTGGACCTACAATAAATTCTAGTGGAAGGTTAGAATCTGCCAAGGAAGCCCTTGAACTGTTTTTGGAAAAGGACTATTCAGTGGCTCTTGAAAAAGCAAAGGAACTCAGGGACCTAAACTATGAAAGACAAAAACTGACAAGTGATGCCTTTGAAATTATTGATGAAAAGATTCAAAAAGATGGTTTGCTAAATAAGCACAAGATACTAATAGTTTATGAAGAAGACTTGAATGAATCAATACTTGGCATTGTAGCTGGAAAAATCAAAGAAAAATACTATAGACCAAGCGTGGTTTTAAGTGATTCTAGAGATTTAATTAAGGGTTCTGGTAGAAGTATTGAAGAATACAATATGTTCCAAGAATTTTCTAAATCAAAGGAATACTTAAAGAGTTTTGGAGGCCACAAAATGGCTTGTGGACTGTCTCTGCCTATAGAAAATCTAGATGATTTTATAAGAGATGTGGATAAAAATGAAAATCTAACTAATGAGGATTTAATAAGAAAAGTTTATATTGATGGAAACTTGGAATTAAAATATATTAGCATGAAACTTGTCAATGATATAGAGTCTCTTGCTCCTTTTGGAAATGGAAACTCTGCTCCAAAGTTTGGTGCTAAAAACCTACAGATTAAGACACTCAATATCTTGGGGAAAAATAAAAACTTTTTAAAAATGACCTTATCACAAGATAATATAAATTACACAGGGATATTGTTTGAAGACTCTCAAGTTTTTTTAAATAATTTAGCAAATTCCTATGGCAGGGAAGAAGTTATGGGTCTTTTAAATGGAAGGCCATCTAATATTTTTATAGATATAGTTTTTAATCTTGATTTAAATAAATTTAATGGAAATGTCAATATTCAACTAAAGATTAAGAGCTATCGAATCACAGGTGAGAAAAATGTTATTAATAGATGAATTAATTGAAAAAGTAAAATCCTATAATGAAAATGCAGATATAGACCTAATTATGCGTGCCTACAAAATGGCCGAAGAGAACCACAAGGGTCAAAAGAGAAATTCTGGTGAAGATTATATAATTCACCCACTAAATGTCAGCTTAATTTTAGCTGATATGAATATGGATACAGCTACTATCGTCGCTGGACTTCTTCATGATGTAGTAGAAGATACAAAAGTAACTCTTGAGGATGTAAAAAATGAATTTGGTGAAGAAATAGCCGATTTAGTTGACGGTGTTACTAAGTTAAAGAAATTAAACTACAAGAATAAAGAAGAGAAGCAAGCAGAAAACATAAGAAAAATGGTTCTTGCCATGGCAAAGGACATAAGAGTTATTATCGTTAAACTTGCCGACAGACTTCACAACATGAGAACCCTTGAGTACATGACAGATGCTAAAAAGATTGAGAAGGCAACTGAAACTGTGGAAATCTATGCTCCTATAGCAGATAGGCTTGGTATGAGTAGGATTAAGTGGGAACTTGAAGATCTTTCACTTAGGTATCTTGATGAAGAAGGCTACTATGAATTAGTAGATATGGTCAACAAGAGAAGAAACGAAAGAGAGGACTTAATCAATCATATTATAAAACTACTTGAAGAAAATTTAAAAAATGTTGGAATTGAATGTGAAATAAAGGGAAGACCTAAGAATTTCTATTCAATATACAAAAAGATGAAGAAAAAGGGCAAAGTTTTTGATGAAATCTATGACCTTTCTGCAGTTAGAATCTTAACTCATTCAGTAAAAGACTGTTATGGTGCCCTAGGTGTTGTTCATACACTTTTTAAACCAATACCAGGTAGGTTTAAGGACTATATTGCCATGCCTAAACCTAACAAGTACCAATCTCTTCATACAACTGTTATTGACAACAATGGAGAAACTTTTGAGGTTCAAATTAGAACTTATGAAATGCACCAAACTGCTGAATATGGTATTGCAGCCCACTGGAAATACAAGGCAGGAGTTTCTAAGGAAACAGCTTTTGATGAAAATTTAACTTGGCTAAGACAACTATTAGAATGGCAAAAAGACTTAAATGATCCAGGAGACTTCATGGATACCCTAAAGATCGACTTTTTTGCCGATGAAGTCTTTGTCTTTACCCCAAGGGGAGACGTAATAAACCTACCAGAAGGTTCAACTCCAATTGACTTTGCCTACAGGATTCACTCTCAAGTGGGTAACACTTGCGTAGGTGCCAAGGTTAATGGAAGGATAGTCCCTCTCAACTATACCCTACAAAGTGGTAATATAGTTGACGTTATTACAAATCCAAACACAAGTCCATCTCTTGATTGGTTAAAGATAGTTAAGAGTCCTCAAGCTCGTAAAAAGATCCAACAATATTTTAAAGTTAAAGACAAGGAAAAGAATATTGAAAGAGGACGAGATGCCATTGAAAGAGAAGTAAAGAAACTTGGCTACGAAACTCACAAGATCTTACGTGACGATTGGCTAGAAGAAGTTAAAGAAAAGTTAAATATGCTTAGTCTTGACGAGATGTATGCAGCTGTTGGTTTTGGAACTATAACTACTGCACAAGTTACTGCTAAGCTACAAGACATTTATAACAAGCATTACAAAAAAGATGATAAAGCCATAGAAGAAATTGTTGAATCTAAAAAAAGATACAACAATCAAGGTATAGAAGTCAAGGGCGTTGACGGTGTAAATGTTAGGATTGCAAAATGTTGTACACCTGTTCCAGGAGACGAAATTGTTGGATATATAACTATAGGAAGAGGGATTTCTGTTCACAGAAAGGACTGCAAAAATCTACAAAACAATGTAGATCCAGAAAGACTTGTAGAAGTTAAATGGGAAAATTCTAACTCTACTAGCTATAGTACATCTATTGAAATTAGGGCCTTTGATAAACCGAATGTTATTCCAGACATTGCAAGTAGGGTCAATGATTCAAGGCTTAGTATGTCCTATTTAAATGCTAAGGTTGTAAAAAATGGAGACGCTGTAATTGATATAACAGTTGAAATAACAGACAGTGAAGAATTAGAAAGACTAATGGAAAAACTAAAAAGGATTAACAATGTCCTTGAAGTTTATAGGATAAAGGCGTGATAAGATGCGAGGAGTAGTTCAGAGAGTAAAGAGAGCCAGTGTATCTGTTGATGATAAGATAATTTCTAAAATTGACAAGGGAATTATGCTTTTACTTGGTATTGAAGCTAATGATGACGAAAAAGATTTAGAATATATAGTAAAAAAAGTTAGCAAACTTAGAATCTTTGATGATGAAGATGGAATCATGAACAAGTCTCTTCTTGATTATGATCTAGAAATTTTAGTGGTGAGTCAATTTACCCTCTATGGAGATGCAAGAAAAGGCAACAGACCATCATATATTAGGTCAGCTAAATTCGATGAGGGAATAATCCTTTATGAGAAATTCATAGAAGAAATGAAGAATTTAGGAATTAAAGTTTCTGTTGGAGAATATGGTGCTGATATGGATGTTGAACTTATAAATGACGGACCAGTTACTATTTTATTAGATTCAAGTAAGGAATTTTAGGTGAAATAATGGAATATAAAATTATGAAGTTAGTTGTTGGACAATTACAAGAAAACTGTTTTGTTCTTTTTGATGAAAACAAGGATGCTTTTGTAGTTGACCCAGGGGGATCAAGTGAAAATATAATCGAAGCTATTGAAAAAAATTCTTTAAATATAAAATATATTTTACTAACTCATGGTCATTTTGACCATGTAGGTGCAGTTGCTTCTCTTGTAAAAAAATACAAGGCACCAGTTTATCTCTCAAAAGAAGATAGGGCCTTTTTGGAAAGTCCAAAGGAAGTGAGAGTTTCTGCCTTTGGAATGCAAATTGAAGCAGCTGAAGTAGATGTCTTTGTAAAAGAAGGAGATGAAATTCCTTTCTCAGAAGGTAATATTAAAGTAATTGAGACACCAGGTCACACTCTTGGATCTGTTTGCTATTTATTTGAAAACTATTTATTTGCAGGAGATACACTATTTAATGGATCCATTGGAAGGACTGATTTCCCAGAATCTGACCACTCCTTAATGGTAGAGTCCCTAAAGAAACTAAAAAAACTTGATGATGAGATTTATGTCCTATCAGGTCATGGTCCTGAATCACAAATCTCCTATGAGAAGATGGCAAACCCATATCTTAGACAGTTATGATTAAGATAGAAAACGAAAGTGAAGGCTTAAAAAAATCTATTTTTGAATTTTTTAGGATGAAGCTTCCAAAAACTTATAAAGATTTAAACTTTAACATTAAAATAAAAATAGAAGATCAAATTATTTTTATTAGTATCTTTGGAGAAAATATAAATACTAGCGGAATGATCAGGCTCCAAGATGAGAAGGCTCATTTTACAATTAAAAGATATTTATTTGATTTATTTTTTGAAGAAGAAAATTTTGATTCAAGCTTTGGAATCCTAACTGGAGTGAGGCCCTTAAAACTTCTAGCAAAAGTTTTTGAGGGCTCTTCCTATGATGAGTCCATGAAAATTTTGTGGGATAAGTACAGGATAGGAAGAGATGAGGGAGATTTTTTATATAAAATATATAAAAATCAAGAAGACATCAGGATCAATTCCAATATAGATAAATACAATATTTATGTTCACATTCCCTTTTGTCCATCAAGGTGTCTTTATTGTTCCTTTGATACAACAATAGAGAATAAAGAAAAGATAGATCTCTATACAAAGAATTTAGTTGAGGATATAAATTCTTATAAATTTAATTTTTCTGGAGAAGCAAATTCTATTTACATTGGCGGAGGAACTCCAACGTCAATTGGATTGGAAAACCTAGAAAAAATTATTGATTCACTTATAAAAAAGTTTGGTCCCACAAGAGAATTTACTGTTGAGTGTGGACGAATTGACAGCCTCAGCCTTGAAATATTAAAGATGCTTAAAAACAAGGATGTCAATAGGATTTCTCTTAATCCTCAAACCTTTAACGAAGATGTGATAAATAAATTAAATAGGGTTTCAAATAAAGATTTTGAATTTTGGTTTAAAGTAGCAAGAGAGCTTGGCTTTGAAATAATTAATATGGATTTGATTATGGGACTTCCTGGAGAAAATAAAGAAAGTATATTATCTTCAATAGAAAGAGCAATTGAGTTTTCTCCTGAAAATATCACAATCCACACTTTAGCCCTAAAAAATGGTTCCAAACTTTTTGAAAATTCATACCACAATGAAGAAGACTTTGGAAATCTTTTGGAAGAATCAAAAAAATTATTAATAGAAAATAATTATGAGCCCTATTATCTTTACAGACAGAAAAAATCTGTAATATCATCAGAAAATATTGGATATGCAAAAAAAGACCACTCATCAATTTATAATATTGTGATGATGGAAGAACTTGAAAATATTATTGGTTTTGGTCTAGGGGCAAGCACAAAGATTTTAAATAAAGATGGAAAGTTTGAGAGAAATTTAAATTCTAAAAACCTTGAAGACTTTTTAAGGAGAAGATAATTTTGAAATTAGGAAAAATTTTAAATAACTTAGACATTGTTGATGCAAACTATGAAATAGATAAAGAAACAGAAATAAAAAATATCGCCTTTCACACAGACGATGTAGCTGAAGGCGGTATTTTTGTTGCCATAAAAGGCTATGTCACAGATGGGCATAAATTTATAAAAAAAGCAAAAGAAATGGGAGCAGAAATTGCTGTAGTTGAAGATTATTCTGATGAAGAGATTAAACAAATAAGAGTTAAAAATTCTAGAATTGCTCTTGCAGATATGGCTACAAATTTTTATGAAGATCCATCAAAAGACATGGAGGTCATTGGTATAACGGCAACTAATGGAAAGACAACAACTGCCTTTATGGTTGATTCAATATTAGAAGAAGATGAGAGAAAAACTGGAATGATAGGCACTGTCTTAACGAGATATGCTGATGTCATGATTCCCTCTGTACTCACAACTCCAGAATCCTTAACTCTTCAGTCTTATTTTAGGGATATGAAGGACAAGGGGATTACTGATGTGACAATGGAAGTTTCATCATCTGCCCAAGAACTGTATAGAAATAAAAATATAGATTTTGACATAGTGACTTTTAACAATCTTGGTAGAGAACACATTGATCAACATGGAAGTTTTGAAAATTATTTTAGGTATAAATCAAGACTTATTAGACATGCAAAAGATGATGCCCTTGCAATTTTAAATGCAGATGATGAAAAAATTTATTCTTTGAAAAACAAGACGAAAGCACAAGTCCTTAGCTTCTCACTAGAAAATAATGAAGCTGATTTTGGAATTCAAGATTTAGACCTTTCAACAGGCAAGGGGAAATTTGTTTTTAAAATTAATAGGGATATAAGAATAAAAGATTTTGTCTTAGAAAAATCTGAATTTGAAATTGAACTGGGATCTGTTGGCTATTCATCAGTTATGAATTCAATAGTTGCAATAATAGTTGCCCTTTGCCTTGAAATTGATAGAGAAATTATTAAAAAAGCCTTAAAAGATTTTAAGGGAGTTGAGAGAAGGTTTGAACTAATCTTTGACGAAGAATTTAAAATCTTAGACGACCACTTTGCCAATGAAAAAAACATTGATGCAACAATGGAAACTTTAAAGGAAATGGACTATAAAAATCTAAACATCCTTTATGCTATTAGAGGCAAGAGAGGTGTGGAAGTAAATCGTGAGATTACAGAAAGACTAGTCAAGTGGATAAAGATTTTAAAACCAAAAAGTCTTTCAGCGACTTTGTCAAGAGATACTGTCAAGGAAAAGGACAGGGTCACTGATGAAGAACTAAAAGTTTTTAAAGATATTTTAAAGGAAAATAATATAGAGTGTAAAATTTACGAGACTTTAGAAGAATCAGTTAATGAATCAATTGACTTGTTAGAAAATGATGATGTCTTACTCCTTGCAGGTTGCCAAGGCATGGATAAGGGAGCAGGCTTTGTAAAAGAAAAACTTTTGAGAGAAAATAAGGTTAAAGACATAGAAGGTTTTTCTCACAGAATAGACAAGAGAATCTGTTAAAGTTGAATTTTTAAAGGCCTTGTTTTATAATTAAAATAGAATTTTATGGAATAAAAACTATATTAAAGGCTAATCGATTATAAAAATATTAAGGAATAAGCTCCAAACCATTTGAGGCTTGGAGTTTAATTTTTAGGAGGAAATATGGCTGAAAAAATGGGAAATCTCAAGAGAACAAATTATTGTAATGAGATTTCAGAAAATATGATTTCAAAAGAAGTTACGCTAATGGGTTGGGTGGCAAAACAAAGGTCACTTGGATCCATAGTTTTTGTTGACCTTAGAGATAGAAGTGGAATTGCACAAATTGTTTTCGACGATACTTCATCAGATGAACTTTTGGAAAAGGCATCTCACCTTCGTGGAGAATTTGTAATTGCTGTTAAGGGACAAGTTCGTATGAGATCTTCAATTAACGAAGAATTAGAAACTGGTAGGGTTGAAGTCTTAGCAACAGAACTTAAAATCTTAAGTGAATCAGAAGTTCCACCTATTTATGTTAAGGACAATGACAATGTTTCTGAAAACATGAGACTTAAATATAGGACTCTTGATTTAAGAAAGCCAAGTATGCAAAAGAATCTCATGATTCGTTCACAGATTTATAAGATTACTCGTGACTTCTTTTATGAAAATGGATTTATAGAAGTTGAGACTCCTATGTTAACTAAGCCAACTCCTGAAGGAGCAAGGGACTACCTAGTTCCAAGTAGGGTTAATCCTGGAGAATTTTATGCCCTTCCTCAATCACCACAACTAATGAAACAGTTACTTATGGTGGCAGGACTTGACAGATATATTCAAATTACAAAATGCTTTAGAGACGAAGACCTAAGGGCCAATAGACAACCTGAGTTCACTCAAATTGATATGGAACTTAGCTTTGTAGATGAAGAAGATGTAATGAGTCTTAACGAAAGATATCTTCAAAAATTATTCAAAGAAGTAATTAATAAGGACATTGAACTTCCAATTAAAAGAATGAAATACTCTGAAGCAATGGATAGATTTGGAGTAGATAAACCAGACTTAAGATTTGGTATGGAACTAAGGGATATCTCTGAAATAGTAAAAGATTGTGGCTTTAAGGTTTTTGAAGGAAACACTGAAAAGGGCAAAAGCGTTAGAGGAATTAAAGTTGATGGTGGAAGTGACTTCTACTCTAAGAAGCAAGTTAAAAAATTAGAATCCTTTGTAAAGGACTTTAAGGCTATGGGACTTTCTTGGATAAGAGTTGATGATGAAATTGATTCACCAGTTGCTAAATTCATTTCAGAAGAAAAAATGCAAGAAATTATTTCTGCCTTTGATACAAAAAAAGGAGATTTAATTTTAATCCTAGCTGATAAAAACTCTGTAGTATTTAGTGGTCTAGGTAACCTTCGTAACAAGATTGCAAGAGACATGGACCTAATAGATGAAGATGACTACAAACTTGTTTGGATAACAGAATTCCCATTATTTGAATATGATGAGGAAGAAGAGAGATATGTTGCAATGCACCATCCTTTCACAAGCCCACTAGATGAGGACGTAGATAAACTAGTAAGTGATAAGGAAAATGCTAGAGCAAAAGCCTACGACATTGTTATCAATGGCGATGAAATGGGTGGAGGAAGTATTAGGATTAACGACCCAGAGGTTCAAGAAAAAATGTTTGAAGCTCTTGGACTTTCAGAAGAAGAAGCAAAAGAAAAATTTGGTTTCCTTCTTGAAGCCTTTAAATATGGAGCTCCACCACATGGAGGACTTGCATATGGTTTAGATAGACTTGTAATGTTATTTACAGGAGCTAAGAGCATAAGAGACGTTATAGCCTTCCCTAAGACTCAAGCTGCAACTTGTCTATTAACAGGTGCACCAACAGAACTTACAGAAAAACAATTAGAAGAAGTTCATATTAAGGTAATTGAAGAATAAGAAAAGGTGATTATATGGAAAGCATTGGAATTGTAAGAGCTAAAAGAGAAAACAAAATTTTTGTAGAATTTACTAGAGAAAGTGCCTGCGGAGAATCATGCGAGGCTTGTAACGCTAAGTGTGCTGAATCAGAACAAGAGCTCTTTGAGTTTAAAAATACTATTTCTGCCAAGGTTGGGGATATAGTAAGGATAAAAACCAATGACAAGTCAGTGCTTTCTTATAAATTTTTAGTTTATGGCTTGCCACTAGTTCTATTTATGTCAACAATTACTATTTCTTATTATTTTTTCAATAAGATGGGTTTAGGAAATAAAGATGTACTTTCTTTAGTAATGGGAATTTTATCCTTTATTCTATCTTTTATTATTCTTAGAAGCATTGACAACAAAAATAGACAAATAAGTGGAGCCAGCATTCTTCTTGAAAAAATGTAGGTGAAAGATGACTAGCAAAAATTGGCAAAAGGTTCTCTATATTTTTTCTATAGTGATCCTAATTTTGTCCTCACTATTTTTTCTATACTCATTAGCTAATAAAAAATTTTCTAACAAATTAATTGCTGAAAATAAAAAGCTAATGGAAGAAATACAAGTCTTGGAAGATAAATCTAAGGATTTGGATAAGGAAATAGATAACTTAGATATAAAGTTTAATTTAAAGTCCCAAGATTTTTACGAGAAATATGGCTATCAATTTGAAGCTAATAAAACTGATGAAATAAAAAATATCAAGAAAGATTATGAAGAAAAAAATAAGGCTATTAAGTCTGAAGTAAGGGAAAGACTTAAGGCCTATGGAGCTTTCTTTAATTCAAATATTTATGAAAAAGAAAATTATGACAGGGCCGTTGATGACTTCTTAACTCTTAGTAGGGAGAGAAGTCTTGAAAAAAGTAAAAACCTTTATAAGGATTTAGGACTTGATGGTCTTTTTAAAGATGTAGATGGATTTGCATCTTATATAATAAATCGAAATAGCCTTTCTCATGAGTTAAATTTATTTGTATTCTATGCTTCTATATATTCTTCAAGTATCTATAATTTTATGGAAGATGAAAGGGTAAATTTATCTGAAGTATATGTTGATCTAAATAACTTGTTAAATATTTATAGAGAGATGGAGAAAAGGTCATACAAAACAGGTGACTTGTCTGCAGAAAAACTAGGATATTTAAAAGACTTTCTCAATGAGAAAGTTTCTGAATATTACAAAAATTATGGGATTATTAAGGCCTTAGAGAAGAGTGGTAAAGATGAGTAAAAATATAAAAACATTTTTTTCTTTTGTTTTTATTATTCTAAGTTTAGTACTTTCTTATCTTTGTTTTTCAAATTTAAAAAAAATGGAGTCTTCATATTTTAATTTAACTAGGGAAAACTCTTCTTTAATCGACAAAAAAGACAAAAGTGAAGATAAGTTAAAAAATCTAAGTCAGGATATAAACTTGAAGAATACAAAACTTGAAGTCATTGAGAATGAATTAGAAAAGTTTGATGTTTTGAAAAATAAATCCGCAGAAATAGAAAGCCTAAATAAGGAATTGGAAGATTCAAAAATTTCATTTGAAGAAAATAAAAATTTTAAATCTTTTGAATTATCAAGGGAAAAAATAAATTCCTACAGTCCTCTTAATGGAAACTTTATTGATAAGGACTTAAGTAGGGAAGACATTGAGGACAATTTATCTATTCTGCCATTTTTTATAGATTCATATTATACTTACGACTTAAATAAATCTATAGGAAAGCACAATATCAAGGCTTATGAGAATCTTGGACTTGTAGACTATTTATTAAATGGTGATAATTATTTACTTAAGTCCATTTTATTAAATGACTCTTCAAAGATTTCCAGGTTAAAGGATGAAAAAGATTCAATTTTAAAAAAAGAAGAAAATCTATTAGAAGTGTCTGAAAATATTTATGGTTTAAATATAAATTTTAGAAATAAAAATTTGACTGATGATAATTCTTCAAAAGATAAGGAAGAGAATGACAGCCAAGAAGACATATTAAATGCCCTTTGTCTTGATATTTTAAACTCATCAATTAACTATTTAAAGGGATACGAAATAATAAACGAAGATGGACTTAATAAGTTTAAATCAAATGACAAAATACTTATGACAGAAAAAATTGAAGAAAAGAAATTAACTACAAATTATTATAGGGGTGTAGATGAAAAAGCCTACACCATAAGTGAAGAAAAAGAATAAACTCTTTTTAGGAGAAAAATGAAGGAACAATTAATTAGAATAGATTACCAAGGAAAGGAAATTATTTTAATACCTACGGCTCACGTTTCTCAAGAAAGTGTTAATTTAGTCAGAGAAACTATAAAAGAAGAAAATCCTGACTCAATTTGCATTGAGCTTGATGACCAAAGGTATAAAAATTTAAAAAATCCTGAGGCTTGGAAAAATACAAATATTATAGATATTATAAAGGAGAAGAAGGTTACGCTTTTAATTGCTAACCTCATCCTTTCATCATATCAAAAAAATATTGCAAAAAAACTAAAGACAAAACCTGGACAAGAAATGATGGAAGGAATGAAGGCTTCCGAAGAGATGGGAATTAATTTGGTCCTAGCTGATAGAAGTATCCAAACAACTTTTATGAGAATTTGGAGAAAGATGGGATTTTTTGAAAAAATAAAATTATTCTTCTCCCTAATGTCTATTGATGACAATGAAGATGTGTCTGAAGAAGACCTTCAAAGATTAATCGAAAGAGATAATCTTGAGCTTGCCATAGAAGATATGGGTAAGGACTACCCTCAAATTGCAGCGACTCTTTTACATGAAAGAGATAAGTATCTTGCTTACAATATTAAAAATGCTCCAGGTAATAAAGTTGTAGCAATCCTTGGCGCTGCTCATACTCCAGGAGTTGAGGAAGAGGTCTTTAAGGACCAAGACATAGAAGAACTTGATAAGGTTCCACCAAAGTCTTTTATGGGAAAACTGCTTCCTTGGATTATACCAGCCCTAATTGTAATTTTAATTGTACTGGGCTTTAAGCAAAGTATGGATACAGGATTTTCACAAATAAAATCTTGGTTTATATTTAACTCTGTCTTTGCAGCAATCTTTACAGCCCTATGTCTTCCACATCCACTCAGTGTTTTAACAGCTTTTGTTGCTGCTCCTTTTACTTCAATCAACCCTGTACTTGCTTGTGGTTGGTTCGCAGGTTTAGTTGAAGCAAGTCTAAAGAAGCCAACAGTTGAGGACGTAAATAATATTCCAGATGATATCTTTAATATTAAGTCATGGATCCACAACAAGTTTTTGAAGGCCTTATTAGTCGTAATCCTTGCTAACCTAGGTTCATCAATTGGAACTATCATAGCTGGATCAAAAATTATTCAAAGTATAATTTAATAAAAATTTACAAGTCTGTAAGATTTTGATGTGCACATATCATCTTCTTGCAGGCTTTTTTAGTTCCATTTAACAAAAAAGATTTGCACAAAATTTTTTGCTTATTGATATAATTGAGTAAATATAAATAAATTATAAGATGATGCTTAACAAAGTCTTCATCAAAAATTCACAAATTATTATTATAATGAAGTTGGTGATAAAATGTTTAAAATTTTAGTAGTGGATGATGAAAAAAGCATAAGAGAAGTTATAAGAACCTACGCAGAGTTTGAAGGTCACGAAGTAGTTGAAGCTGTAGATGGTCTTGATGCTATAGATAAGGTTAAAGAAGAAGACTTCGATGTAATTGTCATGGACATAATGATGCCAAGACTTGATGGTTTTTCGTCCTACAAGGAAATAAAAAAGATAAAAAATATTCCTGTCTTAATGTTATCAGCAAGGAGCGAGGAATATGATAAATTATTTGGATTTGAAATTGGAATTGATGATTATGTCACAAAACCTTTTTCTCCAAAGGAATTAATGGCAAGACTAAATGTTATTGTGAATAGAAATAACAAGGTTGAAGAAAATCAAGCCATGGAGTTTGAGGGGCTAAAAATTGACTTAGATGGTCGTGTTGTTTTTGTAGATGATGAAATAGTTGATCTGACTCCAAAGGAATATGACCTCTTAGTTTACATGGTAAAAAATAAAAATATTGCCCTATCTCGTGATAAGCTCCTAAACCAAGTTTGGGGTTATGACTTTTATGGAGAAGATAGGACAGTTGATACTCATATAAAGATGCTTAGAAACTCTATAAAAGAATATAGAAAATTTATTATTACAGTAAGAGGAGTGGGATACAAGTTTGATACGAGAAATTAAAGAAGTGAAGAAGATAAAAATTGATAAAAACAGCATATTATTTAAGCTGTGGAAGTATTTTGTCTTTTTTGCTGGACTAATCTTAATTTCTATTTGGCTCTTTCAAACAGTCTTCCTTTCTAGTTTTTATGAAACCATGAAAATTCGTGAAGTCACAAAGGTTGGTAATGAACTGAGAAGTGAGTACAAGTCTCAAGATTTTGAAACTAAGCTTTCGAACTACGCCAACACTAAGGGACTTGAGATAAAAGTCCTCGATGAAAATGGTGCTTGGGTCTTTCCCTTAAGACTTTTTGATGAGTTTGTAGAGAGACCAAGGATGATTTGGGAAAATTTTGATAAATTTTTTGGATCCTTAAGTAGAGACAATAGAACTTATAAAATTTATACAGTTAGGTATGAAAATCTTAAGGACCCATCAATAATTTATGCAGGCTATCTTGGAAAAACTGATGGAGAAGACTATTACCTCTATATAAATTCAGTTTTGAAGCCAGTGGATGCAACAGTTGATGTAATTAGAAGGATTCTTATAATAATTTCTTTCTTGTCACTGATTTTTGCATCCATCACTGCCTACTTTGTTTCCAAGAGACTTTCAAGACCTCTTGTTAGGATGTCAAATACTGCCAAGGAGCTTGCCAAAGGTGACTACAAGGTTCAATTTAGGAAGGGCGAATACACAGAAATTGACGATTTGTCCAATACTCTTAACTATGCAAAAAATGAACTTACAAAGACAATAGAAATGAGAAAAGATCTTGTGGCCAATGTCAGCCATGACTTAAAAACCCCTTTGACAGTTATAAAGTCCTACGGTGAAATGATTAGAGATATATCAGGTCCCAACGAAGTCTTGAGAAACAAACACTTGGAGACAATCATCAGTGAGGCCGACAAGCTGACAGCTCTTGTAAATGACTTGTTAGACTTGTCAAAGATCGAATCTAACTTGGAGGAGATAAAGAAAGAGGAATATGATCTTAGAGAATCTGTGGAAGAAGTCCTGGATAGGTTTAAGATTAATAAGGATTTTGCAAAATACAAATTTACTATTGAAGCTTCTGGAGATACAAAAATTTTAGCTGATAGGTCTAAAATAAACAGGGTAATTTATAATTTAATTAACAATGCCATAAATTATTCACCAGTCAATAAGGAAATAAAATTAGTCATAAAGAGCGACGAAAATAAAACTGAGTTTCACTGTATTGATAGGGGAATAGGAATTAGCGAAGAAGATGTAAAGGGAATATGGGATAGGTTCTATAGGGTTCGTGACAACCACACAAGACCTGAAATAGGAACTGGTCTTGGACTTTATATTGTGAAGACAATAATGGAACTTCATGGATTTGATTATGGAGTTCATTCAAAATTAGGACAAGGATCTGATTTTTATTTCATTGGAAGCAAATAATTTTATAAAAAGATTAAATCGACTAGAGATAGTCGATTTTTTTGTGCAAAAATTTATTTTTTGCAATTAATTATAAATTTACTTTTAAGATTGATTATTAAAAAATTAGAAATTTGTTTTACTGACAAGAAAAATTGTATTTTATGAAAACATTATTTATTCTAGATAAAAATTTAGGGCCTATAGTCCTATTTTATTAAAACTAATTAAAAGACTAGAATATGGGGACTTTGTGTAGTAAAATTAACTTAAGTGGAACAAAGTGGAGTAAAAAATAGTTAAAATGGAATAAAGTGGAGAATATTTATGTTAATTGGTGAATTCAGACACAATCTCGACCCCAAGGGAAGAGTAACAATTCCATCAAAGTTTAGAGAAGACCTTTCATCATTTGTTATGACTAAGGGTCTAGATGACTGTCTATTTTTATATCCAAGTGACCAATGGGAAAAAATTGAGAATAAACTAAAGGAACTCCCAATGACTAACAGGGCTGTTAGGTCCTTTGTGAGAACCTTTTTCTCAGGTGCCGTTGACTGCGAACTTGATAAGCAGGGACGTGTATTAATTGGAGAGCACCTAAGAGAATATGCAGACCTTATTGACAAGTGTGTAATAATAGGTCTTTCAAATAGGGCGGAAATTTGGTCAGAAGAAAACTGGAATAAGTACAATGAAGAAGAAGCTCTATCCTATGAAGAGCTTGCTGAAAAAATGTCGGAGTTGGGAATATAATGGAATTTGCACACAAAAGTGTTCTTTTAAATGAGACAATTGAAGGATTAAATGTTAGAGAGGGAAAGATTTATCTCGATGGAACTCTTGGTGGTGCAGGTCATAGCCGTGAAATTCTTAAAAAATTAAAGGGGACTGGACTTTTAATTGGCATTGATCAAGATATAGAAGCTCTTGAAGTTGCTAAAGATAGACTTTCAGCATATAAAAACGTAGAATTTTTTAACTTAAATTACATAGATTTTGAAAAAGCTCTTGATGAACTTGGAATTGATAAGATTGATGGAGTCTTACTTGATATTGGAGTTTCCTCCTATCAATTTGATAATCCAGAGAGAGGCTTTTCTTATAGGTTTGATGCTCCACTTGACATGAGAATGGACCAAAACCTTGAAATTTCTGCAAGAGATATTGTAAATAACTATAGTGAAAGCGAAATTACAAGAATTATAAAGGAATATGGAGAAGAGAAGTGGGCAGCAAGGATTGCCAAATTTATTGTAGATGAGAGAAAGAACAAGGAAATTGAAACTACTTTTGAACTTGTTGAAACTATAAAAAAAGCAATTCCTGCAGGTGCTAGAAGAAATGGACCCCATCCAGCCAAAAGAACTTTTCAGGCTTTAAGAATTGAAGTTAATAAAGAGCTTGATGTTCTAAAAGATTCTATTGAAAGATTTGTAACAAGACTTAACCCAGGTGGAAGAATTGCAATTATAACTTTTCATTCACTAGAAGACAGAATAGTAAAAAATTCCTTTAAATATTTGGAAAAAGATTGTATCTGTCCTCCATCTGCACCAATTTGTACTTGTGACAAGAAAAAAGAAATTAAAATTATAACAAGAAAGCCCATAACTGCAAGTGAAGACGAGTTAAAAGAAAATAACAGGTCTCATTCAGCCAAATTAAGGATTGCCGAAAAATTAGAGGTGTAAAATGGCAAAAAGATTAACTAAAAATCCAAATAATAGTTATAATATATATAGAAATCAACTTTTAAAAAATAAGCCTTTTATTTTGACTATGGCAATTGTCATTATGGTATTTGCAGCTGTACTCATTATGTATTCACAGATTGCAGGTCTTGACAGGGAAATCCTTAGGCAAAAGGCTGAAATTGAAGAATTAAATAAAACAAAAACAACTCTTGTAGGCGATATTAAAGCTGTAAAGTCATCTGCTCAAATAGCAGAAGAAGCAATGTATAAGCTTGGTATGGTTTATCCTTCTGAAGACCAGATAGTTTACATTGATTCAGGGGAAGAAGAAAATTTGGCAGACATTAACTACAACGTATTTTTGAGTCCAATTGTCTCTGTCCTTAGGTCTTTTACAAGAGATTAGGGGGATATAATTGAAAACTAATAAAAGGAAAGCTAGAGATAGAAAAAATAGAGGTGGATTTAAGGCAAAGACAAATAATGCCAACAGATTCATATTTGTATTTTTTATCTTTCTAGCTTTTTTATTTGTAATATTAATTGGTAAACTTCTGTGGATCCAAATAGTTCAGTCAGAAGAACTGACTATTTCAGCCTTAAACCAACTAACTAGGACTGAAGTTATAAACTCTAACAGGGGTATAATCTACGATAGAAATAATAAAGAAATGGCGATCAATGTCACTAAATGTAATGTTTTTTATAACATGGATTATTTAAAAGAAAGAAAAAATGAAAGTGAAAATGACTTTGAAAATAGAAAAGAAAAACTTTACGATGAAGATGCCAAAATTATTTCTGATACAATAGGTGTGGATTATGAGGAAATAAGATCTAAGATGAAGGGCGACAAGGTTGTAAGGCTTGCAACTAACATTGAAAGAGGCAAGGCTCAAGAACTTAAGGACCAGCAATTAGAAATTATCAAGGAAAATAAAGAAAAAAAAGATAATAAAAAATCAAACCTCATCCCAATGTCTATTGACGATGTGACTAGGAGGCTTTATCCTTTTAACAATTTGGCATCCTATATTATTGGCTTCACAAATGATGAAAATGTAGGCCAGTATGGGATTGAGGCGTCCTATGATGAAGAATTATCAGGAATTTCTGGTAAGAATGTATCTTTAAAAGATAATGCATCAAACAAGATTCCTCTCACAGATGAGGAAACTTATGCACCTAAAGAAGGTTACTCAGTGGTTTTATCCATAGATTCAAATATCCAGCAGTTTGCAGAAACTGCAGCTTTGAATGCAAAAAAAGAAAATATGGCAGACAAGGTTTCCATTATTGTTCAGGATACAATGACTGGAGAAATCTTAGCCATGACAACCAAGGATGATTACAACCTAAATGATCCTAGAGCACCTCTTAATGAAAAGCAGGAAGAGGAATGGGACAAGTTAACTGAAGAAGAGAAGATGGAAATTCTCTATGATAACTGGAGAGACTTTAACGTCAATGATCAGTATGAACCAGGTTCAACCTTTAAACTTATAACAGCAGCAGCTGCTATAGAAGAAAATGCAGCTCAACCAGACTCCCAATATGTATGTAATGGGGCTATGGTAATGGGTAACAACAAATTAACTTGTACTAGTAACACTAGAGGAAAAAAGACCCTTGCAAAGGCAATAGAAGAGTCATGTAATATGACAATGATACAAGTTGGTCAGGACCTAGGGGCTGAAAAGTTTCTCAAATACATAAAGGCTTTTGGTTTTGGTAAAAAAACTGGAATAGAGCTTTATGGAGAATCAACTGGTATAGTTCCAAGTTCTTATAAAGATATAGGCAAGGTTAACCTTGCAACAATGTCTTATGGACACTCAATTGCCGTATCTCCTTTACAACTTATAAATGCAGTAAGTGCAATTTCCAATGGTGGTTATTTAAATAAACCAACACTTATCAAAGAAATGGTAGATGCCAATGGAAATGTAATTGACAGAAAAAGGACCGAACTTAGGAGAAGGGTAATCTCAGAAGAAACTTCTGATAAAATGAAGATGATGATGAGAAGAGTAGTGGAAAATGGTACAGGTAAACGCGCTCAGGTTCCAGGTTATATAGTTGGTGGTAAGTCTGGTACTGCAAATATCGCTACACCCACAGGATATCTTGAAGCTTATAACTCATCCTTTGTTGGCGTAGCACCACTTAATGATCCAAGGCTAACAGTTCTTGTAGTTATTAACAATTCTAAGGGAGGGATACTTGGTAGTGTAGTTGCAGCTCCAGTAGTTCAAGATGTATTGGAAAAGTCTCTTAACTATATGAAAATTCAAAAAACTGAAGAAGTTGATGAAAAAGATGAGTTTATTTCTGTTCCAAATGTAGGAGGACTCCTTCTTGAAGATGCAGGAAAGATATTAATTGATTCTGGACTTAGGTTTAACAACAATTCAGAAAATGTCTTAACATATTCTGTTGTCACTAATCAAAGTCCATCAGCAGGTTCTTATGTCTTAAAAGATACAATAATTGATCTTGCCGTAAATGATAAGGACAGCGGTATTTTAATAATGCCAGACTTTAGCAAGAAGACTAGAAAAGAAAGCCAATCTATTTTAAATTCCATGAATTTAGAGTATAATATCAAGGGAAATGGCGACTTTATATCGCAAAGTCCAAGACCTGGTCAAAAGTTAAGTGGAAACGAAAGTGTAACTCTCAACTATTCAAAAATAGACCAAGAAAATATAAGTGACGAAACTAATAAAAATACTAATAACTCTTCTAATGAAACAAATTTAAAAAGCAAGAAAAACTTAGAAGAAAATAAAAATACAAAAAAAGATAAAAGAAATAAAAAAGATATTAAAAAATCTAAGAAAAACACAAATAATAAGAAGGAAAATAGAAACAATAAAAGGAATTAGGTTAAAAAACGATGAATTATGTAATTAATATAGGCTTGGGATTTGTTCTTTCCATAATTTTTGGAAAAATTATAATTCCCATATTAAAAAGTTTACACGCAGGACAAAGTATAAGAGAAGATGGACCCCAGTCTCACTTAATTAAAAGTGGGACTCCAACTATAGGTGGATTAATATTTTTAGCATCTGTTATTGTGACAAGTCTTATAACAGCAAACTTTAAAGTTTCAGTTTTAATGATATTATTCTCAACTCTTGCCTTTGGAGCAGTTGGTTTTATTGATGACTACATCAAGGTTGTAATGAAGAGAAACTTAGGACTTCGTGCCTATCAAAAGTTACTCCTTCAAATTTTAGTTGCAGTTATTTTAATAATATACCAATACAATTCTAAAGGAATGGGGACAGATTTATATATTCCCTTTTTAAAAGACTATAGGTCCATAGGATTTTTATATATTCCCTTTGTTATCTTTGTAATTGTGGGTACAGTGAATTCAGTAAACTTAACTGATGGTTTAGATGGACTTTCAACAAGCGTGACAATTATTTGCCTAATATTTTTTAATATTGTTGCAGCTAAATTTCAAAGATATGAAATTTCTCTATTTTGCCTTGCCTTAGCAGGTGCTTTAATGGGATTCTTATATTACAATAAGTTTCCAGCAAAAGTTTTTATGGGAGACACAGGATCTCTTGCCTTAGGTGGAGCAATTTCTGCCATAGCACTTCTTTTAAATGTGCCCTTAATTTTACCTATTGCAGGTGGAATTTACTTTATAGAAACACTTTCAGTTATAATTCAAGTAATTAGCTTTAAAACTAGGGGAAAGAGAGTTTTCCTTATGTCACCACTTCACCATCATTTTGAACACAAGGGATGGCATGAGAAAAAGATAGTAGCAGTATTTTCATTAGTAGAAATTATACTTTGTGTGATTTCTTACTTAATATTATTTTAGGTGATTTAAGATGATAGAAAACAAAAATATTTTAATTATGGGTTTTGGGGTCACTGGAAAGACGGCCCTAAAATTTTTAAAAGAATTTCCATGCAAGATTTATGTTTACGATAGCAATCAAGACCTTCACAAGTTAAATGTAGAAGAAGATTTTATAATTTTTAAGGAAGAAGACCTTGATGATATTGACTTAATAGTTAAAAGTCCTGGAATATATCCTTTCCATGAACTTTTAGAAAAGGCCAGAGAGAAAAACATAGAGATTATTTCAGATATTGAACTTAGCTATAGAAATTTAAAAACTGAAAATGTAATTGCAGTTACTGGTACTAACGGCAAGACAACGACAACTACAATTCTTGGAGATATTCTAAAAAGAGTAGCAAAGACTTATGTTGTAGGAAATATTGGAAGAGGGATTCTTGAAATCACTAAAGAAGCAAGTGATAATGATTATGTAGTAATAGAGGCATCATCCTTCCAACTAGAAGACACAATTGATTTCAAACCCCACATAGGAGTCTTAACCTATGTAACCAGTGATCATTTAGACTGGCATAAGACAAGACAAAATTACGTAGATGCAAAGTTTAAAATTTTCAAAAACCAAGATGAAAATGATTTTGCAATTTTAAACTATGAGGATAAAAATCTGGCAGAAGAATATAAGTTGCAAGCAGAAAAATACTACTTTTCTATGAAAAAGATAGAAGAAAAAGGCGCTTATCTTCATAATGGGAAAATTTATTTTAATAGTGGAGACAAGACCGAAGAAGTTCTAGATATTAAGGATATAAAAATCCCTGGAGACCATAATATAAGAAATATTATGGCTGCTATAATAGCTTGTAGACTTCTAAAAGTTGATTTGGATTTGATTAAAAAATCTATTGTTTCTTTCACAGGTGTAGAACATAGGATTGAATTTGTAAGAGAGGTTGACGGGGTAAAATATTATAACGACTCAAAGGGAACTAATCCAGATTCAACAGAAGTAGCTGTTGCTGCTATGGATGGAGATGTAGTCTTAATAGCTGGTGGATACGATAAGGGTGCTGACTTTGATAAACTAATAGAAAAATCTAAGGATAAAATAAAGACAGCTATTTTATTTGGAGAAACAGCAGAAAAAATTTCTAAATCATGCAAAAAATCTGAAGTAGAGTTTTATATTACTGAAGACTTAAAAAAAGCCGTAGAACTTGCTAGGAAACTTTCTTCAAGTGGAGACGATGTTCTCTTATCACCAGCATGTGCTTCATGGGATATGTATAAAAGTTATGAAATAAGGGGCCAACACTTTAAGGACCTTGTCAAAGAGTTGATGTAGATGAAGTTAAAAAAGGAAATAAAAGATATTGATTTGATGCTGCTTTTGACCACAGTGTTTCTTATTATAATTGGTCTTATAGCAGTTACTTCAGCTTCCTTTCCAACTGCAAAAAAATATAATTTAAATAGCTTTCACTACTTGGCAAGACAATCTGGCTTTTTAATAATAGGAATTATTGCTCTTTTATTGATTTTAAAAATGCCAAGAGCAGTAATTTATAAAAATATAGACTGGTTATTTCCAATAAGTATTGTCTTAATACTTCTCTTGTGGTCGCCACTTGGTGACAAGTCGAAGGGACAAGTAAGGTGGCTAGATCTTAAAATATTAAGGTTTCAACCTTCAGATATTTTAAAACTATCTTCAATAATTTACTTATCAAAATACTTGGCGAGAAATATTTATTCCTTAAAAGACAGAAAAATATTTTTAATAGCAGTTGCCATAATGGGTATATCTGTTGGACCAATTATGATCAAGGACTTTTCAACAGCGGTTGTTATTGGTGTGTCACTATTTGCCATACTTCTTGCGGCTGGAATAAATAAAAAACAATTCTTATTCTTAGTTGTCTTAGGTATAGGTCTTATATTTGTAATTTTAATGGACCCAGAAAATAAGTTTAGGCTTATGAGAATTTTTGGGTTTGTGTCTGACTCAACAGACTACCAATCGGCTGCCCTATACCAATCAAGGCAATCTCTTTATGCCTTTGCTTTGGGAGGTTATTCTGGAGTAGGTTTATTTAGGTCAAGACAAAAATATACAAATCTTCCAGAAGCTTATACAGACTTTATCTTTTCTGTAATAGCAGAGGAATTTGGATTTATTGGAACTTTTATAGTAATATTATTATTTATAATTTATATTTATAGAGGATACATGATAGCCTTTAAGGCCACAAATTATTTTGATAAATTCACAGCTATTGGATTGACAACCTACATTGGAATCCAGGCCTTTTTTAATATGGGAGTTTGCGCAAAGATTCTTCCAGTAACAGGTATAACCTTACCCTTCATTTCCTATGGAGGTACGGCACTTGTAATGGCACTTGTATCAACAGCTATTTTATTAAAAATTTCGAAAGAAGGCACAGTATGAAATATATTTTATCCGGTGGAGGTACTGGGGGACATATATACCCAGCACTTGCCATTGGAGAAGAGATAAAAAAGAAAGACAAGGACGCAGAAATTCTTTATGTTGGAAAAAAAGATTCTTTAGAAGAAGAATTGGCAAAAAAATATAATTTTGACTTTAAAGGCATTGATATTTCTGGTCTTCCGAGGAAAAAATTAAATAAGGACACAGTTATTACCTTCTTTAACCTAATGAAAGGATTAAGAGAATGTAATAAAATATTAAATGATTTTAAACCAGATATTGTCATTGGAACTGGTGGATATGTTTGTGCACCAATAGTTTTTAAGGCTCAACAGAAAAAAATAAAGACAGTAGTTCAAGAACAAAATGCCTATCCAGGCAAGACAAATAAAATTCTTGCTAAAAAGGCAGATTATGTCTTTATTAACTTTGAAGAAGCGAAAAAATATCTAGATAATGACAATATTATCTTTACGGGGAATCCTGTAAGAGATGTTTTTTCCCACTTAAACAGGGAAAAATCAAGGAAAGATTTAGGTATTAATAATGGTGAAAAATTTGTATTTTCTTTTGGTGGTTCTGGCGGACAAGAATCTACTAACGATGCAATACTAGAAATTCTTAAAGAAAATAAAAGTATTCCCTTTAAACTAACTCATGTAACAGGTAGAGAACATTATGATGGATTCATGGAAAAGACACCTGACCTTCCAGACAATGTGGAAATCCTTGATTATACTCACAAGGTTTATGATTATTTATCCAGCGCAGATCTAGTTATAGCTTCGTCATCAGCTATGACACTTGCAGAGATATCAGCCCTTGGCATAGCATCAATTTTAATTCCAAAGGCCTATACTGCTGGAAACCACCAATACTATAACGCAATGAGTTACAAGGGTATGGGTGCATCTTCAGTTATTGAAGAAAAGGACTTAAATGGAGAAAGTCTCTTAAGTGAAATTAATAAAATTCTTGATGATAATAATGAAAGAAAGAAAATGGCAGAAAACTCAAAGAAACTTGCCAGCCTAGATGCTGTTTCAAAAATTGTTGATATAATTATAGAGTGATTTTATGAAAAAGATGGAAAAGAAAAAAAGAAAACTGAATAAAAAAAGAAAATATTTTAGGATTTTTAGCAGATTTTTCATATTCTTTTCCTTCATATTTTTAATAATTTTTGCCCTTAAAAATTCTAATTTTTTTAATGTGAAAAGTATTAACATAGAGGGCAATCAAAATGTTAGTGCAGGCAAAATAAAAAAAGTTTCTCAACTTCAAAAGGGGAGCAAGTTTTTTGTAATTTCAAAAAAAGACAGGATAGAAAAATTAGAAAGCATCCCTTATATAGAGGATGCCAAAATTTCTTACAACCTTAGAGGAAAAGTTACCATAAAGGTGAAAGAAAGACTTCCTTACTATCAATTGGAATCTACTGAATATTTGTTAGTTGATGATAAATTTAGGATTCTTGAAAATTCAGAAAAAAAATCTGATAACTTGGTTAATTTGTCAGGCTTTAATGTAGAGAACCCTCAAGCCGGGAATTATATTTTAACTAACTCAGAGGACCAAGAAAAAAGAAATCTTTTATTGTCCCTAAGACAAGATGAATATTCGCTTCATGGAAACATAAGGGATATTGAACTTTTAGATTCTATTTCAACTTTTACGACAGTTGACGGAATTAAAATTGAATTTGGATCCTATTCTAATGTTGATTATAAGCTCAAGATGCTTTCATTAATACTTAAGGATATAAGTACAACAAATAAGAATGCCATCATAATTCAAATGGAAAAGGGTGAAAGCCCAATACTTATTACTGACGGGGAAGATAATAAAAAGTCAGATGAAAAAGAGAAAAAAACTTCAATTAAAGATGAAGAGAAAAATAAATCTTATAGAGAAATAAATAAGCTTGACGAAAACGCAAATTAAAGGTCACAATTGACCTTTAGATATTGACTATTTAACAGTATTTCTATAAAATGATAGTAATGAATATAAAAATAATTAATTAGTATACGAGGAGGATGTTTATGTTGGAATTCGATATGGACCAAGACGATTTTGCCAAAATTAAAGTAGTTGGCGTTGGTGGCGGCGGAAACAACGCTGTTAATAGAATGATTGAAGCTGGAGTTAAGGGCGTTGAATTTTTAGTATTTAACACAGATAGACAAGCACTTAAAAATTCAAATGCTGAAACAAAAATTCAATTAGGTGAAAAAATCACTAAGGGACTTGGAGCAGGTGCTAATCCAGAAATTGGTGAACAAGCTGCTGAAGAATCTTTAGATGAAATCAGAGAAGCTCTTGATGGCGCTGATATGGTATTTATCACTGCAGGAATGGGTGGAGGAACTGGTACTGGTGCAGCTCCTGTTATTGCAGATGTTGCAAAAGAGTTAGGTCTACTTACTGTTGGTGTTGTTACAAAACCTTTTACATTTGAAGGAAGAAAGAGAGCAAAATCTGCTGAATCAGGTATTAATGCTCTTAAGGGAAAGGTTGATACATTAGTTATAATTCCAAACGACAGACTTCTTAGCATTGCAGATAAAAAGACAAGCTTCTCACAAGCCTTTGAAATGGCAGATGACATACTAAAACAAGGTATCCAAGGTATTTCAGACTTAATCTCTGTTCCTAACCTAATTAACCTTGACTTTGCTGACGTTAAGACAATTATGTATGATAAGGGCATTGCTCATATGGGTATTGGCCGTGCATCTGGTGATGACAGAGCTACTGAAGCAGCTAAACTTGCAATAAACTCTCCTCTACTAGAAACTTCTATTGAAGGAGCAAAATCTGTTCTTCTAAATATTACAGCAGGTTCAGATCTTGGTATCTTCGAAGTTAATGAAGCAGCAGACCTTATTAGAGACTGTGTATCTGAAGATGCTAACATTATCTTTGGTGCAGGTATTGATGAAACACTTAAAGACGAAGTTAAGATTACAGTTATAGCAACTGAATTTGACCAATATAAAGAAGATAAGAAAGACAAGAAAGATAAGAAAGATAAGAAAGTTGAACTTAACCAAAAATCTCCCATTGAATCCCTTGAAAATGATGATGATGAAGATAATGGAGAACTTAAAATCCCTTCTTTCTTAAGAATTAATAGAAAATAAATTTAATTTAAGATTTAGGACATTGGAGACAATGTCCTTTTTTAATGTCTTAATATCTGTTGGGGAGTAAATCTTTAACAGATATTTTTATTATAAAAATAGAACTCATAAGAAATTAGTCACAAACTAAAAAATAAATAAAAACAAAACCGGGAGAGGCAAATAAGTGCAAAATAATAAAAGAGATTTGTTAGCTTTTTAAGATAGAATTTTTCTTAGCTTACTGGAGATAAATAGTTTTTTCATATTTATGCTTTTATTCAATAGGAGTAATTAGGATTATAGAAAAGAAATTTTATATAATTTACAATAAATTTATTTTTCGTTTTAAGTAAAATAGTTTAAAAGAGAATACATTATTGCAAATTGTGAAAATGTTTTTTTGACATAAAATTTTCTTTTTTAAAAATTTCTTATTGATTTAAAATTTTTAAAAATTAGGCATGAATATTCACTCAACTAACTAAAAAATTATGATTACGAAAAGTGTTAGAAATCTTCTATAATTTATTAAATAATTAAAAAAAACTAAAAAAATTAAACAAATGATAAAAATAAAAAAATATTGTTATTTTAAATATTTTTTTGTTATAATACTCTTTGTGAGAAAAAAATAAAGGAGGAGAAGAATGAATTTATCATTTAACTTAATGCAAACGGTAGGATTTGCAATCATGGTTTACTACATAGGTAAATTTTTAAGAAATAAGGTTTACTTCTTTCAAAAATTCTGTGTTCCAGCACCAGTAATCGGGGGATTCTTATTTGCAATCATTAGATTCTTATTACAAGTTGGTGGAATTGCAACTTTTGAATTTGATCAAGCCTTACAAAATCCATTTATGATGGTATTCTTTACTGCTATTGGTGTTGGGGCAGACCTTGACACATTGAAAAAGGGTGGAAAAGGATTCTTAATATTCTGGTTAATTTCAGCAATATTAGTTCTAGGACAAGATACAATAGGACTAGTTCTTGCTAAGGTATTAAAACAAAATCCACTACTTGGACTTATCTGTGGTTCAGTTACTATGGTTGGTGGTCACGGATCAGCTGGAGCTTGGGGAAGTACCTTCGCTCAACTTGGTCTTGACAATGCGAAGACTTTTGGACTTGCAGCAGCAACTTTTGGTGTTATCATGGGATCTCTAATTGGAGGACCTGTTGGATCAACACTTATTAGCAGAAACAAACTTTCTGGAAATAAAACAAAATCTTCAAACTACGATGATGTTCTTGAACACTTGGAAGAAAACAATGCTGGTGAAGGCTACGAAAGAGTAGTACCTCTACAAGCTGGAGACTTTATTAAAGTTCTTGGACTAATCTTCGTTTCAATTGGATTTGGTTCAATTCTACAAGAATTCATTAGAACTCACGTATCAATTATGGGTAAAGAACTAAACTTACCAGCTTATGTAACTTCAATGATTATAGCAGGTATCTTTGTTAATACAATTGGTAAAGAAGGACGTCTAATGGTTAACCAAAGAGCAAACTCTATCTGTGGAGACGTTGGACTAAATGTATTCCTAGTAATGGCATTAATCGATATCAACCTAATTGACCTTAAGGAAGTTGCAGGACCAATGCTTATTATCCTATTTGCTCAAACAGCATTTATGCTATTCTTTGCTTATGTTGTTACATTCTGGGCAATGGGTAAAAATTACGACGCAGCAGTACTTTCTGGTGGTATGTGTGGATTTGGTATGGGTGCTACTTATAACGCACTTGCAAACATGGACTCAATCACTGAAAGATTTGGTCCATCACCAAAAGCATACTTTATACTTCCAATGGTTGGAGCTTTTGCTATCGACATTACAAACTCAATATTTATTACTATATTCTTAAATATTGCACAAAGTATGTCATAAAATTAAAAGAAAATATAAAAATTGGCTGGGCCTGGTGGCTCAGCTTTTTTTATGCTTTCTTAGAATTGATTAATAAAATTTTAAGTGATATTATAATTTTAATGGTCCTTAAGGGCCTTATTTAAATGAGGTGAGAATAATGAAGTGTCCTTTTTGTGGATATGGTGACTCTAAAGTTTTAGACACAAGACCAACTGATGAAGGTAATACCATTAGAAGAAGACGTGAGTGTTTAAATTGTCAAAAAAGATTCACTACTTATGAAAAGATTGAACAATCACCAATTATGGTAATTAAGAAAGATGGAAACAGACAGGCCTTTGACAGAGAAAAAATAATAAGAGGAATGATAAAGTCTTGCGAGAAGAGACCTGTTTCTGCTGCAGACATAGAAGATGCTGTAAACAATATAGAAAAGAAAATCGAAAACTCTATGAAAAAAGAAATTAGTTCTCTTGAAGTTGGAGAGATGGTAATGGAAGAATTAAAGGACCTAGATGAGGTTTCGTATGTTAGATTTGCATCTGTATATAGAGAATTCAAAGATCTTCAGTCCTTTGTAGATGAACTTGAGAATTTTGTAAAAAAGAAGAATTAATATGGACTTATTTGAACTTAGCATGCAAAAAAATTTAGAAAGTCAAGCACCTCTGGCTGATAGGATGAGACCAAGAAATTTGGAAGAATTTTTTGGTCAAGATCATATTATAGGAGAGGGCAAGTATCTTTCTAGGCTTATAAAAAGTGATAGGCTAACTTCTGTATTGTTTTATGGTCCACCAGGAGTTGGTAAGACAACTCTTGCAGAGATAATTGCTAGAACAACTAATAAAAATTTTGTTAAATTATCTGCTGTAACATCTAACCTAAAGGAGCTTCGTGAAGTTTTGAAAAAGTCGGAAGACTCTATGAAGTTTGATAATGTATCAACTATAGTTTTTATTGATGAAATCCATAGATTTAATAAGAGCCAGCAAGACGCCCTTTTACCCTTTGTCGAAAGAGGGGTTATTAGCTTAATAGGTGCTACAACAGAGAACCCCTATTTTGAAGTCAATAGGGCCCTCTTATCGAGAATGCAAATAATAAATTTATATTCTCTTGATGATAAAGACTTAGAAAAAATGATGGATATGGCTTTAGCTGATAAGGAACGCGGGCTTGGAAGGGAAAATATAGAAATCACTGAAGAGGCAAGAAATATTTTAACCAATAACTCCAATGGAGATGGTAGATATCTCTTAAACAGCTTAGAGATTGCTGCCTTATCAACAGATGAAGTTGATGGAAAAATATATATAGATAAAGACGTTATAGAAAACTCTCTTCTCATAAAAAATGTTAGGTATGATAAGAATAATAATGAGCACTATGACACTATATCTGCCTTTATAAAGTCCATGAGGGGGTCAGACCCAGATGCCGCCCTAATTTATCTTGCAAAGATGCTGGAAGGCGGAGAGGACATCAAATTTATTGCGAGAAGGCTTATTATTTTTGCATCTGAAGATGTGGGCAATGCAAATCCAGAAGCAATTCAAGTTGCATCGGCTTGTTTTAATAATATAAATGCTGTTGGAATGCCTGAAGCCAGAATTATCCTAGCCCAAACTGCAACTTATTTAGCATCATCAGAAAAATCCAATGCAGCTTATGCAGGAATAAACAAGGCCATGGAGGATGTGAGAAATTCAACTAACATTGATATACCCAGGTATATAAGGGATAAAAGAAACCCCCACAATGAAACTGATGAAAAATATATATATCCTCATGATTATGAGAATGCTTATGTAGATCAAAAATATATGCCAGATAATTTTAAGGGAAGAAAATATTATGAGCCAAAAAATATTGGCTACGAAAGAAAAATAAAAGATTACTTAGACAGTTTAAAGTGAGTTAAATTGACAAATAGAGCATTTAATTATATACTTAACAATTAAGTAAGAAATTGAAAATTAGGAGGAATTATGTCAATTAGCATTAGAGAAATTTTTAAAAATCCAGAGGATTTTTTAGATAAAGAAATAGTATTAAGTGGTTGGGTAAAAACATCTAGAGCTTCAAAAAACTTTGGTTTTATTGAACTCACTGATGGAACAGTTTTTAAACCAATTCAAGTAGTTTATGGTAAAGAATTAGAAAACTTTGATGAAGTTGAAAAATTTCCAATAAGCTCTTCTTTAGAAATCAGTGGAAAAATTGTTAAGTCACCTGGTAAAAACCAATCTTATGAATTACAAGCAAGTAAGATAGAAGCAATTTGTTCATCTGATCCATCATATCCACTTCAAAAGAAAAGACACACAATGGAATACCTAAGAACAATAGCTCACTTACGTCCAAGAGCAAATACATTTAATGCTGTCTTTAGAGTAAGATCACTAATTGCTTATGCAATTCACAAGTTCTTCCAAGAAAAGGGATTTGTTTATGTTCATGCTCCAATAATTACAACATCAGATGCTGAAGGAGCAGGAGAAATGTTCCAAGTAACAACTCTTGATATTGATAAAATTGCAAAATCAGAGTCTACTGAAGTTGATTACTCAAAGGACTTCTTCAATAAAAAGACTCACCTTACAGTGTCTGGTCAACTAGAAGCTGAAGCTTTTGCAGAAGCCTTTAGAGATATTTATACTTTTGGACCTACATTTAGGGCAGAAAATTCAAATACACAAAGACACGCTGCAGAATTCTGGATGATTGAACCAGAAATGGCCTTTGCTGATCTTAATGTAAATATGGACGTATCAGAAGAAATGTTAAAATATATTATTTCTTATGTCCTTGAAAATGCACCACAAGAAATGGAATTCTTTAACAACTTCATTGACAAGGGTCTATTAGAAAGATTACAAAATGTAGTTGATAACGAGTTTGCAAGAATAACTTATACAGAAGCTATTGAAATTCTTGAAAAGGCTGATAAGGAATTTAATTATCCTGTAAGCTGGGGAATTGACCTACAAACAGAACACGAAAGATATATTACTGAAGAAGTTTACAAGAAACCAGTTTTCGTAACTGATTATCCAAAGGAAATCAAGGCTTTCTATATGTATGAAAATGAAGACAAGAAAACTGTAGCAGCTATGGACCTTCTAGTTCCAGGTGTTGGCGAAATCATTGGAGGAAGCCAAAGGGAACACAGATTTGATGTTCTAGAAGAAAAGATGCAAAACATTGGAATGGATATGGACACTTATGATTGGTATCTTGACTTAAGAAGATATGGATCTGTAGTCCACTCTGGATTTGGTCTTGGATTTGAAAGAGCAGTAATGTATATAACTGGAATGAAAAATATTAGAGACGTAATTCCATTCCCAAGAACTGTTGGAAATGCTGAATTTTAATTTTTATAATTTTAGGAGTTAATATGAATAAATATACACCAAGTGATATAGAAAAAAAGTGGCAAGACTTTTGGGATGAACATGAATCCTTTGTATGTGAAAATAATTCAGACAAGGAAAAGTTTTATGCCCTTGTAGAATTCCCTTATCCATCTGGACAAGGACTTCACGTAGGTCACCCAAGACCTTACACCGCCCTAGATATTGTTTCTAGGATGAAGAGGATGCAAGGTTATAACGTACTTTACCCAATGGGATGGGATGCCTTTGGTCTTCCAACAGAAAACTATGCAATAAAAAATAAAATCCATCCAGCTATTGTTACTAAAAATAATATTGCTCACTTTAAAAAACAATTAAAGTCAATTGGATTTTCCTTTGACTGGTCTAGGGAAATTAACACAACTGATCCAGAATACTACAAGTGGACACAATGGATTTTCCTACAACTTTATAAACACGGACTCGCTTACAAGAAAGAAATGCCAATAAACTGGTGCCCTTCATGTAAGGTTGGACTTTCTAATGAAGAAGTTGTTGGTGGAAAGTGCGAAAGATGTGGAGAAGAAGTTGTAAGACGTGTTAAGAGCCAATGGATGCTTAAAATAACTGAGTATGCAGATAGACTTATCGAAGACTTAGACGACCTTGACTTTATCGATAGGGTTGTAACACAACAAAAAAACTGGATTGGTAGAAGTGAAGGAGCAAGTATTAACTTTTCACTGAAAGACTTTGATGAACAACTTGAAGTTTTCACAACTAGACCAGATACAATTTATGGTGCAACTTATATGGTAATTGCGCCAGAACATCCATTAATTGAAAAACATTCTGATAAGATTGAAAACTTAGATGAAATAAATGCATACAAAGAAGAATGTTCAAAGAAAAGTGATTTCGAAAGAACTGAACTTGAAAAAGACAAGTCTGGTGTAGAAATAAAAGGTATTAAGGCAATTAATCCCCTTACAAATAAAGAAATTCCAATTTGGATATCCGATTATGTTCTAATGACTTATGGAACAGGTGTTATTATGGCAGTGCCAGCTCACGATGATCGTGACTACGACTTCGCAAAGAAATTTGGACTTGAAATCATTCCAGTAATAGAAGGATCTGACGTTTCAGAACACGCAAACACAGAAACTTCTACTGGAAAAATGATTAATTCAGAAATCCTAAATGGACTTGAAGTTAAGGATGCCATCGCTAAGATGATAGACTATCTTGAAGAACATAAACTTGGAGATAGAAAAGTTAATTATAAATTGAGAGACTGGGTATTCTCAAGGCAAAGATATTGGGGAGAACCAATTCCAATAGTTCACTGCGAAAAATGTGGTTATGTAGCTCTTCCAGAAGAAGAACTTCCACTTTTACTTCCAGAAGTAGAAAATTACGAACCAACTGATTCTGGAGAATCACCACTTGCAAAGATGACTGATTGGGTAAACACTACTTGTCCAAAATGTGGTGGACCAGCAAAGAGAGAAACAGATACAATGCCACAATGGGCAGGATCATCTTGGTACTTCTTAAGATATACTGACCCACACAATGATGAAGCACTTGCAAGCAAGGAAGCTCTTGATTATTGGATGCCAGTTGATTGGTACAATGGTGGTATGGAACATACTACACTTCACCTTCTATATTCAAGATTCTGGCACAAGTTCTTATACGATATTGGAGTAGTTCCAACTAAGGAACCTTATCAAAAGAGAACTTCACACGGTATGATTCTTGGTGGAAACAATGAAAAAATGTCAAAATCAAGGGGTAACGTAGTAAATCCTGACGATATTGTTAGAGATTATGGTGCAGACACTTTAAGATGTTATGAAATGTTTATTGGTGATTTTGAAAAACCTGTACCTTGGTCAGAAAATGGAGTTAAGGGCTGTAGAAGATTCTTGGAAAGAGTTTGGAATCTACAAGAAATTGTAGTTGATGGAGATGATTACAGTAAAGAATTAGTCTCAGAAATACACAAGACTATCAAAAAGGTTACTGAAGATTATGCTCACTTAAAGGCAAATACTGCAATTGCTCAACTTATGACTCTATCAAATGAATTTAATGATGCTGGAAAAATCACTAAAGAAGACCTTAGAACTTTCTTAATTTTACTAAATCCAGTTGCACCACATATAACAGAAGAATTGTGGCAAGTATGTGAACTTGGTGGAGTATTATCAGAACAAGCTTGGCCTGAATATATGGAAGAGCTTACTATTGATAATGAAATCGAACTCCCAGTTCAATTTAACGGTAAAGTTAGATATACAATTAAGATAGAGAGAGATGCTTCCCAAGATGAAGTATTTGAAATTGCAGAAAAGGACGAACTTTTCGCAAAAAATACAGAGGGCAAGAATATAGTTAAGAAAATTTATATTCCAAATAAGATTGTAAATATGGTTGTAAAATAAAATGAAAAGCACTTTTTAGTGCTTTTTGTTCTTTATAAGGAGTTTTTATGAATAGCATGACTGGCTACGGCCTTTTTGAAAAAAGATGTGAGGATTTGTATATTAAAGTTGAGATGAAGTCTGTGAATAACAGGTATCTAGACATTAATGTGAGAATGCCTGGGTCAATTATGTATGAAGAAGAAGCTGTTAAATCTTTTATTAAGTCAAAAATCAAAAGAGGCAAGGTTGATGTATTCATAAATTTTGAATATTTGGATTCAAGCCAGGTTGAAATTGATATTGACTATGAGCTGCTAAATAAGTATATTATTATAAGTAAAGAATTAGAAGAGAAGTTGGGAGTAGCTTCTGATATATCATTTTCTAAATTGATGAGAGACTCAAATATTATCAAGCCACAAAAAGCAGAGTTTGATGGAGATTATATAAAAGAAGAACTCTTAAAAGTGCTAGATGAAGCTGCAAATGAATTTGTAAAATCTAGATCTTTTGAAGGCGAAAAGATAAGAGAAGACTTTAAAATAAAACTTGAAGAAGTCAAAAGACTTACTGACTTTATAGAAGAGAGAGCTCCTATTAGTTTAAAGGAAAATGAAAATAGATTGAGAGAAAGGGTAGCCGAGTTTCTTCAATCAAGTGAAATAAATGAAGATAGAATTTTGACAGAAATAGCAATAATGCTTGATAAACTTTCAATTGATGAAGAAATTACAAGGCTTAAAATTCACACTCACAATTTTAATGATATAATAAATCAAGAGGGACCAATTGGCAGAAAGTTAGACTTTTTAATTCAAGAGATGAACAGAGAGTCCAACACCATAGGTTCAAAATCAAATGATATCGAAATTACAAGTGCTGTTGTAATGCTAAAATCAGAAATCGAAAAATTGCGTGAACAAGCGCAAAATGTTGAATAAAATACTTAGGATGGTGATAATTTGGACGGCGGATTTTTATTAGTTTTATCAGGTCCTTCTGGCTCTGGAAAAGGAACAGTAAGTGAATCTCTAATGAAAAACAATGATGACATAATTTTCTCAACTTCTGTAACTACTAGGACTCCTAGACCAGGCGAAGTTAATGGCGAAAACTACTTTTTTGCCTCTAGAGAAGAGTTTGAAAAAATGGTAGAAAATGATGAATTATTGGAACATGCCTTTGTTCATACAAACTACTATGGAACACCAAAGAAATTTGTTTTTGATGAAATAGAAAAGGGAGAAATTGTACTTCTTGAAATTGATGTGCAAGGCGCTCTTCAAATTAAAGAAAAATATAAGGAAGCAGTATTTATATTTTTAATTCCTCCTACTATGGATGAATTGAGATCTCGTCTTGTTAAGAGAGATACAGAAACTGAAGATGAAATAGAAACTAGGTACAGAAATGCCTTTAAGGAACTTGACTTCGTAGGTGAATATGACTACTTTGTTATAAATGATGTAATAGACAATGCAGTTAAGGATATTGAAACTATTATTGCAGCTGAAAAACTTAGGGTTAAGAGACATAAGAATATTAAAAAAGAAGTTCAAGCAGAAGAGGAGAGAAGTAAATGATTATACCATCTTTTAAAGAATTAAAAGAAGTTGCAGATTCTAGATATGAACTTGCAATTTTAGTATCAAAAAGAGCTAGAAAAATTATTGATGGGAATCCAGCTTTAGTAGATACAGATAGTGAAAAACCAGTAACAATTGCTATTGAAGAAATTATGGCTGGTAAGATTAAATTTGGAGAAAAATTAAGCGACTCTGAGTATGAAGCAAAGGTTGCTGAAGAAAAAGAAAATCTTATACAAGAAATTAAGCAAAAAAAGATTGACGATTTAAACAAAGAAGAACTAGAAGAGGAATAAAATGTTAAAAGGTAAAAAAATTCTACTTGGAGTTACAGGTGGAATTGCTGTTTATAAGTCTCCAGGTATATGCAGTTTTTTGAGAAAATTAGGCGCAGAAGTAAAGGTTATAATGACAAAAAATGCAACTGAATTTGTTACACCGCTTACTTTTCAAACTATGTCCAACAATGTAGTTCATGGAGAGATGTTTAATCAACTTTTTAACATGGATGTTGAGCATATAAGTCTCGCTAAATGGGCTGATACAATTGTTATTGCACCTGCTACTGCAAATATCATTGGAAAATTTGCCAATGGTATTGCAGATGATATGCTATCTACAGTTTTAATGGCTTCAAGATCCAAGGTAATGTTGGCACCTGGAATGAATACAGTAATGTTAAATTCAGAAGCCAATCAAAAGAATATGCAGACCCTAAGAGATAGAGGTGTTATAATCCTAGATACCAAAGAAGACCTACTTGCCTGCAATGACTATGGCAGTGGCAAGATGCTTGAGCCTAGTGAAATTGTTGATGAAATCGACAGAGCTTTAACTGAGAAAGACCTTGAAGGTAAGCATGTTGTAATCACAGCAGGACCTACAAGAGAGGCACTTGATCCAGTTAGGTTTATTTCTAACTATTCTTCTGGAAAGATGGGTTATGCCCTTGCAGATAATGCAAAAAAAAGAGGGGCAAAAGTAACACTTATATCTGGTCCAACAAAAATTGATGTTCCTAAAGTTGATAACTTTGTAAGAGTGGATTCAACTCGTGAAATGTATAATGCTGTTGGCAAATATTTTGATGAGTGTGATTTATTGATTAAGGCGGCAGCTCCAAGTGATTATAGACCAAAGACCTATAGTGAGGAAAAAATTAAAAAGGGTAACGACAGTCAGATGAACCTAATTGAAATGGAAAAAAATCCTGACATTGCTGCTCACTATGGAAGTCTGAAGAAAAACCAAGTTATAGTTGGCTTTGCTGCAGAATCAACTAACATTTATGAATATGCTAAGGAAAAACTAATTAAAAAGAACTTTGATATGATTGTTGTCAACAATATCAAAAAAGAAGGAGCAGGTTTTGGTAGTGATACTAACATAGTTTCTATTATCTCAAGAGATGAGACTGATGATTTAGAAATTATGTCTAAGGCTGAACTTGCGAGAGAAATTTTAGATAGGGCAAAAAAACTTATGAGCTAGAGAAATCTAGCTCTTTTGTGGGTGAAGACATGTTTGCAGATATTTTTATCGAAAATAATTTTCAAAAAATAGATAAACTTTATACATATATAGTAAAAGATGATGTTAAACCTGGTATGAGAGTTCTCGTAAATTTTGGGAAGTCTTACCGAGTTGGTATCGTCCTTTTTTTACATGCAAATTATTCTGGAGACCACCGAGAAAAGTTAAAGGAGATTCATTCAGTCCTTGATGATGAACCAATAATATCCAATGAACTAATAAGACTTGGCCTTTGGATGAAGGAAAGATATCTTGTTGGTTACTCAAAGGCCTTTTCACCAATCTTACCACCAGGAAACCTTCAAAAAATCAAGAAAAAGATAGTGGTAGATAAATATCCTCATGGTAAGGACTTGGAAGACTTAAACTCTATAGATCTGTCAAAGTATTTTGAGGAATTAAAAGAAGATGAAAAAGCAATCATAAAAAGGTTAAGGGCTAAGGGCTATATAAAATATATTTATGATTCTTTAGTTACTGTAAAGCCAAAACTTGTAAATTATTTGAGGCTTGCAGGTGATTTTGACCCAAAAAATCTTGAGGGAATTAGTGAGAAACAAGCACAAGTCTTTAATTTTATAAAAAAAGAGAAAGATATATCGAGAGTAGATGTCATGAAGAATCTAAATATATCTTATTCTCCAATTAAAAGCCTGATAAAAAGAAATCTTATTGAAGAATATAAGAAAGAAATAAATAGAGATCCAGTTGAAAAAACTTTCAAAAAGAATAAGCTAGCTTTAAATGATGAGCAACAAGAAGCTCTTAAGAGTATACGAAGAACTGACAAGGTAGTCTCACTACTTCATGGACTAACTGGATCTGGCAAAACTGAGGTTTATTTAAATCTTACTTCAAAAGTTCTTGAAGATGGAGGCCAGGTAATTGTACTTGTTCCAGAAATTGGATTAACTCCACAAATGATTGAGAGATTTAAGTCCTGGTTTGGAAATGAAGTTGCTATCATCCACTCAAAGCTTTCATCTGGAGAAAGATATGATGAGTATAGGAAGGTACTTAATGATGAGGTAAAAGTCGTGGTTGGAGTTAGAAGTGCAGTCTTCGCTCCCTTTAAAGACCTCAAGATGATTATAGTTGATGAGTCTCACGACTCTTCCTATGAATTTCACGACAACTTAAAGTATGACACCATAGAAGTTGCCATAAATAGGATGAAGGGCAGGGGGAAAGTTGTCCTAGGATCGGCAACTCCATCTGTAGAATCCTATTTTTATGCACAAAAAGATTTTTATAATTTATGTGAATTAAATAATAGGGCCAAAAAAGGAGCTTTTCTTCCTGATACAGAAATAGTTGATATGAGAGACGAACTTATAATGGGAAATGTCTCAATCTTTAGTAGAGAACTTAGAGAGGCTATTGAAGAAAAGTTAAAAAATAAAGAACAGATTATTTTATTCTTAAATAGGCGAGGATTTTCTAATTTTATTTCCTGCAGATCTTGTGGTGAAGTTATTAAATGTGATGACTGTGACATCTCAATGACCTATCACAAGGCAAAAAATAGGCTCATCTGTCACTATTGTGGCAAGACTAAACCTTTGCCAAGAGTTTGCCCATCTTGTGGATCAAAATTCATAAAACAGTTTGGAGTTGGAACCCAAAGAGTAGAAGAAGAAGTTCAAAAATATTTTCCGGAGGCTAGGGTTCTTAGAATGGATAGGGACACAACAGGAAAAAAAGATTCCTTTGAAAAATTTTATGAGAAGATAAAAAATAAGGAAGCAGATATAATTATTGGAACCCAAATGGTGTCTAAGGGATTTGATTTCGAAGATGTTACACTTGTTGGCATTGTTGCAGCAGACCTCTCTCTTTATATTTCTGATTACAAGGCGAGAGAAAGAACCTTCAAGCTAATAACTCAAGTATCGGGAAGGGCAGGCCGTGCATCCAAAAAAGGCCAAGTTATAATTCAAACCTATAGTCCCGAAAGTGAGATAATAAAATACTCTGCCCAAGGGGACTATAAAGACTTCTATGAATATGAAATCCAAGAGAGGAAGACTTTTTTATATCCTCCTTATACAAAACTAATTGAGCTTGAGTTTTCATCTTATGACGAAAATCTAACTCAAATTTGGGCAGAAAGGTTTTTGCATCAAATGTCTCTTGATTTAAAAGGCATGGACATTATGGTTACAAAGTTCATCAAGATGCCAAAAATAAAAAATATAAATAAGACTAAGTTTTCCCTTAAGGTCAAGCCAAAGGACCTAGGCTTGTTAATTGAGGGCCTAAAAAGGGTAATTAATAATAGTAAGATAGAAGAAGAAAGAAAAATAATTTTAAATATAGAATTTTAGGTGATTTAATGGCAATAAGAAAAATTAGAACAGACGAAGATCCAATTCTTAGAAAAAAATCTAAGACAGTTACAAATTATAATGACAGACTAAAAATGTTAATAGACGATATGTTTGAAACAATGGACCTTGCTCCTGGAGTTGGACTTGCTGCTCCTCAAATAGGGATTTTAAAAAGGGTTATTGTTGTTGACAATAGGGAAGAAGATAATGGCGAAGGCGAAGAGCCAATGAGATTTTACATGATAAACCCTGAAATAATAGAAAAAGATGGTGAAGAAGTCTCAATGGAAGGCTGTCTTTCTGTACCTGGAAAGCAAGGCACAGTTAAAAGAGCTAAGCACATAAAAGTTAAGTACAATGACCTAGAAGGTAAGGAAAATCTTATGGAAGCTGAAGACTTTTTAGCTAGAATTATCCAACACGAAACTGACCATCTTGATGGAATACTTTATACAGACAAGGCAATACAAATGTATGAAGCGGAGAGTGAAGAATAATGAAATTTGTTTTTATGGGGACTCCTGAATTCTCTGTTCCAATATTGGAAAGACTAAATGAGTTGGGAGATGTGGCTCTTGTTGTTTCTCAAGAAGATAAGAGGAAGGGCAGAGGAAAAAAATTTAAAAAAACTCCTGTAAAAGTTAAGGCAGAAGAGTTAGGACTTGAAGTTTTTCAACCAGGAGATATAAATTCTACAGAAGCAATTGATAAATTAAGAGAAGTCCAAGCCGACATAATTGTAGTAGTGGCCTATGGACAGATCTTGACTCAAGAGATAATAGATTTACCAGAAAAATATATAGTTAATGTTCACGCTTCCCTCCTACCTTATTTAAGAGGTGCTGCTCCAATAAATAGGGCAATAATGGAAGGACATGATAAGACTGGTGTCAGCCTTATGAAGGTGGAAAGAGGCCTTGATGCAGGCCCAGTTTCATCTGTAAGAGAAATTGAAATTGGAGATATGAATGCAGGAGAACTTGAAGATAAACTTGCACAAATGGGTGCTGACCTCTTAGAAGAATTTATCCTTGAAGCTGAGAAAGGTCCAGTGGATTTTGTTGACCAAGATGAAGATAAAAAAACTTATGCAAGTAAGATTTTAAAAAATGATTTAAATTTAGATTTTAATGATACTTCAAAAAATATAGTTAATAAGATAAGGGGACTTAGTCCACATTATGGAGTAAGGTTCAAGTATGATGACAAGTTCTATAAGATTTATAAGGCAGAAGAATTTGATGACAATTCTAATAAAAAACCAGGTACAATTATAAAATCTGACAAAGACCTTATTATTAAAACAAGTGATGGAGCAATTTCTGTAAAGGAGATTCAAGCACCAGGTAAAAGAGCCATGGGAATAGATGATTTTTTACGAGGAAATAAATTTGAAGAAAATTATGTGATTGGAGGAAAATAATGTTTGGACCATATTTTTACACTTATGATTACTCTTATTTGATTTATATACTTCCAGGCCTACTTCTTGCCATGTACGCACAGGCAAAAATTAGCTCAGCCTATGAAAAATATAAAAAAATTCCATCATCTACAAATCTTAGTGGTGCAGAAGTTGCAAGAAAAATCTTAGATAGGAATGGCCTATCGAATGTCAGCATCAATATGGTAGATGGAAAGCTTTCTGACCATTATGATCCTAGAGACAAGACCTTAAACCTATCAAGAGATGTTTATTATAATAATTCTATTGCATCAGTTTCTATAGCGGCACATGAAGTTGGTCATGCTATTCAAGATTCAGTTGACTATGCTCCCCTAAAGATAAGAGCAGCCCTAGTGCCACTTGCAAATCTTGGGACACAATTGTCCTTCTTTTTAATAATACTTGGGTTTTTCTTCTCAGTATTTTTTACTAAGTTAGGTATAGCTCTTTTCTTCTTTGCAGTTTTATTCCAAATTGTTACATTACCTGTTGAGTTTAACGCATCAAATAGAGCAAAAAATGAACTTGCAATGGGAATTATTTCTGATGAAGATTTAAAGGGAACAAGAGAAGTCCTAAGTGCAGCAGCATTAACTTATGTTGCATCAACTATAGTTGCAATAGGACAATTTTTGAGATTACTAAGTATATTTGGAAGAAGAGATTAATGAAAAACACAAGAGAAAAAGCACTACAAATAATTAACGATGTCCTCTATAAGGGGACATTTTTAGAGGAAAGTTTAGAGATTTTAAAAGTATCTAATATAGATGAAAGGGACTTTGCCTTTATAAAAGAAATAACAACAGGAGTTGTGAGAAACAAAACTTATCTCGATTATGTCATAAGACAAAATTCCAGAGTTAGGTTTAATAGGATTCACAAGATCATACTTATTATCTTGGAAATGGCAATTTACCAAATGTATTTTCTTGACAAGGTTCCAGATTATTCCATAGTTGATGAATCAGTTAATCTTGCAAAAATTTATGGAAACAAGGGATCAATTTCTTTTACAAATGGAATACTTAGGAGCATCGCAAAGAAGAAACCTGCTCAAGTTACCTTAAAGAATTCCATAGACAATTTATCTACTTATTATTCTCATCCAAGATTTTATACTGAATACTTTTACGAAAATTATGGAGAAGAATTTACAAAGAAACTTCTCAAGGCAAATAATGAGAAAGCACCCTTCACAATTAGGGTTAATAGCTTTAAGACTAATAGGGATGATTTAATAAAAAACTTATCACAAATAGGTTTTGAAATAGAGGAGACATCTTATGACAAGGCCTTAAATGTTTTAAATCCCAATGGAATCATAGACACTGAATATTTTGAAAAGGGTCATTTTTATGTTCAAGACCTAGGGTCTATTTTAGTATCTAGCTTTTTAAATCCAAGGAAAGACTCAAGGGTTCTTGACTTATGTGCAGCACCTGGTGGAAAGACTACTCATTTATCAGAACTTATGGATAATACAGGTGAAATTGTTGCCTGTGATAAGTCTAAGGGCAAGATAAATTTAATTAAAGAAAATGCCCAGAGACTTGGCTGCAAAAATATATATCCTATGATTAACGACGCAAGGGTCTTAAATGATGACTTTGTAAATAAGTTTGACTATGTCTTAGTTGATGCACCATGTTCTGGAACAGGCCTTTATAGGAAGAAGCCAGACATCAAATGGAACAAGGGAATAGATGACTTAAAAGATCTTGGCAAGATTCAATTAGAAATTCTAAACAATGCTAAAGAATATGTGAGGAACCAAGGACTTTTACTCTATTCAACTTGCTCTCTATCAAAAATTGAAAATGAAGATGTAATCGAAAACTTCTTGAGAGAAAACAAAAACTTTAAAATTAAGAAACTAAGAGATAAGGAAGTATTAAAACTATTTCCATCAGTGGATGGATCAGATGGTTTTTCAATTTGTCTCTTAGAAAAAAATTAATATCTGTTACGACTGTGAAATTTCTTCACAGTCTTTTTTTATCGGCTAATTTTTCAAATCTTATTTTAATTTAAAGAAGTCTAATGGTATAATGTTTAGATGAATAGGTGGTTTTAATGGAATTAAATTCTATGTATGAAGATGAGCTGCGAAAGTTTTTTGAGGATAGAAAGGAAAAGGCCTTTAGAGGCTCACAACTTTTTACTTTTTTCCACGACAAGAAGAGATATGACGTGGAAAACTCAAATCTTTCAGCAAAGGCCATCTTTCTTATTAAAGATGAAGAAATAAATAAAATTGAAATATTTAAAAGCTTTGACTCTGACTTAGATGAAACAAGGAAATTGCTTTTTAAATTAAAAGATGGAAACCTAATTGAAGGTGTCCTAATGGAATACAAGCACGGTTACTCCCAATGCGTGTCAACTCAAGTTGGCTGTAGGATGGGTTGTGATTTTTGTGCGTCAACTAAGTCTGGTCTAGTTAGAAACCTAAGTGCTGGTGAAATGCTGGGACAAGTTTACGAGATTGAAAATAAATACAATATAAAAGTTTCTAATTTTATATTAATGGGAAGTGGCGAACCTCTAGATAATTTCTCTGAAGTCATAAGGTTCATAAAACTTCTCCACGACGAGAAGGGTCATAATACATCTTATAGAAATATTACAATTTCAACTTGTGGAGTGGCTGATAAGATTTATGATCTTGCTGAATTGAATCTTCCAATTAATCTTGCCGTTAGTCTTCACCAAACAAATGATAGGGATAGGTCAGCTCTTATGCCAATAAATAGGAAGTTTAACCTGGCTGAACTTAAAAAATCCCTAGAATATTATGTCAAAAAGACTAATAACAGGATAACCTTTGAATACACAATGATAAAAAATCAAAATGATGGAACAAAAAACATTGATGAGCTTTATAATTTTGCAAAAAATTTAAAGTGTCACATAAATCTAATACCCTTAAATCCTATAGAAGAGTTTGATGAGAAAAGACCTTCTAAGTCTGAAATTAATGACTTCAAGAATAAGCTTGAGAGAATGGGTTTTAACGTAACCATAAGACGAGAACTAGGCAGTGACATCAGCGCCTCATGTGGACAACTAAGGCGTAAGATTGAGGTGAAATAAATGAAAGTAGTATCAGCAACTAATGTAGGTAACTACAGAAAGAATAATGAAGATTCTTATTATGTAAACGAATCTAAAAATTTATATGTATTGGCTGATGGAATGGGAGGTCATCTTGCAGGTGAAAGAGCATCCAAGATGGCAACTGAAATAATTGGTCAAGATTTCGCAAAAGATAGGGAAATAAAAAGCATAGATGATGCAATAGAAATTCTATCTTCATCTATAAGGGATGCAAATAAGAAAATATTTGAAAGCTCTCAAAAAAATGAAGATTACAGGGGAATGGGAACGACTCTTTCTAGTGGACTTATTCTAGGAGATGTTCTTATATATTCTAATATTGGAGATTCTAGAATCTACAGAATAAATGAAGAAATGGAACAAATAACCCAAGATGATTCCTTTGTAAATTATTTGATTGAAATTGGAGAAATCACCGAAGAAGAAGCAAAAAATCATCCCAAGAAGAATGTCTTGACTAAGGCAATGGGAACCACATCTGATATAGAGGTTATAGTTAACACACTTGACATTAAGGATAAGGATGTATTTTTATTTTGTTCAGATGGGCTTACAAACATGGTTTCTGATGAAGAAATCTTTAAAATTGTAAAGGAAAATAGTCCTGAAGAAGCTAGAGATATGCTTCTTGACATAGCCCTAAAAAATGGTGGCATGGATAACATTACATTTATTTTAGTATTTAATGAGTAGGTGGGCAATGATTAATAAAATATTAGGAAATAGATACGAAATATTAGAAAAAATTGGCACTGGCGGAATGGGCAATGTCTTTAAGGCCCATGATAAAAAGCTTGATAGGATAGTTGCCATTAAGGTTCTAAAATTAGAATACAATGAAGACAATAATTTTATAAGAAAGTTCAAGAGAGAATCTCTTGCAGCGGCAAGTATATCTCATCCAAATATAGTGAGCATTTATGATGTTGGTACAGAAAAAATCCAAGACAAGGAAGTTCACTATATTGTTATGGAATATATTGATGGAAAAACCCTAAAGGACTTAATTAATGATGAGGGTAGGTTATCTGAAAAAAGAGCATTAAACTACTGCATACAAATTGCTGAAGCCCTAAAGGTTGCTCATTCAAAACACATTGTTCACAGGGATATTAAGTCACAAAATATTATGGTGACAAGAGATGACAGGATAAAGGTAACGGACTTTGGAATTGCAAGAGTAGCAGACAACACGACTGTTACAGCTACAAATGCTGTTATGGGGTCTGTCCACTACTTCTCACCTGAACAAGCTAGGGGAGCAAAAGTAGACAACAGGTCTGATATATATTCACTGGGAATAGTTCTTTTTGAAATGTTAACAGGAAGACTTCCTTTTGATGCAGACAACCCAGTTTCAGTTGCCCTTATGCAGGTTCAATCACAAATGCCAAGGCCTTCTGAATTTATAAAGAGTCTAGACCCATCTGTAGATGCCTTAGTCCTTAAGATGACAGAAAAGGATCCGGACATGAGGTATAAGGATGTTTTTGAACTTATTAAAGACATTAAAGACTATACTATGGGTGCTAGAACCTTCTCTGTAAATAGAACTTATGATGAAGATGATAGTAGGACAGTTGTCACTCCTCCTATCAATAGGAGACCAAATAGAAATCATTCCAATAACATGGACCCACAAAGGCCAAAGAAATCCAAAAAAGTTGTAAAAAAGAAAAAATCAGCGGCTCCGGCCATACTTGGTATATTTTCTGCAATAGTTATTATTGCCCTTTTAATTTATGTCGTTCCAAAGGCAATGAAGGGAATGAAATCAGGAGACGTAGTAGAAAAAATTGCTGTTGAAAATTATATTGGAAAGACACGTGAAGAAGCTAAAGAACTCATAGAGGCTCAGGGACTAGTATTAGATGTCAATACAGTTGAAAACGAAAAAGAACCAGACGGAGTAGTTTTAGGGCAAAATCCTGAAGAGGGAACTTCAGTTGATAAGGGAACTACAGTTACCCTTGAGATAAATGAATTACCAGACTCTGTTCCAGTTCCTCCACTTAAGGGACTAACAGAAGAAGAAGCTAAAAAAGTTCTTGAGGAAAATGCACTACAACTTGGATCTGTAGAAGAAGAATTTAATGACGATGTTGAAGAGGGAAAGGTAATTTATTCCAATCCTGATGGTGGTTACTCTGTAAAAAGAGGAACTGCAGTTAAGCTTATTGTCTCAAAGGGAGTTGACAAGACTCCAGTAGTCTTAAGTGACTACAAGGGTATGGACCAAGATATTGTTGTAAATCAGTTAAAGAGCTTTGGACTTACTGTTGTTATAGAAAATGGAAATAGTAATAAGGTTTCTGAAGGCCAAGTTTATGACATGGATCCAAAACCAAAGACAAGTGTTGAAAAGGGTTCAACAGTTACACTTTATATATCCAAGGGACCTAAGTTAGAAGAAGATGACAGAGAAAATGAAAAAGACAATGAAGATAACAATAACAACGAAGATAAGTTTAACAAGACAAATCATATAAAAGTTAAGGTTCCTGATGATGGTGAAAGCCACCAGGTTTCTGCCGATAGAGTAAGAGATGCTAATGGAAATAAAACAGGATCTCAAACCGTTTGGAATTACAATATTGAAGCAGGAGATGTGGCAAGTGTTGAACTCATTGGACCTGGTGAATACAATATTTATGTCGATGGCAATCTTGTTAAGACTGAGAAGATAAAATAATGATAGGAAAAATAATAAAACTAACTGGTGGTTTCTACTATATTCTTGCTGAAGGACAAGTTTATGAGACTAGGGCAAGAGGTAACTTTAGACACACTAAGGTAGACCCCATAGTTGGTGACAATGTAGAATTTAAGTTTGAAGAAAAGACTCTGGGATATATTGAAAAAGTATATCCCAGAAAAAATATGCTCACAAGGCCAAAGGTAGCTAATGTTGATATGGCTCTAGTTGTTGTTCCTGTTATGGACCCAAAATACAATCTCGTTACTATTGATAAGACGATTATCCAGGCTGAGCACCAAGATATTGATGTCACAATTCTTATAAATAAGTGTGACTTAGATAGGGAAGTCAGCGAAGAATTATCAAGACTTTATAAAAATTCTGGATTTAAAACTTTTATGATTTCTTTTAAGGATGATTCCATTGAACACTTAAGAAATTATATCAGAGGAAAGACAGTTGCCCTTTGTGGAGTCAGCGGGGCAGGCAAGTCTACGATTACATCTAAAATTTTAGATAGGGATGTAGAAGTTGGAAAAGTTTCTGACAAGACTAGAAGAGGAAAGCACACAACAAGGCACACAGAAATATTATTTAAGGACGATATTTATATCTTTGACACCCCAGGTTTTTCTTCTCTAAGCTTGAATATTGATAGAGATGAATTAAAAAACTATTTTAGAGAATTTCAAAAATACTCAACTTGCAAGTTTAACAATTGCAACCACATAAAAGAACCAAAGTGTGGAGTTAAAGAAGCAGTTGAAGCAGGCAAAATAGAAAAAGAAAGATACGATAACTACTTATATATTTATGAGGAATTAAAAAGCAAAGGAGATTACTAATGATTTCACCATCACTACTCTCAGCAGATTTTACAAATTTAGAAAAAGAAATAAAAATACTTAATGAAGAAAAAGTTGATTTTCTTCACCTTGATATAATGGATGGAAATTATGTACCAAACATTTCCTATGGACCAGGTATTGTAAAATCCTTGAGGCCCTTAACAAATATTCCCTTTGACACCCACCTCATGATTGAAAATCCAGAAAACTTTATTGAAGATTTTAAAAATGCTGGATCCGACATTATTACTATCCATCCTAAGACAATAAAGCACCTTGACAGGACTCTTTCACTAATTAAGTCCCATGGTATGAAGGCAGGACTTGCACTTAACCCTTCCGATGGACTTGAGATTTTAGACTATACTCTTGATAAGTTAGACCTAGTTTTGATAATGAGTGTTAACCCAGGCTTTGGAGGACAAAAATTTATACCATCTGCCCTTAGAAAAATTAGTCAAGTTAAGAAGATGATTGAAGAGAGAGATCTTAAGACATTAATTGAAGTTGATGGCGGAGTAAAACTTGATAATGCAAAAGAAGTTTTAGATGCAGGAGCAGACATCCTTGTTGCAGGGTCAGCAATCTTTCAAAAAGATAAAACTAGAGAAAATATTAAAGCCTTTAAGGAATTGTTATGAAAAAAGCACTTTTAATCTCTGGAGGAAGACAAGTCTCCAAAGAACTAATAGAAAAGTATCTTGACAGATTTATAATCATAGCAGACGGAGGAGCAAGGCTTCTAATGAAGTATGGACTTAGAGCAGATATCCTATTAGGTGATCTTGACTCAATTGGAGAGGAAGCTTTAACTTATATCAAAGAACACGAGATTGAAGTTAAAAAATTTCCAGCAAAAAAAGATTTTACAGATACAGAACTTGCACTTTCATACTTAGTTGATGAAGAATATAAAGATATTGTAATCTTAGGGGCTCTTGGGACGAGACTTGACCATGAGCTTGCCAATCTTATGAACCTAAAAAAATTATATAAGAAGGGAATAAGGGCAAAAATAGAAGATGATTACAACGAAGTTATTTATGTAGAAGAAGGTTTCTATGACTTTGAAAAAACAAATAAGAAGTATTTTTCTCTAATCAATGCAGGCACAAGCATGAATTTTACAACTAAAGGTCTTTATTACGAAGTGGAAGACCTTGAAATCAATTCAGAAAATCCCAGCAGGGGAGTTAGCAATGAGATGGTGGGAGAGAAAGCCACTATAAAAATAAATTCTGGCTCAGCCTTTATAATTCAGTCGAGAGATTAAAATAACCCAAGCTTAGCTTGGGATTTTTATTTGGGAAAAATTAATTTGGAATAAAAGTTTTGAAGTTTTTGCTAGCAGAACATGGAATAAAAAAACTTAATCTAGTAAAGAAAATAAAATCTTTTAAGAAATGAAAGATTAAAGTTGGAGAAAGTATTAAACATATAATAAAAATACTTTAAGCAAATAGAAAAATATTTTAAAAAATAAAATAACTTAATATTTAGCATAATAAAAAACCAGCCCTTGAGCTGGTTTAATTTTTATTATTTTTCTAACTTGTAATACATCTTGTAGTGCTTAATTGATCCGTACTTCCTCTTTAGATAAGTAATCTTTCTACTGAAGCTAAAGTCTTTCTTGTTGTTAATTGTAAACTCATAGCCATTCCTTAGAAGCTTATCAATAGTTTTGTGGTACTTTTCATTTGTATAATTTTTTAAAAGCTTAGGATGGGCATTCATCCAAATTTTCGAAGTTTCCTTGTGGTAATATACTTCTTCTTCAAAACCTAGGTCTAAGAGGTCACGAATATAAAAATCAAGGACATTAACTCCACCAGCAGCCATGAAGTAATGACTTTGTGGAAGTCTTAGGTTCATTTCAAATGCCTTAAAAGTATTATCTCGAGGGTCATACTTTAAGTCAATGTTTGAATAGCCTGTGTAGTGGATTGATTCCAATTTTTCCTTATAAAATTCATAAAGGTCTGGCATATATCTTGTGTAAATTGCATCGTTATTTCCAATCCTAAGTGGGAGTGGGTCAGCAAGAAGAATTTGTCCATAAACCATCATCCTCACCTTTCCATTTTTGTCACAGTAGACATTAAAGGAAGCCTGGTTTGATGCAGGTCCAGGAATATATTCTTGTACAAGCATTGTGCCTTCATAGTGGTTGTCGTCGTAAATAGTTTTTACAACTTTTTCAAGTTCTTCATAGTCATAAATTGTGTAGACCTTGTACTTATTTGGGAAAGATAATTTCACATAAGAAATTGAATCATTGGGTTTAAGTATAAGAGGGAACTGAAGGTCAAGGTCTTTAATCTCCTTAGAAGAATTTATTATTGCAAACTTAGGGTAAGGAATGCCAAGCTTTTCACAAGAATTATAAAAATCAATTTTATTTTCTAGCCTGTCATTTAAGTCAGTAGAAGGAGTGTTGAACTTGTAATATTTTTTTATCCTTTCCTTGTTGTTGGAAAGTAATTTGGAGTATTCATCTCCGCAAGGAATTGTAATTAAACTTGCATCCTTATTAGCTTCAGCAAATTTTATCATCTCACTGACAAAGACTTCGTTGTCAGAAAAGTTTTCTATAATTCGCCTGTCTAAGATTTTTGAATTATCAGTTGCAGGAAGAGCTTTTTGACAAAAAACTGTGGAGATTAGTCCGTAGTTGTCATTTAAAATACGGGCAATCCCATAGGCATTTTCATCAGAACCAAGAATTACAAACTTAACATTATATTTTTTTATTATATCTCTAGAAATATTTTTCATTTTTCTCCTTTTATCTATAAAACACTAAGTATTTTTATCCTTATACATTATACACTAGTGGGAAAGAAATTTTAAGAAGACTATTAAAAAGCCCTATCTATATTCCTCCAATAGCCTATAATTTTTTTAATATCATCTTGAGAAACTACTTTTTTATTATTTTCTTTTAACTTCTTATCTATTTCAGAAATCACAGATAATTTATCAGCACACCAGCTAGGTTCAAAGAGTTTTGCCTTTGGTGGGTCGCCAGTAATTCTATGGACGACAGTTTTCTCATCAATAGTATCGAGGGCTTTTAAGACCAAGTCTACATACTCATCTCTTGATAGAATTTTAAAATTTTTATTTTTATATAATTTATATATAGGCGAGTCTTTTAAGATATATAAGTTGTGAAACTTTACACCAAAGGGTGCCAGGTCTCTTATATAATTTATTTTATTTTCAAAATCTCTTTCATCTTCAAAGGGAAGACCAAAGATAGCGTGAATTAAAAATAAAATATTGGCATCTTGTAACTTTTTTACAGTTTCATCAAAAATTTTATGGGAGTAGCCACGATTAATGACTTTGATTGTGTCTTCATTTACTGTTTGCATGCCAAGTTCCAACCACAAGGTCTTCTTCTTGGAGATTTCTTTTAGATATTCTATTTTTTCATCATCAAGACAGTCGCACCTGGTTGCAATAGAAATACCCTTTATGTCATCTCGGTCAGCAATCTTATCATATATTTCCCTTAAAGACTCAAGAGAACCATAAGTATTGGTAAAATTCTGAAAGTAGGCAATGTAGTTTTCTGCCTTCCATTTATTTTTTAGAAATTCTTTTTGCGATTCAATTTGCTCATCAAGGCTTAAATATTTTGATCCAGCAAATTCTCCACTGCCATCATCAGAACAAAATATGCAACCAATTTCAGATAGAGTCCCATCCCTATTGGGACAAGAAAAACCACCATCAAGAGATAGCTTTACAGTCTTGCCGCCATAATATTCATTAAAAAAATCATTAAAAGATAAAAATCTTCTCATACAAATCACCAAACTCATTATATATTTAATTAAAAATTATTTCTATGCCTGTGAAATTGAAAAAAATACTATATAATAGAATAGGAATTGAGGTTTTTTAATGGACTTAAAATTTAAAAACTATTTAATTTTAGCAGAAGAATTTTTAATAGATGAGGATTACGATAAGGCGGAAGACCTTCTATTAAGGTCTCTTAACTTCACATCTGATAAGGATCTTGATGAAAGAATTTCTGTATACTTTGAGCTAGCTGATATCTACCTTAAAAAAGAAAATTACAAAGAAGCTAAAATTTACTTTCAAAAAATTTTAGACTTAAAGGAAATGCCTGGAGCTTATTATGGTCTTGCCATTAATAATGACTTTGAAGGTAAAGACATAGGCTACTCCATAAAAAATTATAAAAGGGCAATTGATTTGGATCCTGATTATGACAGGGCCCATTATTATCTGGCTCATGCCTATGACAAGCTTGGTAAAAGTAAACTTGCCATAGAGGAATTTGAGAAGGTTATTGAATTAGATGAGCATGACTTTGTTGCTTATAACGACTTGGGCTCTATCTATGAGGTTCTGAATGAAAATGAAGATGCAGAAAGATATGTAAAAAAATCTTTGGATATAAAACCTGACTATGGAAGGGCCCTATATAATATGGGAGTCCTGTGTAAGAAGAAGGGAGACAATAAGTTGGCACTTAAATACTATTATGATGCCATAGGAAAATTTGAAGATCCTTTTTTATTTTTAAATATGTCTGCAATTTATATTGAAGAAAAAGATTATGATGCTGCTATAAAAATTTTAAATAGGGGGCTTATAGATTTTCCAAAATCTGTAAATCTCCACTACAATAAAGCCTGCTCCTTCCACTTGCTTGGAAGAGATGACTGGGCAAAAGAAGAAATTATTAAGGCAATAGAAATAAATGAAGATGCCTATGATTGGGCATTAAAAGACGATGACTTAAGTGAGATAGTAAAGGAGTTAAAATGATAATTATAAAAACTGAAGATGAAATCAAAAAAATGCAAGTAGCAGGCAAGGTATTATCAGATGTTCACCACAAGCTTAGAGATTTTATTAAGCCAGGTGTAAAGACAATTGAAATCGATAGGTTTGTAGAAAATTATTTAAAGGAAAGAGAAGCTTATCCTGAACAAAAGGGATACGAAGGCTACCCTTATTCAATTTGTGCATCTGTTAATGATGAAATTTGTCACGGTTTTCCAACAGAATATGTTTTAAAAGATGGAGACATAATAACTGTCGATATGGTAGTAAATGTTGATGGATGGCTAGCTGATTCAGCTTGGTCCTATGAAGTTGGAACAGTTTCTCCTGAAGCAAAAAAACTTTTAGAGGTAACTCGAGAATCCATGTACAAGGGAATTGAGAAAGCCGTAATTGGCAATAGACTTGGAGATATTGGAGCTGCAGTTCAAAAACACGCTGAATCAAATGGTTACTCTGTAGTAAGAGAATTTGTTGGTCATGGTATTGGTCAAGAAATGCACGAAGATCCACAAGTTCTTCACTACGGAACAGCTGGACGTGGCTTAAGACTTCAAGAGGGAATGGTATTTACCATTGAACCAATGATAAATATGGGCAAAAAGGAACTTACTATAGATGACAATGGTTGGACAGCAAGGACTAAGGACGGTTCACTATCTGCACAATATGAACACCAAATTGCAATCACTAAGGACGGACCAATAATAATTACAGACCAAGGTGACTGCTAATAAATGAGGGAAGTCAATTTACTAAGGGGAAATATTTTTTCTGCCCTATTAAAAATGGCTTTGCCGTTAATGGGAACGGCCTTTGTTCAAATGGCCTATTCTCTTGTAGACTTAATGTGGTTGGGACGGCTTTCTACAGAAGCAGTAGCTGCTGTGGGAGCCTGTTCCTTTTTAGTTTGGATTGCCCAGGCAATAACTCTTGTTGCCAAGAATGGGGTTTCTGTTGGCTTGTCTCAGTCCTATGGTAGAAATGATGATGAGTCATCAAAAAAAGTTTGGCTTGCAGGTTTTGGATTAAACTTAATCTTATGTATAGGCTTAAGTATCCTATACATAAGCATGAGAAATGAAATTATTGGATTTTATAGGCTTGAAGAATCAGTTCACACTATGGCAGTTGATTATTTATTAATTGTCAGTGGTGGCCTCATATTTACTTTTTTAAATCCAATTTTATCCTCGGCATTTTTTGCCAAGGGAAATTCAATTACTACCTTTAAGATTTCAATTATTTCTTTAGTTATAAATCTTATCCTAGATCCATTTTTAATTTTTGGAATAGGGATTTTTCCTCAAATGGGAATTAAGGGAGCAGCTCTTGCAACGGTCCTTGCTCAAATGATATCAAGTCTTTTATATCTTTATGTTGGAATAGGGACAAGGGAAATATTTGTGAGGACAAATTACCTTAAGATTCCAGAAGGATCTTACTATAAATCAGTTTTAAACTTAGGACTTCCTGCAGCCCTCCAGTCCCTAATTCATGCTTCAGTGAGTATGATATTAAATAGGTATATAGCAAGCTTTGGAGCTCTCTACATTGCTGTATATTCCATTGGTTCACAAATTGAATCTATATCATGGATGACTGCTGATGGTTTTTCTGTTGCCTTTTCTGCCTTCTTTGGTCAAAACTTTGGGGCCAAAAATTATGAAAGACTTCATGATGGAAGACGTGAGGCGATGAAAATTGTAAATATTATTGGGATTTTTGCAACAGTTCTCTTATTTTTCTTTGCAGAAAACTTATTTAGGCTCTTTATTCCTAAAGACCCTGATGCAATTGTGGCTGGCATTGATTACTTAAAAATTTTAGCCTTCTCACAATATTTTATGGCCTTAGAAATTGGGACAACGGGGATGCTAAATGGACTAGGACTTACAAGATACCCTGCCATAAATGCCATGGTATTAAATGTTTCTAGGATACCTATGGCTCTTCTATTTATGCCGATATTTCAGGTAAATGGAATTTGGATTGCTATGAGCTTATCATCTGTGCTAAAGGGAATATTTTTGACTATTATATATTATTATTTGCGAAAAAAGACACAAGGTTTTAGAATTAATATGAAGACCTACGTATGAAAGGAGATAAAATGTTAAAACAATTTGAAAAACCTGCAAGAGGAGAAAAAATTGCAGTATTAAAAACTAATAAAGGCGATATAAAAATTAGATTATTTGAAGAAGCAGCACCACTTGCTGTTGAAAACTTCATTTCACTTATAGAAGATAAATACTATGATGGAATAATCTTCCACAGAGTTATTGAAAACTTTATGATCCAAGGGGGAGACCCATCTGGAACAGGTCGTGGAGGAGAAAGTAAGTGGAATAAACCTTTTAAGGATGAGTTTGACCTAAACTTTAGAAACTTTAGGGGAGCTCTCTCAATGGCTAATGCTGGTCCAAATACAAATGGATCTCAATTTTTTATAGTCCAAGGAGACAAACTTTCTGATGACATACTTTCACAAATGAAGGATGCAGGAGCAGAAAATGGTTATCCAGAAGAAATTGTGAAGGCCTATGAAGAAAAGGGTGGAGCTTTTTGGCTTGATGGCAAGCACTCTGTATTTGGCCAAGTCTTCGAAGGAATGGATGTAGTTGATGACATTGCAAAGACAAGAGTTGGCTTTATGGATAAGCCAGTAAACGACATTGTAATTGAAGAAGCAATTGTAGAAGAGTACAAAGGATAATATAATGCATCAGTATAGAGGAAGAATGATTTTACACACTGGTTCAATGTTCTCTGGAAAAACTAGCTCTCTTGAAAAGGACCTAAAGAGGTTCTCTATTGCAAATTACAAGGTAGTTGCCTTTAAACCTCTAATAGACAAGAGATATGCTAAGAATGAAATTGTCACACATGACAAGATTTCTCTAGAGGCTGTTGAAGTAGAATCGATAAATGAAATTGTAGCCTATGCAGAAAAGAACTCTCCACAAGTTATTGGAATAGATGAAGTACAATTTTTATGCGACTCACCTGAAATTGTTCTAGAAAATTTGGAAAAAATTCTTGCTATGGGAATCACTATTGTCCTTGCAGGCCTTGATATGGACTACATGGCCCATCCCTTTGAAATAGTAAAGGAACTTATGCCTAAGGTTGATTACCTAAACAAACACCATGCAGTTTGCAGGAAATGTGGAACAGATGCCTGGGTCTCTCACAGAAAAATAAAGAGTGACAAGAGAGTAGAACTTGGGGCAGTGGAAGAATATGAACCACTTTGCAGAAGATGCTACAGAGAAGCCATAGAAGAAGATAAGATAAAAGAAAATCAAGAAAAATTTTTATAAGATATTGACAATCTCTAATCATTTGATTAAAATATAAGTAAATGATTAGAGGTGATTTTTTTTGACTCCAAGAGAAAAAGAAATTATAAATCTTTTGAAGAAAAATCCTGGTATGTCTCAGCAAGAGATTGCTGATGAATTAAATATCACAAGGTCGGGGGTTTCCACTCACATAAATAACTTGATGGCTTCAGGCTATATATTGGGGAGGGGCTACATCTTAAGAGAAGATACCTATGTTGCAATACTTGGTGGATGCAATATGGATATAACAGGCTCAACCTTTGATAACTTGAAAGAAAGAGACTCAAATCCAGGAAAAATTGAATATTCTAGCGGTGGCGTTGGAAGAAATATTTGCGAAAACCTAGCGAGACTTGGAGTTAATACAAGTCTTCTATCAGTAGTGGGAAGAGACGATGCTGGTAAAAATATTTTGACAGAGCTTAACAGGATAAATGTTGACAGCTCAAGAGTATTAATAGCTGATGGTATCACTCCTCACTATCTTGCAATCCTTGATGAAACAAGAGACATGTATGTGGCAATCTCTGACATGGACCTTATAAAGAATATTGACAAGGATTATGTAGAGAAGAATAGAAAAATTATTGAGAATGCAGAGTTCACAATAATGGATACGAATCTTGAAGAAGAGACTCTCGATTATGTCCTAAAAAATCTAAAGGGCAAATTTTTAATTGATGGAGTTTCAACTAAAAAGGTCATGAAGATAAAGAATCTATTAGATAAGATTCACTTCTTAAAGGTAAATATTTATGAAGCTCAGGCCCTATCTGGTTTGGAAACTGAAAATATTGATAGGCTTGGAGAAGACTTAATAAAAAAAGGCTTAGAGAGTCTAGTAATAACAGCAGGTGGCCATGGATCATATTATTTTGAAAAAGATTTTAAGATGATGAGAAAGCCAAGAGAAGTTGAGATAGAAAGTGCTAGTGGAGCAGGAGATGCCTTTATGGCAGGTTATGCCTATGGACTCTACAATGGTTTAGAAATTGAAGAAAGAATGGCATCTGCAGAAGCTGCAGCGAGAATAACCCTTATGAGTGCAGAATCCTGTTCAAAGGATATGAATGAAAATAATTTAAAAGGAGAAATTTATGATTAATAATGAAATGCTAAAAAAATATGTTGAGTACAGTGACGAAGTTAAAAAAGCAATGGAAGAAGGTAAGCCAGTAGTAGCTCTTGAATCTACAATTATTTCTCACGGAATGCCTTACCCACAAAATATTGAAACAGCAAAGGCTTGTGAAGAAATTATTAGAGAAAATGGGGCTGTTCCTGCTACAACTTCAATAATCGGAGGAAAAATTAAAATTGGTCTAAGCGAAGAAGAATTAGAATTTATGGCAACTTCTAAGGACATAATAAAGGCATCAAGAAGAGACTTTGCCTACATTGTTTCTCGCGGACTTAACGGTGCTACAACAGTTGCATCAACAATTATTGCATCAAGACTTGCTGGTATCAAAATCTTTGTTACTGGCGGACTCGGTGGAGTTCACAGACACGCTGAAACAACTTTTGACATTTCAAGAGACCTTGAAGAACTTGCATCAAATGACATTATGATTGTTTGTGCAGGCTGTAAATCAATCCTTGATATTGGACTTACTCTTGAATACCTTGAAACAAAGGGGGTACCAGTATTTGGTTACCAAACAGACCACATGCCAGCTTTCTTCACTAGAAAATCTGAATTTAAGGTTGACTACAATATCAAGACTCCTCAAGAAGCAGCCGAAGCAGCTAAGGCTCAATGGGAACTTGGCCTAACTGGAGGAATTCTTCTTACAAATCCAATTCCAGGAGCAGATTCAATGGACGAAGACAAAATCAATAAGGCAATTGAAGCAGCTCTTGTGGAAGCTGAAGAAAAGGGAATCCACGGAAAGGAAACAACTCCATTCCTATTAACTAAGGTTCTTGAAGTAACTGAAGGAAAGTCACTTGAAGCTAACATTGCCCTTGTTAAGAACAATGCAAGATTAGGTGCTGAAGTTGCAAAATACCTCTACTAATTCAAAAAAAGTTTCTGAATCAAAGGTAGTCTTCACTTATGGAGTAATGCCAACAGACCTAAACACTGGAGGGACTCTTTACGGACCAAGACTTTTTGAAATTGCAGATCACAGCTCTGGAACTTGTGCCATAAGACACACTAGGGGAAGGGTTGCTACAATTTCATGTGACAGTTTGACTTTTTTAAGACCTATTAACCAAGGAGACTTTTTAACTGCTACAACTTTTATATCTGGTGTTGGAAACACTTCTGTAGAAGTTTTTACGAAGTTTACCAAGGAAGCTCCCATGACAGGTGAAACTGAACTTGCAGCCTTTTGCTTCTTAACTTTTAAGTGCAAGGGAACTGAGCCAGGTAAGATTCCTGCAATTATTGGAGAAAGTCTTGAAGAGAAAAAAATTATTGAAGGTTATGAAGGAAGACGTCAAATAAATAAAATTAGACAACAAAATAATAAGGATTTAAAAGAAATCTTGAAATAAAATAAAGCTGTAAGTATTTAGATGTGTGCACATCGTACTTACAGCTTTTGTTTTTATATAATTTAATTTTTTATAAATCTTTAATCTAAACTTATTGAGGAGAAAAGTTCTTTTGTATATTCATTTCTATCTGGTGATTTGAGATCCCCAGTCTTAAATAGGTCAACCAATTCTCCGTTGTATAAAACTCCAATCCTATCACATAGGTAGGAAATTACATTTAAATCGTGAGAAATAAATAGACATGTGAAATTGTACTCTTCTTGCAAAGACTTTATTAAATTTAAAATCTGTGCTTGAATACTAACATCTAGTGCAGAGACACCTTCATCTATTATTAAAAACTCTGGATCAATAATTAATGCTTGGCCAATGGCAATTCTTTGCTTTTGACCACCAGATAAGCTCCTTGGATATTGGTCGAGAATATCTTCTTCCAATTCTATATCACTTAAAATTTTTAAAACTTTTTCATTTTTTTCTTCTTCACTATATAAGTTGTGAATATTTAAAATTTCTTTTAAAGAAAAACCAATAGTCTTTTTTGGATTTAGGGCTGAGTAGGGATTTTGAAAGACAACCTGAAGTTCTTTTCTATAATTAAAGAGGTCTTCCTTTGAAAACTCAGAGACGTCCTTTCCCTTAAAGTAAACCTTGCCTTCACTTTCTTTCACAAGTCTTAAAATAATATTGGCAAGAGTTGTTTTACCAGATCCACTTTCTCCAACAAGACCAAATATTTCTCCCTTATTAATTGTGAGATTTATATTCTTAAGGGCTCTATTTTCTTTTTTCTTAAAGAGTAGTGAAGAAGATTTATAAACTTTTCCAACATTTTCAATTTTTAATATTTCTTCCATTTTCATCTCCAAATAAATGACAAGAAACCTTGTGTCCATTAAAGTCTATAGTTTCTGGGAATTTTTCCTTACAAATATCCATGGCGTGGTCACACCTGTCCCAGAAAGGACAGCCTTCATTGCTCCTATTTTTAAGAGCAGGAACCTTACCTCTTATGTTATAAAGCTTTTGGCCTCTTTTCTTGTATGAAGGCACGGCCTTAACAAGTGCTTTTGTATAAGGGTGCATAGGGTTCTTTGTAAGTTCCTCAGTAGGGGCAGACTCAACAATACGACCAGCATACATAACCAAGACTCTTTTTGAAATTCTCTCAATTAAATTTAAATCATGAGATATAAAGAGAATTGCTCCATTATAAAGCTTTCCTATGTCCTTAAAAAGTTCTATTATCTGCTTGCCAATATTGGCATCAAGAGCAGTAGTTGGTTCATCGGCAATTAGTACATAGGGGTTGGCAATTAAACTCATAGCAATTACAATCCTTTGTTGCATTCCACCAGAAAGCTCATGTGGATACTTGTTGTAAACAGCTTCTGTATCCCTTAAGCCACACTTTTTCATAGTTTCTAAAACAATTTTTTTATTTTTTTCTTTAGGAAAGTCATAGTGAATTTTTAAGATTTCTTCTATTTGTTTTCCAACTTTTTGTAGGGGGTTTAAGGCAGAACCAGGCTCTTGAAATATTGTTGAGATAGACCTTGACCTGTACTTAGACCATTCTTCTTCAGACATATTTAATACTTCTCTGCCCTTGAGTTTACAGGATCCTGATACTATATGAGCATCAAGGCTTTGAATCCCCAAAACAGTTTGAGTTGCCACTGTTTTTCCACAACCACTTTCTCCAACAAGACCAACAAAGTCCTTCTCATAGAGGTCAAAAGAAATATGATTTACTGCGTTTTTTAATTCGCCATTTAATTCAAAAGCAACGGTCAGGTCCTTAACTTCTAATAATTTATTCATCCTTTTTTCTCCTCTAATCTCTTATTCCTAAAGTTTTCTCCATATAGGGTAAATCCAAGAACTAATAAGGAAAGATTTACACCTGAGAACACGAAGTACCAAGGTGCTTGGTTGAAATAAGCTTGTGATTCCTTTAGCATTCTTCCCCAAGAAGGGTGAGGAGGGCGAACTCCAAGACCTAAATAGGAAAGTCCAGCTTCAGATAAAATTGCAGCAGATATTGACAAAATAATTGCCACCATAAGTTGATTTTTTATATTTGGAAAAATATGATTTTTTGCAATATAAAGAGGACTTCCACCCTTAACCATGGCTGACTTAACAAAGACAGCTTCCTTTACTTGCAAGAATCCACTTCGAACAACTCTTGCAAAATAGGGAATAGACATAGTTCCTATGGCAATTATAGTATTCATAACTCCTGCTCCAAAAACAAATACAAGCATCATGGCAAATAAAATTCCTGGGAAAGCCATAAGAGAATCTATAAATCTCATTAGGACTTCATCAATATTGCCTCCAAAATATCCCGCAGCTCCGCCAATAATAGATCCAAAAATTAGGGCAAAAAATACAGTTCCAAAGGAAAGCATTATAGTAATTTTTGTTCCCTCCATTATCCTTGATAAGATATCACGGCCCATATTGTCAGTCCCAAATAGATGACTAAGAGAAGGCGCAAGGAATTTATTGCTTGTCACAACTTCATTGGGATCATAGGGAGTCCAAAAGATTGAAATTATAAAAACTAATAGGTAAAAAATTAAGATTGCCTTTCCAATTTTTATTGATAATTTATTTTCTCTTAACATATTAACCTCTTATCCTTGGGTCCACAATTCTGTAAAGAATGTCTACAATTAAGTTTATGATTATAACCATAAAGGCAACAGCAAAAACAACTGATTGGATAAGGGGAAAGTCCCTAGAAGAAATAGATTGGACAATAAGTGATCCAATACCTGGCAGTGAAAAGACATTTTCCACAACTAGGCTTCCTCCAATACTTGAAGTAATACTAATGCCAATAATTGTTATAACAGGTACAAGGGCATTTCTAAGTACGTGTTTATATAAGATATCCTTTAACAAAAGTCCCTTCATCCTGGCAGTCCTTACATAGTCCTTATTAATCTCATCTAAGATTGCAGACTGCATATATCTTATTATTGTTGCAATATTTGGTATTGCAATGGCAAGAGATGGAAGGAAAAAATTGTAGAGCTTTTGGAAAAAATTTCCACTCATTGCGTTGTAAGATAAGGTCTTAAACCAACCTAGCTTAACAGCAAATAGATAAATCAATAAAAAGGCAAGCCAAAAAGATGGAATAGAAATTCCAAGTTGGGTAATTGCAGTTATTATTGACGCATACCATTTGTCTGATTTTGCTGTAATTTGAATTGATAAGGGTATGGCAATTATAAGTGAAAGGAACAAGGAAAAAAACGTCAAATATAGGGTTACTGGTAATTTCTTAAAAAAAAGATCCTTAACAGGAACTTGATATTTTAAAGAAGTGCCCATATTTAATTTTAGTATATCCTTAATCCAATTTGCATATCTTACTAATATAGGTTTATCAAGTCCCAGCTCTCTTTCAAGAGCTAGAACTTGAGCTTCATCCGCTTCTGTTCCTAAAATTATCTCTGCTGGATTTCCAGGTAGGACTTGGAAGACAAAGAAAATTATTAGACTTACAAAAAACAATGTAAGAAAAAGGGATATAAGCTTTTTAATAATCATTTTACTCATTTTTCTAATTTTACATCCTCAAGATTTAATTTTTGAATAGGGTATTGGTTTAAACCAGTTAGTCCCTTTCTAAGTGCTTGATTGTTCGCAGGGTCAGCTATAAATACAGATGCAGCGTCTTTTGCAAGAACTTTTTGTGCATCCTTGATACTTTGAATTTCTTCTTCTTTAGTAGTAGCTTTTTCTGCTTTTGAAATAGCTTTGTCAAATTCATCGGACTTAAAGTTTATATAGTTCTTTGGATTTTCTGAAGTATATCTGCCAAGAATTTGAATTGGATCAAGATAACCTATAAATCCAACAACTGTTGCTTCATAGTCTCTATCCTTGTAGACCTTAGTTAGCCACGTTGAAAATTCAATTGGGTCGATAGTAGTTTCAACTCCAACCTTATGAAGTTGTGCTTGGATAAGTTCAGCTGTATTCATGTGGTACTCGTAATCACTTGGAACAGTTAGTTTAAATGAAAGACCATTTTCGTAGCCAGCTTCTTTTAAAAGTTCCTTTGCCTTTTCAGGATCGTATGGATAATATTCTCCAAGATCTTCAAAGTATTCTTTTAGGGCTGGTGAGAAAGATGAAAATAGTTTAGTAGCCTTACCTTCAGCTACTGTGTTAATAATTTCATCCCTATCAATTGCATAGTTAAGTGCCAGTCTTACATTTTTATCTTGGAAGGCCTTGAAGTCATTGTTTAATCCCATAACTTGTACTAGATTTTGTGGAAAACTATTAATGTTACAAGCATCTTCAAGCTGACTAGCTTCTTCAGAACTAATACGGTCTGCTAGATCTAAGTCATTATTTTTTAGAGCCATAATCATAGTTTGTCTGTCAGCTATTTTTATAACCTCAACATTTTCAAAGTGAGCTATGTGGTCTTTGTCGTGGTAGTCTTCAAACTTTTTAAGTCTTAGACCTTCGCCAGGAGTGTAGGACTCAAACATATAAGGACCAGTTCCAATTGGCTTTGTTCCATTATATTTATAATCTTTTTCTACAATTGGTCTTAAAGTTAAATAGATAAAACCATTTTGTCTTTCCTTTAAATGAACCCTTACGTGATAGTCATCTACTAAGTCAATCTTTTCAATAATTGCAAACTTAGATGATTGGGGTTCCTTTGATGTCAAACCTGCCATTGCGTCATAAGTGTATAAAACATCTTCTGCGCTAAACTCCTTACCGTCGTGGAAATATACATCCTTCTTTAACTTAAAGTCATAGGTTTTTCCGTCTTCTGAGACAGAATAACTCTCTGCTAAATCAGGAATCAAATTTCCTTCTGTGTCTACGTCAAATAATCCGTCAAAAACTTGGTCCATAATTGTTTCAGTGTCACCTGCTGTCATTTTAAATGGATCAAGCGAATCAATGTCTGTAGACATTGCTACTCTTAGTGTGTTTTCTTCACCCTTCTTATCACTATCTCCTGCCTTGTTGCCATTAGAGCAAGATGCTAGAAGTAGTACACCTAGAAAAAGAGTCAAGACTAAAGTAATCTTTTTCATGATTCCTCCTAAAATATTATATTTGCGGCTTTCCGCGATTAAAATATAACATATAATTTATTTAATTTCCATGTAATAGAAGTAAAATCTTTTAGAGATTTTGAAATTACCAATAATAAAAAATTTTGGGGATAAAAAGAAAATATTATTCATGTTATAATAACTATTATGATAATAGGAATATGCACTTGCGAAATTTATATTTTTAATGCAAACTCTTTAAAGTCAAAAAGGTCTGTAGTTAAAAGTATTATTGAAAAGTCAAAGAACAGATTTAATATTTCAATTGCAGAAGTAGGAGAAAATGATAAGTGGCAAAAATCTATTATTGCCTTCTCAACTATTTCTAATGATCAAAGACTTGTTGAGGAAACTATTGAAAAAGTTATAAACTTTTTTGACTCCTATAGTGAAATTGAAATAATAAATATTAAAAGAGAGATATTATAAAAGTAAGGGGAATAAAGATGAAAGGAATCTTAAGTCACGAAGAGGCAGATAAGTGCCTCGATGTCTTAGAAGAAACTTATCCAGATGCCAAGTGCGAGCTTGAACACACTAGTCCCTTTGAGCTTTTAGTTGCAACTATCCTATCAGCTCAATGTACTGATGTGAGGGTCAACAAGGTTACTGGAGAAATGTTTAAAAAATATAATAAGCCAGAAGACTTTGCCAATATGGATATAAATACTTTAGAAGATCTTATCAAAGAATGTGGTCTATATAGGAACAAGGCTAAGAATATTAAAGCATCTTCAAATGTAATATTGGAAGAATTTAATGGAGAAGTTCCAGAAACCATTAAGGACCTAATGAAGTTACCAGGGGTTGGAAAGAAGACAGCCAATGTTGTTGCTTCAACGTGTTTTGGTGTGCCTGCCATAGCTGTGGACACTCATGTATTTAGGGTTTCAAATAGGATAGGATTTGTAAATGAAAACAATGTAGAGAAAACAGAAAAGGCTCTGCAAAATAAAATTGTTAAAGATAGGTGGACCAAGGCCCATCACTTATTTATATTTCATGGCAGAAGGTGTTGCACTGCAAGAAGTCCAAAGTGCCAAGAGTGCACTATCAAAGACTTTTGCAGGTATTATGAGGGGTAATAACTTAAATGAAAACTTTAAGGAATAAATTTTTTAATATAAATAAAAAAGTTCTTATTGGGCTTGCTATATTTTTAATGCTATTTTTTATTTCTATAATGTATTTTACTAGTGAGTCCTTAAATAAGGGCATATACAGGGGAATAAGGGTAGAAGATGTTGATGTATCTAACCTATCTAAAGAAGAAGCTATTAAGAAAGTAAAAATTGCCACTGATGAAAAGATAAAAAATAAAAATATAGATTTTTATTATGGAGATAAAGAGCTTCCTATTCCGCTTAGAGACTTTGGCTATAGTCTAAATATAGAAGAGGCTGTTAATAGGGCCTATGACCTAGGAAGAAGTAAGGGACTTGTTAATAATTATTTGGATATTTTATCTAGTTTAATATTTAAGAGTAATATTATGGCTGACTCAAACTTTGACGATCTTAAAAAGGAAACTGTATTGACAAATCTTGCAAGAGAAATCCACAAAAAACCTAGTGATGCCTATCCAATTTTCAATGAAGATGGAACAATGAGTATAGCAAAATCTGAAACTGGTAGGTATCTTGACTTAAATGAAGCAAAAGAACTCTTAAATCAAGACATGCTTCATAAAGAAAAGATTGAACTTCCAGTTTACGATACAGATCCAAAAATCACATCAAGTTATTATGAGGGAATAGACAAAATTTTAGGAGATTTTAATACAGATTACTCATCTTCAATAAAAAATAGGAAAGAAAACATAAAAATTGCATCCGAAAAATTTAATAATATGAAACTAAAGCCAGGCCAAGAAATTTCCTTCAATGATACTGTTGGTGAAATAAGTGAGGAAACTGGTTTTAAAAATGCCACAGTTATTGTTGGTGGAGAATATGAAGATGGAATTGGCGGAGGTATATGCCAAGTTTCAACAACCTTGTATAATTCACTTATTTTATCTGACCTTGAAATTGTAGAAAGACACAATCACTCTAGACCAATTAACTATGTTGATCTTGGGACTGATGCTGCAGTAGCAAGAGGCTACAAAGATCTAAAATTTAAAAATAATACAAACAATCCCATTATAATATTATCAGAAGCAAATGGAGAAAAATTAGATTTTAAAGTTTTGGGAAATTCTGCTGACAGAGATTATGAAGTAAAGATTATTCCTGAAAGGCTTGGGGTAGTAAGTCCTGATGTCAAGACAACTTATTCTGATTCTATACCAGAAGGAGAAACAGTGGTAAAGGAAAGTGGTAAAAGAGGTTATTCCTACAAGACTTATAAAGAAATTATTAAAAATGGTGAAGTCTTAGAAAAATCAGAAATTTCAAAATCTTACTACGTTCCAAAGAGCAAGGTCTTAGTAGTTGGAACAGGAACTTCTTCTGAAAATAATGATGATGATAATGATAAAGACAACAATAAAGACAAAAGTAGTAAGAAGTCAAAGGACTCAAAAAAATCTAAAGATAAAAAGAAGGGATAATAAGAATTAATAAGGGCCTAGGCTCTTATTTTTTTGCAAGCATTAATGGTATACTTATACAAAAGGAGGTCTGTATGAATAAGACAATACTTATTAGAACTATAAAAACAGCTCTGGCATCTCTTTTAGCAATAATTGTTGCTCAAGAACTTTCTCTTGAATGTGCATCTGCTGCAGGAATAATTGCAATATTAAATATATTTGAAACTAGAAAGGCAACTATTGAAGGAGGACTTAAAAGAACTTTATCAGCTGTAATAGCCATTGTCATAGGAGGACTTGCATTTGAGAAACTTGGTTATGCAACATGGGTTTTTGGACTTTACTTATTAATATTTGTACCAGTGTCCTTTCTTTTAAAAATTGAATTAGGTCTTGGACCATCAAGTGTAATAGTTACACACTTGCTAGCCTTTGGAGAAATAAATTCTACAATTATATTAAATGAGATGGCTCTTGTTTTTATAGGAACAGGCTTTGCAATGCTTACTAACTTTTACGCACCAAATAGTCAAGACCAGCTAAATTCTTTAGTGGCAAGTATTGATGAAGATATGAAAGCTATCTTAAATATGTTCGGTAAATCCCTAGTGGAAAATTTAGATGTAAAACTTTATGAAGACAAGATCTCAGTGTTGGAAAAGGACATAAAGAAGGCAGTAGATCTTGCAGTAATTGAAAATGATAATATGATAGAAAATAGTAGAGAAATGCTCTACAACCTTCATCTAAGAGAAAGGGAAATGAACCTCTTGGAAGATATGTATTATGATTTAAAAACTATTCCACCAGAATATTCTGATGGCAAATATATCTCAGATATCTTGATTAAAACATCTGAGAACCTAACAGAAGATGGAGACATGATAAAAGTTAAGAAGAGAATAGATTACTTAAAGGATCACTTCCACATGATGAAGCTTCCTAAAGACCATGAAGAGTTTGCAATTCGTTCAGCTGTATTTCAAGTTTTTAGAAGCTTAGATCAGTTTATAGAAATAAGTAATTATATTAACAACAAGCCAAAATATTAAAAATGCAGATTAGCTTTTACGTATTATAAGACTTGGATTTGTGATAAAATAAGCCTATGGGAATATTTGATATATTTAAGAAAAAGAAGTCGATATATAAAATACTTTTAGAGAATAATTTTGATTTAGAAAAACTTTCTAATATTAAAGATTTAAAATTATCTAATGGATCTTATGAACTCAGTATTTTAAAGGGAGAAGAAAAAATAAATCATATAAAGACTAGAGAGTTAAACAAGGCTCTTGATGATTATTATCTTAGAGATGCTAAGGCAATAGAAGAATTCGAAAATTTTTTTAAGGATAAAAGAGCCTTAGAAGCTGAGAGAAATTTCTTGACTTTTTTACTTCAAAAAATAGAATTTGATGAAAGCAAGTTAATTGGTCTTTCAATTTTACTAATGAGAGATTCCAGAAATGAAGAGTGCGTGAAATTTGGAATGCTCATGACTAAGTATTACAATCTTAGGGAAGTAAGAAGGGCCTATGAAATATTTTTAAACTTATTAAAACATCCAGCCTTTATTTATTATGGTATAGATGTTTTAAAAGATATAGATTATGGAATTATTGACGATTTGTATGAAGGCATGACAGAGATTGGAAGAGAAATAATAGAGGAGAAGGCATGGAATTAGGAAAAATACAAAAATTGACAGTTGCGTCAAAAAAAGACGGCAGAGTAAGTTTAAAAGATGAAGATGGTGAGAGAATCTTTCTTGCTAGAGGCGAGGGAGAAAATTTAAAATTAGGAGAAGAAGTTGAGGCCTTTGTATATAACATTCACGAAGACTTTGAGGCAACTTTAAAAAGACCCTATGCTCAAGTTGGTGATTTAAAAAAATTAAAGGTTGTTGATAAAGCAAAAGTTGGTTACTTTGTAGACAATGGAATTGGCAAAGATATATTCTTGCCTTTTAAAGAATCCTTCGGAAGATTAACAGTTGGAGATGAATATCTTCTTTATCTTTACCACGACAAGAGCGACAGGCTAGCCCTTACAATGAATATTAAGGATAAGCTAAGCACAGAGGGAAACTTTAAGGTAAACGACATTGTCAAGGGAACAATCTATAGCATAGGAAGGCCAGGAGCTTTTGTTGCTATAGATAACAAGTACGATGGAATGATTCCAATTGAAGAAATAAAGGGAATTTATAAAGTTGGAGAAGAAGTAGAGGCAAGAGTTCAAAGAATCCTTCAAACAGGTTTTATAACTTTGACCCTAAGAGAAAAGGCCTATAAGCAAATTGATGCTGATGCAGACTTAATTTTGGAACTTCTTGAAGACAACAATGGAGTTTTAGAAATAGGAGATAAGTCAGACCCAGAACTTATAAAAGATATAACAGGACTTAGCAAGAAAGCCTATAAGAGGGCAGTAGGAAATCTTTATAAGAATAGGAAGATAAATATTTACGATACAAAAATAGAGTTGAAACATGGTAGAAAATAAATTTAAAGGAGAAATTATAGACTTTGATTTCAAGGGTCTAGGTATGACCAAGCTAAATGGAAAACCAGTTTTTTTAAACGGTGGTGTGATTGGTGATGAGGTAGAGTTTATAATTACTAAGAAAAAGAAAAACTTCTCCCAGGGAGAAATTTTAAAAATATTAAAAAGATCTAAGGACAGAGTGGAATCCCCCTGTCCTTATTTTAAAGATTGTGGTGGCTGTGACTTCCTCAATTATTCCGATGATAAAGAATTAGCTTGGAAGGAAGCAGAAGTTAATAAAAACTTAAGTAGACTTGCTGGGCTTGATTTAAAAGTTGAAGAAGTTATTGATTCTCCAGACAAACATCATTATAGAAACAATATGCAGTTCCAGGTTAAGAATGAGAAAATCGGGCTTTTTGCAAAAAATTCTAAGGACATAGTTCCTATTAAAAACTGCATTATGCAAAAAGATTCTGCAAATGAAGTTCTTAAAATAATGTGGGGCTATAAAAAACTCAAAGACCTAAAGAGAATAGGAATTAGGACAAACTACAAGGGAGAGATTCTTTTAATACTTGTTAGCAAAAAGGGAAGAGTAGATATAAAAGATGTCTTAGGAGATTTAATAGATGCAGGAGTTAAGTCAATTTACCTAAACTACAATAAGGAAGATGGAAGGCACTACTCAAGAGAGTTCGAAAAAATTTATGGCGATGACACAATAGAAGAAAAACTCCTTGGGATAAATTATAAAATTTCTCCAGAATCTTTCTTCCAAATCAATAGACCTGCAACAGAAAAATTATACAAGAAGGCAATAGACTATCTTGATCCAAAAAAAGATGATAAAATATTTGACCTATATTGTGGTGTTGGATCCATCTCACTTTCAGTTGCTAAGGAAGGTCCTGAAGTTATAGGCATAGAAATAGTTGAAAGTGCTGTCGATGATGCAAGAGAAAATGCAGAAAACAACAATATTTCTGCAAGATTTGTACATGGACCTGCCGAAGAAAGCATAGAAAAACTTTGGGAAGAAGAAAAAATTTCTCCAAATAAAATTATAGTAGACCCACCAAGAAAGGGTTTAGATGAAAAACTAGTAAACTTTTTAAAAGAAAACCCAGTAAAAAGATTAGTCTATATATCTTGTAACCCAGCAACCCAAGCACGAGACTTAAAATCATTAAAAGAAGTTTATAAAGTAGAAAAAATTTCTTTAGTAAACTTATTTCCAAATACGGCTCACTCAGAATCGGTGGTTCTTCTTGTAAAAAAATAAAATTATATTTTACAAATAAATGTCTAGATTATAAGAAAAGAAATTTTAGAAAAAGAAAGGAATTTATTTACATGTGAATTTTTAATAAAAACTGTTCTTATAATCTGATAGATATCTAATATTTAGTTAGAGATTTAGAAAATAAAATTCATAAAAACTTAAGAATTTGGAGAATTAATAATGTGGAGAAATAAAAATGATAAAAAAGAAAGACCATCAATATATATTAAGTCTATTGATTTTAAAGATGGTACAAAACTTGATTTAAATCCAAATAGTATAGTAATTTTTACAGGAGCAAATAATTGTGGTAAAAGTCAAATACTACGCGATATAGAAGCTTTAATCCATGATAGTAATTCTGAAACTATTGTTGTAAATAAACTTAATGTGGAGTTTAAAGGAGATTTAGATCAAAGTTTTTTTAAGGGGAAGATAAATATAGACGAGAAAGGTTATTATTATATTGAAAATTATTCCTTATTATACAATCAACTTAAAGAAAACTGGGATAGTAAAAATTTATATTATTTGTACAGAATGTTTGTGAGTCGTTTAGATACAGAGGAAAGATTGATATCTTCAAAGACAAAACAATTGTATGGTCAGAACCGTTATGAGAAAATTAATGCCTTAAATAAATTATATAATAGTAATGAACTTGAAGACAAAATTTCCAGTCTATTTTATGAAGGATTTAATCAAGAATTAATTGTAAATAGAAGGTATGGTATTCATGTTGCTTTACATGTAGGAGAACGTCCTAAATGGGAAGGAGAAAGAGATGGAGAATCTATGTATTATAGAACAGTTAATAGTCTTCCACTTCTTGACTCTCAAGGCGATGGTATGCGTAGTTTTGCAAGTATCATTCTTGATGCATTTACTTCAGACTTCCCTATTACACTAATAGATGAACCTGAAGCATTTTTGCATCCACCGCAAGCTAGAATAATAGGTAAAATGTTTGGTGGACAGGAAATAAATAATCGGCAATTATTTATTTCAACACATAGTGCTGAAGTAATTAATGGATTATTAGATGCCAATAATTCGGATACAAATGTAATACGTATAAACAGAAATAATTGCGTAAATAACATATTTTGTCTTAACAATCAAGAAATACAAGAACTATGGAGAAATCCAATACTTCGCTACTCTAATATATTTGATGGTTTATTTCATAAAAAAGTAGTAGTTTGTGAAAGTGATTATGATTGTTTATTTTATAAAGCAATACTTGATTCAATTTTGGAAAACACACATATTTCTACTCTAGATATTATGTTCACGCACTGTGGTGGAAAGGCAAGGATGAAAGATGTGGTTTCAGCTCTAAGAGCTTTAAATGTTCCAGTAATAGCAATTCCAGATTTTGATATTATTGATAATAAAAGACAGCTAAGTCAACTTTGTAAATCATTTGGTATTAAAATTGAAGAAATGGAAACTGAATTGAATAAAATTTATGATTGTATAAATTCTAATAATGGTGAATTACGAAGATTAATTAAAAATAATGGATATTCTGTGTTGAAAGGGGAGTCTTATAGTGCTTATCTAGAGATTGAAAAGATTTTTTATAAAAAAGGATTATTTATTGTGCCAGTAGGTGAGCTTGAGAGCTTTGATAAGTCTAATGAAAAAAATAAAAAAGATTGGGTTTATTCTATTTTAGAAAGAGGAAATCTTAATGAAGATAACAAGCTAAATCGAGCTAGAGAATTTATTCAAAAAATTATAGATTTTTAGATTTATTGTTTTGAAGAATTATATAATTTTTTGATAAATTGCAACAATAAGTTATCCATTTTTGAGTGCTAAATCAGAGTAAGTGATAAAACTTCCCTATACATCTAGGGAAGTTTTCCTATTAATTTTTAATATTCTTTAGATTTATCTTTAACTGACAGGTAAACTGTTAACAAAATACAGAAGAAACCTGCTAATTCTACTAGAGTGAATCTCATTCCTAAAAATATAGATGCTAGTAGGGTAGCTGAAGCTGGTTCTAGACATCCTATTAGAGTTGCCTTAACTGGTCCAATGTGTTTAACTCCTTCAAGAAAGGCAGAAAAGCCACCAGCAGTACCAACTATAATTATTACTGCAATCATTAGCCAAGCTATAAAGTCAAGATCCTTTGGAATTATCCAAGCCTTAGTAATTATAGATATGACTAGGCCACCTATTAACATTCCCCAACCAGTTACAAGTATATTGCCCCATTTAGAAATGATTGGTCGAGAAAAAAGTGTGTAGGTTATGACTCCAGTTGCTGAAAGTAATCCAAAAATAAGTCCTGCAGGAGATATAGTCATGTTTCTGGGATTACCACCAGTTGAGATTAAATAGGTTCCAAAAACTGCAAGAAAAACTGCGATTACTTGTGAAATTTTCATTTTAGTTTTTGTCACTATGGACATAAAGACAATCATTATGACCACGTTAAGACTCTGCAATACTGTGGCTGTTGCAGAATCGGAATATTTTATAGCACTGACAAAGGTATACTGACACATTAAAAGTCCAAGGATTGCAAAGGCAAGAAGCCACGAAAGATCCTTTGGTTGAGTCCAAATTTTTAGAATATTATTTTTTCCTTCTTTATTCTTAATAGTAGATATAATTAAAAGAACTATACCTGATAGAAGCATTCGAATAGCTGTTAACCAAGCTGAATCTAGTTCATAGTTCATAAAAAGATATTGACTGCATACGCCTGATATACCCCAGCTCATTGCACCAAATGATGCAAAGAACAAACCTCTCATGGTATTATTCTTCTCCAATAAAATTTCCTCCTTATATTTCTTATATAATTTTGTTTTAAGAAATAAGTTAAAACTTATTTCATTTCATCTCCTAAATTTTTAAGTTTATCAATTTGTTCTTCTCTTCCAAGGATTATAAGAACGTCTCCAATTTTAAAGGTATAGTCTATTGGAGGGTTGAAGAGCATTTTCTCATCTTCAATCTTTTTTATTGCGAGAACAGTTAGACCTGTTTTTCTTGGAATTTCTGCTTCTATTAATGTTTTATTTTCCAGATAAGAACCCCTCTTTACTATAACTTCTTCAAGGTCAAGTTCCACGTCTCCCATTCTTGTAACTACATCAAGAAAAGAAATTATATTAGGACTTATCATTAAAGAAGCCATCCTATTTCCAGATATTTCCACAGCAGAAAGAGTTTTATTAGCACCAACTTTTAATAATTTTTCATTTCCTGATTTTGTAATTGAATTTGCTATTATATATATTTTATCGTTTAAGTTTCTAGCCGTTAGGACTGTAACAATATTATCAACTTCTGTATCTAAAACTGCTAAAAGTCCTTTAGCCTTTTCAACTCCTGCATGAAGCAATACACTTTCTTCTGTTGATTGTCCTTCTACAACTAAAATATTGTGGTGACTGTAATCGTTTAGGTCTTCACGATTATCTGTAATTACTACAAAATCTAAATTTTCAGATATAAATTTTTTTATTACTACTTCTGCAAGCTCTCCTGATCCACATATTATATAGTGATCATTTAGAGAAGAAATCTTTCTATCCATCTTATTTCCCTTCCATAAATCAGAAACCTTACCTTCCACAAAAATGGCAACAACAGTTGTAAATACATAACCAACAATACCTACACCTAAAAATATCATTAGAACTGAAAATATTTTTGAAGCGTTATTTGTTGTACCAACTTCACCGAAGCCAACGGTAGACACAGTTATAACTGTCATATATAAGGCATCAACAAGATCTACATCCAATAAAATTTTATATCCCAAGGTGCCTATAATAAGCAAGAGGGAAAATGCATATCCTATAAATTTGAGTTTTCTCTTTTCGTCCATAAGCTTCTCCTATAATTAAGATTATATTATAATTTTATATAAAAGACTAGAATAGTAAATACTTATATTTGTATCATAAATTATCTATTTTAATAATTAATAAAATGGGGAACTATATAATATATGACTAAATTGGAAAGGGGTCCTTTTATGGCGAAAAATTATACGAAAAATTTGATAAAGCAAGAATTTATAAAACTTTTGAATAAAAAGAGTTTACATAATATTACTGTGACTGAAATAGCAAAACAATGCAAAATAGAAAGAAAAACTTTTTATTATCATTATGAAAATTTACCACAACTTGTTAAGGAAATTTTTGATGAAGAACTTGAAGATGTAATTGAAGAATTTAATGAAACCCTATCTTGGGAAGAGAGTTTTATCTCTGCTACAAAATTTATCTTAGAAAATAAAAAAGTTGTAAAGCATATGTATGAGTCTGATTATAAGGTTGAACTTGAAAAGTATATTTTTTCTATTTCAGGCGAGATAATGAGAAAATATGTGAGAAGAGTTGCCAAGGATACAAAAGCACAAGAAATTGACATAAAACTTATTGCATTTTTTTACCAATGTGCTCTCAGTTCATCTTTAGTTGAGTGGGTGGCCACTGATATGAAGACAGATCCTAAACTTATTACGCGTAGGTTGGGAAAGTTAATGGATGGGAATATATTAGAGTCTTTAAAACGCAGTGAAAAATTAGAAAAACTTACCCAATCTCTTGAAATTGAGTAAAAATAACCCAAGAATCCTCTTTTGGGAGATGATACTTTATCAGAACAATGTTATAATAAAGATAGAAGAAATGATAAAGAATTAATCAAGGAGGATGTTATGGAACTTAAAACTCATGATAAAAGATTACAACTTACTAATGGAGATTTTCAAAGATTAGTAAAAGCTAGAAAGCCAGCTGGTATTGAAGAAAAATCAGCTTACTTAGTAGGAACAGGAATTGCAGCACTTACTGCAGCTTGTTTCTTAATTAGAGATGCTCACATGGAAGGTAAAAAAATTACTTTCTTAGAGCAATTAGATATTCCTGGTGGTTCACTTGACGGTGAATACATGGATACTAGAGGATATGTTGCTCGTGGTGGTAGAGAAACTGGAGCTCACTTCGAATGTCTATGGGATATTTGGAGTTCAATCCCAAGCTTAGAAGATCCAGAAATGAGTATTCTTGACTCTTATTTCTACACTAACTACGACGATCCAAACTTTAGTAATTGCCGTATCACTCATAAACAAGGTGAACGTTATGACGATGGTAAATTTAACCTAACTCAAGATCAAGTTAAAGAAATTGCAGAACTTTGCATGACTAAAGATGAACTACTTGAAGATAAGGCTATAGAAGATATTTTCTCAGATGGACTTCTAAACTCAGACTTCTGGACTTATTGGAGAACAATGTTTGCCTTTGAAAACTGGCACTCTGCTCTAGAAATGAAATTATATTTAAATCGTTTTATCCACCACGTTGGAGGACTTACAAATCTATCTGCCCTTAGATTTACAAGATATGACCAATACAATTCAATTGTAAAACCAATGGTTAAATATCTTGAAAATCACGGATGTAAATTCCAATACAACATTAAGGTTACTGATGTTGACTTTGATATTTCAGAAAATAGAAAAGTTGCAACAAAAATCATAGCTGAAGATAAAGATGGAAATGACAAGTCTATAGACTTAACAGAAAATGATCTTTTATTTATAACTAATGGATCTATGACAGAAAACTCAAGTTATGGTGATGATGACACACCAGCAGAACTTAGTGACGAACAAACTGGTTGCTGGGAAATGTGGAAAAACATCGCTAAAAAATCTGATGACTTTGGTAATCCTGAAGTATTCTGCTCAGATGTAGAAAAGAGTAACTGGGAATCTTGTACAGTAACTTGCCACGATGAATCCGTTCCAAAATATATTGAAAAAATTACAAAGAGAAGCCCTTATGGTGGAAAAACTGTAACAGGTGGTATCGTAACTTGTGTTGATTCAAGCTGGTTAATGTCTTGGACAATTAATAGACAAGGCCAATATCCAGAACAACCTGAAAATGATGTTTGTGTTTGGGTTTACGGTCTATTCTCAGATGTTGAAGGTGACTACATCAAGAAGAAAATGAGAGATTGTACTGGTAAGGAAATTACAAAAGAATGGTTATACCACATTGGTGTTCCTGTAAATGAAATTGATGCACTTGCTGAAACTTGTACAGCAGTACCTGTTATGATGCCTTACATCACATCTCAATTTATGCCAAGAAAAGCAGGCGACAGACCTTACGTAGTTCCAAAGGGTGGAGTTAACTTTGCTTTCTTAGGACAATTTGCAGAAACTCTTGATGATCCAGGAAGAGATACAGTATTCACAACAGAATACTCAGGAAGAACAGCAATGGAAGCAGTTTATGTACTTTGCGGAGTAGAAAAGGCTGTACCAGAAGTATTTGCATCAAGATATGATATAAGATACCTTCTAAATGGTATGGTTGCATTATCAGATGGCGAAAAACCACATCTTCCACTTTCACCACTACAAAAGATGAAAGTTGCAAAACTTATTAAAGGTACAGATATAGAAGAAATGTTAAAAGAATTTAATATAATCTAATTATTAATAATAGATTATAAAAAGTTAAAAACTTGGGGCGGTTTAAAAATCGCCCTTTTTTTAACTTGAATATTAGGGAGGATTCTCATGAAGAATAACAACTTGGATAAGCAAGCTATACCTACTTTAGAAGAAATACAAAGATTATACGAAGATATCTTGAGAGAAGATGTGGCTGAAGAAGAATTTTCTAAAGTAGAATCAGGAGAATTTTTTAAAAACTTTAGAAAATATGAAGAAAAACCAGTTAGTATAATACAGGAAAATAATATAATAAAGAAGTACCAAGATTTTTTAAAAGAAGAGAGAAATAAACAAAGAAAAATAATAGAAGAACTTGAAAACTTAATTGAATATGAAATGTTTTTCTTGGAGTTGGAGAGAAATAAGAATAAGGAATTATATAATAGTAATTTTTTCGGAAGCACACCAGCCACTAGGTACAGGGTAAATAAAATAAAAGAATATGAGAGAAAATTAAAAGAGATTATAAACTCATCACCTGATGCCTGGGAGTTTTATTATCATAGACAATTAATGAAAGATATTGAAACTGGTTACAACAAGGGCCTTGTAGAGGTTAAGTATGTGCTTGACGCAAAGAAAAAAATTATAAGTTCTTTAAAGCAAGGCACCCCTGTATATATAGTTGGACATCTAGGTAGTGGTAAAACCCAAATAGCAAGAGAAGCAGCTATTGAATTTACACTAGAAAGTATTATTCAAAAAGAATTAGAAGAAGATTTAGAAAATTGGTTTTTAAAGAATACTAATGCTAATGAAGAAGAGGCTATCGAAAAATTTAAAGAACTAAGAAAATCTAAACTTAAGCACTATAAAAATCTTTTAAGAGAAGGTAATCGTGAAGAAGTAGAGGCAATCTATCCATACTTTATTTCTGGATCCTACAACCTAACTTATGAAGATATGTTTGTAGAAAAAACTCTTTCTCTTGAGAAAGCTTCTTCCAATGAAAGCAATTTGGAACTAATTGATGAAGTTGTAGACCAATACTTTAGTTGGATTAAAGCCCATGGTAAGGACTTAGAAAACCTAGACTCTGAAAAACAGGACCTTATTAAGTCTAAACTTTGGGATAGTATTTCAGAAATTTTTATAGCTAGAAATACAATTTATGGAACTGTAGTTAAGAAGATTAAAAGAGAAATTTTGTTGGCAGTTAAAAATGGGAGACCCGTTATTATAGATGAACTTAACACTATTGCCATGCAAAACTTAATTGGTCTTAATGACATCCTTCAAAGTAAAATTGGATCTAAGGCCTATGTTACAGGTATTGGTCTAGTGAAAATAAAAAAAGGATTTGGTCTCATAGGAACAGGAAACCTATCAACAGAATCTGTAAGTTATGAAGGAACAAATGAACTAAATCCAGCTTTTAAATCTCGTTTCCAAACAATAGAATATAATTATGTAAATCAGAATACTATTGGTTCCTTAAAAAATCAAAGTGATAATAAGAAAAATGAATTATTTAGAATATTACTTGTGAGACTTGCAGATAACAATGGAAACCTCCATCTCCCAACTCCTAGAAGGACCTTAGAAGAAATATTTAGACTTTCACAACTTTCAAGAGTGACACAAGAAGTGTTTATGAGAAAACTAATATCCCAAGAAGACGAAAATTCATCAGAAGATATTCCTGAACTTAAAGAATCGGTTTTATCACTTAGAAATATTTTAAGAGTTCTAGATAATTGGAATCTTGGAGAAGAAAAAGACTTGAGTCTTGCCTTATGGGATGGATTCATTAGTTCCATAACAAGTCCACAAGACCAAGCCTATATCCTATCTCAAGCTGTGCGATTTGGTTTCTTTAAAGAATCTGAAGGATGGACAATTAAAAACCAAAATCTTGGAAAAGTAACTTTAGAATATGATGAGATAAGAACTAGGCCTTATGAATATACAAGAGGGGAAACTGAATCTTTATCATACCTTGACTTAATCAGGATTTTATTTGGTCCTCAACCAAAAAGAGAAAAATTACCAACTTATTTTAACGATTTTATTAATGATATCAAGGATGAAGATAATATTTCTATTGAAGAGTATGAAGATTTAAATAAAAGATTAAATAAGTTAGAACACTCTAAATTTCTCTTAGATTATTTAATAGACTTAGGAAAAGAAGGAAAATGAAATTCTCTATAAATACAAAGGATTTTGAAGAAAATTTAATAAAATTAAGAGAAGAATTAAATAATTCTTTACTAGAGGGCGACAAGGTAAATGAAGATTTCCAATTTAAATTACTTGAGCTTGAAAAGAAACAAGAAGTAATGGAGAAAGAACTACTGTCCTATTATAGATCTTATAGTGACAATATCTATAAAAGTAAGATTGAAATCACTCCAATAAAGCTAGAAGGTTCTTTTAATTCTGAATCTTATTTAAAATCTTCTTTAAAAATTGATGAGGACATATTTTTATTTGCCTATATAAACCAAAAACTTCATTTTGCTAGGATACTTGATGAAGGCGTTGAAAGAATAGAATTAAGTCAGGCTGTTAAAAACTTTGATGACCTTATTATTTATATGAAAAAAATTAATGATAATAAAATTTTAGCTTTTTCCATAAGTGGGGGAATTTATATCTTAAGCTATGAAGATATTGACAGTGTTTTTGAGAATATTAATAGCTTAAAGATATATAAATTTAAAACATATTTCAGGGGATTTGAAAATGTGATTGAATTAGGAAATAATAAATTTTTATTACAGACTTTGAAAAGTGACCTTACACTATTAGAATTTAATGAAGACTATTCTGACTTTAATCTTATTATTGCGTATGAAATGTCCATAGAAGAGGATGAAATATCCTCTTTAGTGGAAATAGGAGACTCAAAATTTTTAATAGGAACTAGAGAGGGCTTCCTCATAGAAGGAGAATACAAAACAGATTATATTAGCGTGAAGGAAAAGATAAAAATCTTTGAGGGACCTCTTAATAAATTATGGATTTTAGAAAATTTCAATCGTCAAAAAGAATATTGTGCTTGTTTAGGAAATGATGGAAACTTTGCTCTCTTTAATTTCAAAAAAAATAATATTAAAAAATTAAATAGTGAAGAAATGGCAGGAAAGCTTTTTGAAATAAAAAGTAAGAATGGAACTAGTATCTTCTTGAGTGAAGATGGACTTGTATATGTTCTAGAAGAAAAAATGGGAGAATGGGAGTTAAATAAGGATCTAACGAAACCTGACCTTTTTATTGTAAATGTAATAGCTAAAGATTCATCATCTTATTTGTGTCTTAATATTTATGGTAATTTTTTAAATATTAAAATAGACAACTTGGATTCAATTGAAAAATTATATAATCTAGAATTATTCTAAAGGGAGGGAGATAAATGTTTGGAATTAATAAGGAATCCCTAGATGAAGGAAAATTAAAAAAAGAATCCCAAGAAAATCTCAAAAGTTTTATAGAAAAACAAAAGCAATCTCTCTCTACCTTTACAAGAGAACCAGGACTTAGGTACATTGGATTAGAAAAACTAGAAAAATTCTCTTTTAAGCCCAAGGAAGGAGTACTTTATCTACCCTTATCAGTTTTTATTGAAGAAGATCTAGATAACAGCGAAGTATTGTGGCATATCTACTATGAATTGGCCCTTTATCCAGATTGGAAGAAAAACGCGATTTTATATTTAGAAAGAGAAAAAGCTTGGAAAAATGAAATAGACCAAATGACTTTTTATATTTATAAAAAAGTTAATGAGCTTTTAGAAGAAGACAATAAAATCGAGAAAAAATACTTGAGAGAGTATGTAAAAAAAGAAATTTTAGATTTTTTATTTGAAATTGATAAATACACAAGGTTTTTAAGAGTTCTTGAATCTTGTCCTCAGTATAGAGATGAAGAAGAAAAGGGAAAAATCTTAAATTATATGAAAGAGACAAAAGATAAGGAAGAATTATTTTCCGACCTAAATCATCATGGATTTTCCAAAAGTTTTTTATTCTATAGTCTCTACAAGGACGATGAAAATTATAAATCTAAAATATTAGAAAAATTTGATTCAAAAGTCTTATCTAAATCTATTTATGAATTTTTAAACAAGGAACTTATAAAAGAAATAAATGAGGATCAAGGAATAGTAGAAAGAGATCCTCTAATAAAAGCTTTTATATATCCAAGTTTTAAAAAATTTTGGTTAGAAGAAATTGATTCCATGACAACGAGGTCTAGCGATGGAGAAAATGATGGAGAAAAGTTCTTTGAAGAAAGTCGAGATGAATCTCAAGGAAGTAAACTTGAGTCTAGTAGGGAAGATGTAGAAGAAAGTTTAAAAGAACTTATAAATCAAGAACCTAAAAATATATCTTCTCTTGATGAATTTGATGAATCTGGCTTAAAGTCCTATGGAATAAGTAAAGATGAAATTGATCTATATACTTTTTACATAAACAAAACAAAAATACAGAGAGAAGAGATGCGTAAGTTTTGGAAAAAATTAATTGGATCAGCAAAAAAAGAAATAAATGTAGAAAAAAATAGACAAGCAAAAGGGAAGATCAATGTAAATGATTTAATTTATAGTTTTCCAGACTTTGTTGAGGCAGAGCAAAGGGGAAATTATAAGAATCTTAAAATTTTTGATAAAAATTTCTTAGAGTCACAAAATAAATTATTACCAGAAAAAATTGAAATTTCATTCCTAATAGACAACTCTGGTTCAATGAATAAAGAAAAAATCGAAGCAACTAGAAAAACTCTAGTAGTTAGTCTTTTATCTATCCAAGATTTTAATAGGTACTTGCAAATTGAAGCGGGAAAGACTAACCAAAAAATTGAAGTTTTAACAGAGTCTTGGTTCTTTGGGAAAAGTCATTACAAAATTAAGGATTTTGACGATACCAATGATTTAGAAAAAAGTAAAATAATTTCTTCCATTGTCAAAGTTGATGCAAGTGATGGGACAACAGATGACGGAGCCTGTCTTAGAGAAATCTATAAAAATATAAGCCCTGAGCAAAAAAGAAGAATAAAATCTAAAAAGGAATATAAAATAATTTTTGAAATAACTGATGGTGCCTCCACTTTTCCTGGAGCAACAAAAGAAATTGTGAAAAAATTAGTGAAGGAAGACGTAGAAATTTATGCAATTCAAATAGGTAAAATCTCACAGATTGATAGTAAAACCTTTAATTATATTTGGAATGACTCCTTCAAATATCCTCACGGAATTATTTTAGGAGAAGAGGTCCACAAATTAACAGAAGAACTTTTAAAAGTTGTCAAAAAAAATTTGAAGTCTATTTTTCATTCATAATTTAAAATTTATAAAAATCTTTTGGTTTATAAAAGCCGAGAGATTTTTTAACTTTTTGGCCTAAAATAATAGTATGTCTTTATTTTGGAAACTTTACATTTAATTATTTATGAGAATGTTAAAGTAAACATGGAAATATAAAGCTTCATAAAACTAGTAAATTTGAAATATAATATCATTGTGGTAATATATAAGGGTTAATAAATTTAAAGAAGATTAAGGAGAACAAATGAATAAGAAAACCATAAGCATAATACTGGCCTATGTTGGCGTACTTACAGGAGCAGGCCTGGCCAGTGGTCAAGAAATTATGCAGTACTTTATTTCCTTTGGTAAGCCAGGTCTTTTTGGCCTAGTAGCAATTGGAATACTTCACATTTTTGTTGGTGGCATTATACTTCAACTGGGAAGCCACTTTATAGCTGAAAGTCACATAGACGTTTTAGAAGAAGTTTCAGAAAAATTTGTAACAAAGTTTATGGATTTTGCCTTGCTTCTAAATTGTTTTTTAATGGGATTTGTAATGATAGCAGGAGCTGGCTCCAATTTAAATCAACAATTTGGACTATCTACTTGGGTTGGATCACTAATTTGCACAATATTAATTATTGTAGTGGGAATGATGGACTTCGAAAAGGTAACTAGGGTAATTGGAGTTTTTACTCCTTTAATTTTAGTTTTTACTTTAATAGGAGGATTTCACACAATAATAAATGCAAACCCAGATTTTAATGCCTTAGATGCCCTTGGCAAATCAATACCATCATCTTTACCCAATGTTGCCATTTCAACTATAAACTATTTTGGACTTTGTATGATTTCAAGTATTTCTATGGCCTTTGTACTAGGTGGTACTAGGACAGACTCATCTCAAGCAAGAGTTGGGGGAATGCTAGGTGGTAGTCTTGTGGCAATACTAACAGGGCTAGTTGGAATCACAATATTTTTAGGCGTTAATGACGTTATGGATGCAGACATTCCAATGCAAATAATACTAAATAACATTAATCCATACTTGGGACTTGCTATGTCCTTAGTAATCTTTGGAATGATATTTAATACAGCAATTTCATTATTTTATTCAGCTGCGAGAAGACTTTCTCTTACAGAAGAAAAATTCAAAAGAAATCTAGTAATTTTCACCCTATTAGGATTTGGTCTTTCCTTTATGGGCTTCAAGAAACTTATGGCAATTCTTTATCCTATACTTGGATTCTTGGGTACTGCCTTAATTATAATTCTAGTTGTAGCCTGGTATAAGGAGAGAGATTCAATAAAGTCAGAAAGTAAAAAGCGTGACCAGATGGAAGAGCTTACAAGAAAAAAATTAGATGATGATGAAGAATTTAGTAAAAAAGATAGAAGAAAGTTAAATGAACTTGCTGAGTCATCTATTATTGACGACGACAAAATAAAGGAAGCCGTTGAAGAAGAAATAGAAGAAGAGATGGAAGAAGAAAATAATAACGATAATGAATAAAAAGAAGACTGGAGAGGTTTTAAAACTTCATCCAGTCTTTTTCTTTTAAATTAATTTATCTTTTCTTTTTCATGGAACCAAGGATTCCTCTTGCAATCTCACGACCAATAGATCTTGTTATAGTTCCAATCATGGAATCAATTCCTTTATCGATGTAAGATTTTTGCTTACGAGAAGCTTTTTTCTCTTTTTCCAATTCTTTTTTACGAAGTTCGTACTCTTCTTCTCTAGCCTTATCAATCTTATCTCTTTCAATCCTTTCCTTGAGAATTTCATAAGCAGACTCCCTGTCTATGGAAGTCTTGTATTTTGAATAAAGAGAAGAAGATTCTACGAGAGACCTTAGTTCAACATCATTTAGACTTGAAAAAGAAGAATGAGGTGGTAAAATTAATGCCTTGTCAGCAAAACTTGGTGCGCCAGCTTCATCTGGGAAGGAAACTATGGCTTCTCCAGTCCTTAAATTAATGATTTCTTCTTTTAAGTCCAAGGACTCATCTTGTCTAAAGCTATCAGAAACAGCCTTAATAGTTTTTAATTCTTTAGGAGAATAGGCTCTTAGTTGATGGATAATCCTGTTTGAAAGTTGAGAAGATACTTCTTCTGGAATATCTAAAGGATTTTGTGTTATAAAAAAGACACCAACTCCCTTGCTTCTAACAAGTCTTACAACTTGAATTATCTTTTCTTTTAAAACGTTAGGTGTGTTTTTAAAAAGTAAATGGGCTTCGTCAAAGAAGAAAACAAGCTTAGGTTTATCTAAGTCACCAACTTCTGGAAAATTCTCATAAATTTCTGAAAGAAGATACAAAAGAAGCATTGAGTATAAAAGAGGATTAGTAATTAGTTTATCCGCCTTTAAAATATTTACAAGGCCCCTGCCATTAGAATCAGTTTTTATTAAATCATTAATGTCAATTGCAGGTTCTCCAAAGAATAAATCTCCACCAGCATCTTCTAGAAATAGGAGCTTTCTTGAAATAGCAGATAAACTTTGGCTTGCGACATTTCCATAAGTCCTGCTAACCTCCTCACGGTTATTACTTACATAATTTATAACTTCCTTTAAGTCTTTTAGATCAATTAATAAAAGTCCTTCACTGTCGGCAACCTTAAAGACAATATTTAAAACTCCCATTTGAGTGTCATTGAGGTCCAAAATTTTTGAAAGCATAAGGGGACCCATTTCAGAAATAGTTACCCTAAGTGGAATTCCTCCTTCTTGATAAAGGTCCCAAAGGTTAAGAGGGTAGGCTTTAAAATCAAAATCAGAGATTCCAAGTTCATCAAGTCTCGACTCTAGATTTTCATTCATCTCTCCAGGCTTAGAAATATTTACAAGATCTCCCTTAACATCAGCAAGTATACTTGGGACACCTGCATCAGAAAGACCTTCAGTCAAAACCTTTAAGGTTACAGTTTTTCCACTACCAGTTGCTCCACTAATAAGTCCGTGTCTATTTATTTTATTTAAAAGAATATAATTTTCAAATTTTCCCTTTCCAATTAAAATTTTATCCATAAGAGCCTCCACAATAACTTTATAATATAATTTTATTATAGCAGAGAAAAGACTTGATAAAATAAGATTTTATAAATGATATAATAAACTAAAAGATTGTGAGGTCATATTGTGGAATACTTAAAAGAAATTTATAAAATAAAAACTGAAGACTTTGAAGAAAATTCATACTTAAAAAACATTCCTTCACTAAAAAATTTCCAAGGTTTAAAAATAGAGAAGCCAGTTACCTTTTTTGTAGGAGAAAATGGAAGTGGTAAGTCAACTCTTTTAGAAGGCATAGCTATTGCGCTGGGTCTAAACCCAGAAGGTGGGTCCAAAAATTTTAACTTTTCAACAAAAGAAACTCATTCAGAACTTGGGAGCTTATTAGAAATAGCCAGGGGACCAAGGAGAGAAGAAGATGGATTTTTTCTTAGAGCTGAATCCTTTTATAACGTGGCAACAGAAGTTGAGGAACTCGAAAGCTCTGGCTTCAAAAGTTTTTATGACTCTTATGGTGGAAAGTCACTACATGACCAATCCCACGGCGAAAGCTTTAGGTCTTTAATCATAAATAGATTTAGACCCAAGGGACTTTATCTTCTAGACGAACCTGAGGCAGCTCTTTCGCCAACATCACAGATGTCTCTTCTATGTGTAATAGATGAACTGGTGAAAAAAGACTCACAATTTATAATTGCAAGTCACTCTCCAATTATCCTCGCCTATCCCAATGCAGATATCTACGAGTTTAACGAAAATGGACTGGAGAAAACAACTTATAAAGAAACAGATTCCTATAGTGTGACCAAAGCATTCTTAGATGACCCTGAAAGAATGATGAACTTATTATTTGATGAAGAATTATAACTCGACAATGTCGGGTTATTTTTTTATAAAAATTTTTTGTCACTAAATAAATTTCTGTGACTTCACAATAAATTATGATTTTATAATTTTTATGACTTTAGAATAAATTATGACTCAATAAATTTTTATGACTTTACAATAAATTATGACCTAACAATTTTTTACAACTTTAAAACAATTTACAAGTTAATAAATTTTTGTGACTTCAAATTATTTTAGAAGTCAATAAATTTTTATAAACAAAATAAAAATTCTAACTTTGTAATTTTTAAAAAATAATCATTAAGTCATTCATAAAAATTAAAGAAAAGAAATCCACCACAAGAGAGAAATTTCTCGCATTTTTGATATAATAAGATTATGCGAAAGGAGTTACTATGCTAACAGGTGAATTGAGAAACAAGGTGGACGCAATCTGGACAACTTTATGGACAGAAGGCTCGACAAATCCACTTACAAATATAGAGCAGATTACATACTTATTATTTATGAAGGGTCTAGACCAGCTTCAACTTCAAAAGGAAGAAGATGCAAATCTATTAGGTCTAGACTTTGAGACAATCTTCCCAAAGGACAAGCCAAACTACAGGTGGCACGTCTTTAAAAATCTTGGGTCAGCCACAGAAATGTTTGACCTTATGCAGGGAGAAATCTTCCCCTTTATAAAAAACTTGCAGGGAGAAGACGGTGACACTTCCTTCTCAAGATACATGAAGGAAGCAAACTTCCAAATCAATAAGCCACAAACCCTACAAAAAGTTGTGACAGCCATAGACCAACTTCCCACAGAAGATAATGACATCAAGGGCGACATCTACGAATACCTATTATCAAAACTTCAAACATCAGGTACCAATGGACAGTTCCGTACACCAAGGCACATCATCAAGATGATGGTTGAATTAGTAGAGCCTAATGCAGAAGACGTCATTTGTGATCCTGCCTGCGGAACTTCGGGATTTTTGGTGGCGGCATCAGAATACCTTCGTGACAATGACAAGGATTTTATGTTCGACCAAGCTAAGTCACACCACTTCCACAACGACATGTTCTACGGTTATGACATGGACAACACCATGCTTAGGATTTCTGCCATGAACATGATGCTTCACAATGTAGACAATCCCCAAATCAAATACCAAGATTCTCTATCAGAAGACAACAGGGACAGGGCAAAGTATTCCCTCATACTAGCCAACCCACCCTTCAAGGGATCTCTTGATTATGAATCAGTTGCCAACGACCTCTTGGCCAATATCAAGACAAAGAAGACTGAGCTTCTATTTGTAGAATTAATTTTAAATATGCTAAGGTCTGGTGGAAGGGCAGCAGTAATTGTTCCTGACGGTGTTCTCTTTGGTTCATCAAAGGCTCACAAGGACTTGAGGAAGGAATTAGTGGAGAACAACGACCTTAAGGGTGTCATCTCCATGCCAAGTGGAGTCTTCAAACCCTATGCAGGAGTTTCCACTGCAGTTCTAATTTTTGTAAAGACTAATAAGGTTGGTAACACAAAAAAAGTTTGGTTCTACGACATGGAAGCTGATGGCTATTCACTTAACGACAACAGGACCCCAATAGAAGACAACGACATACCAGATATAATTGAGGCTTTCAAAAATTTAAGTGACCAAGAGGACAAGCCTCGCACAGGTAAGTCCTTTATGGTTGACAAGGAAGAGATAGCAGAAAATGACTACGACCTTTCCATCAACAAGTACAAGGAAATAGAATATGAAGAAGTGGAATATGACCCACCTCAAGTTATTATAGAGAGGATAGAGTCTATGGAAAGAGAAATCCAAGATGGGCTTGAAGACTTGAAGAAGATCCTAGGTGATATGTGATGAAGGGTTTAAAGGAAATAGCTTCAAGAAATAATTGGGATTTAAAATTAATTAGCGATGTAGTTTTTTTTCAAGAAGGCCCTGGAGTTAGAAAACATCAATACACTTCAAAGGGAGTGAAATTATTAAATGTTACCAATATATTAGATGGTAAATTGGACCTAGATTCGACAGATAGGTACATTTCAGAAGAAGAAGCTTATGGAAAATATAAACACTTTTTAGTTGATGAAGGAGATTTATTAATAGCTTGTTCAGGAATACAAATAAGTTATTTTGATAAAAAAATATCTTTTGTTTCCAAAGAAGATTTACCATTATGTATGAACACAAGTACTATGAGGTTTAAAACTAATAATGAAAATGAACTGGATATAAAGTATTTTTATTATTATTTGAAATCTATTTACTTTAAAAAACAATTAGTAAGACAAATTACTGGTTCAGCTCAACTAAATTTTGGACCCAGTCACATAAAGAAAATGTTCATCATTATACCAGAAATAGAATATCAAAGAAAATTGGCTGAATTTTTGGATGAAATTTCAAAATTAATTGAAGTTAGAAATAGACAAATTCAAGCTTATGATGATTTAATTGAGAGTGTATTTTTATCTACAATAGATAGTACAAAGTATGAAATAATAAAGATTGATGATCTTGTTTTAGAAAAACCTAGACGATTGTCTAAAAATAACACAAGTTCTATTTCATATTTTGATATATCATCTATTGATAATTTGAAAAATGTGATAAAAGAAGAAAAAATTATAACAGAAGTAATTGATAGACCAGGAAGGGCAAAACAGCTATTAGAAGAAAATGATATATTACTATCTAATGTTAGGCCAAACTTAAAAAATATTGCTTATTTTGATTTTAATAATACTTGTTTAGCTATTGCATCAACAGGGTTTACTATATTAAGAGCAAACATAAAAAGAATAAACCCAAGATTCTTATTTTATAGTGTATTAACTGAAGAATTCACTGAAAAACTTTTAATTAATTCTACTGGAGCAAGTTATCCAGCAGTTAAAGAAGAGATAGTTAGAGATCAAACTATTAAAGTTCCACCAATAGAATTGCAAAATAAATTTGCTGATTATGTAATAAAAATAGAAAAGGAAAAGAAAAAGCTGTATTCATCTTTAAAAGAACTTGAAAATCTATTTGACGCCCTTATGCAGGATGCTTTTTCTGGTAATTTATTTAAGGACTGAGAAGGGAGGTAGACGTGGGCAATTTTGATTTCTTATTAAATAACAAAAACTACAAGGACTTCGCAGAGGCTTGCGTTGATGCCGAGAGGTCACTTATTATATCAACTATAAACGCTGCTTCTGCCACAAGACGTGCCCTAGAGCTTGCAGTCAAGTGGGTCTACAAGGTGGACACTGACCTTAGCCTGCCCTACAGGGACAATTTGTCTTCTCTTACAAGACATAAGGACTTCATAGATATTATCGATCCAGGCCTTGATGAATTAATTCTCTATATCATAAAGCTGGGCAATCTTGCGACTCACACCAATAAGAAGATTGACAAGCAAAAGGCTGTTGCTTCTCTTAGGAACCTCTTTGCCTTTGTTGACTGGATTGACTACTGCTATGGGGACTCTTATGTTGAAAGGACTTATGATGAGGGACTTATTCCAAGCCTTGACAGTGTAAGAGAAAAGTTAAATAAGTCTGAGACTGAAGACCTTAATCGCAAGAGGGAAGAGGAAGTTGACAAGGCCCTTGTGGACCAACGTCAAGAAACTCCTGATGATCTTCAAGAGAAATTAGTAGAGAATAAGAATAAAAATCAAAATAATTCTGACATCTTATATAAGATTGACCCAAGGACAGAGGCCCTCACTCGCAAGGAATTTATTGACGTGGACCTTGAACTTGCTGGCTGGCAAATCAACAAGAACGTCATCTTTGAAGTTGAGATAGATGGGATGCCAAACACTTCTGGCAAGGGCTATGTTGATTATGTCCTCTATGGTGAGGATGGTCTGCCTCTTGCTCTTGTTGAGGCAAAGAAGACTTCTGTTGACCCAAAGGCTGGAGCCCACCAGGCCCTTCTCTATGTGGAGTGCTTGGAGAAGAAGTATGGGAGAAGGCCCTTCTACTTTAATTCCAATGGTTTTGTAACTTGGTTTACTGATGACGAAAGTCAAAGGCTTGTGTCTGGTTTTTACAGTCAAGATGACCTTCAAAGGTTGATGGATCGAAGACACTTGAAGAAGTCTCTTGCCAGTTATTCTATTAATGATGATATTACAAACAGGTACTATCAAAGGGACGCTGTTGATGCCAGCATTGAAGCCTTTAGAAATAATCGCAGGTCGGCTCTTCTTGTTATGGCAACGGGAACTGGTAAGACTAGGACTGCAATTTCTATTGTAGACATTCTCACTAAGGCCAATGCCGTAACCAACATCTTGTTCTTGGCTGATAGGACTGCCCTAGTTAATCAAGCCATGAGAAATTTCAACTCACTCTTGCCTGATTTAAGTCTTGCAAATTTAACTGAGGCCAAGAAAAACAGCAAGGACATAAGGTCTAGTAGGATGATTTTTTCTACTTATCAAACAATGATTAACTCCATTGACAATGTTCTTGACGACAAGGGTGACAGGCTCTTCACAGTTGGCCATTTTGATTTAATTATTATTGACGAGGCCCACAGGTCAATCTATCAAAGGTACAAGGATGTCTTTGAATATTTTGATGCCAAGGTTCTTGGTCTGACTGCTACTCCAAGAGATGATATTGACAGGAATACTTATGAGATTTTTCACTTGGAGGACAATGACCCGACTTATGCTTATGAATATGAGGAAGCTGTTAAGGATGGGTACTTAGTTCCCTATAATAGGATTGAAACTGTTTTAGAGTTTCCTAGTGAAGGAATTCATTATAGCAACTTGACTCCTGAAGAGAAGGAGAGATTCGATGGCATTTTTGGACCAGATGATGAGGGCTTTGATATTTCTGGATCTGATGTTAACAGATGGGTCTACAGTATTTCAACTGTTGACATTGTAATCAATGACTTGATGGAGAGGGGAATTAAAAATTCATCAGGAAATGAGATAGGAAAGACTATTGTCTTTGCCAAAAATCAATTGCACGCTGAACTAATAAAGGAAAGGTTCGACATCTTGTATCCTGAAAAGGGACCAGAATATGCCCAGGTAATAACTCACATAGTGACCTATGCCCAAGACCTAATTGACAGATTCTCAGTAAAGGATAAGCTTCCGCAAGTTGCCATATCTGTCAACATGCTTGACACTGGTATAGATGTGCCAGAAGTTGTGAACTTAGTTTTCTTTAAGGACTTGTTCTCAAGAATCATGTTTATGCAGATGATTGGTAGGGGAACAAGACTCTGCAAGGACTTGTTTGGTCCTGGACTTGATAAGAAGGACTTTTTAATCTTTGATTATGGTGGAAACTTCAAGAGGTTTACTGATGGAAGTCCAGTAGTTAATCCACCTCTTGTTAAGTCTCTATCAGAGAGAATCTTTGCAAGTAAAGTAAAGATTGTTATGATTCTCCAAAATTTAAAATATCAAGAGGATTCTTATAAGAAGATAAGGGATGACTATGTAAGTGAACTTATCAATGAGATAAGGGCCTTGGATACAAACTCCTTTAGGGTGAGGAAGAGGATTGAAGTCGTTAGTAAATTTAAGAAGATGGAGGCTTGGACGAACTTAAACAATCAAGATATTCTTCAATTAGAAGATGAGGTCGCACCAATAATTATTCCGCCAAAGGACCATGAAATGATTCAAAGGTTTGATTTAAGTGTATTGAGCCTTGCTCTTGCAATACTTGAAGGTGGAACAAGTAAGTCCTTAATAAGACTTATAAGAGAGACTTGCAATGACATTATGAAGCATGGCAATATTTCTGCAGTCTTTGATGAGAAAGATTTTATTATTGATGTTGCAGGTGAAGACTTTTGGAAGGACATAGATTTTTTAAAGCTTGAAGATATGAGGCTTCGAATTAGGAATCTTGTTCCATTAATTGAGGTCGGTCCTAAATCTAAATATTATGTGGACTTTGAAGACACAATTATTTCTGTCGAGGAACATGGGACTGAGTTTTTCGCCAATGACCTATCATCTTATAGGGAGAAGGTGGAAAACTATATAAAGATTTCTGTCAAGGACGATGAAGTCTTGCAAAAAATTTATAGGAATGAAATCTTAAGTCATGATGATATCTCTAGTCTTGAAAAAATTCTTTGGCAGGACTTGGGGACTAGGGAAGACTATGAAAAAGAATTTGGTGACATGAAGATTCTAAAACTCATCAGGAAGATCAATGGACTTGATGAGGAAGCAGTGAGAAAAGCTTTTGCAGACTTTCACAAGTCAACAAAATTAAATTATATTCAATCAAAGTTTTTATCAACTGTGATGGAATATATAATGAAGAATGGATACTTGGACCCAAGAGACTTTCAATATGAACCCTTTAAGAGTCTCGGCTCAATTAGCAAGATTTTTGAGCATAATAGAAATGATTTAAACTCTATCCTTGGAATAATAAGGGAAATAAATTACAATTCAGAAGTTGCATAAATTATTTAAGGGAAGGCTTAGGCTTTCTCTTTTTTTTTAATAGAAATTTAATGAATACAAATAAAAACTTCCCCAAAGATTAAAACTTATGGGGAAGCTTTTTGTGAGAATGTTAAATAAGAGAGTTTTTTAAATTTTATAAATTTTCAAGAGCTTGTTCTACGTCTTTGATTATGTCTTCTGCATCTTCAATGCCAACGGACATTCTAATTAAATCAGGGCTAATGCCAGCGTGAGCAAGTTCTTCGTCATTCATTTGTCTATGTGTTGTGGAAGCAGGGTGGAGGACGCAAGTTCTTGCATCGGCTACGTGAGTTACAACTGCTGCAAGTTTTAATCCATCCATGAATTTTGTTGCGGATTCTCTTCCGCCCTTTATTCCAAAGGCAATTACTCCGCAAGATCCATCTGGCAAGTATTTCTGTGCAAGTTCATGTTGTGAGTCATCTTCAAGTCCTGAGAAGGAAACCCAAGATATCTTGTCATGGTCTTTTAAATATTTTGCAAGGGCAAGGGCATTTTCGTAGTGTCTTGGCATTCTCAAGTGAAGTGTTTCTAGTCCAATGCTAAGATAAAATGAGTTTTGTGGGGAAGGAATACTTCCAAGGTCTCTCATTAATGTTGTAGTCATCTTAGTTATATAAGCTCCCTTGCCAAAGGTCTCTGTAAAGACAACTCCGTGATAAGATTCGTCTGGAGTAGTTAGTCCAGGATACTTGTCCTTGTATTTTGACCAATCAAAGTTTCCAGAATCAACAACAACTCCACCAACAGAGTTGGCAAAACCGTTCATGTATTTTGTTGTTGAGTGAGTGACAATATCCGCACCCCATTCAATTGGTCTCAAGAAAATTGGTGTAGGAAAGGTATTGTCAACAATAAGTGGCACGCCGTGGTCGTGAGCTGCCTTGGCAAAAATTTCAATGTCTAGTACCTTTAGTGAAGGGTTGGAAAGAGTTTCTCCAAAGACAACTTTAGTGTTTTCTTTAAAGGCCTTATTTAATTCTTCAAGGCTAACATCTGGTTCAACAAAAGTTGCTTCTATTCCAAGATTTTTCATTGTGTTGGCAATTAGGTTGTAAGTTCCACCATAGATTGCTGATGAAGCTACAATGTGGTCACCTGCCTTTAAAATGTTTAGTAGGGCATAGAAGTTTGCAGCTTGTCCTGAAGATGTTAATATTCCAGCAACTCCACCTTCAAGAGCAGTGATTTTATTTGCCACTGCATCGTTTGTTGGATTGGCAAGTCTTGTGTAAAAGTATCCCGCTTCTTTTAAGTCAAAAAGATTTGCCATTTGCTGAGATGAATCGTATTTAAAAGTTGTTGATTGTACAATTGGCACAACTCTTGGTTCTCCATTTTTGGGTTCATATCCTGCTTGCACACATAGGGTTCCTAAATTTTTCTTTGTCATATTATCCTCCTAGATTTTAAAAACTTGTCGGCAGCTCAAAAGGAAATAATTTATATATAAAGCTTTTGTAAAATAAAAAAAGCTCCCGTCCCATAAAGGACGAAAGCTTGAGCTTCGTGTTACCACCTTTTTTTATTATTTTATCGCTAAAATAACCTCATAGAGTACCAACATACTCCGAACGCTATAACAGGCGTACCTGTCGCAGCCTAAACTCTTGTCTCGGTGCGATAACTCCAAGGCCATGTTCCAAAGTATCCATTTTGATTTCTTTCACCAAGCGAAATCTCTCTGTAAAAACTTTTACAATGTACTCTCCTCTTCAAAGTCTATGTTTTGAATTATAAGTTGAGAAAATTTTTTTGTCAAGGATATTTTTAAATAAATAATTTTATAATTACTCATACTTTAAGAAATTATTTGCTAAAATTGTAAAAATAAGAGTCTCAAATAAGGAAAATATGATCATTTTTAAACCTTCATTTCTACTTATTAGTTCAAAATGATTTGTTGTAATGGCGAGTTTGCTTGAAGCTATAATATTTTGAAAAATTGGCAATATATTTTGTGCTACAAGGGCGAAGCCAAAAATTGATATCAAAATAGAGATAAGAACTATTAAACCTAAAGACTTAAATTTCAAACTTAGGTAATTCATTATGGAAATTATTGGAATAGAAGATAGGATGCTTATCCCAATGTAGTAAAAGTAGAGGCCTAGCCCTTCAATTTTAAATCCGCAGATGAATTTTCCACTCATGATAAATAAAACTATAAAATAAATTTGACATAAACTTATTAGTATTAGGGCAACAATAGATTTACTCATTATAAAACTAATATTTTTTATTGGGCTAGTTCTAATTAATTTTAGACCCGCTTTATGTTCCACTGACCAAAGACTTGAAACAATAATTGCTATAAGGGGGATTATAAAAAACATGAAGTAAAATAAGGAAGTTTGTGTCCAAAGACTTTCCCATTTATTTTTTAAAATTTCTTGATTTTGCAAATAGTTTATTGTCCCAAAGATATTTGCAAGAAGGGGAATAATTAATATTGTAGTTAAGAGTGAAAATAATTTTAATTTTTTAAATTCTATTTTTAACATGAATGCCTCCTAGATGTCCTTTGAAAGTGAAAATTTATTAAGTCTTGTGATGTAAATTAAAGCGATAAGAATATAAATTAAACTTATTGGCAATGTGAGATAATTTATATTATTCATAGTCTGTATAAAAACTTGTCCTTCTCTTACATAATTTATATTTAAAATTGTGGCGAAGAGTCCAAAGGGATTTATTTGCGATAAAAATTTTGATGTTAGCATAGTAATTATTCCAGACATTGCTCCCACAATTGAAAAGAAAAGGGAGAAGTAAATCTTTTTACTTTTAATTTCAATTATTGTGAAGATCATGATCATAGAAATGTTAATTGATAAAGTCGTTAAAAAGTAAATTATTATTCTTTTTATTAGGTTTATGTCTAAGTCAAAGTTTATATTTTTACTTGCTAAGAATATAATTATCAACCACTCAAGAATTTGTAGTAAGAAAACTTTTATGGACAAGTTTTTAATTTTATCCAACAAAATCTTCTGAACCTTTAAGCCAAGACTTATTTGCATTTGCCACATATTATTTTTCTCTTCAATCTCAATTACTTTTTTCACAAGTGATGATAGGGCAATGGGATTAAAGAATAAGGAAATTGCAAGATAAGAATCTAATATCCTTGCAAGAGGATAATTGTTAGACTGAAAGTCTTTTGTCTTGAAGGCAATAAGGATAGAAAATAAATGAATTGCAAATAAAATTAAAAGAGTGAAATTTAATTTCAGTCCCTTATTCTTTTTTATTTCTAGATTTTTCATGAGATCACCTTGCACTTGTTTCTTTAATAAATAATTTTTCAAGACTTTCTTTCCTTTTTTCAACCCTATAAATATCAAGATCATTCACAAGAGTCTTAATTATTTTTGCAACTTCTTCTTTACTCTTGTTACCTAGGACTAAATAGTCGTCAATTATATTTTCTTGAGATAAAGCTAGGATTTTTGAAGCTTTAATATTATCAGAGGTTTTTAATACAATTACTGGTGGATGAAGTTCTCTATATTCTTCTAGGGAACCACTGTAAGTTAAGGATCCATTTTTAAGGATGCCAATGTGAGTGGAAATTTTTTCGATTTCATCCAAGATATGTGACGAGATTAAGATGCTGGTATTTGAATTTTTTACAATTCTTTTGAACAAGTCCCTCATCTCTTCAATGCCATAGGGGTCAAGTCCATTAATGGGTTCATCTAATATTAAAAATTTTGGGTTCCCAATAAGGGCGATTGCAATACCCATCCTTTGCTTCATACCAAGTGAAAATTCTCTTACTTTCTTGTCTTTACTTTTTATTAGCCCAACATCTCTTAGCGTACTATCAATCTTTTCTTTATTTATATTTTTCATATCACAGATAAGATCTAAGTTATCATAGGCAGTGAGATGGTCATAAAAAGATGGGGCTTCTATTAAGGAACCTAAATTTTTATTTGTTTCCTTTTGATTTTTTTCATTTATTTCTTTTCCGTATAAAGTTATTTTTCCTGAATCCTTCTCTACTAAACCTAGGATAGATTTCATTAGAGTGGACTTACCAGCACCATTGGGACCTATCAGTCCAAAGATACTTCCTTCTTTGATTTCTAAATTAATATCTTTTAAAACTAAATTTTGTCCATAAGATGTATTAAGGTTTTTAATTTTTAAAATATTATTCATTTTCTTCTCCTCTCTTTTTGGTAAATTAATTATAATAAGTTGCTATAACATGAAAATTTTATCTAGATTACTTTTACATCACATTTTCAAATTTCAATTTTTATTGTGATAAAATTGCTTTAAAGGAGAAAGAAATGAATATTTTTAGAGAAGCGAAGATTTTATTAGTTGATGATGAGTCTGACTTAATAAATAGCATGTATAATTTTTTAAAGAAAAAAGGCTTCAGTAATCTTTTAACAGCAAAAAATATTGCAGAAGCAAATTTTAAACTCAAGAACAATAAAGTTGATTTAATGATATTAGATATAATGCTTCCAGATGGGAGTGGTTTTGACTTGTTAAAAGATCTTAGAAAAAAATCCAACTTGCCTGTAATTGTTTTGTCGGCCTTAAGTGGTATTGACGACAAAAAAGAAGGATTTGATTTAGAAGTTGACGATTATATTGTAAAACCCTTTTTGCCTGAAGACCTCTTGTGGAGAGTTGAGGCAGTGCTTAGGAGAACTTATCAAAATAAAAATGGGAAAATAATCTTATCTGGTGGAATTTTATTTGATAGGGAGAGGGCAATGTTAATAAAGAATGACGAGGAAATACAATTAACGGCAAAGCAATATAAAATTTTGGACTATCTTTCCATGAATTTAAATAAAATTGTATCAATAGATCAAATATTGGAGAAGTGTTGGGAAGATAGCTTTGGTTATGAAAACACACTAATTACACATATCTATAGGTTAAGAGATAAGCTTGAAGAAGATCCCGCTAACCCCAAAATAATAATAACCGTAAAGGGATTGGGATATAAGTTGCTTGGAGAAAATAAAGAATGTTAAATTATTTTTTTAAAAGACTAAAGAAGCTTGTTTTATTTATATTAATTTTATTAATTTTAATGATTACAAGTTTAGCTGGAATCTTTTATTCTAGTTTTAAATTTTCTAAAAAATATATAGAGCCAAGTAAGGTGTTTGAATATGTAGAAAAGAATAAAGAGGATAATAAGGTTGAAGATATTTATTTTACAGAGGAAAATAAGAATTATTTAGAAGATAAAAATATTTGGGCTATAAGAATTGACAAAAATGGAAAAGTAATTGAAAGCTTCAACAAACCTGAAGAAGTTAAGAATAAATTTGAAATTACCGACATGGTAAGATTTACAAGGTATTACTTAAATGATTATCCAGTATTTACATTTGTAGTAGATGACGGAGTGTTAGTTCTTGCTTATGCAAAAAATTCTCTAGATAAATTTCCCTTTAACTATTATTCCTATGATTTGGTAAAAATAAATATGTTAATTTTACTCATTAGCATCATATTGTTTGCTCTACTTGTTTATTTATTTTATCACCATGAAGTTAAAAGAATCTTTAAAAAATTAAATCCACTTCAAGAAGCAATAGGCAATATTTTTGATGAAAATTATGAAAAACTTGAAGAAGAAGGAGAATTAGGAGAAATTTCAAAAACTATTAACGATGCAAATGAGAAGTTCAATAATCTTAAAAAAAGTCAAGCAAGTTGGCTTAGGGGAATTAGTCATGATATAAGAACCCCTCTTACAAAAATTTCTTGGGAGATGGAGGGGATCAAAACAAAGGAAAATTTAGATGAGGTCAAAAATATTGAAAATCAAGTTATAAAAATAAGTAGAATTATTGAGGACTTAAATTTGACAAATAGTCTTGAGAACTTAAGTGACAAGTACTTTGAATATAAGGACCCAATTTCTGTTATAAGAAAGCTAATTGTAAACACTTTAAATGAAAATCCAAGTGAGGAAATTATTTTTGAAAACAAAATAAATAAAGAAATAAAAATAAAAATGGATGATCATTTATTTTATAGGATGCTTGAAAATATTTTAAATAACAGCCTTGAATATGGAAATGGAAAAATTTTTATAAATTATGAAATTTTACAAGACAGATTAGTTATATCAATTAAGAATGAGGGAATACCAATTGATGAAAGTATTATAAAAAGGCTAGATGAAGAAAACTTATCAGATGTTCAAAGACATGGAATGGGCTTATTTGTATCAAAACAAATTTGTAAGCTCCATAAGGGCGAGATGAAAATAGAAAACTATGATCAAGATGTAAGCGTGTCTTTTATTTTTTATCTAAAACAAAAATAAACTATTAAGAAGCATCATCTTATGCCCATAATATTGACGATTACTTAATATTTGTAATATAATAGTCAATATGCTAAAAATAGCGATTTATATAGAAAGGTGATTTTATGTCAGGACATTCTAAATGGAATAATATTAAAAATAAAAAAGGTAAGGAAGACGCAAGAAGAGGTAAAATTTTTACTAAACTTGCTAGACAAATAACTGTTGCAGCTAAGGAAGGTGGACTTGATCCAGATTACAACCCTTCTCTCAAGGTTGCCATAGATAAAGCAAAGGCAGAAAATATGCCTAATGACAATATTGACAGAGCCATTGCCAAAGCAGGCGGCGGAGATAACGATGATAACTTCGAAGAAATTGTTTATGAAGGATATGGACCAGGCGGAGTTGCTGTTATGGTTCATTGCCTAACTGACAATAGAAACAGAACTGCACCAGAAGTAAGACATATTTTTGATAAGTATGCAGGTAATCTTGGACAACCAGGTTGTGTATCCTTTATGTTTGACAAGAAGGGTTCCCTTGGTGTATTAAAGGAAGGCCTTGATGAGGATGAATTTACTTTAATTGCCATTGATGCCGGTGCTGAAGATGTTATAGACAGGGGAGAAGCTTTTGAAATAGTGACTGAGCCAGAAGACTACCACAATGTTAGAAAGGCCCTAGAAGATGAAGGTCATTCTTTTATTGAGTCTGATATAACTTATATCCCTCAAACTGAAACAGCTTTAGATGATGAAGAAGATATCAAAAATATGGAAAAGTTAATTGATGCCTTAGAAGATAATGACGATGTAACAGATGTATTTACTTCATGGGAGAGAGATTAATGGAAATTAATAGAATTATTGATCATACTTTATTAAAACCAGAATCAACAGAAGAACAAATTGAAAAAATACTTGATGAAGCAAAAGAATATAATTTTTTCTCAGTTTGCGTAAATCCTGTATGGGTTAAAAAATGTGCCGAAAGCTTAAAGGGTACTGATGTAAAAGTTTGTACTGTTATTGGCTTCCCATTAGGTGCAAACGCAAAAGAAGTAAAAGTTTTTGAAACTGAAAATGCCATAAAAAATGGTGCAAATGAAATTGACATGGTAATCAATATTGGACTACTTAAGTCACAAAAATACGACCTTGTTAAAGAAGAAATTCAAGAAATTGCTAAGGTTTGCCACGATAATGGAGCTCTTTTAAAAGTTATCCTTGAAAACTGCCTTCTTACAAAAGAAGAAATCGTAAAGGCATGCGAACTATCTGACGAAGCAGGAGCAGATTTTGTAAAGACTTCTACAGGTTTTTCAACTTCTGGTGCTGATGCAGATGATGTTGCCCTTATGAGAAAGTCAGTCTCTGATAGAGTTAAGGTTAAGGCAAGTGGTGGAATAAGAGATTATAAAAAATCACTTGAAATGATTGAAAAGGGTGCAGACAGACTTGGTGTTTCTGCTGGAGTTAATATCTACAAAGAAAGCAAGTCACTATGAATATAAATCCCGTTGCCTTTACAATTTTTGGACTAGAAGTTAAATGGTACGGAATTTTAATTGCTCTTGGAGTTCTCTTGGCAATTCTTACAACAGAGTCCATGGCAAAGAAAAAATCTTATAAAAATGGACTTTATAAAGATATTGCAAATGATGTTTCTCTATTTGCAGTTATCATTGGAGTTTTGGGAGCAAGACTCTATTATGTAGCCTTTGAATGGGAATATTATAGCCAACATTTAGATGAAATTTTTGCCATCAGAAATGGTGGGCTCGCAATTTATGGCGGTATTATTGCTGGAGGACTTACAATTTATGTCTTTACAAGAGTTAAAAAAATAAAATTTTGGACTCTTACAGATTGTATTGCACCAGGCCTTGCCCTTGCCCAATCTATTGGCAGGTGGGGCAACTATATCAATGGTGAAGCTCACGGTGGTGTGACTGATGTGCCTTGGGCAATTCTAGTCAATGGCGAGAGGGTTCATCCAACATTTTTTTATGAATCCTTTGTAAACTTTTTAATATTCTTATTTTTATATTTTTATCTTTCAAAGAGGCAAAAGTTTGAAGGACAATTAACTTCTTTTTACTTTATAGTTTATGGTATAGCAAGATTCTTCATAGAGGGAATGAGAACAGACTCTCTCTATGTTGGTGACTTTAGAGTTTCACAACTTGTGAGTCTTGCAATTGTAGTCTTTGGACTAGCTATAAGATTTGTAGCAAAAAGTAGACAAAAGAATAAATAATTAATTAGACTAGGCAACTAGTCTAATTTTATAGGTGATATTTTGAATAAGATAAATTACAATTTGGAAATGGAAAAAGTAATAAAGAAAATAGATAAGGATCACAAGCCAAGACTACTCTTGCATTCTTGTTGTGGTCCTTGTTCTTCTGCCATATTGGAAAGAATAAATGAATACTTTGACATTGATGTATTTTATTACAATCCAAACATCGACAGTGAAGAGGAATTTTATAGGAGGGCTGATGAACAAGTTCAACTTGTAAAAGATTTGGGCCTTGAAGATGAGATAGGTGTAAGGGTTATAAAGTATAATCACCAAGACTTTCTTGAATATGTGAAGGGATTTGAAGAGTACAAAGAAGGGGGTCCTAGGTGTTTTAAGTGTTATAGGCAGAGGATGGAGAAGGCAGGAGAGTTTGCTGCTGAAAACAATTATGACTTCTTCACAACAACACTTTCCATTTCTCCCCACAAGGATTCTCAAATTTTAAATAAATTGGGAGATTTTTTATCTAAAAAGTACGAAATAAAATATTTATTCTCTGATTTTAAGAAAAAGAATGGTTTTAAAAGGTCTGTAGAACTAACTGATGAGTTTAATATGTACAGGCAAGATTATTGTGGATGTGAATTTTCAAGGAGTGAAGATTGAAAAATTTTAAAAATATTTTTATTATTTCTATTTTCTTTTTTTTAAGTCTTAGTTTATTTGTTGCCTATAGGACGGATTTTAAATTTAAAAATCTAAATGTAAATAATAATGCTAATCTAGAAGAAGTTGAACATAAAAAAGAAATTAAAGAAGATAAGACACAAGTAAAGATTCTTGCCATGGGTGACATGATTTTTCACCAACCCATTGTTAAAAATTATAGGACCGAAGATTCCTATGACTTTACTCCAATCTTTGCAAATATATCAGAGGATATTAATGAAGCAGACCTTGCCATTGCGAACTTTGAAGGATCAATAAATTCAAATAGAAAGTTATCAGGATTTCCACTTTTTAATTTTCCCAAAGAAACAATTTATTCTTTAAAGGCTGCAGGCTTTGATCTTATGTCTACTGCTAACAACCACTCACTTGATACAGGACTTGAAGGAGTAGCTGAAACTCTTAGTCACATTAAAGCAAGTGGAATGGAATCCTTTGGAACTTTAACAGAAGACCTTGAAAAGGGTATTGTTGTTGAAAAAAATGGAATAAAAATTGGTCTTATTTCCTTTACCGACACCTTAAATGGGATGGATTCTTTAATGAGGAATAAAGAATATTCTGTCAATACTTTTTCTCAAGATGTTGCTGGTGATATAAAAAACATAAAGGACAAGTCCGATATTGTAATAGTTTATCCTCACTGGGGAAATGAGTATCACTACCAACCAAGTGAGAGACAAATTTACTTAAAAGAGAAGTTGCATGAGTATGGTGCTGATATAATTTTAGGCTCACATCCACATGTTTTGCAAAAATATGAAGTCGAAGAAATTAACGATAGAAAATATTTTACAATCTATTCTATGGGAAATGCCTTATCTAATCAAAGGGTAGAAAACTTAAGGAAGTCTGGTGTAGATACAGGTGCCCTTGTTAAACTTGAAATAGAAAAGGACAATGTAAGTGGAGTAACTCATCTAAAGTCCTATGATGTTCAACCGACTTATGTAAATAGGTATAGGGCAAATGGGAGACTTAACTACGACGTTGTGAAACTTCAAGACATAATCCCTGGTGGCAAATTGAGTGAAGTAACAGATGTCAACTTACAAAAGGCAGCTGACAAAAAATATAAGGAAGCCCTTGGGGTTTTACAAGGTGAAATATGAATAAAGACCAAGTGCCAGGTACAAATTTTATAATTTTTCAGGATGAAGATGAATTTAAGTACACTACAGATTCTTTAATACTCTCTTCCTTTGTAAAGAAGGGGAAGAGAGCTATAGACCTTGGATGTGGCAATGGAATACTTTCTCTAAGGCTAGTGGATAGGTTTGATGAAATTCATGCAACTGATATTAATAAGAAAGTCTTAGATAATTTTAAAGAATCTGTAAGTGCAAATGAGCTTGATGATAAAATAAAAATAATAGAGAAAAATATTTTTGATTTAAAAGAAGTCTATGAGACAAATTTTTTTGATACTGTGGTTTTTAATCCACCCTATTACGATTATGAAAACATAAAATTTGAAACCATTCCTGCCAAACATTTTTTTGACATTGAGAAAAGTCTCTACATAGTTAACTATCTCTTAAAAAATTCTGGAAATCTTTATATTATTTATCCAACTTATAGGTTGGCTGAACTTATTTATAAGATTAACCTAGCAGGCCTAAGAGTAAAACACATAGTAAATATCCACGGAAATCCAAATAAGGATTCTAAAAATTCCATTGTAATAGCAAAAAAGCAGGCTAACTTTGGAAATGAATTCAGTGACTTTTACATAAGACAAGGAGATAATTACACAGAGGAAATGGAAAGAGTTTATAGAAATGAGGTAATCTTGTGATTTATTTTTGCCCAACTCCCATAGGTAATTTAGGGGACATAAGCCTTAGGACAGTAGAAATCTTGAAGTCAGTGGATATAATTTATGCAGAGGATAAGAGGGTGACTCTAAAACTCTTAAACCACTTTGATATTAATAAGGAACTGAGAACTTATCATAAGTTTAATGAGGCCGAAATGTCAGAAAAAATTATTAAACACTTAGAAGGAAAAGACATCGCTCTTGTTACAGATGCAGGCATGCCAGGAATAAGTGATCCGGGTGCAGTATTGGTAAAAAAACTTATAGAAGAAAATATTGAATTTAGAGTTTTACCAGGAGCCAACGCGGCTTTAACAGCCTTAGTTTTATCAGGTCTTGATACAGACCACTTTACTTTTTATGGATTCACCTCAAGTAAGTCTAGTGGAAGGAAAAAAGAATTTGAGTCTCTTAAGGATTTAAAATTCACTTTAATTTTCTACGAAGCTCCTCACAGAATTAGGGACTTTTTACATGATGTCCACGAGGTTTTTGGTGAGAGAAAGATTTCTATTTCTAGAGAAATAACTAAAGTCTTTGAAGAGACCATTAGGTCTACAACATCAGAAATATTGGAAAAAGATATTGTGGAGAAGGGAGAATTTGTTATTGTCCTTGAAGGTAATAACGAAGAAGAGGTCTACGATATAAAAAAACTTCTTGAAGAAGAATTAAAAACTGGAATGAAGAAGTCTCAGGCAGTAAAAGAAGTTTCAAAAAAATATAATCTTCCTAAGAATGATGTTTATAAGGAGAGTCTGGACCTATGATTAATTTACAAGATCTGGAAGGTCAACTAAAGGAAGTAAACACAAACTTAAAGAATAAATATGATTTTATCTTTAACTTAGACAAGGATGCTTTTAGAAAAGAACTTACAAATAATGTTGGCGGACTTATAAAAATGGAAAAGTTTCCTAAAGAGAAACTTTCTAAATACAAGAGAACTGTTGGGGTTGACGGATCTAACAATAGGTCTGGCGGAGCCTTTCCTCACTTTATAGAAATTTTTCAAGGACTTGCTAAGTCAACTGATGGTAATGAAATTTATAAAAATAAGGTCTATACGCCGACTTTAAATGATATTTATGATGACAAAAATCTTTCACAAAAATATCTTGCCACCATTGAAATAGAAACGGCTCTTGAATATATAGATGAGTATGATTTTGATTACTTAATGATGGACGGTGGTTTTATTAGATATAAGATTAACTGTCTTGATTTATTCACTGAATTAAGAGAAAAGTGTGAAGCAAAAAACATTATACTTTTTGGTGTCATAAAAGACCTAAAAACCAATGTCATTGCTAGGAGTTTAGAAATGGATGAGAGCATTTACGATAGGGAAATATTATTTAATAGACTAATTACAGGTGAAGCTCTTCTAATTAGAAATGAAATTAATAAAAAATTTATAAAAGACGGATTAGGCGAAGGTTTTTCATCAGCTTTTATGAGGACAGCAAAATTCCCTGGTGCAGTTGGACTTGATATATTAGATACTCAAGAAAAATATCTCGAAGAAATTGCTAGCCTTGTTTACACATTGACTCCTATGTCATCAAGGGGAGTGCCTCTATGGCTTGATATAGTTGATAAAGATGTAAAGATAACTGATGAAATACTTACCACTCTTTTGGAAGAATACTTGGACAGAGATGTCTATGAAAGATTTTTTATTTCTGAAAGAGATAAGAGAACTCTATAGGAGGAAATATGAAGGTACTTGGAGTTACAACAACAAGAGAAGTATATATTGGTTCTAAGGAAAAAAACTTTAGGAACAATGAGTTTTTAATAGTTGAAGACCCAGTTCAAGGCGATATCATTGGAGAAGTTGTGGACTCGCAAACTTTTAACCGATTCATTCCTCTTGATATTGGTGGAGACTTTATTGACAGTGACGTTTTATCATCCCTTGGATCTATGGGATACGATGTTGGAGATGAAACAGTTTATGTTGCAAAGCTAAGGTTTTTTGAAGAACTTCTATATCCACCACTAACAGGGAGTGATTTAAGAGCACCAGTTTTTGATGAAATAAAAAATTTATTAATTGACACTCTTCCTAAGGAGTCTTTAATCTTAGGCTCTATAAAAAATACTGATAATATTGCTGAGGGAATGGATGATATTTATAAAGATTTATTTACAACTTTTCAAAATAATGAATTCATAAAACAAAGAGAACTTCCCTACTTATTTGACTACAAGTCAATGCATCAATATCCACACATTGGGGTTTTTGGTGGATCAGGAAGTGGTAAGTCCTTTGGCCTAAGAGTTGTTTTGGAAGAACTAATGGAAATGGGAGTTCCAACAATTGTCATGGACCCCCATTATGAAATGGACTTTACAAATAATTCTGAAATTTCAGATAAGGACTACAGTGATAAGTTCAAGTGTCTAGAAATTGGAATTCACACGGGGATAAAGTTTCAAGAATTGCAAAAAAGGGATTTAAAAAACCTTTTAAACGCTGCATCGCCTCTTACTGATTCCATGAACAATGTAATAGATGTTATGCTCTCAAAGGGTGCTAGTTTTGAATCCTTTAAGAATAAGTTAGACTTGTTACTAGAGGGACAAGAAATTGGATCAAGAGATAAAATTTTACAAGAGATAGCCATTGAAGAGGACCAAACAAGAAGAGATAGGCTTGAAGAAGTTTTAGATATTTATGAAAGATATGATAAGACTTGTAACTCCATGAGTGTCCGTGGAGTCTTGTGGAGACTTATGACCCTACAAGGGGAGGGAATATTCTCTCATAATATTGATGAGCTTTTGGACCTATTAAAGAGAAGAAAGTTAGTTGTACTTCAAGGCTCCACAAGGATGATAAATGTATTTTCAACTTATCTTTTGGCAAAGTTATATTATTTGAGAAAGGAATACAGGGACGAACTTTATAGGAATAATGTTAAAGTTGACTACTTCCCACCTTTTATTATAATTACTGACGAGGCCCACAATTTTGCACCGAAGGGCTTTGACACACCTTCAAAATCAATCTTGCGTGAAATTTCTCAAGAGGGAAGAAAGTATGGTGTCTTTTTAATCCTAGCAACACAAAGACCAACTCTCCTAGATGAAACCATAACGGCTCAATTAAATACTAAATTAATTTTTAGGACAGTTAGGGCGTCAGACATAGACACAATTAGGGAAGAGACAGACCTGTCATCAGATGAAACAAAGAGACTTCCTTATTTAAGCTCAGGTGATGTTTTCATTTCTTCAGCAAAGAAGGGGAGGACTTCCTTTGTAAGGATAAGGGCAGCTAATACAATTTCACCACACACAGAAAATCCATTTGACGAATTAACATCCCACGACGAAGAAGTTTATGAGAAGTTCTTTTTAGATATAAAAGATTTGCTTCCCATAGATACATCCAACCTAAATGGAGCACTTATGAATTACAATAAAAAATCTGGTGAAAACTTGTCCTATGATGAGTTTAAAAACAATTTAGATAAGTTGTGTGAAATTGAATTAATAGAAAAAGAAACAAACTTTTTAACAGAAATGTATAAGATAAAATAAAAATAAAGACTTAGGTTTGTATTTAAACTTAAGTCTTTATTTTTTTGATTTTTTTATTAAGTAAGTATCGTAAAGTTCTTGAAGTGATGCTTTGTTTTTAATTAATTTTACTTTGCTTTCTCGTGTTAGGGTTTTTATAAAATATTCTTTTTTTAATGCGTCAGACTTGTCTAGGCACTCTTCACTAAATACCATCTTCACAGGTAATCTTGAAGCTGTATACTTAGAAGCTTTTCCATCATTATGAGTCTTTAATCTCTTTTCGAGATTTACTGTGTAGCCAGTATAGAGGCTTTCATCAGCACATTTTAAAATATAAACGTAAGATGCCATTTACTCACCACTTAAATAGTCGTCAACTGTAAAGTTTATTATTTCGAACTCAAATCCACGACCTTGAAGATAGTTCTTGGCAGAGTAGATTTTTTTAGGATCAGACTCGTCTTTTGAAATTCTTTTTTCAACAAGCTCAAGAGCGTTCATGTATTCTAATTCATAATCATAATTTTCCATAACCTTATCAATTACATTTCTTTCGATTCCTTTAGACATCAACATATATCTCGTCTTGTTTTTACCATATTTTTTTATACTTAAGGCATCGTTAAGGTATCTTCTTGCGTAGTCTTCATCATTTAAATATTTTTTTTCTTCGAGAATTGGCAAGATAGTTTCTATTATCTCTCTTTGAATTTTATTTTTATATAAATGATTCACTAGTTGCTTCTTAGTTTTATTTCTTTGTAAAAATTTATAAGATAGGAGAAGGGCTTCTGTCTTCTCATCTTCAAACTTTAAGTTTTCTACAAATTCTTCTTCAACTTCTTGGCCCTTATATAGTCCAAAGTTTACCAAGGTGTCTTCAGAAATTTTTATTTCTTCGTCATTATCGAAGCTAATAATAAATTTTTTCTTATCAAAAATAATATTAGAAATAATCATTTTATCACCAAAAATATTTTATCATATAAGCTCTAATTCACCAATTTATCTAAATTAACAAAATATTGGAAAATTAAGAGCAAAAAGTATATAATTAGATAGAGTTTAAGACTGAGAGGTGTAATATGTTTGAGTTAATCTCACAAGTTTTGAGATATGTATTTATTATCTTAATTTACCTTTTTATATTTAGTATTTTAAGATTAATGTATCTCGATGTTAAGAGCATAACAAGTGGCGGTGGTTCTCTTGATGATGCCTATCTAAAAGTTGTAAATAGACTTGATTCCTTAAATTTTAAGATGCAGGAATACTATGTAATAGATGGCGATATTAGTCTCGGAAGAAGTTCTAAAAACGATGTTGTCATCAAAGATAAATTCGTAAGTAAAAATCATTTATTAATCCGTGTAAAGAACCAAAGATATTATTTAGAGGACTTGGGTTCTGCAAATGGTACATTTTTAAATGGTGTAAAAATTGATCCAAATGAGCTAATTGAACTTCAAAACAATGACAAAATTGGAGTTGGCTTTATTCAATTTATTTTTGTAGATAAAAGGTGAAAATGTGTTAGATAAAATTTTTAAACAGAGAAAACCTAGAAACTTACTATTAATTTTTGAAATTTTAAGTATTTTGTTATTATTTACTTTTAATAACAATAATATTGATAGATACATAGTTATTTTATTTTTAGGACTAATCTTAATAGTTTATATTTCCAACCTAGTCCTAGGTAGGGTTTCTTCTGGCGATAATTATATTTTCTTAATAGTTTCCATGCTTTTAAGTCTTGGAATAATAACCATCTACAGGCTGTCTCCAAAACTTGGACTTAGACAACTTATATGGGTTTTAGCAGGCATTTTAGTTTTTTATTTAACTTATTTTATTATTAGGGCAATGAGAAGATTAGAATATATGACAGGTCTTTATTTAGGGATTTCAATTTTATTTTTCTTGCTCACAATTATTCTTGCTCCATCCAAGTATGGTGCCAAAAACTGGATAGAAATTTCTGAAAATATAACAATTCAGTTGTCCGAATTTACTAAAATCTTAGTAATATTTTTAATAGCTTCTTTTTACACAACTTTCCAAACAAGATTAAAAAAATTAAATTATAAGTATACTTCATATTACTTAATGGGAGTAATATATATTTTTGTAGGATTTTTGTTTATTCAAAGAGACTTGGGAACAGCTGCAATTTTTATTGCTATTTATACCCTTATCCAATATGTCTACGATGAGAACAGAAAATCAATTCTTGTTAATATTGGCTTAATGGCTGTGGGATCTGTTACGGGCTACTTTTTATTCTCCCACGTTAGGAATAGGGTGGATATTTGGTTAAATCCTTGGACTGCTGATAAGGTTGTTAATTCTGCTAGACAAATTGTTCAATCTCTTTTCGGTATAGGAGAAGGAGGATTTATTGGCCAGGGAATTGGCTTGGGTTATCCAAAACAAATTGCCTTTGCTTATTCCGATGTAATCTTCTCAGCAATTTGTGAAGAAATGGGAGTTTTGACTGGTATAGGAATTATCATGCTCTATATGCTCTTAGTTTATAGGGCCATTAAAATTGCCTTAAATCAAGAATATTTATTTTATAGGATTCTTGCACTTTCAGTTGCAATCTTATTTACAGTACAGGCCTTTTTAAACATTGGAGGAGTTATAAAACTTATCCCAATGACAGGTCTAACTCTTCCTTTTATTTCCTATGGAGGAAGTTCTCTTATTTCAAGCTTTGTTGCTTTAGGTATTTTACAAGTGACAAGCGAAGATTTATCATATAAATATGAAAAAGGAGTGAACAATGAATAGTAAAGATAATAAAAGAATTCTAGTATTACTTGTATTTCTAATGATTTTATTAGTTGCTCCAATTATATATTTAACTTACTTTACTGTTTTTAAGGCTGATGATATTGTAAAACACCCAGCTAACAGGAGAAGTGAACTAAGAGAAAACTCTGTAAAAAGAGGAACTTTTTATGATAGGAATCACGAAGTCTTAGCTTACTCTAATGGTGAAAAATATAATTACCATAGGATTTATAATCAGCCAATAATTTATTCTCATATTATTGGTTATTCTGACAAAATAGTTGATAAATATGGTCTTGAAAAAGAGTTGAATGACTATCTCGTTGGTAAGGAAGGCTCCAAAATACTAAAGACTTTCAAATCTATAATAAATAAAAATTACGACCCTTACACTGGAGATGACATTACCCTTACAACAGATACGGACCTACAAGAAAAAACTAGATCTGTATTATCATCAAGATCAGAAAAGGGATCAGTTGTAATTATGAATCCAAAGACAGGAGAAGTCCTATCCATGGTTTCTCTTCCAGACTTCAATTCTCAAAATATTGCAAAAGATATGCAAAAAATAAATGAAGCTAACAATGGTGCTCTTTTTAACAGTTCCACAAAGGGCAAATTTGCACCAGGGTCTGTTTATAAAATAGTTACAACAACTGCAATTTTAGAATCGGGAATTTCTCAAAAATACACAGATGAAGGTATGGAAAAAATTGACAATGGAAGAGAGTTTAGGAATGCTGGTAACAAAACTTACGGCAGAGTAGACCTTAGAAAGGCTTTTACAAATTCTCTTAATACCTACTTTGTTAGGAAATCTGTTGACATGGGAATTGATGTCATGGGTCAAGTTTCTGAGAAGTATATGATTAATAAAAAGGTTGATTTTGAACTACCTTTGGAAACTTCTACTTGGACCTTTAAAAGAAATGATTTCGACAGGACTGCGCTTGGTGCAGGTGGTATCGGTCATGACACCATTTTAGTTACACCACTTGAAATGTGTATGATTGCGTCTACTATTGCAAATGACGGTGTCATGATGCAACCTCACATAGTTAAGAAAATAGATTCATCAGATGGTAAAAATGTAATGAGAAATACTCCAACAGTCTTAAGTGAAGTTACTTCAAAAGAAAATGCTGACCAAATCACAAAATACATGGTCAATGTTGTTAATAATGGTACTGGAACTGAAGCTTATGTTTCAGGAGTAAAGGTTGCAGGTAAAACTGGTACTGCACAACTTGACCTTAAAGAAGGAACAAATAATGCTTGGTTTGTTGGATTTGCACCAGCTGATGATCCACAAATTGCAATTTCTGTAGTTATTCCTAATGTTAAGGACTATGGGTCTCAAGCAGCAGCTCCAATTGCAGGAGAACTTTTAAAGTACGCTATTAATAATTTACAACTTGAAGAAGAGTGATACTGTGTATAAGGATAAATTTGTTACTGCCATAGTTGCAGCGGCAGGTATGGGCAAGAGAATGAAAATGGGAATTAATAAGCAATTTTTGACAATTGATGGAATTCCAATCCTTGCTCATACAATTAAAAAAATTGAAAAATCCAAATACGTTGACTTTTTACTTCTTATTGTTAAAGAAAGCGATATGCGATATGTTCATGACACTATCAAAAAACATAAAATAAATATGGATTATAAGATAGTTTATGGTGGAAAGGAAAGACAAGATTCCATTAATAATGGACTTTTAAATATGCCCCATGAAACAGATATTGTCTTAACACATGATGGCGCAAGACCCTTTGTATCAGTAGATAAAATAGACGAAGCTATAGAAAATGTAATGGACACTGGGGCCTCTGTTCTTGCAAATCCTGTTAAGGATACAATTAAAGTTTCGACAGATGGTAAGCTAGTAGATTACACACCAAATAGAGATAGACTATGGCAAGTTCAAACCCCACAAGTTTTCAGAAAAGAAATTATAATGAAAGCTTATAGTCAGGCTTATGCAGAAGGATATTATGGTACAGATGACTGCTCTTTAGTTGAAAAAACAGGGGTAAAAGTAAAATTAATTTACAATTCTTACGATAATATAAAAATTACTACAAGAGAGGACTTGTCTATTGCACAAATACTTGTTAAGAAGGTGAAAATTTGAGAATAGGAATAGGATACGACGTTCATAAACTAGTTGAGGATAGAAAACTTATAATCGGTGGAATTGATATCCCCTATGAAAGAGGACTTTTGGGACATTCTGATGCTGATGTTCTTATTCATGCTATTATGGATGCCATTTTAGGTGCCCTTGCCTTAAGGGACATTGGCTATCATTTTCCAGACAATGACAATAAGTATAAAGATATTGATTCAAAAGTACTTCTAAGTAAGGTTTATGAGATAATGAAGTCAAAAAATTATAAAATTGGAAATATAGATTCTGTTGTAGCATGTCAGGCTCCTAAGCTTGCAAGTCATATTGACGATATGAGAAAGACTATTGCAAATATTTTAAAGACTGATATAGAGAATGTTTCTATAAAGGCTACGACGACAGAAAGACTTGGCTTTGTTGGAAGAGGGGAAGGTATCTCTTCAGAAGCTGTAGTATTACTTGAAAGGGATGATTAAAAAATGAAGTTTTTTATCGATACTGCTAATATTGATGAAATTAAAGAAATTAACTCCTGGGGTGTCCTGTCAGGAGTTACTACTAATCCAAGCTTAATAGCAAAAAGTGGTGGAGTTTTTGAGGATGTCATAAAAGAAATATCTGAGATCGTTGATGGAGACATTTCAGCTGAAGTTATTTCCACTGATTTAGATGGAATGCTTAAAGAAGCAAGAGAACTTGCAAAGATTTCAGATAATATTGTCATAAAAATTCCAATGATTGAAGAAGGACTTAAGGCTGTAAGTATTTTAAGTAAAGAAGGCATAAGAACTAATGTAACTTTAATATTTTCAGTTTCGCAAGCTATCCTTGCTGCAAATGCAGGTGCAACTTATGTGAGTCCTTTCATGGGAAGACTTGATGACATTGGAGAATCAGGCTTGAATCTTGTGGCAGATATTGCTTATATTTTCAAGGAGTACGGATACAATACTCAAATAATTGCAGCAAGTATAAGACATATAAATCACGTAGAAGATGTAGCAAGAACTGGGGCAGATATAGGTACAATTCCTTATAAAATATTTAAAGAAATGATTAAGCATGAGTTAACAGACGCAGGATTGAAGAAATTCTTAGAAGATTTTAAAAGCGTAAAGACAAAGGAGAAATAAGATGGACAGAAATTTAGCATTAAACTTAGCAAGAGTAACAGAAGCAGCGGCTCTTTCAGCAGGTAAGTGGTTAGGAAAAGGCGACAAAAATTCAGCCGATGGTGCAGCAGTAGACGCAATGAGAAGAATGTTTGATACAGTTGATATTGATGGAACTGTAGTTATTGGGGAAGGTGAAATCGACGAAGCTCCAATGCTTTACATTGGTGAAAAAATTGGTACAAAAGAAGGGGAAGACCAAGTTGATATTGCAGTTGACCCAATTGATGGTACAAATTCAATTGCCAATGGAACAGATAACTCTATAGCTGTACTTGCAGTAGCACCTAAGGGATGCCTATTAAATGCACCAGACATCTATATGGATAAGATTGCTTGTGGCCCTAAGGCTAAAGGAGCAATTAAACTTGATGATTCTCCTTCTGAAAATGTTAAAAGAGTAGCTAAGGCTCTCAACAAAAATATTGAAGAAATAACTGTTGCTGTTCTTGATAGACCAAGACACGAAGAAATTATAAAAGAAATTATCGCTGTTGGAGCAAGAGTCAAAAAAGTTTCTGATGGAGATATTGTTACAGCAATTGAAACTTGTTATGAAGATTCGGGAATTGACCTAGTAATAGGTAGAGGCGGTGCTCCAGAAGGTGTAATAGCAGCAGCAGCTCTTAAATGTTTAGGTGGAGACTTCCAAGGAAGACTTCATCCAACAGATGAAAAACAAGAAGCTAGATGTAAGGACCTTCATTCTGATTTAAAGAAAATCTATTCAATTGATGATCTTGTAAAAGGAAATGAAGTTATATTTTCAGTTACAGGTATTACTTCAGGAGAAATTCTTGATGGAGTAAAATACTATGGCGATAATAAGGCAAAGACAGATACTCTTGTATTGAGACTTCCAAGTGGAACACAAAGATTTATAAGATCAGTCCATTCTCTTGATTTAAAACCAGATTACGCTAAATAATTTTTGTCATGACTAACAATGTTGAATTAAACAATAAATCAATAGATGACTTGAGAAAAATAGCTTTATCCCTTGGTCTTGAAAATTCTGAAAATTATAATATTGAAGAGTTAAAAGAGTTTATAGAGACAGGTAAAACTCCTGCTTCTTCACTAGCTGGTAAAGACTTAGATAAACTTAAGGTTTCAGAACTTAGGGAACTGGCGAAAAAATATAAAATAGAAAAATCATATTCTTTAAAAAAAGATGAGCTTATAAAAGAAATAAAGTTAAAAAAAGAATCACAAAAAATTGATAAGCTAGATTTATCTGATAACGCTGCCGAAACTTTAAAAAATCTTGACAATAAAAATTACGTAAGAGGAATTCTTGAGCTTCACCAGGATGGATATGGTTTTTTAAGGACAATTAACTATCTTCCAAGTGAAGAAGATATATATGTTTCGCCATCACAGATAAGGAAGTTTAGGCTTAGAAATGGTGATGAAATTCTTGGAATCAAATCTCCACCAAAGGATGGAGAAAATTTCAATGCTCTTTTATACATCAAGTCTGTCAACAATCTTCATCCTTCTAAAATAATTAATAGACCTTTTTTTGATAACCTAACTCCAATTTATCCAAAGGAAAAGATTAATTTAGAAACTGAAGACAGGGCTATGAGGATTATTGACCTCTTGGCTCCTGTTGGTTTTGGACAAAGAGGTCTTATTGTTTCACAACCAAAATCAGGAAAGACTACTTTACTTAAAAAGATTTCAAAATCTATAAATACTAATTATCCAGATCTTCACTTAATAGTATTATTAGTAGACGAAAGACCTGAAGAAGTTACAGATATGAAAAGATCTGTTAAGGGAGAAGTAGTATATTCTACCTTTGATGAAAATCCTAAGAATCACACTAGGGTTGCTGAGATGGTTATTGATAGGGCAAAAAGACTTGTTGAGAACAAAGAAGACGTAGTTATTTTACTTGATTCTCTTACAAGGCTTTCAAGAGCTTACAATTTAACAACACCAGCTAGTGGTAAAACTCTATCAGGTGGTCTGGATCCTCTATCACTTCACAAACCCAAAAGATTTTTCGGGGCAGCAAGAAACATTGAAGAGGGTGGAAGCTTAACCATACTTGCCACTACTCTTGTTGATACCGGTTCAAGGATGGATGATGTTATCTTCGAAGAGTTTAAAGGTACAGGAAATTTGGAACTCCATCTAAATCGAAGTCTATCAGAAAAAAGAATTTTCCCAGCTATAGATATATTAAAGTCAGGTACAAGGAAAGAAGAACTTTTACTTAGCAAGCGAGAGTTGGACTTCAGTTATGAATTTAGAAATAAATTGTCAGAAGAAAATATAGAAGATGTAACAGAAAGATTTTTAGACTCCATTTCAAAGACTAAAAATAATAAGGAATTTTTAAAAAAATATTTTGTTAGATAAGATTTCCAATAATAAAATCTTGATAATTTAATCTTAATATTATATAATAATTAAGCAAATAGTTGTGTTTGCACTAGAGTGAAAATTGTGTTATAATATAAAAATTGAGTTATAAAATAAGTTTAAGGGGGCAATACAATGAAAAAAGGAATTCATCCAGATTATAAAGAAGCTACTGTAACTTGTGCATGTGGCAACACTTTTAAAACAGGATCCGTTAAAGAAGATTTAAAAGTTGAAATTTGTTCAGCTTGTCATCCTTTCTTTACAGGAAAGCAAAAACTCTCTGATCACGGCGGAAGAATTGAGAAATTCAACAGCAGATATAAGAGAAATAAATGACAATGAGGTTAGCCTAGCTAACCTTTTTTATTACTTAAATTTATGGAAATTAAAGAGGCCTTAATAGAAGGTAGAAAATATTTAAAAGATTTAGAATATACTGATCCAATATATGAAACAAGACGAATCCTAAGCTTTCTTTTAAATAAAGATTTATCATATCTAGTGGCTCATGATAGTGAGTTATTAGATTCAACAGTTGAAGAAAGATATTTCGAGATTTTAGACAAAAGAAAAAATGGTATGCCGATACAATATATTTTAGGTGAAGAAGATTTTTATGGAAGAAGCTTCAAAGTTCTTAAAGATGTTTTGATTCCTAGACAAGATACAGAAATATCCGTAGAAACCCTATTAAAAATAATAAAAAATAACAAGATTAATAATATGTTAGAAATTGGTTGTGGCACTGGGATTGTCAGCATTAGCGTTGACCTTGAAACAAAAGTTGATGTTACTGCTGTTGATATAAGTCAAAAGGCAATTGAAAATACTAAAATCAATAAAGAAAAAATAGGATCAACAATAACAGTACTAAAGAGTGACTTGTTTTCAAATATTAAAAATAAGTTTGATATAATTTATTCAAACCCTCCTTATATAAAATCTGATGAAATAGAGAAGCTACAGGTTGAAGTAAGAAAACATGAACCTAGACTTGCCCTTGATGGTGGAGAAGATGGACTTCATTTTTATAGAAAAATAATTGAAAAAGCACCAGAATATTTAAATGATAGAGGATACTTGGTTTTTGAAATTGGACATGATGAGGCTAAAGATATATGTGCCCTCATGGAAGATAAATTTGATGTAGAAGTTATTAAAGATTTGAGTAAACTGGATAGAGTCGTAGTTGGACAGTTAAGGATGTAGAGGTTATTATGTACGAAAAACTTTCGGTATTTGAAGATAGATTAGTAGAATTAGAAAAGGATCTTAGTAACGTTGATATTATAAATAACTCTAAACTTTACCAACAAAAAGCTATTGAGCACGCCGAAATAGAGCCTATTGTTGGTAAATATAAATTGTATAAAGAAACTTTAAATACATTAAATGAGAATAAAGAGTTAATAAAAGAGAAATTAGACGACGATTTTAAGGATCTTGTAAGAGAAGAAATAAACGAAGGAAGTAAAAAGGTTGAAGAACTTGAAAATGAGTTAAAAATTCTTTTGATTCCTAAGGATAAAAATGACAGCAAGAATGTAATGGTAGAAATACGTGCTGGTGCAGGTGGAGATGAAGCTGCTTTATTTGCAGGAGTTCTTTATAGACAATATGTTAGATACGCTGAAAGATGTGGCTTTAAAGTTGAGACTATGTCATCAAATGAAATAGGAATTGGTGGATATAAAGAAATTGTCTTTATGATAATTGGAAATGGGGCATATTCAAGACTAAAATATGAATCTGGTGTTCATAGGGTTCAAAGAGTTCCAGAAACTGAAAGTGGAGGAAGGATTCATACATCTACAGCTACTGTTGCAGTATTACCTGAAGCTGAAGACGTTGACATAGAAATTGATCCAACAGAAATTAAGTTTGATGTCTTTCGTGCATCAGGAAATGGTGGTCAATGTGTAAATACAACAGACTCAGCTGTAAGACTTACACATATTCCTACAGGAATAGTCATTTCATGCCAGGATGAAAAATCACAACTAAGAAATAAAGAAAAGGCCATGAAACTTTTAAGATCTAAGCTTTATGATTTGAAGTTACAAGAGCAAAATGAAAAAGAGTCCATGGAAAGATCATCTCAAATTGGAACAGGCGATAGGTCTGAAAGAATAAGGACATATAACTATCCTCAAGGTAGGGTAACTGATCATAGAATCAACTTAACATCACACAGGATAAATGAAATAAATGACGGTGACCTTGATGAAATAATAGATGCACTAATCACTTATGATCAAACTCAAAAGTTAGAAAAAATATCATAAAAATAATTATTATTTATTTAGTATAATTTTAATAGACTATTTGATTTTTCATTAATAATATTCTATAATGATGATGGTAGTTTTATTATTAAATTTTATGGGGGTAATATTATGAATCAAATGACAAGTGACAATTTAAGATCAGCATTCGGTGGCGAATCTCAAGCACGTACTAGATATAACATCTGGGGAGATGTAGCAGAAAAAGATGGTTTCAAAAATGTTAAAAGACTTTTTGATGCTACTTCTGATGCAGAAAAAATTCACGCTACACTTCACTTTAAAGCTTTAAAAGATGTTTCAGGAGATTTCCCTGTAACTTCAATGGCAGGATTTGGAATTAATTCAACTTCTGAAAATCTTGAAGCTGCTAAAAACGGAGAAATTTTTGAGTCAACTCAAATGTACCCTGCTTTCATCGCAGTTGCAGAAATGCAAGAAGAAAAAGAAGCTGTTAGAGCAATGAAATATGCTACAGCAGCTGAAGAAGTTCATGCTAAGAGATTTGAAACAGCTAAAGAAGCTGTAGATGCTGGAAAAGATTTAGATGTTGAAAACATCTACCTATGCCCAGTATGTGGATATATTACTTTCGAAGAAGAAGATAAATGTCCAATCTGTGGATGCGCAGGAAGCAAATTTGTTGCTTATTAATTTTTGTTAAAAAAATCTCCTCATTTTAAATGGGGAGATTTTTTTGTATTATATTAATTATTAGACTTCAGAAAAAATAAATGTCATAAACCAAAGTATTTATTGCTAATTTTCTGTGCTTGTGTTATACTTTTATCCGGTAAGAAATGCACATATGAAATACACACATTTTCTGATGTCTTTGGAGTTGCCAATTTGGTCCCGATGACAAAAGATGAAAATGGAGGAAAAAACACGGAGGTGGCTTAAATGTCAGTAATTTCAATGAAAAGCTTATTAGAAGCTGGTGTACACTTTGGACACCAAACTAGAAGATGGAACCCTAAAATGAAGAGATTTATATTTACCGAAAGAAATGGTATCTATATAATCGACCTTCAAAAAACAGTTAAAAAAGTAGAAGAAGCTTACGATTTTGTAAGAGAAATTGCAGCTAACGGTGGAGAAGTACTTTTTGTAGGTACAAAGAAACAAGCTCAAGATGCAATTGAAAAAGAAGCTACTAAATGTGGTATGCCATACATTAACCAAAGATGGTTAGGTGGTCTTTTAACTAACTACAAGACTATAAAGAACAGAATTGAAAGACTTTACAAATTATATGAAATGGAAGAAAATGGAACTTTCGACGTTCTTCCAAAGAAAGAAGTTTCTCAATTACTTCACGAAAGAGAAAAGCTTGAAAAATTCCTAGGTGGAATTAAAGAAATGAAGGGTATGCCTCAAGCTTTATTTGTAGTAGACCCTAAAAAAGAAAATATTGCAGTTAAAGAAGCTCATATTTTAGGAATTCCTGTAATCGGTATTGTTGATACTAACTGTGATCCTGAAGAAGTTAATATTCCAATTCCAGGAAACGATGATGCTATTAGAGCAGTTAAACTAATTACAGAAACAATTGCTAATGCAGTTATCGAAGGAAAACAAGGCAGTCAAATAGAAGATACAGATTATGATGAATCCACTCAAGAAGTTTCTGAAGAAGAAGCAGTTGAGGATGAAAAGTCAGCTATAGAAGAGTAAAGATATTTCGAGAGTTCTAAAGTAATCCTTTATAACTCTCTTTTTTTAAAATAAATAAGGAGTGAATTAAAATGGCTATTACAGCAGCAATGGTTAAAGAATTAAGAGAAAAATCTGGAGCAGGTATGATGGACTGCAAAAAGGCTTTAACAGAGACAAATGGTGATATGGACAAAGCAGTGGACTTTTTAAGAGAAAAGGGATTAGCTTCTGTTGCTAAAAAATCTTCTAGAATAGCTTCTGAAGGTCTCGTTGAATCTTATGTTCACGGCGGAAGAATTGGTGTTTTAGTTGAAGTAAACTCAGAAACAGACTTCGTTGCTAAGAACGAAGAATTCCAAGACTTTGTTAAGGATATTGCAATGCAAATCGCAGCAGTTGCTCCTAAATATGTTAGTCGTGAAGAAGTTCCTGCTGAGGAAGTTGAACACGAAAAAAATATTTTAACTGAACAAGCAAGAAGTGAAAACAAACCTGAACATATAATTGAAAAAATGGTTGAAGGAAGACTTGAAAAATTCTATGAAGAAATTTGTCTACTTGACCAAGACTTCATTAAAGATTCAGACAAGAAAATTAGAGACATTCTTAATGATTTAATTGCTAAGATTGGCGAAAACATTAAAATTAGAAGATTTGTTAGATTTGAAGTTGGCGAAGGTCTTGAAAAGAGAGAAGAAGACTTTGCAGCAGAAGTAGCAAAACAAATAGGATAACAAATTGGAGGAGTAAATGCCAAAATATAAGAGAATTGTTTTAAAACTCAGCGGAGAAGCATTAGCAGGATCAAATACAGTTGGAATCGACATAGACTATGTCAACCTAATAGCTAAGCAAGTTAAGAAAATCTATGACTCAGGAGTAGAAACTGGAATAGTTGTTGGTGGCGGAAACTTTTGGAGAGGACGTGACGAAAACAACATAGACCGTGCTACATCTGACTATATGGGAATGCTTGGCACTGTAATGAATGCTTTAGCACTTCAAGATTCCTTAGAAAAATTAGGCGTTATTACTCGTGTGCAAACTGCTATTGAAATGAAGCAAGTTGCAGAACCCTATATAAGAAGAAGAGCTATTAGACACTTAGAAAAGGGTCGTGTAGTTATTTTCTCAGCAGGAGTTGGAAATCCATATTTCTCAACTGATACTGCAGCAGCGCTTAGAGCTGCTGAAATAGATGCTGATGTCATTCTTTTAGCTAAAAGGGGAGTAGATGGTATATATGATTCCGATCCTAATATAAATCCTGATGCTAAAAAGTTTGATAATCTAACTTATAGGGAAATTTTAAATAAAAACTTAAAAATTATGGACGGCACAGCTACTACACTTTGCATGGACAACAATATTCCACTTCAAGTATTTGGAATAGATGAAGAAGATGCAATGTATAAAGTGGTTTGTGGCGAAGACATTGGTACTAATGTTAAATAGGAGGATACTATGATATCTGATCTTAAAAAAAATACTGAGTCAAGAATGTCAAAATCTGTTGACTCACTTACTGAATCACTTCAGTCTATAAGAGCAGGACGTGCTAATACAAGTTTGCTTGACAAAATTTACGTTGATTATTATGGACAACAATCTCCACTTAATCAAGTTGCTAGTCTTTCTGCACCAGAAGCAAGACTGCTTGCTATTCAACCTTGGGATGCTACATTAATTCCTGAAATTGAAAAAGCAATACAAAAGTCTGACTTGGGAATAACTCCTTCAAATGACGGAAAAGTTATTAGACTTGTTATACCTCAACTAACTGAAGAAAGAAGAAAAGATCTTACTAAGTTAGTTGGAAAGTATGCGGAAGAAGCAAAAGTTTCTATTAGAAACATTAGAAGAGATGCTATGGAAGATATTAAAAAAGCTGAAAAAGCTAAAGAAATATCTGAAGATGATAGAAAAACTTATGAAGAAGATATTCAAAAGTTAACTGATAAATATATTAAAGACATCGATAGTGTAGCAGAAGAAAAAGAAAAAGAACTTATGGAAATTTAATTTTTAGCCTTAGATTATTCTAAGGCTCTTTTTTTAAGGAGTTTTATGAATTATTACGATAAATTAGATTTAGAAAATATTCCCAAACATGTAGGCATAATAATGGATGGAAATGGAAGATGGGCAAAGAAAAGAAAAATGCCAAGAACTTTTGGACATAGAGAAGGTACAAAAAGGGTAATCGAAATTGTAGAAGCAGCCTATAAAATCAATATTAAATCTTTAACTCTTTATGCCTTCTCTACTGAAAACTGGAAGAGACCTGATGAAGAAATTTCCAAGTTAATGGATTTACTTGCCTACTATATTAAAAATCAACTTGAAAAAATTAAAAAAAATAATATTAGAATAAATGTCTTAGGAGATTATAAAGCCTTTCCTGATAAGATAGTTAGACTAATCGAGACTGCATTGCAGGAAACTAAATCAAATGATAAAATGATATTAAATATTGGTCTAAATTATGGGGGTCAAAGTGAAATAGTTAGAGCTAGCAAATTAATCTGTGAAGATGTTATTGCTGGTAGGGTATCTCTTGAAGATATTGATGTAGAATCTTTTAAGGACTATTTATATACAAGAGAACAAGAAGAACTGGACCTACTTATAAGACCAAGTGGTGAGCTTAGAGTTTCTAACTTTTTACTATATCAACTAGCCTATAGCGAGTTTTATTTTTCTAATATATTGTGGCCAGACTTTCATGAAGAGGAATTCTATAAGGCTATTTATGATTTTCAAAAAAGAAATAGGAGATACGGAGGATTATAATCTTGACTGATTTACAAAAAAGAGTTTCAACAGGAATAGTGGGTATTGGTCTATTAATTTTAATTTTTTACTTAGGATTAAATGCTATAAAGTTTTCAATTTTTATTTTAACTCTTGAAGCAATAAGAGAGCTATACAACGCACTAATAAAAAAAGGAATCAAACTTTATTTGCCAAGTTTACTTTTAGGGGCTCTGGTAACTTTTTTGTGCTCAATTTTTGATAAAAACTTAACCTTTGCCCTTGTTTTTTATTTTATTTTTAATTCTTCTCTGTATGTAATTTTAGAAGACTATAATTTGAGCAATTATTCCTTTACAAATATGGCCTACTTCTATACAGTATTTTTCTTAAATTTACTAGGAAGTCTTGATGACATTTACATAATTATTTCTGCTTTTGTAATTGCCTTTACCACAGATACCTTTGCTTATTTTGTAGGTTCTACTTTTGGCAAGCACAAGTTAATTGAAAGAGTTAGTCCTAATAAATCGATAGAAGGTGCCGTAGGTGGAACTTTTTTTGCTCTTATATTAACAGCTGTTTATTTCACACTTTTAAATAAATATAATTTTATTTACGACCTTAATCTTGTTGTAATCATAATTATTTTCCTTACTTCCATTGCGGGACAGTTTGGAGATTTGTTTGCATCAAAGATTAAGAGATTCACAGGTATAAAAGATTATGCACAGATTTTACCTGGTCACGGTGGTATACTTGACAGGTTTGACAGTCTTATATTTATAAGCCCCTTCGTGTATATTCTGTACCATTTTATTTAAGGAGAATAAATGATTACTTTAATTAGCTCTTTACTTGTTTTTTTACTTGTTGTTATGCTTCATGAATTCGGTCATTTTTCTATAGCCAAATTATCAGGAATTAAAGTTAATGAGTTTTCCATAGGTATGGGTCCAAAAATTTATCAGAAACAAAAAGGTGAAACCTTTTATAGTTTAAGAGCCCTTCCTGTTGGAGGCTATGTTGCTATGGAAGGCGAGGAAGATAACTCCCATGACCCAAGAGCCTTTAACAATGTTTTCATCGTAAAAAGAATGGCAGTTGTTTTAGCTGGAGCCTTTATGAATTTCGTATTGGCTTTTATTGCTTTTACCCTTATTTTTTCCATAGTAGGATATGGATCAAGTGAAATTGAAAAAGTTATTTCTAACTCACCTGCAGATAAGGCAGGAATACAATCAGGCGATTTAATTATAAAAATTAATGAAAATAAGGTTAAGGACATATACGATATAAATTCAATAATTTCCAAAAATCAAAAAGAAGAAATGGATTTTCAAATTAATAGAGAAGGAAATATATTAAATTTAAAGATAAAACCTGAGTATTCTGTAGAAAATCAGATGTATTTAATTGGTATCACTTCAAAGCTAGATCATTCACTATTAAAATCCATTAGTCTTGGGGCAAATAGAACTTTAGAAATGTCCAAATTGATTCTCAAAAGTATTAAAATGATGTTTTCTGGTTCTTTTAAAATGGAATACTTATCAGGCCCTGTTGGTGTTGTACAATTAATTGGTTCAGAGTCTTCAAAGGGATTTTTAAATTTTCTACAGATTTTAGGACTAATATCAGTCAATCTTGGTGTTTTTAACTTGCTCCCAATTCCTGCACTTGATGGAGGAAAGTTTTTATTTTTATTAATTGAAGCCCTTAGAGGTAAACCCATAGATGAAAAAATTGAGCAAGGACTCTCACTAATAGGTATAAGTCTTTTATTTTCTTTAATGATTTACGTAACTATTTTTAATGATATTGGAAGGTTGTTTAATAAATGATAAATAGAAAAAAAACAAAAAAAGTTTATGTTGGAAATGTCCCAGTTGGCGGAGATTCTTTCATCTCTATTCAATCTATGACTAACACAGATACTAAAGATATAAAGTCAACTGTCTCACAAACAAAAAATCTAGAAGAACTAGGTTGTGACATAATAAGGATGGCTGTTAATGATTTAGAAGATGCAGCCGCACTTAGAGAAATTAAAAAAGAGATTAATATTCCAATAATATCAGACATACAATTTGATTATAAGCTAGCACTTGCTGCTTGTGAAAATGAATCAGATGCAATAAGGCTTAACCCAGGAAATATTGGAGCTCCTTGGAAGATAAAGGAAGTTATTGAAGCTTGTAAGTTTCACAATATTCCAATAAGAGTAGGAGTTAACTCTGGTTCTGTAAAACAAGAATTTTTGGATAAATTTAAAGGAGTTAATGCATCCTCCATTTGTTATAGTGCTATGGAAGAAATCGAATTGTTAGAAAAAAATAATTTTCATGATATAGCAGTATCTCTAAAAGCTTCTAGTGTAAATCTAACAATAGAAAGTTATAGGAAGTTTTCTGAAATGTCAGACTATCCCCTTCACTTAGGAGTAACTGAAGCAGGAAGCCCTAAAAAAGGTATTGTAAAGTCTGCCATTGGTATAGGTACTCTTTTAGCTGAAGGTATTGGCGACACTATTAGGGTGTCTTTAACTTCTGATCCTAGTGATGAGATAATTGCTGGAAAAGATATTTTAAAAGCACTTGATCTTAGAAGAGAGGGCATAGATTTAATTTCCTGTCCAACTTGTGCAAGAACAAAGGTAGATTTAATAGAAATAGTAAATCAGGCTGAAGAAAAACTTTATAAGATCGATAAAAATTTAAAGGTGGCAATTATGGGATGTGCGGTTAATGGACCTGGTGAGGCAAGAGAGGCCGATATAGGTATTGCATGTGGACATGGTGAAGGATTAATCTTCCGTAAGGGAGAAATAATAAAAAAAATGCCAGAAGATAAGCTACTAACAGAACTTTTATCTGAAATCGAAAAAATTGGGTGATAATTTGATTTTATTAAAAGATATTTTACAAAAATTAAATTCTTCTTATAATGATGTTCCAGATGACATTTATATAGAGTCAATTAGAAGAAACAAAAATAAAGGAGAAGTTTATTTTGTAATTAATTCAAAAAATGATTTAGAAATAAATTTTAAGAATGAAATTTCTAAAATTTTTTCTACAAGTTTAGAAGAATACAAGACTTATATTGACTTTAAATCATCTTCTCTTTATAAAAGTGAAGATGATTTAATTTATGCTGAAATTTTGAAGTACAATCCTTCATCACAAATATGGATTAAGGATGTTCTAATAAATAAAAATGATAAAATTGGTTTAATAAATATAAAACTACCTAGTGAAGAAGCATTTTATAGCTTAAGTCAAAATGGGTTTGCATCATATCTAGAAAAAGAATTAAAAGTTTTTGGTAACTTCAGTATAAAATTTGATTTTGATAAAAAAGATCTTGTAGAAGATAATATTGAAAACTTTATTTCTCAAATAGAAGAAGCTGAAGAAGTTATTTCTACTAAACATGAAATTGAAGTAAAGACAAAAATAGAAAATAAGTCTAAAGAAAAGAAAATTAAAAAATCTAACTCCTATGGAAAAAAAGATATAGGAATAATAGAAAAGCTAGTTGATGTAAATGTAAATTCACAAAAGGTAAGTGTTGAAGTCGATATATTTAATTTAGAAAGTAGAGAACTTAAAAACGGGAACTTTTTGATTTCCCTTTCTATTACAGACTACACATCATCAACTCTTGCAAAAATATTCTTAAAACCTGACAAGGCAGAAGAGTTCTTAGAAAGCTTCGGTGTAGGTGACCATGTTGTTATCACTGGAAATGTGTCCTATGATAATTTCTCAAAATGTGAAACTATTATGATTAGGTACATTGAAAAAAGAGATAAGGTCTTTAGGATGGATTATTCTGATGAAAAGAGAACAGAGTTAAGAATTCATTCCAAAATGTCTCAGATGTCTGGTGTTACATCTTTTACTGACTTTGCAAATAGAGCTAAGCTTTGGGGCCATGATGCTATAGCTATTACTGATACTAATGACGTTCAAGGGTTCCCAGAAGCAATGGAGGCCGGAGAAAAAACTGGACTTAAAATTCTTTATGGAACAGACATAAATTTTGTTGATGATAAGGAAAAAATTGTAACAAATTATAAAGACGAAAAAACTTACGATACTTACGTAGTCTTTGATATAGAAACTACTGGACTTTCATCTAGAAATGATAAAATTACAGAAATTGGTGCAGTAAAAATAAAAGACGGTGTTATAACAGATAGATTTTCACAACTTATTAACCCTGAAAAAGAAATTCCTCAAGTTGTTGTTAATTTAACAGGGATTAGTAACTCCTTAGTTGAAAATGAACCTACAATAGAAGAGGTTATTCCTAAATTTTATGAATTTGCTAAAGATGCCGTACTAGTTGCCCACAATGCAAAATTTGATATTTCATTTATTAGGAGAGAGTATGCTAACAATGGCTTAGAATTTAACCATCCAATACTTGATACACTTGTAATGGCAAGAGCAACCATGACACATATGAAGAGATTCAATCTTGGAACTCTTTGTAAAAATCTTGGTGTGTCTCTTGTGGGAGCGCATAGAGCAGTTAATGATGCTGAAGCTACAGCAGAGGTTTTTATAAAGTTAATTGACAAAATTAAAAGAGAGGAAGAAGATTTTAATTTTGAAATTTTAAACAAACAAATAAAAAACATAGATTCTAAACGTTTATTTGAATCTTCTTTATTATTGTTAGTTAAAGATGAAGTTGGTTTGAAAAACTTATATATGTTAATTTCTGATTCGCATATGAAATACTTTAATTTTGTTGCAAAAGTTCCTAGAAGTTTATTAGATAAATATCGAGAAGGAATTCTTGTTGGATCTGGTAATGCCAATTCAGAATTGTTTGATGCTATATATAGGATGTGTCCTCATGAAGAATTAGTTAAAATTGCATCTTACTATGATTTTCTAGAAATCCAACCAGCAAGTGACAATATTATGGCAATAGAGGATGGAAAATATACACTAGAAGATATAAAAGATATAAACAAAAAGATCTTTGAACTTGGAGAAGAATTAAATATTCCTGTAGTTGCTGACTCAGACACATATTATATAGAGGAGTCCGAGGACCTCCTTAGAAAAATTGTCCTAAATGGCAAACCTGGTAGACCTGATCCAAGATCTAGTAGAAACCAAAAGTTTTATTTTAAGACAACAGGAGAAATGCTAGATGAATTTTCCTACTTAGGTCAAGACAAAGCCTATGAAGTTGTTGTAACTAATACAAATAAATTAAAAGATTTTATTAAGGATATAAAACCAATTCCAGATGGAACTTATCCACCAGTTATTGAAGGTTCTGATGAAAGTTTAAGAGAAATGACTTACAAAAAGGCCCATGACATTTATGGAGAAGTTCTTCCTAAGATTGTTGAAGACAGGTTGGAGAAAGAACTAAAATCTATTATTTCAAATGGCTATTCTGTCCTATATATTATTGCACAAAAACTAGTAAAAAAATCGAATGATGATGGATTTCTAGTAGGTTCTAGAGGATCTGTCGGATCTTCATTTGTAGCGACAATGGCCGATATAACAGAAGTAAACCCTCTTCCACCACACTACATTTGTCCTAACTGCAAATATTCTGAATTTACTGAAGACTTAACCTATGGATCTGGGGTTGACATGCCAGATAAAGTATGCCCTAAATGTGGAACCCAACTCATAAAAGATGGGCACAATATTCCGTTTGAAGTTTTCTTAGGTTTTTATGGAGATAAGGAACCAGATATAGATTTAAACTTTGCTGGTGAGTATCAACCTAGAGCCCATAAATACACTGAAGAGTTATTTGGAGAAGGGTATGTATTTAGGGCAGGAACTATAGGAAAAATTGCTGAAAAAACTGCTTATGGTTATGTGAAAAAATATTTTGAAAATCAGCATATCTCACCAATTGAAATTGACAGACTTTCAAGGGCTATCACTGATGGTAAAAGAACTAGTGGACAGCACCCTGGCGGTGTAATGATTGTTCCTAAAACAAATTCAATTTTTGATTTCACACCAATTCAATATCCAGCAGACGATCCAAGTTCAGGAGTTATAACAACTCATTTTGATTATAACTTTATTCATGGAAAAATCTTGAAATTGGATATACTAGGTCACGATGGTCCAACAATTATTAAAATGTTAGAGGACTTCACTGGAATAGACTCAAGTACAATTAGGCTTGATGATCAAAGTACACTTTCTATATTTAATAGTGCGGAAGCCTTTCATATGGATGAAGATATTTTCTCTTGCAAGACTGGGACACTTGGGATACCAGAATTTGGAACTTCTTTTGTTATATCAATGCTTTTAGAAACAAAACCAAAGAACTTTGCAGATCTTGTGAGAATATCTGGCCTATCTCATGGTACTGACGTTTGGATTTCTAATGCCCAAGAGTTAGTTGATTCTGGTAGAGCTGAATTAAAAGATGTTATCGCTACAAGGGAAGACATCATGGTATATCTAATAAATGCAGGTGCTGAAAATAAAATGGCCTTTGATACTATGGAGAAAGTAAGAAAGGGAAAAGGCCTAACTGAAGAACAAGAAAATATAATGAAAAACTTAGATTTGCCTGAGTGGTATATTGATTCTTGTAAGAAAATCAAGTATATGTTCCCTAAGGCTCACGCAGTTGCTTATGTAATGCTTTCTTTCAGAATTGCATATTATAAGCTCAACTATCCTTTAGCCTTTTATGCAACCTTCTTCACTATTAAACTAAATGATTTTAATGGAGAGAATATAATTGAAGGTCCAGGCTTTCTCAAAAATAGAATTAAAATTTTAAGAGATATCGAGAAACCAACAGCTAAGGACAAGGGAGAGATAAGAGTATCTGAAGTAGCCCTTGAAATGTATGCGAGAGGATTTGAATTTTTAAGTCCTGATATCTATAAGTCAAAAGCATCTAAATTTACTATTGAAGACGGAAAGATTAGGATGCCACTTAGGGCAATACCCGGTGTAGGCGAAAACTGTGCTAACAAAATAGAAGAAGAATCAAAAAAATCTAATTATTTATCAATAGAAGATTTTTCCAAAAGAACAAAAGCTGGGAATTCTGTTATTACAATTTTACAAAAAAATGGAATATTAAAAGACCTTGATGAAACCAATCAAATTTCATTATTCAATTTTTGAAAAACTTGTATTTACAGCAATTTGTGTTATAATTTAATTAAGTAAGATATTTAGAGTAAAGAGTGGGGAAGCCCACTCTTTGTTTTTTAGTAGTGAGGTGTTAAGTGAATAAAAAAGAATTAAAAAGAGAAATCTACCCACTAGCTGAAGAGGTAGCAGAAGAACTTGGCTACGAAATTGTAGACATAGAATTTCAAAATGGATCAAAGCATGATCTTTTGTCAATTTTTATTTATAAAAAAGAAGGCATTGATTTAGATGACTGCACCGAAATGAGCAGAAGTTTAGAAAAGAAACTTGATAACTTAGAAGTTTTGGAAAATCCATACTATCTTGAGATTTCTTCGCCTGGACTTGATAGGCCTCTTAAAACAAAAGATGACTATAGAAGAAATGTTGGCAATGAAGTTGATGTAAAACTTTATGCTCCAATAGACGGACAGAAAGAATTTAGTTTTGTTTTGGATAAATATGATGACGAGAATATTTATTTTATGAAAGATGAGAAAGAATTGGCAATACCAATTAAATCAATTTCATCAATGAAACAAACTATAAAATTTTAATGGAGGAATAAATGAATCAAGAGTTTATTGACGCTTTAAATGAAATCGAAAAAGAAAAAGGGATTTCTAAAGAAATTGTCTTTGAAGCTTTGGAATCGGCCTTAGTCTCTAGTTATAGAAAAAATTATGGTACATCAGAAAATGTAATCGTAAATATGGATAGAGAAACTGGAGAAATCAAATTATACTCCTCTAAAGAAATTGTAGATGTTGTGGAAGACCCTCAACTACAAATATCTTTAGAAGAGGTAAAGAAATTAGACCCAAGTTATGAAATTGGAGACATATATAATCTAGAAATTCATCCTAAAAATTTTGGTAGAATTGCTGCACAAACAGCTAAACAAGTGGTAATCCAAAGAATAAAGGATGCTGAAAGAGATATTGTTTTCGATGAATACGTTGAAAGAGAAAAAGAAATTATAACTGGTCTTGTCCAAAGAAAAGCTTATAACAATGTTTATGTTGATTTAGGAACTACTGAGGCAATTCTTCCTTATAGTGAACAAATTAATGGTGAGTCCTATAATCACGGGGATAGATATAAGATGTTGATTCTATCAGTAGAAAAATCAACAAAAGGACCTCAAATAGTCCTTTCAAGATCTCATCCAGATTTAGTAAAGAGATTATTTGAATTAGAAATCCCTGAAGTAAGTGAAGGAATAGTTGAAATATACTCTATTTCTAGAGAAGCTGGTTCAAGGACAAAAATCGCTGTATTTTCAAGAGACCCAGAAGTAGATCCTCTAGGAGCTTGTGTTGGATACAAGGGTCAAAGAGTAAATGCAATAGTTGATGAAATTGATAATGAAAAAATAGATATTGTTATATTCGAGAAGGAAATAGACAAGTTTATTGCAAATTCCCTAAGCCCTTCAAAGGTTGAAAAAGTATTTGTTAATGAAGCAGAAAAATCTGCACTTGCAATAGTTCCTGACTACCAACTTTCTCTTGCTATTGGTAAGGAAGGTCAAAATGTTAGGCTTGCTGCAAAATTAACCGGATGGAAGATAGATATAAAATCAAATCTTCAGTTTGAAGAATACCTTGAAGAGAGAAATATAACAGAAGAAGAACTTAAAGAAGAATTTGAAAATGCTAAAAAAGAATTTTCTGATGAAGAAGTTGAGGAAATATCTGAAGACTTTGAAAAATCTGGAGAAAATTTAGAAACAACTGAAATACATCCTGAAGAATCAGATTCTCATATTGATGAAAACTCTGATATGAATATTGAGGATGAAGAAAGCATAGAAACAAATTCTATAGATGAAGATGTTAACATTTAAAATTCTTAATTTAATGGAGTAAGTAATGACTAAAATTAGGAAGGTACCTATGCGTACTTGCATAGGTTGTAGAGAACAAAAAGAAAAGAAAGATTTAATTAGAGTTGTAAAGAACAAAGACGATGAAATCTTTATAGATAAAACTGGAAAGGCAAATGGAAGAGGAGCTTACTTATGCAATGACAAAAGTTGTTTGGAAAAAGCGATAAAGTCAAAAGCTTTAAATAGGGCATTCACGACAGAGATTAGTGAGGAAGTTTATGAGAAACTAATTGAATCTGTAGATTAAGCTTCTTTTTAGGAGGTGTTCAATTTGTCAAAAATTAGAGTACACGCGTTGGCAAAGGAAATTGGTATTACAAGTAAGGAATTAATTGCAAAGTTAAATGAACTTGAAATATCTGTAAAAAATCATATGTCAACATTAGATAGCGCTGAAGAAGATAGAGTAAGAAATTTATATAACAAAAATTCTTCAAAGAATGACTCTCCTGTAGAAAAGAAAAACAATGATAAGCAGGGAGACAACAAGAAAAAAACTCATCCTAATAAGGAAAAACAAAACAATAACAATTCAGATAATAAAGAATTTAAAAAAGATAATAAAAACAAGACTTTTAATAAAGAAAATAAAAAAAATGATGATAAGAGCGAACATTCATCTAATCAAAAAAAGAAAAATAACAAAAAGAATAAGTCTAAAAACAAAGAAAATGATAATGATAAAAACCACTCCTTTAAGAGAGATTTGACTAAGAAAAAACCAAAGAAAAAAGTTAGATCAAAACATAAGGTTGAAGAGGAAGATAAGGGAGATGATTCTATAATAGTTATAGCACCTATAACAGTAAAGGATTTTGCTAACCAATTGGGAGTGTCTGTATCAACAGTTATTACAAAACTAATTGGACTTGGAGTTATGGCAAATCAAAACCAAAGTATTGATGAAGATACTTGTATATTACTAGCTGATGAACTTGGAATTGAAATTGAAATTGAAGCTCCAAATCTTGACCAATCGGTTGAAGAAGAATATGGGCTTCTAAGAGAAGATAGGGAAAGAGATCTTAAACCAAGACCACCTGTTGTAACAGTAATGGGTCACGTTGACCACGGAAAAACTTCTCTATTAGATTCTATTAAGAAAACTCATGTTACTCAATCTGAAGCTGGCGGTATTACTCAACATATAGGGGCTTACACTGTTAATTTATCTGGAAAGAAAATAACTTTCCTCGATACACCAGGTCACGAAGCTTTTACTTCCATGAGACTTAGGGGAGCTCAAACTACAGACATAGCAATACTTGTTGTAGCCGCAGACGATGGTGTAATGCCTCAAACAATTGAAGCAATTTCTCACGCAAGGTCCGCTGATGTTCCAATAATTGTAGCAATTACAAAAATTGATAAACCAGAAGGCAACCCTGAAAGAGTTAAACAAGAATTAATGAACGAAAATCTTGTTCCTGAAGAATGGGGCGGTGACACAATTGTTGTTGGAGTTTCATCAAAATCTGGCGAAGGCATTGATGAACTTCTAGAAATGATTCTATTAGTAGCTGAAATGAAAGAGTTAAAAGCAAATCCTAATAGACGTGCTATTGGTACTATAATCGAAGCCAATCTTGACAAGGCTAAGGGACCTATGGCAACTATTCTTATTAAGAACGGTACTTTAAGATTTGGAGATGCTATTGTATCTGGTACTTGCTCAGGAAGAATAAGAGCTATGGAAGATGATAAAGGCAAAAAAGTTAAAAAAGCTGGACCTTCTATGCCAGTTGTAATTTTAGGACTTAACGATGTTCCTAATGCTGGAGACACAATTTATGCAGTTAATGATGATAAGACTGCAAAAGCAATTGCCGATAAGAATACAGAAATTTCTAGAGAAAAGAGATTGAGTCAAACAACTAAGATTAGTCTTGACAACCTATTCGAAAAAATTTCTGAAGAAGATGTAAAAGAACTCAATGTTGTTGTAAAAGGTGATGTAAAAGGTTCTGTTGAAGCGCTTAACCAATCTTTACTAAAACTTTCCACTGAAGAAGTTAAGATTTCTGTAATTCACTCAGGCGTTGGTGGAATCAATGAATCTGACGTTACTCTAGCTTCTGCATCTAATGCAATTGTTATTGGATTTAATGTTAGACCTAATATTAATGCTATAGAACTTGCAAAAACTGAAGATGTTGAAATTAGGACATACAGAGTTATCTATGAAATTATTAACGATATAGAACAAGCAGCTAAGGGTATGCTAGATCCAGATATTGTAGAAGAAATCCTTGGAAGATGTGAAATAAGACAAACATTTAAACTTCCAAACAACCAAATGGTTGCTGGGGTTTATGTCCTAAACGGTAAAATCCTAAGAAACTCTAAGGTTAAAGTGCTAAGAGATGACGTTGTTATTCACGAAGGAGACATTGCTTCTCTAAAGAGATTTAAAGATGATGCCAGAGAGCTTGCAACAGGTTTTGAAGGCGGACTTGTTATTGATGGTTTTAATGATATTAAAGAAGGCGATCTTCTTGAATCTTACATCATGAAGGAAGTTGAAAGATCATAATGAACAATAAAAGAATTAACAGAATATCAGAAGAAGTAAGACGAACAATATCTAATATAGTTCAAAATGAGTTAAAAGATCCAAGGATACCTTCTATTACTAGTATTTCTCATGTTGAAGTTACAAATGATTTATCCTTCGCAAAAGTTTATGTTTCTGTCTTAGGAGATGACTATGATAGGGATGAAGCAGTTGAAGGACTTAATTCAGCTAAGGGATTTATAAAAAAAGAATTGGCTAATAGGGTTAAACTAAGGGCGATGCCAGAACTCATTTTTATTAAGGATGACTCTATTGAACGAGCTATGGAATTAGATAAACTTATAGATGAGGTAAATCACAAAAATGATTAATCTAAAGGAATTATCCTCTGAATTAAAAAATTTAATAGATAATAGCAATAGTATTGCAGTTGCATCTCACTTAAATCCTGATGGAGATAACTTAGGATCTGCTACTGCAATGCTTGGCATGCTTAATAAGCTTGGTAAAAATCCAGTCTTTATACTAGATGACAGTGTTCCATCCCATTTTAAATTTTTACCAAATCTTTCTTATTCAAAAAGTCCAGAAAATATTGATGAGGATTTCGATTTATTTATTGCTCTTGACTCTTCAGATGAAGATAGAATGGGAGATAGGGTGAAAGAAATATTTAACAAGTCTAAAAAAACTGTTAATATTGACCATCACTTTAGTAATAAGAATTATGCTGATTTGAATATTGTTGATGAAAATTCACCAGCAACTTGTGAAGTCCTTGCAAGAATTTTCAAATATCTTAATTTACAATTAGATAAAGAAATAGCGACTTCCTTATTTACAGGACTTTCAACAGATACAGGTTCTTTTAAATATAGTTCAGTTAGCTCAAAAACTTTTGAAATTGCATCAGACTTATTTAAGTATGACATCGATATAAATGAAGTTACGCAAAATGTTTACCAAAGTAGGTCTAGACAAAAGACTGATTTGTTAATTAGGGCCATGAACTCTATTGAGTATTTTGATAAAGATAAGATTGCTGTAGTTATAGTAACTAAAGAAGATATAGAAAAGACTAAAGCAGCAAAGTCAGATGCTGACGGAATAGTAGAATTTGTTAGAGATATTGATACTGTTGAACTTGCAGTTCTCCTTAAAGAAAAAGACGATTGTATTAGGCTATCTCTTAGGTCTAAATCTTATGTTGATTGTACGAAAATTGCGTCTAAGTTTAATGGCGGAGGACATATTAGGGCTTCAGGCGGTACAATAAACCACACCGATATCAAAAAGGCAAAAAAAGATTTAGTTGAAGTGGCGGAAGAAGAATTATGATTGATGGTCTCTTAGTATTTGACAAGGATAAAGGAATAACATCCCATGATTTAGTTTATAAGGTTAGGCGCAAATTAGGGATAAAAAAAGTAGGTCATACTGGTACTCTTGATCCTATGGCTACAGGAGTGCTAGTTATATCTATTGGAAAAGCAACTAAAACAAGCGAATATATTCTTTCAAGTGACAAGGAATACGAAGCTAAAATCAAACTAGGTATCTTGACCGATTCATATGATATTGCTGGTAATATTTTAAAAGAAGAAAAAGTTATCTTCAATGAAGAAGACATAAAAAAAGCTCTTCAAAATTTTACTGGTAAGTTGTCACAAAAGCCTCCTATTTACTCTGCTTTAAAAGTGGGTGGTAAGAAACTTTACGAGTATGCAAGAGAAGGTAAAGAGGTAGAAATAAAAGAAAGAAATATTGAGATTTATAAAAATGAACTTTTAGATTTTAACGGAAGTGATGAATTCCTAATAAGAGTTAAGGTATCTAAGGGAACTTATATAAGGTCTCTTGCAAATGATATTGGGAACTTTTTAGGCACTTATGGTACACTAACAGAGCTTAGAAGAATAAGAACTGGAAATTTTAAAATAGAGGATTCTATTAATAGCTCTGATTTTGAAAATATGTCTATTGATGAAATAAAGGAAAAAATTCTACCAATGGATTTAGCCTTAACTAATCTTAAAAAAATTGATTTAGACAAAAGATTTCTTAATAAATTTCTTAATGGACAATTTTACAGGCTTAATCACAAGCCAGAAGTTGATAATTACAGAGTGTATTGCGAAAATCTTTTTTTAGGAATTGGAGAAATTAGATTTATTGATGAAAAACCTTATCTTAAGATGAAGAAGAGATTAATAGGTGATTTATGAAAATAATTGAAATTGACTTAAATTATATAGCAGACGAAGATTCAGTTATTGCCCTAGGAAACTTTGATGGTGTTCATAAGGGCCATATGGAATTAATTAATAAAGCAGTTGCAAGAGCTGATGATTTAAATATTAAGTCTAGCATATTGTTATTTAATGAACACACTGACAACCTTATTAAGGTCGGTAAAAAGGACATTATAACAACAAATCAAACTAAATTTGAAATTCTAGAAAATCTAGGAGTTGATATAATTTATCTTATAAACTTTACTAGAGAATTTATGGCTTACACTCCTAAGATGTTCTTAAAAGATTTTCTAGCAGATAATCTTAAAATTAGAGGAGTTGTTGTAGGTTATGATTACACTTATGGATTTAAAAAATCTGGCGATGTGGATTTCTTATTAGAAAATAAAGATTTATTTGATACTATTGATGTCATTAATCAAATTTCATCTCATGGAGAGAAAATTTCATCGACCCTAATAAGAAACTTAATTGAAGAAGGAAAGATAAAAGAAGCCAATGAACTTTTATCAAGACCCTATAAGCTAATTGGGGAAATTATACATGCAAAAGGTCTTGGAAAAAAAATGGGATATCCAACTGCCAACTTAAAATTAATAGATAATTTTGTAATTCCGAGATATGGTGTTTACGATACTGATATTATTACTAATGGAGAGAGGTTTAAAGCTTCAACTAATATTGGAACAAACCCAACTGTTGAGCATGATGGGATAAAAATTGAGGCTCATATACTTGACTTTGATAGAGATATTTATGGGGAAATTGTTGAGCTTGAACTTTTAGATTTTGTAAGACCTGAATTGAAATTTGATTCCATAGAAGAATTATTCGATCAGATTGCTAAAGATGTTTTAGTTACAAGGAATAGATGACTTTACAAGCCAGCCTTTATATGGTAAGATATTTAAGGTTAAATAGCTATTCACAGTTGGTCGCTCCTCGACGCCTACTTTGATTAGCTTTATCTAAAAAATTTAGGAGGAAAATATGTTAGAAACAAATATCAAACAAATTATTATTGACGAATTTAAAACACACGAAGGTGACACAGGATCACCAGAAGTTCAAATTGCAATTCTTACTAGAAGAATTAACGATTTAAACGAACATTTAAGAGTTCACAAAAAAGACCACCACTCAAGAAGAGGACTTCTTAAAATGGTAGGTAAAAGAAGAAACTTATTAAGATATTTAAAGAATAAGGATATAGAAAGATATCGTACACTTATTAAAAAACTACAAATCAGAGGATAATAGGAGCGGTAATTCCGCTCTTTCTTATTAGAAGGAGGAAATAATGGAAAAAACTTATACTATGGATCTTGCAGGTTCTCAGTTAAAAGTAACAATTGGAAAAGTTGCTGAGCAAGCAAATGGTGCTTGTTTAGTACAATATGGAGATACTGTTGTACTTGTTACAGCTACATCTTCTTCTAAGCCAAGAGAGGGAATCGACTTTTTTCCTCTAAGTGTAGACTATGAAGAAAAAATGTATGCAGTTGGTAAAATCCCTGGAGGATTTATCAAGAGAGAGGGAAGACCTAGCGAAAAGGCTACCCTATCCGCTAGACTAATTGATAGACCACTTAGACCTCTTTTCCCAGAAGGTTATAGAAATGATGTACACATAGTAGCAACTGTTTTAAGTGTTGATCAAGATCATTCACCTGAAATTGTTGCAATGATAGGTTCTTCTATTGCTCTTTCTATTTCTGATATTCCTTTTGATGGACCTACAGGTTCAGTTGAAGTTGGATATATTGACGGAAAATATATCATAAATCCTAACGAAGAAGAGAGAAACAACTCTAAAATAAACTTATCTCTTGCTGGAACAAAGACTGCAATTATGATGGTAGAGGCTGGTGCGCAAGAAGTAAGTGAATCTGAAATGCTTGAAGCTATTCTAGAAGGTCACAAAGTTATAAAAGATATTTGTGAGTTTGTAGAAGAAATTTCTAGTGAAGTTGGAAAAGAAAAAGCTGAATACGAAGTATTTAAAGCTGACGAAGAAATTGTAGCTAAGGTAAAAGATTTTGGTAAAGATTTACTAGTTAATGCTATTAGAGAAAAAGATAAGGTTGTAAGAGAAGAAAACACTGAAAAAGCTAAGGAAGCTATTAGAGAACACTTCGTGGACCTTATGGAAGAACACTCAAAAGATATTTCAGCTGCAATTGAAGAAATTGAAGTTACTGAAATTAGACGTGGCATTCTTGAAGAAGAAAGAAGACCTGATGATAGAAAACTAGATGAAATTAGACATTTATCTTCTGAAGTTAGTGTACTACCAAGAACTCACGGTTCAGGTTTATTTACAAGAGGACAAACTCAAGTGCTTTCAATTGCTACTCTAGGTGCAATCTCTGAAGAGCAAGTTATTGATGGACTTGGAGATGACAAACCAAAAAGATACATTCACCACTATAATTTCCCAGGATTCTGTGTTGGAGATACAAAACCATCAAGATCTCCTGGTAGGCGTGAAATTGGTCATGGTGCTCTTGCAGAGAGAGCTTTACTTCCAGTGATTCCAGACTCTGAAGTCTTCCCATATACAATAAGGGTTGTTTCAGAAGTATTATCTTCTAATGGATCTTCTTCTCAAGCATCTATCTGTGGTTCTACTCTTGCCCTAATGGATGCAGGTGTACCAATTAAGGCTCCTGTTGCAGGTATAGCTATGGGTCTTATTGAAGAAGATGGAGTTATAAAAATACTGACTGATATCCAAGGTTTGGAAGACCACTTTGGAGATATGGACTTTAAGGTAGCAGGTACAAGAAAGGGTATCACAGCTATCCAAATGGATATTAAGGTTGAAGGTATTAAAAAAGAAATTCTTGAAACTGCTCTTGATAGAGCAAAAGATGCTAGATTTGAGATTTTAGATCATCTTGCTACAACAATTGAAAAACCAAGAGAAGAGCTTTCCAAGTATGCTCCAATAATCCACATGATTTCTATTGATCCAGAAAGAATTGGAGAAGTTATTGGTGCTGGTGGAAAGATAATAAATAAAATTATTGAACAAACTGGTGTAAAAATCGATATTGATGATGACGGAAAAATTTCTATCTTATCTGATAGTGATGAAAAAGCTAAAGAAGCTATTGCAATCATTGAAGATATAGTAAAAGAAATTGAAGTTGGAGAAGTTTATCTAGGAAAGGTTAAGAAAATTGTTAAGTTTGGAGCTTTCGTAGAAATTAAAAAAGGAACAGAAGGTCTCCTTCACATTTCTGAAATTGCTCATGAAAGAACTAACAATGTAGAAGATGTATTAAAAGTTGGCGATTCAGTTGAAGTTAAAGTAATCGACATAGCCAAGGATACAGGTAAAATTTCTCTATCAAGAAAAGCTCTTATTAAAAGAGAAGATAATTCCAAGAAAGAAGAAAATAAATAAGTAAAGTTAAGTCGCATTAGAATTTATTTTAATGCGATTTTTTAAAGGAGAATTTATGAAATTAAAAGTTATTAATAAAAGTAAGCATTCTCTGCCTAAGTATGAAACAGATGGCTCTTCAGGAATGGACTTAAGAGCAAATTTAGATGAAGATTTAGTTTTAAAACCTCTAGATAGAGTGCTAGTTCCAACAGGTCTTTATTTCGAATTCGAAAAAGGTTATGAAGCTCAAGTTAGAGCTAGATCTGGCTTAGCATTAAAAAAGGGCCTAGGACTTCCAAATGGTATTGGAACTATTGATTCTGATTATAGGGGAGAATTGAAGGTGATTCTAATTAATATGAGTAGAGATGATGTTGTCATAGAAGATGGCGATAGGATTGCCCAAGTTGTTTTTATGAAAATTGAAATTCCCGATATAGTTGAAGTAGAGGAGATTAGTGATACCGAAAGAAGTGATGGAGGCTTCGGTCATACTGGTCTTTAAGGGCACAAATTGTTATAATATTAATGAGGTGCTAGCTCTTGAAAAGAAATATAAAAACAAATAAAAAAACTAAAAAGAAAAATAATAATAAAAAAATTAATAGGAGAAAAATATCTTCTGAAATAGATAATGGACGAGAAATTAAGGGACTATTTCTAATAGTTATTGGAATAGTCTTCTTTATATGCTTATATAGTCAAAGAATGGGAATCGTTGGAGCCCTAGTATATAAACTATTTTCTGTTTTAGCAGGTTCTGCAAACTTTTCTATCCCCTTACTTTTTATTTTTTGGGGAATACTCTTTAACCTTCAAGCTACTAAAAATCGAATGTCTTCCTATATAGTTTATACTTTAATTATACTTCTTTGCACTTTAGTTTTCTTAGATGGATCTAAAGAAATGGACATGACTCTAATTGAAAGAATAGTAAAATCAACAGAGTACATGGATATAACTAGAAGTGGAGGTATAATCGGAGCAATATTCGGATTCTTCTCTTATAAACTTTTGGGTTCACTTGGAACTTATATTATTCTCAGCCTAATCATAATTGCTTCAATTTACTTAATGTTAAGGCCTAATATGGAACAAATAATAATGGCTTTTGAAGACCTTGGAGAATACTTTAATGACAAAAAAATTGCTCGTGAAGAGAAAATAAAAGAGAAAAAATTAAAGGCTGAAGAGAAAGATAAGAAAAAAGCTCTAAAAGAAAATAAAAAAATTGAAAAACAAAAACTTAAAGAAGAAACAAAATCTGAAAATTATGATAACTTTACTGAAGACTTAATTGTAAAAGACTATTCAGAGGATTCTTTAACTGAAAATAATGATTTTGAAGAAATTGATGAAAACATAAATTTAAAGGAAGATGAAGTAACTCCTCAAAAAGCTCAAGAAGAAATTGAAGACGAGGTAGTGGATACAATAAAGGATGATATTGAGCACAAAAAAGAAGAAGAATTTGTATATACTTATCCAGATACAGCACTTCTAGAGAGAATTCCTTCAAAAGGTAATTTTTCTAAAGATGAAGTACTTGAAAAAGGAAAAATAATTGAAAATACTATGAAAAACTTTGGTATTGATTCAAAGGTAGTGGCTATAAATCGTGGACCGGTTATTACATCCTATGAATTAAAGCCTGCACCAGGAATAAAACTATCTAGGATTGTTGGTTTAAGTGACAATATAGCTATGGCTCTGGCAAGTTCTGACTTGCGTATTGAAGCACCCATACCTGGTAAAACAGTGGTTGGCATTGAAGTTCCTAATAAGGAGAAAGATTCTGTTAGCCTCAAGGAGCTAATTGAGTCCAAAGAATTTAAAAATAGTAAGTCTGATATTCCACTTGCCCTAGGTAAAGACGTTGAAGGCAACGTACTAATCTCTGGCATGGAAGACATGCCTCATCTTTTAATTGCTGGTGCTACTGGTTCAGGTAAATCAGTATGTATTAATTCAATAATTACAAGTGTTATTTATAAGTCATCTCCTAAAGATGTGAAGTTAATGCTTATAGACCCCAAAGTTGTTGAGCTTAGTGTATATAATGGCATACCTCATCTTTTAATAGATGTAGTGACTAACCCTAAGAAAGCAGCCTTTGCTCTTAACTGGGCTGTTGATGAGATGGAGAAAAGATATCAAGCTTTTGCTGAAAATCACGTAAGGGATTTAAAGGGATTTAATAAAAAGATGGTTGCTGAGGGAAGGGAAGATGAAAAACTTCCTAAGATATTAATAATTGTAGATGAGTTAGCAGATCTTATGATGGTTGCTTCAAAAGAGATTGAAGAATATATCGCAAGACTTGCTCAAAAGGCAAGAGCTGCAGGAATGCATTTAATACTTGCAACTCAAAGACCCTCTGTTGATGTAATCACAGGAACAATAAAGGCAAACGTACCATCTCGTATAGCCTTTGCCGTAGCATCTTCTGTAGACTCAAGAACTATTCTTGACATGGGTGGTGCTGAAAAACTACTTGGAAAAGGAGATATGTTATTCTATCCAAGTAAATATCCAAAAGCAAAAAGAATTCAAGGAGCTTTCATTAGTGATAGCGAAGTTGAAAGACTTGTTGATTTTGTAAAAAATAATAATGAAATTAAAAATACTGTTGAATCAAAGATAGAACAAGCAATTGAGGACAAAAAGGTAAAGATTGATAATGAAAAAGACCCACTTTTTAAAGAGGCCGTAGAGCTCGTTGTAAATGATGAGCAAGCCTCAATATCCTATATACAGAGAAAGCTAAAGGTCGGCTATTCAAGGGCTGGTAGGATCGTTGATCAAATGGAAGAACTGGGTATAATAGGACCTCACGAAGGTTCTAAACCTCGTAAGCTTTTAAAAACAAAGGAAGAATTAGAAATGATTTTAGGTGATGAAGATGAATAATGTCCACATAGTTACATTGGGTTGCTCAAAAAATGATGTAGACTCTTCTATGATGTACTCACTTTTAGATAAAGATAAATATAAAATGGTAGAGAATCCAAACGAAGCCGACATTTTAATCGTAAATACTTGCGGGTTTATTGATGCGGCTAAAGAAGAATCTATTGACACAATACTTGAGTCAGTAGAATATAAAAATGAGGGTCGATGTAAAAAGGTTCTTCTATCAGGTTGTCTAGCTCAAAGATATCCTGAAGAGCTAATAAAAGAAATTCCTGAAATAGACGGTATACTTGGAACAGGTAATATTGAATATATAAATGAGCTCTTAGATAGAAGTCTATCAGGTGATTTATTTGTAAAGACTGACAATTTAAACTCTGCTTATCTAGAAGGCATTAGAAAAGAAAAAGTTAATACAACAGAATATGTGAAAATCTCTGAAGGATGTAATAATAACTGTTCTTATTGCATTATTCCTTCATTACGTGGCAAAAATAGGTCTAGAAAAATAGAAGATGTATATAAGGAAGTTGAATATCTTGTAAGTAAAGGAGCAAGAGAAATAATTCTCATAGCTCAAAATACAACTGATTATGGAATAGACCTATACTCAAAATATTCACTTGCCAATTTAATAAGAGAAATATCAAAAATAGAAGAATTAAAATGGATTAGAGTTTTATATCTTTATCCTGATCACTTTACAGATGATTTGATAGAGGAATTTAAAAACAACGATAAGCTTGTAAATTACGTAGATATGCCTCTTCAACACATATCTGATAATGTCTTAAAAAATATGAACAGGAAGACAAGTAAGGACCATATAATAAAAACTCTTAAGAACTTGAGAAAATCTGTACCAGACATTGTTATTAGAACGACTTTTATTGTTGGTTTCCCAGGAGAAAATCAGGAAGATTTCGATCAACTAGTTGATTTTATTGAAGATATAAAATTTGATAAACTAGGTGTTTTTGAATACTCTAGGGAAGAGGGGACTAGAGCTGCAAGCTTAGATGAACAAATCCCAGATAATATTAAAGAAGAAAGAAAAAACGAAATAATGGCTATCCAAAGTGACATTTCAGGTGAAATTCTATCCAAGAATTTAGGAAAAACTTTTGAAGTTTTAATTGAAGAAAAGATTGATGACAATAATTATGTGGGAAGAACATATATGGATTCTCCAGAAATAGATGGAGTAACTTATGTTCAATCAGATAAAGAGCTTGAAATAGGAGACTTTGTCCAAGTTGAAATAATTGATAGTCTTGATTATGACTTAGTAGGTGAATTAATATGAATACTCCAAATAAACTAACTTTAATGAGGACACTTCTAGTTCCAGTTTTTGTACTTTGCATGTACTTTAATTTTAACAATTCTAGACTAATAGCTACTGCAATATTTGCTCTTGCTTCTTTTACTGATTTTTTAGATGGTCATATTGCAAGACGTGACAACTTAGTTACTAACTTCGGTAAATTTGCAGATCCTCTAGCTGATAAAATTTTAGTTTGTTCGGCTATGATTATGCTAGTTAGTACTGGTGAGATGCCAGCTTGGGGCGTAATCATTATTATAGCAAGAGAATTTACAATTACTGGTTTTAGAATTATTGCGGCATCAGAAAATATCACTATAGCTGCTAGTCCTTTAGGGAAATTTAAAACTGTTACACAGCTTATTTCAAATATTTTACTCTTAACAGGATTAGAAAGTTTTAAAACTCCTGGAATGATAGTTTTTTATTTAGCTGTAATCTTTACTGTTATTTCTGGAGCGGATTATTTAATTAAAAATAAAAAAGTTTTAGACCTAGAAAACATTTAAGGAGATTTATGAAAGCAAGTATTCTTACAGTTGGTACAGAGATCTTAATTGGATCCATTACCAATACTAACTCAAAATACATATCAGAAAAACTAACTGATATGGGAATAGACGTTATAAGACAAGTATCTGTAGATGATGGATTAGATGACATTGTAGAAGAATTAAAATATCTTTCTAAAAAATCTGACCTAATTGTTATATGTGGTGGTCTAGGACCAACAGAAGATGATTTAACAAGAGATGCTGTTGCAAAGTTTTTAAAAAGAAGAGTCTACATTGATGAAGATGAAAAACAAAAAATGGAAAATAGATTTAATAGACTTGGTAGAAAGATGACACCTAATAACCTAAAGCAGGTTATGCTTATTGAAGGGTCAGAAAAAATAGAAAACATGTGGGGAGTAGCCCTAGGTGAATATATAGAATTTGACAATAAAAAAATAATCTTACTGCCAGGTCCTCCCAATGAAATGGAACCAATGCTAGACTATTATTTTTCAAACAAATCCTTTACAAAAGACAATATAATGGTTAAATCCATTGATATTATTGGACTTGGAGAATCCATAATAGAAGATAGAATAAGGAAAATGAATTTCCTCGATAAGAGCATTTCTATAAATACTTTTGCCCATGGAACGCATACTGAGGTCAAGATTATTGGTAAGAGTCAAGAAAAATATATGCTACAATCTTCTATAGAACAGACTATAAATTCCCTATATAAGGAGTTTACAACTCACATATATTCTGAAAATAATGAGGATGTTGCAAAACAGATTGTGGATATATTAAAGAAAAATAACTTAAAAATCTCTTTTGCCGAATCAATAACTGGTGGTATGATGGCATCTGCAATTACTGATGTAAGTGGTGCATCAAATGTTTTAGAGTCTTCTTTTGTAACTTATTCAAATAGTTCCAAAAACAAAAATTTAAATGTATCTAAAGAAACTTTAGATAAGTTTGGAGCAATAAGTGAAAATACAGCGTATGAAATGGCTAAGGGTGTAAAAGAAAGAACTCAAGCTAATATTGGAGTTTCAACTACTGGTGAAGCAGGACCAAATTCATCTGAAACTGAAGTAGGAAATGTCTTCACATGTATATATTTTGGTGAAGATAATTATAATACTAAACATTATTTCTTCTCAGGAGATAGAAATAAAATTCGTAGAAGCACAGTAAATAGGACTTTATCACAAATTCTTTATTTACTAAGGAAAAATTTTAAGGAGTAATTATGAAAGAAAGCAATTTAAGTAAAGAAAAGCAAGAAGCTCTTCACAATGTTTTATCAAAAATAGAAAAACAATATGGTGAAGGATCCGTAATGATTCTTGGAGACGATGTAAAGCTTGACATTGATGCTATTCCAACAGGATCACTTGCCCTGGATATTGCCCTTGGAATTGGTGGTATACCAAAGGGAAGAATTATTGAAATTTATGGTCCTGAGTCTTCAGGTAAAACTACTTTGGCGCTTCATATGTTAGCTGAAGCTCAAAAAATGGACGGCACTGGAGCTTTTATAGATGCAGAACACGCTCTTGACCCTGGATATGCAAAAAATCTTGGTGTAGACGTTGAAAATTTAATAATTTCTCAACCTGATACTGGTGAACAAGCCTTAGAAATAACAGAAGCTCTTGTAAGATCTAATGCAGTTGATTTAATAATAATAGACTCTGTTGCAGCTCTTGTTCCAAAAGCAGAAATAGATGGAGATATGGGAGCGGCACAAATAGGACTTCAAGCAAGACTTATGTCTCAAGCCCTAAGAAAATTAACAGGAGCAATTAATAAATCAAAGTGTACAGTTGTTTTTATTAACCAACTTAGAGAAAAAGTTGGAATAATGTTTGGTAACCCTGAAACTACTACTGGTGGTAGGGCCCTTAAATTTTACTCATCTGTAAGACTTGATATTAGAAAGTCTGAAAACATCAAAAAAGGCGATGAAATTATTGGTAATAGAGTAAGGGTTAAGGTTGTTAAAAATAAGATTGCTCCACCATTTAGGCAAGCAGAATTTGATATTATGTATGGTAAGGGAATTTCTAGTGTAGGAAATATTCTTGACGTTGCTGCCGAAGCTGATATTGTTAAAAAAGCTGGAGCTTGGTATTCTTATGGAGAAGAAAGACTAGGTCAAGGTAGAGAAAATGCTAAGGATTTCTTAGAAGAAAACCCTGATATATTAAAAGAAATCGATCATAAAGTAAGAGTTTACTATAACCTACTTCCTGATGATGAAAAAAATGAAGAAGATACATCAACTACTAATGAAGAATAAGGCGTGATTTATTGAAATTACTTTATTTAACAGATACTCACATTAGGGGAACTAGTCCTAAGAACAGACTAGATGATTACTGTGAAACTTTAAAAGAAAAATTAAAAGAAATTTCAAGTATTATTCAAGAAGAAAAAATTGATTTTGTATTACATGGAGGCGATTTATTTGACAGACCTGATGTTTCTGTCTCTATCGTCTCTGATTTTGCAAAAATTTTTCAATCTTATGGTGTTCCTATATATATAATAAGTGGAAACCATGACATCTTTGGTCACAACCCTGACACCTTAGATAGAACCATGTTAGGGCTTCTATGCAATTTGGGAATTATGAATCTTGTAAATTACAAAAAGATTATCCTAGAAAAGGATAATCTACGAGTTCAGTTAACTGGATCTCCTTATATATACTCTATGGATGACACTTCCAACAGAAGAAATTATATAGTTGATGATGTTGATGACTCATGTAAGTATGCAATACATATGACGCATGGTTTTCTAATCGATAAACCTTTTATTAAGGAGGTTTCTCATACACTTATAGATGAGATTAGAGATACAAAAGCAGATATAACCTTAGGGGGACATTATCATTTTGGATTTAAAACTCAGGAGCTTGATAATAAATTTTTTGTAAATCCAGGTGCCTTAATTAGAATTTCAAACTCCAAAATAGAAATTAAAAGAAAGCCTAAGGTGGATATTATTACCTTAGACGACAAAATTGAAATTAAAGAAAGATATCTTAAATCTGCCAAGCCCGGTGAAGAAGTTCTTGATAGGTCAGAAATGGAAAGACATCAATTTAAAGGAATAAAAATGGCAGAATTTAAAGAAAGTATCGAAGCTTCCACAAATTATAAGAGTCTTGATATTTTCGAATTGCTTTTAAGGATTTCTAAAAGTGATAATATAAGTGAAGAAATAAAAAAAGAAGCCCTTAAAAGGGTAGAGGAAGCTCAAATTAATGAGGGTAGATACTCATGATTTATATAAAAAAAATTGAACTTATAAATTTTCAATCTCACAGTCATACAGAGATTGAATTTGACAGAGGCCTAAACGTTATCTTGGGAAATTCTGATGCTGGGAAAACTGCTATCTTAAGGGCAATAAAATGGGCCCTTTATAATGAGCCCAGAGGAGACTATTTTATTAGACAAGGAGAGAAGGATGTCTCCGTTAAAATTGTTTTCTCCAATGGAGTAGTTGTAGAAAGATCTAGAACTCCTTCAAAAAATTCATATTATCTACTTGATGCTCAAGGTGAAGAAATGAGATTTGAGGGTTTTGGATTAGATGTACCAAAAGAAATAACAGATGCAACTCAGATGTATAGGGTCTCACTTGATAATTCCAATAACAAAAGCATTTTAAATATAGCTGAACAATTAGATGGACCTTTTCTACTCAATGAACAAGCTTCATTGAGGGCTTCTGCAATAGGAAGGCTTATTGGAGTTAACTATGTTGATGATGCTCTTAGAACTGTTGTAAGAGATAATAAAAGAATTAATCAAGAAGTAGAAGGTCTAAGATCCAATAGAAATAATATCAAAGACCAATTAAAAGAATATGACTATATAAAAGACTATAAAGAAAAATTCGAAAAGATCTCCGAAATTAGAGAAAAGATTGCAGTTCTAAAGGACAAACTAAATTTAGCATCTAGCTTGAAAGAAAAATACGATATAAATAGTTTTGAGATAGAAAAAGTTAGTGACTTTATTGAAAAATTTAGCAATGTAGAAAATATTGAAAATACACTCCCAAAAATTGAAGCCAATTTAATAAGGTGTAATGCCTATGAATCTTATTTATCAAAACTTAATAAAACTGATTCTGAAGCAAAAATTTTATCACAAAACTTAGAAAAGTTAAATGATATTGATATTTTATATGAAAAATCTAAAGAGATTGAATACAAGCAAGCTAAATTAAACTCATATACAAGCCTTTATAAGCAATATAAGTCTAATACTGATTTAATTAATAAAACTAAAAATAATCTAGATTTATTTAAAAATGAAGAAAGACTTACTGATATTGTTAGTCTTTTAGAAGATAAAATAAGCTTATATTTTAAACTTTATTCAGAAGAGGAAATCCTATCAAAAGTTACTGACAAATTAAATTATGGATATAATTACATTAAAGCTTTTGATAATAATATAAACATTGAAGAAATATCTAATGAATTAAATGAAAAGATAAGGTCTTTCATGTTGTTAAAAGACTTTTCTAGTAATTTGGAAGGAATAAAAAATAATTATATATTAGAAAATAATAATCTTAAAGATATTGAGAGTAGCATAAAAAATTATACTGAATCTTATGAAAATACTATTCTAGAGATTGGAGTTTGTCCTTTCTGCTATAGTGAAATAAATAATGAGTCCATTGAGCATATAAAATACCATTTGAGGAATGATTAAATGAATTATGAAGAAAATTTAAAAAATTTAAAAGAAGAATTAGACAGACTAAAAAATATGAAGTATAAGTCTGAGGCAAGACTTGAACAATTAAATTCTCAAAAAAAAGATATTTTACTTGAGATTGAAAAACTAGGTATTAAACCAGAAGATTTAGAAATGGAAATATCTAATTTAAAAAATGAAATTGATAAGCTCTTTAACGAAGCCAATGACTTAATGCCAAGGTTGTGATTTTTTGGACATAAAGGAATTGGATTTAAATTTAAATAAATTAAATAATAAGATATTAAATGATGAGGGGAAAATTGAAATTTTAGAGGATCAATTAGAAAAAATTGAAAAAAGTCTTGAAGAAAAAGAGAAATATAGTGAAATTTTAAGTCAAGTATCCCTATTATTTCAAAAAACCTCTGAATTTGCTCGAGAACAATCTAAAAGGCAAATTGAAGATACTGTTACAAAATGTCTTCAATTTATTTTTGAAACAGATATTGAGTTTTTAATAGAACTATCTGAAGCAAGATCTGTACCCATAGCCGAATTCTTTGTGCAATCTAACTATTCTGAAGGTTATAGTATAAAAACCAAACCTGAGATAGCCCGTGGTGGTGGAGTTGTAGATATTATTTCACTTGCTCTTAGAATTGCTTTCTTACAACAAAATCAACCTAGCTTATCAGGACCTTTAATATTAGACGAGCCTGGGAAGCACGTAAGTAATGATTATATTTTCAATCTTGGTGAATTTTTGAAACAGTCGTCAAATGTTTTTAACCGACAAATTATAATGGTAACACATAATCCCCATTTGTCACAAATTTCAGACAAATCATTTTATGTAAAAAATAAGGGCGGAATCAGTGAAGTTAGCCCTTATCAAGAGTAATATTTTCTTGACTTTAGCAAGTAAAATTGTTAATATATTAATGAACATAAAGGGTGTTTATGTATTAAATGCTAGAAAACTAAAAGTCAGGAGGAAATACAATGATTTACGACTCAAAGTTAAAAAATAAAGATGTAGATGGATTGTTTGAAGCTATTCTTTTACTTGAAAACTTAGAAGAATGTTATAGATTTTTTGAAGATATTTGTACAGTTAAAGAATTACAAGCAATTGCACAAAGACTTCAGGTTGTTAAACTATTAGTTAAGAATAAAACTTATCATGAAATTGAAACTGAAACTGGAGCTTCAACTGCTACTATATCTAGAATTAATAGATCTTTAAACTATGGATCTGATGGATATAAATTAGTTTTACAAAGACTAAACTTTATAGATGAAGATGAAGAAAAAGAATAAGGAATACCTTATTCTTTTTTTATATATTTATTATATATTTATATTTATTGTTTTGTAATTTGTATAAGATACTAAACCTGGTTTTTTTGCAGGATGTCTTTTTACATTTATCTTGAAGGTATAATCTACTGGTATATTTTGAGATTTGGATAATGAGCTATACTTAGCAGCCAATTTTGCTGCAGTCATCATTGCACTATTTGAGAAATCCCTATTATCATTTTTTAAAATTACATGTGATCCTGGAGCATCTTTTACGTGGAACCATAGATCATTTTTTCTAGCTTTTTTTAGAGTCAAATAATCATTTTGTTTATTATTTTTCCCAATGTAAATATCAAATCCATCTTCTGTTTTTATTACAAGATAATTTTCTTGAGAGTCTTTTCTTTTCTTCTTTTTATTATTTTTTTTCTTCTTTAGATAACCTTCTTTTTCTAACTCTTCGTATAATTCATCAATCTCATCAGGAGTCTCTGCGAAGTCGATATTTAATAATATAGATTCTAAATATTCCACTTCAGACTTTCCGATTTCAATTTGTTCACTTAGAAAAACAGCTGCATTTTTCAGCTTTGAATATTTCTTATAATATTTAGAGGCATTAGAAGGCCCATCCAATTTAGGATCAAGAGGAATTTTCATTTCTTCCATTTCATTATAAAAATTTTCTACTGTGACAGAACTTGCACCTTTTTCAATTCTATGAAAATTTGAAGATAAAAGATCAGCATAAACTTTAAACTTGTCTCTATTTAGGGCAGCATTGAGTTCATTTACTTGGTTTGATATCTTCCTATTAGTTTTTTCTATATGCTTCTTAACAGCCTTTCTAAGCTCTTTGCTCTTGGATCCTAAAGAATCCCTTAAAAATTTTGAATTATAAAACTCTTCTAGAAGGGGAGAGACCATTTCAACTTTTATTTTCTCATAATCACTTAATGATTCTAGATCAATTGAATAGAAGTCTTTAAAGATATCATCTCTAATGATTTTTATTGGAGAAAATTTATTGTTTCTAATATCCTTAAAGATACTAAGGAAATTCTTATTTAAGTTTTCCATCTCTTCTTCATTTAGTGAAGAAATATTTCTCTTAAAATCAATATTTGATCTATACTCCAGCTCGCTACACATTTGTGGACTTATACCTGTAAAGTTCTTTAAAAAGAAAGATTTTAGGTTGAAGTTCTCTTGAGAATTCTTAATCAAATCAATTATTGAGTCTGTATCACAGGGATTAAGGCCACTTGATATATCATCTTCATTATAAGTTAGACCAGGTAGAACTTCTCTAACGCTTGAAAGATTAAAATTAACTCTTTTTAGGGAGTCTATAATTTTTTTGCATTCATTATCAATAAGAATAACATTGGAGTGTTTGCCCATAAGTTCAATTATAAGAGATTTTTCACTGTACATTCCTAGTTCATCACGAGATTTTACATGAATTTCAACTATCCTATCCATCTTATATTGATTAACAGCGAGTATTTGATTATTCTCAAGATGTTTTCTAAGAAGCATGCAAAATGCAGGTGGATTCTGTGGACTATCAAAGATTTCTTCACTAAAATACATTCTAGGGCTACCAGAAATGGAAATAAAGAGCCTTTCTCTTTTACCATTAGCCCTTATATTAATTAATAAATCATTGTTGTCACTTTGATAAATTTTATCTATTCTACCACCATTAACACGATTATTTATTTCATATACTAAACTTTTTACTACTGTACCATCTAAGGACATAATTATCACCTGAGAGTAATTATAACATATTATAGCTAGTGAATAAAAAGAACAAATAATCTAAACATATGTATAAAAATAAGGTTTATAGGTGGAGAAGTAAAAGTGAAAGAAAATTATAAAAGTAATGATAAAGGTATAAATTAAAAATTATTATCATTTAGTATTAAATAGGGTATCATTATTTACTTGATAAAATATAACAACTGGAAACATTATAATAAAGGAAGTTTATATATAACTATAATATATTAAATAATCTTAATATTAAATGATTTCACAAGCTATAAAGTCTAATTTAATGAAAGATATAGTGCAAGTTTAAAAAGATATAGTAAAAGACTAAAATAGATGCGAATATAATGAAAATAAATTTAAGTTAAGGCTTTAAAATGCAAAGTTAAAATGAATAATAACTTAATCAATAAAAACAAAATATAATTAAGAAGGATAAAAAATTATAGAAAGTAAGTAGTAAAATGGTGAAAATCAAAAAATAGTAAATTTAAGATTTTTCTAAAAAAAGAGGGCTAAAAGATAAAAATCTAAAAAAACCATAAAAATTAGTCACAAAATTATTATTTTGTGACTAATTTTTTTCTTCTTTTATATAAGATTTTTTTAGTTTTTAAGGGGTTCCCCTATCACTCAATGGAATATATATTAAAAATCAAATAGTGATTTCTCATTATTAGACTTATTTAACTCAGCTTTTGTGTCCTTTAGATCTTTTAAATCCTTAGAATCTTCCTTAGATAATTCTTTTAATTCATTATCCTTATTATCTAGATCTTTATTATCCTCTTCATAATTATATCTCTTTCCCTTAGTTTTAAAATTCCCAGATATATAAACTGAATCATTCTTCCAATCTACATTAAGGCCTAAAGTTTCAGAAATAAATCTTATAGGAACATACGTCCTTCCATCATAAAGTATTGCAGGAGAATCTAAATTAACTATACTTTCATTTCCTCCATTATTTACCTTTGCCTTAGTTGAATTAATATCTAGTTCAACTAGAACATCTATGGCTCCTATTAAGATACCACTAGTTTTAGTTTCCTTTCTTTGATAAAAGTTTATATTAGCGCCAAGGTTTTCTGTTATATATCTAACAGGTACCATTACCCTATCGTTAGTCTTGTCAAGATATGCACTACCCATTTCTTCAGGTATATTTTGTATACTATTATTGATATAAATATTTATATCCTTATCAGCTGCTTCCTTAGGTAATTTACCAGCTGCAAAAACAGATGTACTTAAAACTGCGGACATAATTCCAATTCCTAATAATTTTTTAATATTTTTCATAAAATCTCCTTTTTATTGATTCTTCTCTTCATTGTCTTTTAAAGCATTAGTTTTTAAATCTAAATTTGAAAGAGGGTTTGATGCCACCATTTTTCGCAAAGCTTCTTTGTTAACATGGGTGTATATCTCAGTAGTGTTTACAGACTCATGTCCCAAAATTTCTTGAAGTGATCTAATATCAGCATTTCCATATTCATATAAAAGCGTAGCTGCAGTATGTCTAAGCTTATGGACAGAATACTTTTTAGTGTCCAGTCCAGAATTTCTCATATGCTTTTCTATCATATGTTGAATAGACCTATTACTCATTCTTTGTTGTCTCATTGACAAGAATAAAGCATCATCCTTAATTTGAGGACGTACTTTTAAATATTCTTCAATAGCATAAATTGAAGCTTCATTTAAATAAATGACTCTTTCCTTGTTACCCTTTCCAATAACTTTTAGAGTATTATCTTCTTGTAAATGAGAAATATTTATACCTGCTAGTTCCGAAAGTCTCATTCCACAGTTTAAAAACAAGGTAACTATAGCATAATCTCTTTTTTTATAGAGAGGCTTACTCTTAGATTTTTCAATTGTTCTTAATAAATTTAAACTTTGATCTAAGGTTAAATAAACTGGAAGAGTCTTCTCCACCTTGGGCATATCTATATCTATAACAGGATTAATTTTTATTATATCAATCTTTGCATGGAGATAGTTATAAAAACTCCTAATTGAAGAGATTTTTCTAAACTTGGACCTATTAGATATCTTCCTTTCTTTTTCCAAGAAAGCATTATAAGCATAGACATCTTGTTTTGTTACACTTTCCAAAAGTTCAGGACTAATGTCTTCAATAGTTATGTCGTCAAAATCAACCTTTGAGTCTACTAGACCCTTTCTTCTCTTTATAAACCTTACAAACATCCTAAGATCATAATAGTACTCTTTCACTGTATTATCAGAAGCTCCCTTAGTTGATTTCATGTAATCTAAAAAATCATCAATTAAGTTCGAATTTATCAAGCTATCACCTCCTATAAAATAAAAAACCTGACAAAAGTCAGGTTCTTAATTATTTAGCGTATTCAACAGCCCTAGTTTCTCTTATGACATTTACTTTAATTTGTCCTGGGAAATCTAGTTCTGCTTCTATTCTCTTAACAATCTCTCTAGCAGTGATAGTAATCTCTGCTTCAGATATTTTTTCAGGTTTTACAATTATACGAATTTCACGTCCAGCTTGAACAGCATAGGATTTTTCAATTCCATCAAATTCATTTGCAATTTCTTCAAGCTTTTCCAATCTTTGGATATAGGATTCTACTGTTTCACGTCTAGCACCTGGTCTTGCTGCAGATATTGCATCTGCTGCTTGAACTAATACTGATTCAACACAGTTAGGTTCAACATCACCATGGTGAGACTGAATTGCATTTATAACAAATTCTGACTCGTGATACTTCCTTGCAATTTCAACCCCAACATCAACATGTGGAGCATCAAGATTTCTATCAACAGACTTACCTAAGTCGTGAAGCAATCCACCTCTTTTAGCAAGCTTAACGTCAGCGCCAATTTCACCTGCAAGAATACCAGCAATTTCAGAAACTTCAACTGAATGCTTAAGGTTATTTTGTCCATAACTAGTTCTATATTTAAGTCTACCTAAATATTTAATAATTTCTGGATGAAGACCATGAACTCCAGCATCATAAGCTGCCTGTTCACCAGATTCTTTGATGATAGTTTCTACTTCATTCTTAGCTTTTTCAACAGTTTCTTCAATCTTAGTTGGATGAATTCTACCATCGTTAACTAGCTTTTCAAGAGCTACTCTTGCAATCTCTCTTCTTATTGGATCAAAACAAGATAAAACTACAGCTTCTGGAGTATCGTCAATAATTAAATCAACTCCAGTTATTGATTCAATAGCTCTAATGTTTCTACCTTCACGTCCAATTATTCTTCCCTTCATTTCATCATTTGGAAGATTTACAACTGCTACAGTAGACTCTGCAACTTGATCAGCTGCACATCTTTGTATTGCTTGCGCAATAACGTTTCTAGCGTATTTTCCTGATTCTTCTTTGATCCTATTTTCATTTTCTTTAATAATAAGTGCAGATTCATTAGTTATTTCTTTTTTAAGTTCATTTAAAAGAATTTCTTTACCCTCGTCCTTTGTAAGACCAGCAACCTTTTGAAGTTCCTCTTCTCTTTGCTTTACAAGTTCATCAGCTTGGTCTTCTTTTTCTCTTAGACCTTCTAATTTCTTGCTAAGTTTTTCATCTTTTCTTTCAACTTGAGAAGATTTCTTATCTAATTGGCGTTCTTTGGATAAAACTCTATCTTCTAATTCCTTAATTTCAGCTCTTCTTAATTTAGCTTCATTTTCTTGTTCAGATCTTAACTTTTGAATCTCTTCTTTAGCTTCAACAAGCAACATTTTCTTTTGTGTTTGTGCTTGATTTTCAGCATCGTATATTATCTTTTTAGATAATTCTTCAGCATTTTTAAGTTTACCTTCAGAAATATATTTTCTAATAGCATAGCCAACAGCTAAGCCAATAATACCGATTATAATAGATATTAAAGTACTAAAACCCATTCTACACACCTCCTATTTAGTTTTCATGTTTCAAGTTTTAAAATCATAATTAAGGCAGAAAGCCTTAAAATAATTGTATATCTTTTAAAAGCATAAGTCAAACAGAAAAGCGTGTCCAATGGCTCAATCTATTTACTTTTATAAATAGGAATTGCTAGCTTGTATCCTGGCTTTATATCATATGATGAAATACTATTTGCTTTCTCTATGTCCATTACAAATCTCATTTTATTTTTATATTCATAATTTTCGGATATAGTCCAAATAGTATCTCCCCTCTTTACTGTGTATACATCATAGACAATTTCTTTGTCTTTAAATTCCAATTCTGATTCGTTCTTTACTACTAATCCAGAATTAAATATAAAAATTAGTAAAAGAAAGAAAAGAACTTTTTGTTTTTTAATTACTATAGTACGTCTCATATAATCACCTCATAAAATATTAACGATAGTTTAAACCTTTGTATCAAACACCTGTATTAAATATAAGTTCTAAACAAATGTTATATCATTTGTTCTTTTTTGTCAATATAAAAGAACAAATTTTTTAAACCAAAGTTTGAAATGCTTGTTCAAATGTGATATTATATATTTATAAAAATTAGGAGGTAAATCCATGTACGATGATTTAAACCAAAGAGAACTTGAAATTTTATTTTTTATTAAAAGATTTATCGAATCAAAATCCTACCCACCTACTGTTCGTGAAATTTGTGCTGGCTGTAATATAAAATCAACTTCAACTGTTTACTACGCCCTTGAAAAATTAGAATCTACTAACTATATAAGAAAGGATGCATCAAAAACTAGAGCAATTGAAATTGTTCCACAAGATGATGATATCTTGATGCTTAAAAAGAAAACTGTTGATGTACCTGTAGTTGGCAAAGTTACTGCAGGTGCTCCAATACTTGCTGTTCAAAACATTGAAGATACTATGCCTTTACCTGTTGACTTTGTTTCTGATAAAGAGCTTTTTATATTAAAGGTTTCTGGAGAAAGTATGATCAATGCAGGAATTTTTGATGGCGATTATGTAATTATTGAAAAAACAAATTGTGCTTCTAATGGAGAAAAAGTTTTAGCTTTAATTGAAGATGAAGCAACAATAAAAACTTATTACAAAGAAGAAAATAGATTTAGACTACAACCTGAAAATGATACAATGGAACCTCTATACTTCGAAAATATTGATATACTAGGCAAAATAGTTGGACTTTATAGAAGATTTAATTAAATATACATCTAAAAATAACCCCTTCTTTCCAAATTAGGATAGAGGGGGTTTATTATGTTCTTATTAAAGTATGAAATTAAAATTAGTTAATAAGTCAAAAAATTTATTATAAATTTAGTGGAACTTCAAATTCTCTTTTAGCTTTTTTAAATAAGAATTCACCATTACGCACTGATGATAGGCATTCTGCCCTATTTCTTATGGCTTCAAACTCATTTGGTGCATCAAGAACAATAAAGTTTGCAGGTTTACCTACATCAAATCCATACTCATCTTGAATGCAAAGAGCTTTAGCTCCATTATAAGTTATTAAGTCTAGATTCTTTCCAAAATCTTTTTCTTCCATAAGTTGTGCAAGGTGAATCCCATTATCAAGAATATTCATAAGATTACCATTACCTGCTGGATACCAAAGATCAACAATGGAGTCTTGCCCAAAGCAAACATTAATATCATTATCCACGAATTCACGAACTCTAGTTAAGCCGCGACGTTTTGGATAAGTATCTTGACGTCCTTGTAGAAAAGCATTTTCTGTTGGTAGAGATACAAAGTTTAGTTTAGATTTCCTAAAGAGTCCCATCATTCTAAATGCATAAGAATCATCAGAAGATCCAAAGGAGCAAGTGTGACTTGCAGTAGTTTTTTCTGATATTCCCTTTATCATTGCTTCAGCATTGAGAACTTCTAGAAATCTTGCCATCACATCATCAGTTTCGTCACAGTGAACATCAATTAATTTATTGTGTTTTACTGCTAGGTCAACTATTTCTTTTATAGATTTTTCACCAATTTCACGACTCCACTCATTGTGAGGAATTCCTCCAACAACTTCACAACCCAATTCAAGTGCTTCTTTAACAAGGTCTCTTCCGGTTTTACCTTCTTCCTTGTAAGAGTACATTCCATTTTGTGGGAAAGCAACAACTTGAATTGTAACCTTATCTTTTAATTCATCGCGAACTTCTAGAGCAGCCTTAATACCTGTTAGATTTGGATCAGTACAGTCAGTTTGTGCTCTAATATACTGTGTACCATAAGAAACGCAATCTTCAACAGCCTGACGAATTCTCTTCTTCATTTCTTCCTTAGTTGATCCTTTTTTAAAATCATTCCAAAGATCTATTGCTTCAAATAGTGTGCCTGACTCATTCTTAACTTCATCTGTCTTTCCAATCATGTAGTAGTCTAGGTGAAGATGGGCATCAACATAAGGTGGGATAACTAGATTACCCTCAAGATCAATTACTTCATCTGCTTCTCCTAAGTCCTTTCCAAATTTTACAAACTTACCATCTTCAACTAAGATTTCTGTAGCATCTTTATAACCATAAATTTTTCCATTAATAAATTTCTTTTTCATTAAATCCTCCTAGTATTTTATGATAGTTTTTTTGTTGCTTCATCTTCGATTAAATATATTAGAAAATTATTTATCTTCTTTCACAAATAAAACTATTGTATATAAATTATACACACTTATATTATATTACTTAGCTGAAATAAAGCAATTTGTAATAAATAAAACTAATCTTTCTCAATAAAATTAAATCAGATTAATTACTCATAATACGTTTATCTATTTAATTTCTAAAAAAATATTATCACTTCAACAAAGTCAGAATTATAAGTAATAAAAAAGAATAGGTAACTTACCTACTCTCTTTGAATCCTTTATTTTATTTTTTTTATAAGCTATCAAGACTGAACTGTAAATTTTATAAATTTTAAGCTTATTAAATCTCTATTAAGCCTTCCTTGTAAAGGGCATTTAATAAGTTTATAAGTGAAAATTTAATGTGATAGTAAGAGAGGCCTCCTTGGAAATATACATAATAAGGTTCTCTCATAGGTCCATCTGCCGATAATTCAATAGATGAACCTTCTATAAAGTCGCCTGCTGCCATTATTACCTGATCATCATAGCCTGGCATATCCCAAGGGATTGGTGTGAACTCTGAGTCTACTGGAGAAGAAAATTGAATGTACTTGCAGAAAATTTCAAGAATTTCTGGTTTTTGTAATTCAATTGCCGTAACAATATCACTTCTTGGGTCTGTGCTAGAAGGTATTGTTTTAAAACCTAATTCTTCAAAAGATCTTGAAAATAATGTAGCACCCCTTATTGCATCTTCTACTATTTTCGGTGACATAAAAAGTCCCTGAAGTATTTGTCTTGTCATACCAAAAGTTAGCCCACAGTCTTTACCTATTCCAGGAGCTGTTAAAAAATTTGCTGCCCTTTCAACAAGTTCTTCCTTGCCGGCTACATATCCCCCTGTATAACAAATTCCTCCACCAGGATTTTTTATTAGAGATCCTGCCATAATATCAATCCCAATTTCACTTGGTTCAATTAATTCTGTAAATTCTCCATAACAATTATCTACGAATATTTTTATATCTTTGTTAATTTTTTTAACTTCATCTACGGCCTCTTTAAGTTCAGAAACTGTAAAAGCTCTTCTATTAGAATAACCAGTTGATCTTTGCATGACAACAAGGCTTGTGTTGTCCTGAATATAATCTTTTATACTATCAACATCTATCATATTATCAACTAGAGGCACTTCAGAGTATTGGTATCCAGAATTGATTAAGGCGTCTGGACTATCACCTCGAAGTCCTATTACCTTTTGTAGAGTATCATAGGGTGTTGAAGTTACTGATAAGAAGTGATCGCCTGGTTTTAATACAGATTTAATTGCAAGAGTAATGGCATGGGTTCCTGAGACTATATTTGACCTAACAAGACTGTCTTCAACATTAAAAATCCTAGTGTATATAGACTCCACTTTGTCTCTTCCAATGTCCCCGTATCCATATCCTGTAGTCCAATTGAAATCAGTTGCTTTTAATCCTTCTTCCTGCATAGCCTTCAGGATTTTTACTTGATTGTATTGAGCTATGTCACTAAACTCTTTAAATCTATCTTGAAGTTTTTCTTCTATATTATTTACAAATTCAATTATTTTTGAATCTATATTATATTTTTCTTTAAATAAGTTATCGTATACTGTCATCTTTTCTCCTAAATCATCAGTCTAATTTACTATCAATATAGCTTTCTATTTCTTCTAATAAATTATCTGATTCCTTATCAAACCATTTTATTCTTCCGTCTCTTCTAAACCAAGTTAATTGTCTCTTGGCATAGTGTCTGGAATTCTTTTTTATAAGATCAATCATCTCTGAATATTCAATTTCACCTTCAAGATATGAAATTACTTCTTTATATCCAATAGCCTTTAGTGATTGAGAGTTTTTGTCCAAGCCTTTGTCTAAGAGGGATCTAACCTCATCTACGAGGCCAAGCTCAATCATTTTATCAACCCTACTATTAATTCTCTCATAAAGTCTTTCTCTATCCATGTTAATGCCAATAAATATTAAATTATAATCTTCATTTTCTTGACGAAAATTATTTTCCTTTTCATTTCCACTTTTTAAAATTTCTAAAGCTCTTATTATCCTTTGACCATTGTTAGGATGGATCTTTTCAGCCATATCTTTGTTAAGATTAAAAAGTTTATTATAAAGAAATTCACTACCTTTTTCTTCTAATATTTTTCTTAACTCATCTCTATACTCATAATCTGCCTTTGTTTCTGTAAAATCAAGATTATAAACTATGGAGTTAATATAAAGACCAGTTCCTCCAACAAGAATTGGAAGACCTCCCCTCTTATTTATATCGCTAATTATTTCTTTAGCTTTAAATTTAAAGTCAGCTACAGAAAAATTTTCATGAGCTTCTAAGATATCAACCATATGATGGGGAATATCTGTCTTATCTAAGTCTACCTTTGCCGTTCCAATATCTAGTTTTTTATAAATCTGCATGGAGTCACTAGAAATAATTTCTCCCTTATACTTATTTGCAAGTTTCAGAGAAATTTCTGTCTTTCCTATTCCAGTTGGCCCAGTAATTATTAATAAATTTTCCATTTATTCCCTCAAAAATAATTTTGAAATAGTGTGCTTTGATACTTCTACTATTGTAGGTCTTCCATGAGGACAAGTATAAGGATTTTCACAATTTTTCAAATCTCTAATTAGAGCCTCTATCTCAATGTCTGATAGGTCATCTCCTGCTTTAACAGAAGCCTTACAAGCTTTTCTCATTATCTTATACATATCTGCTTCGTAATTTGATGATATATCTTTGTCTAAAGAGTCAATTATATCTCTTATAAAGTCCACATAGGTAGGAAGACCAAAGATCATTGGCACTTCTCTTAAAACAATAGACCTATCTCCAAAGTCTTCAATTTTAAATCCAAGTTCATTAAATAAACCAAAGTAAGTTAAGATTTTATCGTACTCTATTTGATTTAATTCAATAATTTCAGGCTTAATTAAAATTTGTGAAGATATTTCGCTATTAAGATACATTTTTAAGAATTTTTCATAGTTTACTCTTTCGTGAGCAGCATGCTGATCAACAACAAAAACTTTTCCATCTCTTTGGTTTTCTAAAAGAATATAAGTCTTGAAAAGAACTCCACTAATTCTAGTATTTAAAATGTCTTCATCAATGCGGCTAGCCCCATCATCAAATAAGAAGTTCTTTTCTTCACCCTCTATCTTACTATCTGATGCATTATCTTTCGTTACATCTTCTCTATATAATAGAGCTTCTTCATTAAAAGAATTATTATCTTGTGATTTTATATCTTCAGCTTTTTCTATTTCCCATAGACTTTTAATATGATTATTTCTAGAATCTTCTTTTTCAATTAAATCAGAGGTTTCTTCTGTATCATCTTCATCATCAAAAATATCAAATACATTTACGTTTTCTTTCTTATCTTCTAATTCAATTTCTCTTATAGACCTATTTGGATAAATTACTTCTTCAACAACTTCGGATAAAAGAGCTGTTAAAATATTTTCATTGGAAATTTTTATTTCATTTTTCTTTGGATGAATGTTCACATCAATTAATTTAGGATCAATATCTATATAGAGAACAAAAACAGGATACCTATTAAGTGGTATTAAAGAATTGTAATTTTTTTCAATGGCTCTAGAAATATTTATGTCTCTTATAAATCTGCCATTTACAAAAATATACTGACTATCTCTGTTAGACCTGAAAAGTTTATTGTTGGAGAAAAACCCTCTTATTTTATAGTTTTCTGATTCAAATTTTCCTTCATTTAAGGATGAAGCTATTTCTGAACCAAGAATTGAAAATATCCTATTAATTGGATCCTTGTCACTTCCTGTATTCAAAATAGTCTTACCATCTCTAATTAAAGTGAACTTTATATTATTATTTGATAGGGCAATTTTTTGAACAATGTCAATGATATTATTAATCTCTGTAGAATCTTTCCTTAGGAATTTCTTCCTAACAGGAGTGTTGTAAAAGACATCACTAATTATAAAAGTCGTTCCCTTTGGCATTCCCACCTTATTCTTTTTAAGATTTTTACCATTTTCTATTATTAGAGAATTTCCTGCCAAATCTTCTTCTCTTTTTGTCATTAGTTTTATCTTTGAAATGTTTGAGATACTTGCTAGGGCTTCTCCACGAAAACCTAGAGTCCTAATTTTTTCCAAATCTTCTATTACTTGAAGCTTTGACGTAGAGTGACGGAGAAAAGCAAGCTCAAGGTCGTCCTCAGAAAAACCTGAACCGTTATCTGATACCTTGATATAATTAGTGCTTTCGCCTCTCAACTCAATAAGAATATCATCAGCTCCAGCATCAATGGAATTTTCCACCAATTCTTTTACTATAGATGCAGAATTTTCAATTATTTCACCGGCTGCAATTTTTGATATTGTTTGTTCATCTAAAAGTTTTATCATTTTAACTCCTTAGACTGTTTAACTATTTCATCTAATAAATTAAATGCTTCCATTGGACTTAGCTCAAGGATGTTTATTTCTCTCAATTTATTAATAAAATTTTCCACTTCTGGATTTGATTTCTCTTCTCTAATAAATTCTTTATTAAGGTCTATACTTAAGCCTTTATTTTCTTTTTCAATAATAGCTAAAATATCTTTTGCCCTATTAATAATTCTATCATCAATACCGGCAAGCTTCGCTACATCAATTCCGTAAGAATTATTTGTAAAGCCCTTCATTATTTTTCTCAAAAAGATAATATCATCTTCTTGTCTATCTACTGCTATAGTTAAGTTTTCTACAGAATCATATTTCTCCTCGAGGTGGACTAATTCATGGTAGTGGGTAGCAAAAAGAGTTTTAGCCTTAATATTTTCTGCAATATATTCTATTATTGAATTGGCTATAGCAAGTCCGTCAAAGGTGCTTGTTCCCCTTCCAACTTCATCCAGTATCAAAAGTGAATTTGATGTCGCGTTTTGAATTATATCTGCAACCTCTTTCATCTCAACCATAAATGTCGATTGACCCATGGCCAAGTTATCACTAGCTCCAATTCTTGTAAAAATTCTATCTACTAAAGAAATATTACAAGAGTCGCAGGGTACGAAGCATCCAATGTGAGCCATTATAGTGATAAGAGCAACTTGTCTCATATAGGTTGACTTACCTGCCATATTAGGTCCTGTAATTATATGAATCATATTGTTTTTTGTATCAATATAGGTATCATTTGGAACAAAAAACTCATCTTTTATATATGATTCAACTATTGGATGTCTCCCTGCTTTTATTTCAATAAACCCTTCATTGTTAAAGCTTGGTCTTACGTAATTGTTTAAATTTGAAACTTTTGCTAAAGATAATAGAGAATCGAGATTCGAAAGTTTGTCTGCAAGTATTTGAATCCTATAAATTTCTTTACCAATAAAATCCTTTAAACCATTGTAAATTTCTGCCTGCATACTCAAGGCTCTTTCCTTAGATCCAAGCAACTTGCCTTCCATGTCCTTTAATTCCACGGAAAAGAATCTTTCGGATCCAACTAAAGTTTGTTTTCTAATATAATCTTCAGGTACTTGGTCTAAAAAAGATTTCGTAACTTCAATAAAATATCCTAAAATTTTATTGTGTTTAACTTTAAGTTTCTTAATTCCAGTTCTATTTCTTTCTCTTTCTTCAAATTCTAGTAACCAGTTTTTGCCTTCTGTCGCAATCTTGAAAAGTTCATCTAAATCCTTTGAATATCCTTCTTTAATAATCCTATTTTCCTCTATTACAACTGGTGGATTGTCAATTAGAACCTTATCTATTTCACTATATATATCAGACAAATCTATAAATTCTTTGGATAATAAATTCAAACATTCATTGTCTTGATTTTTTAAAATTTCTTTTATTTTCTTAGAATTTTCAATTGTTGACTTTAGGGAATAAAGCTCACGTGGATTTATACTTCCATTAGATATTTTTACTACAAGTCTTTCGATATCGTAGACTTCTTTCAAAATTTTTTCAATCTTATCTTGTAATAAGAGGTCCCTCGTAAAGGATTCAATAATGTCTTGTCTCTCTTGAATTTTATTTAAATCAACTAGTGGACTTTCCACCCATTTTTTTAATTTTCTAGATCCCATAGAAGTGCTACACTTATCTAAAACATCTAAGAGAGATCCTTTTTTTGAGAAGGTATTTAGGCCCTTAACAACTTCAAGAGTTCTCTTGGAACTTTCATCTAAAAGTAAGAAATCATAGTTGTTATAATAAGATATACTGTTGATATGCTTTAAATTAATTTTTTGTGTTACAACTATATACTGTAAAATTTTCTTAAGTGAAGTATAATCAGCAATTTTATTGTCAGATATAAAAGATTTTAAATTGTTTTTAAAGTTATCACTGAAATACTTTCCAAAATCTTTAAATATATTGCTGTCTTTGAGATTGCCAGCTATATAAGGGTTAATAAAAATATTATCTTTTTTAATTTTATTTTTAAAGCTTTCTAATTCATCCTCATTTATTAAAATTTCGTTTGGACTAATCCTATCAATCTGTTCTTGGAGAAATCTAAATAATTCCTTCTTAGATAAAAAAGTCTTTTCAGTAAAATAAATTTCTCCTGTTGAATAGTCTGAATAAGTTAAATTTAGAGAATATCCTTGAATAAAAATTGATAAAAGATAGTTATTAGAATCACTTTTCAAATATTCTGTGTCTGTGAAGGTTCCTGGTGTAATAATTTGTGTAACTTCTCTCTTTACAATTCCCTTAGCGAGTTTGGGATCTTCAACTTGGTCACAAATTGCAACCTTGTAACCCTTATCTATTAACTTTGAAATATAAGAAGATGCTACATGATAAGGAACACCACACATAGGTGCCTTTTCTTCTAATCCAGCTTCTCTTCTTGTTAGAGTTATCTCAAGTTCTCTTGATGCCAAAAGCGCATCATCAAAAAACATTTCATAAAAGTCTCCAAGTCTAAAAAATAATATAGCATCTGGATTTTCATCCTTTACAGCAAGATATTGCTGCATCATTGGGGTTAATTTTTCACGATTCAACCTTCTCACCTACTAGAGAAAAACTATTAGCATCTTTAATCTTTACTTTAACAATATTTCCAACATCATTTGCATTTCCATCAAAGTTAACTAATTTAAATTCGTCAGTTCTTCCACTAACTTTACTTTCATTCTTTTTAGAAATGTCTTCTACAAGTACACCTACTTCCCTACCAATAAAAGCCTTGTTCTTCTTTTCTTGAATTGGATATAGTACATCAAGAAGTCTTTCAAATCTTTCATGTTTTATCTTGTCAGAAACCTGATCCGTCCTATTTGCAGCAGGGGTATTCTCCCTAACTGAATAAATAAAAGTAAAGGCTGTATCATACTCAACTTTTTTAATCAAATCGAGGGTATCCATAAAGTCTTCTTCCTCTTCTCCTGGAAAACCTACCATAATATCTGTTGAAAGTGCAATGTTTGGATTTACATTTTTAACCTTATCAATTGTTCTTAGATAATCTTCCTTTGTGTACTTCCTATTCATCATCTTAAGAACTCTTGATGAACCTGCTTGGACTGGAAGGTGTAAAAAGTTAGATAATTTATCAAGATTCTTAAATGAATAGATTAATTCATCAGAAATATCCTTAGGATGGGAAGTCATAAATCTTATCCTTTCAATGCCCTTGATATCATTTATTTCTTCTAAGAGATTGGAAAAAGTAAATTTTTCATCAAGAGTCTTTCCATAAGAATTGACATTTTGTCCAAGAAGTGTAACTTCTTTGGTGCCATGTCTCGCTAAATCTTCAATTTCCCTAATAATTTCTTCAGGTCTTCTACTAGTTTCTCTTCCCCTAGTATAAGGAACTATACAGTAAGAACAGAAATTGTTACAACCATACATAATATTTACATAGGACTTAAAATTATAAAGTCTATTGGCTCCAAGCTTATCATCAATACTTAGGGCATTTTCTTCAATATCCATAGCAAGTTTTGTCCCATTATATGATTCTGTTAAAAGTTCAGGTAGTTTCCAAATATTGTTTGTTCCAAAAATTATATCTACATTAGGAAACTTTTCTATTACATAGTTCCTAGACTCATCCCTTTGCATCATACAACCACAAACTGCTATTTTTATATTTTTCTTTTTTGATTTTAAGTTTTTTAAATTCCCCAATTGTCCGTAAACTTTATCTTCTGCAGAATGTCTTACTGAGCAAGTATTTACAATAATAAAGTCTGCTTCATCAATCTCATTTACAAAGCTATATCCCATTTTTTCAAGAAGCCAAGTTATCTTTTCTGAGTCATGTTCATTCATTTGGCAACCATGAGTTATAACTAAAGCTTTTTTCTCATCAATGTTTTCTTTTATGTTTCTTATATATTCATTTACATTATTATTTAAATCGTTAATTAATTCTTTATTTTCCATATACATCCTCATTTCATATCTTTATATTATAACTGAAAAATAGCCACTTTATCAAGAAAAGAGTATGCATATGCATACTCTTAAGATAGTATATTATTTAAATATCTAGCAACATAAACACCACATGCCGATGCTTGTGAAAGTGAGTGAGTGGCACCTCCGCCATCTCCTACAACAAACAATCCTTCAACTGAAGTCTCAAAATTATTATCTGTTTCAACTCTTGAATTATAGAACTTAACTTCAACACCATATAATAGAGTGTCGTCGTTGGCAGTTCCTGGTGCAATTTTATCAAGAGCATAAATCATCTCAATTATTGAGTCCAATTGTCTCTTAGGAATTACAAGAGATAAATCACCTGGCGTTGCCTTTAGAGTTGGCTCTGTGAAACACTTCTGCATTCTTCTCTCATCAGACCTTCTGCCTTTGACTAAATCTCCAAACCTTTGAAGGAGAACCCCTCCCCCTAACATATTAGATAATTTAGCTATGGATTCTCCATACTCATTGGAATCTTTAAAAGGTTCAGTGAATTTATTACTAACAAGAAGTGCAAAATTTGTGTTTTCTGATTGTAATTTAGGATCTGCGTAGGAATGACCATTAACAGTTATAATTCCATTGGTATTCTCAGCAACTACTTGACCATAAGGGTTCATGCAAAAGGTCCTAACAAGGTCATTATACATTTTTGTTTGATAAACTATTTTAGACTCATAAACTGCATCTGTTATATGTTTGAAAACTTCTGCAGGTAGTTCAACCCTTACACCAATATCAACTTGGTTGGAAAACAAATTAATATCAAATTTTTTACAAATTTCTGAAATCCATTTAGATCCACTTCTTCCTGAAGCAAGTACTAATTTTTCACAGGAATAAGTTTCTCCCTTATCACTTGTTAGGATAAATTTATCTTTCTTTTCAACATCAACAATTGTAGTGTTAAATAACATTTCAACTTTATCCCTGGTCCATTCATAAACTTTTTCAAGAATTTTAATATTTCTATCAGTACCAAAGTGTCTTACTTTAGCGTCAAGAAGATGAAGGTCGTGCTTTAGGGCAAGAGTTTTTAAATTTGATGATTTAGTTTCATATAACTTTGATTTTTCACCATCAAATTCGCAAAGAACTTTATCAACATATTCCATTAGCTCAATTGAGTCTTCCTTTCCAAGAAAATCATGCATTTGTCCACCAAAATTAGTTGTAATGTTATATTTTCCATCAGAAAGGGTCCCTGCACCACCATAACCATTCATAATATTGCAAGGATTACAAGAGATACAATTATCAACTTTTCCAGTTTTTATTGGACACTGTCTTTTGTATATTTCATTTCCCTTATCTATTACTAGAACCCTTAAGTCCGAATTCATCTTTTTAAATTCATAAGAAGCAAATACACCCGAAGCACCTGCTCCTACAATTATTACATCATAATCTTTCAATTTGTATCTCCTAATTAAATTTTTCCATAAAATCTTTAAATCTTTGAGGAAACTTATCTTCTATTTCTAATTCTTTCCCACTAATTGGGTGTTTAAATTTAAGTTTATAGGCATGTAAAAGCTGTTTATCAATTTTAAATTTATTTTTCACACCATATACATAATCTCCAACTATTGGATGGTTTACATAGGCCAAGTGAACCCTAATTTGATGAGTCCTACCCGTATGTAAATGAACATCTAAAAGAGTAAACTTGCTAAAATTTTTTAAAACCTTGAAACTAGTTGAAGCTTCTTTAGAATTTTCATAAATAACTTTCATTTTAATTCTATTGTTAGGATCTCTTCCAATGGGTTCGTTTAGATCAAAATCTTCATATATATTTCCGTGGCATATAGCAAGATAGTGTTTATCTATTTGTCGATTTTTAAACATATCCACCAACTTATAATAGGCCTCATCTTTTTTTGCTATAATCATAAGACCTGAAGTATCCTTATCAAGTCTATGAACTATTCCAGGTCTATCTTTGTCAATTGGGTTTGAGAGTTCTTTAAAAGAATATAAAAGTCCATTTACTAAAGTTCCACTTTTATTTCCTGCTCCTGGATGAACAACAAGGTCTTGAGGTTTAGAAATGACTGCTAAATAGTCATCTTCATATAAAATATCAAAGTTAATTTTTTCTGGATAAAGTCTAAAGTCATCATCATATTCAACGGAAATGTTATCACCTTCTTTTAAACTATATCCAGCCTTTTCTATTTTTTTATTTACTAAAATATTACCTTCTTTTATATTATTTTTAATTTGAGATCTGTTGATTTCAATTTTTCCATCTAAAAATTTATCTAGTCTTAATCCAACAAACTCCTTATCAACGATAAAATTGTTCTTATACATGGCTCACCTTTTGTTATCATGGAGAAGTATACCTATTGATATCAAAATTGTTCCAACTACTATAAAAACATCAGCAAAGTTAAAAATTGCAAAGTCGTATCCAAAAAATTTCATACTAATAAAATCAATTACATAATGAAGCCTGATTCTATCAATAAAGTTTCCAATAGTACCTCCAATTAATAAGCTAAAACTAAGAAGATAAATAAAAGGAACTTTGTTGTAGTTCTTGAATAAGAATATAATAAGTATTAATAAGACTGCTACTGTGATAACTGCAAATAGTGACCTAAAACCTTGGAGTATTCCAAAAGCTGCTCCTCGATTTTCTATATAATAGAGTCTTAAAAAATTATCTATTAAGACAATAGAATTCTCATTAGCTAAATTAGTTGCAGCAAGGTATTTTGTGAATTGATCTACAATAATTAAAATAATACTAAATATAGCAACAAACATATTTTCTCCCCTTATTTATTTAATCTCACGATTAATACAGAATTTCCTTTTTTAGTATTTCCTTCAAGGTCATATAATCTAAATCGACCGTAATGCCTTACAGAGACTAAATCTCCTAGCTCTAATTCTAAATGTGATCTTGTTTCTTTGGCAAAATTTACCTTTACAAGTTCAGCTTGTATCATATCTTTCACTTTTGACCTAGAAAGATTGAAAACTTTTGAAATTAAATTATCTAGTCTAAAAGAGGAAACAATTACCTTTTTATAGTCATATTCCTTCTTCGGAAGACCACTTATATCATCTTCTCTTGAAAGCAATATGTTGTATTTCGAAACTTTAGTGAGATTAATTTCTATAAAATTTGAAATTTCTCTTTTAACAAAAAAATAAGTGAATTTTTCTCCAATTAAAATATCACCTATTTTTCCTCTGTCTATACTTAGACCTAAAATAGATCCAAGTACATCACCATGTTTAATTTTATTATTAGTTTCAAATTTGAATAGAACAAGATCATTGTCTTCATTTTCATACTTATAGGCAGGGTATATGTAGATAATACAAGATTCACTATCTTCATATCCCCCGTCTATTTCATATGAAACTTGGTCTTTAAATCTATTCAATATGGAAATAGATAAATTAATCTCATGAGGATTTAGAAAATCTGTTGAAGTTGAAACATGACTATTCATAACAGATTCCATTTTGTCGATTACTTTTCTAATAGAAATCTTTTCTTCGGGTCTATTTATATGATTAATTAAATCTATTCTATTTAAATTTACCAAGGGAACATTCCGTTATTTTTAAGTTGTTCCTTTAATCCGTCAATTTCTACATTGTTTGGTGCAAGTATAAAAATATCCTTGTTTACCTTTTGCATCTTGCCATCAAGAGCATAAAGAGCTCCACTAACAAAATCAAAAATTTGTCTCTTAACATCAACATCTAATTGTTCAAAATTAAGAACTACTGCTTTAAAATCTCTCAAATCATCAACTATAAGGGGAGATTCATCATAAGATAGTGGTTCATGAACTGTAATTATCATGTTGCTTGCTGATACTCTAGACTTTGTTGCTGGTTTGTGGCTAACTGGTTTAGAAGGAGTATAAGCTGGTTCGATTGCTTCACTTTCACTCACTTCATCTTCAAATTCTTCATCAAAATCTTCATATTCATATTCGTCTGCAAAACCAAAGATTTTCTTTAGTTTATCCATAGTTTTTTCTGCCATAATATCCTCCTAATTATAATTTCTATTTCCAAAAAGTTTAGAGCCAACTCTAATCATGTTGGATCCTTCTTCTATAGCTAATTTAAAATCATGACTCATTCCCATTGATAGGTACTTCATTTCTACATTTTTATAATCCTTTGAAGCAATTTCTTCAAACTTATTATTCATTTTTTCAAATAATTTTCTAAGTAAGACTTCGTCTTCAGTATTTGGTGCTATAGCCATGAGTCCTTTAATATTAATATTTTTAAATTCAAGAAGTTCATAAATAAAATCCTCAGTATCTTCGTACTTTATTCCAAACTTGCTGTCCTCATTTCCAATATTAATTTGAACTAGACAATCAACTTTTATGTCATCTTTTTTTGCTCTCTTGTTAATTTCTTTTGCTAGTTTTATTCTATCAAGAGATTGAATTAATTTAACTTTATTATAAATATATTTTACTTTATTAGTCTGTAAATTGCCAATTAAATGGAAATTTAATTCATTATTTTTTAATTTTTCTTTGATTTTTTCATCTTCAATTTTAGATACAAGTTCTTGTACCTTATTTTCACCAAAATCATGAACACCAAGATTATTAAATTCTTCAATCATTTCAACAGAGTGAGTTTTAGAAACTGCTATTAGTTTAACATCTCTTTTAAAATTAGATTTATCCTTAGCTATTTCAATATCTTCATAAAGTTGTTTTAAATTATCTTTTAAATCCAATTTATCACCTCAGTTTAATATTCTTGATTCATCAACAGTTTTTGGATTTATAACTATTGCATCATTTACAGTTAATGTCTTGTATGATTTTTCTCCGATACTAAAAACAGATTGTTTGTTACCTCTATTAATAAATACAGTATCACTTGATTCACTGACAATATCAACTGGCACAAATTTAACAAGACCTTTGATTTCCTGTACATAAACTCCTGTAAGATTATTTCTTTCAATTAAAGTTGACTTAGGTATTTCAAAACCCTTGGTCTTATTTACAATAATTTTACCTTCATGAATTCTATTTGAATACATATTTTCAAAATATCGATCTAAACTGATAATTATAACCGCATGATTTTCATCTTTGTTAATTTTCTCAACGACTCCATAAATATCTTCTATATCTGGAATTTGTATTTTTACGGAATCTCCAAGATTATAGTTTGCTATGTTTGATACATTTGAAATAGTACAAGCCACTTTCCAGTTTAAATTATTCATAATTTTAAAAAGTGGATCGCCATTCTTTACCCTAGTTTCCATCTCAAGATTCTTAAAGTTGAAGTTTTTATTTAAGTACTTATATGTAAACTTATCAAGGTCTTTTATATCAAAATATTCTTCATTTCCATCAATTTTGTATGATACAATCCCACTAAATTCTGTCAAATAAGAAAAATTATATTTTGAAATTTTTTCTTCTAATTCTTCTTTTTTAACATTTAATGCAGCATCAGAAAGTTCAAGATATTCTTTTAATTCCGCTGTATTAATGTTTTCATTTATACCATTATCTGTTGAGTTTATATCGTAATAAACTCCTGTAAAATCTTTATTTTTTATCTGTTCCTGTAAATTTTTAGTGAAAGTTTTTGAGCTCTCTTTCCCAAGAGGTTCTATGCCTTGTTTTATTTTTATAGCTGCTTTTATTTTAGCTAACTCATCTTTTAGAGATGATACATCACCCATAAGGTTTAAATTTGCAACTTCATACCCAGAAGGTACCTTTTGACCTTCACTAGCGTGAAAGACTACAACTCCATCTCCTTCTGCATAGTAAGCTTTTTCTTCAAAGATATTGTATACTCTTGTGTCAATGTCTTTTTCAAAAGTAGTCAAAGTTGGAAAAATCGTCTTATAATCATTAACTCTATTTCCTCTTATTAACTTTCCAAAAATCATTAGCAAAAATAAAATAAAAATAAGAGTAAAAACCCTTCTTTTTATATATTTATTTTTATTTTTAAAACTACTCAAAAAACCACCTATTTACCAAGTAATTATAACATAAACTCTTATAATAAGATATTATTCAAAGAAGATTTGCTCTATTTCATCCTTGTTTTTTCTAGTCATAAGCTCATAAACTGCCTTGTTAGGATCGTATCCCTCGTAAAGAACCCTATAAAGAGCATCTGTTATTGGCATTTCTATATTTTTAACTGAAGCAAGTTTATATGCTGACTTAACAGTTTTCACACCCTCAACGACTTGACCAACTTCTTTACATGCTTCTTCCATAGACTTGCCTTGTCCAATTAAGATGCCTGCTCTTCTATTTCTTGAGTGCATACTAGTGCAGGTAACTATTAAATCACCAATTCCTGATAAACCGTTAATAGTATGTGGGTTTGCTCCTAATGAGATACCAAGCTTATTCATTTCATATATGCCACGAGTCATGAGTGCTGCCTTAGTGTTATCTCCATAACCTAGGCCATCGTTCATACCAGCGGCTAAAGCAATAATATTTTTTAGCGCACCACCCATTTCTACCCCTACAAGATCAGGATTTGTATAAATTCTAAAAATTGGAGTAGAAAACTCATGTTGAATAATCTGAGCTACTTCAAGATTCTCAGAAGATGCAACGACTGTTGTTGGTATATCCTTTCCAACTTCTTCTGCATGGGAAGGCCCTGATAATGCCACAAAGGGATTGTCTTTTAATATTTCGGATGAGATTTCTGAAATTCTATCTAAAGTCTCTACTTCTATTCCCTTTGAAAGGTTAACAATTATAGTTTCCTTCGAAATCTTACCTTCAATTTGTTTTAGAATATCTCTTATACTTGATGTTGGCACAGCAATTACAAAGACATCTATGTCACTTAGAACACTTTCCAAATCATTGGTTAAATTAATATCCCTTTCAAATTTTGCTCCAGGAAGATATTTTGTATTTTCTCTATTTTTTCTAATGTCTTCAATTACTTCCTTGTTCCTAATATAGAAGTTTAAGTCATGATCTTTATTTGCTAGTAATCTTGCTATTGCAGTACCCCAGCTTCCGCCACCACAAAGAGTTATCTTCATTTCCTTCCTCCTATTTTATTCTCATTTCCTGCAATTATTCTTTTAATATTGTCCTTATGTCTAATAATTCCTATTAATGCAATAATGTCTATAATTAAAATATTAGACATAGCAAGGTTCGACATAAAAGAGTAGACAATAATAATTGAGACGAAAAATAATATTGAACCAACTGAAACCGTTTTTGTTAAAACAGTTCCCAAAACCCAAACAACATAACAAATTATGGTTAAAGGAAAGTTAAATAGGGCCAAGGCTCCTAAAGTTGTCGCAACACCTTTACCTCCCTTAAAATTCATATAAAAAGGAAAATCATGACCTATTACTGCTCCTAAAATAGCTAAAGGAACAAATTCATCTCCAAAAATTCTTCTTATTATTAGAGTAACCAAGGCTCCCTTTAAAAAATCTATTAAAAAAGTTAGGACCCCTGCTTTTTTCCCTAAGACTCTCATGGCATTAGTTGTGCCAGCATTTCCTGATCCGTACTTTCTTATATCTTTATTAAGAAATAAATTGCCAATTATATAAGAACCTGAAATAGTTCCTACAAAATAAGAAATTAATAAAGTTAGGATATAATTCATCTTCTAGGTCCCTTATCTGATCTTGAGTTTGTCCTATTCTTAAGTTCTAAAATTATTGGTGTGCCATCAAAAGAATAAGTATCTCTAATTTGGTTTTCAATATATCTAAGGTATGAGAAGTGGAAAAGCTCCTTGTCATTAACTGATAATAAAAACTTTGGTGGTCTAACACTAACTTGAGATCCATAATACAGCTTTCCTCTCTTACCCTTGTCGGAAGGTGGTTGATTCATTAAAACTGCCTTATTTAAAATATCATTTAACACACCAGTTTGGATTCTGTGGTTATAATTGTTATTTACAAGTTCAATCATATCTAAAAACTCGTCAACTCTTTGGCCAGTCTTTGCGGAAATGAAAACTATGGGAGCGTATTGGACAAAAGGTAGCTCTTCTCTGATTTTTTTCTCAAAATTCCTCATTGTCTTTGTTTCTTTTTCAAGGGCATCCCACTTGTTTACAGCGATTATGATTGCCTTATTATTATCATGTGCATATCCAACAATTTTCGAATCTTGTTCAGTTACGCCTTCAAGAGCATCAATCATAAGTACACATACATTAGACCTTTCAATGGCTGTTAATGTTCTTATCACTGAGTATCTCTCTACACCTGGAGCAATTTTCTTTTTCTTCCTAAGTCCGGCTGTATCAACAAAGATATAATCATTATCCTTATATTTTATAAGAGAGTCTATAGAATCTCTTGTTGTACCTGGAATATCTGTTACTATAGACCTGTTTTCTCCTGTTAAATAATTTAATAAAGATGATTTACCAACATTTGGTTTTCCAATTAATGTAACCCTTATGTTATCATCTTCTTCAAGCTCATCAAGTGGAGCTAATCCATTACATGCTTCGTCTAAAAGATCTCCGACTCCTGTACCTTGTTCAGCACTTATTCCAATTGGATCACCTAGACCTAATTCATAAAAATCATATATATTTTCTTTTGTTATTTTTGAATCGTACTTATTTACTGCTAGTACAACTTTGGTTTTTGTCTTCCTTAAAAAATTAGAGATTTCTCTATCTGTAGGATTAACTCCCTCAGCACCGTCAACAACAAAGATTACAACGTTAGATGTTTCTAAAGCTATATCAATTTGTGCTTTAATATTTGACATAAACACATCTTCATCTTTGAGGTCAAGTCCTCCTGTATCAACTAGCAAAAATTTATAGTTAAGCCAAGTTGCAGGCTGATAAATTCTATCTCTAGTAACACCTGGAGTATCTTCAGTTATTGATACCTTCCTTCCAACTATCTTATTAAATAGTGTAGATTTGCCTACATTTGGTCTGCCAATTATTGAAATTATGGGCATTTCCATATAATCACCCCTATCTTAATTATTATATCAAAGGAGAATATTTTATTCAATTTACTAATTTCATTGAGAATAAAAAAACTCCATAGTATAATTAGCTTGGTGATGAAATGGCTAAGGTTTTAAATAATATAAAGGACGCTAAGGACTTAATGAACTTGTCACTGTATACTGGAGCTCTTTTAATTCAAAACGGCGCCGAATCTTATAGGGCCGAAGATACAATTGAAAGAATTTGTAAGTCAGTTTCAAACATTTCTAATGTATCAGCCTACGCCCTTCCCTCCGCAATTTTTATTTCTATGGAGTTCGAAGGGGAAACACTTAGTAACTTTAGAAAAATAACAATTTCCGATACAAATTTATATAAAATTGACAGAGTGAATTCTTTCTCAAGGGAATTTGTTTCTCGTGATTTGTCTATAAAGGAAGCCTATGATAGACTCTTCGAAATTGATGGGACAGAAGAAAATCCTAAAAAAATTTATTTAGGTGGTGGCATTGCTGCGTCTTTTTTCTCAGTTTTATTTGGAGGAGATGTTAAAGACTTTGCTGCCAGCTTCTTTATCGGGATACTTATTCCAATAGTTTTAGATAAACTATCTTATTTAAAACTTTCTTTCTTTATAAACAATATTATTTGTGCCTTTGTAACATCAATACTTGCAATTATATGCGTACACTTTGGACTTGGCTCAAATATAGATATGATAATCATTGGTGTTATAATGCTTTTAGTGCCAGGTGTTGCTATAACAAACTCTGTTAGGGATATTATGAGTGGAGAATTTATTACAGGGGCAATAACAATGATAAAGGCCTTCTTTATCGCTCTTGCAATTGCTTTTGGAGTTGGTGTTGGTCTTAAGATAATGAGGTATATATTATGATAAAAAAAAGTATTGTACAATTCTTCTTATCAACACTTGCAACATATGGCTTTACAATTTATTTTAAGCTCCCAAAGAGAGTTAGAATAATAACCTCAGCCCTATCAGGGTTTATTTGGGTAGTTTATGAACTTTTATTTGATTTCAGTAACAATTACATGGTTTCCTATTTATTATCTTCTTTTTTAATAGGAGTTTGTTCCGAATCCTTTGCAGTTTACTTTAAAAAACCTGCAACAGTATTTACCCTTCCTTGCCTTGTACCCTTAGTACCAGGAGCCGGCATGTACTACATTATGTATTATTTTATAGAATCAAATTATGTAGTTATGAGAGAACAGGTTATAAAGACTACTTTAACAACCTCTGCCCTCGCGCTTGGAATTGTCTTGTCTCAGGGTATTGTGAGAATAATTAGAGAATTACTTAGAAATTATAAAAATAATAGAGTAAATAATAATTTAAGTCATGAGTAGATTATATTAAAAGACCCTAGGCTATTAATCTAGGGTCTAATTTTTTATATTTATCTAAAAAGTCTTTTTTATCTTTCATTTAACTTTTTAACTAACATTTCGTTTGCAATTTTTGGATTAGCCTTTCCTCTCGATTTCTTCATAACTTGTCCAACTAAGAATCCAAGAGCCCTATCCTTACCTTCTTTAAAGTCAATAATTGATTGTTCATTTTCATCTAGAACTTCGTCTACAATTTTTTCTATAGCAGAATGATCTGTCATTTGTACAAGACCAAGTCTTTCAATGATTTCTTTTGCTCCATCTCCAGTTTCAAACATTTCTCTTAAAACTTTTTTACCTGCATTATTACTAATTTTTTCGCTTTTTATAGAATTTAGAAGCTCAATAAATTCTTTGTTTTCAAATGGTAGTTTAAATTCTTCATTATCTGAGATTTCAACTCTTCTTAAAATTTCAGTTTGAATCCAATTTGATAGAAGCGTGTAATCTTTAAAATCTTTTGCGAGTTCTTCAAAGAATTTGGCAAGTTCTCTTGAAGAAGTTAGTACTTGTGCATCTTCAACTGTAATACCATAAACTTCAACAAACCTTTCAACCATTTGCTCTGGTAGTTCTGGCATGTTATCGACTACTTCTTTTATTTCTTCATCTGTAATATGAACTATTGGAAGGTCTCCTTCTGGAGCAAACCTATAATCATTGGCAGTATACTTAACTCTCATTAGAACAGTTTCATTTTTCGCGTCGTCCCATCTTCTTGTTGTCTTGATTTCATCTTCATGATTTTCAAGAAGCTTAATGTGTCTTTCTACTTCAAAATCAATGGCCTTTTCAACGCCTCTAAAGGAGTTAAGATTTTTAACTTCTGTAATAGCAGTTTTTTCTCCTGTTTCCATGTCCTTTACATTTACGTTAACGTCACATCTTAGTGATCCTTCTTCCATCTTACAGTCAGAAATATCTAAGAACCTAAGTGTTGATTTTAATTTTTCAAGAAACTCACGTGCTTCCTTACCACTAGAAATATCTGGTTTACTTACTATTTCAATTAGAGGTACTCCACACCTATTGTAGTCCATAAGTGTTTCATTATCTTCTGTATGAAGGCTTTTTGCTGTATCTTCTTCCATTTGAATTTGGAAAAGTCCAATTTTTTTCTTTCCTTCATCTGTATCAATTTCAAGATAACCATCAGTACAAATAGGTTTATCATTTTGTGTGATTTGGAAACCCTTTGTTAGGTCAGGATAAAAATAATTCTTCCTGTCAAATTTAGATTTATTATTAATAGTACAATTAAAAGCAGTTCCAGCCATAATAGTATAGTTAACAACATTTCTATTTAAAACTGGCATTCCACCAGGAAGTGCCAAACATACTGGACACACATTGGTGTTCGGTTCATCCCCAAAGGAGTTTTTACATGAACAAAAAGCTTTTGTCTCAGTGGAAAGTTCAACGTGAATTTCCAATCCTACAATTGTTTTATATCTCATTTGTTTAAACTCCTTTCAAATGCTAATGATGCTTGAATAAGGTCCTTATCCTTAAATCTTTTACCTGTAAATTCTATTCCTACAGAAAGTCCATCTAGGCCTGCTGGCATTGGTAGTGAAATTGAAGGAGAACCTACCATGTTAGCTGGTATAGTGAATAAATCTGCTTGATAAGCTTCAACTGGACTCATATTGTCATCAATTTTAAAAGGCAGTGTTGGGAAAGTTGGACATACCATAAAGTCATAATCCTTAAACATCCTGTCCATATCTCTTTTAATTAATCCTCTTACTTTTAGAGCCTTATAATAATACTCATCTGCATTATCCATTGATAAAATATGTGTACCAATCATTATTCTTCTCTTAACTTCATCACCGAAACCTTCACTTCTTGAAGCACGGTACATTTCTTCTATATTTTCAAAATTCTTATCTGTTCTATGTCCATATCTTATGGAATCAAAGCGGGCCATATTTGAAGCAATTTCACCATTAACTAAGATGTTATAAGTTTCAATTGTATGGTTTAACGAGTCGATATCATATTCATCAACTTCAGCACCATTGTCTCTTAAAATTTTTATTGCCTTTTCAAATTCACTTCCAACTCTTTCATTTAAATCCATATCTAAACAAATCTTTGGAATAGCAAATTTTTTGCCCTCTAAGTTTTTAATTGCATCATCAGAAAAATCAAATTCAAAATTTAAGCCAGGGTTTCCAACAGAAGTTGCATCTCTTTCGTCTCTACCTTCTATTACGTTAAACATCATTGCAAGGTCCCTAACATCATTTGCAATTACACCTGGTTGATCAAAAGTGTTTGCCATTGATGACATACCAAACCTAGAAATAGAACCATAAGTAGGTTTCATTCCCACTGTTTTACAGAAACTAGACGGTTGTCTAACTGAACCTCCTGTATCTGATCCAATAGAAATAGCAGCCATATTTGCACTTACAGATGCAGCTGAACCACCTGAAGAACCACCAGAAACTCTAGTTGTATCAAGTGGGTTTTTTGTAACTCCAAAATAGGAAGTTCTTGTTGATGCTCCCATGGCAAATTCATCTAAGTTAACCTTTCCTAGAATTACACCATCATTATCTTTAATTTTTTTGACTAATGTTGCATCATAAGGAGCGATATAATTTTCAAGCATCCTTGATCCACAAGTCATTTTTATATTTTTTACAGAAATATTGTCCTTAATTGAAATTGGAACACCTGCAAGTTGAGACATTTCTTCTCTGTTGTGAAATTTTTCATCAACTTCTCTTGCCTTCTTTAGAGCCTCTTCTTTTGTCACTGTGATGTAGGCATTTATTTCTTTATCTTTTTCCTTAATGCTCTCTAAAAATTCTTTTGTAACTTCTTCACAGGAAAAATCCCTATTTCTATATCCTTGGGCTATCTCCCAGGCCTTTAACTTACTAAAAGTCATGAGTCCCTCCTATTCTACGAACTTTATTAGTTTAAAATAACCGTATTTTTTAGTAGCGGCATTTTCTAGTGCCTCTTCTTGAGAAAGAGACTCTCCAGTTTTATCTTCACGAATATTGTTTTCTGTTCCATTGACTTGGAATACTTCTTCAACACCCTCAGTATCAACTTCTTTTATCTTATTTACTAGTTCAATAATTTCATCAAAATTTGGTGCAAATTTTTCTAGTTCTTCGTCAGAAAAATCGATTTGAGCAATATTTGCTATATGCCTTATGTCTTCCTTATTCATTTAAACCTCCTACTAAATTATCAAGTTCTTCTAAACTTAAAATTTCTATTTTTAAATCTCTGGCTTTATCATACTTAGATCCTGGATTTTCTCCAACTACAAGGTAGTCAGTATTTTTACTTACAGAACCTGTCACTTTAGCTCCAAGGGATATTAGTTTTTCTTCAAGCTCTTTTCTCGGAATTTCAAGAGTACCTGTTAAGACGAAAGTTTTTTTATCAAGGGGCTTAGGTCCATTACTATCATCTTCATAAAGTGGACTAATCCCCAAATCAAATAATTCATTTACTGAATTAACAATTCTTTCATCGTGGAAAAACTCCACTATTTCTTTAGCCGTTATACTTCCAATATCTCCAATAGAAATAAGCTCATCTTCCTTAGAATTTCTTAATTTGTCAAAGGACTTAAAGTGATTAGCTAAGTCTCTGGCAGTTTTTATCCCAACATTAGGTATACCAAGAGCATAAATGAAGTTTGACAAATGAGGATGCTTAGAATTTTCAATTGCATTTAAAAGATTATTTGTCCTCTTTTCTTTAAAACCTTCTATTTTAATTATATCTTCATATCTTAGCTTGTAAACATCGGGAATCTCTTTTAAACCTACAGTTCCCATTAACTTTTCTATTGTCTTTTCACTAAAGCCTTCTATATCCATTGCATCTCTAGATGCAAAATGAGTGAGCCTTGATACCAGTTGGGGAACACATGATAGTGTGTTAGGACAAAATATATGGACACCATCTTGATATAAGTGAGAACCACAATATGGACAAGTTTTAGGTTTTTCTATCTCATGAGTTTCATTATCACTTGGAAGAGTACCAAGAATTTCTGGAATAACGTCGTTAGACCTTCTAATTAAAACTCTTGAACCAATCCTAACTTTTTTCCTAAGTATATCGTCATAATTATTTAGAGTAGCCCTTTGTACTGTGACGCCACCAATATCTACTGGCTCAAGTATAGCAGAGGGTGTTACCTTTGCAGTACGTCCAACATTCCAGACTACATCAAGTAGAGTTGTCGATATTTCCTCTGCCTCAAACTTATATGCAATTGCCCAACGAGGAAACTTATTTGTATACCCTAAAGCTCTTCTAGTTTCAATATCATTAACTTTTATCGTTACACCATCAATTAAGATATCTAATTTATTCCTATTTTCACCAATTTCCTGAATCTTTTTTATTATTTCAGAAAATTTCTTGAGTTTATAATTGTATTTTGAGACATTAAAATTGTTTTCTTTTAAGAATTTTTTCATCTCATCATCTGATTTAAAGATATCTTCTTCAATATAACCAACATTATAAAAATAAGCTGTTAAGTTTCTTTTCTTAGTAACTTTAGGGTCAAGATTTCTCAATGCTCCAGCAGCTGCATTTCTTGCGTTTTTTAATTTTTCTTCATTCTCTTGGTTATACTTTTCAAGTTCAGATAGGGGCATCAATCCTTCACCCTGAACTTCTATTTTACCAGGATAAGAAATCCTCAATGGAACTGAATAGATAGTCTTAACTTGCTCTAATATCTCTTCTCCAACTATTCCATTCCCCCTAGTTGAAGCCATTATAAGGTTTTGATTTTCATAAGTTAAGTTAATAGTAAGTCCATCAAATTTAAGCTCAACTATAAATTCTGGTTCTGGTAATTTATTAATATTATTTTCATTATAATTATTTACAAATTTTTCTATCCTATTATACCAAGCAAGAAGGGCATCATCTCCCTGGGCCTTATCCATAGAATAAAGCCTTCCAAGGTGAGTGTGTTTTTCAAACTTACTTAGGACAGCTCCTCCTACTCTCGTTGTCGGAGAGTAGGACAATACTGTGCCACTTTCATTTTCAAGATTAACTAATCTATCATAAAGTTTGTCGTACTCAGCATCGGATAAAATTGGATCATCAAGAGTATAATAATGGTAGTTTAATTTATCAATTTCTTTAATTAAATCTTCCATTTCTTTTATTTTATTATTCATAGGTCACCAACTAATCTATTAATTTAATAGGAGCAACTGAAAGCATAAGCCTCTTTAAACCCTTTTTGTCAAAGGAAATAACAACTTCGTAGTCTCCATTTTTTTCTTTCTTTTGCACTACCATGCCCTTGCCAAATAATTTGTGTTTTACCTTATCTCCAACATTGATATTTTTATCCATGGACTTAGGTGCAGCCTTCTTTGTTTCAGTTTTCTTTTCCATTCCAAAGAATTTATTTTTTCTATTAACTGAAGACTTATTTCCTTCATTGTAATCACGGACTTCTAATAATTCTCTAGACTTATCTTCAATAATTTCTATCTTGTCGCCCATTTCACCGATAAATCTACTTCTTTTTGCTGGAGTCAACTTTCCATACATAGACCTAGTTCGAGAAGATGAGATAAATAGATTGTTGCAAGCTCTTGTAACTCCTACATAACAAAGTCTTCTTTCTTCCTCAACTTCCTCTTCACTTTCCATAGACCTGCTGCTTGGGAAGAGACCTTCCTCTAGGCCGACTAAGAATACCGTAGAAAATTCAAGCCCTTTAGCTGCATGCATAGTCATAAGATTTACTCCACTATCTTCAGATGTTTTATCAACATCTGAAAGTAGAGATAGGGTATTTAAGTATTCAGCAAGTTCAACGCCTTCCCTGTCATATTCCATAATATTGGAATGGAGTTCTTCAATATTTTCCAGCCTAGTCTTAGCTTCAATTGTATTTTGATTTTTTAAATCTTCTACATAACCACTTTCATAGAGAACTTCTTCAAATAGCTTACCTATTGAAAGTTTATCTGCCCTATCCTTTAAAATTTTTAAGATATTGCCAAATTCCCTTACATTTTTTCTTGCTCTAATATTTAAATCTTCAAAATTATCAATATTAGTAACCACATTGTAAAGGGACAGACCATTGTTATCAGCATAGTCTAACAAATCAGATAGAGATGTATCTCCTATCCCTCTCTTTGGCCTATTTATAATTCTAGCTAAGCTTACATTGTCATCAGTGTTATTTAAAATTCTTAGGTAAGCTAAAACATCCTTGACTTCCATTCTATCGTAGAATTTTAAGCCACCGACAATCTTATAAGGTATTCTTTCTCTGACTAGGGCCTCTTCAAATCCTCTTGACTGAGCGTTGGTTCTATATAAAATAGCCATGTCTTTAAACTCTTCACCCTTGTAGTGAAGTCCAATTATCTTATTTATTACACCATATTCTTCTTCATTTGAATGAGGAAATTCTCTATATACAACATCTTTACCTTCATTCCTTGAAGTCCAAAGGTTTTTATCAATCCTAGATGAGTTGTTTTCTATTACCTTATTAGCTACTTCAAGAATTTTTTGAGTTGATCGATAATTTTGCTCTAGTTTTACAATTTTGGCACCAGGGAAATCTTTGTGGAAATTTAAAATATTATTTATATCAGCTCCACGCCACTTATAAATAGATTGGTCATTATCCCCTACAACTGTTAAGTTTGGATCCTTTCCCGCAACTAATTTTATAAACTCATACTGTATTTTATTTGTATCTTGGTATTCATCAACAAATATATACTGGAACTTATCTATATAAAATTCCCTAACTTCTTCATAATCTCTTAAAATATCAACTGTTTTTATTAAGAGGTCATCAAAGTCTAAGGCATTATTATTTACTAGCTTTTTTTCATAAATCTCATAAACTTTCCCAAGATTTTCTTTAAAAAAGTTACTTTTATTTAAATCCATATATTCTTTAGGACTAAGGCCTTCACTCTTTATATTAGAAATATCATTTACAAGAGACCTCGGTTTATAAATATCCCTATCAAGTCCAAGTTCAGCAACAGCTTCTTTTACAACAGTAATTTGGTCGTCCCTGTCGTAAATAGTAAAGCTTGAGCTGTAACCTATCTTATCAATGTTTTTTCTAAGTATCCTAACGCAAATTGAGTGAAAAGTTCCAATCCACATTGAGGAGATGTCTTCATCAATTAAATTTGCAACTCTCTCTCTCATCTCATTGGCAGCCTTATTTGTAAAGGTAATAGCCAAAATCCTCCATGATGGAACTTGCAATTCTTCAATTAAATATGCAATTTTAGAAGTAACTACTTTGGTTTTGCCACTTCCAGCTCCTGCTAAAATAAGTAAAGGACCTTCTGTGGCCAAAAGAGCTTCTTTCTGTTTATCATTTAGTGTATTTATATCCATGACTTCTCCTTACTGCTAATTATTATATGTTTTTTTGCCCTTATTTTCAACTTTTTAAGATCTCCCTAATAACATGAGAAGCTAGTACCATACCACAAACTGGAGGAACAAAGGATATTGATCCAGGTGTTCTGTCGCCAGTTTTAATTGGGAGTTCAGTGGAACAAACAACCTTTAATTTTTTTATTCTCATTTCCTTTAGCTTCTTCCTCATAATTTTTGCAACAGGATCATTTTGAGTCTTTTCAATATTCATCACTTGAAACTTTGTCGGGTCAAGTCTATTTCCCGCACCCATAGCTGAAATTATTTTTATATTTTTGTCGTAAGCTTCCTTAATAATTAAGAGTTTAGAACTAATTGTGTCAATGGCATCAACTATATAGTCATAATTTTCAAAATCTATTTCATTAATATTTTCATCGCTAATAAATAAATCATATTTTTTTATCTTTAAATCTGGATTAATATCAAGAAGCCTTTCTTCACATGCATCGACCTTTCTCATGCCAAGAGTCTTCATCGTTGCAAAAATTTGTCTATTTACATTTGTAATTTCATACTCATCTCCATCGACAAGGCCAACTTTTCCAATTCCAGCTCTTACTAGGGATTCGACACAAGCTCCGCCAACTCCGCCAAGCCCAAATACTAAAATAGATTTATTTTTTAATTTATCAAGATCCTCTTTGGGAATCATTCTTTCAGTTCTACTTAAAAATTCCACTTTTCCTCCAATTTGAAAGGGCCGTCATATGAACAGCCCTTTTAATATTATTTTAATTTTATGTTTGTTAGACTATTTTCGCCAAGAATTCCACTACCCTCGACAATGTCATTTATATTATGTTTTCTAAAAGTGTTTACAGTTACAACTTGACCAGGACCAAAACTTTCTGAATCAGATTCAGTAATTTTTATTCTGATAAAGCTAACATTTTTACTGTCTATTATTTCAATAACTTGACCTTTAAAATTAATAGGAGTATTGGCTTCTGCCACTCCTAAATCAAGATCACTATCTTTAGTTTCATTATTAGATTCATGGTTTACTAGAATAGATTCACTGTTATCATAAAGGTCATTGTTAGAAGAATTGTTCTCCTTATCAATCTTATTATCTGAGTTGATTTCTTCATGATTGACTAATAAATCTTCAGCCTTAACATCTTTTTCTTTTGTTATTTTATCCATATTATTGTTAACATATTCAAGAGATTTTGAAGTTAATACTGCAATTTCACTTCTTCTAATGGCAAAATTACCATTAAATTTACCTTCAGATCCTGTACTTGTAAAAATATTAGAATTAACAAGACTTGGAAGATATTCAAGTGTAAGAGGATGAATTTTCTTCATGTCCTTATACTTTAAGTTACTTGTATCAGAAGACTTATCAATGTTTAAAGCCCTAGCAAAATAAACAGCAATTGTATTCCTGTTAGGATAAACTTTGTTTTCTAAAAATCCTCTTTCACGAGCACTTGTTAAAGTTTTTTCTGTAATAGTGCCATGGTATAAGTTAAAACAAATTGCATCTCTCGCCCAGTCTATTACACCATTTGCATTTACAGTTTCCATATAAGTTTCTCTTGCTAAATTCATGTCTTCTTCACTAGGATTTAGAAGAGTTTTTAAAATTTGCATAGTTTCTAAGAAACTCACAGGATTATTCGGCCTAAAGCTTCCATCTTCATATCCATTTATAATATTTTTGTTAGATAGTTCTTCAACATATTTATATGCCCATTCCGTCTTTCCACTATTTTTTACATCTGTAAAAGATTTAGCGAAAATATTTCCTGGTGCTAATAATACACAAAGGACTAAATTTATAGCTATAATTTTCTTTTTCATATTATCACTCCGTCATAAATTATAGCATAAATTTTTACAAAAAAATAGAAACCCAGGTGGGTTTCTATTTTAACTCTCAATAAAAAACATTTGGAATTTCATTGTTATTACTTTCTCTACCATTGCTATCTCTTAAAATATCTTCATATGTTCTAAGTCTTCCGTTGCTATATCGATAGGATCGTAATTCTTTTCCTGGCTTATCTATTTCTCTCATATTGAATAAAGCTTGAATTTTTCCATCTGAATCAATATATCCATCACAAGTTATTACAGCATATCTATCATAACTTTTAGTGTTAGGAACTTTAAATGTTTTCGTATTATCTAATTTTCTATTATTTGATTGAATAACTTTTAATTCAAGATTATTCGTTACATAACTATTAAATGCGTAATCATTATTAATACTAACTACTTGCAACATAGCACTGAACTTAGAATCAGAAGGTATTAATCTAATAGTCTTTACTTCTCCATTATTATCAATTTCAATAATAGCACTTCTACCTACAAGTTCATTTCTTCTAATTTGATTTGGTACTTTACCACCATCTTTATAGATCTCCACATCATATGCAAAATTATATATTCTTCTATTTCCATTTTCTTCTTCAAAATCTATATAGTAGTTACTTCTATAATATGGTGAGCCTGAAGCCTCTTGATCACTATAGTCTTTAATTTCACCAATTAAAGTTGTGTTCTTTTGGTAGTTATAGGCTAATCCTCTTACCACCTTGTAATTTACATAGAGATTTACATTGTCATTTAATGTGATTTCATTTAAATCTTTAGTTTCACTTGTAATATAAAGTTCGTAATCTTTGTTGTCTTTTAATCTAATTTTTAAATAAGCCTTATCCTTATTTGAAGTGTCAAGAGAAATAATTTTACCACTAACTTGAGCTTCCTTAGGGAATACTGTGATTTCAGTTATCTTATTATCGGCATTAGTCTTAAATTCAACTAAATCATCTACAGCAATATCTTCAAGTTTTAAGTCTTTGCCATAAGCCTTGATTTTAACATTTTTATCTAAATCAAAAGTCTTTGTATCAGATGTTGAAATTTTGGAAGTTGTTCTAAAGTTAAGTGAATCTGAGTTGTCTCTATATCTAAGTGTTATTTGATTATTTCCCTTAGAATTTACATATCCAACCATATCAAGCATTGCATTTGTAACTGTAATAGTTTTTGCTGTACCTTCTCTTTCACCAGTTTTTGCCTTAGTGTACTCTATCTCAACTTCTTGACCAGCTTTTATGTCTTCAAGTTTGATATCTTTGTCTTTTAACTTGTATTTTGTGTTGTTATCGATGTCAAAGGAGTACTTAGTACCCTTATTTTCAATGATAACTACATTTACATTGTTTAGTTTAGATGAAAGCACAACTGTACCCTTCATCTTTTCTGTTTTTGCTTCAATTTTATTTTTTTCTGCATAGTCAAAAGATGCTTTTGTTATTATCGCAGTTTCAGCACGAGTGATTGGTCTGTCACCTTCAAAGTTTCCATCAGAACCTGTTGCAGTGAAAATTTTTGCTTCAACGAGAGAAGATAAGTAACCCTTAAGAGTGTCGCTTAATTTGTCTTTATCGTCATGTTTTAAGAGATTTGTGTTTCCATTTGGACTTAATTGTAAAGCTCTTGCAAAGAAAATTGCAATGTCTCCCCTGCTTGGGTATTCTCTTTGGCTAATCTTAAAGAAACCTCTTTCACTTGCTTTCTTTAAAGAGTTTTCGTCAAGATAACCTCTATAAAGTGCAAGACAAACTGCTTCTTCAGCCCATTTATTCACTCCATTGTCTTTTGCAAGCTTAGAGTATTTGTCAGTCGCATTTTTTACTTCTTCATCACTTGGTCTTAACACTTGTTTTATAAGTTGTAAAAGTTCTTCAAGTGAAACTGATTCTCCTGGTTTAAATTCACCATCAGGGTGTCCACTAATTACATTTTTATCACTTAATATATCGATTGCATCATAAGCCCAAGAGTATTTATTATTTTTCTTTTTTATATCCTTGAACTCTTTAGCAAAAGTTGCACTTGGTGCTAGCATTAAAGCAGCAAGTCCAAGAGCAGCTGCTCTTTTTAAATTATTGGATTTCATAATAAAACCTCCATTTATTTCTTTAATTACATCTTTTTAATATTATAACACATTTTAACTTTTATAAAGTTTTCTTTTTATTAAAAATTTATTAAATCATCATTCAAAAGTTGTAAATAGACTATTCAATGAATAATTTAAAGCATTATTTGGTATAATTAATTTAAGTGATACATACATTAATGTAAAAAATTTTTAAAGGAGTGATACCATGCGTTACTTGCCAGTGAGTCTTGATACTCTTGACAAAAAAGTCCTAATTTTAGGAGGAGGTTATCTCGCTTACTCTGCTCTAAAATCTGTTATTGATTCTGAAGCAGAAATTTATATGATTGGAGATTCTTTCATAAAAAATATTGTAAATATTGCCGAAAATTCCAATGAAAAAATCAAATTAAAGGAACACCAAGTTGATAAGGACTTTATGTTCATGGGTTACGACTATGTTTTAATAGCTACTGAAGACTTTGAAATAAATGAAGCCTTGGAAAAAAGAGCTCTCTCAAGAAAAATGGTATATCAAAGATTTGATATTCTCTCTAAGTCTTTAATCTCTATTAATAAATCTATTGAAAGGGGTCCGTTGACCTTCTCCTTAAATAGTTCTAGGATTAACCCGACTGTTACAGATATAATTTTCGAAGACTTAGAAAAATTTTCTGAAAAATATAGTTTAGATAAAATTAATATTTTAAATGAAATAAGATCAGAATTAGTTCGTAAAAACTCTCAAAATATTGATGAAATAATTAGAAGACTTTATGAAAGTGAAACAATTAATCTTTCAACTTTCTTAGAAGAAATGCCTGATTACAAGATTGAAGATTTAAAATCTTCTGAGAATCTTATTAATTCTATAGAAAATGGTGAAAAAATCACGACAGAAAAAGAATCTAGTATGGAAGATGATCAAATCATTAAAAAAAATCTAGATGATGCAAAAAATATAGCTAGAGATAGGAAACTTGATAAAACAAGCTTAAATCTAGATTCTTTTCATGATTTAGATAAGTTTAATAAGTAATAATTATTAAGAAAGGAAGTATAATATGATTGGTTATGTTGGAAGTATGCCTGGTAAAGTTTTTAAAGAAAAGGAATTTACTCTTGTAAAAAAAGTTTTGGCTTCTGGAGAAATTATAGATAAACACAACCATCCAGGTTTTACTGTTTTAGTAACTATTGTTAAAGGTGAAATAAAAGTGCTTTTAAATGATGAAGAAGATAGGGATTTTGAACCAGGTAAAGTTTTAAAGTTCGATGGTGAAAATTTTATTTCTATTGAAGCTATTAAGGATAGCGAGTTTTTTGTTACTCTAATAAAAAAGAATGAGTGATTTGAAAATTAATATATCAAAGGAAGCCTTGGCTTATCTTAAAGAAAAAAATGAAGGAATAATTACTATCGATAAAATTACAAGTAAATCTTGTTGTGGCAGTGGACTACCCTCTTCTGATGTATATATAGGCCCCTCTAAGAGACGTAATATAAATTATTCTATTTTAAAAGAGAATAATATTGAAGTATTTATTGATAAAGAGCTTATTTTCGTTGATGATATTTGCAATATAGATATTGTTAAGTTTCCCTTTACTAAAACTCTTGTAGCAAATTTCTTAGACTACAAAAGACTAATTTAATAAATATTTTTACAGAAAAACCTCATGAAATTAATCATGAGGTTTTCTTTTATAAAAAATTATTTTATTTACATTTGTCTAAGTTTTTTAAGAATTATTTTTTGTTCAACACTTGCAACAAGTCTTCTTGTGTAATCAACTGTATCAGGGTTAACTGACATAGATGTAATTCCACATTCAACAAGGAACTCTGCAAGTTCTGGGTATTGGCTTGGGCCTTGACCACAAATTGAACAAGTGATTCCCTTCTTGTTTGCTGCATCGATTATTGTCTTAAGGGCAATTTTAACTGCATCGTTTCTTTCGTCAAAGTATCCCATGTTATTAAGGATTCCTGAGTCCCTATCAGCTCCCATAACAAGTTGAGTCAAGTCGTTAGATCCAATTGAGAATCCATCAACTAGTTCTGCAAATTCTTCTGCTTGAAGAACAACTGCTGGAACTTCTGCCATAATCCAAATCTTAAAGTTTTTAGATTGAACTAAGCCTTCTTCAGCCATTATTCCCTTAACAACCTTAAGTTCTTCTGGCGTTCTAACAAATGGAAGCATAACTATTACGTTAGTAAGTCCATATTCTTCTCTAACTTTTTTGATTGCTTGACATTCTAGTCTAAAGCCCTTTTCATATTCAGGAGAAATATATCTTGAAACACCTCTCCAACCAATCATTGGGTTAGCTTCAATTGGTTCTACTTCATCTCCACCCTTTAGACCTCTAAATTCATTTGTTCTAAAGTCACTTGTTCTAACAACAAGGTTCTTTGGATAAATTGCTTGAGCAACCTTTGAAATACCTTCAGCGAGTTTATCTACCATAAGGTCTCCTTGACCGGTTTTAACAAGATACATTGGGTGAGCACCAATCATATTAGTGAAGATAAATTCTGTTCTCATAAGACCAATACCATCCATTGGTAGTTTCTTATATTTTTCAATTAGTTCTGGTTCTCCAAGATTCATATAAATCTTAGTAGCAGTTGTTGGTGCAAACATATTTCTAAGTTCATCAATATTTCCAAGGCTAGTTCCAGAAGATTGAGTTTCAGTTTTCTTTTCTTCTTTTTCTTTTAGAACTTCGCCTTCATAAACAATTCCTCTTACTGCGTCTACTGTAACAGTATCTCCAGTCTTTAGAGATTTTGTAGCATTTTTAGCTCCAACTATACATGGGATTTGTAATTCTCTTGATACTATAGCTGCGTGACAAGTTCTTCCACCTTCGTCAGTTACAACACCAGCACACTTTCTCATAGCAGGTACCATGTCAGGGTTTGTCATAGCAGTTACAAGAACGTCTCCTTCTTCAACAAGGTTGATTTCAGAAATATCTTTAATAAGTTTTACCTTACCTCTTCCAATTCCTGGAGAAGCTGGTAAACCCTTACAAAGAGTTACTAGTTTTTCTTCTTTTTCTTCTGCAAGAGTTGTAATTGGTCTTGATTGTAAGAAGTAAAATTCTTTTGTGTCTGTATCAAAGCCCCATTCAGTGTCTTGCACTGAACCATAAAGTTTTTCTACCTTAAGTCCTCTTTCAATAAGAGTGTCAAGTTCTTCTGGTGAAAGAGCTTCTGCCTTTATAGCATCTTCTCCTAGAACATCTTTTACATTTACAGTTCTAGTTCCAACACCATTTTCATTTTTTATAACCATGTATTCTTTTTCAGAAATACTTTTTTCAATAACTTTTTTAGTCTTTTTATCAATTATATATTCATCCGGAGTAACAATACCAGATACAACAGCTTCACCAAGTCCGTAAGATGCGTTAATCATCATTTCATCTTTAGAGTTATTAATAGGGTTTGCTGTAAACATAACTCCTGATTTTTCAGAGTTAACCATTTTTTGAATTACAACAGAAAGAGCTACATCGAAGTGATCATAGTTTTGTTTTTCTCTGTAATAGATTGCTCTAGAAGTCCAAAGTGATGCAAAACAATCTCTAATGTGGTTAAGTAGTTCTTCTTCACCACTAATGTGTAAGTAAGTATCTTGTTGTCCTGCAAAGGATGCATCTGGAAGGTCTTCTGCAGTAGCAGATGATCTAACTGCAACTTCTGGATTTTTTACTCCAATGTCTTCAGAAAATTCTCTGTAAGCTCTTAAGATTTCTTCTTCAAGTTCTGGATCAAAGTCTTTTTCCTTAATTTTATTTTGGATTTCCTTTGATGCATTTGTAAGATCGTCAACATTCTCAACGTCAACAGCTTCCATTAAAAGTTTAACAACTTCATCAAGTTCTGCATATTTAATAAACTTAGTGTATGCTTCTGCTGTTACACAAAATCCTGGAGGCACTGGTAGACCAAAGCTAGTTAATTCGCCAAGGTTAGCTCCCTTTCCTCCAACAAGTCCTACATCATCTTTACCAATTTCATTAAACCATTTAATATAATTATACTTAGACATAATTCCTCCTTGTTATTTCAAAAATATTATAACACATTTATTATATATGTCACACTATTTTTTTAAAGATTTTCTAAGTTCATCAATGGACATAGTTGATACATTTTCTCTAGGTATTTCTAATTTATCTACTAAGTGATAAATATCCTCCATACTAGGAGCTTCTATCTCAACATAGGGCTTTGGATAAGTTTCTTTATCCCAAGTATCTATATCAATGACAAATTTTTTATAGGAATATTTTTTTCTATTTTTATAACCTGTGTGATAAATGTCATATCCCAGGCACTTCAAAATATTTATTAAATCATCCACACTTGTGATTTCTGTTGTGTGTTCTATATTATCCCTAACTTTGAAGTCCGAAATATTTTCTTTAAAGGTAAAATATTTTTTCTCGTCATCTGAAGTTTTAGTAACTCTAATTCTCAGATAGCCCTTCTTTTTATAAATTTTATGAGCGGTGGAATTAATTGTAATATTAGTTTGGTCCTCTTCTTTTACAAATTTACCACCTATTTTTTTAATCTTTTCTTCAAATTCTTCTACATCAATATCAAGAAGCTTTACTTCAATCTCTCTTTCCATTAGTCCTCCTCAATTATTTTTAAATTAAAATCTAAATAATCACTTGCAACAAAATTATAGTCAACGCCTTCCATTTCTCCCTCGTAGGAGAACTTGTGACCCTTTCCATGAAGGTGACCATAAACACATTTTTCCACCTTATAATCAGCTAGCATCTGTGAGAATTCATTGAGACTTAAATCTTGATTAAAAGGAGGATAATGAATCATGGCAATTATTTTTTTATTTACGCATGAATCCAAAGAGTTTTTTAATCTCTGGACTTCTCTGAGATAAATTTTTTCATCATTTTCTGAAAACTCAAAAGAATCTCTAGCAGCCCATCCTCTTGTTCCACAAATAGAATAATTCTTGTATTCAAAAGAGTTGTTGTGGATGAAATGGATAGTCTTATAACCAAGATTATTCATCTTGTTTAAAGAAGACCACCAATAGTCGTGGTTCCCTTTGGAAATTATCTTGATACCAGGAAGCTCATCAATTCTTTTAAGGTCTAAACTTGCAGTATCGAGTTTAAGCGCCCAAGAAATATCACCTGGCAATAAGACTAAGTCATCATCTTTGACCATCTTCTTCCAATTTTCAATTATTTTTTCTTCATGATTTTCCCAATTATCTCCAAAAATATTCATGGGTTTTTCTTTTGTGTAGTCGAAGTGAAGATCTCCAATTGCGAATATCATATACACCTCAAATTTTTATTAAATTATATGTCATATTATTTTTATCTAAAATTTCTATTTCCCTATTTGTACTTGTAAAAATCAAAACTTGTTGCTGACTTTCCAACATTTTAAGAGATTCCTTTAACCTCTTATCATCATAAGAATCAAAATGACTATCAAGGACTAGTGGAATTTCTTTGTCACTTATTATTTTTGATATAGAAAGACGAAAGGCCAGATAAATCTGATCAATTGTCCCCATACTTAAAGAATCCAAATCAACATAATCCTCTATATCCTTATCATAAACCCTTATGCCAAAAGTGTCATCAATTAAAATTTCTTCATATTTTCCATGAGTCATGCAACTTAGGTATTGTGAAATTTCTTTTTTCAAAAGAGGAAAAGTATTCTTTCGCTTAGACTTAACAAAGTCCTCCATTTTTTCAATAGATAATTCAAGTAATTCTTTTTTATATTCTAATTTTTCTAGCTTTTCAGTGATCTCACAAGATCTTTCATCTAAAACTCTTAACTTTTCTAGAGATTCATCAAGAGTTTTTAAGCTACCTTCTAAGTTTAAAATATTGTTTTTTTCCTTGTCTATTTTTTCTTGGATTTCTTCAATATTTTCTTCTTTGTACAGATCTCCACTTAAATTTTCTTTTTCCAGCTTCTCAATCCTATACTTATATTCACTAATCCTATTGTCATCTTTTTTATAATGAAATAGAGTTTTCAAATCTTTAATATTTTGAACTCCATATTTATTAAAAATATTTTCTAGGTTTTCTTCGTGTTCAAGAATTTTTTTCTTTGTATCCTCAATTTCTAAAGAATTTTTTTCCATCAATTCCCTAGTATATTCATTTCTTGAAATATTCTTAAAATTCTCTTGGAGCTTTGAATCAAAAAGTTCACTTAATTCTTTTTTATCTCTTGCACCATACTTGTTTAAAATTTCTGAGATTTCTTTATCAAATTCCTTTTTTATAAGAGTTTTTTCTTGGGACTTAATCCTATAATCTTGATATTTGTTTTTTAGTCTATTTAATAAGTCTTTGTTTTCCCTAAATTTTACTATCCTAAAGTAAGAATAAGTAAAAAATAAAATAGATACAATTGAAATTAAATATTTTTTGAAATAAAGTGAAATAAATATTACAGCTCCACCAATTATCATAGAGGACATAAATTTTAAAATATATTTAAAGATTTCTCTTTCAAGATTTTTTATGTCCCATGATATAATTTCCATTTCTTTAGAATAATTATTTTCATTTAAGACTTGTATCTCTCTATTTATTTCCTTATACCTCTTATAGTCTTCTTCTAAATCTAGGTCCACTTCAAAGTTTTTTTGCTCAGTGGATAAGAGATCATCAAGTCTACTAGAGTAGATTCCAAGTTCTTTATTTATCTCAATTGCTCTTTCAAGTTCAGATAATTTATAATCATTTTCTCCATTTGATTCATTAGTTTGGCATTCTTTTAACTTCGCCTTTAAGGTCTCAAGTTCAAAAAGCTTTCTACCCTTTAATTTATATTCAAGATTTTTTAATTTGTCCTTAGAAAGCTTATAGTCTTCAATAGAATTTTTATAAGTCTCCTTAAAACTTATAAAGTTTGCCTTATCTTTTGAAATTTTTTCCAATTCATCGTAGAATCTTCCGATTTCCGATGATTTTCTTCTTTTTGTCCCTAAATTGTAAAGATCTTCCTCCATTTTTTCTATTACTTTAGTTAAATCAAGGTTTTCATCTTCAGAAATAGAAAAATTATTAATCCTAGTTTTTAGTTCATCACTAGCATCATCTTCCAATTGACTGAGCCTTTGTCCAAGGTAAAAACTTGATTTATAAATTTTTCTATTTAATTCAAAAAATATTACACCTGGTTGAGGAATCCTTGAATATAAAAAATTTCTTTCATCATTTGAAAGGTCCTCACCTGTATTTAGATTTAAGATTGAAACTTCATCCTTGTCAAAGTCTCTGCTTATTCTATAGTCTTCTTCACCATTATTTAAAATAATGTAACCCCTATATAAATTAGAAGACCAAGGCCTTGATTTTTCAAAAAGTTCGTCACGAACCTTTCTAGCTAAGGAGTCACGACTAAAACCATAAAAAATTCCATCTATAAAATTTGTTATAGTGGACTTTCCACCCTCATTTACTCCATAAATTAAGTTTATTCCATCTTGAAGCTCAATCTTTTTATCTTCAAATTTTCCGAAATTTAAAAGTCCTAATTCTTTAAATATCATAATATTGCTCCAAAATATATTTTTTAGAAAGTTCCTTCGCATCCATTTGAGTCTTACTAGAACCGAAGCTATTTAAGAATTCCAAGATATATTTATCTTCAATCTCAAAGTCTTCTTCTATATCGTATAGTTCATTTAATATTTCAAAATAAAAAGCATTTAAATTTTCTCGCAGAAAGTTTTCTAAATCTTCAGGATGTTTTGTCTCTCCCCTTAGTCTAATCCTATAAAGATTATCTTGGTAGATATTCTCTTGGATAGACCCTAAAATATCACTAAAGGTCATTTCCTTATTCAAATTTATTTCAAGATTTATAAACTCTCTCTTGGAAAAATTTTTAAATTCAAATGATTTTTTCTCATCATCCAGGTAAATTATCCCCCTCTTGCCTTCATCTTTAAAAGAAAGGGGAATTAAAGATCCAGAGTAGTAAGTGTTATCATACACCTTTGCCCTCTTGTGGATATGTCCGAGAGCGACATAGTTAAATTTTTGTAAAAAATCTTTACTAAGTGGTAAATATCTTTCATCTTTTAAGTCTGAATGAAAGAGACCAATATTTATAAATTCTTCGTCTAAATCTAAATCTCCAAAATTTCTATTAAAAGCATAAGAATCATAGGAAATTCCATAAATCCTAGTTTTTAATTCACTTAATTCAAAATAATCAAGATTGTTTTTAAATATATACAAATTCTCTGGTAGGTCTACTTTTAAAAATAAGTTGTCTTCTGAGAGATAATCATGGTTGCCAAAGGCAATAAATATTTTAGCCTTAACATTTCTTACTAAATCTAAAAATCTATTTAAATCTCTTAGGTTAAAATATTCTTTCTCGAATAAATCGCCAGCTATTAAAATAATATCTGCTTCAACTTCATTTGAAAATTCAAAAACTTCAAAGAGGGCACGCCAAACATCCTCAAGAAGTTTATTTGAAACCTCGAGAGGTAGCTTTCCCTTATAAAGTTTTTTTAAATGTAAATCACCAGTGTGAATTATTTTCATTTTATCACCAAAATAATTATATCACAGATTATAAAAAAAGAGCCTCCACCTGGAAGCTCTAGTCTCTAAGTTTATTAAATTATTAATTTTTGTAAACTTTTAAATTCATCTGTGCCTGCAATACCTGCAAGGTCAAATAAAATTGTTTCTGTATTTGAAATCACTGCTCCCATTTCGCGAAGAAGTTCCATTCCGTTTTTAGAATTTTTTTCAGTCCTTGATCCCATTGCATCTTCTGCCACAAAAACTTCGTAACCTGCTTCTAGTAGGGCTCTAACAGTTTGGAATACACATATATGAGTTTCCATACCACATAGAACAACTTGTTTCTTGCCAAGTCTATCAAATTCTTTTTTTATTTCTTCGTCACCATAGGAGTTAAAAGTTAATTTATCAAATTCTTTTTTATCTTTAAGAGGAGCTTTTACCTCTTCATTAGTAAAGCCAAGTCCCTTAGGATACTGAACTGTGTAAATAGCTTCTGCTCCAATAGTGCTTGCTACTTTTGCCAAAACTGTTGAATTTTTTACTATCTCATCTCTGTTGTACATTGCCTTTAAGAGTTTATCTTGAATATCTATAAATGTAAAAACAACATCATCTCTATTTAATTTAAAATTTTTCATTATTCCTCCTGACTTATGAAATTTCTTCTACTTCTACACTATTCATAATTTTTTTAATAGCGCTCATCTCTATCTTATCCTTGTCTACAAAATTTTCCCACACTCCACAAGAGATTGCAAGTTTTATTGAAGTTATAAAATCATATTCTCTGTCAATTGCAATTGCAAGTCCAGACAATGATAGACCAGTATCAAATTTTTCAGTTAAAATTTTATTTTCTAACTTATCCTTATTTATATAGGCCCTATAATTTTTCTCTTCTGTAGAAATAATTGTTGCCCTTTTGCTATTTACAAAGACAATTTTAGTTCCTGATTCTATAAATTTTTTATTGTATTCAATTACTTCCCCAGTATAATTAATTTTTTTATCCTTCTCTATGTCTTTTTTATCAAACATTAAAATATAAGGATTTATTTTTTCCATTTCATCAAGATTTCTTGGGTTGACAGCAACTTTTACCTTGTTTTGATAACAAATTTTTACAAGTTTTTCATAAATATTATCATTTAAACCCTTTAAATCTATCTTTGGAATTACAACTATTTTTTTATTATATAGAGATCTTTCAAAAGAATTTAGAATATCTGACCTATCTTCCATGGTTATTCTTGGATCTTCAGTCCTATAAACTTTCTTAGAATCTTTTGATTTTATCAAAACTTCTTCAACATTTTCGTCTTTAAGACCTGTAAAGTTAACATCTATACCTAGCTGACTTAGGGACATGGCAATTTCTCTGCCTCTTTTGTTGCCCTTTAGCATAAATACTTCTGAGTCAATACCAAGCTTCTTTGCAAAAAGGGACATGTAAATTCCATGACCGCTGGGATAAATTTTTGAAGTTTCAATTAAATTCTCAGCTTCATCTTTTAAATTAAATTCTCTAACAATTTTTGGGTTAAAGTCGCAATAAAGAATCATTTTTTTCACCTACTTGTTTGGATTTTATCCATTATCTCTTCTTTCATAATATTAATTTTATCTTTTGCGTCTTTCTCATTATCAGACACTGCGTAAGCATAGATTTTTAATTTTGGTTCAGTGCCAGAAGGTCTTAAGGCAAACCAAGTTTCATCACCGAAATAAAATTTCAAAAGATCTTGTGGATTTTCTTTATCATCAATAAAGTCTTCTTTTCTCTTTAAATCACCTATTTTTTCAAAGGACTCAATTTCCCTAAAACTATCCATGATTTTTTTCATTGTACTGCTTCCATCTTTACCTTCAAAGTAAACTGAATCAAGATACTCTTCAAAATATCCATATTTTTTATAAATTTCTTCAATATAATCTTTAATTTTAAGATTTCTTTTCTTAAGGTATCCTGCCATTTCAGCAATTATCATGGAAGTTCCAACTGCATCTTTATCTCTAATGTGGTTCCCAATTACATATCCAATTGATTCTTCGTAACCATAGATAAAGTCATGTTCATGGCTTTCATCCCAAATGTTTGGTAAATTACAAATATTTTTAAAGCCTGTTAGAGTTTCAAAAACTTCAACTTCGTAGTTTTTTCCAATTTTTTTGATCAAGTCAGCACTTACCACTGTTTTGACAAAAGAAGGATTTTCTAAATTTTTATGAGCTTCCATTTCAAGTAAGAAGTTACCTAGGATAAATCCCATTTGATTTCCAGTAATTCTTAAAATTTCTTCTCCCATTTCAAGAACAGCTACCCTATCAGAGTCTGGGTCAGTTGCAATAATTATATCTGCACCTTCTTTCTTTGCTAGGTCAATTGCCTTATCAAAGGCCCTAATATCTTCAGGGTTTGGATTAGATACATTTGTAAAATCTCCATCAGGATTTTCTTGTTCAGGAACTACATAAATATTTTTAAATCCTCTTATTGATAAAACCTTTCTTACAAGTTTATTTCCACAACCACTTAAAGGAGTGTAAACAATTTTAATATCCTTATCAATATCATCTGTTAAAGAAAGACTTAAAGTATCCTTATAGAAGGAATTTATTATATTTTCTCCTAAAAATTTAATTTCTTTATAGTCTCCTAACTGTTTAAGTGAATCAAAGTCATAATCTAAGATATCTATTTCTTTTGATCTTGCCTCAATCTCTTCAGCAATATCATTTAGAATTTGTGATCCCTTTTCCCAGTAAAGTTTAAATCCATTGTAGTTCTTTGGATTGTGGGAAGCGGTAATCATTATTCCAGAGATTGTCTTTAAATATCTTATTGAATATGCTAGAAGTGGTGTTGGTGTAATTCCTGGAAATAAGTAAACTTTGATTCCTTTTTCTACCAAAATTTTTGCTGTTAAAATAGAAAATTCATAAGACTGGTGTCTTATGTCACGTCCAATAACCACTCCTCTATTTTTTGCGTCTTCTCCAAGACTGTCTATTAATTCAGCAAGGGCAAGAGCAGTCTTACCAACCGTTAAATAATTCATCCTGTTTGTTCCAGGTCCAAGAATTCCACGAAGACCAGCTGTACCAAACTCTAGATTTTTGTAAAAGCTATCTTCAATTTCTTCTTCATTTGCTTGTATTTTTAATAATTGATTTTTTAATTTTGGGCTAACGCTTTTACTTGCAAGCCACTTTTCATAAATATCTCTATACATACTTACTCCTTTTTTATATCAGCAAATTCTCCATCGATTAGGTTTACTAATTCCTTAGGATTTAATTTTATTTGCATACCAACTTTTCCACCGCTTACATAAAAGAAGTCCAAGTTTTCTGCTGATGAATCTATAAAAGTTTTAAATTCTTTTTTCATTCCCACAGGTGAACATCCACCATGCACGTAACCAGTTAGTGGAAGAAGTTTCTTTTGAGGTATCATCTCAACTTTTTTTGATCCTGAAGCCTTTGCTACCTTTTTTAAATCAAGTTCTGATGATACAGGAACAACAAAAACAAAATTTTCTCCTTCTTTTGATTCCGTTACAAGAGTCTTAAAAACCCTATCCTTATCTTCTCCTAATTTTTCTGCGACATCTACTCCACCTATTCCATCCTTAGTAGAATATTCTATTATTTCAAAATCTATATTTTCACTTTCAAGAATTCTCATTGCATTTGTTTTTTTCATTTAATCACCTTTTCATCTACATTAATTTTACAACAAAATAATATTTTCTTCATCTTTTTGAATGTTTTTGCTTTTTAAGTGTATAAATTATGCCAATAAAAAAACTGGCTCTTAGCCAGCTTCTTAAAAAATATTAAAACCATATTTTTTTAAATCAACTTGAATTAAATTAGTCTTATCTTCTTCGTTAAAAATAATATCATTTATAAGCGAAACATTTCTAACTCCCATTAAGGAGTTGGAAATAAAAGCCTCATCAAAATTTTTTAAATCATCTAAATAAATAATCTCTTCCTTAACTTGATAATTTTCTATAATAAAATCTCTCATGGTACCCTGTAGAAGGCCAGAAGAAATTACTGGTGTAAATATTTCTCCATCTCTTACAAAAAATATATTTGCAAAAGAAGTTTCACATACTTCTCCCCTCTCATTTATAAAAAGAGCAGAGTCATATCCCTTATCTGATGCCAATCTGTGTTCCATAATATTTTCATAATAAGAAAGGCTCTTGTGATAAATCATTTTTGAAGAAGAGTTTCTCCTAACTTCAGCAACAATAAGTTTAAATCTCTTATTATCTCCCCTGTAATTATCAGCTCTACTTGTTAGTATAAAATTTTTGTCAGATACAATAAGCTTTAGGGCGAAATTTTTATCATCAGATGATTTTATATATTCTAAAATCTTTTCTTCTTCAATTTTTCTTGAGATGCCGAAAAATTCTAAGGACTTTTTAAGCCTTTCTAAATGTCTTTCTAGAAAAAGGGGCCTTCCATCCACTACCTTAATAGTTTCAAAGGCTCCCTTTCCAAAGGAATAACCGTCATCAAATTCTATTTTCATTGAATTCCTCAAAATATTTTACAATTCTCTCGTAGGAGTCATAACCAATAGTTTGCGCTGCATCACTTTTTGCCTCATCAGGGTTCGGATGAACTTCAACCATTACACCATCAAGACCAAGAGCAAGTATAGCCCTCACCATTGGTTCAATAAGTTCTCTCTTACCAGTTCCGTGACTTGGATCAACTATTACAGGATAGCCAGTTTTTTCTTTTATCATGTAGGCCCCTGCAAGGTCAAGTGTGTTTCTCATTTCAGTTTCAAAGGTTCTTATTCCTCTTTCGCAGAAAATTATATTTTCATTGCCTTCAACTTCAATATATTTTGCGGCCATTTCCCATTCTTTAAGAGTAGCAGAAAATCCTCTCTTTAAAATTACTGGTTTATTTGTCCTCCCAACTTTCTTAAGAAGAGCATAGTTGTACATATTTCTAGACCCAATTTGAAGTACATCCACATGATCTTTTATAAGTTCAACATGGTCTTCACTTAAAACTTCTGTGACAACAGGCACACCAGCTTCCTTTGATGCTTCATTTAAAAATTTTACAGCTTCAAATCCCATTCCTTGAAAATCAAAGGGTGATGTTCTAGGTTTAAAAGCTCCACCCCTTACTATGTCAACACCAATTCTCCTTAAGTCTTTAGCCTCTTCTATTATGTGGTCACGTGATTCAATGGAGCATGGTCCAGCTATTAAAATTGGCTTGCCATCTCCTAAATTTATATCTTTAATTTTTACAATTTTATCTTTACTTAAATTTTCTCTCATTTTAATTTTTGCTTCCCTCAATATCTATTTCATCTAAATTATTGTAATAAGATTGGAGTGCAAGAAGTGAGCCCTTAGCCTTTAAAACTATTTCATCAAATTCTTCTTCCTCATCAGATAATAGAATAATGGCACCACCAACTCCTATTGTAGCCTTATCTTCTTCGATAAGTGCCGTTCTTATGACAATATTAAAATCCATTGTTGAATTGTTTGATATATATCCAATCGTTCCTGAATAAACACCTCGAGGATAAGTTTCAAGTTCGTCAATTATCTCAAGTGTTCTCTTTTTAGGAGCTCCTGTCATAGAACCACCAGGAAAAGTTTTTTCAAGAACTTCTATTATATCAACATTGTCCTTAATTTTTCCAGAGACTGTGGTCACAAGTTGGTGTAGAGTTTTATAAGTTTCTACATCCATAAGTTTTGGGACTTCTACTGAGCCAATCTCACAAAATTTACCCAAGTCATTGCGAAGAAGGTCGACGATCATTAAATTTTCTGACTTAGTCTTTTCTTCACTCCTAAGCTCTTCAATTAATCTCTCGTCCTCCTCTTTTGACTCTCCTCTTTTTATAGTACCCTTAATTGGCTTAGTTGATACAATTTTATTTTTATCAACCCTTAAAAATCTTTCCATTGATGAAGATGCAATTTTTAATTCATCAAGAGGTAAAAAGGCACTATATTGTCCAGGACTTTTATCTCTGAGTTCCATATAATAATTCTTTCCATCAATTTTGTCAAAGATATCAAGTCTATTTGTAAGACAAACTTCATAAGTTTCACCTGCACGAATTAAGTCCTTTATTTTTAAAATATCTTCTGTGTAGGTTTTCTTATCTTTTACAAACTTTAATTTTGGAAAATCTCTTCTTGTTTTCTTTTCTTTTTTATCTTCTAAGTCTTTATTCAAAAGATTTTTTATATCTTCCTTCCATACCAAGTCATCCTTATAAGAAAGAAGATATAATTTACCCTCCATGTGATCATATACAAGTGCCCTGTCACAATATTTTAAATAAGCATCAGGGTATGAATAAGAATATTTATTTACAACATTTTCTGTATCCTTCTTTAATTCATATCCAAAGTAGCCAATGTATCCTAATTGGAAGTCAAAAGGTAGGTTTTCATCGTATTCCCATCTAGGTCTATTGGCCTTTAGGTAATCAAAGATATTTTCTTCAAAAACTTCTTTTTTATCTGAATTCACAAAAGTTTTTTCCACTATTTTCTTGTCAACATCATATTTTATTGTGTGGCCTCTTTTTTCTCCTTGGAGACCAAAAATAGAAAATCTTGAAAGGCCTTCTTCTACCTTACTGCTATCAAGCCATAGAGTCTTGTCGTAATATTCATAAAGTCTTTCATATAGGTCTTCTGTATCAAAATCTTTATCGATTATTTCATAAACAAGTTGATTTTTATTATAAAAGTCTCTAGTAATATTTATAAAGTTTTTTATTAGTTCTTCTCCACAATCACTAGCAATTGACTCTGGATGAAATTGCAGGCCATAAATCGGCTTAGTTTTGTGAGAAATTCCCATAACAATCCCATCAGGTGTTCTTGCATCAATTTTAATGTCATCAAGTTCTTTATCTTCACAAGTAAGAGAATGATACCTAGTGACAATAAAGTTATTTTTTATTCCCTTAAATATGTCCTTACCATTGTGGATAACAGGACTCTGTCTTCCATGCATTGGTTCCTTTGCTCTTAAAACTTCTCCACCATGATAGTAATAGATTCCCTGGTGGCCAAGACAAATACCCAAGATAGGCTTATCTAATTTCTCAATTATTTCCCTACAAACTCCAAAGTCTTTTGCTTTGTCTGGACTACCGGGACCAGGAGAAATAATTACATTGTCGAATTCTAAATTTAAAATCTCATCATAAGTCATTTCATCATTTTTAATTACTAATGGTTCAACTCCTGAAACTTTTCCAATTAGTTGGAATAAATTATAGGTATACGAATCATAATTATCTATTATTAATGATTTCATTTTTCCTCCTCTAAATAATTTTTTAGATAAAGTATTGCTTTTTCATATCCAGCAATTCCTAAACCTTCAAAAGATTTTATAGCGTAATCTCTTATAAAGTTAACCTGTCTAAAGTCTTCCCTCTCTGAAACTTTTGAAATATGAACTTCAACCGTAGGAAGGCTCACTGCCTTTAGAGCATCAAGGATTGCAACACTTGTATGAGTATAGGCAGCTGGATTTATTACTATACCATCAAAATTTTGATAGGCTTCTTGAATTTTGTCAACAATAGCTCCCTCGTGATTTGATTGGAAGTGTTCAAGTTCAATATTTTCTTCAAGAGAAAGTTTATTAATTCTTTCTAAGAGAGTTTTGTAATTTTCACTTCCGTAAATATTTACTTCTCTTATTCCCAGCATGTTTATATTAGGTCCATTAATCACCAATAATTTCATAATTTTCAACTTCCTTTAAGATTAAGTTTAAATTTTCTTTCTTATCTTCTATTACATCGATCTTTATTTGGGCCAAGTCCTCATAAATTCCTTTTCTTTCACTATAAAGCTTTTTAAGATCTTCCAAATTTTTTGATAGTGGTCTTCCAGATGTTTCTAGATTTTCTAAGCCCCTCTTTAGATAAATTACAATGGAATTTTGCAATATATAATCTCTATTTTCTTTTCTTAATGGAGTTCCACCTCCTGATGCAATTACAAGTCCATTTTCCTTGCTAATATCTTCCAATACTTTGCTCTCTAAGTCTCTAAAGTATTCTTCGCCTTTTTCTTCAAAGACTTCTGGAATTGTTTTGTCTTCCTTATCTTCTATTAATTTATCAATATCGAAGAATTCCCTATTTAGTTCCTCTGCTAAACTCTTTCCCATTGTAGTCTTGCCTGATGAAGGCATGCCAATTAAAATAATATTTTCCATATCAGATTTTAATTTTTTGTAAATTTGAATAATTAAAGATTCATCTAATTTTTTGTCCAAGAAAAGCTCACATGCAAAAAAGGCTTGAGCAACTAGCATCATAAGGCCTGACATTGTTTTTATATTTAATTTTTCTCCGTCAAGTAAGAGTTTCGTCTTTAGTGGATTGTAAATTAAATCTATAACCGCTTCTATATTGTTAAATTTATTTAAATCTACCTTTGATTCCATATTATTAGGATACATGCCTACAGGTGTTGCATTAATTATAACTTCAAATTCACTAAATTTTTCTAGTGAATCATAGTTATTTTCACTGGACCTGCTAATTACTACAAATTCTTCAGCACCCTTATCTATAACGAGTTTTTGTAGCATCTTACTTGCTCCACCTGATCCTAGTATTAATATTTTTTTCCCTTTTAAATCTATTCCATAAAATTTTAGACTGTAATCAAATCCTAGATAGTCAGTGTTATAACCGATTAGTCTTCCGTCCCTATTTACTATAGTATTTACTGCTCCAATTTCTTTCGCAAGATTATCTATGTCATCAAGATATTTCATAGAAGCTTCCTTGTAGGGAATTGTCACATTTATACCCTTGAACTTTTTAGATTCAAAAAACTCATCAAGTTCTTCTCTTTTTATATCTCTTAAATTATAAGTATAATCTGCTAATAGTTCGTGAATTTCTTTGGATTTACTGTGAGATAAGCTCTCACCAATTAAACCATATTTAAAGTTTTCATTTTTTATTTTCGATGTAATCTTTTTGCTTTCACTAAAAATTTCTTTATAAATAGGCTTTACAATATTTTTGAATTCTAAGTTAATTTCACTTTCTAATTTTTCAATTATTTCTTTTTCCCTATTTTTATCTTCAGTATTTAAATTGTTATTTAATTTATAAAGACCAACTTCTTTTATTATTTTCATTCTCTCTTCAAGTAGGCCAATTATCTTTTTATCTATATCATCTAAAATTTCCCTATCTTCTTTTAGATTTCTCATTTTTCACCTTCCATAACTAGGTCAAGAAGAGCTATAGCAGTAATCATCTCTATTGCAACTAAAGCTCTAGGAACAATTGATGGGTCATGTCTACCCACAATTTTTAATTTTTCATTGCTTTTATTTTTTAAAGATATTGTATCTTGAATCCTAGCAATAGAACTTGTTGGTTTAACAGCTGTCCTAAATACTATGGGCATACCTGTTGAAAGTCCACCAATTATTCCCCCATGGTTATTTGTATTCGTCTTAACTTTATCGTCTTCAAAATAATAGGAATCATTGTGGGTGCTTCCTAACATATTTGCGGCTTCAAAACCACTTCCAAATTCAATTCCCTTAATCCCTGGTACAGAAAATACTGCATGAGAAATTACAGATTCTATGGAATCGAAAAAAGGTTCTCCAATTCCCACAGGCATATTTAAAATAAAAGTTTCAACTACCCCACCTATGGAGTCTCCATCTTTTTTAGCTTTTAAGATTTCTTCCTTCATTCTTTCTCTTGAAGAAGGATTTATTACAGGAAAAACTTGATCTTTAAAATCAGAAAAATTTTCTTCTTTAATATCTTCCAGTAGGATGTCGTCATCCTTAGCTTGACCAATGCTTTTTATTCTAGAATAAATCTTTATTCCCCTTTGATTTAAAAGGTCTTCTGCAATTGAACCTCCAATAACTATAGGAGCTGTCATCCTTCCAGAGAATTGCCCTCCACCTCTAATGTCATTGTGTGAGTAAAATTTTACAAAGGCTGGATAATCGGCATGGGATGGTCTTGGCTTATCTTTTAAGTTCTCATAGTCCCTTGACCTTTGGTCCTTGTTTTTAATTATGGCACAAAGAGGAGCTCCACAAGTTAGTCCATCTACTTCACCACTTACAAGTTGGTATAAGTCTTTTTCTTTTCTTGTAGTTGAAAATTCATTTTTCCCTGGTCTTCTTCTTTCAAGATTTTTTGCAATTAAGTCCTCGTTTATCTTATATCCTGCCTTAATTCCATCAATAACTAGCCCAATTTCTTTTGAGTGTGACTGACCAAATAAAGTTACTCTATAATTTTTACCAAAACTATAGGACATAATTTTCACCTCCCAGTGACTCTAAATCCTTATAAAAATCTTTATAGGACTTTTCCACACATTCGCTATCAAGAATTTTAATAGGTCCCTTGGCAAATCCTGCCGCAATTGCTGCCGACATAGCTATCCTGTGATCATTATAGGAATCTATTTCACAAGAATTAAATTCACCTATGCCATTAAAGGAAAATGATTCTTCTTTTAAAGATACTCTTATACCTAATCTTTCCAGCATTTCTACCGTTGATTTTACCCTATCACTTTCTTTTAATCTCAATCTTTCAATATTTACAACTTCTATTTCATTTCCATAAATTCCACATAAAACCGACAGAATAGGAATTGTGTCAGGTATATTTTTTGCATCAATTATAATTTTATCTTTGGCTTCATTTTTCTTTATAAATTTATAAGAATTATTTGAAATATTTTCTAAACCAAGTTTATCAAAATACTTTAAGGCTTCTTTATCTCCTTGAATTGAGTCCATATTTAAGCCCTTAACTTCCACACCTGAAGCTAGAAAAAATATGGCGTTGGACCAATCTTTCTCAACAAGATAATATTGTCCTATAAAACTTCCACTACAAGAATAGGAGTTGTTACTTTCTTCTAGCTTAACTCCAAATTTCTCCATGACATCTATTGTCATATCAATGTAAGGTTTAGACTCCCTTTCAGTTGTTAGCTTAATCTCGCAAACTTCTCCAACTCCTCCTGAAGCCAACATAAGACCAGAAATAAATTGAGAAGAAATATTTCCTGGAAGTTCAAAATTATAATTTTTTAATTTTCCACTTATGAAAATTTTTTCTTTATCTTCTCTTATAGAAACACCGTGTTTTGGAAGTAAATCAAAATAAACAGAGTTAGTTCTCCCCACAAGGCTTCCTCTTCTTATAACTTCAGCTTCAATTCCAAGAGCTCCAAGAATAGGCAAGATAAACCTCAAAGTAGTTCCGCTTTCTCCTACATCAATTCTTGCTCTCTTATTAAATTCTTCAGGTGGAAAAATGAGAAACTTATTTCCATCTCTCTCAAGCTTAACTCCCAAAGCCTCCATAGAATTTAGAGAAGCTTCTATGTCCTTAGATAAGTTATCAATTTCTAAAATAGAATTACCTTTAACGAGACCTGCACAAAATATAGCCCTATGAGCATAGGATTTTGAAGTAATCCCTGGAATTTCTCCCTTTAATTTCTTATTTTCAACTAATCTATTCATCGTCTTTGCCCAATTCAATAAATTCTCTTAAGTCATCAAAGTTCATCTTCTTGCTTATAACTTGGCCAATTTCAGTAGGAATTATAAGGTTAATTATATTATTTTTTATCTTTTTATCGTGCTTTAGTACTTCTAAAATTTTATCTGTATCAAAATCATAAGATATTGGCAAGTTGTGATTTTTATATGCTTCAATTAAGTCCTTATAAAAATCATCTTTTGCTAGTCCCAATTTATAAGCCGCCCTTACCATATAAATAGTTCCTATTCCAATACTTTCCCCATGGTTAAGTTTATAGTTTGATAGAGACTCAATCCCATGACCTATTGTGTGACCAAGATTTAGTTTTTGTCTCTTCCCCTTATCCCTTTCATCGTCTCTCACAAAATCTAGCTTTATATTAAGAGATTTGTAAATAATCTCTTCATAATCTATCTTATCTGCTGATTTTAAATAATCAAAAAGTTCCCTATCCTTTAGTACAGAATATTTGAAAATCTCTGCAAGCCCATTATTTATATTTCTCTCGTCAAGAGTTTCTAAAAAACTGTAATCAATATGAACGTATTTGGGAAAATAGAAAGACCCAACTTGATTTTTTAAATCCATAAAATTTATACCATTTTTTCCTCCAACAGAAGAGTCTATCATTGATAATAAAGTTGTAGGTACAGCAATAAAATCAATCCCTCTTAGGTAAGTTGAAGCGACAAAGCCTCCAAGGTCTCCAACTACACCTCCACCAAAGGAAATAATGGCGTCGCCCCTGTTAAAATTATTTTCTACAAGAAATTTATTGATTTTAATATAATTTTCAATAGACTTTGATCTTTCGCCTGGGACAATTTTAAAAACATAATAAGAAAGATCCTTCATTATATTTTTTATCCTATCTTCGTATAGAGAAAAGACATTATCATCAGTAATTAGCAAAAACTTTGATTCACTTCTACCTCTTAAAAAATCTCTTAACTTGTCGTCACTTTTATATTCAATATTTATTTTATAATTATTTTCTTTTACTAGTATTTCCATAAAACACCCCTAAGTATTCGCTCTCTCTATCATAAATCATAGGCAGTCATAAATAAAGAAGTCACCAATATTTTTATCAGATTAAATAAAAAACTGGAGAAAAAAAGTTATCTCCAGTTAAAATTTTTATTAAATTATTTTCTCTTTATAATCAGTAAAATTGTTAAAAATAAAACTCCAATTAATACAATGGCACCACCCGGTTTTAAGCCCAGGTAAAAGGAAGATACTAAGCCAAGCATTGTAAAAATAAATCCAAAAATTGATGCCAGGATAGTTGTCTTTAGGTATCCAACTTTAAACTGCATGGCACAAGCTACTGGCACAACCATTAGGGATGAAATTATTAAAATCCCAACAGTCCTTGCTGAAACAGAAATAGTAACAGCTATTAGAATCATGAAAATTAAATTTATCCTATCTACGTTAACTCCAGAAAGTCTTGCAGAGGACTCATCAAAGGAAATATACATTAAGTCAACAAATAAATATGAGAACAAGAAAAATACTATAATTGAAACTCCAAGTATTAAATAAAAATCTAACTTTGGAATCGCTATAATAGATCCAAATAAGTATTCTTCAAAATTTGCACTGGTCTTAACAAATCCTGAAAAAAGTGATGCAAGACCAATTCCTGTGCTCATTAATATTGCAGAAGAAATTTCTTGGTAGCCAGGGAACTTTGTCCTAACATATTCAAGGAATATAGAACCCACTACACAAAGGACTAGAGCTCCTATAACTGGAGAAGTTGATGTTATAAGTCCCAGCATTACACCAGCAAGGGAAACGTGAGATAGGGCATCCCCAATTACAGATATTTTTTTGTTTACAACTACAACACCCATGCAAGGGATTATAATCGATAAAAAAGCTCCAACAATTAAAGCCTTTATCATATATGAATACTGAAAAATTTCCATTATTTCACTTCCCTTATCTTCTTATCTTTTATCTCATAGACCTTGTTTACATTGTCTTCTATTTCTTCAAGGTTGTGAGTTATCATAAGAATAGTAATATTGTGCTGTTGATTTATGTGACTTAAAAGATGGAATAAGGCTTCCTTAGACTCCTTATCTACACCAGTCATAGGTTCATCAAGAATCAAAAACTCAGGAGTTGCAACTAGGGTTTTTGCAATTAAAATTCTCTGTCTTTGTCCACCAGACAGCTCTGTATAAAGCCTGTCACTATAATCGTTCATGCCAACAAGATTTAAAGCATTGGTAATTTTTTCTTTTTGATAATTTTTTAATTTTCTAAATCCCTTATTTCTTGGATAAAGAGCTAGGGACAAGAGTTCCGAAACTGTGATTGGAAACTCAAGACTTGATGGTACTGAAAGTTGTGGTACATAGCCAATGTTTTCAATTCCATTTTCTGTATAAAAAGAAATAGTGCCATCTAGCGGCTTAAGTTGGTTTAAAATAAGTTTAACTAAAGTCGACTTTCCAGCACCATTAGATCCTATAAGGGCGATATAGTCGCCCCTATAGACATCAAAGTTTATATCATCTAAAACCAAATCATCATTATATTTAAATTTTAGATTTTTTATTTCTAACAATTTTTCCTTCACTATTTTAAAGCACCTACTAAATTTTCTAGATTTTCTTCCATGATGCTAAAATAATCTGCCTTATTATCTACTTGCTCTTGGCTCAATCCTTCGATTGGAGAAAGCACCTTAACTTGGCAACCTGTTTCACTTGCAATAATGTTTGAAACCTTAGGATCAATTAATTCCTCTGTAAAAATAGTTGTAATATTATTTTCTTTGATATAAGAAATTATTTCTGCCATTTTCTTAGCATCTGGTTCTGTTTCTGCATTTACACCCTTAACTCCAATTTGAGTTAGGCCATAGTCTTTGCAAAGATAACCATAAGCTTCGTGACTTACAACAATTTCTTTATTTGGAAGACTTCCTAAGCTTTCACTGTATTTAGCATCAAGTTCATCTAACATTTTAGCATATTTTTCATAATTTGACTCATAATAATCTGCATTGTCTTTATCAAGTTCCACTAAAGCATTCTTGATGTTTTCCATTTCTATTTTTGCATTTTTAGGTGAGATCCAAACATGTGGGTCCATTGGTCCATGGTGATGTCCTTCATGGTCGTGGTCTTCATGATTATGGTTATTTTCTGTAGCTTCATGATTGTGGTTTTCTTCAGCTTCATGATTGTGATTATGATTTGCTTCATGTTCATGATCTTCATGTTCATGTTCATGGTCATGAGTATGAGTTGATTTAATTAGGTCTACACCTTCAGATGCTTCTACAACCTTTAAATCCTTATTTGAAAGTGAACTAAGAACTTTGTCTGTCCATGATTCAAGACCTGCTCCATTATAAATAAACATATCTGCATTTTCTAGATTTTTAATTGCATTAGAATCCGGTTCCCATCCATGAGGTTCAGTTCCTTGTGGCATAATCATTTCCACATCTACTTTATCACCAGCAATTTTTTTAGTGAAATCATACATAGGATATACTGAAGCGTAAACTTTTAACTTATTTTCTCCCTTACTCTCTTCAGTGGCATTTTCTTTAATTCCCGCCTTAGAACATCCTGATAATAAAATAATTCCTGCTAATAAAAATACAATCTTTTTAATATTTTTCATTTTTTCCTCCTAAACAATAATGATTTGCATTAGTAATTATAACAGAATTTTTTATTAATAAAAGGACTTTTTTAAAAATACTTAAATTTTGTTATAATTAAGATATTAAAGGCGGTGGAATAGTGAAAAACTTTGAAGACATTTTACGAAAAAATAATATGAAAATCACTAAAGGACGACTTGCTCTTTTAGAAGAATTAAATAAATCACAAGTACCCATGAACACAGAAGAAATATTTGAGACTGCAGATAAAGATGCTATACCTAGCTTTACTTCCCTCTACAGAATGCTCAATGAATTGTCTGAAAAAGGAATAATAAGAAAAAATTTATACTCTAATGGACTTTTTTACTATGAGTTTGCTGGATCTGAGCACAGACACTATATTGTTTGTTCAAAGTGCGGCAAAGTATCACCAATAAAAGAGTGTCCTATATCAGATTTTGAAAAAATTGCTGAAGAAGAGACTGGATTTAAGGTTATTGGCCATATTGTTGAGTTAAAGGGATTATGCCCAGAATGTCAAAAAGCTTAATTCCATATAGTGGAACATTCTTCGTATAGCAAGATTTTTCTTTACTTTTTTAATTTTTATAGTTATAATTGATTTAGTGAAATAATGAAAAAGTTATTTTACTATCCTTTACTTATATTTCGAAAATAAAAGAGACTTACTGTACACCCCGCAGTAAGTCTCTTTTATTTTTTATTTCATATTTTTATAGCAATGTTGTTACAAATCCGCCTAGAATAATTAATGGTAAACCAAAACATAACATTTGTGGTATACATGTATCCTTTATATGCTCGTGTTGACCGTCAACAGATAGGCCAGATGTTGGTCCTAGTGTTGTATCTGATGCTGGAGATCCTGCATCACCACAAGCAGCTGCAATTGTAACAAGTAGAATAGTTGCTCGCACTGAGTAACCTAAACTCATGGCAATTGGAACATAGATTGCAGAAATAATTGGAACTGTACCAAAAGAAGTTCCTATTCCAAGAGTTATCATTAGTCCAAGTAAAATCATTACATAAGAAGCTACAAGTCTTGAACCACCTAGTAGGTTTTGAGCAACTTGTACTAAGTCATCAATAGCTCCAGATTTAATAACTACATTTGCATAACCTGCTGCAATTAACATTACAAAGGCAATAAAGCCCATCATGTTAATACCACCGTCAAGCATCTTTTGCATATCAGACCATTTGATTACCCTTGTGGCTACAACAAAGATAAGTCCAACTAAGGCTCCAAGAGGAAGTGATTCTGTTAATAATTGAACTACAACAGTAATGACTCCTGAAAGAAGGACTAAAATGTGCTTCTTTTCAAGTTTATCTGGAACTTCAACTATTTCTCCCTCTACATCCTTTGTTTCATATTCCTTGTCTTTCATAAAGAAAATTAATCCTGCACAAAGACCTAAGAACATAATTGCTGCAACAATCCAGTTAGTTCCTGTTACATCCTTATCTGTAATATTAAGTCCAGACCTTCCAAAAGAATCAATAATTAATCCATGGAAAATCGCACCATATCCAAGTGGTAAGGCAATGTAAGGTGCCTTCAAGCCAAATCCAAAGGAAACAGAAAGCATTTTTCTGTTCATTTTCATCTTATTTGTAACTGCAAGAAGTGGTGGTATTAATATTGGAATAAAAGCAATGTGGATTGGTATAACAGTTTCAGCCATTATAGCTATTACTATTATTATTCCACAAAGTAAGATTTTGTTTCCCTTAACTAGAAATCCAATCTTCTTAGCCATTATTCCTGCTGCACCAGTTTCTTCCATACAGTAAGCTAAAGAACCTAATAGTATATAACTTAAGGCTGTTTCAGCGTTACCTCCCATTCCACCTATTAAGGTGTTCATAGTTTCAGCAATTCCCATACCTGAAATAAGTCCTGCAGATATTGCTGAAATCATTAAAGCAAAAAATACTGGAATTTTTGCTAAACATAAGGCTGCCAAAATAATTACTGACAGCACAACTGCATTTGTAAATATCATATTTTCTCCCTTCTAGTTTTTTATTACCTCGCTTAAGTTTATTTTAATCTAAATTGACATCAAAAAAAAGACTTTTCTAAAAATAGAAAAATCTTTTTCCCATAAATATTATTTATTTTTTTATAAATATATATCTTAAACTTGTAATTTGAGCCTTAATTTAGAGAAGAGTCACTAATATTTTTTTCGCTTTCATCCTCAATATTTTTTTGTGAAAGTGTTTCCTCTTTTTCATATCTTTTCAAAATATCCATAAACTCTTCACCAGATATTGTTTCTTGACGAAGTAAATATTCTGAAATTGCATGAAGGGCCTTAATGTTATCTCTTAAAATTTTTCTAGCTTCATCATGTGCATCATCAATAATTTTTTGAACTGCTGCATCAATTTCATATTGAGTTTGTGGAGAACATTGAAGAGAAGTATCTCCTCCAAGATAGGCATTTGACATAGACTCAAGGGCAACAAAACCAAATTCATCTGTCATTCCAAATCTTGTTACCATTGCCTTAGCTATTTTTGTTGCCTTCTCAATATCATTAGAAGCACCACTTGTCCTAATATTAAAAATTAATTCTTCAGCAGATCTTCCTCCAGTTAGAGTTACAATGTTATTAATTGCATCTTCCTTAGTCATTAGGAATTTTTCCTCTTCATCAACTTGCATTGTATAACCTAGAGCCCCTGAAGTTCTAGGAATAATTGTAATCTTGTGAACTGGTGCTGAGTCCTTTTGCTTAGCTGCAACTAGAGCGTGTCCTACTTCATGATAGGCAATAATTCTTTTTTCACGTGGGGATATAACGGCGTTTTTCTTTTCATATCCAGCTAGAACAACTTCCACTGATTCTTCTAAATCTCTTTCGCTCATCTTATCTCTACCTTCACGCACTGCACGAAGAGCTCCTTCATTTACCATGTTGGCAAGATCAGCCCCACTTGCCCCAGCAGTTGCCCTTCCAATTTTTTCATAGTCAATGTTATCTTCTTTCTTAATGTCTTTTACGTGAACTTTTAAGATTTCCACCCTTCCTTTTAGGTCTGGCAATTCAACAGGTATCCTCCTATCGAATCTACCTGGCCTCAAAAGAGCAGGATCTAGAGAATCTGGTCTATTAGTTGCCGCTAAAATTACAACTCCGGCCTTTGCATCAAAGCCATCCATTTCGGAAAGAAGTTGATTTAAAGTTTGTTCTCTTTCATCATTTCCAGAGAAGCCAGAACCATCTCTCTTCTTGCCAATAGTGTCAATCTCATCTATGAAAATTATACATGGTGCCTTTTCCACTGCTTGTTTAAATAAATCTCTTACCTTAGCAGCTCCAAGACCAACAAACATTTCCACAAAGGCTGATCCAGATATTGAGAAGAAAGGAACTTCAGCTTCGCTGGCAACTGCCTTGGCCAAAAGTGTCTTACCAGTTCCCGGAGGACCTACAAGTAGAGCTCCCTTTGGAAGTTTTGCACCAATTTCTGTATATTTTTTTGGATTGTGTAAAAAGTCAACAAGCTCTGATAAAGCTTCTTTGGCCTCATCTTGGCCTGCAACATTGTCAAATTTTATACCATCAGTTGATTCAACATAAATTTTTGCTCCACTCTTTCCAAAATTCATTGGGCCAACATCGCCCATTTTCTTAAATATAAATTTTGAAAGGAAAAGCCAAAAGGCAATAAATATTGCAAAAGTTGCTACAGTTGAAATTATGAAGGACACAACTGGATTCATTTCAGGCTTGTATACTTGGGCAGACTTAACATTTTTATTTACTAGCCTATCAACTAGATTGGGATCATACATCCTGTTAGTTTCATATTTAATTTTCTTCCCATCTTTTTCAACTTCAAAGGCAATTGTCCTATCTCTTACCTCTGCTTTCTTTACTTGATTCCCATTTACCATATTTACAAAGGACACATAATCTGTTTCTTTTATTTCTGAATCCTTATTTAACCTTGGCAAAAGTACAATGGCTACTGTATAAAAAATTAAAATAGCCAAAATTACATAAATTATTGTGGGAATATATTTTTTAAAATCATTATTCTTATTTGACAAAATTTTCCCCCTCTTAAAGGTGAATAAAGAAAAAATTTGGGACCAAGTCCCAAAATTAATCTAGTCTTCTTCTATTTTCCATTGCTGTCTGAATTGTAATCTCATCATAATACTCAAGATCTCCACCAACTGGTAGACCATATCCAATTCTTGAAACAATTATATCGTAATCTTCTAAGATATTTTTAATATACCTAGCTGTGGCATCCCCATCTACAGTTGGGTTTGTAGCAACGATTACTTCTTTTATTTCCCCTTCTTCTATCCTATTAATTAGTTCCTTAATTGTAACATCTTCAGGAGTTTTTCCCTTTAAAGGCGAAATCACTCCATGAAGAACATGGTATTTGCCACGGAAACTAAGAGACCTCTCCATTGCATCAACATCTTTTGGACTTTCAACAACACAAATTATTGAATCGTCCCTACTTTTGTTGGAACAGATTTCACAAGGGTCACTGTCTGCATAGTTCATGCAAATGGAACACTCAACAGTGTTATTTTTTGCAGAGACTAGAGCTTCTGCTAGGTCCCTAACTTCTCTTTCTTCAAGACCAATTATATAATAGGCTAATCTTTGAGCAGTCTTTGACCCAATTCCTGGTAGACGATTTAATCTCTTTATTAAATCTTCAATAGGTCCTATTTCCTTAGCCATATTATAGCCCCGGAATGTTTAGTCCGCCTGTGAATTTACCCATTTGAGAACTCATCTTGCTTTCAGCATTTCTAAGTGCCTCATTAACTGCAGCAACAATTAAATCTTCAAGCATTTCAACATCATCAGGATCAACTGCATCCTTATCTAGGTCAATAGAAATAAGTTCTTTGTTGCCATTTACAGTAGCACGAACTGCACCGCCACCAGCTGTAGCAGAAATTTCTTCGTTTGCTAAGTTTTCTTGCATTTCTTCCATTTGCTTTTGAAGCTTTTCGATTTGCTTCATCATATTATTTCTTCCGCCTCCACCAGGGAAGCCATTAAATCCACCTCTAGCCATATTTCCTCCTAAATTTCTTCTATATTATCTTTTCCAAAAATCTCTTCTAGCTTATCTACTCCACCTTTTTTTAACTTCATCCTAACGTCAATATTTGTATTATAAACATTATTTAGTAGGTCAGGCAAAACCTTCTTATTTTCCTGCATCATGCAGTATTCGTAAAATAAGCTATCCTTTTCTTCAAATACTATTTCCAATGTATTACCATTTAAACTAACTGGTCTTGCATGTCCTACAAAACCTGCAAAGCCCTTAAAACCTCTTGAGATAAGTTCATTTATTATCTTATCCCAATCTGATTTTATCCTATCAATTGTAATATTATTGGTCTTATCCTTTTTTTCCTCAAGATTTTTAGTATTATCATTTTCAATTATAGCAGATTGCTTTGATTTTTCAATTCTAGAGCTTTCATCACCATTGATGTTTTCTCTATTATTTTCCACAAAAGACTTGCTGGTTTTTTCTTTATTAGGAGCCACATCTGCCTTATAAAAATCTCCTGGATTATAATCATAATAATTATCTTCATAGTTATTGAAATTGTCTTCAATATTATTTGATGAAATATTGGAATTAGAATTAGATGGAATATCCCTTCCCAAATTATTAATCTTGTCCTCTAAGGATTTAATTCTTCCTTCTAAATCATCTTTATTAGACCTTTTGCAAATCTTAATTGCATTCATCTCGAAGACAACTCTCTTGTTGTCAGCATACTTAATTTCAAAAGAAAGCTCTTTTAATATTTCTATTATATTTAGAAGGTCTTCTAGCTCAACACTTCCTGCCAGATTTTGAAATTCCTTTAAGTAAGTAGTGTAAACAATTTTTCTTGGATCCTTTAAGGTTTTTACCAATAATATATCTCTAAAATGATTTAAGATTTGTGAAGAAAGTGTATTGAAGTCAATACCTTCTCTATAGATTTCATCAATAGCATGGAGTGACCCGTTTATATTTTTTTCAATCATTGCTTTCGATAGAGAAAATAATAATTCTGAAGATGATATCCCAAGAACCTCCATGGCATCTTCAAGTTTAATGTGGTCTTCATTTTTTGTGAGAAGCTGATCCAAAACTGATAGAGCATCTCTCATTGCTCCGTCAGCTGTTTTTGCAATTAGGGTAAAGACTTCTTCATCACAAGATTTCCCTTCAAGCTCAGTTATTCTCTTTAAATTACTTTCAATATCCTCAACAGATATTCTCTTAAAATTAAATTTTTGAGACCTTGATAAAATAGTTGCAGGAATTTTTTCTATTTCTGTTGTTGCTAAAATAAAAATAAGATGTCTTGGTGGCTCTTCTAAAATTTTAAGTAAGGCATTAAAGGCCCCCTTTGATAGCATGTGAACCTCGTCAATAATATAGACCTTATATTTAAGAGCTTGAGGAGGGTAAATTACCTTGTCCTTTAAGTCTCTAATATCATCTACACCATTATTGCTGGCAGCATCCATCTCAACAACATCTAAGACAGATTCATTTAAAATTCTCTTGCAATTCTCACATTCATTACAAGGGTTCCCATCGACAGGGTGAAGGCAATTAACTGCTCTTGATAAAATTTTGGCAGCAGATGTCTTTCCTGTTCCCCTAGTACCTTGAAATATATAGGCATGACTTATTTCATTGTTTTTTACTTGATTTTTTAATGAAGCTACTACAGCCTCTTGGCCGTAAAGCTCATCAAAGGTCTTTGACCTGTATTTTCTATATAAAGCTTTATACATTCTCTCACCTGCTAATAATTATACATGAAAAATCTTTATATTAAATTGTTTTCTAATCTATTTGTGAATAATTTCTTTGAAATCTCTTCCAAAAGATTTAACATCATCTTCACATAATTTTCACATGGCGAGTATAAGATATAGACAAATCAAAGAAACAATATGTTTCAATTTAGGAGGATTTATTAAAATGAAAAATTTAAAGAAATTAGCAAGCGTTGGAATGATCTCAGTATTAATGCTAGGTATGGTAGCATGCCAAGGCGCTGACAAAAAAGCTAACGAAGCTGCAAACGCTAAAAACAACGCAGTAGAAGAACAAGCTGAAGCTAACAAAGCAAAAGTTGAAGCTAACGCTAAAGAAGCAGAAGCTAACGTAAAAGCTGAAGAAGAACAAGCTAAAGAAGAAATCAACGCTCAAGCAGAAGAAGCTACTACTAACGAAGCAGCTACTCAAGAACAAGCAAAATAATTTAGCTTATCTTATAAAGAAGCCTTTAGGGGCTTCTTTTTTTACATAAAATTAATAAATTTCTTTTTGGTAAATATTATTCAAACTTTAATATACAAAAAATTAATCTAGGTAAAAAAATGTGTTATAATTACATTTATAGAATTTAATGAAAGAAGGTGTTACATTGTTTTGTCCAAAATGCGGAAATCCAGTTTCTAAAGATGACAACTTTTGTAATTCATGTGGTCATAAATTAAAAAACGTCAAAATAAATATTACAAGTGACAATGATGTTAAAAAAAGCTTTGAAGACACAAATAGAGTGGAAAAAATTAGTCAAAATACAAGAGTTTTTGATCCCAGATCTTTAGATGCAATTGACACTACTGATGAACTAAAAAATATTATTGCTGAAGTTGATAGGAAGATTTCTAAAAATATAAAAGATTATGAAAATAATAATATTAAAACTAAAACACCTAAAAAGGAAAAGAAATCTACTGATAAATCCAAAAAAACTTCAGATAAAAATTTAATTAATTCCCTTGAAAATATAGAAATAGAAAAACCAGCTAAGTCAAAAAATCTTGATAAAGAAAACTTTGATGAAAATATCTTGGATGACTTCAAAGATTCTGACTCAGCTAATAAAATGAGTCAGAAAGAATTAATTCGTAGAGTTCAAGAAGAATTAAAAAAATCAAACTTCGATGAAGAAAAAAATAAATCTTCACATAAGACTTCTTCCTCTATGCCTGACCAATCTAATTTTTCTTTAGATAAGTCTGATAAAGATATTAAAGAAAAATCTTCCAAAAAGTTTTCTCTAAAAGAAAAGTGGAATAATTTTATCACAGAAGACGATGATGAATATTCTATTTTTGGTGACTTAAAAGATGATACCAAGAAAAAAGAAGATACTAGAAACTTAGAAATAAGTCAATCTGTTCAAGATACTGATAAATCTTTTGAAAATACACTTAGCACACCTAAGATTGACATTGAAAATGCTCTTGAAGAATCTAATAATAAAAAAGCTAAGTCTACTAAAGAAAATACAAAAACTACTTCAGGCACAAAGCAGGAAGAAAGTATAAAAAAAGATAAGACTGATAATAAAGTTTCTAAGGTAAAAGATGAAGATAAAAAGAAAGTAAATTTCAAAGAACTCTTTACTTTTAAGGACAAGGGTGAAAAACCTGTTAAAGATGTTGAAAAAGTTTCTTCTGATTTCGAAAAATCCTTAGAAAATAATTTATCAAATAAGGTTAACAAGGTTGAATCAAAAATTTCAAAAACTTCTAATAAGGGAATTGACAAAGTCTTACTCTCTTTAGATAAGGTAACTAATAAATTATCTGATTATATAGGCTCCTTTGGTTCAAAAGAAAGTAAGATAGTTATTGGTATAGGAGTATTATTAAATGCAATAATGCTAATTCTTGGGAGTGGATCTTTTAGATTTGTCTTGCTCCTATTTCTTGTTCTTAAAATAGCCTTTGACTACTTGGAATTTTATCTTCCTTTAAGTATTGCAACAGAACGGGATGACATTGACACATCTTATCCAGAAGTTAAAAAATTTGCTCTAATTAACTGGATAATTTGTAAAGTTGTATTGTTTGTTGGATTTATTATTTCACCCTTTGGTGGATTCTTTAAATATAATATCTTGCAAGCCTTGACTCCTATGCCTCTTGCAACTTTAATATTAATTGGACTTTCACTTTTAATAGGACTAAATCTTTATAAAGAGCACTTCATTGCCAGATCCAAGATAAATTTCATTGGATGGTATGCAATATCCTTCACTTTACTTGAATTATTATTCAAAATGGTTTGGTTCATTATTAATTTTATATTTGTAACACTTTTTTAAAAAAAACCGAGTTTAGCTCGGTTTTTTATTTTGCAAATTTTTATAAGAAAAAAACCAGATTTTAATCTGGCTTAACTTCCTAATATTTATAAAATTTCTACTTCTTTAAATTTAATATAACCTTCTTCATCAACAGAAAGGCCAAAATAATTTTCTTCAAAGGCTTTTCTAAGTTTATCAGTCTCACTTGAGTGAATTGTCCTTTCCTTTCCAGTCATGTTTATTTCTAAATCATCAGATTTCAATAAAATAAATCTGTCATAGCCTTCTTCTGAAAACTCATCAGGATATTTTTTCTTTAAAGATACAAGCATATAACCAGAATCTAAAGTATTCTTGTAAGACCTGTAATTCTTTGGAGAAATTGTAGACATCTTATTTGTAAATTTTGAGTCCTTATATCTTTCTTCAAGTTTTTCTCTAGTTAAATTTTGAAGATTTCTTCCCCTATAATCTTTTAGGACAACAACTGTGTCATTAACTATTACTGACTCTGGATTTATATAAAAGTCAACATCATGAGCAAGATTATCTTCCTCACTTGGCACCTTGATACTCCTATAAGCTACAAGCTTATCACCATCAAAAACTCCAACGAAGGATCCTCCCCCATCTATTAAGGCCTCTAAATCCTCTTTAGAGTCATGAGAGAAAATTTCCTTGTTTTCAATACCCTCATAAACTTCACTTGTCAATTTATAAATATCGTCAATATCTTTTTTCCCTAAAAATTTAAAAACTAATTCTTCCATAATATACCTCATTAATTAAAAATTTTAATGCAAATTTGCTTAATAAATCTCCTCAATTTTATAATAAATTTTAAAAAATTTCTAGGATACACAAAATAAAGATTGTTTGATATTAATTTTTTATAAAATAAGGGACCAAACTTTAATTTGCTTGGTCCTCTTGATAATTATGGTTAAATTTTTATTAATAATTATAAGCTTTCAAAATATTCCTCATCTCAATAAGCTTTACCTCATCAAACCTTTTAAAGGCCTCAAGAGATGATTTTTCGTTATTAAAACACTTCCAATACCCTGTACACTTACAAGCTTTTTTATCCCTATCTTTAAAGTCCATAACATCTTTTAATGGATAACCCAAAAATATTCCAATTTCATCAGGACATGTTTCTCTAAACCTTTGGCTCAGTAAATTTAGATAGTCACCTGTAGAGACACAAGATATGTATCCATATGAATTTAAAAAATCTTTAATCTTTATTTGCGAAAGTTTCTTTTCAAGTCTATTATTTTTAAAAAAATAAACTAAAATAAAATCTTCCCCTTCCTTCAATTCATAAAAATCCAGGCCTAAGGCATCCCTTAATATAAATTTATTTTGCATCCAATAATCTTTTAATGGTCTCTTGGCATTTCTAAGGTTCATCATTGTTCCCAGTTTAAGATCATTAAAGGTTGGTGCTACGGTAGATTTTATTAGGGCAAGAATATAATCATAATCTTTAAAATTATTAATATGATTTAAAAAATCTATTAAAACTCTATCATACATTAGGACCTCGCAAGATCTCTTCCCAAGGCTTCACATTCTTCTAAGGCATCTTGATCTGGATCATCATAGGCTGCAAATCCATCAGCAAGAAGTTTCGCTCCAGTGTCTTCGACCTCTTCTTGCCATAATCTCATCCATTCACCATCTGCCCATTCGTAAGAACCAAATAAAACTACATTTTTCCCTGCAAGAAGTGGATTTACCTTATCCATAAAAGGTCTCATTTCCATCTCTTCTAACTCTTCAGCTCCCATGGCAGGACATCCAAAGGCAATTCTTTCTACATCTTTAACATCATCTTCACTTGCTGATCCAACTTGAATTAATTTTACTTCAGCACCTTCGGCTTCAGCTCCTCTAACTAAAGCTTCAGCCATTCTTTCTGTATTACCAGTACCGGACCAATATATAACATTTACTTTTTTCATTTTACATCCTCCATTTATTTTTTTTGATATCACTTATCATTTAATCTTATTTTAATATATCTTTGGAGATGATTTTTATATTTATTATTATAATTTTTTAAAAAATGAAAATACAATTAAATATTTATTTGAAAATAATTTCTTTCGTTTATTAAATATATCTTAAAAATTTTTTCTATTTGTCATGATTTTTCTAATTTATTGTTTGAAATAAAGATTAATGTTACGCTTTTAACAGGATAATATAATTATAAGGGAGGAAAAAATGGAATTTATTAGAGAAAATGGAGTTTTAACGATTAATTTAGACTCTATATTAACTCTTGCCCTTGCGGTAATAGTTTTGTTAGTGGGTTATGGAATAAGGAATAAGTTAAAGTTTCTAAGAAAATATTGTATACCTGCCCCAGTTATAGGTGGATTTTTATTTATGTTTATTAGCTTTTTTGGCTATAAAACTAATACTTTTAATTTTACTTATGAAAATATTTTTCAGTCAACCTTCATGCTTGTATTTTTTACAACTGTTGGGCTTGGTGCTAATTTAAAAATATTAAAATCTGGTGGAGTTTTATTAATTGTGTATTGGTTAGTTTGTGGAATTCTTTCACTTGGACAAAACACTATTGGTGTTGGTGTTGCTAAACTAGTAAATATTGAGCCAGCTTATGGGATACTTGCATCATCTATCTCAATGATTGGTGGACATGGAGCTGCTATGAGTTATGGATCAACATTTGCTAAGATGGGCTACGAGCAGGCACCTGTTGTTGGCGCAGCTGCAGCTACTTTTGGGCTTATTTCCGGAGTTTTAATTGGTGGTCCCCTGGGAAGAAGGTTAATTGTTAAAAACGGACTTACACCTAGTAATGATGATTTTGATTCATCAAAATTAGATGCTTTATTTACTGAAGAAAAAACTGACTTATCAAACTTAGATATTATTAAGAATGTTGCTGCAATTATTATTTCCATGGCTCTTGGTACTTTAGTATCAAAGTTTATTGGATCCTTAATAAATATGGATTTTCCAGATTATGTTGGTGCCATGTTTATAGCAGTTATCTTAAGAAATTTAAACGAAAAAATTAATATCTACAAATTTGATGGCAACTTAGTGGATGGTATTGGAGATGTCATGCTTAACCTCTACCTCGCTCTTGCACTGATGACCCTAAAACTTTGGGAACTACAAGACCTAATGGGCGGAGTTCTAATAGTCCTTATTTGCCAAATTATCTTTATGCTTATTTATAATTACTTTATTGTATTTAGGATACTTGGTAAATCTTATGATGCAGCAGTTATGTGTGCTGGACTTTGTGGTCACGGATTAGGTGCAACTCCATCAGCAATTGTAAATATGACAGCAATAAATGACGAGTACGGCTTAAGTAGAAGGGCCATGATGATTGTTCCTATTGTAGGAGCCTTCCTTGTGGATATTATTTATCAACCAATTGTACTTACATTTATTAAGACTTTTGTAAAATAAGAATCAAAAATTAATCATTTTATCTATAAAAAAACCAGGCTATCTTAAGCCTGGATTTTTTAATATTATTAATTTTTAACTTTTTCTCTATTCCTTCCAGGCACCTTATCGAAAATACCTGTCACCATTAATACTACTGCCCCATCTGTTGTAACGTTACAAGCTGTACCGAAGCTATCTTGTAAGGCAAATATTGAAAGCATAAGAGCTGTTCCTGTATCGTTAAATCCTAAGACTGATGTAATTAGTCCTAGAGATGCAACTACTGTTCCACCTGGCACTCCTGGTGCTGCTATGGCAAATATTCCAAGTAAAAGAATAAATACAATCATATTTGCTGTCTCAGGAAGCTGACCTGTTAAAATTTGAGAAACTGTCATTACGAAAAATACTTCTGTCAAAACTGATCCACAAAGATGGGTGTTGGAACATAATGGAATTCCAAAGTCCCTAATCTTAGGATCAAGAGTTGTGGATTTTCTCGCACATTCAATAGCAACTGGAAGTGTTGCTGCAGAGGACATTGTTCCTACTGCTGTTAAGTAAGCTGGCACATAGTGTTTAAAAACTTCTTTAGGGTTTGTTTTTGAAATTAGTCCTGCAAGAGAGTACATAACTGTCATCCAAATAAAGTGTCCAACTATTACAATTAAGATAATCTTTAAAAAGATTGGTAATTCTGAAATAATTACACCCTCATAGGATAATACTGCAAAAGTAGTAGCAATATATAGTGGAAGAATTTTTATTACCACATTATTTACAATAGATAAGACAATCTTATTTAATTCAATAAGCATTTTCTCCCAAGTTTCAGAATTAGTCACTATAACTGCTATACCAAATAAGATTGACGTAACTAGAGCTGTCATAACAGGCATAATCGGATCAATTGATAATTTAAATATGGACTCCGGTACTACATTACCTCCCCCAACATTTGAAGCTATGTTAAGCTTAGGTATAATTGCTTTTCCTGCCAAGAATGACATTGTAGCAGCTCCAACTGTTGATGCGTAACAAATAATAAGTGTCACGCTTAAAATTTTACCTGCACTTTCTTTTAATGAAACAATGGCAGGTGTTATAAATCCTAAAATAATTAAGGGAACTATGTAGCCTATTAAGTCGCCTATAATTCTTTTTATAGAATCAATTGCAACAATTGCACTCTCATTAGAAAAGCTGCCAACAAGGATACCAATAATTATTCCTAGTATTAACTTAAAAACTAATGAATTAAAAAAATTATTTTTTTTCATTTTGCCTCCTCTTAAATTTTATTTTGAAGTTTAACTTCAATACTTTATATATTATTGTACCATTCTATTGTAGTAATTCTACTAATTTTTTTGTTAATATAATAAATTTTAAAATATATAATATTATTAGTTTTATATAATTCATTATATTTTTTGTAGACTATAAACTCCCTTATCTACGGACTTTTTAATTGCTTATTTTTAAGTTCATATCTTTTTCCTTATATTTTTTTAAAAATAAGATTAAATTTAATTTATTTGGTTATAAATAGATTAAAGAGAGATTCACTAGTTGATGTTTTTCTTTTTAAAGGAGGAATTAGGTTGAAGAGATGGCGTAAATGGATTGATGCAATTTTTTCTATCGCCTTATTCTTATCCTTATTTTGCACGTATTTTTTATTATACGATTATGGCAAAATAACGGCACAGTTAGGAGAATTTTATAGACAAGAATGGTTTTTCTATTTCCTAACTACTGTATCAGCAATAGCCGGCTTATTTGCCCTATTTACTTTAATTAGGGTTATTGTTCTTCCTTCCCTCAACTCCTATGTTGTAGACAAGGATGAAAACGGCGAAATGCTTATCACTTCTAAGGCAGTCGAAAATAACATTTTAACAACTGTTGATAATTATAATGAAGTGAAAAAGTCAGATGTTGATGTAAGAGTAAATAATGGTAGTAAACATGAAATCAGAGCAAAAGTAACTTGCGGAGTAAGAGAAGGCATTGATTTAAGTCTCTTAGGCAAACAAATCAAAAGAGATGTGTCTTCTAACTTAGAAGATCTTACTGGTTATTCAGTAACAAAGGTAGATGTGGAATTCTACAATATCAAAGAAGATTCTGGTAAAAGAGTTGTTTAGGGGGCTCATATGAGAAATAATTATGGAAATTTTCCGGATTATCAAAATAATTATGAGAACTCTAGAAAAGACCAAGATGATCAAAGAATTATTTTTGTTGAAAAGAAAAAGGACAGAGGTATTTCTATATTAAAAGAAAAATTTAGAAATTATACAAGTCTTCATTGGAATGAATTCAAGTATACCCTACTTGGCTTAATCATTGCAGTATTATTTTTAACAATAGGTTTTTTCAGAACACTCTTGATTATGATTCTATTTTTCATAGGAAATTCCTATGGTAAATTTAAAGATGGTGATCCTAGAATTTTATTTTGGTTAGAGAAAATGTTTAGAAAGTATTAAATAAGTATTATTTTTAAAAGGAGAGATTTATAATGGCATCAGAAGCAAAATATAACGAATTAGCAGGCGTAAACAAGAAAGAACAAGAAAAAAGAGAAAAAGCTCAAAAAAGAGAAGAATTTAAAGAAAACCTTCAAGAAGATTTCAGAGAAGCTCAAGATAATGTAAAAGATGCAGCTGAAAAAGAAGAAAAACACGAATCTAAATTAACTTTTGAAGATTCAGTTATCGAAAAAATTGCTGCAATTGCATGCCACGAAGTTCCAGGAGTTCTTGATATGAAGGGTGGTTTCTTCTCAGGTATCTCTGAACAATTTGGTGGATACAACCTAACAAAAGGTATTTCTGCTGATGTTGGAGAAGAAGAAGCTGCAATTGACGCATCAATAATCCTTGAATACGGACATTCAGCACCAAAGGTATTTGAAGAACTTAAGAGAAATATTTCTCAATCAGTTGGACAAATGACTGGTTTAAAAGTTGTTGAAGTTAACGTTCGTGTTGATGACGTTATGACAAGAAAAGAATTTCAACTTAAAAACAGAGACGATAGAAACGATGGACAAGGTTACAACCAAGGACCATCTCTAAGATAATAGTTTAAAGTTTTTAAGGAGCTCGATTTTATCGGGCTTCTTTTTATATTTTAGACTTTTTATAATGTAAATTTGAAAGGAGAGCTATGCACTATACAGGAGAAGTTTATAGACCACCCCTAGAGGCTTACACACCTCTTTTAGAGGTAACATATGGATGTTCCCATAATGATTGTATCTTTTGTACCATGTATAACAACACACCCTTTGGTATATCTCCCCTAAAAGATGTAGAAGAGGATATTATTGAACTTGCAAGCTCACCATCAAGGGTCTATAGGCCGATGGAAAGGATTTACCTTTTAAATGGTGATCCCTTTGTTTTAAAGACGGAAAGACTTTTGGAAATTTCTGACTTAATAAAAAAATATATTCCAGAAGTAAAAACTATTACAGCTTACTGCTCTTTTTATAATTTAGAAAATAAATCAGTTGAGGATATGAAAAAATTAAAAGAAGCAGGCTATAATGAGCTTTGGTTTGGTGTAGAGACAGGTAATCCTGAGATACTAAAGTTTTTAAATAAGGGTACAGATATTGAAGGGTATTATCGTGGACTAGATAAGATGAAGGCTGCTGCTATGGATTACCATGCAATAATAATGCAAGGTGTTGGTGGAAAAGGCAAATCTAAAGAAAATGCAATTGACACTGCAAAAGTTCTAAATTACTATCCGCCAAAGGGCGTATATGTAATGAGCACGTCAGTTATAGAACCCTCCCCTCTTTATTATATGAGAGAAAAGGGAGAATTTGTGGAAACTACAAACAGAGAAAATCTAGAAGAACAAATTTGTCTTTTAGAAAATCTAGATTTACCAAATAAGACCCTATATTCCTCTGGGCATATGGTTAACATGATAAATGTCACAGGCTATGTGGAAGATAAAGAAGAAATGATAAATAAAATAAAACACTCTCTTGAAACTATTGATCCAAAAATTTTAGATATGACAAATCAAAAAATTGCAAGATAACTCCTATTTATTGGGAGTTATTTTTTTGTCCTTAAAAACCTGCTAAGAAAAATAGTGTAAGATATGAATTACTTCTTTTCTTACACTATTTTTTCTACTAAAAAAAGAGCCCTGAGGCTCTCAATTTAAAATTTAATTATAATACACGTGTTGCATTTACATATCTATCTTGATAGTATTCTTCACTTAAAGAAGAAGTCATAACCTTTCCTTGTCCTGATGAAGCGTGGATAAATTTGCCATCTCCAACGTAAATACCAACGTGACTAACTCCGTTACCTGTTGTATTAAAGAAGACTAAATCCCCTTCTTGTAAGTCAGATTTTGAAACTTGTTGTCCAAAAGTAGATTGAGTTCTGGAAGATCTTGGGATTGAGATACCAAGCTCATCATTGTAAATTGAATAAACAAGACCTGAACAGTCAAATCCAGCTTTACCAGTATCTCCATAAACATATGTAGATCCAAGTTTATCTTCTGCAGAAGAGATTACTTTTGCAGCTATTGAGGCATTTGGTCCTGGTGCTTTTTTTGCTTCAAAATTAACTTTTATAACATTTTTATTTTTTATTGCTTCTTGAATTTCTTTTTCATCATTAGAAATTATTGAATCAGAATTATTTTCTTCTTCTTTTTCTATCTTGATTCCAGAAACTATGTCTAAATCTTTAGCTGGAACATTGTAGTTTGTACCCTTGTCTTCGATAACAAAAAGTCCTTCAGCAAAGTCAACAACATTAACAACTTGTTTTTTGTTTAAGTTTAATTTCTTGCCATTGTCACTTGTTGCAACAGTTTTATTTTTAACTTCAACATTTGTTACATTGTTTCTCTTGTCAGCAACCTTTTTAAGTGCTTTAATATCAACATTACCAACAGTTCCATCGTTGCATTTAATCTTAGCTTTGTCATTATTAGTAGAAACACCTATTGCATATTCATCAACAAATAAACTTCTGATAATTTTTCCATTATCATCTAAGATTGGACTAGCCTTAACAACCTTATATGTAGGAACATTTACTTCTGTGAGTAAAATTTTATCTTGTGGGATTGTAACCTTAGCTTTGCCCTTTTGAACAAAGTAGTCATTACCCTTTCTTTCTAAGACTTCAACTTTTTCTCCTATAGAAAAGTCGATTGCATTACCACTATATGCTTTTTGTACATGTTCGTTAATAAATACTCCCGTATCTTTCATGCCCACTATGGAAACTGCGCATAGTGCAAATAGGCCTAGTGGCAATTTATTTTTAAAGGAAAACAATACTAACAACTCCTATACCTTGTATTTTAAAATTAATTATATGCGTACTCTTTTCATTACTCATTAAGTATAGCAAAACAATTACAAAAAAACAACAAAAAGTTACAAAATTGTTAAAAATAATTTAACTTTTTTGTAACTTTTTGCATAGTTTTATATTTAAGTGTATGTAGTAAGCAAATCTATAAGCCGCGTTCTGTTTTGTCAACTATCAATCTTGGATTATAGTTGCCTATAATCTCTAGCAACCTACCTACCGGCAGATGCGAGCAGCATCTGTTATTCCTATTTGGTTTTGCTCCGAATGGGGTTTACATAGCATCATTATCACTAATGACCTGGTGAGCTCTTACCTCGCCTTTCCAACCTTACCCAGATGGGCGGTATATTTCTGTTGCACTAGCCTTGGGGTCACCCCCACTGGCCGTTAGCCAGCATCCTTGCTCTGTGGAGCGCGGACTTTCCTCACATATGTGCAGTTGACCAATTTACTTACCAGATAATTTTACCACTGAATCATTCAAATATCAAGCTCAAAGCTTGATTCCTTTTGAATATAAAAGTCTAAATCTTTAAAATTTTCTTGGAGTCTGTTTTTAATTTTAGGAAGAATAATTCTTTCAGAATAAAAGTGTCCAACATCAACTAGAATCAAGCCTTCCTCATAGGCTCTTTGACCATCATGATACTTTATATCTGATGTGATGTAGGCCTCTGCTCCTGCCTCTTTAGCTTCTTTAATGAAATCTGATCCACTTCCACCAAGTATGGTAACTTTTTTTATTTTCTTCTTTTCTTGCCCATAATATTTTATTTTATTAACTTGTAATTTATTTTTTAAAAATTTATCTAAGTCTTCAAGGGATAGTTCTCTTTCAAACTCTCCTATAAGTCCCATGGGCTTTTCTTCTTCATAAGTTAATACTTCCTTATTTTTTAAATTTAATTTTTCAAATAAAGTATCATTAACTCCATCTTCTGCAATATCCATCGAAGTGTGATAAGAAAAAACTGAAATATTGTTTTTTATTAATTTTATTATGTTATCACCTTGATAGGTCCCTTCAATTATATTTTTTGAATCAGCAAAAAACATTGGATGATGGCTTATAATGAGTTTCGCGTCCTTTTCTATAGCCTTATCTATAACTTTATCAGTTACATCCATAGCAAGGACTACAGAGCCTGTATCCCCTTTAAATTCAACTTGACTCCCAGAGTTATCCCAGGAAAGTTGGTATTCATCTTTTGCCCATCTTTCCATAAAATTTTTAATTTCTTCAATTTGATATTTCATCTATTGCCTCCTCAACCAAGCTTAACAAGTTGTTTAACTCCTCACTTCTTTTCTTGGACCTTATGCTATTGGGGTCAAAACTAGAAATAATAGACTTGAGATAAGTTTTCTTTTCCTCAAGATATGAAAGATATGTTTTATCTTTCTTCTCAATTAATTTTTTAGAAAAATAAAAGTCTTCTTCTTTTAAACCCTTATCAATTTTATTTGAAAATTTAGCAAGAATAATTTCAAAGTATCTTTCATCTTCATAAATTATTTCTTCATCAAATATCTCAAATCCCATATTATTTAACTCACGGCGAAGGATATTTGTCTTTTGCATTGGCTGTAAGATTAATTTTTTTGACGACTTTGCTATTTCAATAGAGTTAGCAATTATTTCTGCAATTTGAATTCCTCCAAGACCTGCAATAATAATATTGTCACGGTTTTCATCTACAATACCATTTGCCAAAATATTCCTAACAAATTTTTCATTTCCCAATTCTCTTGTTAATTCTATAGATTTTTCAAGAGAATTTTTTGAAATGTCTGTTGCTATAATGTCACTTGAGATTTTATTTTCGCATAAAAAATTGGGCACATATCCATGATCTGTGCCCACATCAATTACCGAAGCCCCAAAATCTACAAGTTCTGCAATTTTATTAAGCCTCTTTGATAATTTTATCATTCTAAATAATCCTTTAACTTCTTTGATCTAGATGGATGACGAAGCTTTCTAAGTGCCTTCGCCTCAATTTGTCTAATTCTTTCACGAGTAACATCAAATTCTTTTCCTACTTCTTCTAGAGTTCTAGCCCTTCCATCATCAAGTCCAAATCTAAGAGTTAGAACCTTCTTTTCTCTTTCAGTTAGGGTTTCAAGAACTGTGTTGAGTTGTTCCTTTAATAGTGTAAAGGTAGCTGCATCTTGTGGAGAAAGAATTTCATCATCAGGTATAAAGTCACCTAGATGTGAGTCTTCTTCTTCACCTATTGGAGTTTCAAGTGACACTGGTTCTTGAGCAATTTTTTGAATTTCACGAACTCTTTCCACGTCTAAATTCATTTCTTGTGCAATTTCTTCTGGAAGTGGATCACGTCCTAAGTCTTGAACAAGTTGTCTTTGAACTCTAACGAGCTTATTAATGGTCTCAACCATATGAACTGGAATTCTAATTGTTCTTGCTTGGTCTGCAATAGCCCTTGTTATAGCTTGTCTGATCCACCAAGTTGCATAAGTAGAAAACTTAAATCCCTTAGTATAGTCGAACTTATCTACCGCCTTCATAAGTCCAAGATTACCTTCTTGAATTAAGTCCAGGAAGCTCATTCCCCTACCCACATATCTTTTTGCAATAGATACAACAAGTCTCAGATTGGCTTCAGCAAGTTCTTTTTTTGCAAACTCGTCTCCTGCTTCCATTCTCTTTGCAATCTCTACTTCTTCTTCAGCGGTTAATAGAGAAATTTTACCAATTTCCTTTAGATACATCCTAACAGGGTCATCAACAGTGACTCCCTTTGGAACTGATAAGTCCTCTTTAGTAACATCTACTTCGTCTTCATCATCTTTTGAATCTTTTTTATCAACTAGATTTATTCCTTCTTTTTCAAAGACTTTGTATAGATCATCTATATCGTCAGAATCAATTTCAAATTTTTCGAAGGCATCACCTATTTCTTCATAGGTAAGTTTTCCATCTTTTTTCCCTTCTTTTATAAGTTTACTTTTAATCTCTTCAATTGATTCTTTGTTTTTTATATTTTCACTCATAATTGCCCTCCTCTTTCAACTCGTTAAGCTTTAAATTAATTTCTTGTAATTCTTTTAAAGATTCGAGTAGAAGATTTTTATTTTCTTCCCCTTGAAGCTTTTCGATATTTTCGAGGATTTTGTGTTTTCTATCTTGGATATAATTTCGTTCTATGGTCTTTATTAATTCATCAACAATCTTGTCATCAACATGAATGTCACTAATAAGACTCATAATATTTTCTACAAATTCCTTAGTTACAAGTTTATTGGACTCTAAAATTGATAGAAAATCTCTAATTTCCATCTCTTCTTCAAAGAGCCTAGGTATCTCTTCAAAAACAGCCCTTGTCATTGCATTTGTAAAATAAAAAACCTCAATTTTATTTTTTATATATTTGTAAATATCATTGTCTAGTAAAGAATAAGCTAATAATTCCTCTTGTGCTCTTGTCTTATTAGATTTCACAACATTTATATTTTTCTTTACTTTGACTTTTTCCCTCTTCGCTTCTTTAAGCTTATTTCTATTTAAATAATTTATATAATTTTCTATTGCTGTGTAGGAAATATTATAATTTGTCGAAAAGTCCTTTACAAAAATATCTCTCTCTATGGGATTTTTAATACTAGATAAGATTTTAGCTGATTCAATAGTAAAATTACTAAGTCCTTCGCTATCTTCTAGATTAAAATTTTCCTTGAGCTTTTTTATTTTAAATTCAATATAAGATATAGCTGATTTAATTTTCTTTTCAAAAGCTTCTAAGCCATACTTTTTAATAAAGTCGTCGGGATCAAGACCTCCCTCAAGTTCTATTATTTTTGGTTTAACTGAAGCTTGTAAAAATATATCTATAGCTCTTGAAGTTGCATTAATACCTGCATTGTCACTGTCATAGCAAATATATATATCTTTTGCCATTCTCTTAATAATATTAGCCTGGTCTATAGTTAGTGAAGTACCAAGGCTTGCTACACTATAATTTATACCACTATTGTATAAAGAAATAACATCCATATAGCCTTCTACTAAGATAATTCTTTCACGAGTGGACTCTCTTGATATAATATTTATGTTAAATACATTACTTCCCTTGTGAAAAATTGGAGTTTCCCTAGAGTTTAAGTATTTTGGTTTAGCGTCTCCAAAGGCCCTTGCTCCAAAACCTATTATTCTGTTATTTCTATTTATAATTGGAAACATGACCCTGTCGCGAAATCTATCTATATAGTTGCCGTTTTTGCTTTTTGAAATTAGATTTAGTTCTAAAAGTTCTTCTTCCCTGTAACCCATTTTTGTCAAATGATCATAAAGGTCTGTCCAAGAATCTTTTGAATAACCTATACCATATGACCTTATGGTCTTATCACTTAGCATCCTATTCTTTAAATATAATTGCGCTTTTTGTGATGCCTGATAATTTTTTAAAAAATGAAGACCAGCTTCTCTATTAATTTCATAAAGCCTATTTCTCTTCTCACGAGCTTCTTTGTTTTCATCCTTATAAACTTCTAACCTAACGTTGTATTTGTCTGCTAAAAATTCTACAGCTTCAGGAAAGCTTAGATTCTCCCTTTTCATTACAAAGGTAATTACATCTCCCCCTACTCCACAACCAAAGCATTTGAAAATAGACTTTGATGGTGAAACAGAAAAAGAAGGAGTTTTTTCAGAATGAAAAGGGCAGAGTCCCATATAATTGGATCCTGACCTCTTAAGGTCCATATACTCTCCAATTAAATCAACAATATCTGCCCTATCTCTAATTTCGTCAAGAACATTATCATTTATTACGTACAATTAAATGCTCCATCCCTTCGGTATAAAAATATTTTTTAGTTGTTTCTTTGCATAGGTATCTGTCATACCTGCAATATAATCCGAAACTATATCTTCGTCACTATGACTTCTATCATTATATAGATTTAAGTGGTTTTCAGGAATTCTACTTAAGTCTTCCATATAAAATTTATAAAGTTCTGTTAAAAGTCTCTTGATTTTTACTTCTTCAGACTTAACCACTGAATCCATGTAGACATTTTTAAACATATATTGTCTTAGTTCCATTGTGGCCTCATAGACTTCATATTCCATCTCGACAATTGGTTTACCATAAGACTTATCTATTAATCCATTTATCATTGTGTTTATTCTTTGTGACGAAGAATTACCTAAAACTTTTGTCAACTCTTTAGGTAATGAGTCAGAGGAAATTATCCCTGCCCTAATGGCATCATCAATATCGTGATTTATATAAGCAATCCTATCAGCAAATTTTATTATTTTTCCCTCAAGAGTCTTGGCATTTCCACTCCCTGAGTGATTTAAAATTCCATCTCGAACTTCTTCAGTTAAATTTAAACCAATCCTAGTATCTGACCTTTCTAAAAAGTCTACAACTTTCAAGGACTGTTCACCATGAATAAATCCAGTGGATTTTAATTCATTCAAAACAGCCTCTCCAGAATGACCAAAAGGAGTATGCCCTAAGTCATGACCTAGGGCTATTGCTTCAACCAAATCTTCATTTAATCTAAGGGCTCTTGCTATAGTTCTGCCAATTTGACTGACTTCAAGTGTGTGAGTGAGTCTTGTCCTAAAATGATCTCCTTCAGGAGAAATAAAGACCTGGGTCTTGTGTTTTAATCTTCTAAAACTTTTTGAGTGGATAATCCTATCTCTATCCCTTTGAAAATCAGTCCTAAGATTACATTTTTCTTCTTCTTTATTCCTACCCAAACTAGAATCTGCAAAGCTTGCATATTCAAATAACATTTTGTGCTCAAGTTTCTCTCTCTCAACTCGAAGGTTCATTTAATCACTTCCTAGATTCCATGTGGTTAATAATGATTTCAGCAGTTTCTTCTATTGCCTTATCTGAAACATCAATAACAAAACAGCCTAATTCTTCCATAACCTGTTTTGAATAGTTTAATTCTTCTCTGATCCTGTCATAATTAGCATACTTTGCTCCTGAAGTAAGTCCAAGAGACTTTAATCTTTGTTCTCTTACAGAGATAATTTTTTCTGGATTTGCAGTAAGCCCTATTATTTTGTCTACATCTTTTTCATAAACTTCTCTAGGGACAGGAACCTCTGGCACTAGTGGAATATTTGCAACCTTATAAAGTTTATTTGCAAGATACATAGAAAGAGGTGTCTTTGATGTTCTTGAAATACCAACTAGACATATATCAGCTTTTTTTGCACCACGAGGGTCCTTACCATCATCATACTTAACTGCGAACTCAACACATTCAACTTTTTTGAAATAATTTTCATCAAGTCTTCTAATTAGGCCTGGTTCTCTTAAAGGTTCATAACCTAGAATATCTTGAATTTGAAGAAGAGGCTCACCCATTACATCAACTGTGTGAAGATTTAATTCATGAGTTTTTTCTTCAATGAAGTCCCTTGTTTCCTTTACAACATTTGTATAAACTACAAGGCTGTTTTTAATTTCAGATGCCTTCTCAAGAACTGGTTTTATTTGCTCAATACTATTGTGATAAGGATACCTGATGATTTCATAATTTTCTTTTTCAAACTGTCTTGCAGATGACTTTGCAATTAATTCTCCAGTTTCTCCAATAGAATCTGAGATTACAAAAATAGTGAGTTGATTATCGTCTTTATTCATTTCTCCTCCTATATTATCTCTTGGTCGCAAACATCTACAAAAAGTCTAGTTACATTGGTTTTTGTAAATCTGCCCACAACTTCAAGATCCTTTTCATTTTTTCTTTTAACAACAGGAAGGGCATCAATTCCCTTTGTCACAATTAAGTTGGCAGCCTTATAAACACTGTCTTCTATATCTACATAAAAAATATTAGGCATCCTAGTCATAATTACGCTAATAGGAGTCTCCTTTATATCAGCATCACCTATCATAAACCTAATTAGGTCCTTTCTCGACACAATCCCTGCAAGATACCCACCTTCTGTAACAAACATAGAAGACAAATCTTCCATAAAAAGATCTACAACTACATCATAAACAGAAGTCTTTTGATCACATGAAAAAGGAAGAGACATGTAATCTTTTAATCGTAAATTCTTGAGGTCATTAGAAATTTGAGAAAAAATAGATTTACCTGTATAAAAATAACCAAACTTTGGTCTTGCTCCTAATATATTTATCATAGTAAGAACAGAAAGGTCAGACCTAATTGTAGCCCTAGATAGTCCGAGAATTTCTGCAATGTCGTCGCCAGTAATAGGTCCCTTTTCTTTTACAATATCAATTATTTCAGTCTGCCTATCGCTGAATTTCATTTACTCACCGACCTATTCCACAATATTTTCGATTTTTAATATTTTTTGAATATTTTCCTCTATCCTATTGATTAGTCCAAGTCTATTTTCTCTTACTTTTTCGTCTTCATCCATTACCATTACATTGTCAAAGAATACATCTATTGCAGGAATTAGTTCATTTAACAAGTCCATAGCTTCTTTGTAATTTTCAGATGATATGGCTTCATTAAACTTATTATCAACTTCTACAAACTTATTGTATAAGTCTTTTTCCGCATCTTCTTTAAATAATTCTTCATTAATTTCTAATAGGTCAACATTCTTAGTTAAGTTGTTTATTCTATTGTATGCATCAACAAATTTGCTTCTATCTTCATTAAACCAGTCATTTAATTCATTTGCTTTGTCAAATATATTGTGGATTTCACTCTCAGGAATTAGGATAGAGTCAATTATATCGTATCTTATTCCTTCTTCTTGAAGCATTGTTTTTATTCTTCCAAAGAAAAAGTCTCTTACATTTTCAATAACTTCTTCGTGGTTAAATGTTAATCCAAGGTCATTAATGTATTCGTATAAACTTGCTTCTACAGCTTCATTTAAGTCAAATTTCCAAGAATTATTTCTAATAATATTTATTACACCTATTGCAGACCTTCTTAATGCAAAGGGGTCTGTAGAACCAGTAGGAATTTCTCCAATTGCAAATAGACCTGCAATTGTATCAATTTTATCTGCAAGAGAAAAGATTGATCCTACACTAGATTTTGGAAGAGCGTCCCCTGCAAATTTAGGAAGATATTGTTCTCTAATTGCAGTAGCAACAATATCCTTTTCGCATGATTTTAGGGCGTAAATTTCTCCAATAACACCTTGAAGCTCTGTAAATTCAATTACCATTTTTGTAGTTAAATCAGCCTTAGATAAGTGTGCCACTCTTTCTATTGCGTCAATTGCTTCATCTGCAAAAGATAGAGATTCTGCAATTTTCTTTGCAACAACTCCATCCCTTTTTTCTTTTTCAAGCATTGTTCCAAGCTTATCATGGAATAAAACTCCGCCTAGATTTTCTACATAATCTTCAAGTGGCTTAGAGATGTCATCATCATAGAAGAATTTAGCATCTTCAAGTCTTGCTCCAAGTACTTTTTCATTTCCTGCAATTACTATATCTTCGTAATCTCTTGTACCATTTCTTACTGTAATAAAATATGGCAAAAGTTCTCCATCTTGAGAGTAAATAGGAGTAAATCTCAAGTGGTCAATCATTGTTGTAGTTACAACTTCCTTTGGAAGACTTAGGTACTTTTCTTTAATACTTCCTTTGATTGGACTTGGGTATTCAACAATGTAGGTAAGTTCTTCTAATAAATCTTCATTTTCGTGAATTTCCCCACCAAGAGATTTTGCAATTTTTGTAGATTCATACTTTATGATTTCTCGTCTCTTGTTTTGATCTAAAATTACATAGTTGTCTTCTAGAAGTTTTTCATAATTTTCTACATTATCAATTTTAATTTCTGATGAACCTAAAAATCTATGTCCCTTAGTTGTATTTCCAACATGGATTCCTTCAAATTCAAATTCAACAACCTTGTCATTTAAAAGTGAAACAACCCATCTTATTGGTCTGGCAAATCTAATATTTTTACCACCCCAACGCATATTTTTAGGGAAGTTAATATCTTTAATAAGGTCTGGTATTATATCCTTTAATATTTCTGCAGATTCTTTTCCAATTGAAGAAATGTGGGCAAATACATAATCTGTACCCTTTACTTCTTTAATTACAATATCATCTTCAGTGATTTTTTGAGATTTCATAAATCCTAAAAGAGGTTTAGTAGGATTTTTCTCATCGTCATAGGCAATTTTTACAGCAGGTCCCTTTACTTCTTTTGTAATGTCCTTTTGTTTTTCATCTAAGCCTTCGATAATTAGACTAAGTCTTCTTGGAGTTGCATAAACTTTCACATCTTCAAATCCAAGTTCATTTTCAACTAATAGTTTTTGAGATTTTTCTTCAAGTTGTTCTATTGCCATGTTGACAAATCTTGATGGCAACTCTTCAACTCCAATTTCAAGTAAGTATTTATTCATCTATTTCACCTCTGTTTATAAGGGGATAGTTCATTTCTTCTCTGTGCTTTAAGTGTGTCTTTGCTACAATTCTTGCAAGATTTCTAACTCTTTGAATATAGCTTGTTCTTTCAGAAACAGAAAGAGCTCCTCTAGCGTCTAATAAGTTAAATGCGTGAGAACACTTAAGAGTGTAGTCATAAGCATCTATAACAATGTCTTCTTCAATAGTTCTTTGAGCTTCAGCTTCATACATATCAAAAAGTTTTCTAAGCATATCAACATCAGCTGTTTCGAAGGCATACTTGGAGTGTTCAAATTCGTTTTTCTTAAATACTTCTCCATAAGTAATGTTTTCGTTATATTGGATGTCATAAACTGACTCAACATTTTGAAGATACATAGCAATTCTTTCAAGTCCATAAGTTAATTCAGCACTTTCAAGATCAAGGTTGACTCCACCTACTTGTTGGAAATAAGTAAACTGAGTTACTTCCATGCCATCAAGCCAAACTTCCCAACCAAGACCCCATGCACCAAGTGTAGGAGATTCCCAGTTATCTTCAACAAATCTAATGTCGTGTTTTTTTGGGTCAATTCCAATTGCAAAAAGAGAATCTAGGTAAAGTTGTTGGACATCCTCTGGAGATGGTTTTAAGATAACTTGCAGTTGGTGATGTTGGTATAGTCTATTTGGATTTTCCCCATATCTACCATCAGCAGGTCTTCTTGAAGGTTCAACGTAAACTACCTTCCATTCCTCAGGTCCAAGAGACCTTAAGAAAGTGTTTGGATTCATTGTTCCAGCACCTTTTTCAATATCGTAGGGTTGCATTATAATAGCTCCCTTTTCCTTCCAATAATTTTCCAATGTCATTATTAAATCTTGGAAATACATTTTTTCCTCCTTAATTAAACAGCTTGTCAGACTTAAAACTGCTTATATCTAAATTGTATTTTATATATTTTATTATAATATTATGCAGGTATTTTTTTCTGCTATTTTCGAAATCTTCTATATTTTCTAAATCTTCTAACTTTCCATATAAAATTGAATTTAAAAAGATCAAATCCCTTCTTGTCAGTGAATAAGAGTAAGGATCCTGAAAATCAATAATTCCTTCTCTTATGGAAAAGTAAGATTTTTCTTTTATATCAAGTTTAGGCCTGTAACCTATAAAGCTAAGATACTTAAGTTCAAAGGCCAAGGCAAGACCAATGGGATCTTTGGTGAAATTGAAAAATTTTAAGGTTTTTCTCAAAAGGTCAAAAGCCTTTTTATTGGCCTCACCATTTATTGAAGATTTATCTATAATTTCTAGTAATAAGGATGCATAAATTAAATTATCATAGTTTTCTCTTATTTTAAAATTTGATTCTAAAATTTTTGAATCACTAATATAAAAAAAACTTTGTCCCTTTTTTAATAGGTATTCATTTAGACCAAAAACTTGAGAAACACTTAAGTTTCTTGATCTTGGACTCATAGCTCCCTTGACCATAATGGAAATTTTTCCATACCCTTTGGTAAAAACCCTAATTATTTTAGAAGACTCACCGAATTCCATTTCGTTTAAGACAATTCCCAGGGTATAATTATTTGTCGTAACCAAATCTTTTTACCAAATTGTCTCTATCTCTCCAATTTTTCTCAACCTTAACCCAAATTTGAAGATTCACCTTGGCATCGAGAAGTCTTTCAGCTTCCTCTCTGGCTTCAGTCCCAATTCTTTTTAACATGGATCCACCTTTACCAATTAAAATCCCCTTGTGAGAATCTCTTTCAACGTAGATGTTTGCATCAATGTCATATATGTTTTTGTCTTCTCTTTTTTTGAATTTTTCAATAGAGATTGCAAGTCCATGAGGGACTTCTTCATTAAGGTACATTAAGCCCTTTTCCCTTATAATTTCTGCTACGATGAATCTCTCATTTTTGTCAGTAATCATATCTTCGGGATAATACATTGGTCCAGGCTTTAAATACTTTTTAAGGCTTTCTAGATAAATATCTACACCATCATTTTTCATTGCAGAAATAGGAATTATATCATCGAATATATCTTCTTCAGCATACATAGAAATTATTTCTAAGAGCTCTTCTTTTTTTATCGTGTCGACTTTATTTATTAAAAGAATAATAGGTAGTTTTCCCTTGTATTCTTTTAGTAAATCTATAATTGACCTTTCTGCCTTACCTATTCTCTTAGAAGTGTCAACTATATAAGTGATAACATCTGAATCTTCAATTCCCTCTTTTGATTCAGTTAACATAAACTCGCCTAGCTTATTTTTAGGCTTTTGAATGCCAGGCGTATCTAAAAATATTATTTGTGCTTCATCATCTGTATGAATAAAGGTAATATTTTGTCTAGTAGTTTGCGGTTTTGAAGAAATAGCTGAAATCTTTTCTCCGATTATTGCATTTAATAATGTTGACTTACCAACATTTGGCCTACCAATTACTGATACATATCCTGATTTAAAATTATTTTCTGTCATTTTCATCTCCATCTAGGTCTTCTGGACCAAAGGAATGTGGCAATATATCCTCCATTCCAAAAATTTTATAGTCTTCTGTAGAGTTAGCTATTATAATTTCAGGATTTCTAGAAAATTCACGAATAACTTGTCTACATACTCCACAAGGAAAAGTGTAGTCACTGTCCCCAACTATTGCTATCTTTTTTATCTCTCTCTTGCCCTCAGATACTGCCTTAAATATAGCAGTTCTTTCTGCACAGTTGGTTGGAGAATAAGAAACTATTTCTATATTTCCACCAGAGTAAACTGATCCATCTTCCATCTCAACAGCACAACCCACATTAAAATGTGAGTAAGGCGTATATGTCATTTTATCTCTTGCATCAAGCGCAAGTTCTATTAATTCTTTGTATTCCATTTATCCTACCACCTTGAAAACAAATATTGCAACACAAACCCCAAGTATAGCTCCAACTACAACTTCAGATACCTTGTGTATCTTCCCTTCAACCCTACTTTCTGCAACTAGAAAGGCAAGCCCAAAGGAACAAAGTGTGACAAGTGAATTTTCCGCAATCATAGTTATTATTGTTGCTGCACAAAAAGAAATTGCAGAGTGACCACTTAGTCCGCCACCTTGAAAGTAAGTGCCACCGCTTTTTTTCGCCATTAAAAGTTTAGCACCAACTGTCGCTATTATAATTATAAGTAGAGACACGAAGGCCAAGTGATTTGGCATATTTTTTATTTTAAATAAGAGCAGGTCGCCAAAGGATGCAAATTTGTCATAAAAAACCAGATAAGCAACAACAATAGCATTAAGAGCCGTAATTAAAACAGCGCCTGCCGAAACGTCCTTTACATACTTTGCAATAGGGTTGTATTCTTGAACTACTAAGTCAATAGTCCTCTCTATGGCTGTGTTAATCATTTCTGCAAATACTACTAGGGTTATGGCAAAGAGCATAAGTAGAAATTCTGTAGATGATATATCAAAAAAAAGTGACAGGATGATAATTCCAAGAGCAGCAAGGTAATGGAATTTCATATTCCTTTCCGTCTTTAAAACAGAGATAATACCCTGAACAGCGTAGTTAAAAGATGAAATAAAGCGTCCCTTTTTCATAAAAATCACCTATAAATTTCAAGTTCCTTCATGGATAACTTTTCTCTTTCTCTCATTTTCTTTTTGTCTTCATCATCTATATGGTCATAGCCTAAAAGATGAAGGATACTGTGGACTGTCAAGTATGATAATTCTCTCTCATGAGAATGGCCAAGCTCTTCTGCTTGTTCCATAACTCTTCTTGTATTTATTATAACATCTCCAAGAATCCTCTTGTCTATAATAAATTCATCATCCATGGGAAACGACAATACATCAGTGGACCTATCAACTCCCCTGTAGTCCCTGTTGAGGTCTCTTATTTCTTCATCACCAACAAAGGAAACTGAAACTTCAACCTCATCATCAATTTCTTCAACTTTTAATACAGAAGCTATGGATTTTTCAACTAGAGATTTTATTTTTTCTGTTATTTCTATATCATCTTGCCTGTCGTCATAGTAAACTTCCATTATTTACTCCAATTCTTTGACTTTTTAGCTTCAATTACCTTTTTGCCCTTATCATTTGTCTTTTCATATTTTTCATAAGCATCAATAATTCTTTGAACTAGAGCATGACGAACTATATCATTTTTATTTAGATAAGTTATTCCTATACCCTTAACTCCAGCAAGAATTTTTAGTACGGTTTTTAATCCAGATTGCTTGCCACTTGGCAAATCAATTTGTGTAACGTCACCAGTTACAATTGCCTTAGACCCGTATCCAAGCCTTGTTAAGAACATCTTCATCTGCTCATTTGTAGTGTTTTGAGCCTCATCTAAAATTACAAAGGCTGAATCCAGGGTCCTACCCCTCATATAAGCAAGGGGTGCAACTTCAATTAGTCCTTTTTCAAATAAATTGTTGTATGTGTCGTGTCCAAGTATTTCAAAGAGGGCATCATAAAGTGGTCTCAAGTAAGGATCAACCTTATTTTGCAAATCTCCTGGCAAGAAGCCTAGGTTCTCTCCAGCTTCAACAGCAGGTCTTGTAAGTATTATTCTATTGACTTCTTTCGCCTTAAATGCACGAACTGCTGCAGCCATAGCAAGATAAGTCTTACCTGTACCAGCAGGCCCAATTCCAAAAACAATGTCATTGTTATTTATATTGTCAATATATCTCTTTTGCCCAAGAGTTTTTGCCCTTATCGGCTTACCCATAGATGTATATACAAGAGTGTCTTTTAAAAGTTCAGAGACTGGTCTCTTTTCGTTATTTTTTATAAGCGAGATAGCATACCTTACATCAGATAGGCTTAAGCTATTTTGTTTACTAGCAGTCTCAACTAAGTTTGTCAATAGGACTACCCCATCTTCAACTGCATCTTCTTCTCCACTTACAAAAATTTTATCTGCTCTAGATTTTATATTAAGAGCAAGTTCTTTCTCTATAAGATTAATGTTTTCATCTAACTTTCCAAATACAATTGACATTAAATTTATATCATTAATTTCAATGGATTTTTCCATTTTTGCCAAAAATATACCCCCTTAAACATGACTTTAATAATATCATAAAAAGGCCTACTTTTCCATATATTATGGAAAGCAAGCCTTGATTTATCTTAGACTTAAAGGTTTATCAAAAATTTCTTTATATATTTGAATTTTAGGTAAATCATCTTCATCAAAGTCCAGAAAATCCCCGGTTGAAACTTGATCCTCTTCATTTTCATAAATCACCCTGTCAGATTCACATTCTTTTATGAATTCACTGTCAAAAATTTTATCAGGCATCTTTTCAAGATTCATAGAACCTTCCAAGATTTCCTTATCAGGTTTACGCTTTGATTTCCTGGAATCTTTATCAAGGGAAGACTTTTTTTCTAAAATCTTTTCTTTTAATTCTCTTTGAGCATAAATAGGATCTTTATTGATTAATTTCTTATCCTTTTTTTCCTTAACTTTATTTTTAGATTTATCTTTTTCTTCATTGAAAATTTCTTTAAAACTTTTACCTAAGCTTTCTTTCTTGTCTTTACTTTTTTCTTTTTCTTTCTCTTTTTCCTTTTCTTCTTTGATTATTCTTTTTATTTCATCTATTAAACTTTCTGAATCTGATGATGTGTTTCCACGAGAACCTTTAGAATTATTATTTCTTCTCTCATCATCATAAAAATCTTCTGTAACCTTTTTCTTGCCCCTATTTAAAATAGTGATTAGGACTTTAAAGATTACAATAAAGATTATAGCTGGCATGAGAGAAATAATTCCAATCAAAAGGCTAAAAACAGGTCCCATTATTTATTTTCCTTCTTGTGATTTTTTTCAGGAATTTTAGAAATTGACTTCCTCATATCAGTATCAGAGTTTAAATTTTGCATTTTATAATAATCAAAGACTCCAAGTTTTCCACTTTTTAGAGCTTCTGCCATGGCAATAGGAACTTGAGATTCTGCTTCAACTACCTTTGCCCTCATAGCTTCTACCTCAGCCTTCATTTCTTGTTCACGAGCAAGAGCCATAGCACGTCTTTCAGATGCCTTTGCTTCAGATATTCTCTTGTCAGCTTCAGCTTGATCAGTTTGTAGTCTTGCACCAATATTTCTTGCAACATCAACGTCAGCAATATCAATGGATAAAATTTCGTAAGCTGTACCTGAGTCAAGTCCCTTATCAAGGACCACTCTTGAAATTGAATCAGGATTTTCCAAAACTGACTTATAGCTTTGTGAGGAACCTACAGTTGTTACAATACCTTCTCCAACTCTAGCAATAATAGTTTGTTCACCTGCACCACCAACTAGTCTTTCTATGTTTGCCCTAACAGTAACCTTGGCCTTAACCATAACCTCGATACCATCTTGTGCAACGGCAGAAATATTTGGCGTTTCAATAACTTTTGGATTAACAGAAACTTGAACTGCTTCCAGAACATCTCTACCTGCAAGATCAATTGCTGCCGCTCTTTCAAATTGAAGAGGTATATTGGCTCTTTGAGCAGCTATAAGAGCATCAACAAGAGTATTTACATTACCACCTGCAAGATAGTGAGCTTCAAGACTTGAAATTTCTAGATTAAGTCCAGCCTTAGTTGCCTTGATAGCTGGTCTAACAATTCTTGATGGCTTAACTCTTCTAAGTTTCATTCCTATAAGCTCTGATATCTTAATTTTAACACCAGAGAAAAATGCAGTTACCCAAAGTCCAACTGGTACAAAGGACAAGAACATAGAAACTACTATGATTATTACTGCTATTATAAATATACTTCCAATTGGATAATTAGACATAAATCCTCCTAATTCTTTTCGACGTAAACTCTTGCGCCGTTAATTCTAACAACAACTACAGATTCATCTTTACCAATAAATCCAGCGTCTGACACTACTTCTATCTTCCTATCTCCCATTAGGGCAAAGCCTGTTGGCTTAAGAGAAGTCTTAGTTATTAAAACATCACCTGGCGAAACTTCTTCAGTTTCGACACTTAAGTAACCTTCCTCACTTGAACTTTCTTTAAAAAGTCTGAGTTTATTTATTGCATCAGACTTAATACCTCTTTTAAAAAGTGCATAACCAAGGATTAAGGCTATGACTAGGGCTAATGCTAAAGAAAATAAGGCAAAATACAAGTCACTCATAGATAAAACTAATCCAGCAGAGACTGCGATAATTCCACTTACTCCAGCTACACCAAATCCAGGTATCATAATTTCAAAGGCTAATAAAAGTAGACCTACCACAAAAAGAGATATTTCAAAAAAGTTTGTATTGCCCATCTTAATTGAACCCCAGAAAAAGGTAAAGAAAGCAGCTATTGATAAGATCCCAGATATTCCAAAGCCTGGAGTCATTATTTCAAAGACAGCTGTGACAATTGCAATAATTAATAAGGCTGTAAAAACATAATCATTTGAAAAAATACTTTCTATAGATCTTCCACTTCCATCTTGTGCATAAACAAAATTTATTAATATCATTAAAATTGGGAGACTGTAAAATAATTTATTTAATTTTTTCAATTTAACCTCCTTCTCTATTTTTTATAATTTTACCCAAACTTTCTAACTTTTAAAATCTACTAGTTCGTTTATAAATTCATTTTATATTTTCCTTATTAATAAAAAACATTTTGTTTGTAAAAAATATATAAATTTTATTTTTATTTTTTATTATTAATCTCTTGGGCTTTTCTTCTCATCTTCATATGCTTCTCTAATACAAGTATAATATGTAGATTCTAATTTTTCATTAAAAACTGTTCTTTCTATTATGTTTTTTATTATCAAATCTAACTTTCCATCTTCCCTGTAGTCCGCTGGAGCAAAATATTTTATTCTCTTATCCTTAATCATTTTATAAACTTTATCCTTTGAATGTTTATGCTTAGGATCAAAAACTCCAATAGAATATCCTCCATAAGTATTAACAAGCTTCATACATGGAATATCAGTATCACTGTCTCCAATATATACAATATTTCTAAAGGGGACTCTTATTTCATCAGGAGGAAAAAAGTCATTAATGCCAGGGTCATTAATATCCAAAGTGCCCTTTTGAATCCTAAATAAAAACTGAGTTTTATTGGTATAATTCACAACTTGCGCTGGCCACTCTGCCAAACCCTCTTCATTGTAATAAAAGGAACTGGCATATATTTTTTCAAATTCACCCTTCTTGGCAATATCTGTTCCCTCAATCATTTCCTTAATTCCTGAAGAAATTATATAGTGCTCTACAATAACGCCTCTCTCAGCGCCGTATTCTCGTATGCGTTTAAACCAATCCTCAACACCTGGAAATAAATTAACCTCAGAACCATATTCTTCTAAAGTTTTCCTATCTAACTTATGATGGTCTATGGATTCTTTTACCATCATATACATGTAGGCTAGGTTTTCATCCATATCATTATCTTCTGCCATACCATTAGACTTATTCCAAAATTCACTAACTTTATATCCCAAAGATTGAATGTATCCTTGAGCCTGCATCTCATTAGGTGTTAGTGTTTTATCAAAGTCATAGCATATAGCTACAACAGGTTTTTTTCCCTTATTTCTTCTTGAATAATTATCATTAAACATAAATACTCCTCTTGAAATTTTTAATTTTCTTTAAAATATTATTTAATTTCAATATGTTAAATATAAAAATCTGTAAAAAAAAACTCAGGGAAATTCCCCGAGTTTTAATTTAATAATTCTCTGGCAATAGCATTGACTTGCTTGCCATCTGCCTTGCCCTTAATTAATGGCATGACATTTTTCATTAATTTTCCAATATCCTTCATTGATGTTATTTCATTTTCGTCAATTACTTTTTGTATAATTCCTTTTAATTCTTCATCTGATAATTGCTCAGGTAAGTAATCAAGTAATATTTCAATTTCTTGGTTAGTATGTTCAACCAAGTCTTCTCTATTACCTTTTTTAAATTCTTCAATTGACGATTTCTTTTCTTTTAGCTGTTTTCCAATAATGTTTTCAACATCACTGTCAGTAAGCTCAACTCGTTCATCTACTTCTTTTTGTTTAATAGCTGCACGAACCATGGTGATAACATCTTTTCGAAGTTTATCTTTATTTTTCATAGCATCCTTTAGATCTGCCATGAGTCTCTCTTTTAGAGACATAAGAACACCCTCTTTAGTATCTGTGTTTTTTTCTGCGTGCCTCTTCGGATTTTTTCTTCCTTCTAACACTTGGTTTTTCGTAATGTTCTCTTTTTCTTACTTCTTTGAGAACTCCACTTGTGGCACATTGTCTTTTGAATCTTTTTAGAGCATTGTCTAAAGATTCGTTTTCACCAACCCTGATTTCGGACATTTTTTAACCTCCTCTCGTAGAAAAGAGTATGGCCTTTCGGCCAATTTAGGTTTATTATACTCTATAAATCCCAAAACTTCAATAATATTTTTCTTATTTAAAATTTAATTTTTCAAATATTTCTTGAATATTTTATTTATCTAAGGTCGCGATTTTTTCTTTCATTCTTCTTATTAACAAGATAAGTTATTCCTATGACAGAAGCCGAAATTAAAATCTTTATTAGCATTAGCACCATAAACTGCCAAGAAAGTGGATTTAAGATAACATCTCCAAGAAGGGTGTTTGTTATAACTCCAATGGACGCACCTAATAATGATGAAGTTATGTATTTTATATAATTGGTCTTACAGGCTCCAAAATAAAAACTTAAAATATCACAGGGAAACCAACCTATTAGCCTGATTATAAAACTTGCAAGAAATTCATTTTTCTTTTGCATCTCAACAAGTTTATCAATCTTTGGATATTTTTTCTTTAGATAATCCATTTCTTCTGTACCGGACCATCTTCCCAATACAAAAGGAATTGTGAGTGTAATGGCTAAACCAAGATAGCTGACAAAAATAGCTTTTGCTGGTTCAAATAAAATTCCGCTTGCTAGGTAAAGAGATGGAAGAGGAATTATAATTGTAAGGCTCTTAACTGCAAATAGACTTAAAAGAGAAATAATAGACTTCCTTGGGTTACCACTTGCGTTTTCAATTACAGAATCAATACTCATATTTCCACTGCGAGTCAAGATTAAAAGTATTATTATTAACGAAAAAGAAACTAAGGCAACAATTTGGATTTTTTTGAACCTGTTTTTTATGTTTTTATCACTCTCACTTAAGTTATTGTTTTTTTCTCCCCTGTCTTCTATTTGTTTTAACTTTTCTTTTATATTTTTCATATAATCATCTCATTTTTATAATTTTAAATTTAGTGCTTCTTTTGCTTCCCTTCTACCCATTTCATATAAGTTTTCTAATTGTTCATGATTTTGACTTAGTGTTTTTAGATTTCCAATGTCACTTGGTGCAATAATTATAATTTTATTTTTATTTTCAAGTTCGATTGCTTCCCTTAGGCTTTGATTATAAACTTCATATCTCTTTGCAAAAGCTTTTGAAACTCTTGGATAATTTCTTCTAAGTAATCTTACAAACTTTTTGTCCTTTCTCTTTTCCCTAAAAAAATCTTTGGGTCTTGTTAGAACAAGAATAACCTTGTCACAGCCTGCTTCAAAGGCTTTCTTAAAAGGAATTGGATCAGACAGCCCACCATCAAAGTAAGGGACTCCCTTAACCTCATAGGGATTACAAAGGACTGGAACGCAACATGATGCTTTAATTGGATCATACTCATCTATAATAAGATCTTTCTTATTAAAATATTTTGGCCTGCCTGTCCTTGCATCTGTTGCAACTATTTCAAATTCCATGGGATTTTCCATCATAGTTTTATAGTCAAGAGGATATTCCCCATTTGATGCACTTAGGTCTGAATAGATATAATCTAAATCAATATAGGAGCCAGTTTTTAAATAATTTTTAAGACTCATGTATTCTTTTCTAAAAGCATAATTATTATAAAAGACAAAATTTCTTCTTGGTTGCTTGGCAAGAAAAGACGCACCATTAGCAGCTCCAGCAGAAACTCCAATAAAGTAGTCTCCGCTTATGCCCTCTTCCATTAAATAATCAAAAACTCCTGCTCCATAAATTCCACGTGTTCCTCCACCAACATCAACAAATCCTAATTTCATAAATCATCTTCCTTCTTTAGAGTCTGCTTTCCCATAATGTATTCTTAGATTTATTATATTAAATATTTCCAATTATTGATATAACCAAAAGTCTAAAAGTGTTACAAATTTTTAATTAAAAATTTTTTTATCATAAGTTATTAGACAAATAAAAAAATGCCAGGACATAATCCCGGCATTAGTAAAGTTTTTTATCAACCTGGTGGCCAATTTAAACTTCTTCCTCCAAGTACATGGAAGTGAAGATGATCTACAGTTTGACCTCCGTCTTCTTTGCAATTATTTACAATTCTGTATCCCTTTGTAAGCCCTTCTTCTGCACAAAGCTTTTTCGCAACTAAGAAGATGTGACCTATTAGTTCTTTATGGTCTTCATCAAGATCATCAGCTGATCCAATGTGCTCTTTAGGAACAATCAAAAAATGAGTAGGAGCTTGTGGGTCTATATCTCTAAAAGCATACACAAGTTCATCTTCATAAAGTTTTGTTGAAGGAATCTCTCCCTTAATTATTTTACAAAATAAACAGTCCATACTTACCTCCTTTTGGCTTCAACTTCTTTGCAGAGTTCATTCCACTGACATTCTCCGCAAATCTCTTCTCGCCTATTCTTTGCAAATATTATATCACAGGCAAGCTTTCTTATGTCGGCCCATGAATAAATTTCACCTTCTGATAAGTTTAAAACTTCTAAAACTTTTTTATCATAAGATTTTACCAAGTCATCATTCTCGCACCTAGTCCCGAGATTTTCTGGGCAAGGACCACAAATATCGTCAAGGTCTGCAAGTAATTTAACTTTCGGATTCTCTTTTAGCTGTCCAATGACTTTTGCCATATTTTTTGAAAAGTCATCACTGTAACCCTCACCAACAAAGTTTTCTGTGCACAAGAGGTGGTGTGCTCTAATCTTTAACATTTAATCACCAATAACTTCACAATTTGCAATTTCACCTGTGTCCAAAATTTTTACTTTCTTAATTTTATTCGTAAGGTCCTCCTCAGATTTTGCCTTAACTCTGATGTAGTTTGTTGTGTAGCCATAATATACTCCATCATGTTCTTCTTCAAATAAAACTGATTGAGGGGTTTTCATGTTTTCTCTTTCAAATATTTCTTGGTATTCTTCCCCAAGTGCAATTAATTTTTCAGACCTTTCTTTTTTAATATTGCCATCAATTTGATTTTTCATTTCAGCAGCTTTTGTATTTTTCCTCTTGGAATATTTAAAGACATGAATCCTTGAAAATCCAACTTCTCTTACAATATTCATTGAATCCTCAAAATCTTCATCACTTTCTCCAGGGAAGCCAACTATTATATCAGTTGTTAGTCCTGCATGAGGCATATATTTTCTAATTATTTTTGCCTTTTCAATATATTCTTCACGAGTGTACCTTCTATTCATTGCCTTTAAGATATTGTTAGATCCACTTTGAAGGGAAAGATGGAAGTGATCGCATAATTTTCCTGTCTTTACTGCTCTTTCCATAAATTCATCTGTAATAATAAGCGGTTCAACTGAAGAAAGTCTAATTCTTTCGATTCCATCAACTTCAGCAATAGCTTCGATTAGGTCAATTAATCTCATATCGCCAATGTCCTTGCCAAAAGACCCAATGTGAATTCCTGTTAAGACAATTTCTTTAAAGCCCCTATCTGCAAGTGTTCTTGCCTCTCTTACTGAGTCTTCAATTGTTCTAGACCTAATGGGTCCTCTTGCAAAGGGAATTATGCAGTAGGTGCAAAATCTGTTGCAACCATCTTGGACCTTCATATAAGCACGAGTCCTGTTGTTACTGTCAAAGTTTGTCGTATTTGCAAACTCACGTACATTTTTTAAGTTCTTAACAATATTTATTTTTTCATCATTTTCTTTAGACTCTTCAATTAAGTCAACAATCCTATCTCTTTCAGTTGTTCCAACAACAACATCAACTCCCTCAATACTTTTTACTTCATCGGGAGAAACTTGTGAATAGCAACCTACTACTGCCACAACTGAATCTGGGTTGTTTTTCTTTGATTTTCTAATAAACTGTCTTGATTTTCTATCTGATAAATTTGTAACTGTGCAAGTATTAACAATATAAACGTCACTAAAGTCATCATTTTCAACTTGTCTATATCCCCTACTTTCAAAAAGTTCACTCATGGCTTCTGATTCGTACTGGTTAACCTTACAGCCAAGAGTTAAAATTGAAAAAGTTTTTTCCATTACTCACACTCCTTTGCGTGTATTATATAAAATGAAGCACTTATAGCTGCAGTCTCTGCGCGAAGTATTCTCCTGCCAAGTCCAACTTTTTTAGCTTCACTCAAAATTTCAAGTTCTCTTTCTGATATGCCACCCTCTGGACCAATGACAAGTCCAATATTGTTGCTAAGAGATCTTGTTATTTCCCCTAATTGGGTCTTATTTTCATCTTCATAACATAAAACTAAATCTCCAGAAAACTTTAAAATATCTTCTGTCTTTATTATGTCGTGAACAAGAGGTATGACATCTCTTTTTGATTGCTTTGCAGCAGATTCTACGATTTTTTGAAATCTTTCCATTTTCTTTTCTTTTTTCTTAGAAATATCTGAGATAGATCTATCCATTATGACTGGATAAAAATCGCTAACACCAATTTCTGTTGCATGTCTTAGGACATCTTCAGACTTGTTGTTTTTTAGGACACCAAAAAATAAGGAAAGTCTCACCTTAGATTCATTGGATTCTTGAACTTCCCCAAGATTTTTTATTTTTCCACCTTCATAAGCGAAAGAAAAAATCCCATCTTCAAAAACAACTTGAAAGACTTCCCCATCATTTATCCTAATTACATTTTTTAGATGGTGGAGGGTTTCTTCTTTAAGATTTGTATTACCTTCAAACCTTCTATCTTCAAAAAATCTATACATTTAATCTTCCTACAATGGCAACCCAATTATTTTTTTCTAACTCGTCAATAATTTCAAAACCATTTTCTTCTAGGGCATGAATTACCATTTGCCTTCTCTCTTTTATAATTCCAGAAGTTATAAAAATTCCACCCTTGTCCATGTGGTTCTTGAGATTTTTAATTTCGTCTACAATTATTTCTGCAATAATATTTGAAACTATTAGGTCTGCCCTTCCCTTAACAACATCAAGAAGATTTCCCTTCTTAATTTCCATCTTGTCTTCAAGACCATTTAAACCTGAATTTTCATGACTTGCATCAATGCATTTTTCATCAATATCGACTAAAAGAGCTTTCTTAGCTCCAAGTTTTAGACCTGCTATAGCAAGTATACCTGAACCACAACCTATGTCAAAAATATCATCGTCTTTATTTACATATCTCTCTAAGAGTTCAAGGCACATATAAGTTGACTCGTGAGTTCCTGTACCAAAGGCCATGCCTGGATTAATTTTTATAACGACTCTATTATCATTGTCATAATCTTCCCACTCAGGAACTATGGCAAGCTTTTCGCCAATTTCTAGTGGCTTATAATATTTTTTCCAATTATTCGCCCAGTCTTCGTCGTCCTTTTCTTCAACAAGACATTGACCAAGTTTCTTTTCACTTAACTCAGCCTTTAAATTATTTGCATCTTCCATATTTTCTGGATAAACCCTAAGAGCAAAGATATCCTCATTTGAATTTAAAAGAGGATAGTCAATAAAGTCCCAATCCTTCTCATCTTGGTCAAGCTCATCCACTATGTCGCTAGAAATTTCTTCTGTTGTATAAATTCCATAATCAAATAGAATTCCTTCAATGATATCTTTTTTATCCTTTGAAGTATTTATTGTCATTTCAATGTATTTCATCTAATCACCTTGTTTCATTATATTATAGATAATTTTTTTATACAATTTAAAAAATGCGAATCAGTGATCCGCATTAATCAAATAAATTTTTCAACTTATCTAAAAATGATTTTTTATTTTCTGCAACTTCTGGTTCAGTCTCTCTTAACTCTTCAAGGAGTTTTCTTTGTTCATTGCTAACCTTCTTAGGAATTATAATGTCAACTTTGAAGAAGAGGTCTCCCCTTTGTTTGTCCCTGTTGACATAAGGAACTCCTTCTCCCTTTAGTCTAAAGACAGTTCCACCTGTAGTTCCCTTTGGAATATCATAGTCAACAATTTTTTCAAGTGTTGGAACTTTTATCTTTGCACCAAGAACTGCGTCTGAATAAGAAATTGGAATATTTAGGTAAATATCATTGCCCTCTCTCTTGAAGACTGCATCTGATCTAACCCTAATATAGACAAAAATATCTCCATTTTCGCCACCATTTTCTCCGACAGAACCCTGGTTCCTAAGTGAAATAATGTTTCCAGTGTCAACTCCCTTAGGAATGTTAACTTTTAACTTCTTAGTTCTTGCCTTAGATCCTCTTCCACCACATTCCTTACATGGTTCTTCTATAACTTCGCCTGTTCCATTACAATCTTCACAAGCAGAAGTTCTTACAAACCTACCAAAAGGTGTGTTTTGTTCTGAGGTAACCTGACCTGAGCCGTTACAAGTCTCACAAGTGTGTTTTTCACTTCCCGGTTCCATCTTGCTGCCGTGACAGTGGGAACACTCTTCCCTAACCTTTACAGAAATTTCTTTTTCTACACCAAAAATTGCTTCAAAGAAATCTAAAGTTATGTCTACTCTTGCATCAGGTCCCTTCTTTGGCATGTCTTTTCTGTTTGCATATTCATATCTATTTGATCTTGAGCCGCCAAAAATATCAAAGATATCATCAAAAATATCAGAGAAACCTCCGAAGCCACCGCCTCCAGATCCACCCATGTTGCCCTTAAGTCCTTCTTCGCCATAGACATCGTAGATTTGTCTTTTTTCATCATCGGCTAAGACTTCATAGGCATAGGAGATTTCTTTAAATTTTGCCTCAGCAACTTCATCTCCTGGATTTAAGTCTGGGTGATACTTTTTAGCAAGCTTCTTATAAGATCTCTTCAATTCTTCTTTAGTTACATTTTTTTCAACTTTAAGAATTTCATAAAAATTTCTCATCTTCCACCTCAATAGTTCTATATTCTAATATAAAAACTACAAAAAAGAAAGTTTAATTCTACTTTTATGTTTTTATACTAGCTTCAAAAAGAAAATTTATAAAAATTCGGAAAATAATTTTCTACATAAAAAAAGTTGCAGCCGAAACTGCAACATTTTTATTTAATTATTATTCTTCGTCTTCATCCACAACTTCATAGTCAGCGTCAACTACATCGTCATCAGCTTGTTGTTGTCCACCATCAGCTTGACCTTCTTGTTGTTTATAAATTTCTTCTGAAATTGCGTAGAAGGCTTGAGTTAATTCTTCAGTCTTAGATTTAATAGCTTCAAGATCTTCGCCATCTTTTACATCCTTAAGTCCCTTGATTGCTTCTTCAATCTTAGTCTTGTCTGCATCAGAAATCTTTCCTTCAACATCCTTAAGTGTGTTTTCAGATTGGTAAATCATTGAATCAGCGTTGTTTCTTGCTTCAATTAAATCTTTCTTCTTAGCATCTTCTTGAGCATACATTTCTGCTTCCTTAACTTTCTTTTCGATTTCTTCTTCATTTAAGTTAGTTGAAGATGTAATAGTGATGTGTTGTTCTTTACCAGTACCCTTGTCCTTAGCACTTACATTTACAATACCATTTGCATCAATATCAAATGTTACTTCAATTTGTGGCACTCCTCTTCTTGCTGGTGCAATACCATCAAGTGTAAATCTACCAAGAGTTACGTTGTCTTTTGCCATTTGTCTTTCACCTTGAAGTACATGAATTTCTACAGAAGTTTGATTATCTGCTGCAGTTGTAAATACTTGTGACTTCTTAGTTGGGATTGTTGTATTTCTTTCAATAAGTCTTGTTGTAATGTTACCCATTGTTTCAATTCCTAGAGAAAGTGGTGTTACGTCAAGAAGAAGTAAGTCCTTAACATCTCCAGAAAGAACTCCACCTTGGATAGCTGCACCAAGAGCTACACATTCGTCTGGATTAATATCCTTTTGAGGTTGCTTTCCAGTTAACTTTTTAATACATTCTTGAACTGCTGGAATTCTTGTAGAACCACCAACTAAAAGAACCTTGTCTATTTCATTTGCATTAAGTCCTGCATCTTTTAAAGCATCCTTAACAGGTCCTTCAGTCTTCTTAACAAGATCTGCTGTAAGTTCATCGAACTTAGCACGAGATACGTCCATATTTAAGTGAAGTGGACCAGATTGTGAAGCTGTGATAAATGGAAGGTTGATATTTGTTGACATTGTAGAAGATAGTTCCTTCTTAGCCTTTTCAGCTGCTTCCTTAAGTCTTTGAAGACTCATGTTGTCAGACTTAAGATCAATTCCATTTTCCTTTTTGAATTCTTCAGCAATATAGTCGATTAATCTATTGTCGAAGTCATCTCCACCAAGTTTGTTGTTACCACGAGTTGCGTGTACTTCGAATACACCGTCAGAAAGTTCAAGGATAGATACGTCAAATGTACCACCACCAAGGTCATAAACCATAACAGTTTGTGCTTCAGTGTCCTTGTCTTCTCCATAAGCAAGTGCAGCTGCAGTTGGTTCGTTTACAATTCTCTTTACATCAAGTCCTGCAATTCTTCCTGCGTCTTTAGTTGCTTGTCTTTGAGCATCTGTGAAGTAAGCTGGAACTGTAATAACAGCTTCTGTAATCTTTTCTCCAAGATAAGATTCTGCGTCAGCCTTTAATTTTTGTAGAATCATAGCTGAAATATCTTGTGGAGAGTAAGTTTTGTCGTCAATTTTTACGTTAAAATCAGAACCCATGTGTCTCTTAATAGAAGAGATTGTTCTATCAGGGTTTGTGATTGCTTGTCTCTTAGCAGTTTCACCTACTAATCTTTCGCCATCTTTTGTAAAAGCTACTACTGATGGAGTAGTTCTGTTACCTTCAATGTTAGGAATAATTACAGATTCTCCACCTTCCATTACTGCTACTGCAGAGTTAGTTGTACCTAAGTCAATACCAATTATTTTTCCCATATATATTTCCTCCTAAAATTCTTATTGTGAAACTTTGACCATTGCAGGTCTTAGTGTTTTCTCGTTAATTAAATAACCTTTTTGCAATACTTCTATAACATAACCACTGTCGTATTCATCAGAATCTTCAGTGAGTACTGCGTGATGATACATTGGATCAAACTCTTGTCCCAATGCTTCCATCTCAACTATACCGTCTTTTGCAAGAACGTCAGTAAGTTGATTTTTTATCATTAATATTCCTTCATAAGTTGAGTCCTTGTCCTTTATGGAATCCAAGGCTCTTTCAAAATTATCTATGACAGGAAGTAAGTCATTTGCAATTTTTTTAACTCCAAGTTCAACATATTCAGACTTTTGTGCCTCAGTCCTTCTCTTATAGTTAGAGAAGTCTGCTTGAAGTCTCATAAATTTATCTGTTAAGTCTTGATATTTTTCATCATCAGAAGCTTCTACTTCAGCTTCTTCATTTATATCAAGTTCTTCTTCTTTCATATCTATATCTTCTTCATTTTGTAAATCATCTTTTTTTATATCTTCATTCGTCATGTACTCCCTCACATTTCTTTCAATCCACTTTTCACAGCGTCGCTAAATACTTTAACGACTTTAACCAATCTCATGTAGTCAATCCTAACTGGTCCAATAAGTCCAATACTTCCATAGATTCCATTTTCTCTAGAGAAAGGAGCTCTAATAATAGTATTTTCCTTCATGAGACTTGCACTATTTTCTGCTCCAATAATAACCTCAACATCGCTGGTAAAATTATCATTTTTTAGAATTTGAAATAGGCTGTCCCTATCTTCTACTAGACTCATGAAATCTCTTGCCTTGTCTATGTCCTTATATTCATCAAAGTTTAAAATATTTGTAAGACCATCATAATAGATGTCAATAGAAGAGACTTTTTTGTTAAATTGACTAGCAATTTTTACAATATCAGAAATAAATTTTCCATGCCTTATATAGTCATCTGAAAGTGAAATCTTAAGAGATTCAATTTCGCTGAAATCAATTCCCGATATCTTTTCATTTAAGACCTTCTCTATTAGATAAAAATCTTCGTCAGAAATATTTTCTATTTCTAAAAAGTATTTCTCAATAACTCCCTTGTCTCCTATTAAAACTAAAAGAGCTGTGTATTCATCTAACTTAACTAGAGTAAGTCTTTTTATTTTTGTATCGGCCTTCTGTGGTGTTATGAGATAAGCCGTACAAGAACTTATATTGGCTAGGAGATTGACTACATTCTTGTAAAATTCTTCGTGATTTCTCGAAGAGAATAAGAGTCTCTCCATGATTTTTTGTGAGGCATCTAGGTCGTGAAAGCTATTAAAGTTTTTAAAAAGTTCATCGACATAGAAGCGGTAAGCCTTGTCAGAAGGAATTCTTCCTGCTGATTGATGGGGCTTATTTAAAAAACCAAGATCTTCAAGATCTGCCATTTCATTTCTTATAGTTGCAGAGCTAACTCCAAGATTGTAATCTTTGGAGAGAGTTCTCGATCCAACGGGAGTAGGCATATCGATATATGCCTCAATTATGGCATTTAAAATATTAATTTTTCTAGTATCCATAACCCCTCCTTTTGTTAGCACTCATTAACCCCGAGTGCTAATCTATGTATATAATACTTCACACCTAGGACTTTGTCAAGGATTTTTAAAAATTATTTTGACTAATTTTGACTTTCTTTTAAATAATTTATTTCCTATTATTTTGATAATTTATAATCTAGCTTCTTACAAATCAATCTATATATACGTTATAACGTATAAATAGTTATCCATTCTTTCCTCTATTTATGATAAAATTAGAAATTGGAGATGATTACATTGAAGAAGAATGAAACCCTATCTTTTGTTGTTACAATTGTAGCTGCAGTTTTAATTGCACTTTTTGTGAGAACTTTTATTTTCAATATAGCTGTAGTTAATGGAGAATCTATGCACCCTACTTTAAATGAAAGGGATAAATTAATCTGCCTTTCCTACAAGAGATACACCGACCTCCCTCGCGGAGAAATTGTGGTCATAGATGCACCTAACGACAATAGAAACTATATTAAGAGATTAATAGGAAAGCCTGGAGACACAATAGAATTTAAAGATGGTCAGGTTTTATTAAACGGAAAAGTTTTAGAAGAATCTTACACTTCTACTGATTACACTGAGTCCGATGTAGAAAGTTTTACACTAAAAGATGATGAGTACTTCGTAATGGGAGACAACAGACTTCCTGGTATGAGCATTGACTCAAGATACTTTGGACCAATTGAAAAGAAAAGAATAAAGTCAGCCGCAGTTTATAGGATTTTACCTCTTAATAATAGAGGAAAAATTTAAAATATAAAATCCCCAAGAAATCGGAGGTAAAAAATTTGAGAAATCAAAAAAATATAAGAAATTTTTCAATAATCGCACACATTGACCATGGAAAATCAACTCTTGCCGACAGACTAATTGAATCAACAGGCATGCTTACAAAGAGAGAAATGGAACAGCAAGTTCTTGACTCCATGGATCTTGAGCGTGAAAGAGGAATTACAATTAAATTAAAGGCAGTTAGACTAATCTATAAGGACGACAGAGATGGACAAGAATACATCCTAAACCTTATTGATACTCCAGGACACGTAGACTTTAACTATGAAGTTTCACGTTCCCTTGCAGCTTGTGAAGGTGCCATAGTCGTTGTTGATGCTGCACAAGGTGTTGAAGCACAAACTCTTGCCAATGTTTATCTTGCCATTGACCAAGACCTTGAACTTGTGCCAGTGATAAATAAAATTGACCTACCAAGTGCTAGGCCAGATGAAATAAAAGAAGAAATTGAAGATATTATAGGAATAGACACTGAAGGTATTCCACTAATCTCTGCAAAAGAAGGTATTGGTATTGACGATGTCCTCCATGCTATTATAGATAAGGTTCCGGCACCAAGTGGAGATCACAATGCACCACTTAAAGCTCTTATATTTGACTCCTTCTATGATTCTTACAAGGGAGTAATCTGTCACGTAAGAGTTATTGATGGATCAGTTAAGCCTGGAGATGAAATAACTATGATGGCAACAGGCAAGTCTTTTGAAGTTGTTGAAGTTGGTGTTACTTCTAACGGACACATCCCTCTTGATACTTTAAGTGCTGGAGAAGTTGGTTACATAACTGCTTCCATTAAAAACGTTAAGGATGCAAGGGTTGGGGACACAATTACCCTTAAGAACAATAGGACCCCAGAACCAATGCCTGGCTATAAAAAAGTTGTACCAATGGTCTTCTGTGGTGTCTACCCTGGCGAAGGCGAAGAATACAACAACGTTCGTGAAGCCCTTGAAAAGCTTCAAGTAAATGATGCAGCCCTAGACTTTGAGGCTGAAACATCTGTAGCCCTTGGCTTTGGTTTTAGGTGCGGCTTCTTGGGTCTTCTTCACATGGAAATTATTCAAGAAAGACTTGAGAGAGAGTTTGACTTAAATATTGTCACTACTGCTCCATCTGTTATCTACAATGTAATGAAAAAAGATGGAGAAATGATTTCTATTCAAAACCCATCAAACCTTCCAGATCCAACTGAAATTGAGTACATGGAAGAACCAATTGTTAAGGCAGAGATTATGACTCCAACTGATTATGTTGGACAAGTTATGGAACTTTGCCAAAACAGGCGTGGTGTCTTTAAGGATATGCAATACCTAGAAGAAACTAGGGCCCTTATCACCTACCACATGCCACTCAACGAAGTAATTTATGACTTCTTTGATGCCCTTAAGTCAAAGACACGTGGTTATGCATCCTATGACTACGAACTTATTGGCTACGAAGCATCTGATCTTGTTAAACTTGATATCTTAATAAATGAAGAACTTGTTGATGCCTTCTCCCTAATTGTTCACGAATCTTCTGCCTACACTCGTGCAAGAAATGTTTGTGAAAAATTAAAGGATGTAATACCTAGGCACCAATTTGCAGTTCCTATCCAGGCAGCAATTGGAAACAAAATTATTGCAAGAGAGACAATTCGTGCTCTTAGAAAAGACGTACTTGCAAAATGTTATGGTGGAGATATTTCAAGAAAGAGAAAGCTTCTTGAAAAACAAAAGGAAGGAAAGAAGAGAATGCGTACTGTGGGTAGCGTAGAAATTCCACAAGATGCCTTCTTATCTGTATTAAAATACGATGAAGACAAATAAAATTTCAATTTATATTCATATACCCTTTTGTGAGAGTAGATGTCACTATTGTGACTTCTGCTCTTCTCTTTTAACTGAATCTAATGTAGAAAAATATTTTGAATACTTACGCAAGGAGATAAAGTTACAAGAAGAATTTTTAAGAGACAAGCTAATTGATACTGTCTTTATTGGAGGAGGAACTCCATCTTCTGTAGACCCTAAATTTATAAAAGAAATTATTGAAGACTTGTCTGCCTTTGAATTTTCAAAAGACATCGAAGTTACAATTGAGTCAAACCCAAATTCTCTTACTCTAGAAAAAGCAAAAACTTATTTTTCTTCAGGAATAAATAGGATTTCTATAGGAGCTCAATCCTTTAATGACGAAATTTTAAAAAGAATTGGAAGAATCCACAAAAAAGATGATATTTATAGGGCCATAGAAAATGCAAGGTCAGCAGGCTTCGAAAATATAAATTTAGATTTAATACTTGCCCTACCTGGTCAAAAGTTTTCAGATATTGAAGAGTCTATAAGAGAAGTGAAAAAATTAAAACTTCCACATATTTCATATTATTCACTTATTCTTGAAAAAGGGACTAAACTTTATAGGGACCACGAAAGATCTCCCTTGGACTTCCCTAATGAAGATGAAGACAGGAAGATGTATCACTATGTAGTTAATAAGCTCGAAAAAATAGGCCTAAAGCAATATGAGATATCTAATTTTGCAAAAGAGGGCTATGAGTGTCGCCATAACATGTCTTATTGGAAATTAAGAGACTATATTTCTTTTGGTTTATCTGCATCATCAAATATCGGAAACTTGAGATACACAAATTTTTATGACTTCAAAGATTACTATGAAGCTCTCGAAAAAAATAAAAGTCCTATAGTCTTTTCTGAAAAATTAAGTAAAACCGATAGGATGAATGAGTTTGTAATGATGGGCCTAAGGCTCAACTCGGGTGTGGACATAGAAGAGTTTGATGAAAAATTTAATGAAAACTTTTTAAAAACTTATGACAGAGAAATAGAAAAAAATTTAAAATCAGGTTTAATTATATTAGATGAAAATAATCTAAAACTAACAGAAAAGGGACGCGACCTTTCAAATCAAGTGGAGTTAGACTTTTTTAAATAAATTTGCACACAAAAAGAGGTAGACTATTTAATCTACCTCTTTTTTTATTCTCTTTTTTATTCACTTTTATTTGTCAAACTTAAATAAAAAAGAGAAACTTTCCCGGGAAAATTTCTCTTAGCCAGCGATCTTGCTGTTAAGTTCCTTAGCTAGTCGACTTAGCTTTCTGGAAGCTTGTTTTTTGTGAATTATATTTTTGTTAGCAGCCTTCTTTAGTTTTCTGTCTGCAACGATAAGAAGTTCCTTTGCATCGTCAATTCTATCTTCGTCAAGAGCTGTTCTAAAGTTTTTAACTGCAGTTTTCATTTCTGTTCTAATTGGTTTATTGTGTTCAGAGTTTCGTTTTGCAATATCAATTCTTTTGATAGCTGATTTAATATTTGCCATTATTTCACCTCCAATATTTAACGCTTTTGCTATTTTACCATGAATTTTATGTCATTGCAAGGTTTTTTAATTAAGTCCTACAAAATTAAAATTTATTGCAATATTTAATTATTAAGGTCTCCATAATTAGTTTTTCATCAATTGATGACGTCTTAAAGAATTCGTCAGACCTTATAAGTTCATCATAAAAATCAATTAAAAATTCTTTTGTAAAATTCTTTTCAAAGGACCTTATTTTTCCAAATTCATATTTTTTTACTTCCATCTTATTCATTATATCAGCCTGACTAAGGTTTTTAGTGGATAAAATTTTATAGGACAAAAAGTTTTTTACCTGTCTAATTATCATGGTAAAAATCCTAAGAGAAGGCTCTCCCAGTTTATAAAGATTGTGAAGTTCCTTTAAGGCCTCCTCACTTCTTCTTCCCATCATTGCGTCTAAGAATTTAAAAATATTTGTATCGATATTCTCTGTTATTGAACTTGATATGTCTTCTCTCAAAATTCTTTTGTCTTTGGCATGGGCTGCAATCTTATCCATTTCTGTCTTTAAATCTAATAAACTCACATCTTCATTTTTAGAATTATAGCCACTTTCTGAGATAAAAAGTGCCAGTTCACTAGGTCCGATCTCCTTGCCCTTTCTTATAAAATAGCCCTTTATAAAGTTATTTAAGTCTGCTGGGCTTAATTTTGCAAAATCCATGTCCCTATCTTTTTCCTTAAAAAATTTATAAAACTTTGTAGTCTTTTTTAAACTTCCTGTGTCCCAAAAAATTAGAATTACAAAGTCAGATAGGTTGTCTAAAAAATCATAAAAAGAATCTTTTAAGTCATTTTCACCTAGGAAGTCCACTACATCTCGAACAAGGACTAATTTTTTGTCATTCATAACAGGATAAGTCTCGCAGGCAGAAATAATATCTTCTGGCTTGACCTCACTTCCCTTAAACTTAGTGTAGTTAAAGGCCTCAGTCCCCTTTACATATTTATTTATTAAATAACCAACGGCATTCTCTATTAAATATTTTTCTTTTCCATAAAATAAATAGGTCCCTGAATGATCTTTATCTCTGTAAATTTTCTTGTAGTTCATAATTTTTCCTCGCAAAAATATATAATAAACCTGTCTTTAAAATAATTAAAAGTAAATAAGTTTTATAATCCTCTTCCTTGTTATGAATATCAATTTGAAGCTTATCTCCAAAAATCTTAAAATCAGTTTCACCATCTTTTGAAGTGACATAGTATATGATACCATGTTTTTCCAAATTCTTCAGAACCTCCTTGTGAGGATGTCCATAAGAATTTTCATAACCTGCTGAAATCATGGCAAATACAGGCTTTGTTTTTTCTAAAAATTCTTCACTTGTTGAAGTCTTAGATCCATGGTGGGCAACTTTTAATAGATTAATCTCTCTATCAACTTGACTTTCAACTTCTGCTGAAATATCTCCAGTAAATAAAGTCTTAAAGCCCTTGTGGTTTAGGAGTAGGACCATGGACTTGTCATTCTCATCTGACCTGTCTTTATTGTCCAATAAAACTTCCATGCTTGTGTCTTTAAAAAGTTTAACCCTGTCTCTCTTAGATAATTGAATAATATTTGAATACTTTTCGGCATTTTCTAAAATACTTTTATCTTTTGGGAGATGATTTACAAAAACATTCTTAACCCTATAATTTTTTAGAATTTTATTTAAATTACCAGCATGGTCCTCATCAAAATGCGAAATAAAGATTCCATCAATAGTAGAAACTCCCCTTAGTTTCAGGCTAGGAAATAAATATTTCTCTGCGATCTTATTCTCAAACCTTGCTCCGCCTGTGTCAATTAAATAATTCTTTCCCCTATAAGAAATTAGTGTACAGTCCCCTTGATCAACGTAAAGCTGACTTATCTCAAAAGTCATAAGGTCTTTATAAATCCCAATACCCATCATTATAAAAGAAACAGTCATATAAATTTCAATAAGTTTTAAATTCGGCCTAATAATTTCATTAATCTTATGTCTATTTAGTATAAGAATAAGAAAAATATAATAGACGAAAATATATTCAAACTTAACGGCTTTTAATATTAAAAATATTGATCCCTTTGAAATTAATAAAGATTCAAGTCCATAGGTTGCGTTCATTAGTATGTCTAAGAAACTACCTATTAGACTAGGAAAAATTCCAATACCCATAATAAATCCAAGAGAAATAATAATAGAATAAATTGGAACAATAAATAAGTTGGCAACAAAAACTAAAATCGAAAAACCTGAAAAATAATAATTCACTAAAGGAAAAACAGAAATTAATACTGACAAGGTCCCTATGATAGACTTATTGATAAGGCTCTTACTAGAAACTCTTTCAATTAAGTGCGGATAGACAAATATCAAACCAAAGATTGCTCCATAAGACAATAGAAGCGAAATAGAATAAATCGCCATGGGATTTATAAAAAGTATTATAGAAAGACTTAAGAAGAAAATATCCCTATTGTCTATGTCCTTTTCGAGATAGGTGTTTCCCTTGTATAAAATATAAAACAAGAAGGCACGAACTGCAGAAATTGGAAAACCAATTGCCATTATGTATAAGAATAAAATTATTACCAGGGCTAAGTCTGCAAACTTTTTATTTTTACTTATCTTTTTTATTATAAATTCCAAAAATAGTGCCAAGACTCCAATGTGAAGTCCAGACACAGCCAAGATGTGACTCATGCCAAGAGAATCAAACCTGTCCCTATCAAAAGAATCAACAAGTGACTTATCAGCTAAGATTAAAGAAGCGAGTAAGCCTGCATTCCTTTCATTTAAGTTCTCGTTGAAAAAATATTTTGCCCTATCAATAAATATATTTGAAAGCTTATAAATTCCTCTTAAGTCAGAAATTTTTTCCACCCTACTTAACTTACCAAGTAGATAAATCCCCTGAGCCTTATTATTTTTTTCGTAGTCAAAGGTCCCCTTGTTCATGTCAGGAAGGGGTGGATAAAACTTTCCACGAATTTTATAGGTTCCTCCCCTATCTAATTTTTCATAGACTAATACTTTAGTTTTAAAATTTTTGCCCTTAATAAAATTTGTTTTAATGACAGACTTATTTTCATTTGAGAGGACTACTTTACCTACTATATCTCCATCAAAAGAATTGAGTTTATAATCTCTTGCGTTAAAATTTATAAATACTAAAAGGGCCACAAGGGGCAGGTATAAAAAATTATATTTATTTTTTAAAGAAAAAATATAGCCAGTGCATATTAATAAAATTATTCCTACAAGAATATAGGATTTTATGTAAATGGAAAGTAAAATCCCAGCCATAACTCCAGCGAATAAATACATAGACACCCCTCCTCATTATATATCTTTTTTATCTTATGGACCATGAAATATGATAATATATTAGAGGAGGTAATTATGAATTCAATTTACAAAAACCCTTACAAAACAAAATATAAATTAGAAATAATTAATAAAATAAATCGAGACGGCATTACTTATGGAAAGCTTGAAAACCCTCCTTTCTTTGTGGGAAGCGAGAGAGTTGTGGCTGACCAAATAATAATAAATGGAGAAGAAGCAGAATTTCTATCAGGCAACAAGTCCTATTTTAGGATTGATGAGGATACTAAAAATGTTGAAGTTGAAATTGGCTGGAAAAACAGGCTCCTTCTTATGCAAGAAAATCTTGGTAACGCCTTAGTTAGACATTTTCTTGTTACAAACACTAATATAGAAATTATTAACTACAAGGTTGAAAACTCTTCATCCTACATCGACGTATCCGCAAAAGACTTTAAGTTCATGACAGCAAAAAATATTGAGTCCCTTGCAAACTATGCAGTCTTTTCTAATCTTGCCATCGAAAATTTTGATGACCACATATCCATTGAAAGACTTGCGGACATTCCCTATGAAGGACCAGCTTTAACTAGGACTGGGGAAATTGGAATGATTTTAATTTCTTCTGTCGAAAAGTTAAATTCAGTGATTAGACTTACAATTACATCAGGAGAAAACGCCTATAAGCTGGCTCGTAATTCTTTAAACATCCTAGATAATATGAAGATGTATCTCAATAGCGACAGCATTAACTCAGTCTTCTCTGATGTTAAAAAGTTAAGATCTAATATTTCTTCATCAAGAAGCCTTAATAAGGATTTCGAAAGAGACAAAGAAGAAGAAAAGAACGAAAAATCTTCAAATCTTTCTGAAGATTCCAAGATAAAGTCAAATGACCAAAAAGATTCTTCACCTATGGAAGTTAAAGATTCTAAAGATAAGAATCAAGAGATAGGATTTGAAAATAAAGATAAAGTCACAAATAATGAAGAAATTTTACAAAATAAAGAATCAAAAATTCTAAACAAAAAAGAAAAATACGATACAAATTTCTTCCATGAAAAATATAAGCTTGAAGCCTTTAAAGATTTAAACAAGTTTAAGACTTCTAATAAAGAAAAAATTTCAAGTGACAAGGATAAAGAAGAAGACAAATCGAATTCTCAAACTAAACAAAAAGAAAAGTATGATGCAAATTTCTTCCACGATAAATATAAGCTTGAAGCCTTTAAGGACTTAAACAAGTTTAATAAGTCTAACAAAGAACAATCCGCAAGTGACAAGGATAAAGAAGAGAACAAATCGAATTCTCAAATTAAAAATGAAGAAAAGTATGATGCAAAGTTTTTCCACGATAAATATAAGCTTGAAGCCTTTAAGGACTTAAATAAGTTTAAGACTTCTAATAAAGAAAAAACTTCAATTGACAAGGATAAAGAAGAAAATAAGTCAATTTCCCAAAATAAAAAAGAACATTCTTCACTTGAATTAAAGAAAAAAGAAGAAGAAGAAAAATCTATACTTTTCTATCAAGCAGTAGAAAGTTTTAAAAACTTCTCTACAGAATTTTCTGGCTTAAATTATATTTATAAACTACTTCAAGATGTAAACCTAAAGGAATTACGTGAGATTTCAAACTACATCCTAAAAGAAGATAACTTTATACAAATTTATGGCTTAAAGAATGGACCAAAATCAAAAATCTTAATACTTAGGTCACAAAACCTAAACTTTGACCTCAAGAAAGTCTTTGAAAAATTAAAAGATCATTTTGATTACACTGGAACAGGCAATATGTATACCCTTGATATCCAGTGTAAAGAAGAAGATTTAACAAGAATTATGGAATCTTTCTTAATTGAAATAAGACGAGAAGCAAAATAAAATTCATCTTATATGCCAACTATTTTTTAGTTGGCATTTTTTTAAGAAATCAAATAATTAAATTTTAAAATTTTAGACAAACAAAAAAGACTGAAAGAGAAAATCCTTTTTCAGTCTTTTGATTTAATAATATTTTTCATTTATATAGTGATCTATAATGGATGTCTTCATCTTGTCGTCAAAAATATTTTCTTCTTGAAGAACCTTTAGAAGCCAATCAGCCTTTGAGTGAAAAATCGCTTCTTTTTTGTCTTCCAATACTATTTCGTATAGCTCATTTCTAAGAGCCTTGGATTGACACCTAATGTAATAGGCCTTAGTGTTCCTAAAATCTTGTATCTTTAAAATATTTAAGACAGACTTATCCTTAAGTTCGTAGTATTTATTTGTTAAGTTTAAATAATAATTGTAGTATTTTGAATGTTTTTTTGTATTTCTAACTTCCTTAGAAAGAGACCTGTAGTACTTGGCCATTACATTGTAGTATTGGTAATTAAACATTCCCTTTTCATAAGAGTCCACCTTTATATAAGGTCTTGCATTTCTTAAGGCAAAATAATCAAAGTTTTTTTGCAAAAATTCTTTTTTTGTAAGATCTCCATTAGTATATTGGCCTATGAGATAAGACCTGTGTTCCAAAAAATCTTCAAATACTCCTCTTTTTTTTCTAAACTCCACGGAGCACCATTATATTACACTGAGAACTATTGGGATTACCATAGCAATAACTAGGAGAATCGCAATAATTCTAACCATTGTTTTTCTATCCACTTATAACACCTTATTTACCAGTAACTTCTAGACATTTATCCTTTAAAGATTCAGGCATGTCTTCTTTTAAATAATCAACGTTAATAAAAATTTCTTTGTTTGCAGCATCAGGAATCTTAGCAACCTTGTTATAAAGGTGTTCTAAGTCTTCAACATTAAGTTTAAGAACCTTATAAATTCCATCAACATAAATCTTGTGTAAGTCATAATCCATTGCAAGAAGTCCACAGATAAAACCGTAGAAGCTGTCAATTGAATTTAATCTGTATTCAGTAGCATTGATAAGTCTTACATTATAATCAAGACTAAAAATGTGGTCGTCATCAACTTCTACAAAAGCTATATTTCCATCGCCTTGTTTCATATCTTCATTGGCGTTGTCAATTAACCATCTTGTTTTTCCAGAGCCTTTGCTTCCTAAAATATACTTTATCATAGTAATTCTCCTTTCACTAGATCACCTTGGGTGTATCCGTTTTCTTGCATCTCATTAACAATGTCGTCTCTAATTTTCCACCAGGAAGTATTCCAATTGCAGAAGAGAGAATCTTCATAAGGTGCTCTTCCAATTATTCTTTCAACTATTATATCATCTTTAAGATTTCTTAAAAAGAGTATAACTTTTTTCTTGTAGTCTTCTAAAGGAATAGGGGTTATTTCTCCCTCTTCATACATCTTGCCAAGAGCTGTGCCTTTTAAGATATAAAGAGCGTGAAGCTTTACCTCATCAACTCCAAGGGCATTTAATATCTTTGCACCTTCCACAATATCTAAATCGTCATCCCAAGGGAGACCAATAATAATGTGGGTACAAATATTTAAATTTCTACTTTTAAGTTTAATGGCTGCGTCAATAAATTCAGCAAGACCATGTCCCCTATTTAAAATCTCCAAGCTATGATAGTTTGCAGTTTGAAGACCAATTTCAAGAGTTACAAAGTATTTCTTATTAAGTTCTTCTAAGTAGTCAAGGTGCCTCTTAGGAAGATAGTCGGGCCTAGTAGATATACTAACCCCAACAACATCTTCAATAAGTGACTCCTCAATTACCCTTTTAAAGTCTTCAAAGGGCATGTAGGTGTTGGTGAAATTTTGAAAATAAGCTATAAATTTTTTAGCCTTGTATTTCTTTCTTATGTGGTCCATATTTTTTAGAAGTTGTTCTTGGACACTTCCTTCACTATTTTCGAAAGATCCACCTTCTTCACCACAAAAAATACATCCACCTCTACCACAAGTCCCGTCCCTATTGGGACAAGTTAAATCAAGTTTGACTGGAAGCTTATATACTTTTTCACCAAACTTGTCTTTTAAAAAGTCTGAGTATTTTCTATATGCCATATAGAAAATTATTCTTCCTCTTCGTCAGCAAAAATTTCTTCGAAAGTCTTTGAAACTTTTTCAAACTCTTCTTCAGTTTCAATAGTATCAAGTTCAACTTCTTCTTCGTTGATTTCCTTGTACTTGTAGATAAATACATCTTCTCCATCTTCTTCATTTTCAGGAAGAAGAGCAATGTATTCTTGATCTTCACATTCAAAGATTCCAATAACTATACATACCATTTCACTATCGTCTTCTAATGTAAGAGTGATAGTTTGATAGCCTTCTTCATGATCGTGATCATGTTCACAACCACAGTCGCATCCACAGTCTTCGTCGTGTTGGTGTAGGTTTTTTTCTTCGTTATTCATATTTCCTCCAAATTTATTTTAATTTTTCTAATATCTTTATTAAGAAATCAAATACTCTTTCAGTTGATGAAATAGAAAGGTGTTCGCCTGGTGCGTGAACTCCCTTCATATTTGGTCCAATAGAAAGCATATCGATGTCTCCAATTGTTTCAACAAAAATTCCACATTCAAGTCCAGCGTGAATTGCTTCAAGCTTAAATTCCTTTCCACTTACTTCTTTGTAAGCTTCTTTAGCTACTTCTCTAAGTGGTGAATGTTCTTTATATTCCCATGCAGGATATTTTGTTATAATTTCTACTTCTGCTCCAAAATTCTTTGCAGCAATTTTATTTACACTTCCAATATATTCCTTAGCAGAAGATACAGAAGATCTTATATTTGAAATAATATGAACTTCATCTTCATGATTTTCAATTACCCCAACGTTTACAGATGTTTCTACTAAGCCTTCGATATTCTTGCTCATTGCAATAACACCATTTGGTAAAAGGTTTAGAAGATTAACAATTCTGTCTTTTAAATCATCTGTAAAGGCCTTGTCACATGTTTCCTTTGACTTTTCAAAGTTAAGTCTAACATCAGGATCAACTTTTCCAAGTTCACCCACAAATTGAGCATTGAGTTCAACTATTAGGTCTTGAATTTCTTTTATGTCTTCATTATTTACTGCCACAAGAGCTCTTGCATACCTAGGAATAGCATTAGGCTTTGCTCCACCTTCTATTTCAATTAAATCTGCATCAACTTTTTGGAAGAGACTGTAAAGGCTCCTACCTAAAAGTTTAACTGCATTTCCAAGTCCAACTTGGATTTCTTGTCCAGAGTGTCCACCCTTTAATCCATTGACTATAACTTCATAGAAAGTTTTATCTTTATCTACATCTTTAAAATCTTTTTTAAGTTTTATAAGATCTCTTTCTGCTCCTGCACAAGAGATACATCCAACTCCCTCAGTTTCAGAGTCAATGTTTAAAAGTCTCTTAGATGTAACCATTCCCTTTTCAAGATTTCCTGCACCAGTCATTCCACTTTCTTCATTGACAGTAAAAAGTGCTTCAATCTTTGGATGCTTATATTCATCTGACTCTAATACAGCAAGTGTCATTGCAACAGCAATACCATTGTCAGCACCAAGTGTTGTCTCACGAGCAATAATTAAGTCTCCGTCTATCTCGTATTTTATTGGATCTTTTGAAAAATCAATTGTACATTCTGGAGTTTTTTCACAAACCATATCCATGTGGCCTTGCAAAATTATGCTGTCCACATCTTCATAGCCCTCTGTTGCTTCCTTAATTATTACAACGTTTCCAATAGTATCAGTTCTATATTCCAAACCATGATCTTTGGCAAAAGAAATTAAATAATCTCTTATTTTTTCTTCTTCAAAGGAACATCTTGGAATTTTTGTCAATTTATCAAAATAATAAAATGTTCTGTTCTCTAATAAGGTATCTTTGTCTTTCATTTAAACCTCCTAGGTCTATTATACATAAGAAACATTTAGATTTACAGTTTAAAAAGTATAATTATCTTTAAATATTTTAAGCATTCTGCTCCTTGATTTAGTGTCGGACTTTTCCATTTCACAAAGTACATTTCTATACTTATTTAGAGATTTATCCATTAAAAATTCAAGAGAAGGTGTCTTTTTAAACTCCTCTAAAACCATAGATAAAACTTCTTTTTCAAATTCTTGAGACTTTTCTTTTGAAAGTTCCTTGTCTTCGCAAAGTTTTCTTAGTTCACAAGTGTACTCATATCTAACAAAAATAATAAATTCAGTTAATATGTCACTGTAGGATTCTTGTAGCAATCTCTGTAGGATTTTAAAGAAAATATTCCAATCAAGGTCGCCGTTTAACACCTTGCTAAGAACTTCTATTAGTCCCTTAGAAAAGTTGTCATAATATCTTGGCTTATTCTTAAATACAATATATTCTTCAAAGTCCATTTCATTTCCAGAGACAGAGTTGACCTTGTTAATTAAATTTATGAAATTTTCTCCATAACTTAGGTCTTTATTCCTAGAGGACTTCATAAATAGAAAATCTACAACTACATCTGTTATAATTTTTATGTTTAAATATATTCCCAACTCTTCATGAATTTTTGTAGTGAAAACATCATGAAGAATCTTTGACAAAAGTTTCTTTAGTTGAGACTCTGCAGAAATTGTCTCTGAAGCGTCCTGTTTCTTTACATGGTCGTAAAGTATCATAAGCTGCTTGTCAATCATCTTTAGGTTGTCATTAATGGAATTCATAATTTCCCTAAAGAATCCTTCTGTGATTATATAATTATAATTTTTATAAAGTAGCTTGTGGTCAATTTCTCCCCAAAATACATTTACAAAGGACTTTATCTGAAGTTCAAAACGGTAGATGTAAGACCCTGTGTCATACTCCCCATCTAACTTAAACATTGTGAAACCATTTGCAAGAGTTTGAGGTTGGGGGTCATCTAACTTAAGTCTAATCTTCCTGTTTTTATTAGACCTATAATAACCCCTGTCTGATTTTATTGTGAAGTCCTTAATAATTTTTTTATAAAGGTCCTCCTCGTCCTTGATAAAACGACACTCAATTCTAATGCCAACTAAATCTTGAATGTAATTAAATCCACTAACAGGATCAGGAAACCTCATGAAAAAATTTCTCCTAATGAGTTTTTCACGTAAGGATTCCTGAGTTTTCATCCTTGTTGTGATATTGGTAAGTCTATCATCATCTATTAATAGTTCAGTAAAATACTTTTTAAGCTCTTTATTAACTCCCGCAAGTTCAATTTTATGGTAATCAAAAAGATTCATTACATCATCGATGTAATTAAAAAGCTCAAGTTTCATAATTCACCTAGATGTTCATTTTCACTTCGTATTTATCTTTTAATTCTGTGATTTTTTCGTTATAAATTTCTTGTTCTTTTTGTCTTCTAACTTGTTCCACAATTTTGTCTTTTACTTCGTCAAAAGCAAGTTCCTTTGCATCATTCTTTTCGTTGATTTTAATAATGTGATAACCAAATTGAGTCTTAACAGGTTCTGTAATAGTTCCAACTTCGTTTTCAAAAACTGCATCTTCAAATTCTTTTACCATTTGTCCCTTAGTGAAAGTTCCAAGGTTTCCACCCTTTTCCTTTGATGGGCAAGTTGAAAATTCTTTTGCAAGTTCTTCAAAGTCTTCGCCTTTTTGGATTTTTTCATAAATTTCTCTTGCCTTGTCTTCTTCTTCAACTAGAATGTGAGAAGCATTAGCTGATTCAGGTTGTTTGAAGGCATCTCTGTTTTCTTCGTAGAATTTCTTTACGTCTTCGTCCTTAACTTCAGCAGTAGCAAGAAGTTTACCTAAGGCATAAGTCTTTAACATGCTTTCCTTAGTTTTTTCTACAACTTGAAGGAATTCATCTTCCTTGTCCATGCCCTTTTCCATTGCATCTTCATATAAAAGAGCTTGGTAAACTAATTCATTTACAACATCCTTATTTAATTCATCTCCACCAAAATATTGTTTTAATTGTGGGTTAAGTGAATCAATAAAAAGATTGTAGTCCACTCCTGTAATTTTTTTACCATTTACTTCTGCTAATATTTTATCTTTATCCATTATTTCCTCCGTAATTTCTTTCTAGTGTTGTCTTTTCTATTGTTATGTTAACATTTGAAAATATTTTTTTCAACTAATTGGAACTTTGCGAGAGACCACAAATCCTTGTATAAATTTGACCTTTATCTTTGCTTTTGAAGAAGAAATAAAATCTATCCTCTCCCCTGTAGGAATCAATTATTATCTCATCTCCTAATTTTAATTCATTAATATAATTGACACTTATTTCCTTAAATTTTATGTGTGACAAGTCTTTATCCATAGCCTCATAAATTAATTCAAGATATACAGAATTATTGACATGGTCGTTAAAGTCCAAGTCACGATTTAAAATTTTATAATAAAACCTATCTACTCTCTCAAGGTCTTCTGGCTCGTTAATCCTCTTTATGCTTTTGAAAATCCTATTGTCATTAGACCCATATACTTCTGCAATTTCTTCAGGAATCTTAATGGGCTTCCTATTTTCAAGATCAATTAACAAAAATATTGCTGAAGCTTCAAGGATTTTTTCTCCTCCACAATAAATTTCAAACTCACGAAAAGCATTTATATTTCTAAAACCACTTGCCCAAGTTTTTATTTTTATTTTTTCATGACTTCTTGGATATCTTTTTATTTTTATCTTCCACTTATAAATCATCCAGGTATAACCCATGTCCAATAACTTTTCATTGTCTAAGCCAAGATCAATTGACTGGTAGTTTGAAGTTTCTATTAAGTAACTCACGAGATGATTAAGTTTTAATTCACTTTGACTTGATAAGAAATCCATGACTTCATATTCTTTACAAAAAATTTTCATTGTTACCTCCAAATTTATTTTAACATAATTCTTAGCTCAACCTTGGTCTTATAAGCGTCACAAGCTTAATAAGTTTACTTTAAATAACCCTTATGGTAAAATTTACTGAAAGAGACAAAAATTTTTGAAGCGCCTGAGCCCTAGTGGCTGACGAGGTATGAGGTTATCGATTATCGGCGGATGCCTCAAAGGTTTCACAGCCTAAACATTTTACAAAAAATAAAAGTAATTTTATAACAAAATAAATGTAGTGAGTCTCTAAAAAATTGGAGGTAGAAATATGTGCGGAATAGTTGGATATATTGGAAAAAATAATGCAACGAAACTAGTACTGGAGGGTCTTAAAAAATTAGAATACAGGGGTTACGACTCTGCAGGACTTTCTTTTTTAAATAATGATAAATTAGTAACTTTTAAGAAGAAGGGTCGCATTAAGGCTCTTGAAGAATCCTTTGACCTTGATAAGTACCCATCAAATGTTTGTATTGGTCACACAAGATGGGCAACTCACGGTGAGCCAAATGAAATTAACGCCCACCCTCACTTAAGTAGTGATAAGAAGGTCTCTGTTGTTCACAACGGAATTGTTGAAAACTATCTAGAACTTAGAAAGATGTTAATAGAAAAGGGACATGAATTCCTTTCACAAACTGATACAGAAGTTATTCCTAACTTAATCTCAGAAGAGTATGATGGAGACATCTTAGAAGCTGTTTTTAAATCAACTGACATCTTAAAGGGAGCTTACAGTCTTGGAATCATTGATGAAAATGAACCTAATAGACTTGTTGCTGTTAGAAATTCTTCTCCTCTTCTCTTCGCTATCTGTGAAGATGGTTACTTCATAGCAAGTGATATTACATCTGTAATCGAACATACTAACAAGATAATTTATCTTGAGGACGGCGATGTAGTTGACATGAGAGAAGATTCTTACACAATCTATGACAAGAACCACAAAAAAGTTGAAAGAGAAATTACAGAAGTTGAAATTTCTGCATCAGATGCATCAAAAGAAGGCTACGACCACTTCCTTATTAAGGAAATTCACGAACAACCTTCTATCCTTAAAGAAGTTATTTCAATTAAACACAAGGATTATAAAATAAATCTTCCTGCTGAAGGAAGTCTATCCCTTGATGAATTAAAGAATATAGACAAAATTTATGTAACTGCTTGTGGAACTGCCTTCCACGCAGGCGAAGCTGGCAAGTATGCAATAGAAAATCTTGCAGGCATCCCTGTAATTTCAGAAATTGCATCAGAGTTTAGATATAAGAATATGTTTTTAGATGACAGATCTCTTGTAATCTTTGTATCTCAATCAGGAGAAACTGCTGATACCCTAGCTGCTCTTAGAGAAGCTAAAAAGATCGGCGCAAAAACTCTTGCTGTAACAAATGTTGTTGGCTCTTCAATTTCAAGAGAAGCTGACAAGGTCATCTACTGCTATGCAGGACCAGAAATTTCTGTTGCCTCAACTAAGGCTTACACAACACAAGTTATTTCACTTTACTTCTTGGCTATGGACATTGCCCTTAAGTTAAATAAAATTTCTCAAGATGAAGTTAAAAAAATAATAGAAAACATGGAAAAACTTCCATCACAAATTGAAGAAATCTTAAAACACAAGGAAGAATTCAAAGAAATTGCAGACTCAATTAAGAATGCTAAATCAATTTTCTACACTGGTAGATCTCTTGATTATATAACGGCTAAAGAAGGTGCCCTAAAGTTAAAGGAAATTTCTTATATCCATACAGAAGCCTTCCCTTCTGGCGAGCTTAAACATGGTTCTATTGCCCTAATAGAAGAAGGCACACCTGTTATATCAGTTGCTCTTTATAGCAAGATTCTCGACAAGACTGTGTCTAACAACCAAGAACTTATTGCACGTGGAGCAAAAGTTATTTCCATTGCAGAAGAAGGCAATGAATTTGTAAAAGACTCTTCAGATGAAATGATAGAAATTCCAAAAACTATTGATTTATTGACACCACTTCTTGCAGTAATACCAGAACAATTAATTGCTTATTACACTTCAGTATTACTTGGCAATGATGTAGACAAACCTAGAAATTTAGCAAAATCAGTAACTGTAGAATAAAATCAAAAGGCTGCCGATGGGCAGCTTTTTTTATTTAAATTTTATTTATTTGGGTATAAAATTTAAAATGGAGTTGAATTTTATGGATTATTACATATACCTAATCTTAGCCCTTGTGGCAATATATTTTTCCTATTTGTTTACCCTAATAGAAAATGCCTACCTGGCCCTTGGGTCAGTAAAATTATCAAGACTTGAAGACCTAGAAGTAAAAAATATTTCTGTGATTAAAAAACTTGTGAAGAAAGAAAATATTTATTCCACAACTTTGATCCTGGACTATTTTTCCAATTCACTATCAATTATCTTTACTTCTTTATTCTTTTACAAGCTTTTTGGAATTTGGGGTCTTGTCTTGGGAATAATAATTTCTACAATAGCCATAATTATTTTTGGAGAAAGTCTGCCTCGAAACTTAGGCAAGAAAAATTACGAAAAAATTGTCCCAAAGTATGCAAATTTTTTAAAATTTTTTATTACTTTTATGAGGCCTCTTTCAATGCTTATAAACTTCTTGTCCCAATCTATAATAAAAGTTGCGATTAAGGACAAGGACTATAAGGCACCAATAATTACTGAAGAAGACCTTATTGATGCCATGGATCTGGGCATGGAAGAGGGAATTATAAATAAGAATGAGTCAAGGATGATCCAAAATGTAATTGACTTTAAGGACAACTACGCCAAGGATATTATGACACCAAGGACTGACATAGTTGCTATAGATATTGAGGAAAGTTTTGACGAAATTATAGAAAAAATTTCTGAATATTCTTATTCAAGGATGCCAGTCTACGAAGACAACCTTGACAACATTGTGGGTATCCTAAATGTAAAGGACATCTTCCACATGGACAAGACAAAGTCCCTGGCAGAAAATAAATCCTTCTTTAAGAAGCCCTTCTTCACCTTTGAGTACAAGCCTACAGGAACACTTTTCTCTGAAATGAGGCAAAATAAATTATCTGTCGCCATAGTTACAGATGAGTATGGTGGTACTGAAGGAATGATTACCTTTGAGGATATCTTCGAAAAGATCGTGGGACAAATTTCTGACGAGTATGACACAGAAGAAGACGAAGAGATCCTTCAAGTTGGTCCCAATAAATATATTATTGAAGCAGCGATAAATATCGATGAGGTAAATCAAATCTTTGGAACAGAACTTGAGTGCCAAGAGTTTGATTCCCTTGGTGGATATATAATTGAAAAGCTTGACCGTTTTCCTAAGTTCAATGAAGTCATTGAAATTGACGACTTAAAGTTTACAATTGTTAAAAAGACAAAAAATAGGATTGAAAAAATTCTTGTGGAATTCCCAGAAAATTTTAAAAAATAAAAATTTGTAAAAAAATAAGAGATTCTTAATTGAATCTCTTTTTCTCTGCAATTAATTTTAAACTTCAACAACTCTTATGTTAGAGTTTTTCCAGCTTGCTCCCTCTCCCAATCTCTCAACAATACTAATTAGGATTTCATCTTCTTCCAACTCTTCATCTAGAGGCAAGACTCTTGTGTCTAGGTCGTGAGGAATCATTTCAACAACAGGGCCTAGGTCTCTGTGGACTATCACCCTATTCTTCAAATTCCTTAACTCTTCACTATCCTCTACCTTAAAATATTTTCCATCTTTTCTAGTGTAGAAAAAAATATCTTGTCCATATTTTTCCCTGTAATAAATTATGTAAGTCTCACAAGAAAATTGAAAACTTCCAAGCGGACTAATGTCAAAAATTACTTTTTTCATTATCTCACCTGGAAGTATTATATCACAAATTATTTAATTTTATAATTCAAATAAACTTATTGTAAAATTTTCATTAAATATGACGTACTATAGAAGAAATTACTTCTTCCCTTGTCATCTCTTTTTTTGGATTAAAGTTATTCTTTTCATCTAAGTTTAAGTACTTGGCATTAAGGGCCTTGTTCACAGACTCTTTAGCATAGTTTGAAACTTTTTTGCTGTCCTTCATGCTGACATTTTTATTGTTCTTTAATTCAAAAATATTTGCAATAACTACAGCATAGTCTTCCCTAGTCATGTTAGCCTTAGGAGAAAAAGTTCCGTCGCCCTTACCATTCATAATTCCAAGGTCATAGGCCATGTTTACATACTTGTTATCTGTGTCCTTAAAGTGCTTAACTGATCCTTGAGAAGATCTCTTGTACTTAATCTTGTAAGCCTTAACTGCAACTTCTGTAAATTCTTCCCTAGTTACCTTTGCCCTAGTGTTGGCTGCAACTCCTTGAGAGAAAAGTTTTAAATTCTCAGCCTTTGCTAGGTCATTGTAAGCCCAGTTGCTGTAATTTCTAAAAACAGGAGCTTTGCCTAGGTGAAGTTCATTTGAAAATCCTGAAGACTTGTCCTTGTTTGCAAATCTTAGCTTAAAGGCATAACCACTTGATGGTCCAACTATTGAGTCTAGTTCCTTTTGGCTAATAGTAACGAAGTTTTTCTTATTCTTTGAGATTACATTTTTCTTTACTAATCTCTTGGATTCATTTCCCTCGCTCTTAACTTCAATTTCTATTAAGTCGTTAGCCTTGGCATTTTTAATTTCAAAATTATAAACTTCCTTATCCTTAATTGCAGAAACATTCAAAGGCATTGCTACTTCCTTTCCTGCAAAAACAGAAAAAGGTGCTGCAATTAAGATTATCATTAATATAAATATTTTTTTCATTTTTTCACCTCGAGGATTTATAATACCAAAAAACCTAGCAAAAGTCATGTCGCCAGGTTCATTGTAATCAATTTGTAATCTTTTTGATAATAGATGAAAGTGAATTATTTTTGATTAATGATAAATCCAAAGTTTAAAATTAAATACCTAAGGACTTCATTAAATTCCTTTTATCTTCCAGATTTTTTTCTTCTTCCTTAACTCTTTTTTCCATTTCCCTTGCCACTTCAGCCTTTACATCTTCTGGGAGATTTTTATCCGCAAAGGGATAAACAGTTTTGTTTTCCTTTTCTGCGTGACTTCTTAAAAGCTCAACGTAAGCCATGGCATTGGTTAAGATGTGGAGCTTAGCAAGATCATCAGAAGACTCTTCAAATAAATTCAAATTATTTTCAAGCTCCATTACATAGCCCCTTGCCATTTGATGTTCCACAAGCATACCACCACGGACTACTTTTTCTGCAAGAGGTCCAAGATTATCCAGCATTGCCTTAAATAAAATATCTTCTTCTTTTTTGTGATGAAGTCCATCGGCATATAGCCTTATAAAAGTAATGGCCTTCCTAAAAAAATCTATATCTAGCCTTCCATTGAGGATTTCCAAGCACTTTTCTTCCATCTTATTACAGAAGACAAGAATTTCTTCGTGCTCATCTTCCAAATAATTAATTGTATACTTTAAAGTTTCCATGAAATCACTTCCTAATTACATAAGTTTCATCTATCTTTTCATATTTTAATCCAGAATTTTCCAAACTTCCAGAGATAAAAGCATCTCTTAGGTCCCAATAATAATCTGGATTTACATAATTTTCCCAAATACCTTTGTGAAGGTCTCTTGCAACTTTAAAAATAAATTCATTTTCTTCATTTTTTATTATCATTAGAGAATGGTCACAAGGCATACCGTCTAAAAATTTTGAAGTTATAAAATTAAAGGCTTCTTCAGGAGTCTCTCCTACTTCGTAAGTCTTACCAAGTTCATTAAATTTATTTTTTAATTCTTCTATGTCGAAGTCCCTTAGTAAAAATGACACAGTTTTTGCAAGCCTATTCTCACTTCTTCTTACCCTTTCATCGAGCCAGCCATGAATATTACTTTCGTCAATAATATCCTTTAAGTCTCCTCGTTCTATTGGAAAGTCTCTATTAAGTTCTTCAATTAATTTTATTTTTTTATCATCATCTAATAGTTCCAACAAACTTTCTAGTAATTCTTCTTGAAATAAAACTTTATTGTACATCAAGTGATGTATGTATCCTAAAAATAAACTCATCTTTTATCCCTCTTTTCTAATTATTATTTTAACATCTTCACCCAAAAAATAATGTGACTTTTATCACACTTATTTTATGTAAATTTTTATTTTTTTGATAGAAGGGTAAAGAATAAATAAAGATAACTTTAGAAGACTAAAGGAGGAACTTATGAGTCCACAAACAATAAAATTTTTAACTTTTTTACAACCAAACTACATAACAAGCATTGTAGAAATAATTTTTCTTATTTTGATTTATAAAAAATTAAAAGAAATAAATAATAAGAGGTGAACTTATGGAAAAATATACAGAAGTCACAAGAATTGGAACCCATCTAATATTAAATCTAGGCCTAGAATTTATAAAACTTTACTTACTTGGAAGAATCCTAGCTTTGTTAAAAATATTTGATAATTAAAAGAAAAGAGAGGTCACGAGGCCTCTCTAATTTTTTATATAATTATATAATTCCATAAAATAAAAACCAATAAAAAAAGTGAGACCTAAGTCTCACTCTATTATTCTGCTTCTGCAACAATTTCTTTGCCTGCATAGTGTCCACAAGAAGGACAAACTCTATGAGGTAATTTCATTTCATGGCAGTTAGGACATTCAACTACTGTTGCTTTATTTAATCTGTAAGAAGATGCTCTTCTCTTGTTTTTTCTTTGTTTTGAAGTTTTTCTCTTAGGTACGGCCATTTCTACACCTCCTCATCTTTAAATAAATCTAATAACTTCCCAAATCTTGGGTCCACAATATCTTCTTCAACTTCTTCTTCCACACAATCACAAGGGCCATCATTTAAGTTCTTGCCACAATGTGGGCACAATCCCTTGCAATCTTCGCTACATAAATTCTTTCCGTTAATGGAAGTAATTATCTGTGAAAAAATTATTTCCGAAAGATCTATGGAATCATTTTTAATTTTAAAGTACTCATCTACAGAATCTTCATCATATAGACTTGGGTCTTTAAAATTGTAAGCAAGGTAACTAGTCTCTTTTTCTTTTACAAATTCTTTGAGACATCTGTCACACTTAGCCTTAAATTTGTAGGAAATATCTAGACAAAGTTCTAACTCCCCTGTCAAATCATGAATATATCCATTGTACTCTACGGGATAGATGAGATTGAGATCCTCTAAATTCAAATCTGTGTCATTTTCCTCTAGAATACCCTCAAAGTCTAATCTGATTTCATCAGACGACAAAAAAGTACTAAGATCTAATTTCATTTACTCACCTCAAAAATACATACAAATCATTATAACTTTTAATATTTAGTCTGTCAATACTATATTGAAAATTAAACTTAAACAAGTTCCTTTGTATCTCTTGCAATCATTAGCTCTTCGTTAGTTGGGATAACGAAAACTTTGATAGCAGAATCGTCAGAAGAAATAAGTTTATCTTCTCCTCTTACATTGTTTCTTTCAGGATCAAGTTTGATGCCTAGTGATTTTAATCCAGCACAAATTGATTCTCTCATTTCAATAGAGTTTTCACCAACACCAGCTGTAAATACAATAGCATCAACATGATCAAGTTCTGTCATGTAAGAACCAACATAGCCACGAACTCTCTTTTCAAAGATATCAAGTGCAAGTTTTGCTCTCTTGTTTCCTTGGTCTCTTGCTTCTTCAATGTCTCTGAAGTCACTTGATACACCAGAAATTCCTAGTACACCTGATTTTTTGTTAATTAGAGTATTGATTTCTTCTGTAGAAAGATTTTCTTTGTCCATGATAAATGGAAGAATAGCTGGGTCTAAGTCACCACATCTTGTACCCATTGCAAGTCCTTCAAGTGGTGTGAAGCCCATTGATGTATCAATAGATTTACCATTTTCAACTGCACAGATACTTGAACCATTTCCAAGGTGACAAGTGATTAGGTTAACTTCATTTACATCCTTGCCAAGCATTTCTGCTGCCTTGTTAGTGATGTATTTGTGAGAAGTTCCGTGGAAGCCAAATCTTCTAATTTTATATTTTTCGTAATATTCATATGGAAGTGCATAGATGTAGCTTTCTTCTGGCATAGTTTGGTGGAAAGCTGTATCAAATACTGCAACTTGTTTAACATCAGGAAGAAGTCTTTGACAAGCCTTGATTCCCATAATGTTAGGTGGGTTGTGAAGAGGAGCTATTTCAACATTATCTTCAATTCCCTTTAGAACTTTTTCGTCGATAACAACAGACTTAGCGAAGTCTTCGCCACCGTGTACAACTCTGTGACCTACAGCATCAATTTCATCAAGTGACTTGATTGCACCGTATTCTTCATTTGTTAGGGAGTCCATTACAAGTTCAAGAGCTCTCTTGTGGTCTTGCATTGGAGTTTCTATAGTTTTCTTTTCCTTGCCAATTGTTTCGTGTTTAATTCTTGAACCTTCGATTCCGATTCTTTCAACTAAACCCTTTGCCATCACATCTTCAGTTTCCATGTTAATAAGTTGATATTTAAGGGAAGATGATCCGCAATTAATAACTAATATCTTCATATTTCCTCCTCAGTTTTTTAAATTTATTAAATATAGTATAATAACTAATAATTAGTTTATAACAGTTGTAGCCATTAGTCAATAATTGGAGATTTAAAATATGAAAATTGCTTCTATAATAGCCGAATACAATCCCTTCCACAGGGGGCACGCCTATCAAATAAATAAAATAAAAGAGGACTACACAGACTTCATTGTGGTAATAATGTCAGGAAGCTTTGTCCAAAGGGGCGAGCCTGCAATAATTAATAAATATGAAAGAGCAAAAGTAGCTATTGATAATGGAGCAAGCCTTGTCTTGGAACTTCCCCTCCCCTATGCAACTTCTAATGCAGAATTTTTCTCCCTTGGAGCAGTAAATATTTTAAACTCCATGGGAATAATAGATAGACTTTACTTTGGCGCAGAAGATGACGTTAAAGCCTTGAGAAATATTCAAGAAAAAATCGACAAAAATTTTGATGAAGAAAAATTTAAAAAATACTTGTCCGAGGGAAATTCATATATAAAATCTCGTGTACTTGCCATGGATTTTTTAACTAATGAAGAAAAAGAAATCTTAAAAAAACCAAATAACATCTTAGGCCTTGAATACCTAAAGAGCCTATCAAAATTAAATTCATCTATAGAGTCTCACTCAATAAAGAGAAAAAATGTAAACCATGACGATGACTTTGCCCTTGATGGCTTTGCATCAGCATCACACATAAGAAGGCTGGCCTATGAAGGAGAAGACGTCTCAGACTTCTTGCCAGCCTATGACTTAGCGGTAGAAAATAAATTAGAAAATTACTTTGATATCTTCAAGTACAAGATGCTTAGTGAAAAAATAAACTTTAGGGACTACTTTGACTATGAAGAGGGACTTGAGAATAGGATACTAGAAAATCTTGATGCAGAAAATTTTCATGACCTCATAGAAAAAGTCCACTCCAAAAGACACAGCAGGTCTAGGATAAAGAGACTAATTATAGAAATACTATTAGATATAAAAAAAGACCTGGTAAAGAATTCTTTAAAAGAACCTTACACAAGAGTCCTTGCTTGCGACGAAAGAGGCATTGAAATTTTTAAAAAATCAAAAAATAAAAACAAAATTTATTCCTTTAAATCTTTTTACGACAGATCAACTGGCATCACAAGAGATATGCTAGATAAAGAATTTTTTGCAAGTGATCTTTACAACATAAAATCTGGAAAAATAAAAACAGACTTCACCACTGAAGTCTACAAAAAATTATAAATTTTTAAAAATCAATGTTTTAATAAAAAACAAAAAGAAACTCTCATCCTAAGAAATCCTGAAATGGAAATCCTAGAATGAGAGTTTTTTATTAGTCTTTAGTTTTACTTATTGCCTCTTCATAAATATTTTTAAATTTCTTTAGGTCCCTATTCCTTACAACCTCTGCAGGAACATCGTAGACTCCAAGAGAATTTTGCCATGACTCGGCTTCTCCATCAGTTTTTTTATTTTCCTCTGGAATTAAAATAATAGAGTATTTTGTAACCTTTAAGCTCGTCTTGTCCATAATTTTTTGCAAATCACAAAGAATATCTAAAGCCTCTTCAAGGCTTGGCTTCTTAGTATAACCAAAGGCCTGAGCATTTATATCTTCTTTAAAATTATTAAAATCAAACTCTTGGTCTAGAATAAGTTTTTCTTCAATATTATCATTAACTGTAGTCAAAGAAATTTCGTAAGGGAAATTATATTTTTTCTCAAGGCTTTTACCATAAGCATTTAATTCATCAGAAAGTCTTATAGCTGTGTTGAATAAAATAGAGTCGTAAGTATCTGCCTTTATCTTTCCAAAAGAATCAAAACCCAAATAAAACTTAGTGTCTTCACTATTTTTGTCACGGAGTCTGACAATATAGTAGCCGTCCTTAAAATTATAATGAGCCCTGTCACGAATTAAGTCCAAGTCCTTATAATGGGTCTCAATATATTTATCAGCTGCCCTATCTGCAAGAAGCCTAGAAATAGGATTTCCAAAAAAAGCAATAAAGAAAAACAATAAAAATATAGCACAAACAATGCCAAGACCTATAAAAAATTTTTTAAAATTAAATTGCCTTTTCATGTAAGCCACCTCCAGCTTTTATTTTAGTAGATTATAACACAAAAAAACTCGAGCCATGCCCGAGTTTATTGTGCTATATATTATTTTTCAGTAATTATTACATCACTTACTGGAATACTCTTCAAAATCGGCACAAATTCATTATAAAATTTATGACTCATTTCAGCATGAAATTTTGCAATTTTTGCCCAGTTAGTCTTATCCTTTAAGTTTATGTTTTCTATTTTGCAGTCTATACTTGACATATTCTTCTCATCTAACCTATTCCAAGAAAGTCTTAGTCCTAAATTACTTTCAATGCTTTCTTTAAATTCAGACAGATAATCAAAACTTTCTTTGTTTTCTCTCTTTTTTCTATTATTTAAAGTTATCGAAACTTTAGCGGAATTCATATAAAAATAACAAGTTATATAAAATCCACCAATTCCAAAAGTTCCATTAATCCATGAACTTTTGGATTTATTAACATTCTTAAAAGTTTCATTATTTATATTCGCTTCTTTAATTATAGGAATAGCATAATTCCAATATTCTTCCCTTATATTTTCTGGGGTCCTATCAAAATTATCTGAGTCTTCAAAATAAAAAATTAAATTATCAGGATCTTCTTCATATAATTCGAATAGTTTACTTAATATTCTAATTTTAGTATTTGTATTATTATTTGTTGAAACAAAAATATCCTCATCTATTTTTTCAAAACTTCGCAAGTCATTAGAACTTGTAAAGAAATTAAGCCCTAATACATCCTTTGGTTCTTCTCTAACTAAATTAATTAATTGAGACTTATCTTCCTCATGTAGAGTTTTTATTATAAAAGTAAAGGCTTCCGCCCAATTCTTAAAAGATAACTCTTCTCCCCTAAAATTAATCTTCAGGATTTTCTTTCCCTTCAGGTCATAATTATCATCAGCTAAGGAGATGTATTCAAGGTCTTCTCTTTCTAATTCAAAATTCGTAGTAGGATACTTCCAAATCTCATTAACCGAAAGATCAAGTAGGCCTCTGTGCCTCTTTTCTATTTCATCTTCACCCCAGGAGTCTAATAGGGCCAAGTCTTGATTCATCCTAATTCCGCTCTTCTTAAAGCCATGCTTTCCATCTCTCTTTTTCTCAAAAGAAGAATTCCCCATGTCAGAATTGTAACCTGTAATAGTTAGGTTACCCAACTTGTGGATCCATTTTTCGTGAATTTCTTCAGCGTTGTCACCCAATTCTTCAAACCAATCATCATTTAATTTTTGTGGCATAATGTGTTCAATGCTATAAGTCCCATCATCTAAGTGATTGTATATGTCCTTAGTCTCAACAGTATTATAGTTTTCAATCTTATTAAATAAATAATTTTTAAACCTTCCACGCATTAAGTAGACTTCTTTGTTATAAAAATTCTCATAAAATTCTTCATCCTTAGGAAATCTGCCAGAGTCTCTCTTATTAATTAAATTATATTTTAATTTATCTACATAATTATCAGTAGAACCATTATACCTTATAATGTCCTTATTTAAATTTAAGAAAATTTTATTTAAAGCATTTGTTCCAACGCCACAAATATTTCTCCTAAATAAATAAGCTTCAATTGTTTTATAGATTCCAATTAAATCATCAAGACTTAATTTTTCATCGTCATATAAGTTAAAAACTTCCATTAGGAAGGGTTCTGTTACAGTAATTTCCATTTTCTTTAAATTAAACATGGATGCATCTAAGTCTTTGTTATTAAAACCACTTTCACCATCAAGTAGCTTTTTATAAAACTTAGAGTACCTTAACATATCTTCCAAGAGTTCTTCTAAGGAATCATTGTGTCTATTAACATATTCCTTAAATTCAAAATAAACCTTAGCCATAGTTGGGGCAGAAGAAGTCTTTATACTTAAATAATTTCTAACAAAATTATCAATTTTTTTGTTAGTCAAGTCCTCAATCTTTATCCAATACTTTTCAAAATATTTATTTTGCTCATCTAGGGGTAAGTTCATCAAAATAAAATTTCTTATCTTGTCACCTTCACTAAGAGCGAGACCAGTAGAGTTTAAACTTTCAAAAATAAGTTGAGCGTCATCACCCTTTTCCAAAGTAATAGAGATAACTTGAAGTCTTAAAATTGCAGAATAAATTTCATCTATGTGATGAGCGTCCTTCTTTAACCTTTCATAAAAATACTTAAAATTAATAGTTAAGTTAGAGTTTTCTACATACTCATCCTCTTCACCGAAAATTAAAAAATGAAGTGCTTTTCTGTCTCTCTTTACAGGAATAAGTTTTATCCTGTCATCTTCCTTGGCCCACTTGGAAATAATAAACCTTTCCATTATTTGATCATTTAAGTCAACCTCTTGTGATTCAACTTCGCCCTTCTCCACTAGTTTGGCAATAGCCAAGAGGAGAAGAGTAACAGTTGTAAGTCTCTGCTGACCATCAATAATATGATATTCAGTAGTAGAACCAGCGCCTACAACATCAGATACAATACTTCCAAAAAAGTGGTTGCCTTCCTTCGTCCTACTTAGTCTTAATAAATCATTATAAAGTTGTTTGCAGTTTTCAATCTTCCAATCGTATCTTCTTTGATAAACAGGAATAATATACCTATGACTAGGTCCTTCCAGATAAGAAAACAATTGGATGCCATCGCCCTTCATTAGCTCCTCCAGTTTTTATATTTGTTAATAATTATAGTTTAACACATGAATGTTAATAAAATTATAATTTCTATCCCTAATAGAAATAAATTTTTATTTGTTTCCTATCATAAATCTATTTGAGTTGTATTTTTTTATTATTAGCTTTTACAAGTTCATAATTTTTTTTGACTTTGTAATTTCTTATAACTTCATTAATTTTTGTAACTTACTTATTATTTATAGCTTCATAAATTTCTAGGACTTTATAATTTTTATGAACTTGTGTTTTTAGGTCAAATGTTCTAAAATATACTTAATTGGAACTACTGTTTAAATATGCATTTATTTTGAATTATTTATATTTACATAACTTTTAATTTTATTCTTAATTTATTTAACTTTTTCTCGAGGTGGCTTATGTCTTTTATTGATTATTCTTTGGAACCTAAATCTGATATTGCTTTTGTGGACATCAAGTCTTTTTATGCCAGTGTTGAGTGCGTCAAGAGGAACTTGGACCCTCTCACTACTTGCCTTTGTGTTATGAGTAGGTCTAGTAATTCTAAGGGTCTCATCCTTGCTAGCTCTCCTACCTTTAAACGTGTCTATGGTAAGAGTAATGTTGGGAGGTCAAGTGAGCTTCCCTTTGACATCGAAACTAGGAAGTTTAGTTTTGAAAAGGCCAGAAGGCAAAATATTGAGATCACTAAGTCTTATGTTGATTTTATTGAGAAGTGGGCGAAAAATACTCTTATTGTCCCTCCAAGGATGGCTCTTTATATTGAAGAAAATTTAAAAATCCAAAAGATTTTTCAAAATTATGCTCCTAGAGAGGACATCCTTCCCTATTCTATTGATGAAGGCTTTATTGATCTTACTAATTCTTTAAATTATTTTGTGCCTGACAAAAATATTTCAAGGCATGACAAGTTGGACCTTGTTTCTTCTATGATTCAGAGGGATATTTGGGAGAGAGCTGGTCTTTATTCTACTGTGGGTATGAGCAATGCCAACCCCCTTCTTGCCAAGCTTGCCCTTGATAATGAGGCCAAGAAGACTAGGACCATGCGTGCCAACTGGTCTTATGAGGATGTGGAGTCTAAGGTCTGGGCTATTGATGATTTAAGTGACTTTTGGGGGATTGGGTCTAGACTCAAGAGAAGGCTCAATTCCATGTCAATTTACACTGTCCGTGACCTTGCCAATTATGATCCTGATGTCTTAAAAAAGGTCTTTGGAGTTATTGGTCTTCAGCTTTGGTTTCACGCCAATGGTGTTGATGAGTCCAAGGTCACAAGACCTTACAAGTCTAAGTCCAAGGGTCTTGGCAACTCCCAGGTCCTCCCCCGTGACTACAAGTCCCAAGATGAGATTGAGATTGTCTTGTCAGAGATTGCTGAGCAAGTTGCCGTTAGAATAAGACGTATTAGGAAGAAGGCTTCTGTGGTTGCCATTTATGTTGGCTTTTCTTACTCAGAGAATAAAAAGTCCATTCATGCAAGGAGGACTATTAGGCCCAGCCAATCCACCAGGGTCTTACAAGATGAAGTTATTAAACTTTTTAGGGAAAAATATGAGGGCGGTGACGTGAGAAATCTTGGAGTATCTTATGACAATTTGGTGGACCAGTCTTCTACTGTTTTTGATTTTTTTGATGATGTGGATGCCATTGAGAGAGAAGAAAGTCTTGACAGGACTATCGATGAAATCAGGGACAGGTTTGGCTTCACTTCTCTTCAAAGGGCCACTTCTCTAATGGAAGGGTCTAGGGTTATTGAGAGGAGCAAGTTAATTGGTGGCCACTGTGGTGGCATGGATGGTTTGGAATAATTTTGGAGGTGTTTGTATGGTTGATAGGTCTTATTTGCCCTTTAAGTCTGCTAGAGAATACATGGACAGGGGGATGGCAAAGTGGATGGGATTTTTTATCTCAGAACACACTTCTGCCCTCTCCCACATGGGTGATGCCATAGATTTTTCTTCTCAAATGTCTAATGAGGAGATTGTACTTTTGATCAGTCAGGTTTATGTAAATAATCTTGAGATTTTAGTTTTTACTAGTTTGAGACAAGACCCTTATCTTGGCAGGATTAAGGAAATTTTTGATGGGAGCATTTATTTAAGTGGAGATGATCCTCTAAATATTAATTTTGAGGATATTATTAAAATTGTTCTTGCAGAGGAATTATGAAAGATTTAGAAAAGAATTCTCTTCAATTTGATTATTTTTCTATTAACTACAAAAATTTTGAGGAGACTTTTTATAAGTTTTCAAATATTAGTGTCCCCTTAATTTTTTTGACTGATGACCTTCTTCTCCACATGATTTCCACAGGTCACCCTTATTTTCTCCTAAATTCTAAAAATTCTGCCGATGATAGGAACCATTATTTTGTTTTTAAAAAAGTTACAAGTTTAGAAAATAATTTTATCAGCCAGTTTGAATACTTGGGTCAAGTTTCTCCTCTTTATTTTGAGGATAAGTTTTATGGGAGGAAGTAAGTATTCAGCCTAGGCTGATTTTTTTATTCTTTGATTTTTATTCTATTTTTTCTTAATTTTTTATTTCTAAAATTTTCTGTTTATCTTTCTATCCCTTATCTATTTAGAAATCTTCATTTCACAAGTCCTAAATTTTCACAAAAAAAGAAGCTATATCTAGTGATATAGCCTCTTCATATATTTTTAAAACAAATCTTTTCGCAAGCTTATTCTTGGCTAGCTGATTTTGCCTTAACTTCTCTGATCTTAGCCATTGATTCGATAATAGAATCTGCAAGAGCTTCCATGTCGTTTTCGTTAGCCTTGTTAAGAGCTGAGTTAAGTGTAACTCTTTCTGGAAGTACGTCGAACATCTTAAGATTTTCGTCAATGTATTCTTCAATCTTATCGCCAACTGTACAAGCCCAAGTACCATTTTCGATGATACCAACAGTTCTGTTTTGAACGTTAAGAGCTTCTAGGTCCATTAAGAAGTTTTTCATTACAGGATAAATACCTAGGTTGTAAGTTACAGATGCAATTACAATGTGAGAGTATTTAAATGTGTCTGCAATTAGGTAAGACATGTGAGTGTTACTTACGTCGTGAACTACTACATTTGTCATTCCCTTGTCACAAAGTCTTGATGCAAGAGCTTGGGCAGCACGTTCTGTGTTGCCATACATTGATGCGTAAACGATCATTACGCCTTCTTCTTCTGGTTCGTATCTTGACCATTTGTCGTATTTGTCGATGAACCATCCAAGGTCTTCTCTCCAAACTGGTCCGTGAAGTGGACAGATATATTTAATATCTACAGTTGCTGCTTTTTTAAGAACATCTTGTACAAATGGACCGTATTTACCTACGATATTTGTTAAATATCTTCTTGCTGGGTCAAGGTAATCTCTTTCGAAGTTAACTTCATCAGCAAATAGTTTTCCGTCTAGTGTACCGAAAGTACCAAAAGCGTCAGCTGCAAATAGTACTCCGTCAGTTGTATCAAAACTTACAAGTACTTCTGGCCAGTGAACCATTGGTGCTTCTAAGAATACGAATTCGTGTTTACCAAAGGAAATTGTGTCTCCTTCAGCAACAATGATTGATTGTTCATCAGGTACGTGGAATCCGTATTGACGCATAAATTCAAATCCTTGTTCACTTGCTATAACTTTTACATCTGGATATCTTAAGATGATTTCGTCAATAGCTGCAGCGTGGTCTGGTTCTAAGTGGTGAATTACTAGGTAGTCTAGGTCTTCTCCATCAAGAACTTCAGTTATATTTTCTAAATAATCTTTTACAATTGACCAGTCAACTGTATCAAATAGTACGTTTTTTTCGTCTTTTAGTAAATATGAATTATATGTTACTCCTTCTGGTATAGGGAATATATTTTCAAATAATTCTAGTCTATGATCATTTCCACCAACATAGTAAAGATCATCTGTGACTTTTCTAACTGTATACATTATATCCTCCTTTATTTTCTATCTGCTGGGAAATCAGCTTCAATAAAGTTTTGCTTTTCTTCTTGACATTCTGGACATGTCCAATCGTCTGGTAGCTTGTCAAAATCTGTACCTGGATCGATTTCGCCTTCTGGATCTCCGTAGTTTGGATCATATTCGTATCCACAGCCTGGACATACCATAACTTTGTAGTTAGGAGCTAATTTTCTAGGTTTAGATCTTCTAACTTTTTTCATTGGAGGTGCTGGTTCTTTTTCACCAGTTCCTAATGCTTCAGCAAGAAGTGGCATGATTTCGAACATATCTCCAACTATACCGTAGTCACAGTTCTTAAAGATTGGAGCACCTGCATTTTTGTTGATTGCAACAATTGTTGATGCATTTTTAATACCCTTTAAGTGTTGGCTGGCTCCTGAAATACCACATGCGATATATAGGTTACCATTGAATTTTTGTCCTGACATACCAACGTATCTTTCAAGTGGAACAAGTTTTAGAGTTTCTGCAACTGGTCTTGAAGAACCAAGTGCTGCACCTGCTGCGTGAGCAAGTTCTCTAGCCATATCCATGTTTTCTTCTCCGCCGATTCCCTTACCTACTGAAACAACTCTTTCAGCGTCGTAAACAGGAGTATCAATATCAATACCTACAGAGAAGTCATATCCGTCTTTTTTAAGGTTTTTAACTAGTATATCAACAGCTTCCTCAGCTGTGTCTGCTTTTATAATTTCTCTTTTTCTATCTCCAGTGATAGGGCCAGCTTTTTTATCTAATGCAGCAGCTCTACCTTTTTTCTTTGGAGCTTTACCAATAAGGTGACTTGCAACTACAACTCTTTGGATTTCAGAAGTACCTTCATAGATTGTTGTGATCTTAGCATCTCTGAAGAATCTTTCTACGTCCATGCCCTTTAGGTATCCATTACCACCGTGGATTTGAAGAGCTTCGTTAACAACCCACATAGCAACTTCAGATGCAACTGTCTTACACATTGCAGCTTCCATTGAGTAGTTTTCGTGATTTTGTTTCATTTCAGCAGCTGAATAAACCATAAGTCTTGCAGCTCTGATTTTAGTAGCCATATCTGCAATCTTGAATGCAACTGCTTGTTGTTGAGCAATTGGTCTACCAAATTGAACTCTTTCTTTTGCATAAGCAAGTGCAGCTTCATAAGCACCTTGTGCAATACCTAGTGCTTGAGATGCGATACCAATTCTACCACCATCAAGTGTTTGCATTGCAATTCTAAATCCTTGGCCTTCTTTACCAAGTAAGTTTTCCTTTGGAACCTTAACATTGTTAAATTGAAGTTCAGCAGTAGTTGAAGATCTAATACCTAATTTGTCATAGTGATCTCCAAATGTGAATCCATCCCATCCTTTTTCTACTATGAAAGCAGAAATTCCATGAGTACCAATTCCTGGTGTAGTTACTGCGTATACTACATAAGTATCAGCAGCTGGAGCGTTTGTGATGAAGATCTTGTTACCATTTAGGATGTAGTGATCTCCTTCAAGAACTGCAGTAGTTTCTGTACCACCTGCATCAGAACCAGCATTTGGTTCAGTAAGTCCAAAAGCACCAAGTTTTTTACCTTGAGCAAGAGGTTTTAAATATTTTTCCTTTTGTTCTTTAGTACCAAAAGCTTGGATTGGATAAGATCCTAGTGAAGTGTGAGCTGATAATACAACACCAACACCAGCGTCTACTCTTGATAGTTCTTCTACAGCGATAGCATAAGAAATAACATCCTTACCTGCTCCACCTTCTTCTTCTGAGTATGGAAGACCCATCCAACCGTTTTCGCCAATCTTCTTAATGATTTCTTCTGGAAATTCATTGTTTTGATCAAGTCCAAAAGATAATGGCTTGATTTCTGCTTCTGCAAATTCTCTGATAGCCTTACGTAGGGCTTCATGTTCAGCAGTTGTCTTGTACATATTTGACATATTTTCCTCCTTTTAAGATTAAAGATAATTAAAGTATTAGATACTTTATTAGTTAAAAACAAAAGATACACCAAGTCGGTATACAATAATTAAAGTATACAACAACTTTACTAAAGTGTCAAAACATTTTCACAATATTTTTAATAAAATTTAAAAATGTTTTTTTAGAAAATCCTTCGTTTTCCTACTGAATTATTTATACCCTATTTTAAATTTTTTATCATCTATTTAATCCTTTAATTGATAAATTCTTTTTTTGTTGTAAAATATAAAGTTAACAAGAAGATGTTTATTGCAAATGGAGGAATTATGAATTTAGAAAAATTATTAGAGTGGAGAAGATCTTACAGAAAGTTTGATGAAGAAAGAGAACTTGCCAAGGAAGATATTGATGGAATTTTATCTTCTATTAAGTTTGCTTCTTGTGCAAACAACAGACAATTTTTAAGATTTATCTCTGTTGAAAGCAAAGAAAAAGTCTTAGAGATTTTCGATAACACAAGATGGGCCGCTTCCCTTCCCAATGATGCTGGTAGGCCTAAGGAAGGTGAAAGACCTGTATATTTTATTGCCATCTTAAGTGATGAGGAAAAGAAATTAAAATTTGATGGAGTTGACCAAGGACTTGTGATTTCTAATTTAACTCTTGCTGCTGCAGAAAGAGGCATTGGATCTTGCATCATTGGAAGTGTTCTTGATGATAAGATGCGTGAAATCTTATCTTATGATGAGAGATATACTTGTAGTCTTGTTGTGGCTTTTGGCTATCCAAAGCTTGAGTCTTCCATAAAAGAAATTGATCTAGAAGAGGACCAATCATATTACCTAGATGATCATGGAAACTATGTAGTTCCAAAGTACAAGCTTGATGATATTGTAGGGAGGATATGATGAGTAATAGCGAAAAATCTTTCTCTAGCTTTATAAATAGAAAGGCAAAATTATATTTTATTGATGCCCTCGGTGCCATGGCCTTTGGTCTTTTTGCAACCCTTCTAGTTGGTACAATCTTAAATACTATTGGCAAGTCCTTTAATATTTTGTTTTTGACTGATGTCCTTTGGCCTCTTGCTCAAAAGGCAACGGGACCTGCTATTGCAGTTGCCATTGCCACAGCTATGGGTGCACCAAGTCTTGTTGTCTATGCGGCAACTGTTGTTGGAATTGCTGGCAACGACCTTGGAGGTCCCATGGGTGTTTATATTGCAACTATAGTGGCTGTTGAGTTCGGTAAGCTTGTCAGCAGGAGAACAAAAATAGATATTATAGTCACTCCTGCCATTACAGTTTTAACTGGAGTTTTCGTTGCAAATTTTGTTGGGCCTTATATTGGCAACTTCATGAATCTCTTGGGAGCAATTATTATTAATGCAACAAATAAGGCACCCTTCTTTATGGGAATAATTGTATCAGTTGTTGTGGGTATTGTCTTGACCCTTCCAATTTCATCTGCTGCCCTATCAATGATGCTTTCACTTTCATCCCTTGCTGGTGGGGCTGCAACTATTGGTTGTTGTTGTCAAATGGTTGGATTTGCAGTTATGTCTTATCGTGACAACAAGGTGGAAGGACTTGTTGCCCAAGGACTTGGAACTTCAATGTTACAAATGCCAAATATTGTGAGAAAACCTCTTATAATTATCCCACCAATACTTTCATCAGCAATCCTAGGACCAGTGTCTACAATGGTATTTAAGCTAGAGAACACTCCCCTTGGTTCAGGTATGGGAACTAGTGGACTTGTCGGACAAATTTCAACCTTTGCTGCCATGCCAGATGTTCCTTTTATGAAACTTTTGGGAATAATTTTACTTATGCATATCATTTTGCCTGGTCTTGTGACTTTTGTCATCTACGAAGTCCTCTACAGAAAAGGCCTAATTCAAGATGGTGATATGAAGTTATATTTTAAATAAAATTTTATTAAAAGATAATAATTTTTTGCATTAAAAAAAGATGGGTCGCCCCATCTTCTTTTTTATGCTCTTACATCATCATAGTCACTTGACTCAAGTTTCTTTTCTACGTAAGAACAAGTTCCTAAAATCTTTTTATTTTCTTTTCTTGCATCTTCTACAAGTTGTTTTACAAGTTCGCCTGCTAGTCCTTGTCCACCAAATTCTGGTTTCACAATAGTGTGTTGGGCATCAATTACATCGCCCTTATCTTCGTAAGTCAAGATTCCCTTGTAATTATTTTCATTTTCGCCTATATAATAACAGTTTCTACCTTTTTTAACTTCCATAATAACCTCCTATTTTAAATGTCCTTATAAATTACTTACCCATTTAAAATAAAAGTTCACTCTTATTTTATTTTTTCAATGATTCTGTATTTTGTATCAAAGCCTTCATTAGTTCCTGTGAAGGAGTTGTCGCCTTTTGAAAGTTCTAACATGGCGTCTACTGTTTCTTTGAATTCTGGAAGTTCTTCTGTCTTTCTGTCAAGCTCGTCAATTCCCTTTTGTTTGAATTCTTGAAGCTTTTCTGCGAAGATTCTCATGTTATCGTCAATTAAGTTGCTTCCATCTTTTAGTTTAAAGGCACCAGCACTTAAATCAATGATACCATCGTCAAGTTTTTTAATTCCATCCCTCATTGGCACAATTCCCTCTGTCTTAAGTCTTGGGAATTCTTTGAAGTCCTTAGATTTATCTCTAAATTCTAAAAGACCACTTGTTAAGTCACTTGCACCGTCATTTAACTTGCCTGAGTTTGAATCAAGTTCTGTGATTGCATCTGTAAATTTATTTACAGCTTCTTCACTTTCTCCTGTTCCCTCTCTTAATTTTGATGAGCCATCTTTTAATTTTGTAGTTGCATCATCAAGTTTAACAAGGGAGTCAGAAAGTTTCATAAGTTGTGAAGTGTCAAGTTTTGATGCTGCTTCAGTCATTGCCTTTCCAAGTTCCCCATCAATTTGTCTTGCACCACTAGCAAGTTCTGATGTTCCTGCTTGGAGTTGTTCAAGTCCTCCAGGAAGTTGACTTGTACCTGCATTTAATTTTTCAGATGCAGCAGCTAGTTGATTCATGCCACCCTTTAATTGTTCTAGGCCTTGTAGTTGTTTTGACATATCGCCTAGGCCTTTTAGAGCTTGAAGTTGTGCCCCAACCTTTTGAGTTGATCCACCAATTGTCTGTGCATCTTTGCTTAAATCTCCAAGACAATCTCCTAAAACAGCAATAGCTTGGTTAATTTGTGGATTATTCTCAACATTTGCTTCTTTTAGCATTTGAATCGCTTGTCCAATATCCCTTGCTGAAGCTCCTACTGATTGAGCACCTGCGCCAATCTTTTGAAGGTCTCCCTCAACATTTATATTTCCAAGATCAGGAAGTTTTGGAGCTTCCATTCCTTGAACCTTATCATTTAATTGTTGGAAGTTGCTATTAAATTCATTTTGACCTGCTGCAAGCTCCTTTGAGCTTTCAAGTGCCTTACTTGCACCAGCATCAACCTTATCTGCACCAGCTGATAGTTTTCCTATCCCAGCCTTTAATTCAGATAGTTTCTTTAGGGCCTCTTCCTTCATTTCATCAATCTTGCTGAGCTTGCTTGAACCTTCCCTAAGTTGTGTTGTTGCATCCTTTAATTTTCCAATTCCATTATCAAGTTCCACTGAACCGTCGTGAAGCTTTCTAGCCCCATCTTTCATTTCTCCAGTTTTTTCATTCATCTTGCCAACTGCAGAAGTGTAGTCAGTGATACCAGAAGTTAATTTGCTTCCGCCTTCATACATTTCTTGTGCTGCTCCTGGAATTGGTTCAACCTTATCAATAACTTCATCGATCTTATCTTCAAACTCTCCAGACTTTTCGTAAAGTTCCTTAGAGCCATCTTTTAGTTTTACTGATCCATCTCCCATTTCTGAGATACCGTCATTTAATTCGCCTTGGGCATCAGATAATTTTGAAGAAGCATCTACTAATTTTTTTGAATTGTCTTCTAGTTCCTTTATTCCATCTCTTAACTTGTCAATAGTATCTAGGTCAGCTTCGTTTTGGAATAGTTCATTTGAAATAACAATATAGGCTTCAACAGGTTTATAGTCCTTAACGTCCATTTCTATTGTTGCCTGGCTCTTGAAGTCCTCCATTTGTCTTTCTTCTAGAATAGTTTCAAAGTTTTCTCTTAGGCCTGGTGTTAAAATTGTTGTCACCATTTCATTTTTTCCATCTTTTGCAACTTTTGCATCATCTGTTTCAATGTTGGAAGCTACTTCTTGTGGAAAGGCCATGGCTGCCATTAGGGTGTAAGGAGCATATACTCTTTGCTTTTTGCCAGCAATTTTCTTTATAGCATAGTTCTTGTTTTCTGCTGAAAGGACAACTTTTAAGTGACCAGACTTGCCTTTAAGATCAGAGTTTTCGATTTTTTCTCCGTCAAGATAATAATCGATCTTTACATCTATTGGAAGGTCTTTTTCACTCTTACCTTGGTAGTAGATGTCCTTAACATCTTCGTCCCAATAAATATATCCTGAATCATTTTTTATCATTTCATCTGTCTTTAAGTTCTTTACATTTTTTAAGTTTGACTTGTCCTTTCCCTTAATATTATCTTCAGAGTTTAGCCAAACTGAAACAGTCTTATCTGTAATTTTATCATCCTTCTTTAGGACATAAACTGTTTCACTTTTATTTATAATTTCTGATGCTGCAAAGGCAGTATTAGTTAATATCATAGAAGATAGGACAAGGGAAATAACTCCCTTTTGAAAATTTTTATTCATTTTTCTCTCCTTTTAATAATTTAATCTAAGTTTTTTGTAGTCTTCCTAATGAAGGGAAAACTAATTGAAATAATAGCAGGTAGTAAAAGTATGATTACAAGCATACTTATAATGGCACCCCTTGCTAAAAAAGTACAAATTGTTGATACAATTTCCATCTTAGAATATATACCTACACCAATTGTTGCAGCCATAAAAGATAGGGCTGAAGTTACAATTGATTTTGAAGTTTCTTTAACTGAAATTTTTAAAGAACCGTCTACGTCCTTGGATTTTTTGTATTCTGCTAAAAACCTATCTGTCAAAAGTATTGAATAATCTATAGTTGATCCAAGCTGAATAACCCCAATTATTATAGATGTAATAAATGGTATTGTGTGGTTGAAGTAAAATGGAATACCCATGTTTATTTGGATGGCAAGTTCAATTGCTCCAATTAAAACTATTGGAAAGCCAATAGACTTTAATACAAGGGCAATAATTAAAAATACTACTGAAATCGAAATAATATTTACTATTTTAAAGTCCCTGTCAGATATTACTGTTAAGTCATCCGTTAAAACCGCTTCACCAGTTAGGTAACCTTCCTCGTCATGTTCATTTATTACTTCTTTCATTTGGGCAACTTGTCTTTTCACTTCAGGTGATGCTGTTTGAAACTCAGAGTTTGCCATGATCATTTGGTAACCATTCTTGCTAAAGTTATCTTGAAGTTTGTCTGGCAAGAATTCGCTAGGAACAGTGACCCCCGTTACTGAACTTACACTTAAAACAGAGTTTATACCTTCAATTCCCTTTAGGTCACTGATTAAACCTTCTAGATTAGAATTTGATAAATCATCTTTTACTACTATAAAGTGGGTACTTGCCATGTTGTAGTCCTTCTTCATCTTGTTGAGGGCCACTATGGAATCTAGGTCTTGAGGCAAGGACCTGTCTAAGTTGTAGTAGAGCTTTGTGTTCAATGATCCATAAATTGCTGGAATGAATAATCCTATAGCAACAAGGAAAAGGGTCTTCTTGTGCCTAATGTTAAAGTCTGATAATTTATCAAAACTTGGCAGCATAACCTTGTGGTTGTATTTGTTTACTAAATTTTCAACCATGAGAAGCATTGCTGGAAGGACTGTTACAGTTGAGATTAGGCCAATTAGGACCCCTTTACTCATAACAAGACCAATATCCTTACCTAAGCCCAATCTCATTGCTATTAGGACAATAAATCCTGCAAAAGTAGTAAGTGATGATGCAAAAAGAGATGAAATTGTCTCTTGGATTGCAACATCCATAGCGTCATATTTTGTATCGTAATATTTTTTTTCTTCAACATACCTATGGTAAAGAAAGATTGAATAGTCCATGGTAACAGCAAGCTGCAATACAGCTGCAATAGCCTTGGTTATATAAGAAATCTCTCCCAGGAATATATTTGTCCCAAAGTTATACAAGACTGCATAACCTATTGTGAGCATGAATACAAAGGGAACTATAGTCGATTCATTTGTTAAGGACAAAATTATTAGTCCCAGGGCAACTGCAAGTCCAACATAAATTGGTGTTTCCTTGTCAATTAAATCCTTGGTATCCTTAACAAGTGAAGAAATTCCACTTAGGTATTTTTGATTTGACTCAATCTTTCTAATTTCATCTATAGCTGACATTGTGGTCAATGAAGATGATGATTCACTAAACTTTACTATCATAAGAGTGGATCCATCAGCATAAAAAATATCTTTTACCTCATCTGGTAAAAATTCGCTGGGAATCATATCTCCTACAGTAGAAGATTTTGAAATTACATCTTCTACCCCGTCTATCTCAAGTATTTTCTCTCTTAAGACCTCTGCATCATGGTCACTTCCCTCTAAAATTAGCATACCAGTGGCTGCATTTTTAAAGTCTTCATCCAAGATTTTTTGACCTTGGGTTGACTTTAAGTCTTGAGGCAAGTAGGACAAGATGTCATAGTTTACTCCAGTCAGCTTGTAACCTATAAATGAAGGAATCAAAAGTAAGGTCATGACTAAGAGTACAAATTTAGGTCTGTGTGAAATAAATTTTGTAAATTTTTTCATTCTACTCCTTTATCTAAATATTCTGTCTACGATTTTGTACAAAGCAGGCTTCATTTCTTCAATACTAAGAACTGAGTCTGGCATTAAGGCTGATTCACAAGTTGAAAGAACTATCTGAATAGTTAATGACAAGATAAATAATCTTTCAGACTCTGATAACTCGTCATTAAATAAACTTGAATATTTATTTAAAATAAATTGAAGGTTATTGTCCGTTTCTTTATACCTATCATCATTTTCTATCTTTGCATAAAGAGCCCAGTTTAAGTTGTTTGAAAAAAGTTGCAACTCAAGAGGATCCGCAACTAAGTGATCAATTATATAATTTATAAATGAAATATATCTCTTCTTGGGATCACTATCCACACAAGTGGACTCAGCTTCATAAAAGAGCTCCGTCATTATATCTAGGACTATTCTTTGCTCCAGATCTTTTTTATCTCTAAAGTAAAGATAAAAAGTTCCCAGGCCTAAGTCAGTCCTGCTCATAATATCTCTAATAGAAGTAACTTCTATCCCCTTTTCTCTAAAGGAAGACATAGCAGCTTCTGAGATTTTATTTTCTTTCTCTTTTCTTTTATCTTGAGACGTCATTTTTACCTCCTTCTAAACTTTTATTAATAACTGAACGTTGTTCATCTTTGCAAAAGATATAATAATACTTTTCTGAACAAAGTTCAAGTTTTTTTTTATTTTTATTTTTTATTTTAAAAAAGGCCCTGGATAAGGGCCTGATATTTATATTATATTTTCAAGTTTAAATTATTTTTTATTTTTAAATTTCAATTTTAAATTTCTATTGTATAATAGCAGAGAAAATATTTTTTGGAGGAAAAATGAAAGTAAAATCACTAATAATTCTCACATGTCTGACTCTTATAGCTTCAGGATGTGGAAATAAAAATAAAGATAATAAAATTGAAGATAATAAGACTAAGATTGAAGTAAGTGAACTTGATAAAAATGAACAGAAAGATTATCTCATATCAAATATGAATAATGACACTTCACTCGATCTTGTTAGGTCTACTATAGAAAAGAATTTAAATAAAAGTGTTGCAGACTCCTTTGCTAATCTTGTCAAGGACTACAACAAAGAAATCCCTAAAAATTTGCTTACTGGCGACTTTGAAAGGACTTCTAATATAAATAAGACTGGTGAGATTATAGAGAAGAGAGCTTCTATAAATCACAAATATCCTGACACAAATTGCAGGATAAACTCATTTTTACTCTTAAAGGATGGCTTGTCTTTTAAAGATGACGTAGATATTGATGATGAAATTCTTTTTATGGATAAGGAAGCCTTAAAAGATTTAGATTTATTTAATGATGAAGACTTAGAAAATTTTTATAAATTATTTTCAAGAGTAAAGACTTCATCTTCTAAAGACCCAAAAGTTCATGCCAAGGTAATGGAAGAATTTTTGTCAAAAGTTGACTTTCCAGAAGATGCCAGCATGGTCTCAGTAGTACTTCACGACAACTTAGATGGCGACTACCTATTTATTGGTCACGTTGGAGTCCTCCTTCCTTTAGATGATGGCTATTTATTTTTAGAAAAGATTTCTTTTGAAGAGCCCTACCAAGCAATAAAGTTCTCTAAGAAGGAAGATGCCTATATGTATTTGAAAGAAAAGTACAGGGACTATCTTGATCCAGAGGTTGCTCCCCCCTTTATTATGGAAAATAATAAATATGTAGAAATATAATTTATAAATTTTACTTGACCGTAATTTTGAAATCACTTTATAATTTAAAATTAACTTAAGACTTTTCTTTGAGTTTAATTTAAATTCAAATTCATAGTTTTAAAATTTTACACAAAAAATTGCCCCACTTTTACATGGAGCAATTTTTATTTTGAATAAATCTATTTTTTTATTCTGCTATTTTATTTCCATCTTTTATCTTGTCTTCTCTTAACTTTAACCTATTTGCATCAAGCTCTCTCTTTCTTTCGAAAGCGTGAAGTATAAGTGCAAGAGTTACAACTCCGTAAGAGATAAATGTTCTGAAGTATTCACCCATCATGGCATCTCCTGTTAAAACTCTTCCCGCTTGTGGAAGAACTATAAACATTAAGTGGAAAAGGGCTGTGCCCAAGATAACATTTGGTATTGAAGCCTTTGATACAGAGGCACCACCAACAAGGATTGATGCTGCTGCATAAAGTGCTGCTTGGTCTTGACCTGCATAAGTTGCAAGAGTACCAATGTTTTGTAGATATATAATTTGTCCGTAGCAAGCAAGAACTGTTGACATAACAATTGATGCAATTCTTATATTATCTGAATTCATTCCCGCGTTTTGTGCAACAAATTGATCTTGTCCAACTGCCTTCATATCGTGTCCAAGTTTTGTATTTCTAAACCAAACGATAAATAGGCAAAGTAGACCGATTATTGCAAGAGTAACTACTGGAACATCAAAAAGAATTTGGTGCTTAGCAGTTATAGGAATGTTGATCCTGAACTTTAGAATATTGTCAAAGCCTTGAGCAGATGCTAGGGTAATAGAGTTTTTAATACCATAACCTGCTGAAAGGACCATGGACTTAGTTCTCATTGGAATTATAGTTCCGCAGAAGTAAAGTAAGAATAACATGTACCAACCAAGGATAAAGAAAGCAAGCATCATTGATGTGATCATTTCTCTACCTCTGGCCCTATTAAGAACTCTACCTGAGAATTGTCCAAGTAGGATTGCAATTGGAGTACCGATTAGAGCTGCTATAAGAAGTCCTGTTGCTCCAGTGAATCCCCAGTCTTGGGCAAAGATAATTCCTATTTGTCCTGCCATAGCTCCTAGAGGGATACCAAAGTTGATTCCCATACCAGCTATAATTGGAATGATAAGAGAAAGTACTAAGAAGGTATTTCTTACCATTCTCTTTGAAAGTTCATTTGTTATATAAGAAAGTGGTGGTTTGGCAATGATAAGTCCAGCCACAACTATAATTATAAACAAAATTGGAACCATAAATCTGTATAAAAATTCTTTAAAATTAAATTTTTTATTCATCTTTACTCCTCCTTGTAAGTGCGTAAATTATCATTCCATTTGTGATTATCATTCTTAGTATTTCTGAAATATCTATATTTAGTGCACCATTTATAACAGTAGGAGTAAGTGTAATTACACCTTGGAATAAAAATGTACCAATTATAACATTTGGAATAGATGCCTTGTTAATACTTGCACCACCAATTAGTAGGGCTGCTACTGTTTGGAAGGTAAAGGCAAGTGGCGCTTGGTAAAGTTGGATAAAACCATAGGATTGTTGGTATATAATAATTCCAACTGCAGCAAGTACTGTAGAGAATATTACAGAAACTAGCCTTACTCTGTTAATATTAATTCCAGATGCTCTTGCATATTCTGGGTTAGAACCAACAGCTGTCATTGCTGTACCAGTCTTTGTCTTAAAGAAGGCCCAAACAATAAAAGCCATAAGAGCAAAAATTAAAAACATTCCCACTGGGATCCTAACTCCAAGTATGCTGATAGATAAGAAGTTGTTTAAAAGACCTTCTGTTATCTTTGTTCCATTTTCTAATACCTTGGACTTCATCCAATAGTCTGCAACTGGAACTTGTTGTGAAAGTCCCCTACCAGAATAACTTAGTACAGAAACAGGATTCTTATATGGAAGAATCAAATAAGCTATACACATAAAGGCTGTGAAAGAATAACCTACATAAGTAGCAATAAGCATCTCATCGCCCTTAATCCTATTTAATAAAATTCCGTAGAAAAATCCAAATACTATAGCAATAAGAGCAGCGAATATCATTGCAATAAAGATTCCTGCAAAACCTTTGAAACCAAATTCAATAGATGTTACTCCTCCTAAGATTCCTGCAACAACTCCAATTGGGATACCAAAGTTAAGTCCACATCCAGATTGCACCATAGGCACTAGGGATAATACTAAAACTGAGAACATTCCAAATCTTGAAAGAACGTTTTGTGCTGAGTCTCTAAGAGAAACACCAGCAAAGGGAGCAGCAATGAATAATATTAACAAGAAAACTGCAATAATAAGCCTTGGTATTCCAATTTGTTGTATTAAACTTTTCTTTTTAGTCATTTCCAAGCTCTCCTTCCCCACTCATTAGAAGTCCAAAGTTTGTAGGATCTGCACTTGCTGGTAAGATGCCAGCGATTTTACCTTCACATATAACAGCTATCCTGTCACAAATACTTCTAAGTTCTTCAAGTTCTGATGAAACCATAACAATTGTTGTATCGTCTTTTTCATTAGATTCCTTTAAGGCATCAAGAACAAGTTCTTTAGCACCTATATCAATACCCCTAGTAGGTTCTGATACAAATAGAAGTTCTGGTTCCATGGCAAAGGCCTTGGCTAGACAAACTTTTTGTTGGTTACCACCAGATAGGTTACCTGCCTTTTGATGAGATCCCGTAGTCTTAATGGCAAGAGATTTTATATATTCATCAGATAATTCTCTCATCTTTGCTTCATCTCTAAATTTGAATCCTAAAATCTTTTTAATAAATTTTTCTTGGACCTGCATTGCGTTAAAGGCAATATTCCAAAAAATTGGCTCTTCTAATAGAAGTCCAACTCCCCTTCTATCTTCTGATACAAAGGCAATCTTATTCCTCAAAATATCTAGGGTGTCTCCAAGTTTTAATTCTTTTCCATTGTATGTGATTTTACCACCTACAGGATAAGTTCCAAGGATCCCATTAGGTATACCAAGCTTTCCTTGACCAGCAAGACCAGCAATACCTAGGATTTCACCCCTAACAACTGAAAGGTTAACATCATATACAGCTTCACCTGGCATATCCACCCATAGATGTTCAATTTCCATAATATGGTCATTGGAATCTAGGTTCTTAGCAAGTCTTTCTTTAGCTAGCTTCTTTTCTCCATCTCTTCCAACCATCCATTCGGCTATTTCTTCAATAGATAGGTTTTCATTTTTTCTATCTTCTATTATTTCACCATCTCTTAGGACAACAACTTGATCACATACACTAGTGATTTCACGAAGTCTATGAGTGATGAAAATTATAGAAATTCCAAGATTTGCCAAAGTTCTTAAGGAATCTGTCAGGTTATTAGCTTCAGTTTCTGTAAGAACTGCTGTTGGCTCATCCATAATAATTAATTTAACATCTTTTCTTGTCATTTCCCTTGCAATTTCAATAAATTGCTTGTGACCTACAGGCATTTCAGACACAAGAGCATTAGTATCAATTTTAACTTCTAAAGTATCTAATGATTTACCTGCAATTTTTAAATTTTCCTTTGCATCAATACTTTCTAATTTTTTACCAAAAACTTTTGATATTACAGAAGAGTTAGTTTCTTCCATATCCAGAGTAATATTTTCTGCAACAGTGAATCCAGGGATCAAACTAAATTCTTGATGTACCATTCCTATGCCTGCATTTAAGGCGTCAATTGGGTTTTTAAAGTCAATTAATTTTCCGTCAAAATAAATTTCACCGTTATAACCGCCTGTCTCTCTTATAACTTCCATTCCAAAAATTATATTCATTAGAGTTGACTTGCCGGCACCATTTTCTCCAACAAGTCCCAAGATTTCTCCCCTATTGAGAGAGAAGTTAACATCCTTTAAGACGGTATTTTCGCCAAAACTCTTGCTGACATTCTTGACTTCAAGTAAACTGTTTGTCAACAAAATCCCTCCATCTTCATAATATAAAATTAAAATCAACGGTAGCCCGTTGACTTTAATTTGTTCAATAAGATATTTACTTATTAATTAATAATATATAAATATTATTTTATTCAGCTTGTCCTTCTGCTGATTCTTGTGCTTCCTTGATAGCGTCTAAGTCAACATTTAGGTTTAGATATTTTTCAGGAACGTCAACCTTATCCATACCTAAGTAACCTCTACCATATACATAAGTGTCTTGAGCTAGTAAGAAGTGGTTTTCTTTAGTTTCTCCAGTAGCTCTGTCTATATAGTTTTCAGCCATCCAGTTTGCACCTTCTGTGTAATTTTGAATTGCAGCAAGAATTTGTTCTTGGTTAAGAAGTTCGCCTTCACCATTAAGAACTTCCATTACGTGGTCAACAGCACCAAGAGTTAGTGAATAACCTAGAGAGTATGCCCAAGTACCCATTCTCTTGTCGCCACCTTTTTCGATAACTGCCTTTTCAACAGCTTCGTTAATTGCCTTCCAGTCTCCAGCCATATCTTGGATGTCTACTGAGAATGCCTTAGGATAACCCATAATTGGAGATGGTAAGTCTTGTTCTACAAAGATTGCTCCACCAGCTGCAACACCTCTAAGAAGTGGTTCAGTGTGGGCGTCATTTGTACAGAAGAAAGCAGTGTCTTTACCATATTTGTCTATCCATGGTTGGATGTTTTCTGCTATATATTGTTGTGCTCCTGGAACACCAATATCAGTTGTAGGATCTGGTGCGTTTAATGAAATAAATTCAATTCCTAGGTCCTTACAAGCTTCTTCCATGATTGCACGTCTAAGAGCTAGAAGTTCAATAGACATGTGTCTTGGGAATGTGATGTGAGCAAATTTAGTAGCTCCCATTTCCTTAGCAGCAGCTATAATTCTGTATCCTCTAGATACGTTGTCAGCATCCATTACAAGGTCAGATGCATTTTCAACCATTACTGTATCTTCTTGAGCAACTAAGTTTACAAGAATGATATCAGGTCTTTTTTCTCTAATTTGGTTAAAAGCTGCAACAGTTCCTGGAACTGATTGGTTAACAAGGACAGCCTTCATTTGAGGGTCGTCTGCCATAGCTACAATTTTAGAAATTGTAGTTTCTTGTTCAGCTTCAAATCTGTCTGGATAAGTGTCGTGTTTAATAATTCCGCCTTCATCAGCAGAACCATAAAGTTCAATTGCCTTTTCAGCAGCACGGAACTCATCTTCAGCTTGAGATACAGTACCAGTTACGATTCCAATGTGATATTCTTCGCCTTCTTTTAGAGTTTCAAACTTTGCCTTTACTCCTGCATCTGCAGTTGTGGAAGCTTCTCCTTCTTCCTTTGCAGCTCCGTTGTCAACTTTTTGACAACCAGTGAATGCCAATGCAACAAGCATTAAAAGCATGATACCCATAAACCCTTTAAATTTTTTCATTTTTTACACCTCTTCTAATTTATTTAATATTGGTTTATAAATTAAAGAGATTTTATCACATTAAATGGCAAAATACAATGGAAATATGAATTAATTTTCATGTTTTGTAAATTAAAAATACAATATTTTTACAATTAGATTATCTCTTCTAAAATTTTAATGTTTTATAAAAGTCTTATAAGCCTTTGCATTACTGTAATAGAGTCTTAAATATATTTTTGGATTTAATATTATTTTATAAAATGTTTTTCTAAGATTTTAAAAAGTATAATCCTTTGTTCATTTTAACCCCTATCAGACTAAAGTATTGTCAATTAAAAAAAGCCTGAGTTTAAAACTCAGACTTAAAATTAATTTTCACTTTTTCTTATAAAATTTATAAACAAGTTTATACTAGCTTCATCACATAAAATAAAGTTTCAATATTCCATTGGACTCCAATAATATTATGTCCGTCATTTATCGTCTCAAATGTTTTAAAAATATTGTCTTGAGACTTCGCTGCTAGCTTAAGGCCTATACTCAACTTGTCAATGGATTGATAGGTAATAGAGTTAACAAAAAGTCTCTTATCTCTTAAGGCCTCTTTTGGTTTTGAATCCTCTAATAAATCATATTTGTGAAATAGTATATAACTTAGAATCTTTTTTTGATTATAAACAATTTTTGAATAAATATTAATAGATCTTTAATAAACTTAGTTTTATAAATTTCATAAACTTAAGACTTTAAACCTTCTTCTAGAAATAGTATAAAAAAGGAAATTGCCAAAAGACCTGCTGCAATTAATATTGATTTTATTCCCAAGCCTTTAGAAGTCAGGTATCCAAGGGCTGCTCCCAATCCAAAGATAAGGATAACTGTGTAATATTTTTTTGCATTTTCAAGATAAACATCTTGCTTAGTTATATGATACTTAGAAAGATTTTCTGTTGCTGATCTTAGGTTCCCTATGCACATAGTTGTGGCAAAGTTAAGTCCATAAATTTTTTTAAATGAATAAACTTGCATGGCACAAGAAAAGGATAAAAGGGCATTAGCCAAATTATTTAAACTTTCCGGAATAATTGCAACAACTAGCATAATTATTATTTCAAATCCAATTACATATTGACGCCAGTGGAGGACTCTTTTTTCAATTGCATCTTCAAACCTGACTGCAACATAGACTCCAAGGGCAAAGGATAGGACTGGGATTAAGTATGCCAAGGATTCTTTAAAATTCAAGTCTACTATGTTTTTGAATAAGAGAACTATATTTCCCGTTTGTGCATTGGCGAAAACTTTCCCCCTCATTAGATAGGAGTAGGCATCTTGAAAGCCACCTGCCAAGGTAATAAAGACTATAACCAAAAATGTTTCGTGTAAATTTTCATAAGATTTTAATTTCATTTTAACCACCAATATATAGTCTAATACAAAAATAATTTTCTGCAATGAAAAACAGGTGATTGATTTCAACCACCTGTAAATTTAATTATAAATATTTATGAAAAAATTTATTTTGTCCCAATGTCCTTTCTGTAGTAAGCTCCTTGGAAGGAAATTTTTTCTACATTGTCGTAGGCTTTCTTGCGAGCTTCTTCTAAATCTTTACCTAAGGCTGTAATTGATAGGACTCTTCCACCATTTGTGTAAAGTCCATCAGTTTTTTTAGTTCCATTGTGAAAGACTATCAAATCCTCCTCAACCTTATCAAGTCCTTCGATGAGTTTTCCCTTTTCGTAGGATCCTGGATAACCACCTGAACACATGATAACTGTTAGGCAAGTCTCATCCTTCCACTTAATGTCATCTGCTTCTAATTTTCCATCTATTGTCTTATTTAAAAGTTCATATAGGTCGACATCAAGTCTTGGCATTAGGACTTCTGTTTCAGGGTCTCCAAATCTTACGTTGAATTCAAGAACCTTAGGCATGTCATCTTCTATCATGAATCCAACAAAGAGGATTCCTGAGTAGTGAAGACCTTCATCATTAAGTCCTTTTTCAATTTTTCTATAAATTTTTTCAAGATTTTCTTCTAGTTTAGAACTTGCTGATACTGGAGAATAAGTTCCCACTCCGCCAGTGTTTGGTCCTTTATCACCATCAAAAATTTGCTTGTGGTCCTTAGCCCTTTCAAGAGGGAATAGCTTGTTATCTGAAACTAGACAAAGAACTGAAGCTTCTTCTCCTGTCAAGAATTCTTCAATAACAACTGTGTTTCCTTGGTCGCCAAAAATCTTGTCCTTAAATATTTTTTCAAGGGAATCTATAGCTTCATCCCTGTCTTGGCAAATTATAACTCCCTTTCCAAGGCAAAGTCCATCTGCCTTGACAACTAGAGGATAAGAAAATTCTTCAAGACCCTTTTCTGCATCATCATAAGATTCAAAGCTCTTATATTTTGCAGTTGGAATAGAATATTTTTCTAGAAATATTTTGGTAAATTCTTTTGACTTTTCAAATCTTGCACAAGACTTGTTTGGTCCAAAAACCCTAAGTCCCTTTTCATTAAAGGCGTCAACTATTCCTGCACATAGTGGGTCTTCTGGTCCAACAACTGTTAGGTCAATCTTATTTTCTACTGCAAAGGCAAGAAGTTTTTCAATATCTGTTGGGTCAATATCTAAATTTTCACAAAAATCCCCTGTTCCACCATTGCCCCTTGCCATGTAAATTTTATCAACAGATTTACTTTCCTTAAGCTTCCATGCAAGTGCGTGCTCTCTTCCACCATTTCCAATTACAAGTACTTTCATTTGGCCTCCTAGTGTCTAAAATGTCTCATATTAGTAAAGACAAGACAAATATTATTTTCATTTGCATAATCTATAACTTCTTGGTCCTTAACAGATCCACCTGGTTGAACTATTACATCAATTCCTGCCTTATCAAGAAGTTCAATTGTGTCCCTAAAGAAGAATCCATCAGATGCAAGGACTGCACCCTTTATTTTTTCTCCAGCTCTTTCAATTGCTTCTTCTACTGCCCAAGACCTCTTTGTTTCTCCTTGACCAAGGGCAAGAGTTCCACCATCTTTTGCAATTACAACTGAGTTTGAGAAACTTGTCTTACAGCAAGTGAAGGCAAATTTTAATTCTTCAAGTTCTTTTTCTGTTGGCTCCCTATTTGAAACAAAGTCTAGTTTGTCTTCGTCCCAAATTTTGTCGTCAAAGTTTTGGATAATAATTCCATTTAGAACTTGCTTAAATCTAAACCCTGGCTCGTAAAGTTTTTCAAAGTCAGGAATTTCTATAAGCCTAATATTTTTCTTTTGAGCTAAAAGGTCATAGGCTTCTTTAGAAAAACTTGGAGCTGCAACAATTTCCAAGAAAATCTTTGAAAGATTTTCTGCAGTTTTTATATCAACTTCCCTATTAAGTGCAATTATTCCACCAAAAATTGATTCATCATCACATTCATAGGCCTTTACAAAGGCTTCTTCAAGACTATCCCCTATTCCAATTCCACAAGGATTTGTATGCTTAACAGCAACAGCTGCTGGCTTATCAAAATTAATCACTGCATTAAGAGCAGAGTACATGTCGTTTAAGTTGTTGTAAGAAACTTGCTTACCATGAAGAACCTTGTATTCAATTTTGTCTGGAGTATAAGAATCTTCATAGAAGGCTGCCCTTTGATGAGGATTTTCACCATATCTCAACTCTTCAACAAGCTTATAAGACTTGTTTATATATCTTGGGAATCTATCCCCTTCTCTTTTTGCAAAATAATTTGAAATTACAGCATCATAGTGTGCAGTGTAGCTAAAGGCCTTGTTGGCAAGATATTCATTAAACTTCGGATCCTTCTTATCTATGTAGTTAAGTACACTGTCATAGTCAGCTGGATCAGTTACAATGTAGACGTCCTTATAATTTTTGGCAGCTGCCCTAATCATTGATGGCCCACCAATGTCTATATTTTCAATCATAGTGTCGTGGTCTGCCTTTTCAAGCAACTTTTCTTCAAAGGGATAGAGGTTATTTACAACCATATCAATTGTTCCTATTTCTTCTTCCTTTAAAGTTTCCATATGTTCATTTAAATCACGTCTTGCAAGTATGCCTGCGTGGATTTTTGGGTTAAGAGTCTTCACTCTTCCATCTAAAATTTCTGGAAAACCAGTTACCTTGTCTACAGATATTACATCTATTCCTGCATCCTTTAGCTTCTTATAAGTACCACCAGTAGAAATGATTTCCCAACCTCTATTGACAAGTTCTTTGGCAAACTCAACAATTCCTTCTTTGTCATAAACTGAAATAAGTGCCCTCATCCTAACCTCCAATTACAACTTTTCCATTAACAACTTTTAACTTATCCTCGCAAAAATATTTTACAGAAAGAGGCAAAATTTCGTGCTCAATCTTTAAAACCTTTTGTTGAAGTTCTTCTGGACTCTCGTCTTCAACTTCAACAATTCTTTGCATGATAATAGGACCCTCATCTGCCCCCTCATTTACAAAATGAGTTGTGGCACCAGTGTATTTAACACCCCTTGATATGACGGCCTCATGTACTTTTAATCCATAGTAACCCCTGCCACAAAAGGCAGGAATTAGTGATGGATGTATATTTATTATTTTATTTTCATAAATCTTGGTAATTTTTTCTGGCAAGATCTTTAGATATCCTGCCAGAATAATTAAATCAATTTTATATTCTTTTAACTTGTTTATGAGCTCTTCATCATCTTTTATAAAGAAGCCAGGAATCCCCGCCTTCTCTGCTCTGACTAAGCCATAAGCATCTTCTCTATTTGAAATGACAATTTTTATTTTTCCGTTAATATAATTATTTTCTGTATTGTCAATGATGGCTTGTAGGTTTGTGCCACCACCTGAAATTAAAACTGCAATATTTTTAGAGGCTAAGGTCAATTTTATCTTCTCCAGCCACAACTTTTCCAAGTTCATAAAGTTTTAAGTCAGTATCCTTAAAGAAATCAACAACCTTATCTTTGTCTTCTTCTGATACAACAAGAGTAAATCCAACGCCCATATTGAAGGTAGCGTACATGTCTTCATCCTTTAAATCTGCCCACTTCTTTAAAAGTTTAAAGATTTCAGGAGTTTCGATTACAGATGCATCAACCTTTGCACAAAGTCCATCTGGAATCATTCTTGGAATGTTTTCGTAGAATCCTCCACCTGTTATGTGACTCATTCCCTTAATATCAACAATTTTCAAAAGTTCAAGAATTTCCTTAACATAAATTCTCGTTGGCTTTAAAAGTTCTTCCCCTAGAGTAGAATTTAATTCATCAATTTCTTCATTTAAATCAAGTTTGCAGTGGTCAAATACAATTTTTCTAACAAGTGAATAACCATTAGAGTGGATACCATTGGAAGAAAGACCAAAAACTATGTCTCCTTCCTTAATAGCAGAACCATCGATAATTTTGTCCTTATCAACAACTCCAACAGCAAAACCTGCTAGGTCATATTGGTCTTCTTGGTAAACTCCAGGCATTTCTGCAGTTTCTCCACCAATAAGTGATGCTGAAGATTGGATACAACCTTCGGCAACTCCCTTTACAATTTCTTCCATTTTTTCAGGAACTAGCTTGCCAGTTGCAATATAGTCCAAGAAGAAAAGTGGTTTAGCGCCTTGGCATAAAATATCATTTACGCACATTGCCACACAGTCAATACCAATAGTATCGTGTTTATCAAGCATGTGAGCCAAGATAACTTTAGTACCAACACCATCTGTACCACTACAAAGTACAGGATTTTTAATTCCATCAAGGTCTAAATTAAATAAACCAGAAAATCCACCAAGAGATGATAAAACATCCTTGGATTGGGTTTTTTTAACAATACTCTTAATTAATTCAACTTCTCTTTGACCGGCATCAACATCTACGCCTGCATTCTTATAATTAATTGCCATCTCCGCTCCTTTTATCCTTCGTAAATATATTCGGTGTTTGCAATTTTTTCTGACATATCAGACCTAAATTGTCTTAGCTTTTCCTTTAAATTGTCATCAGATACAGCCAAAATTTCTGCAGCAAGGATTGCAGCATTTTCTCCACCATTAATAGCAACTGTAGCAACAGGTACTCCACTTGGCATTTGAACAGTGGAAAGAAGTGCATCTAGTCCATCAAGAGTTGAACTCTTAACAGGCACTCCAATAACAGGTCTTGTAGTAAGAGCTGCTATAACTCCACCAAGGTGGGCAGCCTTTCCTGCTATTGAAATGAAAACTTGGCTTTCATCTTCAGCATTTTTTACATATTCTTGTAACTCTTTTAAGGCTCTGTGAGCAGAAATTACTTTGGCTTCATATTCAATCCCAAATTCCATTAATTTTGCAACGATCTTGTCTGCAATTTCTCTGTCAGAAATTGAACCCATTATAATTGATACTCTCATTTTTAACTCCTTAAATTTCTAGATATTTTGAAACATTAAGAGGTTCTACATATTCTCCATTATGGTAAGCTCTCATGTTTCCACCACTAACTTCGTCGATTAGGACGATTTCGTCTGATCCTTCAAGTCTACCGTATTCAAATTTAATATCGTAAAGATCTAGTCCCTTTTCTTTTAAAAGGTCTTTTACAATATTTGCAATTTTCTTATTCATTTCTACGATTGTATCGTATTCTTCAGCCTTTAAGATGCCTAGGGCAACAAGTCCTTCTTTAGTAATAAGTGGATCGTCTCTTCCATCATCTTTTAAAGTGATTTCAGTATATTCTGGAAGGTCAGCACCTTCTTCTACATAAAGACCATATCTTCTGTAGAAAGATCCAACGGCCTTAAATCTTGTAATAACTTCAAGACCCTTACCAAATACACTTGCTCTTTTTACTTCCATTAAATTATTGTCAAGGTCAGAAGAAATGTAGTGAGTGTTAATTCCTGCTTCATTGATTTTTTCAAAGAAGTATTTAGTAACTTTTAGACATTCTTTACCTGCACCTTCAATACTACCAGCTACTTGGTTTCCACCAGTATCAAAAACTCCGTCAGTTCCTGTCATGTCATCCTTAAATTGTAGGTAACATCTTCCGTCTTCTTCTAAAACATTCTTAGTTTTTCCTTGGTAAATAGTTTTCATAATTTCCTCCAGTAAATTAAATAAAGCCCAAAGAGGCAGATTTCGTAAAACCTACCCCTCTGGGCTTTTTTCCCTAAGGTGTGATACTTTATAAAAAAAGTACCAGTACCGCTCGGTCCTTGGCAAAGCCCGGATCCCTAGGCACACTTTCACTCATGATATGAGCTCTCATACAATTAGATATTATCAATTTAGATTTTAATTGTCAATAGTTTTTGTAAACTTGAGCCTGAATTTAAATTCCTTATATATCAATAATTTTTAAGGAATTCCAAAAGTAAAAGTGTATTTTTTAAAATTTTATTTTTTTAAAATTTTTAAGAACTTGCCAAAGAAGGAGTTCTTTTTGTTATTTTTTTCATCTTCAACTTTCTCTTTATCAATAATTGTTTTTTCGACTTTACTTCTCGCAGCAAAGTTCTTTTCTTCACACTTTTTTATAAAGTAATCTTGACATGAAATTCTTTCTCCTTGAATTTCAATTTTTTCATACTCTCCATCACTATTCATAGCCCTAGCGCCAACATTATCTTGCATTTGTATTTCAAGATAATTTAGTATCCTAATTCTAATCTCTTCATCTAAGACTGGTGTTGCAATCTCCACTCTTTTTTCAGTGTTTCTTGTCATAAGATCGGCAGAAGAAATGTACATATCTTTCTTGTCCTTTCCAAAGACATAAACCCTTGGGTGTTCCAAAAATCTTCCAACAATAGACCTAATACTTATATTTTCACTTTTGCCTTCTATTCCAGGAAGAAGGCAAGAGATTCCCCTAATAATTAAATCAACTTTTACGCCCTTTTGAGACGCCTCAACAAATTTTTCTATAAAGTCCTTGTCTGTTAGAGAATTGAATTTACAAAGGATGTAGCCATTTTCTCCCTTTTCAATTTCTCTTTCTACAAGATGCATAAGTCCTGACTTTAAGCTTGTTGGTGACTGTAGAAGATGTTTGTACTTCCCATCTAAATTGCCAATGGACATATTTTTAAAGAAGTCTGTTGCATCAAGTCCTATGTCTTTATTGGCAGTCATTAGTGCAAAATCAGTGTATTGTTTTGCAGTGGATTCATTGTAATTTCCTGTCCCAATTTGTGTGATGTAATTTAAGTTTCCACTTTCACTGTCCTTGTAAGTTATTAGGCAAATTTTAGAGTGCATCTTGTACTTGTTAAAGCCGTAGATAATGTTGCAGCCTTCTTCATATAGGATATTTGCATAATTTATATTTGATTCTTCGTCAAACCTCGCCTTTATCTCAACAAAAACTGTGACTTCTTTTCCATTTTGTGCTGCTTCAGTTAAGTATCGAACAACCTTAGAATTTTTCGCCAGCCTATAAATTGTTATCTTTATGGACTTACACTCGGGGTCATTAGCTGCTTCTTTAAGAAGAGATATAAAGGTATCCATGCTATCATAGGGATAAGATAAAATCCTGTCTTTCAATCTAATATCTTCTGTCACGCTGGAAGAAAAATCGCTAGGATTGTATTGTCTTAATTCCTTATAGAGGAGACCACTTTTTATAGCCTTTGGCACTTCATCAATTAAATCAAAGACATATTTCATATTTAGGGGTGTGTCTGAAGGAAAATATGCAGCCTCATCCAAGTCCAACTTTTTCAAAATAAATTTAAGACTTGGCTTTTGAAGACTTCCTTCTGATTCCAACCTCACAACATTTAATCTCTTTCTCTTCTTTAAGATGGTCTTCATGTATTCAGTGTAGTCGTCAAACTCTTCCCAGGTATCCCTGTCATCAACAAAGTCGGTGTTCCTTGTTACCTTAATTATATTTTTTGATAAGACCTCATAATCCTTAAAAATTTCATCAATTTTATTTAGAATTATATCTTCCATTAAAATATATTCAAAGTTTTCTCCTGGCAAGATTAAATATTTTGGATAAGTTCTTCTAACTGGAACTATACCAAATACTTTTTCTCCATTTTTCTCTAGATGTGCAATGGCATATAATTTCGTATTTTCTAAAAATGGAAAGGGATGATTTATATCAACTATTTGAGGAGACACAAGTTGATCAATCCTATTAATATAAAAGTCATCTACAAAATCTTTTTGACTTTTATCCAAATTTTCATAGGATAAGTTTCTTATATTTACCTTCTCTAAGCTCTCACTTACTTTTTTAAAAATCTCGTCCTTCTCTTCATATATTTTTGGAAGAGTTTCTAAAATTGCCTGGATTTGCTCTTCTGCATTCATCCCAGTCTTGTTATCTTTTACTTCTTTTTTCAAGGAAGATAAGTCATGAAGAGAGCCAACCCTAACCATAAAAAATTCATCTAAATTTGAAATAAAAATACTAATAAATTTTAATTTCTCCAGGTCAGGGACTTCTTTTTCAGTTGCTTCAAGGAGCACTCTTTCGTTAAATCTTAGCCAGGATAATTCTCTATTTTGAAAGTACGATTTCATCATTACCACCCAATACTTTATAAATTAAATAACCTTCTCTCAGTCCATTTCCAGAAACTTGTATCTCATTTATATTAAACTTTTTCATAAAAGTTCTTAAAATTATTATTCCAGGTACAGTTGTATGGATTCTGGCTGGGTTTATGCTCAAGATTGACCTAATAATATCTGTGTCCTTGTCCTCAATAAGTTCCATTAATTTATCAAGGTCATCTAAGCTAAAGGATTTGTCATCTCCTCCCCAAAGGTCTTCAATGATTTTTCCTGTAGTTCTAATTGATCCACCAATTCCAACTAATTTGTCTGTCTTAGTAGAAAATTTAAAAGAATTAATTTCACGAAGAACAATCTTTTTAATAGCACGCATTTCTTTTTTCTTTGGCAAAATTCTCGATACATTTGCAGTAAAAAGTAAGAGTGAACCAATATTTAAGTTTAGAAATTCCTTAGGTCCTTCTTCATCGAAATAAACAACTTCTGTACTGGCACCACCAATATCTATTGAAAGTCCACTTTCAATTTCTACTTCACTTCTTATTCCAACATTTCCAAGAAAGGCTTCCTCAACTTGGTCTAGGACGTCAATATCAATATCAAGTTCTTCCTTGACTCTTGCCAAGACTTCCTCAGTGTTGTCTAAATTTCTCAAGGATGCTGTAGCAAAGGGTGAGAAAGTGTCAACCTTTAGTTCTTCTACAATATTTTTTATACTTGCAAGGGTCTTTATAAGTTTTTTTATTCCCTTTCCAGAAAGTTCGCCATCGTGCACATAAGTTATTAGTCCAGCAGTATATTTTTTATTTATAACTTTTTTTAATTCTTCAGTCTCTTCGTGAGCGTCAAAGACGATTAACCTAATTGTGTTGGATCCTATATCTACTATTGCGTGTCTCATAAATAATCTCATCCTTCCTCATAATCATTCACAATCATCTTAAACTTCAATTGTAAAATTCTTGTAAATTTTTCTTTTAAAGTATGTAATTTTTTGTCTAGTCTTTTGAAAAATAAAATTTTAAACAAAAAAGGAGCCAGTTATCTGACCCCTTTGTGATAATTAATTTTTTAATAAATTCTTTTATATTTAAGTTAAAACTATTTAAAATTTTTCTTCTAATAAGTCCAAAGTTATTTCTACATTTCTCTTAGACTCTCGTCTCATTTCTTCTGCTCTGTCAGCTAAAACTTGTCTTCTTTCTTCCAAATTTTCAAGGGCTAATTTTATTTTAGTAAAGAGTTCTTCTGGAGTAAAGTTCTCCACATCAATAGCTTCTTCTATCCCCAGTTCCTTTACCATGGCTTCAACCTTTGGGTCATAAATTATTCCCACCATTGGAAGATTGACACTTGCTGCATAGACAAGTGAGTGAAGTCTCATAGCCGCAAGGAGTTTTAATTTTTTAAAAATTCCCATTAACTCTCCTGCAGAGTAGGTGTTTTCTATTAGCATTACCTTGTCCTTGTGACGGCATCTCTCTGCAACTTCGCTTGAATAAATATTGTCCCTAGGATTATGGAAGGGAACAAGGAGAATATCATAACCATCTTCGATTAACTTGTCGATAGTCGCTGCAAATTTATTCTTTATCTCTCCAATATTTTTTTGATCTCTTATGCAAAATCCTATAGTCTTATCTGTAATCTTAATATTTTCATTCTTTAAGATTTCATCAACCCTATCTTCACTTGCAGCTTCAAGGGTAAAGACTGGGTCAGCAGTTACTTCTATATTTTTATTGGTAACTCCTAGATCCCTTACAAACTTATAGGAGAGATCGTCCCTTAAACTTATATAGTCCACCCTGTTTAGGACCCATCTTGTCAAAATCCTGTTGAATTTTTTATCTATTGGTCCAATTCCATTGGCATAGACGTAAACTTTTTTTCTCAAAAACTTTGCCAAGATAATTACAGAAAGATAATAAATAATAGACCTTGTGGAAGTAATATCTTGGAGAATAGATCCTCCACCAGACAAGAGGAGATCTGATTCTTTTAGGGCTCCACGGACCTCACTAAAGGAAAATCTATTTACTGCCCCTATTTCATAAACCTCTTTTGTTTTTTCAGGATTATTTGAGAGTGCTGTCATCTCTAAATCAATATTTAATTTTTTAAAATCATCTACCATGGCTTTTAAGATGGCATCGTCGCCAGAATTGTCAAAACCAAAGTATCCAGATATTACAATTTTTTTCATAAGATCACTCTGTTTAATCACTCTCTAAATAGTTTCTGCCTCTATTATGTTTTCTTCTTTTAAATTATCTTTATTTTCTATTTCTTCTAAACTTTCTTCTCTCTCAAGTTTTTCCACTTTTATAGCAGTGAAAATTATTCCAAGCACAATCCAGAAGGTAAATATAATTCTTGGAATATATAAGAAGTGTTCCACAAGTCCATGACCCATGATGCCAATTATACTTGCAAAGAGTCCTGCTCCAAGATATTTATAATATTTGTCTTGAGATTTTACTAGGTTTACATAAGTGTATTTCAAACTTGAGAATAGTAAAAGGATGAAAAATATAAATCCAATTAGGCCAATTTCTGCTGCAACTTCAAGATAAGTATTGTGGGCGTGATATATTGGCATTGTCCTTATATATCTCTCAAAGGTTTCCTTAAAAGGCACGTAGCCAAAACCAACTCCTGCAACCATGTTGTCCCTAATTACATCTCTTGTTATTTGCCAAATTTTTATCCTATACATATTTGAACTATCTACTGTTGAACCTATGGAAGTAATCCTATCTACAACTTTTTGTGGAAGAAAGGCAAGTCCACCCAAGACCATTGGCACTCCAAGAAGAAGTAACTTCTTGTCAACTAATAATACAAAGGCAAGGGCTGCTAGGGCTATTCCTACCCAACCTCCTCTTGATAAGGTCATGACAATACAGATTAAAAGTATTCCAGTTGATCCTGCAAAGAGAAATTTTTTTCTCATGCTCTTTGTATACCAAGTCATTCCCACGGCAATTGGTGTGATGAGTACTAGGTACTCTGCCAAAATATTTGGGTTGAAGAATACTGAGTAAACCCTCACTGCAATATCTGTGTTATTTTCTGTGTCAAGCCACTCTGGTCTCATCTCTACTCCAGTAAAATATTGGAGAACTCCAAGTAGTGCAACTACAAGAGCAGATAAGAGTAATGTTGATATAAAGGCATTAAGCTGGCTCCTTGTCTTTATGGAATTTGTCATTGCAAATAAAAAGGAAATACCTGCTGCATTTAAGGCCAAGTCACGAGCTGAACCCGATGGATCAATTGATGTTATAGTCGAGAAAACTATAATAAATACAAAAATTGCAAGAGGAACTGTCCTCTCCCCAACCTTAAATTCTTCTTTGTATAAGAAAGTCCTAAGTAAAACAAAAAATCCCATGGACAAGAGCATAATTAGGCCTAAAGCATCGGGCACAAAGGGGTAAAGAAAGGCTGATGCAAATAGACCGATTTTTATATCGTAAATAACTAAAAGCAGTCCACTTATACCAAGAAAGGCTGCCAAAAATAACTTAAGTCCCAAAAAATAATATATGATACTTAGGAAAACTGCAGACAATATAATAAAATTAATTTTTCTTGATTTTACCACCAGTTTTCACCGCCTTCATCTAATTTAAAGAAGCTTGTGAAAAATTCCAAAAACTTTGAACCCATAATTATATCCATATACCTTCCCTTAAATAGTGAGAGAATTATTCCTAAAATTATAAATAAAAGAGGAAAAATAATTTTTGCCCCTACAATTAGAGAAATAATTAGGGTTAGAACTCCAGAATAAAAGATTATATTGGAAATAATACCTGCAATCTCATCAAAGTCATTAAGAGACCTAAAGGCTCCTCCCAGGAAAAAAGAATCTTTTATTAAAGGTACAAATATCCTTCCAAGAAAATTCATAAACCTTTCTATTAGCCTAAATAATCCCCTATAAATCTTATAGATAAAGGAATTTGCAAATAAAACTTTCTCTCCTCCAAGGACAAGTTTAGTTTTTGAATTTGCAAAGTTTTTTTCTATTGGTTTAGCTATAAAATCATGGGCCCTTTTAGTAAAGGAGTCTTCATAGAATCCACTAAAGGCCCTATAGATTTTATTTAAAAACCTTATAGTTAATGAGTTAATAGTAATCACCTAGTTCTTTACTTCTACACCAAGTATTGTCATAAATGTTGTGATGCTTTTGTTCTTAATTCTCATCTCTGCACCAATTCTCACTTGTTCAGTGCCAACTTGATAAAAATCTTGTGTGTCCTTTACATCTGCGTCAATAGTCATAAGGACCCTGTACTTGTCAGGAACTTCTGAATTGTAAAATTTGCCTTGGTACTCAGTCTTGTCCTTGTAAGGTTCAACTTCAGCAGTGGCAATTTTACCAAGGTAAGTTCCCTTATCGTAATCGTAGATTGGGTCTCCAACTTTAATGTTGTTGGCAGTTACATCTCTAACATCCTTAACTTCTGCAGTAATAACTCCTTTTTTAGTTGTTACTTCACCAACAGGTCCCTTATTTCCAAATCTCTTTGCTCCTACAGCAACAAGTGCAATCAGTAATACAATTACTAATAAGTCAATTATATTAATTAAGCCAAAAAGTCTGCCCTTTTTGTCAATTATCTTCATTTTTTCCTCCCCTTAATATTTCTTCGTAAATTTCTGTTTGTCTATTTCCCATAGATTCATGAGAATAATTTTCTATAACTTCTTTCCTTATGTTTTCTCCCAATTCCTTTAGCTTGTCCCTCTTGTTATAAAGGTCCAAAATATATCTTGAAAGAGACTTATAATTGCCCACTGGGAATAAGTATCCAGTGTAATCGTCCTTAATTATCTCAGGTATACCACCAGTCTTTGTGGAAACTGTAGGCACATTTAAGAGAGCTGCCTCAAGTATCACATAAGGGAAAGACTCTGATAAACTAGTCAAGACATTTATATCAATAGCATTAAAGAAAGAATACTTCTCCCTTACAAAGCCTAAGAAATAGATATTTTTTTCTATTCCATAGGACCTTGCCATCTCTTGTAAATTTTTCTTTTCCTCTCCCTCTCCTGCTATTAAGAAAATTATATCTGGATTTACCTTTAGGGTTTCATTGCAAGCCTTTATAAAGGTTTCGTGGTCCTTGACCTTATCTAGCCTTGCAGCAATACCAACTAAGAGTTCACCGTTGTAATTAACCTTGTGCTTTTCCAAGAAAGCAGTCTTGGGATCATGGTCAATTTTTTCCTCTGTGTCTATGCCATTGTAAAGGACGTGAATTTTTTCCCTATCAAAGCCCCTATCTACTAGCATTTTTTTAAAATTATCACTTACACAAATATAATGGTCAAATTTCTTGAGAGACATCTTATTTAAAGTCGTGTAAATCAAATTTTTGTAAAAAGAATCCTTAAAGTCAAGCTTGTAGTCTGAGTGAACTGTTGTGACCATGGGGATACTTATTTTCTTTTTTAAAAACATGCAAATAAAATTAGCTCGCGCACCATGAGCGTGGACTAAATCATACTTGCCCTTATTTATTTCGTCACTTAATTTAGAAACGACTGAAAGGTCTGACCTCTTTTCCTGTGGATAGACTTCTATGTTTATGCCTCTTTCCTTGGCTTCCTCATAAAAGGTGTCTTTAATAAAGCAGATGATTTTTGTATCTACTTTTCCACTAAGGCCCTTCATCAGGGTGAAGATGTGAGTCTTTGCACCACCTGTGTCGCCGCCACTAATTAAATGGAGAACTTTTCTCATAACTTCTCCTCCTTATCTAATTCATTATACAATAAATTTGAAATAATTTTAACAGTTTTGTTTATGTCACTTACCAAGACCTTCACCCATAATATTTTCCTTCGACTTAATAAATTTTTATCAGCTTATAATTTTCTATAAGTCTATAAAATTCTATGACTTGATAAATTTTTATGACTTCATATTTTTTTATGACTTCATATTTTTTTGTGACTTTATGTTTTTTTGTGACTTAGCATATTTTTACGTCTTTATAATTTATTATATTTTATCTACTTTTGCTGTTTTATATTCTTTATGTTTCTATATGCATTTACGGGTAACTTATTAATTAGGAGTAATAAATTATTGATATTATATTATTAATAAAAGAGACATTATTTCAAAATAATTAGCTGATATATCATTGAGTAAGATTCCAAGCAAGAAGACTTGTAGAAGTTGCTGACAAGTTTAATAAGTAAGTTCAATATAATTTTTAAAATTTCAAAAAAAGTTCTTGCAATTGTTTCCAAAAAGTGATTTAATAATAAAGATAAAAAAATAGAAAATCAGTCCAAGGACTGAGTAAAATCATGTCCTTGTGCATGATTTTTTTTTGAGCAAATTTAATGACCTAAATTTTTTTTGCCCATTTTTAAGAATGTTTGATCTTTTATTTGGAAAAAGGAGAAAAAAATGCCAAGAGATAATTCAATTAAGAAGACACTAGTAATAGGTTCTGGTCCCATTGTCATAGGACAGGCTGCAGAGTTTGACTACTCAGGTACACAAGCTTGTGAAACCCTAAAGAAAAACGGAGTTGAAACTGTTCTTGTAAATTCAAATCCTGCTACTATTATGACAGACAAGGGTGTTGCCGATAAAATTTACATTGAACCAATTACAATTTCTTTTATAGAAAAAATTATTGAAAAAGAAAGACCTGACTCATTAATTGCCGGTATGGGTGGACAAACTGGTCTCAACATGACACTTGAACTAGACAAGCGTGGAATCCTAAAAAAATATGGAATAAAAATAATTGGTACTGACATAGAAGCCATCAAAAAGGGCGAAGACAGGGATATTTTTAGGAATACAATGAAGGAAATTGGCGAACCAATTATTGATTCTGAAATTGCAACAAGCCTTGAAGAAGGAAAGGAACTTGCAAAGAAAATTGGCTATCCCCTAGTTGTTAGACCTGCCTATACTCTTGGAGGAACTGGCGGTGGCTTTGCTTATGATGAAGAAGAACTCGAAGAAGTTTTATCTCATGGACTTAGTCTTAGCCCAGTAAACGAATGTCTTCTTGAAAAATCTATTCGTGGTTGGATGGAAATTGAATTTGAAGTAATTAGAGATGCTGCTGGCGAAAAGATAATTGTATGTGACATGGAAAATGTAGACCCAGTTGGGGTTCACACAGGCGACTCCATAGTTGTTGCTCCTTGTCAAAGTCTTGATAAAGATGTCTTAGCTAAGTTAAAAAAATCTGCCTTTAATATAGTAGAAAGTGTAAATGTTGTTGGTGCTTGTAACGTACAACTTGCTTTAAACCCAGAAACACTTGACTATGCAATTATTGAAATTAACCCAAGAGTTTCTCGTTCATCAGCTCTTGCATCAAAGGCAACAGGCTATCCAATAGCAAGGATTGCAACAAAGATTGCCCTTGGCCTAAACCTAAATGAAATCCAAAACGAAACTACTGGCGAAACTATTGAAAACTATGAACCAAAATGTAACTATGTAGTTGTTAAGATTCCTAAATGGCCTTTTGACAAGTTCAAATTTGCCAACAGAAAACTTGGCACAAAGATGATGGCAACTGGTGAAATTATGTCAATTGGTTCATCCTTTGAAGAAGCTCTACTAAAGGGTATAAGATCTCTTGAAATTTCCAAATTCTCTCTTGAATCAAAGTTCTCTGAAGAAAGAACTACTGAAGAATTAAAGAAGAGAATAAAATTCCCTGACGATGAAAGACTATTTGACGTTGCAGAAATTATTAGACGTGGACTTTCTATAGAAATGATTCACGACATCACTGGCATTGACCTTTACTTCTTAGAAAAAATCGAAAGAATTGTTCACGAAGAAGAAAAACTTAAAAACTTAAGTCTTGATACAATAACTCCTGAAGAATTAGCCAAGCTAAAGAAGTTAGGTTTTTCTGACAAGACTATTGCAGCAGCACTTGAAGTTGATATAGATGAAGTTGTTGACCTTCGTCAAAAGAACAATATTCTTCCAAACTACAGAAGAGTAGATACTTCTCCATTTAGAAAAAATGGTGCTTACTACTACTCAACTTATGAAAAAACAGACGAAAATATTATCTCTGACAAGAAAAAAATAATTGTAATTGGATCTGGCCCAATAAGAATTGGTCAAGGTATTGAGTTCGACTACTGCAGTGTTCACGCAATTAAGGCTCTTATCAAAATGGGAATCGAAACAATTACTATAAACAACAACCCAGAAACTGTTTCAACAGACTTTGATACATCAGACAAACTTTACTTTGAACCACTCACTGAAGAAGAAGTAAAATCAATTATTGACACAGAAAAACCAATGGGAGTTATCCTTGCCTTTGGTGGCCAAACTGCAATTAAACTTGCAAAATACCTTCACGACCAAAAGGTAAATATCTTTGGAACTGACTTTGAAGACATTGACAGGGCTGAAGATAGAGAAAAATTTGACGAAATGCTTGAAGAATTAAAAATCAATAGACCTAAGGGACACGGAGTCTTCAATATCAAGGAAGGTCTTGAAGTTGCAAAAGAACTTGGTTATCCACTACTTGTTAGACCATCATATGTACTAGGTGGCCAAGGTATGCAAATAACTTACGATGAAGAAAGCCTTGTAACTTACCTAAAGGGGGCCTTTGAAAGAGATGCAATTAATCCAGTCCTAATTGACAAATACCTAGTGGGTCGTGAAATTGAAGTTGATGCTATATCAGATGGCCAAGATGTATTGATACCAGGAATTATGGAACACCTTGAAAGAGCTGGAGTTCACTCTGGTGACTCAATTACAATTTATCCAAGCATTAACATCTCAAATGAAATCAAAGATAAAATTTTAGATTACACAAAGAAGATTGCAAAGGCACTACACGTTAAGGGCATGATCAATATCCAATTCATTGAATACAAAAATGAACTTTATATCATAGAAGTAAACCCTCGTGCATCAAGAACAGTTCCTTACATCTCAAAGGTTTCTGGAGTTCCTATAGTGGACCTTGCAACAAAGACAATGCTTGGTGAAAAATTAGCTGACCTTTCTTACGGCACAGGCATTTACAAAGAACCAAAATTAATGGCTGTTAAAGTTCCAGTTTTCTCCATGTCAAAACTTAACAGGGTAGAAATTTCTCTTGGACCTGAAATGAAATCTACTGGAGAAGTCCTTGGAGTTGGAAAAGACATTGACGAAGCACTTTTCAAAGGCTTCCTAGCAGGAGGATCTGCAATAGAAGACAATGCATCACGTGTGCTTGCAACAATTAATGACAATGATAAGGAAGAATTCTTGGGAATTGCAAAGACAATGCAAGATATGGGTTACAAGATTGTAGCAACTAAAGGAACTTGTAAATTCTTAAAAGATGCTGGCATCGATGCAAAAGAAGTTGGCAAGATCAATGACCCAAGACCAAATATACTTGACGTAATAAGAAACGGCGAAATCGACCTTGTTGTTAACACTCCAACAAAGGGTGGCGACTCAACAAGAGATGGCTTTAAAATTAGAAGAATGGCTACAGAATACGGCATCGACATAGTGACATCACTTGACACATTAGCCGCAAGAGTAGCAGTTAAAAATAAAAAATTCCATGAAGAAAACATGGATATCTATGACATAACAGAATTTTAATTTTAAAAATCTATAAAGAATAAAAACCTCGGTGTAATTAATACATCGAGGTTTTATTTTGTAATTTTTTATGAAATATCTGTTAGGAATTTTCTTCCGAGATATCTTATAAAAATTTAAAGTTATTGCTTCAAGCTATAAGTTATTTATAAAATTTTTTTTAATTTTTAGCTCTTAATTCAATTTATAAAAATAACCCAGAAAAGATTCTGGGTTTAAATTTATTTTATATTTAATTTATCTTTTAAATCTCTTATGTCCTTGTCAATCCTTTCTTCGTAAAGTTCTCTGTCCCTATTTTCCATTGCCCTATCCACAAGTTTTTTCAAGTCTTGGTCAGCTCCTTTTTCAAGTTTATCAAGAGCAATCTTTACAAGTCCACCAAGTTCTCTAAATTTTGTAACCACCCTGTGTTCATCAGCAATGTGTCCCATTAAAAATCCAAAGGTCCATTCTGCATTAGTCTTTGTAAGGACGCACTTATGGTCTACCATGACTCCCTTGACCTTAAGACCTAATAGGAAGTCTCGCAGTTCTTCCCTATCCATGTCTGAGAAAACCATAAGCTCTTCTTCAGCTTCTAGTCCTTCATTCTTACTTAAATCTTCTTCAAAAAGTTTTCCAACTTTTTCTTCTAAATTTTCCTTATTTATTTTATTTAATTCAATTCCAAATTCACTTGCAACTTCTTCAGTGATTTTTGTCTTTTCACTGTCAAGTCCATATAATAAAATTTTCTTCATTTTAACACCTCTATATTATTTTACCCAAATTTAATTTAATTATTGGGTATATTATAATCGAGGTGTTATTATGAGATTAAATAAGGGCGATGAAGTTATTTACGAAAGAATTTTTACTGAGAAGGACTTAAATAACTATGCAGAAAATGCTAACTTTTGGGGCAAGCACCACGAAAGTCCCAATGACAAGGGCGAATATCTTTTGCAAGGTCTTCTGACAGCAAGTCTCACCAATAAAATTGGTGGCGACTACGATATTTTGATGTATAGGATGGAATTTGATTTTTTAAAGAAAGCCTACACCAATAAAAAACTCAAATGTGTAAATATTATTGATAATGTAGAAAATAAAAATAATAAAAACTTTATAGATATAAAATCCGATGTCTATGACGAAAATGGTGACCATCTTCTCCATGGAATTTTAAAAGGAATTTTATTAGATTAAGTGTAGGAACATTCCTACACTTTTTCTTTTGCCACTTATATAAAAATTTTGACCACTTAGCTGAGATTTATTTACTTTTTCTTCTCATGGTTTATATTATAAGTAAAGGAGGTCACATATGGATTTTGAAATTAAAATAGATGAAGCTTATAAGCTTCCCAAGACTTTTGTTTACACAGATAAGATTACAGAAGAAGTTCTAAGGATCAAGTCCTTTGTACTAGAAAATTCAGAGAGTCTTTTAATTGGTTTTCTTGATGAGAAGATAAAAATTCTAAATCCTGCAAAAATTTATAGAATTTACACAGAGAATTCAAAGGTCTTTGCTGAGTCTATAGATGAAAAATATTTAGTAAAGAAAAGAATTTATCAGCTTGAAGATATTTTAAAGTCTAAGAAGTTTGTTAGAATTTCAAATTCTGAACTTATCAACCTAAATTTAGTTGATAGCTTTGACTTATCCTACTCTGGAACTATTTCTGTAAAAATGAAAAATAATTCCAAGACCTTTGTCTCTCGAAGATATGTAAAAAAAATTAAAGAAACTCTTGGTATATGAGGTGATTTTATGAAAAAAATTATTAGTCGAATGGTAAATGGTCTTTTGATTTGTGAATTTGTTTTGCTTGTAATTTCTCTTGTCATGTCCTACTTCTTCACTGATGGAGATTTTTCTATTGCCAATCCAATGTTAATTGAGAACTCTAAGTCAGTCTTTTCAGCAAGCTTTTTGTCAATTTGCCTCGTTGGACTTCTTGGTCTGATATTTGGCTTTGCCTCTGTAGTTTGGGAAGAAGAAAAACTTTCAATACTTGCAAGGACTATTCTTCACTTTCTATTGACTGCTACCACTATGATTTTTGTGGGCTACAAACTCTATTGGTTCCAAAAGTCCTTTTTATCTCTTGCCATATTTCTTGCTATTTACTTTTTAATCTATCTTGGAATATGGTTTATAGAATACGCAATTTACAAAAGGGACATTTCGAGATTAAATGCTAAAATAAAAAATAATATGTAAAAGCAAACCACCTTATGAATTCACTTCACAAGGTGGTTTTATTTATAATTTATTTTTCACCAATAACTTCAATCTTGTATCCATCTGGATCTTTTACAAAGAAATAAGAATCTGAATTGTCTGAAAGGGCTTTAAGTTCTGTTACATCACAACCCTTTTCTTTTAATTCTTCCCTAAAGGATTTTATATCGGGATGTGAGATTGCAATGTGTCCATAGCCATCGCCCATTGTATAGTCTCTTCCATCATAATTGTAAGTTAATTCTAATTCATAAGGTGAATCTTCAAGTTTTAAATATAATAGTGTGAATTCATCTTCTGGAAAGTCCTTGCGTCTTGATTCTACAAAACCCAAATTTTCTTTATAAAACTTTTCAGATTTTTCTAGATCTTTTACCCTAATCATTGTGTGTAAAAATTTCATTTTATTCCTCCCTCTAGTTATTACTCTTATAATTATTTATAACCAATAAAAGGCTTAGTCACGCTTAAAAATCAAAAATGTATTGTGCGATTTAAGATGACTTAAAAACAATTGCATATTAATTTAAATTTTCTAAAAATAAAAAAGCCAGAGATTTTTCTCTAGCTTTATTATTCTCATGCAAGTTCTGCATTTACTTTTTCTGATTTTTCTTCCTTCATCTCTTCTTTTGAGATGATGTCCTTGACCTTCATTAGTCTTGTTATATTTGCCCTTTCACTTTCATCAAGTTTTGAACGAATATATTTTATAGTCTCTTCTAAGTCTGGAATTGTTTTGTACTCAAGTGCATTTACTCTTCTTCTCGTCTTTTCGATTTCGTTAGCAAGAAGTTGTGACGCCTTTTCTTTCTGAGTTAGGGTCAAAAGCTCTTCCATTACTTCTGTAAGATTATCTATAGCTGAGTCAAGGTCTGAAGTTGTCTGTGCATATCCGTAGGGATATCTTGATGCATCTTCTGATGTCTTCTTTGTTATAAATTCCATTTCAGGTACGTTAACAGACATAATATTTTTCTTTTTTATATCAACTAAAGTCCTTGTTGTTGGAAGGGCAATTGCTTCTTCTAACATTTCGGGACTCATGGCAGCTGATGCCATTAAGAAGGCCTTGAAGGAATCTTGAAGCTTGTCTTCCACTTCAAGTCTTAACTTTTTATTTTCCTTGATAAGGGTGATGAACTGTCTCATAAGTTCATCTTGCTTGTCCTTTAAAAGTTTGTGGCCTCTTTTTGATGTTTCAAGTTTCGTCTTTAGAATGGATAGGTTCATCCTTGTGGGGTTTATATTTAGTCTTGCCATTATAATCCCTCATTTTCTAAATTTTCAGGATCCTTAGAATCCTCCTCTTTATTCTCCTTATCGCCCAAATATTTTTCAATTAATTTGTCGTCAATTCTCTTAAGTTCTGTCTTAGGAATTATAGATAAAAGTTCCCAACCTAAGTTTAGGGTTTCAAGTATAGACCTATTTGTTTCAAAACCTTGAGATACATATTGTTTTTCAAACATATCTGCAAATTGAGCAAAGGCCTTGTCTGTTTCTGTTAAGGCAGTTTCCCCTAAGATTGCTGATAATTCTTTTGCTTCTTTACCTGCTGTGTAAGCAGCATAAATTTGGTTCATTGTATCTGCATGGTCTTCACGAGTCTTGCCCTTACCAATACCCTTGTCCTTAAGTCTTGATAAGGATGGGATGGCGTTAATAGGTGGCTCTAGACCTTGTTTAAATAATTCTGTTGAAAGGATTATTTGTCCCTCTGTGATATATCCAGTCAAGTCAGGGATTGGGTGAGTGATGTCACCTTCTGGCATTGTTAGGATAGGGATTTGAGTGATAGATCCATCTCTTCCTTTTATTCTTCCAGCTCTTTCATAGATACCTGCAAGGTCAGTATATAGATAACCTGGGTAACCACGTCTACCTGGAACTTCTTTTCTTGCTGCAGAAACTTCTCTTAGGGCTTCTGCATAGTTTGTCATATCTGTTAAGATAACAAGAACGTGCTTGCCTTCTTCAAAAGCCAAGTATTCTGCTGCCGTAAGGGCCATCTTTGGTGTTGCAAGTCTTTCTATTGCAGGGTCATCTGCAAGGTTCATAAATAGAACTGCCCTGTCAATGGCACCTGTCTTTGTGAAGTCATCAATAAAGTATTGAGCTTCTTCAAAGGTAATACCCATAGCTGCAAATACAACGGCAAAGTCTCCTCCAGAAAGTACTGTAGCTTGTCTTGCAATTTGAGCTGCAAGTTCGTTGTGAGGAAGTCCTGCTGCAGAGAAAATAGGAAGTTTTTGTCCCCTTACAAGAGTGTTAAGTCCGTCAATAACAGATACACCAGTTTGAATAAATTCTGATGGGTAGTCTCTTGATACTGGGTTAATTGCAGTACCATTTATGTCAATTTTTTCTTCTGGAATAATCTTTGGACCATCATCAATTGGTTCTCCAAGTCCATCAAAGACTCTACCAATCATGTCAGGTGAAACTCCAAGTTCAAGAGGCTTACCTAAGAACCTAACACTTGTATCCTTTAGGTTGATTCCACTAGAACCTTCGAAGATTTGCACCATGGCCTTATCACCGTCAATTTCGATTACACGACCACGTCTTTTTTCTCCATTTTGCAGCTCGATGTCAACTAGTTCTTCATAAGCTGCACCTTCTACACCTTCTACAGTCATAAGAGGTCCAACAACTTCTGTTACTGATTTATATTCTTTAAGCATCTGTATCACCGACCTCTACTAATTTATTAAGCTGACTAACAATTTTGTCCTTTATTTCATCAATTTTTTCCAATTCTTCATTTGGAACATACTTCATTCTTGCAATGCTTTCTTTAACATCAAGTTCTTCAATTTCGCTAAAGTAAGCTCCATTTTCTAGGGCTTCTTGTCCCCTGTCATAGAAGTAAAGAATTGTGTCTAACATCTTAAATTGTTTTTCTAATGGACAGAAGGTATCAACATCGTGGAAGGCATTTTGTTGTAAGAAGTCTTCACGAATTGACTTACTTGTGTGTAATTTCATTTGGTCTTCATCAGAAAGCGAATCACGACCTACAAGTCTTACTACTTCAAGAAGAGAAGTTTCTTCTTGTAGAAGCGCCATTGATCTCTTTCTAAGTTTAGAAAATCTTCTGTTTATATTTTCATCTAGATAAGAATCTATCTTTGGTTGATACAAAGAGTAAGAGTCTATCCAGTTAATTGCTGGGAAGTGTCTTTGATATGATAAATCATAGTCAAGCTTCCAGAATATTTTAACAATTCTAAGTGTATTTTGTGTAACTGGCTCAGAAATATCTCCACCTGGAGGAGAAACTGCACCTATAACTGATAGGGCTCCTTCTCTTTCTTCCTTACCATTTACAAGAACACGTCCTGCCCTTTCATAAAATTCTGCAATTCTTGATGCAAGATAGGCTGGATAACCTTCGTCACCAGGCATCTCTTCAAGACGACCAGACATTTCACGAAGAGCCTCTGCCCAACGAGATGTTGAGTCCGCCATCATGGCAACAGAATATCCCATGTCTCTAAAGTATTCAGAAATTGTGATTCCTGTATAAATTGAGGCTTCACGAGCAGCAACTGGCATGTTAGATGTATTGGCAATAAGAACTGTCCTCTTCATAATAGATTCGCCAGTATTTGGATCTATTAGTTCTGGAAATTCCATAAGTACGTCTGTCATTTCGTTTCCACGTTCGCCACAACCAACATAAACAACTATTTGTGCATCTGCCCACTTAGCAAGTTGATGTTGTACAACTGTCTTACCTGAACCAAAAGGTCCTGGTATAGCTGCAGTACCACCCTTAGTTATTGGGAAGAAGGTATCAATTACCCTTTGTCCCGTAATAAGTGGTTCCTTAGGATCAACCTTTTTCTTGTAAGGTCTCCCCTTTCTAACTGGCCATCTTTGGATCATGTTAAGTTCCTTGTCGCCATCTTCAGTTTCAATAACTGCAACAGTATCAACAACTGTAAAGGAACCTTCCTTAATGTCCTTAACCTTTCCCTTTATACCATTGGGAACCATAATCTTATGAGTTACTACTGGAGTTTCTTCAACTGTACCAAGAACATCTCCTGGCTCAACTTCGTCTCCAACACTTGCAACTTTTTTAAATTCCCATTTTTTATCTCTATTTAAAGGATTTACTGTAACTCCTCTTTCTAGAAAGTCTCCGGCTTCGTCTCTAAGTCCAACTAGGGGTCTTTGAATTCCGTCAAACATTTGCTCAATCATTCCAGGTCCTAACTCAACTGATAGGGGTGCTCCTGTTGTATAAACTTCATCTCCAGGTCCTATGCCTGTAGTTTCTTCATATACTTGAATAGAGGCTTGATCTCCTCTCATTTCAATAACTTCACCAATTAATTTGTCTTTAGAAACTTCTACCACGTCATAGACATTGGCATCTTCCATGCCAGAAGCTACGACTAGTGGTCCGGATACTTTAATTATCTTTCCTGATTTCAATAAAGCTCCTCCTTTATAAAAAGGTGACTAATCACCTAATATATTCGCTCCAACTGCCTTTTCCACGTTTTTATTTAAGTTTTGCATACCAATTCCAAGAGTTCCCTTGTTTGAAGGGATGACAATTATGGCTGGTATTAATTCATCATTATATCTTTCAATTGTTTTCGGTATTTTTGCTGCAAGATCTTCTGTAATATAAATTACACCATAATCTTTTTTTGCAAGACTGTCTACCTGATATCTCGCGTCCTTACCTTCATAGGCAACAAAGACATCAATTCCTATTGCCTTAAAAGATAAAACAGAGTCCTTGTCTCCAACAACTGCAATTTTATACATAACTATCACGCAACTTTTCTCTTATAAATTCACCATCAAGTCCATTTAATTTTGAAACTAAAATAATTCTTAGATTTTTAATTTCCATTTCCTTTGCCAATACATTGGCAAAAACAACTTCTGGACCATAGGTAATATATTTTACATCCTTAATAAGGTCTATAAAGTAGTTGTCCATCTCCCTCTCAAAGTTTGATAGGGTTCCCTTTTCTTTAAAGTCGTCAAGACCTTCCTTTATATACTTATAAATATCAAGTCTCTTGAAAGCTTCAGTGTCTGAATTTATATCCCTATTTAATAAATCAAAATAAGTTTCTTCTCTTAGTTTGCCTCCAGGAACAATTATGTTTTTTAAAAATTCTACATCTTTTTCCTGTTTTTTGGCCCTAAGTAGAGTCCTTATATTTGTAAAATCAATGAGATTTTTCGCATAATCTATAAATAGGTCAACTTTAGATTCTTCTGCAAGCTCAAGTAGGTCCTTAAAGTAGGCATTATCAAGATATATATCAATAATTTGAGGATCCTTCTTTTCTTCGTAAGCTTCCTCAATTTTTCCTATAAGTTCAAAATATTTATTTCTCTTGCTGCCCTTTAAGATTCCATCCCTGTATTCCTTAATATCAAATCCACCTAGGGTCATAAATAGGTCTTTTAAACCTTCTTCCCCAATCTTTTCCTTAATTAAGACCTTTAGATTGTGGTAGAAGTATTTTAATGCAACTAAGTCAACAGGTATTCTCGATGGAGAGATTTCATAAACTTCGTCATAAAATCTCGTGAGCTCCTCTTTCAGTATGACTTCATATTCTGTGGGAGAAGATATTTTATTTATAAATTTGTTGTAAACTGTATCAGATAGAGATCTAAGTGCGTCTTCCAAAGTATCTTGTTCAGAAATCCTTATAAAGTTTTCACTTTTTAAAAGCTCCTTTTCCAAAACTCTTAATCTTGTGGAACTTTGGATAAATTTATTTCTATCCATTAAATCACCTTTTCCTCTTAACTGAATAGTTCTTCAGCTAGATATTTTTCTAAATCTTCTCTCTCAGATCTTACAAGGGACCTAAAGTCTCCATTGTAAAGCAAATTGTCCTTGTTGAGGACAAATCCACTTTCAATATCCTTATCAGATATTTTAAAACCCAGGTCAGCCTTTTCTACAGCATTCCTATATTTTTTGGGAATATCAATAGTGCCGCCCTTAAGTTTTTCATCTCCTAAATTATTTTTTAGGAATCTGACAAAATCATCTTCAGTTAGATTTTCAAGTTCTTCAACAACTTTTTCAAGGACTTCATCAATTATCCTGTTTTTCTCAGATAAAATTTTGTCTCTTGCCTTAAGTTCTTCTGATGACTTACTTCTCTTGAAGATGTCTTCTCTTTCTCTTTCAGCAATCCTGTCAATTTTATTCGCAAGAAATCTGCCGTCTTCTTTTCTATTTTCTATAATATTATTTTCTTTTTCTTCAGCTTCTTTTATTATAAGCTTTGCTTTTTCCTCTGCATCCTTAATTATTTTATTTAAAATATTTTCAAGTCCTGCCATAGTATCACCTAGGCTCTGAATAGGATAAAGAATGAAATTGCAAAAGCAAGAATAGCGTAAAGCTCAACCATTACTGCAAAGATAATACCCTTTGCTTGTTGTTCTTCGTTTTTAGCAAGGATGTTGATACCTGCAACAGCTACCTTTCCTTGTGCAACAGCAGATACAAGTCCTGCAAGACCAATTACTGCACCACTTGCTAGGTACATGAAACCTGTGTTAACTGGTGTGTCAGCTGCAAGTCTAAATAAGATAAATAGTCCAATTACGAAACCGTAAAGACCTTGTGTACCTGGAAGCAGTTGAAGTACAAGTGACTTACCAAACTTTTCTGGTTCATCAATTACAACTCCAGCAGCAGCTTCCCCTGCTAAACCTACTCCCTTAGCAGAACCTGCACCTGCAAGTGCAACTGCTAAAAAGATTCCAATTGATCCTAAAATCAATCCGCCATATTCTCCCATTAGTCCATTTAACATATTAATCCTCCTAGTCTATATTAAAGTAATCTGAATTTTCTATCATTTTCTTGAAAGGTATGCCTCCACCTTCATAGAATTTATTAAACATTTCTACATAAGTTAGCCTTGCTGTGTGAACATAGGCTGATAAATAAGAAAGAAAGGCATTAAATAATTGGAAAGCCACAAAAATTACTATGGCAAATAATTTACCAATTATATTTGATTCAAAAAGCATTCCTGCAATCATATTTATAGCAAGTCCCAAGAAGGAACCTGATAAAACTAGTGCCATAAGTCTTAGGTAAGATACAAAGTCCCCAAGATAAGATGTTATTCCATAGAGAGAATAAACTCCCCAACCAATCTTTGCTCCAGTTGACTTTTCATCCCTACCACCTGTTGCAACAATTCCAACCATACCAATAATCATTATTATCATTAATAACTTGCTGTAAGGTGCAAATTGTGGAAGGAACTTTCCAAGTATAAAACCAATTGCTCCCAAGACTGCCATGTACCAAAATCCTACATCATATAAGGCATCCTTTGGTTTTCCATCACGAATATTCATATAAGCCTTAATACCAAGACCAAAGAATATGTGAATTCCACCTAGGATAACTGATAATATTACCAAAAGTGTAGAATCCTCTGCTGGGTCAATCAAGCTTGGAAGTTCAATTATTCCTCCAAAGAAGGAACCAAATACTAGTCCAAATATAATTGTTGAAATAGATAGGTAGTTGAAAAACTTGAAAAACCTTCTCTTCTTATCTGTTAGTTTGAATTTCTTCAAGGCAAAAAGTGTTGCCAAGAATACCAAAAGACCATAACCAAAGTCTCCAACCATTATCCCTGCAAATACAAAGTAAAAAGGTGCAAAGAATGGTGTTGGGTCAATTTCATTGTATTTTGGCATGGCATACATTTCTGTCATAAGCTCAAAAGGACTTACAAAAGCGTTGTTCTTTAGTAATATTGGAACCTCTTTTGAATCCCTATCTGGATCTTCTGCCCTTAGATAGTAGTTATCCTTGCAAACTTTTTGGATTTCTTTCTCCAAATCTAGAAGTTTGTCTTCTGGTACATAACCTTCAATTAGATTTACTTCAGTAGTCTTTAAAAACTTTCTCTCAGACATTATTTTTACTTTTTCATTCCTATAATGTTCATAAGAGTACTTAAAATCTTCTAGGTATTTTAAGTAAGTTTTTAATTCTTCTTCAATTTTTTTATTTTTTTCAAAAAGTACTTCTTTATCTTTTTCGTAGGATCCTATAGTATCCTTAACTTTTCCATCTGATTTGACCTTTATAGGGGTAAACCCATAATTTGTCATGAGATTTTTAATCTCTTCATCTACAGAGTTCTCAACTATCATGAGATAATAGTTAAAATTCTTGTCCCTTGAAACCCTTTCAATATAGGCTAAGTCATTTTTTATTACCTCGCCTTCAAAGTCCTCTGCATAATTTGATGAGACCGTTCCTGTGTAAATGTTTACAGTACCAAACTTATTAAGATCTTTTAATGAAGAAGAAAGGTCCTCCCAAGGTTTTAATTCAGCTATTTTGGAATCAATATTTTGAATCTTACTCTTGTTCTTATCCTTTCGATCAACTAAGTCCCTAATCTCACCGTCAATTTTTTCAAAGGGAAAGGTTAAGGCTCTAGCCGTAAGTTCTTCAAGACTTATGTCACTAACCCGATCTTTCATAGCTTTAATTGGGTTTTCCTTGTCCTTAAACTTAAGTAAAAGATCAATATCTTCCTTAGATCTCTTGATTTTGTCATCAATTTTAATTAAATCTTCTGATGACCTAGGTCTTGTGAAATCATCTTCTGAAAAGTTATCTTCATCAAAATCAGATTCATTAATGTGAACATAGTTAAATTTTTGAAATTTGTTAATCAAATTTTCCCTGTTCTCATCAAAGATAAAGAGTTTGAATTTTTTCATCTTAACTATTGCCATTATTCACAATCCTCTCTACCACTGACTTTACAACTTCAGCTTCTTTGCTCTTGGAATTTTTTGAAATTTCAGCAATTTTTTTGTCTGCTTCAGCTCCGATTGGTTTTACAGCTTCACCAGCTTCAATCCTTGCTTTTTCAACATAGGCGTCTTTCTTATTTCTAGCTTCATCAACTATTTTTCGATAAGCTTCCTCGCCCTTGGCACTTGCCTCTTCAATAATTTCCTTGGCTTTAACCTCAGCATCGCCAATTATTTTTTTTGCCTCAGCTTCAGTGTCTTTAACTTTTTTTACTGCATCATCTGACACTAAATCACCTCCAGTGTAAAATCTTCTCACAAATAAATTATATCACTTGTTAAAATATTATTTAACTAAAATGTTTTAATCTTTATTTGTATATAATTTACTTTTACCCTTATAAGTCATTTTTATTTAAAATTTATCAAAAAAGTAAATTTTAAAATTATTTACAAGAATAAAAGTAACAAGTATTCTATTAATATTTTAACAAATTAAACTGAATTTTCCAAAATAAAAAACCACTTCATTTAGAAGCGGTCGTGATAATTATTTCTTTAAAATATTTTGAAAAGCACCCATATTGTACACCTTTGAAACCAATAGTATAGAAATTAGTTTGTCAGCGTAGTCAGTTATAATTTGAATTACAAATACAATTACAAAATCTGGCAAATCCATTACTGCACGCAAGGCTTGAACAATATAAGATGATCCTGCTGTTGTCACAGTTCCAAAAAGATAAGTTGCGATAAGTGCAGAAGATATAGCAGCAGGTATTGACATAAAAGGAGTTAAATAAAACTTAGAAATATAATCATCTCTTTTTAGAAATTTAAAATATCCCGCAGTAAAACCTACTATAAGTTGAGTTGGCATAAAGTAAAGGGCAATAGGGTCCCCTATAGTGTTTACAAAGGCAGTAATCATTCCTGTCAAAAGGCCAAATATTGGGCCAAAGGTAAAACCTGCCATTATAGTTCCTATTGAGTCTAGGTAAACTGGTAATTTTATCAAGACACCAATCCAGGACCCAACCATATTTATTGCTATGCAAAGAGCTAAAATAGTAATTTTTTTTGTTGAAATCTTCATAGCAAATCACCTAAGACATTTACGTCAACTTCCCTTTCTGTAATAACTTCTATAAAGTCTCTCCATACTTCAAAAACTTCCATCTCTTCATAAATAATTACATTTTTTTCTTTCTTCATGAAGTCCATGGCATCAACCATGAGCATTCCCCTGGCAGGTCCATCTATGATGCACTCTGCATTATAAGTTTTGCCATAAAATAAGTCTGGATTTCTTTCTAAAAGAATTGTAAGTGGATCATTTATAACAGACCCAATAATTTTTTCATATTCCCAGTGAAAGTCCATATAGAAATTAGTAATCTTTTCTATAAAATTTCCCATCTCTAGATTTAGTCTTTTGATATAAGAAAGAATACTTGGAGTTAAAACAAATTCTCTAGTTACATCTAATGGGACAATTTCTATCATTCTCGGTGCATTTTTAATCACATAATCTGCTGCCTCTGGGTCAACATAAAAATTAAATTCTGCTACTGGGCTCATGTTGCCGTGGCTCCTAAAGTTGCCACCCATTACAATAATCCTTGTGTCCTTAAAGGCATCCCTATCCCTTTCAATAGCTCTTGCTATATTAGTTAGGGGTCCTAGGGCAAAAATTGTCAAGTCGCCCTTTTTGGCTTCATCAATTAAGAAGTCTATGGCATCACCAGAATTTTCTTTTTCATCATAGTCTAAATAAGTTTCACCAAGTCCATCTTCACCGTGGGTGTCCTCAGCATTAATAAATTCTTTGCAAAGGGGTTCCTCTAAACCCATATAGATTTTAAAATCTTTCTGCAAGAACTTCATAAGTCTAAGGACATTTTTTCTTCCCTTTTCAACATGAACATTTCCTGAAACCAAAGAGATCCCGAGGATTTCATATTCTTTAAGCTTTGCTGCTAGCATAATAGCTATAGAATCATCAATCCCGGGATCTGCGTCAATAATAATTTTCTTCATAATAACCTCCATTTCTTTGGAGAACAATTAGTTTTTTATACTTGGAGTTCCCGAACAAGTGAGATAAATTATACCTTATTTTTAAAAAATAGACAAGTTTTTGGCCATGAAGTATAATTGACTTAGGCAAAATTAAAAAAATTTACACTGGAGTGATTATATGAAAAAATTATTTAAAATTTTGATTGTATGTGCAGTGGCAATGAGTCTCTTCGCATGCAATAAGAAAACTAATGATGTATCAAAAGAAAATAATTCTAAAGAAGTTCAGGAGACAAAAGCATCTGCAATAGACTTAGAATCAATGCCAATTGAAAGATTTGACTTCCAAACTCTTGACATTGAAGAGGGAAATATTGTAAAGTCTGAAGATTTTTACAAGGAAAAACCTCTTACTCTTGTTAATGTTTGGGGAACTTTTTGTGGACCTTGCAAAGAAGAAATGCCAGACCTTGCTAACCTAGGCGAAGAATATAAAGAAAAAATTAATTTCTTAGGAGTAGTTGTTGATACTAATGCAAGTATGGACACAAATGTAGAAGAAGCTACAGAAATAATTAAAAATGCTGGAGTGACTTACACAAATATTATGCCTAACCCAACAACTGAAGATAGTCTTGTGCATATTACTGCAATGCCAACAACTTTCTTTGTCAACTCTGAAGGCCAAGTCCTAGGTGGATTTGTTGGTAAAAAAGATAAAGCTTCAATTGCAGCAACAATTGACAAACTATTGGAAGAAAATAAGTAAGCTTTAGGTCATAAAAATTTATAAACTTATAAGAAAATGTTAAGTCATAAAAATTTGTAAACTCATAAGAAAATGCTGAGTCATATAAATTTATAAACTCATAAGAAAATACTAAGTCATAAAAATTTACCAAGTCCTAAGTGATTAAGATTTTGTATAAGATTTATAAGTAGCAAAAATTAATAACTTTTTATAAGACAAGTTCATAAAATTTTTTAAGAGATGGGAAACCATCTCTTTTTTGTAAATACTCTTAATCAGTGGCTTCTTAATTTTATTAAAGTCTCTTTCTGTTGTTAATTTTTCACAAATGGGTATTTAATAAGAAATAGGAGGAATAAAAATGATTTATGATTATAAAGTAGAAAGACAAGACGGATCTTTCTTAGATTTAAAAGATTTAAAGGGGAAAGTTATCTTAATAGTTAACACTGCAACAAGGTGTGGATTTACACCCCAATATAATGACTTGCAAGACCTTTATGACGAGTACCACGACAAGGGACTTGAAATAATTGATATACCTTGCAATCAATTCAAGGAACAAGCTCCAGAAAATGATGAAGAAATTACAAAATTCTGCCAATTGAATTTCAACATTGAATTCCCTCAAATGAAAAAGGCTGAGGTAAATGGTGAGAATGAACTTGATCTTTACAAGTTTTTAAAATCTCAAAAGGGATTTGAAGGATTTGGATCTGGACCAAAGGCTATTGCCATGGCTACCCTTCTAAAATCTAGGGACAAGGACTACAAGAATAACCCTGATATCAAATGGAACTTTACAAAGTTTTTAGTTGATAGGGATGGAAATGTAGTAGAAAGATTTGAGCCAACTGAAAAAATGGATTTGGTCGATGAAAAAATTGCAGAGTTAATTTAAACTTCTAAGTTGAAAAATTTATAAAAGCAAAAAGACTTCTGTAATAAATTTTACAGAAGTCTTTTTCTTTATTTACCTTATTTTAAATTTCAAATAAATAGTTGTAATTAAAAATTATTCTACTTATTTTAATAAATATAAGTTTGCAATAAAAAAGAGGGAGCATAAACTCCCTCTAATTTTATTTATTAAGATTTGTCTGTTAATCCCAAAGGATTAGTCAAGAATCTTTGATACTACTCCTGATGCTACAGTTCTTCCACCTTCACGAATAGCGAATCTTAGGCCTTCGTCCATTGCGATTGGTGTGATTAGTGTTACTGTAAATGTTGAGTTATCTCCAGGCATTACCATTTCTACGCC